>Ga0182013_10000010_pt1 | contig 203994 bp, 185 predicted proteins | sample 612S2MmetaG_FD_120487 | JGI IMG/M metagenome (GOLD analysis project Ga0182013, IMG submission 120487) | Permafrost microbial communities from Stordalen Mire, Sweden - 612S2M metaG | ecosystem: Environmental > Terrestrial > Soil > Wetlands > Permafrost | place: Sweden: Stordalen | collected...
GATCCGCTTCGCGGTTCCGCTGCGGCTCGCTGACTCGCCTGCGCTTCACCGCGAAGCGGATCAACCAATCCCTCCAAGTCAAAGCCGACAACGATACTGTCAAATTTAAACCAGGACTTGACCTTAAACTGCGCCCGTGGATCCCAAACACAATGCCCGACGCCTGCGCCGCGACCAAACCCAGGAGGAAAAACAGCTCTGGCAAGCGCTGCGGGCCGGACGTTTTGCGGGATTCAAGTTTCGCCGCCAACACGACGCCGGGAAATATTTTTTGGACTTTTTCTGCGTTTTCGCCAAATTGTCCGTCGAGTTGGATGGGTTCCGGTACGGCATGCCGGAGCAACAATTGCACGACCGCGAAAGAGCGCAGTGGCTCTCCGGACAAGGCATTGAAGAATTGCGGTTTTGGAATCACCAGTGGCGTAAAAATGCCGAAGGAGTCCTGCTGGAAATCTGGCACGCGCTGCATCGCCGGACGGGCTGCACGAGCGTGGAAAGGAAAAAGGAAAATCTGCGGTTCGTTCCTCCGCAGCCGGAGCAATTGACTAAAACGCCCCTCTCCCCGGCCCTCTCCCCGCTCGTTCCTCGCGGGGCGAGGGAGAAGAAGCGCGCGCCGGCTGCGTAGCAGGCGTCAGCCAATTTGCCGCCGAACCGCGCGAGAAGCGCCTCTGGCTTAGGTTAACGCTTATGGGCCACTGGCCTGTCCCGCCCGGCGACCCGCCGGACGGAACGACGGAGGATGCGCTTCTGATGGTAATGCATAGTTCCTAATATCCGCTCACTCTCCGTTTCGGTCGGCGACTCGCCGACCGGGACGGGCGGGTCGCCCGTGCCACCCAAATTAATAATACTAGGTTAAGTGTATTGACATGATATAACAGGTTCATTAGTGTCGGTTCGTGACGCCCAAAGAAGTTGCCGCGTTGGATGGAAGGCTGGACCGGTTTCTGGCCGATTTAACCGCTTCGCTCGGTCGCAGTGAGCGCCATCATTGGGCCAAGGTTTATTTGCAAGGGTTGCTCCTGGAGGGTGGTCGCAAATCCATTGAACCCTTGGCCGGGCGAATTGCCGGGGCGGATGTTCAATCCCTGCGCCAGTTTGTCGGTCAAAGTCCCTGGGCGGTGGAACAGATCCAGCAAAAGCTGGCGGAGAAGGTGGTGGATTTGCTGGCCGAACCGGAAGTGTGGATGATTGACGAAACCTCCTTTCCCAAGGCGGGAGACGCTTCCGTGGGAGTAGCCCGGCAGTATTGTGGGGCTTTGGGCAAAATAGCCAATTGCCAGGTGGCGGTCAGCCTGCATTGGAGCACCTGTGAGGCGAGCTGTCCGTTAGCGTGGCGGCTTTACCTGCCCCAAACCTGGTTGGACACCCCGGCACGGCGGGCCGAGGGCAAGATTCCCGATGACCTTGTTTATCGGAACAAAAACCAACTGGCGCTGGAGTTGGTGGATCAAGCATTAAAGTGGGACGTGCCCCGTCTGCCAGTGGTGGCCGATTCCGCCTACGGCAACGATTATGATTTCCGCGCCGGCTTGCGGGAGCGGGGATTGCAGTATGCGGTGGCGGTGGAACCGACCACCAAGGTTTGGACGAGTGACCCGGCCCAAGTGCCACTGGTGGCCAATAAATCAGTGGGGCGGCCCCGGCAATATCCCGCTTTGAAAGATTTGCCCGAGGCCAAAACCCTGGCCGACGTCGCCAAGGAATTGCCAAAACAGGCGTGGAAGAATATTACCTGGCGGCAAGGCGCCAAAGGACCGATGCGTTCCCGGTTTGCCCAAGTCAAAGTTTGGGCGGCCCATGGCTGGAAGCGGCAGGAACATCCCCAACGGGTGATGGAATGGTTGCTGATCGAATGGCCGGAAGATGCGGCGGCTCCCTCGGACTATTGGCTGGCCCAACTGGGCGAACCATCATTGGGGTTGCGGCGTTTGGTCAAGCTAGCGCGTTCGCGCTGGCGGGTGGAGATGGATTACCGGGAACTCAAAGAAGAACTGGGCCTGGACCATTACGAAGGCCGGCATTGGCTGGGCTGGCATCATCACGTAACGCTCGTCAGCATGGCTTTTGCTTTCTTACGCAGCGAGCAAGCGCAGGCAAAAAAAAACTTCTGGTGCGACATTGATAACGCCGCCCCGGATTCGAGCGCGGCTGCAGGTTAGGCTGATTCACCTCGCGGGGCAGTGTCCGTGGTGCAAAACATACTTTGATAACACTGCATGACACTTAACCTGGTATTACTAAGCTCAAAAGACTGACAAATGGCTCCCCGTCTTCTCCCCCAGGAGGGGGGATTGCCAGCGGCCGCTCTTGGTTTTGCCAAAGAGCGTCTCGCCAATCCAGCCGCGGGTTTTTCAAAGAAAGCGGCAAACGTGAAAACCCTTAACTCAGGGGAGGGTTGAGGGCGGACGATTGGGATTTCTTTCCCCAAACGAGTCCCCCCAGAGCAATGCTCGGCACTCCAAAGCGAGGATGTACGAAACTTTTCGTTGACACGTACGAAAAGATTCGTAATACTCCGTCCCATACTTGTTGTCACCATGAAGAAATCCACGTTGCCCAAACCCACTGATTCAGAGCTGGCCATCCTGCGCGTGCTTTGGCGTCTCGGACCCGCCACTGTCCGTGCTGTCTATGCCGAACTCAACAGTGTCCAGGAAACCGGTTACACGACGGTCCTCAAGATGTTGCAGATCATGACAGAAAAGGGATTGGTCAAACGGGACGAGGCGGAGCGCTCGCATGTCTATAAGCCAGCCTGCTCCGAGCAACAGGTTCAACGCCAATTGGTCGGCCATTTGCTGGAGCGCGCGTTTGGCGGTTCGGCGCAGAAGCTCGTTTTGCAGGCGCTTGCCGCCAAAAAATCTTCACCCGCTGAACTCGCCGAAATCCGCAAATTGCTGGATGAAATGGAAGGAGACGCGGAGTGAATGCCGCGTTTTTTTGGACAGTGGTTGAGTGCCTTGGGTGGACGCTGCTGCATTTTCTTTGGCAGGGCCTGGTTATCGCGGCGCTGCTGGCGGGAGGTTTGCGCTTGCTCCGGAACGCAGCGCCCAAGCATCGCTATCTGGCTGGTTGTTTTGCGTTGCTGTTGCTGGCGGCCGCGCCGGCAATCACGCTGAACCGGGTTTGGCAGCGGAATGAGTTGCCGACGATGGACATCCCGGCCCAGAACTTCGTCCCCGATTTTGCAAAAGTGCCGACCACCCGGGATCAGCCACCAAGCAAATTCATTTTCTCCGTCAAACCGACGGTTCACAAACTGCATTTTGCGGAGCGTATCAAGGGATTTCTGCCGTTGATGGTCACCGGCTGGCTCGCGGGAGTTTTAGTTTTGTCGCTGAGATTGCTGACCGGTTGGATGCAAATCAAACGACTCAAGCGCGTCGCGACATCGGCAGTGGATCAAGTCTGGCATGGGAAGCTCGGCGAACTGGGGCGTCGGCTGGGCATGAATCATTCGGTGCGTTTGCTGCAATCCGCGCTGGTGGAAGTGCCGACGGTCATTGGCTGGTTGCGACCGGTCATTTTGCTGCCGGCGAGTTGTCTGGTGAGGTTAAGCCCGGCGCAACTGGAAGCCATCCTGGCCCATGAACTCGCGCATATTCGTCGGCACGATTATCTCGTCAACCTGCTGCAAAGCGTGGTCGAGACCTTTCTGTTTTATCATCCGGCGGTGTGGTGGGTTTCGCGCTGCGTGCGCGAGGAGCGGGAGCTTTGTTGCGATGACCTGGCGGTGGAAATTTGTGGGGATCGGATCGCATATGCGCGGGCGCTGGCGACGCTGGAGGCATTGCGCGCCGCGCCCGCGCAACTCGCGCTGGCGGCGGGAGGCGCGCCCTTGTTGCAGCGCATTCGCCGCCTCGCGGGACAACCGCGCGGCAGCGCGCAACGCCCCGCATGGCCGGTCGCGGGAATTTTTGTGCTGATAATTATGGCGACACTCGCGGTCGGCATCCGCGGCAATCGCGTTCAGGCGCGAGCAGGAGAAGAACCCTCCGTCAATGTAGCGGCGAATCAGGTGTCCACCAATCAAACGAACATTCCGCTGGTTCGTGATTTACTAAATCATAGGACTCCACCACCACCGCATATCATCCCGACTTATCCGGGTCAACGGATTCCTGCCAGCCCAGGTCGGGAAGCACTCCTATCCTTGTTAAGCCTCATCCACGTGGATTCTGTCCAATACGATAATGTTCCCTTGGGGAAGGTGCTTAACGATCTGAGCGGTATCGCCAAATCGCGCGACCCTGACCAAATCGGCATCAATTTCTTGGTTGACCGTCAAGTCGCGGCGAGCGGCGTTGCAGCATCAATAGATCCAGTCACCGGGCTGCTCGCAGGTTGGAACTCATCCGCGCAATACGACGCAACCACGGTGAACATCAAAATCAACCCCGCACTTTCTAATCTCTGTCTGGCCGATGTGTTGGATGCTGTTGTCAAAGGGGCAGACCGGCCCATTCATTATTCCGTTCTTGAGTATGCGGTGAAGTTCGAATCAGGCAAAGCGCCTGAGCCGCTTGAAACTCGTATGTTTTATGTGAAGCCTAGTGACTTCGTCAAAGGGGTACAGCTCATAACTGGCATGTCTAACGCGGCGCAAACTGCTTTGATACTCCCGGCCGATCCGAACGTGGCCATCGGCACGTCTTGGGGCAACTCTTCCGGCGGCGGTGGGGGCGGCCCGCAGAACTTGGGGCAATCCTTCAGTTCGACAAATTTTATTTTGCAGCAACAGAGTGTTCGGCAGTTTCTTAGTTCGGTCGGAATGGATTTGGACACCAACAATCCCGCCAACGCCGGTAAATCGTTCGTCTGGAATGATCGAAAGGGAATTCTCCTAGTGCGTTCAACGACCAACGAGCTAGACATGGTTGAAGCGGCCATAACGGCCATCAATCAATCCTCCGCGAGCATATCAAGTGGTCAGGTGTCCACCAATCAAACGAAGCCTGAGCCGCTGGAAACGCGTATGTTCCATGTGGAGCCGAATACTTTTCGCCACGGTTTGGAAAGTGTTTCCTTCATTAGCATGTGCGATGAAGGCAGCGCTCCGGTGCCTTTAGTTATCTCCGCGCCCGATGGATCATTCCCGACTAACTCGGCCTCGATCCAGGCTTTGGTGAAGATGTTCCTCCTGGCAATCGGTGCGGAACTGAACACCAACAATCCCGACAACGCTGGCAAGTCTTTTGTCTGGAATGATCGGAAGGGCATCCTATTGGTTCGTTCGACCGCCCAGGATCTGGCTAATATCGATGCAGCTATTCAGGCATTACCGGCAGGCCCTTCACAAGTTGATCTCAAGTCTAAATGTTTTGCGATTGAGAAGAGCAATTTTGAGAAATTTACGGATATTCCTTCTAGCGCAGGAAACTTGTGTGGCATTCTAAGGCCGGAGCAATTTCAAACGGCCGTAAAAGGACTTGAACTCTTGGATGGCGTGGACGAAATAAATTTTGGTGAAGTAACCATCGAAAGCGGACGTCAGGCCCAAATACGTGCCGATCGTCTAGGCGCTCAGACTAACCTCCAAGCCGGGACATTGGTCACAGGTGAGTCTTCGACAATGTCTTGGCCGGTACTGGACATCGTGCCGGTTGTCTCCGCCGATGAAAAAACCATCAGCCTGACGCTGATAACCAGCATGAAGGAATTCGTTGGCTATGACCGTTCCCAGCAGCCTTATGTGGGGGATTTTCCAGATTCCGGCACTGACGGAAATGGCGGTTTGGCGAGTGTGCCAGATCCGCCGCTTGGGATTGCGGTTCCACATTTTCGGCTCCGACAATTGAGTAATTGTGTGGATGTGATCGACGGGCAGACTATTGTCCTGGGCAAATTCAAAAATTTGGATAACGCCAACACGAATAACTCCGCAGATAAAGAAATTATCATTTTCATTACGCCGACCATAATCAATGCGGACGGCACGCGCGCTCACCCTTTTGATGGAGCGCCTGCGACGACGAACGGCGTTCCGCAAAAGGCGAAGTAGAGGGGGAATTTAGCCACGGATGGAACACGGAACGGCACGGATTCGGAAGGACTAACCGCGAAATACGCCAAATACGCGAAAAAGGCTATGAATCTATTTCGCGTGGTTCGCTTATTTCGCGGTTCAAATTCTTTGCATGGATGGGCACGGATATAAATGCGGAAAATTTCCTGAAGCCGGATTTGCCGCGAGAGAACGCATAGAACACAAAAGAAGTTTTTCTTTTGCGAGCTTTGCGTTCCTTGGCGGCAAAAAATCCGCAGCATTGGTTCGGAGCGCGGAGCATTGCTCCGGGCGAAATTGTTTTGGCCGGGCGCTATTATTTTCCAAAGCATTGCGCAGAGCGATGCTCTGCGCTCCGCTTCCTCAGAGGGAGCGGAGAGGGGGAAACATTTGCGGCCACTTGGCCAATTCTGAGCGCTTCGATTATTGTCGCGCTCAATGATTGACGCTGGAGATTGCCACCGTAACCTCGCAAATTTCAAATGCGCGCCACTTTTTTCTCCCTCTCCTGGGGGAGAGGGCGGACGTTTAACTTTTTAGTTTCTAACTAAGATTACCACGCAGAGCAATGCTCTGCGCTCCGTTAAACCAGCGGGATCAAAAGGATGATTTCCTGGCGGCCCGGTGGTTTCGGGCGGGAAATGATTTGGGCCTTGGAGCGGCGGATTAATTCGTGCGCGGCAAGCAACGCGAATTTGTCGGTAATCTGGTTGCCTTCGGGAAACAGCGGAAAGTCGGCGCGGTAGCGCAGGGTGATTTGAAAAAGCTGGCGCGGATGGCCGCCATTGGGATTGGCGCCGGACCAGACGATGGGAAAAACCGCGGGGCCGCAGGTGAATTCGATTTCGCCCTGGCTGGTGTCGGCTTCGCGGGCGAGCTGCCAGATGGCGGCATTGAGCCAGCGGGGCTGGACGCTGATTTCGCCGGTGAGTTTGGGCGGGGCGTTGACGCGCCAGCCGGGCGCGAGGCAGGCGGATTCGGCGATGTCCGCGGCGAGTTCGACGGCGGGATAGGGAAAGGCTTCGCGGGTGATGAATTGCTGGAGCGGGAGGCATTGGCCGAGCAATTTGCCGGCGTTGTTGGCCGAAAGGCTGATGGCTTCGAGCGCTTTTTTCAGGCCCTCGGGATCGTCGGTGGTGCGCTGGGCGTACTCGGCGTTGCCGACGATGCCGCTGACGAGATTGGCGAGGTCGTGGATGACGCGCGCGCAGATGGCGCCGGAAATTTCCAGCGAGGAGAGCGGGGCGATGGGATGCGCGGGTTCGTTCATAAAATTAGAGTCGCTTGGATGGGTTCAAGTTTCAAGCTGGTTGAACTCGGCGACAATTTGATCCAGGTCGGCGGATTGGATGCCGGGGGTGGTGGCGTTGCGTTTGGTCAGCAGGGCAAAGCAATGGCCGTCCTGACGGCTGAAGCCGTATAGGAAATATTTTTCATACACCCAGCGGACCAGTTCGACGGGAAAACGATTGGAGTTGAGCACTTGGAAAGTGTCGCTCAGGCAGCGGCAGGCGTTTTCGAGCGCGATCTGCGGGAATTGCGGCGAAAGGCTGCGCGTGAAGGTCTTGCGGTCAGGCGAGCGGATGCCGCAGGCGAGGACGCCGGAGACTTTTACTTTTTCGGTGAGCCAGTTATGAACTTGTTCTTGCATGGTGTTTGGTTGATGGCGTCATTTGGAAAAGGCGGAGCGCGAGGAATTTTTGGTGGCGCGGATGAATACGCCGCGATCTTTTTTGATCTGGGCGATGACGCGGGAATGGTCGCTCTCCACTTCCAAACGGTCGAACCCGCCGAGGTTGAGGCCCTCGCCAAGCTGGGTTGATTTGCGCGAAAGAAATTCGAGAAAGCTGACGCGATCGCTGGCGTTGGGGCATTGCCATTCGTAAAGGACTTCGCCTTTGGCGGAGCAGACGATGAGTTCGTCTATGCGCGCGGGGTGGTTTCCCAAAGGTGCTGCGATGATGGATGGGGCTGCTACGACGGAGGGGACGGATGGCGCTGGCTGAACTGCACGCGCGGGCGGAGGCGGCGTGGTGGAGGCAGGCGACACGCAGGCGCTTGGCGGCGGGCGCACGGGCGGCGCGGGACGGGGCATGGGCGCGAGCGGAATGTCCGCCTCGCTGGGCGGCGCCTCTTCGGTTTCGCCGGCTTCGTCCCGGGCGCGGGCGGCTTCCATGAGCAGAAATTCCCAGGGACCGTCAATGGTCGTTTGCGGCGGATCGGCGAAGGACCGCAAATTGAATTCGCCGCCTTTGAGCGAAAGGATTTTGTTCAGGCCGGCCTCGCCGTTGCGGTCGCCGGCGTGCGCGTGAATGATCGAGCCTTCCTTGATGAAAATTTCGCCCTGCCACTGGCCGGCGTTCACCTCGAGGATGGACGAATTGCGGTTCAAGCATTCCATCTGGATCACGTCCTGGAGGCTGACTTGCCGCAGCACGCCGCGAAAACCATTGATGGTCGGCTTGTGCCGCGCCAACTCGAGCAGCGTCGCAAAAATAATTTCCAGGTCCGCGGGGTCGCGCGGTTTTTCGAGGAACAATTCCGCGCCGTGACTGAGACAGGCGGCGCGCGAGGCGTCATCCGCGTACGCGCTGAGCGTGACTTTTTGGACGGCGGGATATTTGCGGTTGAGCAACGCGAGGAACTGGATGCCGTCCACGACGGGCATTTGCACGTCAATGACCGCGAGGTCAATGGCCTCCTGCTGGAGGATGATGAGGGCCTTGCCGGCGTTTTGCGCGAGGAAAATCTGCCATTCGCCCTGACTCCAGTTGCCCATGAGCCGCTCGATCATCTCCAGGAACTGGAGATTGTCATCCACGAACAGGACTCTTTTGATATTGGCGGGTGAGGTGGGCATTTTATTTTTTGATGAAGATGCGCAAGTTCGAAGAACCACCCCTCACAGTAAACGGCACCCTCACCTCACCCCAACCCTCTCCCCTCCCTCGAAGGGAGCGGAGAGGGAGAAGATAGACTCCGAGGCTTCGGTAATGTTTGGATGATTCGCCGGTATTCATTTTGAATGGAGATTGAAAAAGTTATTGGCGGAGCATGAGGGTTTTGATTTTTTCCTTGCGGTGCAGGTCGTCCGGCGCGGGTTCCCAGTTCAGATGGTTCAAGGCGAACGCGGCGGCGCGGCCCACCCATTCGTCCGAGTCATCGAGCGCGTTGACGAGGGGCGTGATGACGCTGAAATCGTTGATGCGCCCGAGCGCCTCGGCGGAGGCCTGGCGGAGATCGCGGTCGAAATCGCCGAGGGTGTCCACCAGAATATTGACGGCGAGCGCGATCTTTTGCGCGGCGGGATCGGTGAGCGCATCGGTCTCCAGCGTGCGTTCGCGCATGTCGTTGATTTTGGCAAGCGTGTCGGCGGCGGATTGCGCGACCCAATACTCCTTGTCGTTGGCGGCGGCCTCGAGTTCGGGAATGACGCTTTGGGCGCCGGGAGAAATTTCCCATTGGCGGTCGATCTGCCGCAACGCGCCCTTGGCGGCCTGGCGTACGGAGCTGTTTTCATCCTTCAAGGAAAGGACGAGCGGCGCGATGCTGCGCGAATCCGGAATCTGGCCCAACGCATGCGCGGCGGTCTGGCGGACATCGTGATCCGCGTCCTTGAGCGCCTGCCATAATAATTGCGTGGCGCGATCATCCTTGATGCGGCCAAGGGTTTCGACGGAAAGTTTGCGGACATCCCAAGACTCGTCTCGCAACAGCGACGCGCCAATCGGCTCGACGACGCGCGGATCGCCCAGGCGGCCGAGCGCGTCCACGGCGGCGGCGCGAACGAGGTGGTTGCGGTCGCGCAATAAAGTTAGGAGCAGCGTCGCGGATTGGCCGTTGCCGAGTTGGCCCAAGGCTTCCACAGCGGCGACGCGGACGTGGCTGTCTTCATCGCGCAAGGCCTCTTCTAACGGTTTGACGGCGCGCGGATCTCCGGTTTTGCCGAGGGCGGTCGCGGCGGCGTGACGGCGGGGAGAAGTAGTGTCTTCGAGCGCCTTGGCCAGAATGGCCACGGCATCGCGGCCATGCTCGGCGGCGTTCTCGTGTTGACCCATGGCCACGGAGCGCAAAACAAATTCGGTGTTGCTGCCCGGACGCCAGCCGAGGGCGTTCAATGCGCCGGCGGCATGCCAGCGGACGCTGTGATCATGGTCTTCCAGCGAATTGACGAGCGCGTCTATGGCGCGAGTATCGCCAAGCTGGCGGAGGGAATTGATGGCGGCGGCGCGTATTTCCGTCTGGCGATCCCGCAGCGTTTCAATCAATGGCTTGACGGCTCGTTCGTCCTGCAAGGTTCCCAGCCCCTTGGCGGCAGCCATGCGAACTTCCGGTTCCTCGTCCTGGAGCGCCTCGGCCAGAGGCTCGACCACAGACGGATCGCCCGCGGCGACCATTTCCTCGACCGTGCGGCGGCGGACTTTCGGGTCTTTGGACTTAAGCCGATGTAATTTCCACCAGAGCATCTTATATTTTCATTGCCAAATTATTTGACAGGCTACTGACCACTATTCACCCAAGGCCGGTTCTGGCCGGGGAGTTGTCAGTCCGCTTAGGACGGCGATTAAAGCCTTGTTAGCAAGGCGCTTAATCCCGGCCTTCAGGGCGTCATATCAAGCCGTTTTATTTAAAAAACCGCTTCGCAGCGAGTCACTTACAGACAAGCAACTCATGTGCCCGGCGAGGGGGGAGGAAGCACCAAATTCCAAGCTCCAAGGACCATTGGGCGGCATAGGTGCAATTTGCAAACTCCAATGTGGATTCGACGGGTATTGTTGGTGCTTGGAATTTGATGTTTCTCTGGATGTTGGAGCTTGGCGCTTGGAGGTTTTCCCCTTCGGCCGATTCCTCCAAACTCCCGCGTCACTCCGCCGCGTTCGTGGCGACGGAAAGGCTCGCGCGGCGCGGACCGGGGGGCATCGGCGGCGGCATCGGTGGGAGGGGCGGCGTGGCCAATCCGGGCGGCAAGGGCGGCATCGGCGTCAAACTGTGGACGAGCGTGCGCCATGCCTGTCGTTCAGCGGGTGACAACGACCGCCAGCGCTCGGCGTTTTTCATGAACTCCTGCCGCTCGGTTTCGCTCAGGTTCGAGAATTTGTTGAACGCCTCGATACATTGCTCCCGCTCCTCCTTGGGCAGTTTGCCGAAAGTTTGCAGAGCCGCGGCCATCCGGACGCGTTGCGGCAAGGGCAGGACGCCGATGGTTTTTTGTTTCTCCTGGTCGGTCAGTTCAAAAAACTGCTGAAAGCTCGCGTACATTTGCCGGCGTTGCTCCGGCGGCAGCTTCAGGAAATTATCGAGATTATTGAGCGACTGCTGGCTCGCCGGCGACGATGTCACCGCGACGGTGGTTTGCGAGCCGACCCCCGAGGTGTTGCCGGTGAAATTTTCCATGGCCTGCTCGTATTTCAAAATCTCCTGCTGCTCGCCGGGCGGCAAAAGATCCCATTGCCGGAGACGGTCGCCAAGCATTTGGCGGTCGGCCTCGGGCACCAGGGCCACCTGCGCGGCGCGATCGCCAGCCGGAGCCTGCACGAAATAAAGCATGTACCAGCGGAGTTCGGTCATGCGCAGTCGGAGTTCGCGCTCGGTCGGATTCAGGGCGTCGTATTCCTGCAGTTTGGCCAGAAGGCGTTTGGCGACTGCGGGCGGGCGGTTGGTCAGATCCTTTTCGCGGTCGGCGGGATTTTTCGCCAGCCATTCACGAAACATGCTGACCGGGCATTTGATTGGCGGCATCGGCGGCGGGAGTTTGTCGGAAGTTTGGACCGCCGACGGCATCGCCGGCTGGGCAGAGAGCAGAAGTGGAAAACCGAGGAGGACAATCCCGACGAGCGCGAGGCCAGGAATATGGCGCAGACGCGAGGTCATTTCAACAAGGCGAGCAATTCGGTGTCAGCCTTGGTCTGCTGCGCGCTGAGTTGCCGGATGGGTTCAAAATCCTGCATCAAATCCGGATCCGACGCCGAGACCGCCGCAGTGACTTCGACGACATTTTGGGCCAGGGCCACACGGGCGTGCTCCTGCTGTTCGTGATAAGCGATGAACGCGGAACCAATGAGCACGGCGGCGACAGCGGTTTTCGGCAGCCAACTGAGCAGCCACCGGCTTGGGAACCAGCCAAAGGAGCGTTCGCGACGAATAATGGTGATGGTTTCCAACTGCACGACTTGCAGGACGCGCGCGGTAAAATTCGACGAAACCGGTGGCGCGGCTGGCAGAATCTCCAACAACTCGTTGAGCGCCGTTTCATCCTGCCACTCTTCGCGCGCAGCGGGATGCGTGGCCAGGTATTCTTGCAATTCGGCATGCTCGTGCTCAGTCAGCCGACGCCGCCAGCCCTGCTCGCGTAATTGGTTGTAATCCTGTTCGTTCATAACGTCTTATAGGGTTTTAAAACCGGAGTTCGGACAAAGTTGCTGCTTATTTCGAGGGTTTTTTCCATTCGCCAGTGCGCAAATAAGGTTTCAATTTCAATCTCAAGGTCTCCCGACCGCGGTGAATCAGCGATTTCGTGGCCGAAAGCGAGCAGCCAATCACTTCGGCGATTTCTTCATAGCTGAGGTCGTCCTGCCGGCAGAGCAACAAGGCGGTGCGCTGGGGTTCGGGCAGTTGCGCCAGGGCCTGCTCGATTTTTTGCTCCAACTCCGAGTGCAACAGCGTTTCCGTCGGCAACTCGGTCTTGCGGTCCTCGTACTGGCGCGCGGGCTGGTCATCACTTTCCGATTGGGTGCCCTCGAGGGAATCGGCCGGATGGCGCGAACGGCGGCGGATTTCGTTCAGACAAAGATTGCGGGCGATGGTGAACAGCCAGGTGGAAAAACGGGCGGTGACTTCGTAGCGATGGGCGGACTTATAGACTTGCAGAAAAACATTTTGCGCCAGGTCTTCCGCTTCCGTGGCGTCCCGCACGATCCGGTAAACCAGGTTCATGACGGGTTGCTTGTATTTGTCCACCAATTCGGCAAATGCGGCGTCGTCCCCGCGTTTGACGCGCAGCATAAGGTCGGCATCGGCATCCGGCTCGATAGACATCAGTATGAGGAATCTAACAAACACCGGCACGGCGGCAAGGTTGCGGAGAAAGGAACTGCGAAGATGGAGAATGGATGATGGAAGATGGCGTCTGGCTGTTGGAGCTTGGAATCTGGCGCTTTTGCCGACTGGTCCAAAATGCCCGAAATGAGGGTTTTGGGCTGCTGGCGCAATGTGTTAGCATTAAAGGAGCTTGAAACCGGGGCTGGAATCTGGTGTTTATTGGATGGTTCATTATGCCGTTATACGAATACGAATTGTGCGCGGGTGATTGCAAGATGTGCGGGGGCCGCTTTACCTTGAACCGCCCGCTGGATGCCCAGGAATTGACGGAATGCCCAAGGTGCAAAAAACCGGTGCGGAAGCTGTTTTCGGTCTTTAATTCGCCGAAGAAGATTTCGCTCTCGGCGGCGAAGAAGGCGGGGTTCAAGGTTTACAAGAAATTGGGCAAGGGAGAATATGAACGGCAATAGCCGGGCGGTGGTCGAAAGAGCGGGATGAGGTTCTGAAACAGGGTGACGGCGTCGGGACGGGAGTTTTAATTTGCGGCATTTTGGACTCGCCAAAGGCCGCGTCATGTTGCACTATATCTAAAACCAATGAGCGATCTCCAATTTATCGAAGCGACCCTCCAGGCGGCAGCGCGGCGGCGGCGCAAGGAACGCGCGTTTCGCGGTCTGTGGCAGGGGCTTTTAGTGGGCGCGGTGATCTGGCTGCTGACGCTGGCGGTTTTCAAACTGACGCCGATTCCGGCGTGGACCTTGAGCGCTGCGGGACTGGTGGCCTTGGTTTCCGCGTTGACGGGATTTATTATCGGTGGCTGGCGCAAAACTTCACTGGACGAAACCGCGCGCTGGGTGGATGGCCGGCAGCATTTGCAGGAGCGTTTGAGCTCGGCGCTGGAAATGGCCAAAGGTCCCGGCTCGGAAACCTGGCGCGTGTTGCTGGTGAACGATGCCGCCGCCCACGTGAAGGAACTCGACCCTCGCCGGCTGGTGCAATTTAAATTGCCCCTGGCAAGCCGCTGGGCCTTGCTCGTGCTGGCGCTGGCCGCAGGCTTGGGTTTTGTGCCGGAATATCGCAGCAAGAATTATGCGCAGAAGCAGGCTGATGCCAAGGTCATCAAGGAAACGGGCCGGCAACTCGTGGAACTGACCAAGCGCGCCTTGCAGAAACGCCCGCCCGCGCTGGAAACCACACAGAAGGCCATGGAAGCCGTGAATGAATTGGGCGAGCATCTCACCAAGCAATCGCTCACTCGCAGCGAGGCGTTGAAGGACCTCGCCAGCGTCACGGACAAGCTCAAGGATGAAATGAAGGAAATGGGCAAGGACCCCGAGATGAAACGGCTCGAACAAGCCGCGCGCTCGCCGGGTGGCGAGAATTCGCCGGATGCCGCGCGGTTGCAAAAGCAGATTGACGAAAAGCAGAAGGAACTGGGCAATCCCACCGGCACGCCGGAGGACATGGACAAGTTGAACAAGGAATTGAGCAAAATCCAGGAGGCCGCGAAAGCCGCGGCGGACAAGAACGGCAGCCTGAGCCAGGCCGACAAGGAAAAAATTTCCAAATCAATGGCGTCGCTCTCGAAGCAGGCGCAGGAGATGGGCATGCAGATGCCCAATCTCGATCAGGCCATCGAGGCGCTCGCGGCAAACCAGACGGACCTTTTTCTGAAAGATTTGCAATCGCAGATGCTGGATCTGGAAAAAACGCGCGACATGGCCAAGAGCCTGCAACAAATGCAGCAGCAAATGGAGAAAATGGGCAAGGATCTCGCCGAACAATTGAAGAACGGCCAGCCGGAAGCCGCGCAATCCACGCTGAAAAAGATGGTTGATCAATTGAAATCGGCAAACCTCACGCCCGAGCAGCTTCAGAAAATGATGACGGAAGTTTCCAAGGCGGTTGATCCCGCCGGGCAATATGGGAAGGTCGCTGATTTTCTGAAACAAGCCGGTCAAAAATTGCAATCGGGCGAGAAAGCCGGCGCGGCGCAATCGCTGGCGGACGCGTCCAAGGAGTTGGATCGTTTAATGCAGCAAATGAACGATGCGCAGGCGATGACGGCGGAGTTGGACGCGCTCAACAAGGCTTCGATGTGTGTCGGCACCTGCCAGGGCTGGAGCCAATGCAAGGGCGGAAAACCTGGTTTTAAGGATGGCGGTCGAGGCGGCAAAGGCGTGGGCACCTGGGCGAATGAAGACCAGGGCTGGGGTTATACGCCGCAGATGACCGATCATTGGGACAACACCGGGGCTGTCCGCCCGGACAAGGATCCGCGCGGCGTGAGCAATCGCGGCGACGGGGAACTGAATGACGCCCTGAAACCGACCAAGGTGAAAGGACAATTCTCCCCCGGCGGCCAGATGCCGAGCATTACTTTGAAGGGAGTCAGCATCAAGGGCCAGAGCAAGGTGGCATACGAGGAAGCCGCCGTCGCCGCCCAGGCGGACGCCCAAAGCGCCTTGAGCCAGGAAAAAGTCCCGCGCGCCTACCAGGGAGCCGTGCGCGACTACTTCGATGATTTGAAAAAATAATCCTGGCAATTTATTAGGAAATCAGGAACTCAGGAATGGAAACAAAGACTTCTCGTGAGATCTTGAGTTTCAAAACCAAAATTTCTATGGTTAAGCCATGAGGGAATCAGGAATGCAAGATGAAGGTTCTTTTCCTGATTTCATGATTTCCTAAAAACACATTTTCAGTTGAACATTCGCGAAACCAGGAATGAAATGCAGAACAAAGAATTGACCGGACGAATTATTGGCGCGGCAATTACAGTTCACAAGGCCCTGGGTCCTGGTTTTCTTGAAGAAATATATGAATCCGCTTTGGCTATCGAATTTGATCTTCTCGGCATTAATTACGAACGCCAGAAAAGCGTTCCTATCATCTACCGCGACCACAAGTTGAAGGATCATCGCCTGGATTTTTTGGTTGAGAAACTCATTGTGCTTGAAATAAAAGCCGTTGCTGAACTTGAAGCCATTTTCTTCGCGGTGACGCGCTCCAATTTGAAAGCGACCCAACTTCAGGACGCGTTGGTAGTTAATTTTGCGACCATGCCGCTCACTATCAAACGTGTTGGCCGGGAAGATTTCGCGCGCAAAAAGGCCAGCTTGAACAATTTCGTTCCTGATTTCCTGATTTCCTAATAAATGATTTTCAAAGAAATAATATGAACACCGAAGAACAAATCGCTTCCTTTCGAAAGAACTACAGCGCCTTGCGCGACGAGATCGGCAAGGTCATCGTCGGCCATGACGCCATCGTGGAAGGCACGCTCATCGCCGTGCTGGCGGGCGGCCACGTGCTGCTCGAAGGCGTTCCGGGGCTGGGCAAGACCCTCCTCGTGCGCACCCTCAGCGAAGTTTTGGATCTTTCGTTCAACCGCATCCAGTTCACGCCCGACCTGATGCCCGCGGATATTCTCGGAACGAACATGGTCATGGAAACTGCCGGCGGCCGGCGCGAATTTGAATTTCAGCGCGGCCCGATTTTTGCCCATCTGATTCTCGCGGACGAAATCAACCGCGCCACGCCCAAGACCCAGTCCGCCATGCTCGAAGCCATGCAGGAAAAAAGCGTCACCGCCGGCGGGGAAATCCGCAAGCTCGTCGAGCCGTTCTTTGTGCTCGCCACGCAAAACCCCATTGACCAGGAAGGCACATATCCGCTGCCCGAGGCGCAATTGGACCGTTTCTTTTTCAAGCTGGTCGTCGGTTATCCGAGCGCAAGCGAATTGACGGAAGTCCTCACCCGCACCACCGAAGGCGCGCGCGCCGGCGTGAACAAGGTGCTCGACCGCGAAAACCTGCTCGAATTGCAAAAGCTCGTGCGGCAGGTCCCGGTGGCTACGCATGTGAAAGATTATGCCGTGCGGCTCGTGCTGGCCTCGCATCCCAAGACCGAAACTGCCTCGCCCATCGCCAATCAATACCTGCGCTTTGGCAGCAGCCCGCGCGGCGGCCAATGCCTGCTCCTCGCCGGCAAAGTCCGCGCCCTCACGCAAGGCCGTTTCAACGTGAGCTACGACGACATCCAGGCCGTCGCCACGCCCGCCCTGCGCCATCGTTTGATTTTGAATTTCGAGGCCGAAGCGGAAGGCATCACCACCGACCAGATCGTCGCCCAAATTTTGCAGGACGTGCCGAGGGATGCGGCGGTGGCGGCGTAAGGGATCGGTGAATCTCGGCTGGGTGATTGCCATGAACCTCCCTTGAACGCATGATTGTTTTATGAAGACAACTTTGAACCTGGAAGATGATTTAAGCGAAAAGCTGGCTTCGGCCACACAAAAGACCGGGCTTCCCCTCGAGGAAGTGGTTCAGCGAGCTTTACGACTTGGGTTGGAAAAAATGATTCCGCCAACTCCAGCGACAGCCAGGCCATACCAACAGCGGACTTTTGATCTGGGAGTTCGTCCCGGGATTAATTTAGACAAGGCGCTGGCGCTGGCGGCAGAAATAGAAGACGAGGAAATCATCACCCGACAAGCCTCCGGACAATGATCCTGGTTGATGCCAATCTGCTGATTTACGCCATTGATAGGGGATCGCCTCATCATTCGGCCGCGCGTTCGTGGTGGAATGAACAATTGTCAAAGGTGGACACAGTCGGGCTGGCGTGGGCCGTTATTCTCAGCGTCGTCCGCATTACCACCAATCCGCGGATTGTTCTAAGACCGCTCACAACAGAAGATGTCATGCGGGAAGTTGAATCCTGGCTGGCTCAACCGTGTGTCAAAATATTTCATCCTGGCGACGGGCACTGGGGAATTTTTCGAGACTTGCTCAAACCAGTATCGTTTCGTCCAAATTTGGTAATGGATGTTCATCTCGCCGCATTGGCTATTGAACATGGCGGTGAATTGTGTTCGGCAGATGAGGATTTTAAGAAATTTCCCGGCTTGAGTTGGAGCAACTCTTTGAAGCCAACCAACGCCTGAAGTCATATTAAATGCCCAACCCCCTCCTCACCCCCGAACTCCTGCGCCGGTTGGAACAATTCCAACTGCTGGCCGCGCGGCGCGCCAAGAGTTCCGCGCGCGGCGAGCGCCGCAGCAAGGCGCGCGGGCAATCGGTCGAGTTCGCCGATCATCGCAATTACGTTCCGGGCGATGATTTCCGTTATCTGGATTGGAACCTTTACGGCCGGCTCGAAAAATTGTTCCTCAAACTCTACGAGGAAGAACGCGAACTGCCCGTTCGCATTTTTCTCGATGCCAGCGAATCCATGGCTTTTGGCGAACCGCGCAAGTTTGATTTCGCGCGGCAGATCGCGGCGGCGGTGGGTTACGTCGCGTTGTGCGGCTTCGACCGCGTGAGCGTGATTCCGTTTCCCGATCATCCGGATGAAATGGCGGTGCGCGGCGCGTTGCGGGCGGTGCGCGGCCGCAAATCCACGTTGAATTTTTTTCAGAACCTCAACCAGCTCACCGCGGGCGGCAGCGTCAGTTTCAACGAGGCCCTGCGGCGCGGCGCGTTGGAAGCGCGCCAGGCGGGCGTGGCCGTGGTGTTGAGCGACTTTCTCGATCCGGCGGGCTATGAGGCGGGCTTGACCGCGCTGGTGGGGCGCGGGTTTCAGGTCAACGCCGTGCAGATTCTCGCGCCGGAGGAATTGTCGCCGTCCACGTTCGGCGACCTCCGGTTCGTGGATGCGGAAACCGGCGGCGTGCAGGAAGTGACCTTTGGCCGTTATCGCATGAATTCGTATCAGCAAATGGTCCAGAACTTTTGCCAGCGCCTGCGCGAATTTTCCCAAAGCCGCGGGATCAGTTTTTTCATGGCCAGTTCCAACACCGCGCTCGAACACCTCCTCCTCAAACAACTTCGCCAAGCCGAGGTCTGGGGATGATTGAGTGCGGAATGTGGAGTGCGGAGTGCGGAGTGCGGAGTGCGGAGTGGGAAATGAAGATGGGCGGGCGGATGAGCGCAGGGTAAAATCGCCACAAGGGAATTATGAGTAATGAGAATTTGAAACCTCGAAGAGGTTATGGAACGAAGCCCAAGGTTGCCCGTCAGCGGGCTACCTTGGGAAAGGCGTTCCCCGGTCCGCAACCTCAACGAGGTTGTGGCTCTGCATTACCACGCAGTAAACAAACTCTTGGTCGCGGTCTTTCAATGACCTCGGGACAGGCGGTTCCGCTGAATGGCATCTTTGGCCACAACCTCTTCGAGGTTGAACGTTTTTTTGCCCGCATTCCCAAGGTAGGCCCGCGGCGGGCCAACCTTGGGCTTTGTTCCACAACCTCGTTGAGGTTGGGGAATGCGGTTTTCTCCATCATCACGGCGCGAAAATCTTCGGACAAGGTCGCAGCCTCGCCGTCCTCCATTCCGCACTCCGCACTCCGCACTCCGCACTCAAAATGAATTTTTTGGCGCCCACAGCATTATTCTTCGCGCTCACCATTCCGGTGGTGGTCGTGTTTTATTTGCTGAAGCGCAAGCGGGTGGTGAAACTGGTTTCGAGCACGTTGCTCTGGCAGAAATTCCTCGCGGAAACCCAGGCCAGCGCGCCCTTTCAGAAATTGCGCCGCAACTGGCTGCTCCTGTTGCAAATCCTGCTGCTCCTGCTCGCGGTGCTGGCGTTGTCGCGGCCGTTTTTTGCCACCAAAGCCGCGAACAGCGAGTTACGCGTCTTCATTCTCGATGCCTCGGCCTCGATGCAAAGCACGGACGAATCACCGTCGCGCTTTGAAAAAGCCCGCGCGGAAGCGCTCACCTGGGTGGACAGCTTGCGGGATAACGACAAAATGGTCGTGCTGCAAGTCGCCGCCAACACGGAAGTCAAACAATCCGAGACCAGCGAAAAATCCGCCCTGCGCCGCGCCATCATGTCCTGCGCCGCGCTGGATTCCCCGACGCATCTTGGCCCGGCGCTGAAGATGGCGGAATCGTTGATTCGCGATCGCGGCAAGGAGAGCAATCCGGAAATTCATCTGTTCAGCGACGGCGCGGTGCCGGACTTGAACGAGTTCGACAACAAAGCTCTGCCGCTCATTTATCACAAGGTTGGCCAGGGCGCGAACAACCTCGGCATCACCGCGCTCGATGTGAAGGCGAATCCCGAGGACGCCTCGCAACGCGCCATTTATGTGAGCGTGGCCAATTTTTCCACGAACAACCAGCAGACCGATCTCGAACTCCGGCTCGACGGCAAATTATTGGAGACGCGCCCGCTCAAAATTGCCGCGGGTGAAGTTTCACCGCAGATTTTCCTGGCCACGCAGACGCATGACGGCATGTTCTCGGTGCATTCCACGCTGCAGGATGACCTTGCCGTGGACAACGACGCCTCGATGGTCAGCCTGTTGCCGCATCCGGTGAAGGTGCTCCTGGTGTCGCGCGGGAACCGTTTTTTGGAACGCGCTTTGCGCGCGGCGGCGAATGTGGAACTCACCACGGCGGCGGAATTGACCGATGACGCGTCGGAATACGATTTCGTCGTGCTTGATGATGTGCTGCCGACCGTCTGGCCGCGCGGAAACATTCTCGCGTTCCACGTCGCGAACACGAATTGGTTTGATGGAATTTCGGAGCTGGCCGAACCGGCGATTGTGGATTGGCGCGTCACGCATCCCGTGTTGCGCTACGTCGGTTTCGATAATGTGCAGGTCTCGAAAAGCATGCTGGTGAAAACGCCGAGTTGGGGCGTGTCGCTGGTGGATTCTCCGCAAGCGCCGCTCATCGTCGCGGGGGATTTGGGGCGGCAACGCATCCTGTGGGTGGGTTTTGACACGCTGGAAAGCACCTGGCCGTATCGCATTTCCTTTCCTATTTTCGTCGCCAACGCCGTCGAGTGGTTGAACCCCGCCACGGAGCGGAACAGCCAGCTTCTGGTCCACGCGGGCGATCCGTTCCACCTCACGCTGCCGCAACCCGTCACCAACGCGCTAATCACCCTGCCCGATAATACCACGCGCGCGCTATCCGTGGATGCAAAGGCGACCGAACTCGTTTTTGGCGACACGTTTCACCAGGGCGTTTACCATCTGAAAACCGGCACAAACGAAACCACCTTTTGCGTCGCGCTGCTGGACGCGGCGGAGAGCAACATCAAGCCGCGCGAGGAATTGCAATTTGGCAAATACAGCAAAGTTTCCGCGACCACGCTGCATCGCGCCAACATGGAATTGTGGCGGCACATCCTGGTGATTGCGCTGTTGGTGCTCTTGTTTGAATGGTGGTATTACCACAGGAGGACCGTGTGATGAAGTGCGGAGTGTGGAATGCGGAGTGCGGAATTTTCAATCCCAAAGGGATTGTGTCAATCAGCCCAGGGTTGCGTGGAACGAGCTACCGTGGGGACGAATCGCAAAAGTCCTACAACCCTGAAAGGGTTGTGGCATCGGTGTTCATCCTATGTTTCACATTGTTTTTCCTCACCGGTTGCAAACCAGCGGCCTCGTCCACCGTTATCATTTACACCTCGCAGGACGAGGAGTATGCGGACCCCATCTTCCGCGAATTTGAAAAGCAAACGGGCATCGAGGTAAAGGCGGTTTATGACAGCGAGGCGGTGAAGACGGTCGGGTTGGTGAACCGTTTGCTCGCGGAGAGCAGCCATCCGCAATGCGACGTTTTCTGGAACAACGAGGAGTTGCGCACGCGCCTGCTGGCGGCGCGGAATATTTTCCGCGAAACCAACGGCTGGGTGCTGATGGGCTATCGCACGCGCCGGATTGTGATTAATACCAATCTGCTGCCGATTGCCGGGGCGCCGGGCGCGTTCAGCGCGGCCACGAATGAAATCTGGCGCGGCAAGGTGGCGCTGGCTTATCCGATGTTCGGCACCACGGCCACGCACTTTCTGGCGCTGCGCCAGCATTGGGGCGACGCTGCCTGGCAGTCATGGTGTCGCGCGCTCGTGGCGAACAAACCGATGCTGGTGGACGGCAATTCGGTCGCGGCCAAACAAGTTGGCGGGGGCGAGGCGTTGATCGGCTTTACGGATTCCGATGACGCGGCGTCCGAGCAGCACGAGGGGTTGCCCATTGGCGTCATGCCGCTCGCGGACGAGAGTTTGATCGTGCATAACACCGCTGGAATCGTGCGCGGCGGCCCGCATCCAGCCGAAGCCCAGCGGTTGCTTGATTATTTGCAGAGCGCGGAAGTGCAGCAACAATTGGTGGCGAAGAAAGCGCTGGAATCCGCCGTTCCCGGCGACCCGCAAACCAATCCCGGTTTGAAAGTGAATTGGGCGGACCTGCTGCGTGATCTGGATTCTGGCACGAAGGAATTGGAAACGATTTTTTTGAGATGAACTGGACGCTGCTCATTAATAGCCTGCTGGTGAGCGGGCTGACGACGCTGCTGTCAGTCGTGCTCGGCTTCGCGGCGGCGCTATGGCTGGCGGGGCTGACGCCGGCTTGGCGCGCGCGCTGGCTGGGGCTGGCGATTGTGGCGCTGTCGCTGCCGCCGTTTTTGGTGACTAATTGCTGGCTGCATTATCTCGGGCTGGCTGGCACGTGGCATCGCTGGCTGCCGGTGAATCTTTATTCGCTCGGCGGCACGGTCTGGCTACTGGTGCTCACGCTTTGGCCCATCACGATGCTGGCCGTGCTGGGCGCGTGGCAACGGCTCGAACCCGCGCAACTCGAAAGCGACATGGCCGTGACCGGCGGCGTCCTCGTTCGTGGATTGCTGTGGCCGCTGGCGCGCGGAGCAATTGTGCAAGCCGCGGTGCTGACCTTCGTGCTGGCCTTGAATAATTTCGCCGTGCCCGCAATCTTGCAGGTGAAAGTTTTCCCCGCTGAAGTCTGGTTGCTGTTCAACACGACCTTCAATTCACTCGGCGCGCTGGAACTGAGCTGGCCTTTGATCCTGGTGCCGCTGCTCTTGCTCATTTTTTTCCGGCATACGGAAGTCGTCTGGCCGCGAGTGGAAGGCTCGGTATCGGCGAAATTGTTTCGCCAGCAATTGGGCGCGGGCTGGTCGCGAGCTTGTGGCGTCGTGACCGTTTGCATTTGCTTGCTGGCGGTCGGGTTGCCGCTGGTGCAACTGGCTTCGACGCGGCTGACGTGGTCTGAACTGCCGGGCGCGGTCGCGGCCGGACAAATGGCGATCTGGAACTCATTTTACCTCGCGGTGGTGGTGGCGACGCTGTGTCTCGTTCTGGGTTTGATTGGCTGGCGCTGGCCGCTTGGCCTGGGTTTGTGGCTGCCATTTTTTGTGCCGGGCGTGCTGATGGGCATCGGATTGATTGCGGTGTTTAATCGGCCGATTTTTGCCGCGTTTTATCAGCACGCGGGAATTGTCATTCTGGCGTTGGGAATCCGTTACCTGGCCTTCGGCTGGAATGGCGTCGCGCGCGCGATGCGCACGGTGGATCGCGACTTGACGGATGCGGCGCGGTTGAGCGGGGCTTCCCGCTGGCAATTGTTGCGGCATGTGCAATGGCCGCAAATTTCGCCGCAACTCGCCGTGGCGTGGTACATCATTTTTCTGCTGTGCCTGTGGGACGTGGAATCCATCGTGTTGATTGTGCCGCCGGGCGGAGAAACACTGGCATTGCGGGTGTTCAACCTGCTGCATTACGGGCATAATGCCCAGGTGAATTCGCTCTGTCTGGCCTTGCTGGCATTGGCCATAGCGCCGCTCGCCTTGTGGCAGGCTGGGAAATTAATTGTGAATTGGAAGCGGGGCGCGACGGCGCTCGCGCTGGTTGGCGCGCTGGCGCTGCTGGCGGGTTGCTCGGTGGACACTTCAACGGAGAAAGCGCTGGACAGCAAGTTTTTCAGCAAGGTCGAGATCATCGGCACGCGCGGCGTGGGCGTGGGCGAATTCAACAAGCCGCGCTCGCTCGCGGTGGATCGTGAAGACAATTTGTATGTCGTGGACATGACCGGCCGCGTGCAGAAATTTTCGCCGGACGGCAAATTTCTGCTGCTCTGGCAGATGCCGCAGACCGAGCTCGGCAAGCCCAAGGGCATGGGGTGCGACGAGGACGGCGATATCATCGTGATTGAGCCGCATTACCAGCGGATCAATATTTTTTCGCCGGCGGGAAAGCTGGTCAACCAATGGGGCCGGCACGGCACCAACGCCGGACAGCTCATCATGCCGCGCGCCGTGGCGATTGACGCGCAGGGGAATTTTTTCATCCCGGAATATACCGTCGTGGATCGGGTGCAGGAATTTTCCGCGAAGGATAAAAATTTGTTGAATCTCATCGGCCATACCGGGATTGAAAAGGGCGAGTTCAACCGACCGGAGGGGCTTGATTTTGACGCGGCGGGCCGTCTCTACGTGGCGGATTCGTGCAATCACCGCATCCAGGTTTTCACGCACGAAGGCAAATGGCTGCGGAGCTATGGCCGGCCGGGCCACGGCATCGGCGAGATGAGTTATCCCTACGATGTGCGCGTGGACAAGCAGGGCCGGCAATATGTTTGCGAATTTGAAAACAGCCGCATCCAGGTTTTTGGCGCCAACGGCGAGTCGCTGGAAATCATCGGCCGGCCGGGCGCCGCGCCGGGGGAATTCAGCAATCCGTACGGCATCGCGCTGGATCATCAGGGCAACTTGTATGTGGCCGATTCGATGAACCATCGCGTGCAGAAATTTTTACGCCGGAAGGAAGTGGCCAGCCGATGAACTTCCAATTCACCCATCCTTATTATTTATTGCTGCTGCTGCCGGCGCTGGCGTGGATCATCTGGCTCGCGTGGAAAAGCGATGTGCAAATCAGCCGCTGGCGGCGCTGGATTTCCTTTTTGCTGCGGGCCGTGCTGGTGTTGGCCATTATCCTCGCGCTGGCGGGAATTCAATGGAAGCGGCCGCTGGAGGGCATGAATGTTTTCTTCCTGCTGGACCGTTCCGACAGCATTCCCTCGGCGCAGCAGGACATGGCGCGCGCCTATGTCAACGCCAGCACGGCGGTGAAAAAAACCGTGGACAAGGGCGGCGTGATCGTCTTCGGCAGCGAAGCGAACATCGAAACCGCGGCCAACGCCGCCGTGGATGTGGAAAAAATCCAGGCGGTGGTCGGCACCGAGCGGACGGACATCGCGGGCGCGATTCGACTGGGCACGGCGGCTTTTCCCGAGACCGGCCAGAAACGGCTCGTGCTGATGTCCGACGGCAATGAAAACATCGGCGATGCCATGACCGCGATGCTGGCGGCGCAGCAATTGAAGGTCACGCTGGACGTGGTGCCGCTGGGCATTGTTCGCGGCAACGATGTCTCGATCCAGAAGTTGAGCATGCCGGCCAAGTTGAAGAAGGGCCAGGTTTTCGAGGTTAAAATATTTTTGCAATCGGATGAAGCCACACCCGCAGTACTCCGGCTTTATCGCGACGACGAATATCTGGGCGAGCAAAAGGTCGAGTTGTCCAAGGGCAAGAATTTGTTCACGTTCCCGCAGACTTTGTCGGACCCGAAGTTTTACAAGTATGACGCGCGCGTGGAAGCGCCGGGGGACACGGTGCCGCAAAACAACCGCGCCAGTGCGTTCACGAGCGTCAAGGGCGAGCCGCAAATCCTGGTGGTGTCCGCCGACCCGGAAGGCGACAAGCCGCTGGTGGAGGCGTTGCGCTCATCCCGGTTGCAGGTGAAGTCCATTGGCGTGAACGGATTTCCGGCCACGCTGGCGGAGATGCAAAGTTACGACGCCATTTTTATCAGCAACATCGCCGCGGGCGATCTGGGGAAGGATTTGCAAACCCTGCTGGAAAGCGCAGTGCGGGACTTCGGCGTGGGGTTGGTGTGCGTGGGCGGCGACCAGACTTACGCGGCGGGCGGTTATCGCGGCACACCGTTGGAAAATGCGCTGCCGGTGAACATGGAGTTGGACAGCAAGAAAGTTTTGCCCAGCGGCGCAGTGGCGCTGGTGATGCACGGGATGGAGTTTGCGAACGGCAACCAGGTGGCGCGGGATTGCGCGGGGGGCGTGCTGCAAGCCCTCGGCCCGGCTGATGAAATGGGCGTGGTGCTCTGGGATGGCAATGAACACTGGTTGTTCCCGATGACCAAGGTGGGCAACAAAAAAGATCTTGGTCGCCAGATCGCCGGTATGAACCAGGGCGATCTGCCGACTTTTGAAGGTGTCATGGGCCTGGCGCACGACGGCTTGAAAAAATCCACCGCGAACCTCAAGCACATGATTGTCTTCAGCGACGGCGATCCGGCGGCGCCGTCGGCGGGGTTGATGCAATCCATCGTCGGCGACCGCATCACGGTCAGCACCGTGTTGATCTCCGGCCACGCGGGGCCGGACACGATGATCTGGATCGCGGACCACGGCAAGGGACGTTTCTACAACGTGACCTCGCCCAATGATCTGCCGCAAATTTTCATCAAGGAAGCGGCGGTCATTTTGAAATCGGCTATTTACGAAGACCCGTTCAAGCCGGTGTTCAAGGCCTCCAGCGAACTCGTGCGCGGCATCAGCGGCAGCGAATATCCCACGCTGCTCGGTTATGTGGCGACCACGCCCAAGCCGCGCGCGGAAATTCCGCTGGTCACCGACAAGGGCGATCCCTTGCTCGCGCACTGGCAGTATGGGCTGGGTCGCGCGGTGGCGTTCACGTCCGACGCGAAAGCGAAGTGGAGCAAGAACTGGCTCGGCTGGGGCAAGTATCAGCAATTCTGGTCGCAGATCGCGCAATGGAGTTTGCGGCGGCTGGAGAATTCGGATTTCAACACGGACGTTTCCGTGGACAAGGGCGAAGGGCAGATTTCGACGGACGCGCTGGATGAGCAGGGAAATTATCGCAACTTTCTCGATCTCGAGGGAATTGTGGTCAGCCCGAAAGGCGAGCGGATCCCGGTGCAATTGCAACAAACCGGCCCCGGACATTACGAGGCGCATTTTCCCACGAAGGAAGTCGGCACTTACACGTTGAGCCTGCTTGACAAGAAGGACGGTCAAGTGCGCGGCCAGCAAACGGTCGGCGCGAGCATCAATTACTCGCCGGAGTTCAACGCCTCGGAACCGAATTTGAACCTGCTGCGCCGATTGGCCGAGAGCGGCGGCGGACGAGTGTTGGACCGGGAGAATCCGGCGGACAGCACTTTTCTGCATGATCGCGAAAAGACCTTTCAGCCACGCGATTTGTGGGAGTGGCTGTTGAAATTTGGCGTGCTCCTGTTCCCCCTGGACGCGGCGGTTCGACGCATCCAATTGGACCGCGACGAAATGCACCGGATGTGGCGGAAAGTGCGCGGTTGGATTTTCTTCTGGCAGGGAGTCGAGCGCGAGCCGGAGGCCGAGGAATCACTGGCGGCATTGTTGTCGCGCCGCGAGCAGGTGCGTTCCACCCACACGCCGTCCGCTGCGCAAGCGTCCGCCGACCTGTTCCGGCCGCAAAAACCGGTCACATTGCCGCAAGACGAAGGTTCTCCCACAACCACTTTCACGGATGGGCCCAAAAAACCACCGCCCGCAGGGCCGGAAACACCCGCAAAACCCGAAGCCACAACGACCAGCCGGTTGCTGGATGCCAAGCGCCGTGCCCAACGTCGCAAAGAATGATGGCAGAGCCTGGCATCGCAAGCTATATTAGTAAAACGGACGCGCCTTACGGGCGGGGTTATCTCCGCACGACGTCCCTGCCGGGGGCAATTAAAACATTGCTTCCGAAGGTGTGGTTATGGCTACATCCTGCAGTGCCATAGTCGGATTACAAAGTGGTCCGGCGTCCGAAGCCGTTGCGCAGGATGGATAAGAATGCAAGTATTGTAATGAGCCGATGCCGGTTACAGGTATATTATGAAGGAACGGTGCAGGGCGTCGGCTTCCGCTATACCACCAGGGTTCTGGCGGCGGGCTTTGAAGTGACGGGCACGGTGCGGAATTTGCCGGATGGGCGGGTGGAGTTGATCGCGGAAGGATTGAAAGCAGAACTCACCGCGTTTCAGCAGGCCATCCGCGAGTCGGAGTTGGGGCATTTTATTCGGAAGGAAGAGGTCGCATGGCAGGCGCCGCAAGGCGGCCTGCGCGGGTTTGAGATAGCCAGATAAGGCAAGAATAATGAAGTTTGCAATTATAGCTGATATACACGCCAACTTGGAGGCGTTCCAAGTCGTTTTGAATGACATCAAGGAGCAAAAATGCACGCATTACGCCTGCGTGGGCGATGTCGTTGGCTACGGCGCCAGTCCCCGGGAATGCCTGAAAATCGTCCGCGATCTCGGCATGCCGGTCGTGAAGGGCAACCACGATGAATATTGCTCGATCGAGGAGGAATTGGACGGATTCAACCCGCACGCCGCCGAAGCGGTGAATTGGACCCGCACCCAATTAACCACGGACGAACGCCAGTGGCTGCGCGACCTGAAATATTTCCGCATGGTGACCAGCTTCTCCATGGTGCATGCCACGCTGGACGGCCCGCAACGCTGGGGTTATGTGTTCAACAAACTCGACGCCGCCGCGAGCTTCCCGTATCAGAACACCGCCGTCTGCTTTTTCGGCCATACGCATGTGCCGCTCGCCTTCATTCGCGAGCCGACCGCGACTGGCCAGCCGGTCATCAAGGGCGGCACCTATTCGAAGTTCAAAGTTGATCTCGGCAAGAAATATTTTGTCAACGTCGGCAGCGTCGGCCAGCCCCGGGACAATAATCCCAAGGCCGCCTATGTGGTTTATGACATGGATGAGGGCACGATTGAATTGCGCCGGCTCGATTATGACATCGCGACCGCGCAGAAAAAAATCCTGGATGCCGGTTTGCCGCCGCGCCTGGCCGAGCGCCTCGCCTACGGCAAGTGAAATAACCGGATGAAGACGATTTGAAATGCTTTTTTAAATCATTGACATCAAGGCATGAGGTGTTATTTTTATGATGCGGTTGGGAGAGCTGCCAACGCGGTTCGTTGGGCGAAAGCCCGCCCGGCTGCATTTCTTTTTTAATGCACCTCCTTTATCTTGATGACGCAGGTTCTGCTGACAACAAGAATGAACAATATATAGTGTTGGGAGGTTTATCCGTATTTGAAGCGCAAGCAAGTTTTCTCACCAACGAACTTGATCAACTCGCAGAGAGTATTTCTCCGGCAAATCCGCAAGACGTCGAATTTCACGCTTCGGAGATTTTCGCCCGCCGCGAGCATCCTTGGAATAAAATGTCCAAAGAAGAAGCGCAAGGAGTAATCAAAGCCGTGCTTCAAGTAATCGCAAAGAGCTATGATTCAGCGTGCGTTTTTGCTTGCGCTATTCATAAGGCATCATACCCCAACACCGATCTGATTGAGCACTCGTTTGAGGATTTGTGCAGCCGGTTCGACCGCTATCTCGCTCGCCTTCGTTTGGATGGCGGCCGGCAACGCGGTTTAATTATTCTTGATGAGAGCTCACATGAAACTACGTTGCAGAATCTGACAAAGGATTTCAGAACATTGGGGACAAAATGGGGGGTAATCAGAAATCTCGCAGACACGCCTTTTTTTGTGAATTCGAAAGCATCGCGGATAGTCCAATTGGCAGATCATGTCGCTTACGCAGTGTTTAGAAGATACAATGCGTCCGATACGCAATACTTCGATATTATTGCTTCCAAATTTGATTCTGCCGAGGGAGTTGTGCATGGACTGGTTCATAAGCAGACAATTAATCCGAACTGCATGTGCCCCGGTAGCCTGAGCCGCCGATTTACGAAGAACAGACCAGAACGTGCTTCCTCGCCTACGATTAGTGATTTCCCAACTCTTTGACAGCTTGCTCATACCATTAGGGATTACGCATCAAAAAAAGCTGAAGCGTTTTTGCGCGAAGATGATTCAAGCGCGGAGGATTGATTGAAGTGAAACTTTGTTCGGTAAAGTTCGTCGGAAAAGAAGCAAACCGCATGCAGGGGTAAAACATGGCGAGTATTCCCCGCCGCCGAAGTTATTTGTCCGCTTGAAAATATTAATTCTCAAGCCCAGCTCGCTGGGCGACGTGATTCATGCCCTGCCTGTTCTGCGCCTGTTGAAACAACACCTGCCCGCCAGCGAGATTTTTTGGTGGGTCGAATCCAGCCTCGCGCCGCTCCTGGAAGAGGACCCCGATTTGTCCGGCATTTTTTCCTTCCACCGCCAGGATTGGTCCGAGCCGGCGAAATGGCCGCGGCTCATTGCCAGCGTCCTCGCCATGCGCCGTGAGAAATTCGACTGGGCCATTGATTTGCAGGGCCTCGCGCGCAGCGGGCTATTTGCGTGGCTCGCCAATGCCGGACTGAGCATCGGCCTCGACAACACCCGGGAGGGCGCGCGCGAGGGCGCCCGGCTCTATTACGACGTCCTCACCCCGCGTTCTCCTCGCGGCACGCACGCGGTGGATCGTTATCTCGCCGTGCTGCCGCAACTGAAAATTCCGGTGCATGACCGGTTCCAATGGCTGCCCGAACGTCCGCGGCTCGCCGCCGCCGTCCGTGAAAAATGGCGCACCGATTCCACCCGCTGGGTTGGAATTCTGCCCGGAGCGCGCTGGGACAATAAACGCTGGCCGCTGGAAAACTTCGTTGATCTCGTCCGCCGCCTGGCGTTGCTCGGGCCGGATTTAAAATTCATCATTCTCGGCGGCGGCGCCGACCACTCTCTGGGAGCGACAATTGCCGAGGCCAATCCCGGACGCTGCCTCGACCTCACGGGCCTGACTTCGTTGCCCGAAATGATCGAATGCGTGCGCCTCTGCGAGTTGGTTATCACGAATGACACCGGCCCGATGCACATTGCCGCCGCGATGCGCAAACCGGTGGTCGCGCTGTTCGGCCCGACCAATCCCAACGGCACCGGCCCCTACGGCCAGCGGCAAAACGTTCTCCAGGACACCAGCCTGCCTTGCGTGCCGTGCATGAAAGGCCATTGCCACTGGCACGAGCCGCTCGCCTGTCTCCGCGCCCTTACGCCGGAAATGGTCTGCGCGCGATCATGGAGAGCTTTAACTGCCAAGCCTGCGTTGGCCGTTTGAAAAGCCGCCGCCCCCGAAGCGGTCAAGACGTCTTGGCCACCATTGGTTTGTTTCGCTTCCAAGTAGGCTCTGGCAATTCCCCCTGCTTTAAACTGTCCAGACCCTTTTGAATCGTGGCTTGCATATTCACGTTGGTGCCGACTGATTCCAAAGCTTTTTGTTCCAGGGCAACCGCATCGTCCTTCTTGCCTTTCATGAATTGTATCCGCGCCATCGTATCCAAATAGAGACCCTTCGAGACCGGGTCCTTGGCGAGATCCACGGCGCGTTGGGACAAAGTCTGCGCGAGATCCAGGTCGGGATGCTCAATGCTGTCGTCCGTCGTGAGCATCAGAGCCACCATGTTTTGGTAAATGGCGTTGTCTTTGTTATCATCGCCAATCTGCTTGGCCACTTTGAAAGCCGCGGCGAAATCCTTTTTGCCGACGAGCACATTGAAACGAGTCGTGGAAATGTAATTGGCCTGGGTGGCATCGCCCGAGGTCACTTTGGCCAATTCATCGAGCGCGGTTCCGGCATTGTCCCAATCCTTCGCCGTCACTGCGGTCTTGATTTCAGCTCTAAGTGAATCTATCTGGGCCTTTTCTTTTTCTTCCGCCGCCGCCACTTCCTTGGCTTTGTAGGTGCCGGCGAGCACGGCTTCAATGGTCGTTTCCTTCAAAGACATGGGATGGCCGATCCAGGCGATTAGGCCGTTCGTGTCAATCAGGAAAGCCGAAGGGATGCCATTTCTGCCGGCGGCCTTCATCCAGGTATCGGACATTTTTCCCTTTTCGCTGCCGTTCTTGTCATCCAGCGCCACGCGATAGGTCATCTTTTCGCCCATGGATTTTATGAAGGGCTCGACTTTGGCGTCGTCCTGTTCCCAACAATCCTGCCCGATTACAACCAGGCCCTTGTCCTTGAATTTCAAATAGGTCTCGTTGAGATGGGGGATGGAAGCCTTGCACGGCCCGCACCAAGTGGCCCAAAATTCCACGATATAAGCCGTGCCGGGCTTGAACTCGGTCACCGGATCGCCCTGCACAAACTTGCCGGTCTGCAATTTGGGCGCGGGATCGCCCACCTTGAGGCTGGCGGCGGAGGCGTTCAGGGTAAAGCCGGCGGCCAGCGACAGGGCTACAAGGGCAGTGCAACGATTGAATATTTTCATAAGGTCTATTGAACGGTTAAAAGCTTCATTCGACGCGAGCCATGTTCCTCTAATCGGCGGCGGAAACAAGCTTTATTGGGCAAAAATCTGCCCAGGCCGTGTTCTCAATACGCGCTTGAAGGTTCCTTATCCGCCATTTCGCCGACCGTTTTTCGCGTTCGACGGGCTTGACTTTTTCCCGAGTCAGCCACACTTTGCCACTCAAGCAAAAGCTTTGATGGACGGCTCGTTTAACCCTTGAATACTATGACCGGCACTGCTACCGAAACCAATTTGGCTACCCTGCCCGCCAACCCGAAAGCAAACACCACCTCCGCTGACACCCATTGGGTTCGCATCACCGATTACGATGCCAAACGTGGCTGGGGCGATGCTGCCGCCAGCGCCGCGCGCTCGCACTGGTGCTGCGAACAATTGGAAGCCGGGCAAATCCTTTTCTTCGACGGCATCCCATACGATTTTCCGCAAATTGACCGCGATTTTCTCCTGCAACAACGCCAGAGTGACTCGCGCATTCACAAAAATATTTCCTATCGCCCCAAGCAGGACCTCCTGCGCGGCAGCGTTTCCGACAGCAAGGAAGACATGGATCGCCTGCATCAGATCATGCGCCATTTCTCCGAGGAAATCACCGGGCTGCTGACCCGCGTTCTCGCGCCCTATGCCGCGCATTGGTCGCTCGATTACGCCAGCTACCGTCCCGAGGAAGAACAGGGCCGCGACCTTTCCGTCCACAAGCGAAACGACCTGCTGCACGTGGACGCCTTTCCTTCACGCCCCACGCGCGGCGGGCGCATCCTGCGTTGCTTCACGAACATCAATCCCACGCGCACGCGCAACTGGCTCACCACCGACCGCTTTCCCACACTGGCCGCGAAGTACGCCCGCCAGGCCGGACTCGAGGAAATCGCCCGCAGCGGCGATGCCACCGGCTCCTTCTTCAACGCCCTCAAACGCGCCGTCGGCATCAAGACCGTGGACCGCTCCGCTTATGACAAATTCATGCTGCGCTTCCACGACTACCTGAAAGAGAACAACGATTTCCAGGCGAACTGCGAGAAAATCCACATTAATTTCCCGCCGATGGCCACCTGGATGTGCTACACGGATTCCGTCCCGCACGCCGTCCTTTCCGGTCAATACGCGCTCGAGCAGACCTTCATCATCCCCGTCCGCGCGCTGGTGACGCCCGAGAAATCCCCGATCCGCATTTTGGAAAAATTGGCCGGCAGGCCGCTCGCCCCCGAAACGGCGAGCGCATAAGAAACATCCGCGCTTTTTTAACGCAAAGACGCTAAGGCGCAAAGACGCAAGAATTTTGAATCCGGTAAACCGGCTGAGGGGGTCGCGATGTACCGGGGCCGCGCCGCAAGAATTTTGAATCTTTAGCCGACCTTGCGTCTTAGCGCCTTAGCGTCATTGCGTTAAATTCCCTCTTCGGCCTACAAACCATTGACCACGCGGTGAATGCCGTTCTTTACGAATCGTTCGCCAAAGTTTATGACCAATCCGAGTTTGAGTCCGGTCAGCCGCAAATAAGTCAGCATTTGCGCTTCAAAGACCGAATTCCATTGGCTGACCGCCTTATTATCTACCAATACCAGTCCGTTGATCTTCAAATCCAAACGCAGGGGGTTGCCGAGTCGCTTTCCTTTGTAAATGATCGGAACGAGCAATTGGCTCTCAACCAAAAGCCCTCGCCGCGTCAACTCATCCACCATCGCCTCTTCATAAACCGACTCAAGTAATCCCGGACCGCCCAATTCGCGATGCACTTCGATGGCGCTGTCCACAATGAACTTGCTGATTTCGTTTTCGTTCATTGCCATTGGTAAATGTTAAAACGCAAAGACGCAAGAACGCAAAGTGCTATGAAACGTTAAAATCTTTGCGCCTTTGCGCCTTAGCGGCTTTGCGTTAATCCACCCCATATTTCCATATCCGCAACCACCACCTATGCTATACTTCCAGCAATGCGTTTCGGCCCGCTCACATTGGAATCGAATCTGTTTCTCTCGCCCCTCGCGGGTTACACCAACCTGCCGTTCCGCCTTGCCCTGCGCGAAATCGGCGGCCTGGACCTCGCCACGACCGATCTGGTCAACGCCCGCTCGCTGCTGGAAAAAAATCCCAAGGCCCTCAAGCTCATCGAAACGCGGGCCGCTGATTCGCCGCTCGCCGTGCAATTGTTCGGCTCCGTGCCCGAGGAAATGCGCGATGCCGCCGTCCGCCTTGAATCCCTCGGCATCGCTTCCGTGGACATCAATATGGGCTGCCCCGTGCGCAAAGTCTGCCGCGTCGGGGGCGGTTCGGCCATGATGACGGAACTTGCGAAAACCTCCGCGCTCGTGCGCGGCATGGTGGACGCCGTAAAAATCCCCGTCACCGCCAAGATGCGCCTCGGGTGGGATGACGAAAATCTCACCGCGCCCGAGCTGGCCCGCGCATTGGAAGACGCGGGCGTCGCCGCGATTTTTGTGCATGGCCGCACGCGCGAGCAGGGCTTCTCCGGCCAGGTGAAACTTCACGGCATCCGCGCCGTGGTGCAGGCCGTCCGGCAAATCCCCGTCATCGGCAACGGCGATGTCACCACGCCGCAAGCGGCCAAAATGATGTTTGACCAGACTGGTTGCGCGGGCGTGAGCATCGGCCGCGGCGCGTTTTATAACCCATGGATTTTCAAGCACACGCTGCATTATCTCGCCACCGGCGAACTCCCGCCCGAACCGTCCTTTGACGAACGTATTCGCGTCCTCTGCCGCCATCTCGATTTGATGATTGAAATTTTTGGCGAACCGCTCGGCTGCCGGATGTTCCGCAAGGTTGCGCCGTGGTATTCCAAGCGCTTCGGCCCCGCCAACGAATTCAACAAAAAAGTCGTCACCCTGGGCACTCGCGCGGAATTTCACGCGCTCCTGGAAAATTACCGCAACTGGCGCCGTCAATTCCTCGATGAAACCGGCCAGCTCAAACCCGGCTATCGTCCCGCGCCGATGGTTCCTTCATTCATGGAAGCGCCCGCCGTCGCCAAACGTGAACACATTCCGGTACCCAAGGGTCCGGTGGAAGTTTGGTAGAGTTGTAGGACAAGGCGGTCAACCACGGATGCACACGAATTGACACGGATATGAAGAAGGAAAACAATCTTTCCGAACTTCGATCAGCGCCAGATTGATACCAGTTCGCAATAACTATCGGTAGATTCGTAGGACGCGATTCTTCTCCCTCGCGCCTCGGAGGAGAGGGCCGGGGTGAGGGGTGGCATGCCAAATATACCGATTATCATTGGGAAGTGGTATGAGAGCCGTTTTTCATCAGCCAAAATGTCCGTTTTGCAAATCCGAATCCGTGTTAATCTGTGTCCATCTGTGGTTGATTAAAATTCCTGCGGCTAGGTTCCCACGAGATTGAATTGCCAATCTCACCGGAAAGGGTGAACCTTGGGCATCTGACTATGTTTACCATCATCGGAGCGGATCAAAAAGAATACGGGCCGTCGAGCGCGGAGGAAATCCGGGACTGGATCAGGCAGGGCCGCGCCGATGGCCGCACGCTCGCGCGGATGGACGACGGCGAATGGAAAACATTGGCGGAGTTCCCGGAATTTTCCGGTTTCACGGCCGCCTCCGGCGCACCTCCCAGATTGCCGGGCGCGCCGGTCCCGCCGGCGAGTGCCATCGGTCCTCAAGCGTTCGTGCTTGGCGCTGATCCGGATTTTGACATCGGTAAGTGCCTGGGCCAGGGCTGGAGTTTGATGACGGGCAATTTGGGATTGCTGGCCGGCGGCTGCATGCTGATCTGGCTGCTGGATTTGGTGGCGCAGTATATTCCCTTCGTGGAGGTTTTTGTCGGCGGGGTGTTGTATGGCGGATTGTATCTGCTCTTTTTGAAGTGCATCCGGCGCGATCCGGCGAATGTGGGCGATGCTCTAGGCGGTTTCGGCGAGCGCTTTGTTCAATTGCTGCTGGCCGGATTACTTACCGGGATTCTGACTTTCCTGGCGTATTTCTTGTGCGTCCTGCCGTCGCTGTATTTTAAGATCGCGTGGAGCTTCGCGCTGGTGCTGGTGATTGACAAGCGTCTGGAATTCTGGACGGCGATGGAACTCAGCCGGAAAATGGTGACTCGAGTCTGGTTCAAAGTTTTTGTGCTCACCCTCATTGCGTTTGCTCCTTATATTCTAATCCAGGCGTTTGTTTACCTGAAAATCTGGTTCCTGATGTACACACAAATGAACGCGCTGATGACCAATGGCGCGCCGGATTTCTCGAGACTCCTCAATATCTTGAAGGAGATCGCCGCCAAGATGCAGTTCCTCCAGGTCTTCGCCCAGGTGATTCTCCTGGTGAACCTGCCCTTCGCCACGGGCGCGCTCATGTATGCTTATGAAGCTCTCTTTGGCCCTCGGCCCGCGCCAGCCGCTTAGCCGGCAAACGGCGTGGGGTTGCTTCACCTCCAATCTCGCCTTTCCGGGCTTCGGCTCGCTGCTGGCGGGTCGGAGGGTGGGGTATTTCCAGATTCCGTTCACCGTCGTGGGCCTCGGCCTGACCCTGATTTGCGGCGTCCCCACGTTGGCCTGGGGCTTTTCCAACTACACGCGCATTCAACAAAATCAGGACGACCCGGTTGAAGCCCTGTCGGAAATGTGGCTGCACTTTCGCTGGCCGTTGCTGGGGATCGCGGTGTTTTTCCTGGGCTTGCTCTGGGCTTTAGCCACCAGTCTGAGCATCATGGCCAAAGCGCGCGCCGACGAAAAAACAGCGCCGCGCCCCATTCCACCCATGCTGTGAGTCTTGAATTGGAAGCAGTTTTATGCTGACTGTTCCCCGCTCCTCTGTCATTGATTTGTGGTATTGTGGAAACAAGCATGACTGACGCGAAAACACTCTTTAAGAAACATTTCGGCTCGCCGGCAATTCACCAGGTCAGCGCGCCGGGCCGGCTGGAACTCCTCGGCAACCACACGGATTACAACGAGGGTCTGGTGCTTTCGCTCGCGGTGGACAAATACATCCACATCGCCGCCGCGCCGCGCACGGATGGAAAAATCGAGCTGGTCTCGTCGGCTTTCGAGCAGCCCGAAATTTTCTGGGTGGACCAGATCAAACGGAATCCCGCCGCGCCCTGGGCGAATTACTCGAAGGGCGTGCTCGACCAATTGCGCAAACGCGGCGTCCATTTCAGCGGCTTCAATGCCGCCATTCACGGAACCATTCCGCTGGGCGCGGGGATGAGCAGTTCCGCGGCCTTGCTCGTCTCCACCGCGCTGGCGGTGCGGCAACTTTATCCCTTCAGCCTCACCGAAACCGGCCTGGCGCAACCGCCCGAGCGGGATGGACACGGTAAATTACCGGCGCTGTTGCCGCCCGAAAAACTGGTTTACGCGAAGCTTTGCCGCGCCGCCGAGCAGGAATTTGCGGGCGCAAACGTCGGGCTGCTCGACCAGATTTCGTCTTTGTTCGGCAAGGCCTGGCATGTGATGGAAATTGATTTCCGTTCGCTGACGGTTGAACTCGAGCCCATGCCGGGCGAGGCGATCATCGTGTGCCCCGGCGTGAAACACACGCTGGTGGATGGCGCTTACAATGAACTGCGGCGGTTGTGCGAAGCCGCGGCCCACGCGCTCGGCTGCAAATCGCTGCGCGCGGTGGATCCCCAAATGCTCGCCGCCAACAAGTCGAAGCTCAGCCGGCGCGAATATGAATGCGCGTATCACATCGTCGGGGAAATCCAGCGCGTGGCGTTTGCGAGCCGGGCGCTGCAGGCGGATGACCACCAGCTCTTCGGCCAATATATGTTCCAGAGCCACGAAAGCTCGCGGGATTTCTTCAAGAACAGCGCGCCCGAACTGGACATCCTGGTGGAACTCGCGCGCGCGCAACCCGGCTGCCTCGGCGCGCGCCTCACCGGCGGCGGTTTCGGCGGCGCGACCATCAACCTCGTCGCGCATCATCAGGCGGAAGCTTTCATGTCAGCGATGACCAAGCTCTACGGCGAACGCACTGGCAACAAACTCGAACCCATCTTGTGCCAGATCGTGGATGGAGCGGCTTGATTTGGGAATTTACGATTTACGATTTACGCGCTTTGAGTGACCTTCGTTGCGTAAATCGTATATCGTAAATCGAAAATGTGTCAGCCCACGCGGAAGGAGATGCGCGTGATAAACCCCGTGCCGAAACTGTGCTGGAGGCGGTTGAGGATTTCCTTGCGGCGATAGCGGACGATTTCATCCAGCCACGGGCTGCTGTCCACGGTGACGAAGAGCGTGCCCTTGTTAAGCCCGGTGGGTTGCGCGTGCGCGATGATGCCCGGGTCAATGAGATTATTCCAGACCTTCATCACCTCGGCTTCGGCGCGGCGGCGGTCCATGCGCAAATCAACCAGGACATGCGGCATGATGTCGGCGACCTTGCGGGTGCGGACGATGGTGCCCTTCTGCAGCGCGTCCGCGTCCATGCCGCGCCATTGGTTGAGAATGCGCTGGCGGGCGTCCGTTTTGGGCGGGCCCAATTTGAAACTGCGAAATGGTTTTTGAATTACCGCCATGATTCACTTCGATTCAACGGGAAAGTTTATAGCCGAATGAAAACCGGGTGGCGAGCAAAATTGGATCAGGAACAACCGCCCTCACCACGATCTCGCGGGCGGAAGGGGCTGTAATCGGCGGTAAGGTGTCTTCTATTAGATTCGCTAATGTTATCTGGTGGAAAAACCGTTACTAGGATTTGATTTTTGACTTACTTCGACGACGATCCAAAACCGGCCAGAATTTCCCAGCCGAAGTGATACCAGGCAGTCGCCAGTGATTTATGAACTGGATTGACGTAACGAGCCGTAGGTCCCCAAGGGATCCCAAGCCCGCCACCAGTCAGGTGCCCAGCATATATCCAGCGCTTCGCGCCCCGTGGTCCCCTCCCTCGGAGGGAGCGGAGAGGGGGAACGAGTCGTCCGCGCTTGGATTTAACAATAGTCAGGTTGCAATCGCAGCACATGCCTGACCAACAGTTTTTGGCCGACCGCGATTTTCGCTTCGTCCACGGGTGGAAAATGTTTCCCCCTCTCCTGGGGGGGGGGGCGGGGTGAGGGCGGTCGCATAAATTCATCACGCGAGGAATCAAAATAATGAGCCTGACAAAAGCGAACGCTGCCATGCAGCGGGGTGCGATTTAAACTGAGGGCCGAGTTTGAGCGCGACGCCTTTCAACGAACCTCGAAGAGGTTGTGGAACCAAGCCCAAGGTTGGCCCGCTCAGAGCCTTGCGGGCCTACCTTGGGATAGGATGCGCGCAGATATTCAACCTCAACGAGGTTGTGGCTGATTCCAGCTTGAACAGTTACACCAGGCCATCCACTACTGCCACAACCTCGTTGAGGTTGGGGATTACGCTCGGACGCTTTTCCCAGGGTAGCCCAAAGCGGCAACCCTGGGCTGCGTGACAAAACCTCTTCGAGGTATCAGAATCCGCCTACCACACCCAATTTGACCGGCATTTCAAATCGCACCCGGCGCAAGGTGTTGATTTGTGCGGGCAGGAGTGATAAACGTGTTGGGAAGGGAAATCAGATTCAATGGATTCGGCGAGCCTCGGACTCGCAATCCGCGATGGTAAGGAACGCGGTTTTGACCGGTTAAATGACGCACCCCAAAACGGTGTTTTGCTAATTGGCCTCGCTGGCTGGTTGGACAGCAAGATCATATAGCCTCTTCGTTTCATTCGTAGTTAACCACTTTTCTGACATAGTAGTAACTCGCGCAGGCGGGGTTGCCTTTTCGTAGCGCAAGTCCCATAAATAGACCTGCCCTGGAACCTTCGGAACGAATGACTGAATGGATATTTTTCTCAGGCAATTTGTCACTTCAATACTTACGGTTTCGCTGAGAATAAACAGGTTCTGCGGCCCATTGAAATATTTCTTGATTATGACAGACCGGGGAATTTCAAGCGCGTCAATATTGGTGTAAGCAAGAACCCGAAACGCTATATTGGTGTTGCGAAGCTCTGCTGAGGCAGTTTGGTTGCTCGCGGATGCTTCCCACGCCATTTCGCCAGAATATGTTACTTCTCTTGGCAGATGCGGCTCCTGAGTTTGAGTCACCCAGCGTGCCCTCATTCGGTAATCCTTGCGGTATAAGGCGTTATCGCCCAGTTGAGGCGTGAAACAAATGAATTGATCCTTCACTGTCCGGAAGTAGCAATGTGAGCAGAATGTTAGCCACAGGTCGGAGATACCTGGATCGAGGTCATGAGGAACAGGCCCCGTCATTATTTTCGCCGTCCCCACATTTGTCGCCGTCCGCATTCTTTGATCTGGGGGCAAGCTTGAAAGTGGCGGAAATAAATGAGCAAAGTAAGTTAGTTGATAGATGTTTTGTTCATCTGAGGCCCCGATTATGTACTCGTACGGTCGTGGGTCATCCTTGCCATCCTTCGTGCGCGTTAGACAAACGTTTTCAATAGACCATTGACAATCTTTAACTGAAACGCGGAAATTATATGTGGTTTCGAACAAACCCGAGCTGTACTCATACTTTGAGGCCAATCGCCCTTCCACTTCATATTCTTGGGCATACCCTCCTGAAGCTGCACCCAGAACGCCACAAACCAGCGCCCACATGGACAACCGCTTGGCTTGTCGGAACAGATGAGTTAGCACATTGCCTTCTAATGTTAAAAAAAACGATATTGGATCCAGCCTCCCGAAACATCTTTTACAAGGCTTACAGACGTTGGCTCTGTTCCAGCCCAAAGTCAACCACTGTCCGTTCGTTGACACCCCGCATTCCCTTGCTATACTGAAAGGCTCTGATAATGAACCGTAATCCGCATGTGGCTGTGGTCGGTGCGACGGGGGCCGTCGGCATCGAGATGATTAAAACGCTGGAAAAACGCAAGTTTCCGGTGGGCAAACTGACTTTGCTCGCGTCGGCGCGGTCGGCGGGGAAGAAGCTGAAATTTCGCGGCAAGACGGTTGCGGTCAAGGAACTCACGAAGGATTCTTTCGCGGGAGTTGATATTGCGCTGTTCAGCGCGGGTGGAAGCATTTCGCGGGAGTTTGCGCCGGTCGCGGTGTCGGCGGGTTGCGTGGTGATTGATAATTCGAGCGCGTTCCGCATGGACGCCGCCGTGCCGCTGGTGATCCCGGAAATCAACGCGGCGGATGTGAAGCGGCACCAGGGCATCATCGCGAATCCGAATTGCACGACGGCGATCACGCTGATGGCGTTGTATCCCTTGCACCAGGCGTTCGGCGTGAAGCGGATTTTTGCGTCGAGTTACCAGGCGGTGTCAGGCACGGGCGCGAAGGCGATTGCGGAATTGGAACGGCAGGTGGGCCAGGTGGTCGCGGGCAAACCGGTGACGAAGGAAGTGTATCCGCACCAGATCGCGTTCAATGTGTTGCCGCAGGTGGATTCATTTTTGCCGACGGGTTACACGAAGGAAGAAATGAAGATGGAGAACGAGGGGCGCAAGATCATGCACCACCCGGCGTTCCGCGCGAGTGTGACGTGCGTGCGCGTGCCGGTGTACCGGGCGCATTCGATCGCGGTGAGCGCGGAGTTCACGAAGCCGGTGACGGTCGCGGCGGCGCGCAAGGTGTTGCGCCGGGCACCGGGGTTGGACCTGGTGGACGCGCCGGAGAAATCGGAATACCCGCTGCCGCTTTACGTGGCGGAAAAATACAATTGCCAGGTGGGCCGCATCCGGCTGGATTGCGCGATGGAAAACGGCCTGTGCTTCTGGGTCGCCGGGGATCAATTGCTCAAGGGCGCGGCGCTGAACGCGGTGCAGATCGCGGAAGTGCTCCTGGGGAAGTTTTGATTTTTGATTTTTGATTTTCGATTTTCGATTTGAGAGAGTTTGGGGATATGTCCGCCCATTCTGTAAACCGCACCCTCACCTCACCCCATCTCAATTTCTTCTCAAGCCCGCCGCTATTGTCGCGGGAGGTCGGCTTCGCTCTTGCGCACGGATTCGGCGGGTGTAAGCTTGGGACATGAGTGCGTTTGAAATCCAGCAGCTGCCCCGGCAGGAAAAATTGAAGCTCATGGAACTGCTGTGGACGGAATTAAGCCGGGACGAGGCGGAGCTGGAATCGCCGACGTGGCACGCCGACGCCCTGCGGGAAACCACCGAACGCCGGGCTTGCGGCGAGGAAACGGTGCTGGATTGGGAACCGGCCAAGGAAAAATTGCGGTCGGGCCGATGAGAATCAGGCTGCTCTCGTCGGCTTTCAATGATCTCGCGCGCGGTCGAAATTTTTACGAACAGCAGGGTGGAGGCTTGGGCGGTTATTTTTTGGACTCGCTTTTTTCGGACATTGATTCGCTGATGCTTTACGCTGGAATTCATCGGAAAATTTTCGGTTTCCACCGGTTGTTGTCCAAACGGTTTCCACACGCGATCTATTACCGGATGGAAACGGAAAACGAAGCGGCTGTCTATCTCGGATTGGATTGCCGGCAAAATCCGGATAAAATCCACGCTTCATTGAAGAAAACGCACGAATAGATTGTTAAGCACAAACCGCGCGCGCTCCCCGGGAATTTATTTTCCGGCGAAACTCTCCGCCAGCGCTATCGCTTTCAGCATGGCTTTGGCTTTGTTGACGGTTTCGTCGAACTCGGCTTCGGGGGTGGAATCGTTCACCCAGCCGCCGCCGGCTTGCACGTACGCGACGCCTTCTTTTATCAGCGCGGTGCGGATGGTGATGCAGCAATCGAGGTTGCCGTTGAAGGAAAAATAACCGACGCAACCGCCGTAAGTGCCGCGCGCGTTCTGCTCGAGTTCGGAAATAATCTGCATGGCGCGAACTTTGGGCGCGCCGCTCAACGTGCCGGCGGGAAAGGTGGCGCGCATCAAATCATAGGGCGTCCGGCCCGCGGCCAGATGGCCTTCCACCTGCGAAACGATGTGCATGACGTGGCTGTAACGCTCCACGATCATGAGGTCCTTGACGCGGACGCTGCCGTAATCGCACACGCGGCCAAGGTCGTTGCGAGCGAGGTCCACGAGCATGACGTGTTCGGCGCGTTCCTTGGGGTCGGCGAGGAGTTCGGCCTGGTTTTTCGCGTCCTGCTCGGGCGTTTTGCCGCGCGGACGCGTGCCGGCGATGGGGCGGATTTCCACCTTGCCGTCCTCGCAACGCACATGCAACTCGGGCGACGCGCCGACGAGCGACATGCCTTCCAATTCGAGCAAAAACATATACGGCGAGGGATTGATGGTGCGCGCGGCGCGATAAATATCCAGCGGCGAAGCTTTCACGGGCGTGGAGAAACGTTGCGAACCAACCACCTGGATGATGTCGCCGGAGGTGATGTATTTCTTGGCCCGAAACACGTTCTCCAGAAATTGTTTGCGCGGCACGTTGGACTCGAAGGGCACGGACGGAATATTCGACGGCACGGTGACCGGCGCATGCTCGGACGGTTGTTCGAGCAGGGAAATGAGCCGTTCGACCTCGGCCACGGCGTTTTCGTAGGCCTCGGCGGGGTTCGCGCCCTCTTCGAGAATGGCATTTACGAGGACAGTAAGGGTCTGGTTGACGCGGTCGAAAATGAGCAATTCATCGGCGATGAGAAAGTACATCACGGGCGTTTGCAAATCATCGTGGGGCGGGCGCGGCACGACGGGTTCGATGTCGTGAATGAATTCGTAGCCGATGAAGCCGACCGCGCCGCCGGTGAAACGCGGCAGCGATGGCAGCGAGACCGGGCGGTATTTTTTCATGAGGCGCTCGACGACTTCGAGGCCGTCGCGGACGGTTTGCAGCGGGGTGGGCGCGGGTTCGTCCGCCGGCGACTCGACGGACATGGTGAACTCCTCGACCATGCCGTAGGTTTTCATCACCGGGTCCGTGATCGTGGAAGGGTGGGGTTCAGCCTTGGGCCGGGGCGGCGGCGGCGAATGGGAGACCAGGAATTCCTCGACGACTTTGCCGTTCTCGATCAGTTGCAATTGGCTGCCGACCTGGCGGATGACGGCGCGGGGATTGCAGCCCACAAACGAATAGCGCCCGAGATGTTCGCCGCCTTCCACCGACTCGAACAGGAACGATTCGCCCTGGCCGCGAATTTTGTAATAGGCGGAGAGCGGGGTTTCGAAATCGGCGAGCAGCCGGCGCGTCACCGGGATGACGTTGCCCTGCTTGGCGAGCTGCAAGAAAGAATCCAGTGTTGGTGAATACATGGCAAATTGTCAGGTTACCTTACCCCAAAGCCCGCCGGATGCGCCAGACAGAAAGCAAGGTATAAAACGCCACCGTGACGGCATACGCCACAATGCCGATGCCAATGGCCACGGCCACGAAATGGCCTTGCGCAAAATAAATCAAACCCGCGCCGACGAAAGCCGTGAGCGCGGTCTGGCCCAGCAGGCAAAGGAGATACAGCGAGATGCGCGCTTCCTGGAGGCGGGCGACGTGCCAGGCGCGGTAAACTTCCTCGCCCAGTGAGCGCATGAGCCAGGCCTGCTGGAAATTCCGCGCGGCCACGAGCACGCTGCTGGTGCTGATGACGATGGCCGGCAACGGCCACAAGGCGAAGCCAAGGCAAAGCGCGAAGTTCGCGAACAGGCCCCATTTCCAGCCGAGTTTTTTCGCGAGCGGATTGCCTTCCAAAATGAGGGTGGGCGTGGCGACCCAGGTGCTGAGAAAATCCGCGCCGCGGGAGAACAACAGCAGGCCCAGCAGCGCGAGATAGTCACGGCTGGCAAATGGGACGAGATCGTCCATTTATTTTTTGCCGTAGATTTCCTCCGGCGCCTTGAGTTGCGGCTCGGTTATTTCGACGCGTTTGCCGCTGTCCTGCACGGAGCGGAAAAAACAGGACTGATAGCCTTCATGGCAGGCCGCGCCGATTTGCTCGACCTGGATGAGGAGCGTGTCGCCGTCGCAATCGAAGGAGATGTCCTTGACGGCCTGGGTGTGGCCGCTGCTTTCGCCTTTCATCCAGAATTTTTTGCGGGAACGGCTCCAGAAATGGGTCTTGCCGGAGGCGATGGTGGATTCGAGGGAGGCGCGGTTCATCCAGGCCATCATGAGCACGCGGCCGGTGCGTTGTTCCTGGACGATGGCGGGAATGAGACCGTCGGCGTTAAATTTCAATTGATCGTAAAAGTTCATTGGCACCAGCTTAATATTGAAACGCGCAAAAGTAATGTGAAAAAAGGGTCGTTGGCCGCTTTGGTGCGCAGCTCGACACAGTTCCGGGCAGGGATGGCGCGCTGCGCCATCCGCCCCGCGTTCAGCAGCGGCGCAATTCTTCGGCTGGCGCGTATCCCGGCGCCATCGTTCCGTCGCCTGACGTTGCGCTCGGCGACGGGGAAATCGCAGCGCGATTTCCCTGCCAAAATCAAGAACCGTGTCCAGACACACCTGCCGCTTTGAGTTGCCTGAAAAATTTGAGGTTCGCCGCGGCTATGGGTAATTCACCCCATAGGACAATCATCGCGTTTATCATACCTTCCTCAAAATGTTTATCGCGAACCAATACCATGCGAAACCGATTCCAAGTTTGGGATTGTCTGCTCGGGGAATTCAGCTCGAGCAGTGCTTTCGCGGGAATCTTGCATTTCGCAAGGGACATTGGTGAATTGCAAAATGCAAACGTCTATGCGCCTCGTGCCGCAGAAAAATTTCCGGGAAATCCTGTTGAATTTCCCAAAAGTTGGTTCTATATCGCCGTGGCATTGTCACTGCTGAGAGCAAAGTGACTTTTTAACCGTTCCGTTGCGGCGCTCCACAAAAAAACCGCAATCAGGAAAACCGTCCCATGCAAACCCGGATTCGATATTTTGTGCTTGTGGTCATTTTGTTGGCGAGCCTTGGCTCCACTTCGAGCAACCAGCCGCCGGCGCCGCCATTAACGACCTTGCATAGCTTCACGGCTGTCGCCGGCCCCAATCCTTCGACCAATGGCGACGGAACCAGTCCCAGCGGTTTGATTCTGTCGAGCAATATAATATATGGTTCGGCCTATCATGGCGGAGCGGCCGGCAATGGCGCGATCTTTTCCGTCAAGACCGATGGCAGCGGCTTCACCAACCTGCATAGTTTCACCGTGGTAAATCCCACCACCCATACGAATCTCGATGGAATCAATCCCGAGGCCGGCGTTTTGCTGTCGAGCAATATGCTTTACGGGACGGCTTCCGCGGGCGGCAGCAATGGCAACGGCACAATTTTTTCCATTAAGACAGACGGGACACTGTTCAAGGTCCTGCACAGTTTTACCGCCCTGGTGACCAATACCAATGGCGACGGCGCCTTGCCGCTGGCGAGTTTGATTTTGTCGGGCAATTCGCTGTACGGCACGGCGGTTCAAGGTGGCGCCCAGGGTTCGGGAACCGTATTCCGAATCAACACGGATGGCACGGGTTTCACCAACCTGCACAGCTTCACGGCTGTTCCCAGCCAACCGCCTTACACCAACAGCGATGGGGCGCAACCGCAAGCGCCGTTATTTTTGTCCGCGAACCTCCTTTACGGGACGACTTATTTTGCCGGCAAGTATGGCAACGGGGTTCTTTTCAAGCTCAACACGAACGGATCGGGTTTTTCGAACTTTTATAATTTCACGGCCGTCTCGACCAACGGCGGCACGAACAGCGACGGGGCCTATCTGGAAGGCGGTTTGCTTCTGATCAGCAACGTGGTATATGGTTCCAGTTATACGGGCGGTCACTTTGCCTGGGGAACAGTCTTCAAAGTTAATAACGATGGCACTGATTTTTCGGCTTTGCACCATTTCGATTACACCGACGGCGCGTATCCGGAAGGCGGACTGCAATTGTCCGGCAATACCCTTTTCGGAGCCACGGCCCAGGGCGGCAGTTCCGGCAACGGGATCGTATTTGCCATCAACCTTGACGCCTCGGGATTCACCAACCTCCACGAATTCGCGCCGCTGAAGGTCTCTGGCAACACCCTTACCAATTACGACGGCGCGAACCTCGCCACCGGCCTGGTCTTCTCGAACAACACACTCTACGGCACTGCGTCTCATGGCGGCGACTCGGGCAACGGCACCCTGTTCAGCATCTTCCTGCCGACGCAACTCATCCTGAATTATTCCGGGAATAAAGTGATTTTGACGTGGCCGAGTTCCGCCGCAGGTTTCACTTTGCAATCCGCCACGAACCTGTCTCCGTCAGCCGTGTGGAGCGCGGTTTCTCCGGCGCCCGCGATTGTCAATGGACAGAATACCGTCACGAATGCCATTTCCGGCGCGCGGATGTTTTACCGGTTGAGCCAGTAATTAATGTTTGCCGCCGGCCGGATGTTCATAATCCTCGCTCGGTTCCGCGCCTGACGGCGCATCGGGCGCAATCAGTTTGAGGGCAGTTTTGGCATTGCCGCGAACCCGCAAGTCCGGATCTTGCAGCGCGTCCAGGAGCGCGGGCACGGCACTTTGCGCGTTCGTGCCAAAGGTGCCCAAGGCTTGGGCCGCGCTCCATCTCACATCACTCGCGGAAGAGGACTGCAGCGAGTGAATCAGCACGGGCACCACCCGCCCGCTGTCCTGGCCGATTGCAGCCAAGGCCCATTGGGCCAACGCCGCGGATCCGCCGGACGTGGTGTTGGTCACCTGATTGATGAGAGCATCCACAGTTCCAGGAACTGCCGCGCGATGGCTGCCCAAGGCCCACGACGAGCAGACCGTCACCCAGGAATTAGAGCTTTTCAACGCCTGGGTCAGCGCGCCCCATCCCTCAGGTCCGATTCCCGCCAGCGCGGATGCAATGTAACCATTGAAGTCGTTTCCGGAAGGATCGGTGTCCTCGAGCAACTTCCTCATTTCAGGCACGGCATTGCTTGCGGCCGGTCCCAGAGCATGGAACGCAAGCTCCGCCGTCCGCCGGTCATCCTCGGCCAGGTGAATCGGAATCTTGACATGGGTTTGTTTGCCGAGCAAGGCGATGAATTTCTTTTTGAGCGCGGAATCCTGATTGGTGAGGGCGTGGAAAAGATAAGGCATTGTGTTCGTTCCCATTTGGCGGATGGCCTCCCCAGCTTCCGTCCGCCCCGGCTTCTGTTCCCAAGCTTGCCAGGGCAGACCGTTGTATCGTTGCCCATCGTCCAATACCTGGAGCCAGGAAGACAATGAACGGCCCTTGTATTCCGGCTCGCGCGGCGTCAGCCTATAGATGGCCGCAATGACCAAAACGGCGAGGAATATGACGGCAATGATTCTGCGCGGCCTCATCGAGAGAGAATTACTCTGCTGGCGGCGGGACGCCAGCCAAAAAGGGAGATGCTCGCCAGCTCGCCGCGCTTTGCGCGAAAGTGATTTGAATAAATGATCGGCGTACCCCGGGTAGGCTCAAGAAGCGCCAACCCGGGGTTATTCTCGTTACACCCCTTTCGGGGTTCGCGAGTGAAGTGTCTTCATCTGAAAATTGCGCCGGGGGCGGGCGAGCGTCATCCAACTGCTATCTTTCAAGTTTGGACCTTGATAATTCAATGGCGCTTGGCGCTTGGAATTTGGAGCTTCCCGGCCAGGCCGGGCCACGCCGGGCTCAGTGCTTGTTGATGAGTTCGCTCATCTTGAAGATGGGCAGGAACATGCAGATCACGATGCCGCCGACGACCACGCCCAGGAACACAATGAGCAGCGGTTCAATCAGCGCGGTGAGGCCGGAGAGAATGGTTTCGATTTCTTCATCGAGGAAATCCGAGATGCGCTCGAGCATGCTGTCAATCTTGCCGGTCTGTTCGCCGGCGGAAATCATGCGGATGATCATGCTGGGGAAAACCGGATGCTTGGCCAGGGCCACGGAAATGCTTTCGCCGCGTTCGATGTCAGAGGTGGCGGCGCGGATGGCGTCTTCCATGACGACGTTGCCACAGGTGTTGGAGACGACGCCGAGGACCTCGAGGATGGGCACACCGCTGCGGATCAGCGAGGCAAAGGTGCGGGTAAACCGGGCCAGGCAGATTTTATGGGCGATGGACCCGAAGATGGGGAGTTTGATGCGGCGCGCGTCCCAGAAGGCGCGGCCTTTTTTGGTTTTGATGAAATAAAGCCAGCCATAAACCGAGCCGCCCATCGCAAAGAGGACGAGGATGAGGTATTTCTGCATGAAATTGCTGAGGGTGATCAGGAATTGGGTCGGGCCGGGCAGTTTCGCGCCGAAGCTCGAAAAGATGTCGCCGAAGACGGGCACGACCTTCACAAGGAGGAAAATGGTGATGCCGATGGCGACCACGGTGACGGTGACGGGATACATCATCGAGGATTTGACCTTGCGGCGGAGCCGGGCGGTGTTTTCCAGGTAGGTGGCGAGGCGGGAAAGAATCTCGGCGAGGAGACCGCCTTTTTCACCGGCGCTGACCATGCAGCAGTAAAGTTTGTTGAACGCCTTGGGATGCTTGACCAGCGCCTCGGAAAAACTATCGCCGCTCTCCACCCGCGTGCAAACATCCTTGATGACATCCCGCATGACCTTGTTGGAGGTCTGCTCGGCAAGGGCTTGGAGGGATTGAACCATGGCCAGGCCGGCGTCAATCATGGTGGCCAACTGGCGGGTAAAAACCACGAGGTCCTGCAGGTTGACTTTGCCGCCGGAGGTTTTGCCCTTCTTGCCGACTTTCTCCTGGATGGAGACGACGAGCAGGTTGCGGTTGAGCAGCGCGGTGATGGCGGCCTGCTCCGTGGCGGCTTCGACGGAATTCCGGATCTCCCGTCCCGTGGCGGTTTCTCTGGCTACGTAGGCAAACGAGGGCATAAATGTGATTAGTCTATGACTTTTTGCGTCCCGCCTGACCTCAAACCGGGTTTGGTTCAGTATCCGGGACCGGCCAGCGACGCATCACTCAACTGGATAGCAAGCGCCATTCCATCCCTCCCGCCGATTTGGCTTACGCCGCTTAAATGGCGGCTTGCCGCAAGAAATGGAGATATTATGCGTGCAAACACCCCATTTGCCTTCAAATTGTGTCCTGTTTTTGGACAATACTTGTCCGTTGAGGCCGTCTAGCACCGTTTTCCAGGCAAAAATTTATCAAAGAACTTATCTAATACATTAAGGCGGATGAAGCTGGGCATTAGCTTGGGAAGGTCCAAAGACTCCAAACTAATGAAAAAAACTTATTGTCAAACTGCCCGCTTTCCCTAATTATTTCGGGAAAGGCGTCTTTTTGGACGCGGGGTAAACCGGATTTACCCAGAAATGCATGCAATAATTGAACAGAACTAAACTAACATCGGAGGAATCAAATGAAGTTAAATAAATGGACAGTAGGCTTGGCCGCCGTCGGGGCAGTCAGCCTCGCATCGGTTGCCAAAGCCGATGAAAAATCAAGCAGCCTGACGAGTGTCTCATCCACGGTCCTGAGCGGCTATGTGGACACGTCAATGCAATGGAACCTGGGCGAGGGTGATTCCCATGCTCCTGGTTATAAATACGGCGGCGCCAACAAGGCCGACGGGTTTAACCTGGATGTGGTAGATCTCACCTTTGAAAAACCCCTGGACGAGTCTGAATGGTCGTCTGGTTACAAGGCTGAACTCTGGCTCGGGCCGGATGGCAATACCTTGGGCACCTCATCCACACTGACGACCTTTGGCACCTCATCCGCACAGACGAAGTCTGACTTCGCCATCAAGCAGGCTTATGTCGCCCTGCGCGCTCCGGTCGGTAACGGCCTGGATTTCAAGGTGGGTGTGTTTGACAGCGTCGTTGGCTATGAATCCAGCGATTCGATCAACAACCCGAATTATACCCGTTCCTGGGCGCACAGCTTCGAGCCTGCGGAAAATACCGGCATCCTCGCCACCTATCGTGTCAACAACATGATCGCGTTCTCGGCTGGCATTGCTGATATTGAAAGCTCGCAGATTAACGGACGGGCGCAGGAATTGGCTCTTAACAAAACCTCAACTGTTGTCAATGAATCGTACAAGGCCTATCTGGCTTCTGTAGCTTTGACCGCGCCGGATGATTGGGGATTCCTGGCGGGATCTTCGCTCTATGCCGGGTTCGTGAGCGGCTGGGACGCGGGTCTCGGCGCCAACGGCAATCCTCAACAGAACTATTATGTGGGCGCCACGATCAACACTCCGGTCACCGGATTGAAGACGGGTGTTTCGTTCGACTACCTGAGGTCAGAGGATACGCTCGCGTCAGGTGCTCTTCCTGCCGGCGGCGGGTTCAACACCGTGGGCGCTCACGCTTGGTCTCTGTATGCTTCTTATCAAGCAACCGAGAAGTTGAGCTTCCATGGCCGTGCGGAATATTTTGACATATCGCCATACGCAGCCAGCGCTCTTCAAACGGCGACTGGCGGTTCACAAGGTTTGAATGGGCAACTTGGCGGTGTTGCCAGTTCAATGATGTCCTGGACCGGCACGGTGCAGTATGACCTCTGGAAGAACGTGCTCAGCCGCGTTGAACTCCGTTGGGATCACGCACTGGACGGCTCGGATGCCTTCGGTGGCACCGGACCTCAGGCCAATCAGAGCGGTCATATCGTGACCGGCACTTTGAACAATTCGTTCATCTTCGCCGCGAATATCATCTACAAGTTCTAATCTAAATTAGGACCATCCACCCCTTCCGGGAAACCGGAAGGGGTTTTTCATTTTTTGGCGGGGTGGGATATGCCGGCATCATCCACTCTATTGACAACCAAATGTCGAACGCAGCTCACTCTTGGCGCATGATTGCTTTTGCTCTTTGGATTGGTTTTATCCCCTGCCTGGTCGCGGAGCGACCTTGGATATTAACCAGACACGGAGTGTCTGGGGTTGGACGATACGATTTCGTCCTGAAGGGACGATGGAGCATGGGTCACCTCACTCGTTGCCTCTGTCCCTTCAGGACGAGGTTCTGTTGGGTCGCATTCCAGACACCTTGTGTCTGGCTAATATCCGGTTGTCCCTTCCGGGACGAGCAGGATGCACCAATGGTGCATCTGCGTGAGTGAAATGGCCTTTCCCAAATAAGCGAGATACGCCCGAAGGCCCCCAAACCCGTGCCTGCCTCAAGAAGCAATTTGACCACGCTGATAAATTGAACTCATGGTTGCGCGGGTGATCGCCGGGGCTGAATTTCCACAAGCCATTATCGGAGATACTCTTGTGATTTATCCCAACATTGGCATGGCAAATGCCAGAGAGCAGAAGTTCTTATAACCGGGATTACACAAACGCGATTTTACACAATTTTTGCTCCAGCCGCAGTCCGCATTTGGAAATTGGCGGAAGCCCTCGAGTTTGGCAAATTCCAGTTATAAGTCCTGGTCGAATTTAGTTCAGTTCTGTTCAACCCCTGCCGGTCCTTCCCGGCAGGGGCTTTTTATTCGGTGCGAACGAGCCTCTCACTTCCCGGCCGATTCCAGCAGACGATGAATTCCCAGAGCCGCCTTCCGTCCGTCGCGGACGGCATGCACCACCAGGCTCGCACCCCGCACCACATCGCCACCGGCGAACACCCCCTTCAGATTCGTCATCTGGTTTTCGTCCACGCGAATGGCGCCCCAATCATTCATCGCAAGGCCCTCAAAATCGCTGCCCGGCGGGAAGGGCATCGGGTCAAAACCGTAAGCCACCAACACAACTTCGGCGGGGATGACGAATTCCGAGCCGGACACCGCGCGCGGCTTGCGCCGACCGGAAAAATCGGGTTCGCCCAACTCCATTTTCACGCAACGCACACCCGTTAACCCGCCATCGGCGCCGGATACGAGTCCGACCGGATTCGTGAGGAACAGGAACTGCGCGCCCTCCTCGATGGCGTTATAATATTCCTTCCGGCTGCCGGGCATATTGGCGAGATCGCGCCGATACACGCACACGGCTTCCGCCGCCCCGGCGCGGACGGCCGTGCGCAGACAATCCATCGCCGTATCGCCGCCGCCCAGGACCGCCACGCGTTTGCCCGCGACTTCAATCAGCGGCAGGTCCAGCGGCATCGTCGAATTCCTCTGGATCAGGAACGGCAACGCGGCCTGCACCCCGGCAAGCTCGCCCCCGGGAAAATCCAGCGCTTTCGCCTTCTGGGCGCCGATGCCGACGAACACCGCGTGGAAATCCCGTCGCAACTCGCCCAACTGCACTTGCGCGCCCACGGTCACACCCGTCTCAAACTTCACGCCCCGGCGGCGCAGGATATTCAACCGGCGTTCCACCACGCTCTTTTCCAGTTTGAAAGCCGGGATGCCATTCAGCAGCAACCCGCCCGGCTGCGTTTGCGCCTCAAAAACCGTCACATCATAACCCAGCTTGGCCAGTTCATCCGCGCAAGCCAGGCTGCCCGGCCCGGATCCAACCAGCGCCACCCGCCGGCCATTGGCCGGGGGCGCTTTCACCAGATCATCGCCGTGGGCAAACGCATACTCGTTGATGAATTTTTCGATGGCCCCGATGCAGATCGGCTCCGCATGCCCGACGAGGATGCAGGAACCTTCGCAGAGTTTTTCCTGGGGACACACGCGCGAGCAGATTTCCGGCATGTTGCTGGTGGACTGGGAGATTTCCGCCGCCTCCAGGAATTTGCCTTCCGCCGCCAGCGCCAGCCAGTCGGGGATGCGATTGGCCAGGGGACAGCCTTCGCGGCAGCTCGGTTGCGGACATTGGATGCAACGGCTCGCCTGCGCGCGCACCGTGGCTTCGTCCAGCAGGGAATAAATTTCGTGGAAATCAGTGGCGCGCTCGGAGGCGGACCTTTTGGGAGGGTCCACACGGTCAATTTCCCGCCAGGCTCCCGCGCGATCGTGAGTTGAGCCGTTGGCATTCATTCAGCTCAAGTTCAGAGTGACCGGCATTCGTCAGCTTAAGCCACTCTGGATGAATAAGCAACTTTGATGAATGGCCTTGAAAGCAATGGGGCGCAGGACGAAATTCTTGGGCTGGAAGCAACGCGGGTTTACTCGTCGCGGAGCGACCACGGAAATGAGCCAGGCACAAGGCGCCTGGAGGCCAGAAGGAAACCTTCCTGTCCTGAAGGGACGCCGGAAAGATGGAGCAGAAGGGGAATCCAGCGTCCCTCGCGGGACGCAGCGGGTTTTCCCGCGTCTGCCAGCCACTTCGTAGCTGGCTAATTTCCGCTGGCCTTTCAGGCCGGGGAAAATGGATCCTAAATCGAATGCATATATTTTAAAACGAAATGGCCAATGAATTTCATTAGCCGAAGAATTTTGTCCTTCCCCCGCCGCAAGCGCCCGCCCGATTTTTTTGTTGCGGTAATGGCGCGGTGTGTCACCTTGATGGGCTTTGAGAGCGTCGTGGATTTCGGGATCAACATTTTATGAGCACGAAGGCGATTTCCAAAAAAATCCTGGTGGTCGAGGACACGGAGAACGTGGCGGATTTGATGCGGGAAATGCTGTGGAGTTTCGGCCATGAGGTGGAAGTCCGCCTGGCGGTGACCGAGGCGCTCGCGACTTACGAACCGGGAAAATTCGACCTGGTGATCACGGATTACACCATGCCGGGGATGAACGGCCTCAGCTTCGCGCATCTGCTCCGGCAGCAATCCCCCGGCCAGCTCATCATGCTGATCACCGGTTCGGCGTATTCAATCACGGACGGCGCGGCCAAGCCGCTGCCGGTGGACGCCACGTTGCAGAAGCCCTTTTCGGTCGCGGAATTTCAGCAGGCGGTGACCAGTCTTTTTGCGGGGGCGGAAGCCAGGGCGTAATCTGCCGATGATTACCCTGGTGGAAACACCTGCCGGGCTGGTGTCGCGCCATCCCGCCGGGATGATCAAAAACAGACACACATCACGCACTTTCGGCCGCACCACGACTTTTAGCGTAACTACTCGACAGGGATCTCTGCCATTTTTTCTTCATTGCCATCAGCCGGTATTTTGTGAAACTTGCCCGCGACTATGACTAAAAAAGCGTTGCTCACAGGGATTACCGGACAGGACGGCTCTTACATGGCGGAATTGCTGCTCGCCAAGGGTTATGAAGTCCATGGCATTATCCGCCGCGCCAGCACGTTCAACACCGGGCGGCTCGACGCGATTTACGCCGATCCGCATTCCGGCAAGAGCCGCCTTTTTCTCCATTACGGCGACATGAGCGACGCGAGCGCGCTCTCGCGGCTGGTCGGTTCCATTCGGCCGGACGAAATTTACAATCTCGCCGCGCAAAGCCATGTGCGCGTCAGTTTTGACAGTCCCGAATACACCACGGACATCACGGCGACCGGCGCGGTGCGTTTGCTGGATGCCATTCGCGAAACCGGGGTCAAATCCCGTTTCTACCAGGCGTCCTCGAGCGAGATGTTCGGGCTGGTGCAGCAGGTGCCGCAGAACGAGAAGACGCCGTTTTATCCGCGCAGTCCCTACGGCTGCGCGAAGGTTTACGCGTTTTGGATCACGGTCAATTACCGCGAATCCTACGGCATGCACGCGAGCAACGGCATTCTGTTCAACCACGAATCCCCGCGCCGCGGCGAAACATTCGTCACGCGCAAAATCACGCGGGCCGTGGCGCATATCAAGGCCGGTTTGCAGGAGAAGCTTTACCTCGGCAACCTGGATTCCAAGCGCGATTGGGGCCACGCCCGCGAATATGTCGAAGCCATGTGGCTGATGTTGCAGCAGGAAACGCCCGATGATTACGTCATCGCCACCAACGAAACCCATTCCATCCGCGAGTTTCTGGATTTGGCGTTCGAGCACGCGGGCCTGGACTGGAAGAAGTATGTGGAGATTGACGCGCGCTATTACCGGCCCGCCGAGGTTGACCTGTTGATTGGCGATTACAGCAAGGCGAAGAAGAAGCTCGGCTGGGAACCCAAGACCAAGTTCAAGGACCTGGTGATTGACATGGTGGAGGCGGACATCAAATTATTGCACGACCATCGCAGCGGAAACATCAAGGTGCAAAGTTAGCGTTGAAATGCGCGGCGCGACTTTTATAAGCGCGCGATTTTCTGAAGCAGCGCCGTCGTGGATTTTCCGGGCACGATGGGAACGATAATCACTTTGCCGCCCGCCTGCTCGACCGCGCGGCGTTCGTCCTGATTAATCGTCTCCAGAGTGTAATCGCCGCCCTTCACGTAAATATCCGGCTGCGCGAGCGAGAGAAAACGCGTGGCGGTCCGTTCCACGAAGAGACAGACGCCATCCACGCTCGCCAGCGCGGCCACCACCGAGGCGCGGTCGGTCTCGATATTCACCGGTCGCTCCGGTCCCTTCAGTTCGCGGACGGCCGAGTCGCTGTTGATCCCCACCAACAGCGCGTCGCCAAGTTGCCGGGCCGTTTCCAGACAAGTCACGTGGCCGAGATGCAAAATGTCGAAACAGCCGTTGGTCACGACGAGCCGCTGTTTGCGGGCGCGGAAGCCCGCGCGCCAGGCCGGCAAGGCATCCCACGAAATCAGCTTGTCACGAAAACTCAGCATGGTTGCATATTGGGCAAGCGGCCGTGATTCTGGCAACGACATTCGGCCTGCTTGATCATTTGGAACAGTTCGCCGGGACAAGTTCTTTCTCCGCGTAGTTGATGCTCATGATGCCACCCATCAAATTCACAATGCGCGTCCGCAGCCCCAATTCCCGCAGCCGGGCGTCCACGCCTTTTTGCGCGGCGTAATGTGCCAGGGATTCCAGAATGTAACCGTGCGTGTCCGCATCCCCGCAAAAATACCGCCCGAGCAACGGCACGCAGAATCTCAAATATGAGAAATACAATCCGCGCCAAAGCCCATTATCCGGCTTGCCAAAATCCAGCACCAGCAATCTGCCGCCGGGCCGCGTGACGCGTTGCATTTCGCGCAGGCCCAGGTCCAGGTCGGCCAGGTTCCGCAGACCGTAGCTGATGGTCACCAGGTCGAAACTCGCGTCCGGGAACGGAATTCTTTGCGCATCCCCGCGCAGGAAATGCACGGACTGCGCCAGGCCGGGGTTTGCGGTTTGCGCTTTTAACCGATGCGCCGCCACCGCGAGCATGGCTCCGCTGAAATCCAACCCCGCCACGTCCAGTCCGCGGCGGGCGAGGGCGAAGGCGACGTCGCCGGTGCCGCAGCAAAGGTCCAGGGCGCGTTCGCCGGGTTGGCCATTGGCCAGCGCGAGCAGCCGTCGCTTCCAGTAACGATGCAGGCCGAAGCTTTGCAGGTCATTGATGAGGTCATAACGCAGCGCAATGGTGTCGAACAGGTCCCGCACCCGCTCCGCGCGCTGGCTTCCGGCTGCGTAGTATTTATTGGTCACGCGGGGGGAGACTAACACAGGCTGAAAGTTTTGGCGATGCTGGCACGATAACGGCTATTTAGAATTGTCTTGAACTTGAAAAACAGAGCAAAACGGTGAAAATTGACGCAATTACCGAAGCTTTTTGCGGAAACTCCATTGCCCGGCTGGGTAAAGTTCCGTATAAGAGCTTGCCACTCGGGTGTCCAGTAAGTGTACAGACGCGGCCCCTGCCGGCATCGGCATAACGTAAAGACTATGAAATTGTTTGGAAATTGGCGAAAAGACTCTCTTCCCAAAGAGGAGCTGCCATTTGTCGAGTCCGGATCGGATAAGAAAGTCCAGCTTCTGATCGGCAAGAATCGCAAGATCCTGGTCGTGGACGACAACCCGGTCGTGCTGAAAGCTTTCGAACTCAAGTTGAAGGCCCTCGGCTTTACCGTCATCACCGCCTCCGAGGGCTCCGCCGCCGTGAGCACCGCCCGGCAGGAAAGGCCGGACATCATCGTGCTCGACATTAATTTTCCGCCCGACGTGGGCAGTTCCGGTTTGCAATGGGATGGCTTCAACATCATGCAATGGATGCGCCGCTTTCAGGAGGCCGCCAGCATTCCCGTGATCATCATCACCGCGGGCGATCCCGAAAAGCTTAAAGAGCGCGCGATGGCCGCCGGCGCCGTGGCCTTTTTCCAGAAGCCGATCAATAACGAGGAATTCCTCCTCACCGTCCGCCGGATTCTGGGGCAGTTAAGCGCGACGCCGGCTGCTACTTAAAGCCGTGTCAGTTCCAGAGATTTTTCATCACTCTTGCTCTCCGCAACGAGTGCGAAAGTGATTTTGCGATAGGCGGTCTCCCTCGCCCATTCTTCGGTAATTGCAGCTTTTCTAAATCTCCGCTACATCTCCATCGGATGAAAGCTTCGATCGCCATCATGGGAATCCGTCGCACCGCCGCGTGGCTGGGACTCGCGCAGCTTCTCCTGCTTCTTGCCGCCTGCGACCACACTACCCCCGCGCCGACCGCTGGCAACTCGACCAACTCATCTTCCGCCCGCGCTGGCCATTACTCCTACGAAATTATCCACACCTATCCGCATGATCGCCGCGCCTTCACCCAGGGATTGATATTTCTCGACGGCTATTTGTATGAGAGCACCGGCCTGAACGGCCAATCCTCGGTGCGCAAAGTGGATTTGACCACCGGCAAAGTCCTTGAGAAAACGGACGTCCCATTTCAGTATTTCGCGGAAGGCCTCGCCGCCCTGAATGGCAAACTTTATCAACTCACCTGGCAGCAAAACACGGCTTTCGTCTATGACCTAAACACTTTCAACCGCGAATTGCTTCTCTCTTATCGAGGTGAAGGGTGGGGCCTGACCACTGACGGCCAATCGCTCATTATGAGCGATGGCACCGATGAACTCCGCTTCCTCGATCCGTCAAGCTTCCAGATCAGACGCACCGTAAGGGTCCGCGATCACGGCGAGCCGGTTTCCGAACTTAACGAACTTGAATTCGTCAAAGGAGAAATCTATGCCAACGTCTGGAAGACTGACCACATCGTGCGCATCAATCCCGCCACCGGTGAAGTCCTTGGCGATATCAATCTCACCGGCCTTCTCGCGCCCGGGGATCGCGACGACAACACCGACGTCCTCAATGGCATCGCTTACGATGCCGCCGGGGACCGTTTATTCGTCACCGGCAAGAACTGGCCCAAACTTTTCGAAATCCGCCTCAAGCCGGAGTAAAAACCTGTTTGTTGTCCACGCATTAGCGTGTCCCTTGCCGTCGGTAGCCTGAAGGCCGGACACCGAACACGCCGTTCGAAATCAATCTTGCGAGTGCTATAGCGCGGCTTCCTTGTCCGCCGATTCATGGGCGGCGCTGCCCGCGCCTTCGATGTGGACCTGCCGGTAACCGCCCCTGGCTTTGAAATAAAGAATCATCAACAGAAATACGATTGCCATCGTGGCCGGGATCGCGGCTGTGGTTTGCAACGCCTTTCGCCCGCCATAAAGATCGGCCTCATGCACTTCCTTTTCCGCCGGGGTTCGCGCCGCATCGTCCTTTTCCCGGATCATGGCGACCTTTGTGCCGTCCAGCCCCTGGATTTCAGGGAAGAACAAAAATTGATTCTTCGTCACAGACTTGTATTCCGCATACGCCGTCGGATCCTGTGCCTTCAAATTTTGGGAAGCCATGTAATCCTGGTTGTAGCCAATGCCGGGACCTCCCAGCAACCCCGCCGAGAGCATCCCGATTCCGCCCATGCAACCGATGGTGATGGCGCCGCCTTTCGGAAACCGTTCGGAAACCACCGCCAATATAGTCGGCCATTGGAAGGTCTTGCCGACGCCATAAACCGTGGCCGCGCCGACGAGCAGCAAGCTCGTATGCACATGACCCAGCAGCGTCAGGCCGATGAAACTGAAAATGGCGCCCGCGCAGAGCAAGCCGAGCGGGGAAATTTTATGAACAATCGGCCCGGCGCAAAAACGCAGGACCGTCATTAACGTCGAAGTATAAACGAAAAGCAGCAATCCGTGTGACGCGCTGGAGAGAATGTTGCCGGTGATGTTGCCAATCCAGCTATCGGTGCCCAACTCCACGTAACCCAGAAGCGTATGCAGGCAGAGCAGCAAAGCGAACAGCGGCGGGCCGAGCTTGAATTTCATCACCGCGCTGATGCCCAGCAACAGCACGCCGGCGGCAATCACGCCGACAAATTGCGGCACATGGGATTGGGAGCAAAGTTGCCGGAACCAGATGGAAATAATGAGGCAAAGAACAAACACGCCCAGCGAGCCGACTTCCGCGAGCCGTTCTCCAAATGAAACCCCGTGCGCGCTGGCCTCGGATTTGGGAAACCGCTGTCCGATGCACATCAGGCCGTAAACCAGCACCGGCGCGAGGAAGAAGGACATTTGGATTTCCCACCTGACTCTGCCGGCCAAAAAATAAGCGATCAAGCCGCCCAAGACCAGTCCGGCAGGCCAGCCCGCATGAAGAATGTTCAGGTAATGCGTCCGGTTCTTGGGAAACAGCGTGGCCACGAGCGGATTGGCGACCGCCTCGCAAATGCCGTTGCCGATGGCAAAAATAAACATGCCCCAGAACAGGCAGAGAAACGCCGCGTGTTTCGCGGCTTCCGGATCCGTCGCGTGCAGGGAGACATAAATGGGCGTCGCCGCCAGCGTCACCACTGCGGACAGCACGTGCATGATGAAAGCGCAGATCATCAGCCGCCCATAGCCAATCCAATCGGCGATCAGCGCGCTGAACAAAATGATGATGCCAAAACCCGTCAGGCCGCCTCCCGTTATTTCGCCCAGTTCCGTTTGCGTGAAGCCGAATTGTTTTCCCCAATCGCCGAGAATCCCGGCGCGCACGGAAAATCCCACGCCTTCAGCCAGGATGGCCATGAAGCCGGCCCAGAGGATTCGTTTCGCGTTGGGAGAAATGCCATTGCCGTTGTCCATATTTTCTTTATTTTGGGGTGGGATTCCGAAATCCGGCAATCGCCGCGTTGATTGGTTGGTCGCGCATCTTTCGTTGCAAGCCGAGCCGGCAGGCTGCAAGTCCTCAAGGACGAATCAAGCCGCGGCGATGCGCCGAATGAACCTTGCAGCCGGCAAACTGTCAATTGGAAAGTTGAAAAATCCCCGGTTTTGGGCGGTGTTTTCGCGCTGCCAAGACCTCGAAGAAATTTGGTCCGGGGGAATCACCGCCAGCGTAAACCAATCAAATCATTTTGGCTCAATGACCGTCAACCCCCGCACTTGTGTAAAATGCCGGTGATTGAAAGTGGCTACGCTGCTACCGCGTTCCAAGGCCGTCGCCGCCACTATAATATCATAAAAACCGATCATCTTGCCGGAAGCCTCGAGTTCCGCCCAAATACGCGCGTGCTCATAAGCCGTTTGTTCGGTGTAGGGAATCACGGGCAACGCGGCGAGCAGGGCCTGAATATATCGCTGGCGTTTGTTTCTATGCGCTGCCGTCGCCCGTTCAACTCCATGCCACAATTCCGCCACGGTGATTGCGGCGACTTCAAACTTTTCCGCCGGATGGGACGCGGCCCAAATTTGGAGGTCAAACGTGCCTTTCTCGCCGCGAATAAGGACATCGGCGTCCAGAATCATGCCCATTTATCGGAAGGCGGTTTGAGTGTCTTGCGGGCGGCTTTCAAATCACGGCGCCATGCCCTGGCTTCATTTTCGGTCAAGGCAATGCCAGCCAGCGCTTGGGCCAGATCACGGCCGGTGCAAACCCGCTCACCGTCCGGCACGAGGCGGGCCACGGGCGCGCTGTTTTTCAGCAGGACGAAAGTAACATTTTGGTAATGCGCGCGATTCACGCAATCGGCGAAGTTGCGCGAGGCTTCGGTGACGCTGATCGTCGTCTTTTTCATAAAATCAGATTATCAGATTGTCGCCCATCGTCAAGGTATTATCAGGAACTAGCCGTATATTCGATTCTCGCCGTCGGCACATTCACGTCTTGCTTGAGCGCGAAGGTTGTGCTTCATTCTTAGGGGTGACTGCATGAGCGCACAGGAAATAATAGAGCAAATCAAAGCCCTTCCGCCCGGCGAACGGGCGCAGGTGACCAAGTTTGTCGTCGAAACCGATGATTCCTGGGTGCCGGATTCGTTCAAGGAAGCCATGAAAGCGGCTGCCGAAGGACGTTTTGTAGATCTAGATACCGCTTTATCTGAAACACCCCCGCCGCATTTGCGATGAAGTATCGCTATCGGGCAGCGGAGCCGTTCTGGACGCGCTTCTATCGTCTTTCATCCTCTCAAAAGGACTCCACCCGCAAGGCGTGGCAAATTTTCAAGACCGACCCGTTTGATCCACGACTCCGCACGCATAAGATTCAGCGACTCTCTGCACTCTACGCCCGCACTATTTACGCTGCGGATATTGAGGGCGACCTGCGAGCAGTTTTTTATCTGGATGGCGATGTGGTCGTTACTTTGGACATCGGCACTCATGCAATCTATGAACGCTGAAAGCCATCCCGTAAAATCGAATTAAAGATTGCCGGTCCTTTCAATCTGCCCCCGCACCCAATCCCGCGCTTCCGCGCTCGTTTTCAATTCGTCCTGCAATTGTTTCTCGCGCAACTCGGCCAGCAGTTCGCCCAGACGCGGGCCGGGTAGCAGACCCAGCGCTATCAGATCATTGCCAGTGAGCAACGGCGGGAGGATTTCCGGCTGGTTCGCCAGTTCCCGCGCCTGTTCCAGCATGAAATCATAGTGGTCCAGCAGCCGGTGCGAGCCCAGGCAATCCAGCCGGTGCAATTGCAGTTCCTGCGGAAAGGTCTCGCGCATCAGCATCCGCCGCACCGTGGCTTTGCGCATGCCCTTCACATCCTTGAATTGCATGTGGTGCAGCACCGCGGCCACGATCTCTTCCGTCTGTTTGCGCGGAAATTTCAACCGTTGCAACAGCGCTTCCGCCATTTGCGCGCCGATTTTTTCATGCCCGTAGAAATGGATGTTGCCGTTTTCCGCGTCCCGCGAGGCCGTAACCGGTTTCGCCACGTCGTGCAGCAACACCATCCAGGGCAGCTCGGGCGAGGCGTCCGCCGGCAATTGCTCCAGCATCAGGCGGACGTGATTATAGACCGTGCCCTCGGGATGATAATTGGGCGATTGATCGCAAGTCACCATGGCCGCGATTTCCGGCAGCACTTGCGCCAGCAATCCGCTGTCACGCAGCAAATCCAGCCCGCGCGCCGCGTAAGGCGCGCGGAACAATTTCAGCAACTCCTCGCGAATCCGCTCCGCGCTCACGGTCAGGATTTTGGGCGCGTTGATTTTGAGAGCCGCAAAGGTTTCCGGTTCGATCTCAAAACCGAGTTGCGCCGCGAAGCGCACTGCGCGCAGCAGCCGCAAATGGTCCTCGGCAAACCGTTCCGCCGGCGAGCCGATGGTCCGCAGCCGTCTCGCGCGCAAGTCCGCTTCGCCGCCGACCCAATCGCGCAGTTTTTTTCCGACTGGATCATAAAACAAACCGTTGACGGTGAAATCCCGCCGGCTTGCGTCCGCCTGCGCGTCGGCGAACGTGACCTGTTCGGGATGGCGGCCATCCTGGTAATCCGCCTCCGCCCGAAACGTGGCCACCTGGAATTCATGCCCGTCTTCCAGCACCAGCAGCACGCCAAACTTGCGCCCCACCGGAACCGTGCGTTGGAACAACGCTTCGATTTGGTACGGCACGGCCGACGTGGCGATGTCGTAATCATGAGCTTCGCGTCCGAGCAGATAATCCCGCACGCAGCCGCCCACCCAGTACGCGGCAAACCCCGCCGCTTGCAAGCGGCGGACAATTTCGGCGGCTGTGTCGCGCAATGACATTGCGCCTCACTGTAAGACAACGGCACATTAAAGACGAGGGAATGTCTTGCCCCACCCACATTGAATCAAACCGTGGAGGTTTCCCGCGTGCATCTTGCCACTGCTACCGAGCGGAGATCTTTCACCCTCCCCTTGCGACGATAGGAGCAGGGGGAGGGCCGGGGAGGGGGTTTTTCATTTGTCAGGTTTGGAGCTTTTCTTATGATTTGGTCTGATTTTTGGGGCCGCCCCTCTCCCTAACCCTCTTGCTCCCCGCTCCTATCGTCGCGGGGCGAGGGAACCAGACCTCTCCGATTCCACGTAGCACTCTCAAGAAGCGCCGAGGTTTCCCCGTCGGCAAAGGCGATGTTTGACCCGGGGTTGGTTTCTGCTTATCCTCGGGTTAAGTTGTTCAATCCGACTCCAGAATTTTGCGCCGGCAGCCGCAAGGCCGCCCCGAACCGGGCGGCCTGACACCATGAACCGACCGACCCGCATTCTCATTGTGGAAGACGACGCGGCGGACGCCGCGCTGGTGGAGCGTGAACTGCAGAAGTCTCAGCTCGCCTTCTCGGTCCAGCGGGTCCAGTCGGAAAAGGAATTCATCCAGGCGTTGAACGATTCGCCGCCGGATTTGATCCTCTCGGATTACACGCTGCCCGGATTCAGTGGCGCGAAGGCGCTCCAACTGGCCCGCGAGCATGACCCCTGCTTGCCGTTCATTTCCGTCTCGGGAACCATCGCCGAGGATTTGCTGGTGCAACTCTTGCGCGAAGGCGCGACGGATTTCGTGTCGAAAAAGGACTTCAGCAAACTGGTCCCCGCCATTGAGCGCGTGATGCGCGAGGTGGATCAGCAACGCCAGAAAAGCCGCGCGGAAATTTCGCTGCGCGACAGCGAGTCGCGGTTTCGCGCCATCTTCGAGGGCGCGGGCGCGGGCATTGCCGTGGAGGATTTGCGCGGGCGGATCGTGGAGAGCAACCGGGCGCTGCAACAAATGCTGGGCTACTCGGCGGAGGAATTGCAGGAGATCACGCGGCAGGATTTCACGCACGCGCGGGACCACCAGGAGGACCAGGCGCATTTTAACAAGCTGCTCGCCGGTGAATCGGACTATTACCAGGTGGAAAAGCGTTTCGTGCGCCGGGACGGGCGGATCATCTGGGGCCGCTTGACGGTCTCGCTGGTGCGCGATGCGGCGGGCCAGCCGCAATTCTCGCTGGCCATGATCGAGGACATCACGGAGCGGCAGCGGGCGGAGGAAATGCACCTGCAGTACGCCGCCATCGTCGAGTCCTCGAACGACGCGATCATCAGCACGACGTTCGACGGGGTGATCTTCAGTTGGAATCCGGCGGCGGAACGCTTGTACGGCTTTACCGAGCAGGAGGCGAACGGGCGTTCCATTTCCATCACGCTGCCGCCGGACAAGGAGGAGGAATCCACGCAGATTCTGGAGCAGATCAAGCAGGGCGAACGGGTGGACAACTTTGAAACCACGCGCATGCGGAAGGACGGCCTGCTGATTTATGTCTCAGTGACGACCTCGCCCATCCAGGATGTCGCGGGAAAAATCATCGGGGCCTCCACGATTTCGCGGGACATCACGGAACGGAAGCAGGCGGAGACGGCGTTGCGCGATAGCGAGGAGAATTACCGCAAGCTGGTGGAACTTTCGCCCGACGGCATTTTGATCGAATGCGAGGGGAAATATGTTTACCTGAACAGCGCCGCGGTGGAAATCTTCGGCGCCCGCACCCAGGGCCAGATCATCGGCAAGGCCCCGCAGGACGTGGTGCATCCGGATTTTCATGAAGCGCTGCGCGAGCATCTTCAGGAATTGCACTCCGGCCGGGAAGCGCCCCTGCATGAGCTGCGGCTCATCCGCGTGGACGGCTCGCTGGTGGATGTGGAAGCCACGGCGATTCCCTTCGTTTACCGGGGCAAACCGGCCTTCCAGGTGGTGGTGCGCGACATCACGGAACGGAAACGCGCCGAAGAAGCCTTGCGCCAAAGCGAAGCGGGCCTGGCGCGGGCGCAGCGCATCGCGCGGCTCGGCAGTTGGGAATTGGATTTAAGGATGCAAACTCTGACCTGGTCGGAGGAAACATTCCGCATTTTTGGACAGGACGGCAAAGAGTTTCTTCCTACCTCAGCACGGTTCTTTGAATGCGTGCATACGGAAGATCGCGGGCACGTCAGGCGCGCCTTTGAGGAAAGCCTCAACCATGGCCATCCCTACCGCGTGGATCATCGCATCGTGCTGCCCAACGGCGAAATCAAAACCGTCACCGAGCAGGCGGAAACAATTCTGGACGATGAGGGAAAGCCCGTCCGTTTGCTGGGCACCGTGCTGGACATCACCGAGCGCAAGCGGGCGGAAAATCTCAGCTCGGCCTTTTCCAAGCTGGGCTTGCGGCTCAGTTCGGCCACGACTTCCGCCGAGGCCGCGCGCATCATCGCGGATGAGGCGGATAAATTATTCGGCTGGGACGCCTCCAGCCTGGTGCTGTGCTCGAAGGATTTGCAAACCTTCACCTCGGTGTACAGCGTGGATTTGATCGCGGGCGAGCGCCGGGAAATTCCGCCAACCTTCCGCACCATGACGCCGAGCCATAAGATGCGACAGGTGCTCGAGCAGGGCGCGCTGCTGGTTTTGCGCGATTCCCCGCCCCCGTCCATGCCCGATACTCATCCGTTCGGCGACACCTCAAAACCCTCGCTTTCGCTGATGTACGTCCCCGTCCGCAACGGCGCGACCATCATCGGCGTTTTCTCCATCCAAAGTTACTCCATCAACGCCTACACGCAGGCGGACCTGGACGCGTTGCAGGCGCTGGGCGATCATTGCGGCGGGGCGCTGGAACGCATCCGCGCGGAATCGGAAATTCAAAAGCTGGCGGCTTTTCCCCAGTTCAATCCCAATCCGGTGCTTGAACTCGCCGCCGATGGCACGATCAATTATTTCAACGAAGCCACGGAACAAATGGCGCATTCGCTCGGCAAAAAGCATCCCGCGGAAATCCTGCCGCCGGAAACGTGCGCGATCTCGCAGGAATGCCTCGCGACCGGCCAGAGCAAATTGCGGGTGCTGACGGAGCTGCAGAACCGGGTCTTCTCGTGGTCGTTTTTCCCGGTCCAATCCATCGGGGTGGTGCATTGCTACGCGGCGGACATCACCGACCGGCAGAATCTCGAGGCGCAATTGCGGCAGGCGCAGAAAATGGAATCCATCGGCCAGCTCGCCGGCGGCATCGCGCACGATTTCAACAATATTTTGACCGTCATCCACGGCCACACCTCGCTGCTCTCGATGACCGGAAATCTCTCCGCCAACGCGCAGGAATCCGCCCAGCAAATCGCCCTCGCGGCGGACCGCGCCACCAACCTCACCCGGCAGTTGCTCACCTTCAGCCGGCGGCAGATCATCCAGCCGAAGAATCTCGACCTGAACGAGGTGGTGAACGCCATGACCAAGATGTTGCGCCGCCTGTTGGGCGAGGACATCACGCTGCAGGTGAGTTACACCCCGGGCCTGCCGCTGGTGCATGCCGACCCGGGCATGATGGAGCAAATCCTCCTCAACCTCTCCATCAACGCGCGGGACGCCATGCCCCGGGGCGGCAGCCTGTTCGTGAACACCTCCATCACCGCCATTGACCAGACCCACGCGAAACAATTGCCGGACGCGGTCGCGGGCAATTACGTTTGCCTCGCCGTCCGGGACACGGGCACCGGCATTGCGCCCGAGGTTTTGCCGCACATTTTCGAGCCGTTTTTCACGACCAAGGATGTGGGCAAGGGCACCGGCCTCGGACTGGCCACGGTGTATGGCATTGTCCAGCAGCATCACGGCTGGATCACGGCGGAAAGCGTCGTGAACGAGGGCGCCACGTTCAAGATTTTCCTGCCTGCCACTGCGGAGAAGACCGCCGCCGCCGCCGCCGCCGCGAGCGAACCCGCCGTGGGCCGGGGCAAGGAAACCATCCTCGTCGTCGAGGATGAAACGCCGTTGCGGACTCTGGTGCGGAGCGTGCTTGAGCGTTATGGCTACAAGGTGCTCGAAGCGGAATCGGGTCTCGCGGCGCTCTCCGTGTGGGAAATGCACAAGGACGAAATTGATCTCCTGCTCACGGACATGGTCATGCCGCAGGGCATCAGCGGGCGCGAACTCGCCCAACGCGTGCTCGCGCAAAAACCCAAACTCAAGGTCATTTATTCGAGCGGCTACAGTCTGGCGGTCGTCGGCAGCGACATGGTACTGCAGGAAGGGCTGAACTTCTTGCAAAAACCGTATCACCCGCGAAAACTCGCCCAGGCCGTCCGCGATTGCCTCGATGCCTGATTTAAGAGCGGGCTTAAAATTCGAGGTTTAATGGTTAAGGTTGGAATTCCGGGAGCATCCCCCTGTATCAATTTCCAAATTGAACCGTAAGAATTCAATTCAACCACGGATGCACGCGAATAAACACGGATTCAGACTTGAAAATGGGGCGTTTCGGCAAATGGATAACGACTCAGTATTTGGCGCCGCTCCAGGAAAATTCAGAGAGGTTGTTTTCCTTTTTCTATCCGTGTCAATTCGTGTGCATCCGTGGTTTATATTGCATGGTTCCGGCTAAAGGCCGGGGACTATATGACAGCCGGCTTGTCAAAACGCGATTTGAAACTCTTCCTCCGCATCCCATGTCACATGACCGTAGCGAGACCTCCATCGCAATAAACAGCCAGCCCACAACAAGAAAGGAGTGTTAATGCAAATAATAGTTGACTGGTCAGTTAACTATGCTACTTTTACTTCGCTTTAAGTGAAAGAACCGTGAAAGGCAGAAAGATGCGGATTATTTTAAACGAAATGGCTGGCGGGCTGTCTCAGAGTTACGTGCCGGTCGGCCGAAATATTTCTCGAATGAATGGATTGCGTGCAACGTCAGACAACGAGTGGTGTTGGTATTCGAGTAAAAGGTCAAAATAGTTGACCAGTCGCTTTAGATCGGGCCAGAAATGGATGCGGTGCCTGAAATTGACGGAAACATTCCAAACCGCATCGAGGTCTTTATAGATAACAACGAAAACGAAGGGAAATTGTGAAAAAGAAAACTACCAGATTAAGCACGGCCCGGCTGTTAAAAACCAGCGGCCACCGTAAACCGCCGGCGTTGCCCAAAGCCCGCCTTTCTGCGAAGCGCTCCGCCAAACCGATCGAATTGAATAAAGCCACCCGGGTGACGGTGCTGCCCTCCTTTGTGCCGCGCGATGCCGATGCCCAGACGCTGGCTTTGCCGGAACCGCCGGTGGAACGCGCGCCTTACGACGGCAACACGGCGTTCAACCTGTATTTGCGCGAAGTGGGCCAGACCAAGCTGCTCACCATCGAGGAGGAGAACCAGCTTGCCGCGCGGATCAAGAAGGGCGACAAGAAGGCCCGCGAACAAATGATCAAGGCGAACCTGCGTCTCGTCGTAAAGATTGCGCGCGAGTACGAGGATTACGGCATGCCGTTGCTCGATTTGATCAACGAAGGAAACATCGGCTTGATGAAGGCCGTGGAGCGTTTTGATCCCGCAAAAGGCGCCAAGCTCTCGACTTACAGCGCCTGGTGGATCAAGCAGGCCATCAAACGCGCCCTGGCCAATCAATCCAAGACCATCCGTCTCCCGGTCCATGTGGTGGATAAATTGTTCCACATGCGCCGCTCCGCGGTGAAGCTTCAGGAAGTGCTCGGCCGCGAACCGACCGACGAGGAATTGGGCGACGAACTCGGGTTCAGCGCGCAAAAAGTGGCGCAACTGCGCACCGCCGCCATCCGCCCCGCCTCGCTGGAAGCGCCGCTGGGCGATGACGAGACGAGCCGCATCGCCGACGTGGTGGCGGATGAAACCGCCGACACGCCGTACGAGCAACTTGAGGACAAGACCAATACTTCCATGCTGCGCGAATTGGTCGCCACGCTGGACCAGCGCGAGGCGGAGATTCTCCGTTACCGCTTTGGTTTGGACGGCGATGCCGAGCGGACGCTGGAGGAAGTCGGCCAAAAGTTCGGCGTGACGCGCGAACGCATCCGCCAGATCCAGAACACGGCGCTGGCCAAGTTGCGCAAGCAAATCGAGAAACTGGAAACGGTCCGCGTCGCGGCATAACTCCAACGATTGGGAAAATTCTTCGCCGTCCACGCCAGCAGGCGCGTGGACGGCGAATTTGCATTTTGCTATAACGCCGCTTATTAATGGAGGCATGCGCGAATTCCCTATTACCGCAATAGTAATCACAGCCTTGTTGAGCGGATGCGCACAAAATCCGGCAGCGCCAAACGCAGGCGAAGCTCGCTATTACACAGTTTCGTTTCCTAAAATCGCACTCAAGCCGGAACCCTTGGAAAGAATCGAATCAGTCGAGGTCGTCATGCACTGCGGGCGATTCGCGGCTATCAATCACATTCCGGATGATTGGTCTGCAGAGGTGCTCGGACCCAGTTCCGAGGAAACCAAGCTGCACATGGAAGCAGGCCACGGCACGTCCATGTTGTTTCAGTCCGCTGCGTTGAATGAATTCATAACAGTGCTGGATTGCGAGTCATCGTGTTTTGATATTTCAGGGTCGGTATCGGTGTTCAGCTACGACACGGAAGAACACGAGCGAAAAATTCTTTTCAAACAGGCGGATTTGATAATGAAAGAGACATCGCACAATGCGAAATAAATATTTATGAAAGCCATACGCGTTCATCAATTCGGCGGGCCGGAAGTTTTGCGGCTCGAGGAAACTCCCAAACCATCGGCCGCGCCGGGACAAATCCTGGTGCGCGTCCGCGCGGCGGGCATCAATCCGGTGGATACTTATATCCGCGCCGGGACTTACGCCACCAAACCAACATTGCCCTACACGCCGGGCACGGATGCCGCCGGCGTGGTGGAATCAATCGGCGCAGGCGTGAATCAATTCAAGCCTGGCGACCGCGTGTACGTCGGGCCGACCATCACCGGCGCTTACGCGGAGTTCGCCCTCTGCGCTCTGGAACAGGTGCATCCGCTGCCGGAAAAAATCAGCTTCGCGCAGGGCGCGGGAGTTTTTGTGCCTTACGCCACGGCGTATCGCGGTTTATTCCAGCGGGCCAAAGCGCTGGCGGCTGAAACGGTTTTGATTCACGGCGCGACGGGCGGGGTGGGCATCGCCGCCGTGCAATTGGCGCGCGCGGCGGGGCTGAACATCATCGGCACGGGCGGGACGGAAGCGGGGCGGCTTTTGGTGACGGAACAAGGCGCGCAGCATGTGGTGGATCATCACGCGCCGGAATATTTGAAGCAAATCCTGGATTTGACCGGCGGTCGGGGCGTGGACGTCATTTTGGAAATGGCGGCCCATGTCAATTTGGGCAAGGACCTCACGCTGCTCGCCACGGGCGGGCGGGTGATGATCATTGGCAGTCGCGGCCCGGTGGAGATTAATCCGCGCGATGCGATGAGCCGGGATGCAATTATCCTGGGTCAGGCCGCAATGAATATTTCCACGAAAGATATGACCGCGATTCATGCGGCGCTGGGCGCGGGTTTGGAGAACGGCACGTTGCGGCCGATCGTGGCGCGGGAATTGCCGTTGGCTGAAGCCGCAGCGGGCCACAGAGCGGTCATGGAACCCGGGGCGCAGGGGAAGATTGTGCTTATTCCGTGACCGGCGTCCGTTTGCGCTTGGATGCCTTGCGCGACTGTTGAAACAGCCGCAGGGTCTCCGGATGTTCCTCAAAATAGCACGCCAGATCGGCCAGCACTTCCACAGTCGCGGCGCTCAAGTGGTGTTCGATGCCTTCGATGTCCAGCCGCTGGGTTTCGGCGTCGAGGCCGAAGAGCGAAAAAAACCGCGAAAGCGTTTCATGGCGGCTATGGATTTTGCGCGCGATGTCCCGGCCTTTGTTCGTCAGGATCAGGCCGCGATACTTTTCGTATTTGAGATAGCCCGCCTCGCCGAGTTTCTGCACCATGCTCGTGACCGAGGCCTGCTTCACTTTCAAGGAGGACGCGATGTCCACCACGCGGGCGTAACCTTTTTCCTCGATCAACTCGTGGATGCGCTCCAGATAATCTTCCGCACTCTGGCTGGGTGAATTTGGCGTCGGCATGGCGAAGGAATCAAACACCAAGCCGGTCGCGATGGCAAGTGTGTCCCATGCCGAAAACTTGCGGCTTGAAATCCGCCGAATATTTCCGCCCGGCCGCTTCTCTTTTCCAACCAGTCCCGGTTGGATGAAATATTTTCCCCGCCGGCTCGTGATCCATTAATTCTTCCCTACTTGCCAACCGCCGGAACCCAGGTGCTGTCCGGATCGAAGCTCGTGATGCACTTGGCTTTGGACTCGGTCTTGGGGCCGAGGTCTTTTTGATAAACCTTTCCCTGCTGGTTCACGATGAAAGTCATCACGCCGGTGTTGCCCCATTCCGCCGGCCAGGCGATCAACGCAAAACCGCCGATCATGTGGCCGTTGATGACGTAATCGTACTTGCCGATGGGCGCATGCTTGCCCTGTTTGGTCAGGATCCGAAAATAATAGCCGTGGTACGGCGTTTGATCTTCGGCGAGCAATCCGGTCTTGTGATGGTAGCCTTCACCGCGGGCTTGCGCCACGAGCGGGCCGAGCGGACTCAGTTCGTCCGCGCCGTGCGCGGGCCAGTAAAGCCCGTCATGCGTTTCCTTGGTGCTCATCAAATGCTGCGCGTATTCCAGGATGCCCTTGCCGCTGTGGTCCCGGCCGGAATATTCGCGTTGCGCGTCCACATAGGCGTGGCAGACATCAATCGCGCCCAATTCATCCGCGCCGATGCGGCGATTCAAAATCTCCTCGCGCCCGGCCGCGACATCAAAAAACCACGTCTCACCCTGCTTCACGAGGGGAATCGGAAACGGCCAGCCGTCCTCACCAATATCCACCTCAACCTTGGTGTCTGATTGATGAACGATCGTGGTTCTTTCCACGAGCCGCTTCGCGAAAAGTTTAAATCCCTCCGTAGCCTGAACCACATCCGGAGAAATCAGTTCGTGTCCCTCGGGGCCAAAAATCGTGTGGATGGCATTGGTGTCCCCGGCTTTGGCGGCGTCGGTCAAAGCCTTGACCGCGGCTGCCGGCGAGTTGAATTGCTGCTCACCCGCCGCGTGCGAGAACGCGGGCAGCGCCAGGATCAACGCGGCAAGGGCGACCCCGCGCGCGCGCGCGCCGGTTTGGCGCAGGAATGAAAAATGGCATGATTTCATTGGCTGGTATTGGTGAAAAATCATTTGGTTGACAGGCTCAACGCTTTCCGCCGGATGGCCGGCTTGGCGCCGCCGCCGGATGGCTTTGCGCGCCCCGAACGCTGGCGGCGCGCGCGGCGGGCGCGCTATGCACATTGGCAAAGGTGCTGCTGACCGTTGGCCGCGCCGGAATGTTATGCACCTGCACCGGGTGCGGCGCGGGCGAGGGCGAGGGCCTGGTTTCACGGACGGGAGCGGCATGAACCTCAGGTTTCTCATAACCGCGGTCTCCCCCGCGGTTCACCGCCACGGGAGCGCGACGGTTGACTTGCGCCGGCGCCCGCCAAGTATTGGCGTGGCTGATGACTTCCCGGCGCTGAGCCGGCGGCTGATGCCACCAATTGCCCGGCCGCGGATGGTCTCTATCCCACTGTATCACATGGCGGCCATGCCAGTCGAAATCATGGTCCAGCCAGCCGCCGATGCGGAAACCAACGCCGAAGGTAAGGAAGCCCGGGCCACAGCGTTGATAAAAAATGACCCCCGGATCGTATTGCGGCACGTAAAGCATGTCGGGATCTGTCGGCACGATATCAATATCGCCATCGTCATTCTCAATTGTTTCCTGCGGAGTATTCGCCAAATTGCCAAACGACTGCGCCTGGGCGCGAAGGCGTTGCACGGAGTCCATCACGTCCGAGGGTTGATTGACAAACGCCTGGCCCAATTCCGCCGTCCATTGCATATCGCCATTCATCAGGTTCAACACCTCGGGATAATGCGCCACCGCTTTGACGCTGCTGTCCCAGGGTTGCGTATCAACCGCGTTTGGGTCGCCGCCTTGATTCAAGTAATTATAGGCCACGGCGATTTGCGATGGTTGCGTGGCCGCCGGCAGGATTTGGGCGATGAGCGGATCGGGATAAAGCGCAATCGGCCCGACCAATTGATCAAGCTGACCGGCGGCCAGAATCTGGCCGCTGGGAGCCGGCGGCGGCGCGGGATATTGCGCGCCTACCCGCGCGGCGGAGCCGACGAAGACAATCAGCAGGCTCGCGATCAGGGCTGTTTTCTTCATTGGGGTTACACTGCTACGCTTTTTGGGCCAGGTCAATAGCGGCTTTGCAAATTGTGGTTGGCCGTGCGCATATTGCGATTGTCCTTGCCACGAAGTGGCCACCACTTGAATAGCCGTGGGTGCAACCCACGGATGGCCGGCCTAAGATCAGTTCGGCCCTTGCGGGGCCGTACAATTTTTTTGCCATGGCCCGCGGGTTGCACCCACGGCTATTCACGTTCAGCCCCGCTGGGGCCGAAAAACAAAGAACAGTGTCAAGCAACACCCTGCGTCGCCAGGGCGCTTACGCTTTCGCCTAATGGAAAGAGGCCCCTTGGGAACCAAAACATTTTGACGCGAATTACGCGAATCATCGCGAATTTCATTTCCCCTTCCGGTTTGTTTTTTAATCGCGTAATTCGCGCCAAAGTTTTTGTGCGTGTTTTACATCCGGGCAATCGCTTGATTTCATTTCAACGAGTTGAGTTTCACCCGTGCTCCAACGATTGCCCCGCCCCCGCCTCCCTGGCTGACTAAAAATCTCTCCGTCCAATCCGGCTACTTTTGTTTCTGCCGCAAAATCTTCCGCAATTCATCCAGGTCCTCGGAGGAAAGCGCTTGTTTCTGCACAAAATGCACCAGCAACGGTTTCACCGCGCCGCCAAAAACGCGGTGCAAAAAAGAGTCGCTTTCGGTTTTCACGCAATCCGCTTCCGAAACCAGCGGGCGGTAGAGATAAAGGTTCTTGTATTTCTCCACGCCGAGCGCCTTTTTTTTATGGAGCCGGCTGAGCAACGTTTTCACCGTGTTCGGATGCCAGTCTTCCGTTCCCGCCAGCGCCCGGATGATTTCCATGGCGGGCAGCGGCGAGCGGTCCCAGAGGACTTTCATCACTTTCCATTCCGATTCGGATATGTCCGGTATCTGCGCCATGTTTTCCTGCCAATTTCCGCACTCGCACCATTACTACCTACAACGGTAGTTATTTTTTGCAAGTCCAAAGATGAAGGGCGCTACTTGACACCCGCACCAAGCGCGAATGTTCTCCCTCTCCCCGCGAGGAACGAGCGGGGAGAGGGTCGGGGAGAGGGGCAGCTTCAAAACACAAATACCATCGGATCGCCCCTCTCCCTAACCCTCCCCCCATTCGTCCCTCATGGGGGGAGGGAACCAGACTGCAACATCCATTGGTGCGGGTGTCAAGTTGCGCCCAAAGATGAAGAAATCCCGTTTTCATTCACCTTGCGGGCCAGCGTGCGGCGCCGCCCGGCAGACTTCATTACAATCAAACCCGGAATTTCTAAATGCAATCGCGCGCGACTACCGATACCGATGCGCGCGACGTTTAAGAATTGACGAACCGTTTTGCTGTCGTTTCAGGGATCACGCTTGGAGACGCAATCCTTCACGATCCAACTGAGAATTTTCTCGCCGCGTTGAATGAGCAGGACGGCAGCGGCCAAAAACAAAATGATTCGGATGCTCAACATGAACAATTCGAGCTTTATCGTCGAACTCAAGATGTAATTAGAGCCAACAGGATTTATCCTGATCAGATACCGGGGAAGGAGTGTTATCTCCAGCAACGCATTAAACAGAAACACCAGGGCCTGCAATCGAATGAGCAAAATGGCGAATTGTCGAAGCGTCATCCGCTCCCAAAACTTATGTTCCTCCGGCGATATTGTATCCTTGCGTTGGACCAAGGTTGGTGTTGACGCTTCATCACCTTGGACCGGATGGCCGTCCAGGGGACACGCGTTCACGTCGTCGGAATACTCCTTACCGCAATAAGTGCAATGTTTCATGAGTTGCAAGCCACCTAACGCCAATAACTTAACCACGACGGAACATTGATGTCAACCGCGAAAACCCCGCCTCGAAAGCTCCGCTGGAGCTTTCGGAAGGACGGCCGATTATTCAACGCGGAAATCCTTAAGCGCGCGCACGCTTTTTCGTGGCCAAAAAACCTCGTTGCGGTTAATCATTTGCCTCGCGGATGAATATTTACGAAGAACTCACGGCGCGCGGCCTCATCGCCGATTGCACGGACAAAGATGAATTGCTCAAGCGGCTCGCGTCCGCGCCCATCACGCTTTATTGCGGCTTCGATCCCACGGCGGACAGCCTGCATGTCGGCAATCTCGTGCCGTTGCTGGCGTTGCGGCGCTTTCAACTTTGCGGGCATCTGCCCATCGCGGTGGCCGGCGGCGCGACGGGTTCCATCGGCGATCCCAGCGGCAAGAGCGCCGAGCGGGTATTGCTCACGCGCGAGGTTCTCAATGCGAACATCGCCTGCGTCAAGGAGCAATTGCGCCGGCTGCTGGATTTCGAGACCAAGACCAATCCCGCGCGCCTGGTGGACAATGCCTCGTGGACCGCGCCGGTCAGTTTCCTCGATTTTTTGCGCGACATCGGCAAGCATTTTTCCGTGAACATGATGGTGGCCAAGGAAAGCGTCCGCGCCCGCATGGAAGACCGCGAAGCGGGCATCAGCTACACGGAATTCAGTTACATGCTGCTCCAGGCTTTTGATTTTTACCATCTGCGCCAGGAATATAATTGCGAACTGCAAATCGGCGGCAGCGATCAATGGGGCAACATCACCGCCGGCGGCGATTTGTGCCGCAAAAAACTCGGCGCGCAGGTCTTCGGCCTCACCCTGCCGCTCATCACGAATGCGGACGGCAGCAAATTCGGCAAGACGGTCGCCGGGGCCATCTGGCTCGATCCCCGGCGCACCAGCGTTTATCGCTTCTATCAATATTGGATTCGCACCGATGATCGCGATGTCATCCGCTACCTGAATTATTTCACTTTTCTGAGTCTCGAAGAAATCGCCGCGCTCGCGCAGAAGCACGCGGACAATCCCGGCGCGCGCGAGGCGCATAAGGCGCTGGCGCAGGCTGTGACGGACTTGGTGCATGGCCCGGCGGCAACGACCGAGGCGATTCGCGCGAGTGAAATTTTATTCGGCGGCGAACTGGAAGGCATTTCCGAGGCGACCTTTAATGACATCGTCGGCGAAGTTCCATCCAAGGAAATTGAACTGGCCAAGCTGGCCGCTCCGGGCGCGGCGCTGGCGGAATTGCTGGTTCATTGCGGCCTGTGTCCGTCAAAGGGGCAGGCCCGCAAGGACGTGGAAGGCGGCGGCGTTTACGTGAACAACGTCCGCGAAACGAATTTCCAGCGCGGCCTCGCGACCGGCGATTTGCTCTTCGGCAAACATCTGCTATTGCGCAAAGGGAAGCGCAATTACGTGGTGCTCACGGCGAAATAATTTCTTCCGGCACATCAACTGACCTGAACCCGGGCGTTTCAGCATAATCGAGTATGGCGTGTTTTTTACTGGTGGTTGTCATCTGGGTGTTTTCGGTGTGTTTGCACGAATACGGCCACGCCAAGGTGGCGCAGTTGGGCGGTGATTACACCGTTGAAGAAAAGGGTTACCTGTCCATGAACCCGATTCACTATGCCCATCCCGTGCTTAGTTTTGTGCTGCCCATGATTTTCATGGTGATGGGCGGCATCGGATTGCCCGGCGGGGCCGTTTATATTGATCATCGGCTGCTGCGTTCGCGCGCGTGGGAAACTTACATTTCACTCGCCGGCCCGGCGATGAATTTAATCCTCGTTGTCATCATCACGCTCGTGCTCAGACTTTATTTGATTCCGCATTACCCCAATCACATCGGAACGTGCGCCGTGGCTTTTGCCCTGGTGCTGGAAATCAGCGCCATTCTGTTGAATCTGATCCCGATCCCGCCTTTGGACGGCTTTCAAGCCATCGAACCCTGGCTTTCCCAAGAGTGGCGGGAACGCCTGGCCCCGGTGGCCCAGTACGGAATCTTCGTGTTGTTCATCCTCTTTTGGAACGTGGAACCCATCAACAACGCTTTTTGGTCGTGTGTCTGGTACATCAGTGATTTTCTGGGCGTGGATGCCAGTCTTGGATTTGACGGGTATCGGGCATTTCAATTTTGGAAGCAATGACGGCCGCATTCCTGTGACACAGCCGGTATTCTGAATTTAACCGACCTCAAAACGGATGCGGCAGACCGCGGCCGCGGGTTTGGGCGATGGCGTAGGCCGGATCAATGTCGGAGACAATGTGGCCGGATTGCGGGCGGAGGACGAGCCGCCACGTCGAGAGGGATTCGTAAGTGCTGAACGCGGCATCCATGCTGTACAAAGCGACGACCGGTTTGTCCAGCGCGGTGCAGGCGTGGACGACGCCGGTGTCCACCGTCAGCACCAGATGCGAGGCATTGATGGCCGCAGCCACATCCATGAAATTTCGCGGTCGGAATGCTTCGCTGCCGGGAAGTTCCCGGCAAAGTTTTCGGACAAATTCACTGTCCTGGGGCATGCCGTTGATCAAAATCGGTTTGTCCGCGAGGCCGCAGCCGCGCACATACCGCGCCCAGGATTCAACCGGCCACACGCGGTCCGCATCCGTGGCGCTCACGTTGAGAAAAATGAACGGCTGCTCGGAGAAAGCGTAATTTTCCCGGAACCACGCGCTGGCATCGGCCGGCAAAACGATGGTTGCCCGGTACTCGCCTTCCGCCAATCCCGCGAGCCGGCCGATGCGGCGCATCGTTTCCAGCATGTGCAAATTCGGGGCCAGCACGGCGCGCGCATCCCGGTGAAACGGTTTGAAGCGGTCGCGATTGCAGCCGGTCTTGACGCGGCTGCGAAGGAGGCGCGCAAAGATGAGGCTGATGGAACTGGCGTGGTTCTTGAGATCAATCAGCGCGTCGTAACGCCGGCCCGCGCCGGACTTGAACACGTTGGCCAGGCCCGCGAATGAATTGCTGAAAACGATCACGTTGCTCAAACGCGAGTCGCTCAACAGCAGCGAGGCGTTGTGCCGGCCACAGAGGTAATCCACGGTGGCGAAAGTGCGAAAGGCGGAATCAAGAATCGAGTTGCGCAGGATGGTGTCACCGAGGCGTCCGATATTGAGAATCAGCAACCGGCCATTCGTGGCCGGGGTCGGGCGCGGTGGTGTTTGGGTCGCGGTCATGAAAGAATTGTGCGATTGTGTCATAATCCGGCCTATCGGGCAAGATTGGAATGTTGCACGGGCGTGGTTCGTGCGTACCTGGACACTGTTCTTGATTTTGGTACGGAAATCGCGCTGCGATTTCCCCGTCGCCGAGCGCAGCGTCAGGCGACGGAACGATGGTGCTGGGATACGCGCAAGCCGAAGAATTGCGCCGCTGCTGAACGCGGCGCGGAGGGCGCAGCGCGCCATCCCTACCCAGAACAGTGTCGAGATGCACAGGCGTGGTTCGAGTTTTTGCCGTCACACATTCCAACAACCTCAAAGAGGTTGCGGAACAAAGCCCAAGGTTGGCCCGCTCAACGCCTTGCGGGCCTACCTTGGGGAAGGAAGTCCGGAAGTCCTCAACCTCGAAGAGGTTGTGGCATACTCTGCGGTTGATTTGGCAAATCCCAGCGATTGTCTCTCAAAACCTGCCGCAACCTCTTCGAGGTAGGGAAAATAGGGGGCACGATGTCCCAAGGTAGCCTCGCAGACGAGGCAACCTTGGGCTTTGTGGCAAAACCTCTTTGAGGTTTCAGAACCACACCCATCTGACCCTTGATTCAAATCGCACACGTATTGCGTTTTCACGCGTCTATGTGGCAAACTCGTGCTCATGACAGCGGGAAATTCCGGCGCAAATGGAAATTAAATTTTTCACCACAGCGCCCGCGGATGAGAAAAAATTCAAGGCGAACAAAATAGCGTGGGCGCATTTCCAGCAACAAGCGCCCTCCTATCAGCGCGTAGCAATCTGGTGGGCTGTCAGCGCAAAAAAAGAAGAAACGCGCGTGCGCCGGTTGAAGCAGTTGATCGAGGATTCGGCGAAGGGGCGCAGGCTGGCGCAATTTTTGGCGAAGAAGTGAATCCGGCTCAATGTTTGACACCATTTCGAGTCGGCCATTGCATTATTCGTCTCCCACCACAGGCCAAATTCATGCCGCTCCTACGGAGCTTGGGGATTTCTTGGTTTGGTTGCTGCAAATATGACGCTCCTACGGAGCTGAGGCCCGCGTCATTTCAGCTCCATGGGAGCGGCATGTTTATAGTAATGGATTCGTAAATTTTCCAAGCTCCGTAGGAGCGACATGAGCCAACCCCGCAGTGGTGGTGAGTGGTGCAAGCGCGGACTGGAAAAGGGATGAGGCGGTGACTGAGCATCTATTTGAATCCCGGCATGGAGGACAAATTGGTTGGCCGTCCGCCCTCACCCCGGCCCTCCGGGAGAGGGGGAAACATTTGCAACTGCTCGACCAAAGCGAAAGCGCCGGGTTTTCGTTGCCTTGTTATGAACGCCTCATACGCGAAGAATGCAACCGCGGCGAAACAATTTTATTGGGCGATACTATTTTCTCCCTCTCCTCGGAGGAGAGGGCCGGGGTGAGGGCGGTCGTTCAAATAATTCAAATTGTCCTTTTGGGTAGCAACGCCGCGCGCCATTTCCGCAATACACCGACGAAGACTTTATCCGCGCGGCGATTAAAAACGCCCACCACCGAATCATTGCGACTTGAGGCCATCCAGAGCGCCCAAAGCATGAGCGCCAGGGTGATCAATCGGTTTTGCCAGCCATCCAACCGCCATTGGCCATGCCAGATCCACATGGGATGATGCGAGAATGGCCCGAAATAAAAGATGGGCCAAAAATCGTTCGGAGATGGGCCGCGCGAGCCAAGCAAATCGCATAACAAATGCAAATGGAAAACGAGGAGACACAGCAACCAAACCCGCCAGTGACGACGGGCAAACCACGCCAGCAGAGTCGCCGTCACCACCGCGCCGAACGCCCCATGCCAAAGCCAGTGATGATACTCCTGATAATAGAAAAAAGACGGGGATTGCCGGAAAAAATTCCTCGCCACGTCTATGACGATTCCAAGGCCATCGGCATCCGGCAAAATTCCCGCCAGCGCGACCAGGCGACAGTCTCGAGGGTTATCGGTCGTTTTGGCGGCCACGATCCAACTGGCGAGAAGATGAGTTATCGGAGACATTCAGTGCGTTCACCGATTAAACATCGAATCCACTTTTTTCCTCGTCGCCTCATCCATTTTAATGAGCGGCGGCCATTCGCGGTTGAAACCTTCGCCGGGGATTTTTCTGGTGGCGTCTATGCCTAGTTTGCTGCCCACCGCCAACTCGCTGGTGGCGTGGTCGAGGACGTCGGCGGGGCCTTTGGTGAAGAGGGTGTCGCGCTGCGGATCGGTGTTGGCGCAAAGATGAAACAGGACTTCGCTGGTGTTGTGGACGTTCACTTCGGCGTCCACGACGATGATGTATTTGGTGAACATCATCTGGCCCATGCCCCAAAGCGCGTGCATGATTTTGCACGCCTGCAACGGATACGTTTTCTTGATGCTCACCACGACGAGGTTGTGGAAGACGCCTTCCGCCGGCAGGGCGATGTCCACGATCTCGGGGAAATTCATTTTGAAAATCGGCAGGAATAATTTCACGCTCGCGCTGCCGATGTAAAAATCTTCCATGGGCGGTATGCCGACAATGGTGGCGGGATAAACGGCGTCGCGGCGGTGCGTGATGGCGGTGAGGTGAAACACGGGATATAGATCGGCGAGTGAATAATATCCGGTGTGGTCGCCGAACGGCCCTTCCATGCGCAAGGGTTCGCGGGGATCCACGTAGCCCTCGATGACGAAATCCGCGTTGGCGGGGACTTCGAGATCGTTGGTTTCGCATTTGACGAGTTCGACGGATTTTTTGCGGAGATAACCGGCGAGGAGGAATTCGTCGAGGCCGTCGGGCAGCGGCGCGGTGGCGCAAAAGGTGAATACGGGATCGCCGCCGAGAAAAATGGCGACGGGCATGCGCTGGCCGGTTTCGTAATAGCGGCGGCCATGGCGCGCGGCGACTTTTTGCAATTGCCAGTGCATGCCGGTGGTTTGGGCGTCGTAAATCTGGATGCGATACATGCCGAGGTTGCGGTCCCCGGTGTCGGGGTCGCGGGTGACGACGCAAGGAAGGGTGAGGAAACGTCCGCCGTCGAGGGGCCAGCACTTGAGCACGGGTAATTCAAGAATTGTTGCGTGTTGCGTGTTGCGTGTTGGGGAATTAATACTGGGAGCGTCGGGCCAGGGTTCGGTGCGGGTGGGCGGGGTGGCGAATTTATGGATGACTTCTTTGCAGGGGCCGGAATTCACGAGCTTTGGTTTGGCGTGGCGGAGATCGAGCGCGGTGCCGAGGAGCTTGATGGCCTCGCGAAAACCGGTCGGGGGTTTGGCTTTCATGAGCGAGCCGAGTTCGGCGGCGACTTCATCCACGGATTTGACGCCCAGGCTCTGGGCCATGCGACGCTCGGAACCAAGGGTGTTGATGGCGACGGGAAAGGGCGAGAGCTGGCCGTTGACGGTGGGTTTCTCGAAGAGCAACGCCTGGCCGCCGCCGGGTTTCTTCATTTCGCGATCGGCGATTTCCGTGATTTCCAATTCGGTGGCGACGGGCGAGGTGATGCGGCGGAGTTCGCCGGATTGTTCGAGCCGTTTGAGAAATTCACGAAAGGAATCGAAGGCCATAGTGGCGAGAGGTTAGCAGAAGCGCGGGCGCATGCAACTTTTGGGAGCGCAGAGCATTGCTCTGCGTGATCAGACCGCGCGGAGCAATGCTCCGCGCTCCGTTACGCGTTCGGGTGAACCTTCACGCGGCACTCCCTCACATTACCCCTCGCGCGATCGGCGGCTTCTTGCGTTGTTAAAGGATTGTGTTATTTTGTCCGCGTAGGAGGCAAGTGTTCCTTGACATCGGGCGGATGCGGGATTGAAACATCTGGAACTCGGATGAACCGAAATGTTTTACCCGGTCACGGTCTTGATATCCTCTTGAACTCCAAGTTTGTGCGTTATTACCGCTTAAGACCCCTCATAAAAGGCCCGTAATTCCACCTATTACCGCTAGTACCGCTTATTTTTGAGGGGGGGGCGGGGGTGGGTTAATCCTGTCACCGTGAAACGCACAATTCAGCCAAAAGAAATGAATTCAATTTAACCACGGATGAACGCGGATAAACACGGGTTCAGATTTGCAAAAGGCACGTTTGAACTAATGGAGAACGATTCACCCTCCGGTGTTGTTCGGGGAAAACGCAGAAAGAATGCTTTCCCTTTCTTATCCGGGTTAATTCGTGTGCATCCGTGGTTTTTATTGCATGGTTCCGCAGGTAAGATTATTTAATTCCCTTCCCGCCATGCCTGGGTTAAAACCACACCATGAAACCGACATTTTGCCTTATCCTCGCTGGCGCAACTTTATTGGCCAACCTTCTCTTCACCGGTTGTGTGATGGCTGAACCCGCTGTTGGCATCGGTCCGAGCTTCAAAGGCCCCGTCGGCCTGCAGCTCTATAGTTTGCGCGATCAATTTGGCAAGGACGTTCCCGGCACGCTGAATGTGGTCAAAGGTTTCGGCATCAAGTACGCCGAACTCGCGGGCACTTACGGCACTCCGCCCGCGCAATTCAAGGAACAACTTCTGGCCCACGGTATCGAACCGATCAGCGGTCACTTCGGCTACGAGGTGTTCCGCGATCACCTGGACGACGTGGTGCGCGACGCCGAAGCGCTTGGACTCAAATACGCCGGTTGCGCGTGGATTCCGCACAATGGCGACTTCGATGAGAAAACCTGCCGCGAGGCGATTGCGGTTTTCAATCACGCCGGCGAAGTTCTCGCCCAGCATCACATCAAATTCTTTTATCATGTTCACGGCTACGAATTTCAGCCGTTCGGCAGCAGAACTTTGTTCGACCTGCTCATGGAAGGGACGAATCCTAAATTCGTGCGTTATCAGATGGATATTTTTTGGATTGTTTTCCCCGGGCGCGACCCGGTGAAACTGTTGGAGCAATACCAGGGCCGTTGGGAATTAATGCACTTGAAGGATATGCGCAAAGGCGTGGCGACCGGCTCGCTCTCCGGCGGCACGGACTCGAAGAATGATGTGGCCATTGGCGCCGGGCAGATTGACATTCCCGCCGTCCTCAAGGCGGCCAAAAAGGCTGGCGTTAAGTGGTATTTCATCGAGGACGAATCCCCCACTTCCGAGCAGCAAATACCCCAGAGCCTCCATTACCTGGAAGCGGTTAAGTTTTAATCGCGCGGCTGAAAAATCCTATGGGTGCTGGCAGAGTGCCCGGTCATTTGCGAATGCGAATGCAGCCTGCGAATTACCAGTAGCGGCTGTGTAAAACTGTAGGCAATGCTTACACTTGACATAATGATCTATTGCCCAGCGTCTTAGGATCGAATCGCGGATTGCCGGATGTTAGAACGTCGGATTTCTTAACACTCTTAACCATTAATGTGGCATTATTTGGCTAGGAAATAATTCTCAAGCTGCTCATTATTAATGACTAATAATCATCTAGGTTTCACTGGCGTGATTTATGCTGATAAACATGTGTTGAGTTCCGCATTGGCGGGGCGCATGATGTATCTGAAATCGAGTCAATCCATATAAACAAATGAAATCCATACGGTTACTTATAGCGGCTTGTGCTTTGGCGGGCGTTTCATCCGTATTCGCCGGAACCATTAACTTTGAAGGCGCTCCGACAGGTGTTGACCTCGGAAGTTATTACGCGGGTGTGACCTTCGCACCTACGATTCAAGCCGAGACCCAGCATCTTCCTTACTTCCCGGCGCATTCGGGCACGGAAGTGTTGTCTGGAACCGATATTGGAAATCCTAACATTACCTTTACTTTTGCCACGCCTCAGACCCAGCTATCTTTCTGGTACGTCTCGGCCTATGGATTCACGGCCACAGCGTATGCCGCCAACGGCACCACTGTCGTCGGCACGTTCTCTGGAACTGCAAATGAAAACCTCAGCGCGGTGTACGGTAACCCTTCAACCTATAGTGTGAATCTGGAGACCGGTCTTAATACGGGGGTTGCGGATATCTCCAAGGTCGTGATCACGGATAGCGGCGGGCTCGGGACTTTTATCACTATTGATGACCTCTCAGCGCCGGGAATCTCGGGTCTTCCCGCCCCGGACGCCACCAGCACCCTGGCTCTGTTCGGCGTGGCTGGACTTTGTCTTTTCGTCTTTGGCCGGAAGGTTGCGGCCAGATAAGCGGCGTTCAAAATCTTTCGCAAAAGCCAGTGTTCAACACTGGCTTTTTTTGCGGTGCGTCATCAAGTTCAGGACTGCGGAGGGGCTGCTGCAGGAGCCGTTTTGGCGCGGTAGAGCACGACCACATTGCCGACGCGCATGACGACATGACTGGAGGTTTTCTCCGCCAATTCGGGAGCCAGCGTCTTCTTGTCCTCCTTGAACTCCACGAACTTGATCTTGACGAGTTCGTGATGGGCCAGACCATCATCCACGCTTTTTACAAACGCATCGCTCAGGCCGGCCTTGCCCACTTTGAACATCGGTTCCAGTAGTTGCGCCCGCGCCTTGAGCTTGCGCAATTCCGGGTTGGGCAGTGGTTGCATATCGGGCATCATGAAATCAGGTGACGCCCGCAACTCGAAAACCCTCCGCTTCGAGCAACTCGCGAATCCGCCCCGGTTGATCGCCTTGAATCTCCACCGTCCGCTCCCGGGTGGTGCCGCCGCAGCCGCAGGACGCCTTGAGCTTTCCCGCCAGGTTTTCAATGTAGGCAAGGCTGATTTTCGGCGCGAAATCGTAAATGACAATCACCGTTTTGCCGCCGCGATGGGCCTTTTCGCGTCGCAGAACCACGCGGCCAAATTTGGACGGCTTCGCGACCGGTGGGGGTTCGGATTTTACCTTCGCAGCCGGTGACGATGGCTGATTCGCTGGCAATCCGGCAATATCCAGCGCGCCAAATGGATTGGCCAGCCCGGCGCCGCTGGGAGCAAGATCAAGTTTTGGCTTTTTGGCCATGGATTACGGCACAACCGCGCTGGAGCGATGGAAATTGCTCGATTCCGAGCGCGTCCGAATCATCATCGGTTCCATGAGCTTGCGCCCCTCGAAGAGCCCGTGGGAAAAACTATTAAACCAACTGCCATCCGCCAGCCGCACCCGCTCGAGCGCGAAGTCGCAACGTCTCAACGTGCCAATCATGCCGCCCCAGAGGGTCACTTCACCCTTCAAATGAATTTCAGCGCGGGCGATTTCAAAATCCTCCGCGTCAATCCAGGCCGTCCCCGCCATCTGATTCACAAAGCGGTCGGCGAGATTCTTGCTGACGAGCCCCACTTTGGGTTCAAAATCCAATATGTAGGTATTACGGCCATTGAACATTTTTTGGCTGACCAGCGTAAAATTGAACCTTTGCGCCAGGTCGGCAGTGAGGAAATTCTCGCGTTCATCGCCTTTCTTGTCGGGCTTGGCGTCCACCAATCTCCGGCGTTCGGCGGCTTCGCGCGCGTCCTGCTTTTTCAACTCCGCTGGCGTGAGGTCCAGGCCGTTGAATTTCACCAGCTTCAGATAGGAAAGTCCCGCTTCGACGGAGACTTCAAAGAGCTTCTCTTTCCGGTCTTTGATGCGGCCCTTGTTATCCAGGTCTTCCAGGACCGTGTGCTTGAGATAAAGGTAATTAGGCCGGGCTTCGTGCGAAGCTGGCGATTCCGCGCGTTCGACGGCTTTCTGCATAATCTCGTCCGCCGAAAGGGACGGCAGCGCCGCCGACGCCCAACCGGAAAACCGGATGGCGACGAAAACACTGGCCAAAGCAAGCAGCCGACCATGATAGTGCAGACGTTTCATCAGTATAGGAAAGTGCCCTGAATTTGAGCATTTTGCAAGGAAATCCCGGCCTACAGCGATGTTCCTTTAAGGCCGACAGAGCCGGTTCAAGTATTTGATATTGAATTTCTTAAGATTAGTCCGGAAGCTCCAAGCACCAACTTCCAAGCACCAGAGAAGCTCCAACTCTCAAGCTCCAATCCGACATTCTGGACATTCAACGCAACGAAATCAGGGTTCGGCCTCGAATTGGCCGGGCGCGGCTTTGGTGTTTGGTTCTTGGAAACTTCTCTGGAGCTTGGTGGTTGGATTTTGGAGCTTAAAAAAGCACTTCTACTTCGCATCCAGCTCGAGGATTTTGATGTTGCGGAACGACGCCGCATCGTGATGTTCGGTCAGGAGAATTGGCCCGGTGATTTTATCGCCGAAGCCGGGAGATTTCTTGAACTTGCTCTCCGCGATGGCGGCTTTCAATTCCGGGCTGCCAAGCTCGTATTCGAGCACCTTCGCGCCGTTGAGCCAGTGCTCGACGTGCGCACCCTTGACCAGCACCCGCGAGTGGTTCCATTCCCCGGGCGGATGAAGCGGCTTTTTCGGATCGGGCGCGAGCACGTCGTAAAAGGATGCCGTGCTCTTCTTCTCGGGCTGCGCATCGCGAATCGTATCGTCAATCATCTGATATTCCTGGCCGGGTGCGGAGGGGCGCTTTTCGGTCACCATATATTTTATGCCGTTGTTCGCCCCCACCGGAATGCGCCAATCCCATTGCAAATCGAAATCCGTGAACTGCGCCGTCGTGACGATGTCTCCGCCGTGGCCGTTGGCGACACAATTTAAAATGCCGTCCTCCACCACCCAGCCGTGATCGGGTCCGCTTGGCTTTCCGTAACTGCGCCAGCCAGCCAAGGATTTGCCGTCGAAGAGCAACTTCCAACCGGCCTTCTTCTCCTGGACGGTGAGTTGGTTGTCCAGCGGCTCGGCCGACATTCTCATGGCGAATAATGCGAATGCGGCGCTGGCAATCAGTACCGCTGCCATCGTTGAAAAGCGAAATTTTAGCTTCATAGTCCAAAGTTAATTATTTCCACCGTCCGGCGTCCATGCTTAATTGGGGCTGACGACGAAGAAAAGTCAATTATGAGCCTACTGGCTGCGGCCTCCATATCGGCTAACATCGGTCGGATCACTTTTTTTGTGCTGGTGGCCATTGTCGTCTTGTACGTCATTCTAAAGATCAAAAAATAAACTTAACGTCTTTTGAAACTAACCATGTTCTCACACGTTGTCATCTTCTGGACTGATCCCGCCAACCCCAAGGCGGCGGATGAATTAGTTGCCGGAGCGGAAAAATATCTGCGCCCCATACCGGGCGTATTGAGCTTTCACGTCGGCAAGATGGTCGGGAGCCAGCGTCCCGTGGTGGACCAAACTTATCAGGTCGCGCTTAACCTCCTTTTTCCCAGCAAACTGGCGCAGGATGATTACCAAGCGCATCCCCGGCACATCGAGTTCGTCGAGAAAATCTTCGAGCCGCTCTGCAAAAAAGTCGTGGTGTACGATTTCGAGTAAGACGGCGCGGCAGAAGGATGCATGATTCAAGATACGAGAAGCGCGATGACCTTCGAACATCTTGCACCGCGCATCTCGTATCCTGAATCCCGCATCACTCCTAAACTCACCACCCTTTCGCCTCGCCGTACCCTCGAACAAAACCGATGCACTGGGCGACGTCGGTGACCGAGTTGTCCCAGTTATATTCGTACTCGATGGAAATATTTCCGTCAAAATGTTGCGCCTTCAATTCCTCCAAAATCGCCGGGATGTCCGAAACTCCCCGACCGTAAGGCATATCATGCGCGCCTGGACCCATCTCGTTTAAATCTTTCAAGTGACTGCTGATGATTCGGCCTTTCAGAATCCGCAGGCATTCCACCGGCTTCAAATTCGATCTCACCCAGTGACCGGTGTCGGCGCAAGAACCGATGCGCGGGTCGCGGTCCTTCACCACGGATAAAATATAGTTCGGGTCCCACATGCGGTAATTGGGATCGTTCGGGCGCTTGGGATGATCGTGAAAACCCACCATGATGTCGTATTCCTTGACCAGTTTCTCGATGGTATCAATGGCGTCCACCGATTCCGTGGTCACGGCGCGCAACCCCATCGTTTTGGCAAATTCAAAAATCTTCCGCGCTTCAGCCTCGTTCTTGGGAATGCCCACCACCCCGTAATTGACCGCGCGAACTCCATGTTGCGCCAGTTTGTCCTTCACTTTTTGAATCACCTCGGGCGGCGCGTTGTGGTCCCAATTCACGTTCGGCTCGTCCTTGCTCAGCCGCTGCCCAGGATAAAACTCAATCACCTTGCCGCCCGCCGCCGCGGTTTTTTCAATGGCCTCGAATACGGTGAAGCGGTTGAAAGTATAGGCCTGGCAACCAATGAAAAAGCCGCCGGTTTTGTATTCGTCCGGGATTTTATTTTCGGCCTGAATTGAAGCCGGTCTAATGAGCAACGCGAGAAGGCCGATTGCCGTGAGAAGTGAAATTTTCTTGAAGTTCATATAAGTGATGCGAACGCCGATGAATTATTCTGTCTGCTAATACAAACGAGAGTGTCGCAATCGTTCGCCGGGTTCAACTTCATTTTATCCGGTGCGTATCTTGAGACTCTTCCGGGTAGGGACGGGCGCGCTGCGCCGTCCCCGTCGCCGAGCGAAGCGTCAGGCGACGGAATCTGAATGCTGGAAATGCGCTCGTCGCTGGCCATTCGTTCCGTCCTCGCTGACTCGGACGGGGAAATCGCAGCGCGATTTTCCTGCCAAAATCAAGAACAGGGACCAGATGCGCCCTTTTATCCGCGCGGATGAAACTTGCGGTGGACTTCGCGCAGGCGGCTGCCTGCCACATGCGTGTAAACCTCCGTCGTGCTGATGCTCGCGTGGCCGAGTAATTCCTGGATCACGCGCAAATCCGCGCCGTGCTCCAGCAGATGCGTGGCGAAACTGTGCCGCAGCATGTGGGGTGTGACGTTGCGGGTGATGCCCGCGTGTTTGGCGCGTTGCTTGATGCGCAGCCAAAGTGTCACCGGCGCAAACGGCGTGCCGCGCCGCGTGAGAAACACATTGGCCGGCGAACGCGGCGTCACCAGTTTGGGCCGGCCGGCTTCCAGATAACGATTGATTGCCGCCACCGCCTGCCTTCCCAGCGGCACGACGCGCTCCTTGTTCCCCTTGCCGATGACGTTGACGAATCCGGCGTCCAGGTGCAGTTGTTCGAGCCGCACATTTCGCAATTCCGCGAGCCGCAAACCCGAGGCATACGCCAGTTCCAGCACCGCGCGGTCGCAGAGCGATGGCGGCGTCTCGGGGACATCGGCGCTGGGCGGTTGGAGCAACTGTTTGATTTCGGCATCGCTCAAAGCTTTCGGCAGGCGTTTCCAGCGGCGCGGCAGCGAAAGGTTTTCCGCCACATTCAACGGCAGCAGCTTCTCGTTTTCCGCAAACCGGTAAAACGCGCGCAACGCGGCGATCTCGAGATACACGCTTTCCGAGCTTAATTTCCGGGGATTCTCCGCGTCCTGATTCTCCAGCGGCCGCTCGCGTTCGTGCATGAGAAACGCCATCAAATGCGGCAACTGCACCGATTTCCAATCCGTCAGCTTCTGCGTTTGCGCCCAGGAAACAAAACGGTTGAGCAGCGCCGAGTAAGTTTTCTGCGTGTGCTCCGACTGCCCGCGCTCATGCCGCAGGAATTGCAAAAAATCTTCAACCAGGTTTTGCACTTGAAGATTTTAACCAGGATTTGTCGGCGATGAAATCAAATTGACGGAGATTGTTCTCACACAATTTTTGACGAGGGCCGCGTGTGCTTGTAGTATGGAAAAAATTATGTCTGATTCCGCCGCCATCAATCCCCATGTCCGCATCGGGCATGTCCATCTCAAGGTCGCCGATATCGAGCGCTCGCTGAAATTCTACTGCGGCGTGCTGGGGTTTGAACTCATGCAACGCATGGGCACCAGCGCGGCCTTCATCAGCGCGGGCGGTTACCATCATCACATCGGGCTTAACACCTGGGAAAGCCGCGGGGGTTCGCCGCCGCCGCCGGGAACCACCGGTCTGTTTCATCTCGCGATTCTTTATCCCGACCGCCGCTCGCTGGCCGACGCGCTCCGCCGCCTGCTCGACGCCGGCATCCCGCTGGACGGCGCCTCGGACCACGGCGTGAGCGAAGCGCTGTATTTGCGCGATCCCGACGACAACGGCGTGGAACTTTACCACGACCGGCCCAAATCCGAATGGCCGCGCACCGCCGACGGCTCGCTCGCCATGACTACGAAGCCGCTCAGCCTGGGAGATTTATTAGCCGCGAACAAGTCGTAACCCTCATGCCAGATTATTCCGAAGCAGAATTCCCTTGGACCTTTTATTTCAACGGCGCGGCCATGCCCAAGTGGGGCGCCAATTGGCCCGCCTTCACGCCCGAGAACCACGCGAACTGGGATTGGGATGTCGGGCCGCGCGATTTCTACATCATCCACTGCAAGATTGACCATGTCGGAACCTTGGAAAGCGCCAACCCGCACGTGTTCCTTTACGCGGTGCAGGAAATTTTATGCCTGCTGCTGACCGAGCGGGACGGTGTTTTGAAACGCATTCAAAGCTGGGCGCGCAATTGGGCCGAACCGGAGGAAGTCTATGAAGGACTGCTGACCGCCGCGTTTGAAATGCGCGCGAGCGCGCGGCGCGAAGGCCGCGCCTTCTGGACTTCCGGCTACGAAGCGGACCGGCTGCGGTTGGTCGAGGCGATGCGCCGCGCCTCGCTTCCGGCGAACGATCCGGAATTTGCCTCGCCTCCCCACGTCCAGGCGTGGCGCAACCATCTGGAGCGGCTTTGGAAAGACCAGATTAAAACCCTGCAACACGTCGCCGCCTCGGGACATCTTTCCAACGAATTGCGCAAGAAATTATCGGAGCTTTAAACTGGATTTTTTTCCGGGGAGCGCACGCGCCCTCGCGTGCAGCGGTCGGCGCCCCCGCCGACCGCAAAAATGCAACGTAAACAAGGTGGGCAACATTAGCGATTCGCGCGTTCTTTTTCTTCGCGGCGAGGCGCCGCGAAGAGCACGCGAGGGCGCGTGCGCTCCCCGGGAAACTAAAATTTCCACTGCGGGGATTACAATTGTTTCCCCGTCAACCGCGCGTAAGCATCCAAATACTTCGCCTGCGTTTTCGCGACAACGTCGGCTGGCAACGCCGGAGCGGGTGGTTGCTTGTTCCAATCCAGCGTTTCAAGATAATCGCGGACAAATTGTTTGTCGAAGCTGGGCTGGCCGCGGCCCGGTTGATATTGATCCGCCGGCCAGAAGCGCGAGGAATCCGGCGTCAACACTTCGTCAATCAAAAGCAGCTTGCCCTCGAACACGCCGAACTCGAATTTGGTGTCGGCGATAATGATGCCGCGCTGGCGGGCATATTCGCGGGCGAACTGATACAGCTTCAGACTGGCCGCGCGCGCCTGTCCGGCGATTTCTTGCCCGACAATTTTTTCGGCCTCGGCGAACGAAATATTTTCATCGTGGCCGGATTCGGCTTTGGTGGCCGGAGTGAAAATGGGTTCGGGCAACTCGGCGGATTCCGGCAAACCCGGCGGAAGTTTGATGCCGCAAACCGTCTGGCGCTCGCGATATTCCTTCCACCCCGAGCCCGCGAGATAGCCGCGCACGACGCATTCGATGGCCAGTGGTCGGGCTTTCTTTACCGTCATGCACCGCCGCGCGAGTTGCGCCGCGAAAGGTTGCAGCGCGGGCGGCAACGGATCAACCGCACCGCCGAGCAGATGGTTTGGCTGGAACGCGGCGGTTTGCGCGAACCAAAAATAGGAGATTTGCGTGAGCACCTCGCCCTTGCGCGGGATGCCGTTGGGCATGATGCAATCGAAGGCCGAAATGCGGTCCGTGGCGACAAAAAGCAGGCGGTCGCCCAGGTCAAACACCTCGCGGACCTTGCCGCTTTTGACTTTGCGGACGCCGGGCAAATCCAGTTTCAGGAGCGGTTCGTTCACAGGGTGAATATGAAGTTCAAGGTTTAAGGTTTAAAGTTTAAAGTTGGGCCAAAAACGTATTGCGTGTTGCGTGTTGCGTGTTCTGAGGGAAAAACGAGACACGCAACACGCAATACGCAACACGTTCTTTCCGCCCAACTTTAAACTTTAAACTTCAAACCTTAAACTTAATGCTAGTCCCATGAATGTTCTGGTCACCGGCGGCGCGGGATTTATCGGATCCCATGTTTGCGAGCGGTTGCTGCAATCCGGTCACGCCGTCTGCACGGTGGACGATTTGAATCCGTTTTACAGTCCCGCAATCAAGCTGCAAAACCTGGAGGACATCAAAGCGCTCGGCAAACCGTTCACCTTCATCAAGGCCGATTTGTGCGACGCCAAAATGCTGCGCGACCTTTTCCAGGGAGTTCACTTCGATCTGGTGATTCATCTGGCGGCGCGCGCGGGAGTCCGGCCGAGTCTCGAGGAACCGGAACTTTTTCAGCAAGTCAACGTGGGTGGCACGGTCAATGTTTTGGAAGCCGCGCGCCGAAATGGCGTGAAAAAAATCATCCTCGCGTCGTCGTCATCCGTTTATGGCGTGAACAAAAAAATTCCCTTTGCCGAGAGCGACCCGGTTTTTTCCGCGATCTCGCCATACGCGTCCACCAAGCTGGCGTGCGAATCACTCGGCCACGTCTATCATCATATCTATGGCATGGACGTGGCAATTCTGCGGTTTTTCACCGTCTATGGCCCGCGCCAGCGGCCCGACCTGGCGATCCACAAGTTCGCCAAGTTAATCACCCTCGGCAAACCGATCCCGGTGTTCGGGGACGGTTCCACCGCGCGGGATTACACTTACGTCACAGACATCGTGGACGGCGTGATGGCGTGCGTGGAAAAAAAAATCGGCTATGACATTTTTAACCTGGGCGAATCGCAAACGGTGACGCTGAATCATTTGATCGAGTTGTTGGAATTGTCACTCGGTCGAAAGGCGATCATTCAACGCCTGCCCGCGCAGGCCGGTGATGTGCCGCTAACCTACGCGGACATCACGAAATCGCGCCAGCAGCTCGGCTACGCGCCGAAGGTGAAGATTGAACAAGGCATACCGCTGTTTGTCGAATGGTTCAGAAAAACGCAAACCACAATAGATGATAATAAGAACGAATGATGCGTGTTGCCTGTCAAATGATAAAACGCGCAAGGTAAGCAATTACAGTTGCGATCACAAAATGTGGCTCGCAAGCATTTTATTTTTCGTCCTTGTGCTCATAAGCTGTTCCCGCGATGCATCGCATGGCTTCGACCAATCATCACTTCAGCGCGCCGTTGCTAACAAAGAGGCTTTTGATCTGGCGAAGTTTACTTCTTTTCCTTGGGACGCAATGTATGTCTTTCCTCCTTACACCCCAGAGACAGATATCAAGGCTGAGGTGGGATCTGCGGTACCGTTTCCGCATTCAGATAGCGGGGCGTATTGCTTATTGGTGTTCGTCGCGCAAGGGAAAGCCTTAGCCTCAGTTGAGGTCGCCCGAAACATTGCCGATTTTTCAGGAGTATATCGAAAAGAAGGGTACAAGGTGGCCGAAGTAAAGTTCGTGGTCGAAGAGGATGCAACGGGTTGGAAAAAGGTCCGGCGAAAATAAGTCTTCATTCACTGCGATATTTTGGGCTTTGAACTTCAATGTTTGACGGCCATAGTCACGGCGGTTCATCACGGCTGAGGCGGCGCACTTTGAAAATGGCGAAACCTGCGTGTTCAATCAGCTTCGACAAAACATCAGGATTCGTCAGTTTTTCTTCAATTAGGAAATCCAAACTGACCCACTGGGTGAGATAAAAGGTGGGTGAGAGAAAGAACAGTTTTTTTCTTTACCCCAACGGGGTGGAATCATTTAGCCTGGGGTTGACGCGACTCAGGGAGCGTCTACCCCAGGTCAACGCGGCAAGCCCGATACCCTGAAAGTGTTGCATCACATTACCGACCACAGCCAAACCGTGAACCCGATGTTTGATTCAACTCTTTCAGGGGAGTGCCTTCTATTGCCTCCATCCTGGGGTAGCGCCTCTGTGAATCGTCGCCAACCCCAGGCTGAATGATTTCCCTGCCGTTGGCAGGGAGGAAATTTTACTTCCAACTTTGGTTCTTGCCTCACCCACCTTTAATCACACCCTGACCCACTACCGCGTTTCCTGATTATTCGACAAATCCTCCGAACCATGCGATTATTACCGAGCGTGAATCAAGGAGCGCAAATAAAAGCACCACCGGGTGCCCGTGAAGGTCGGCAAATTTTTCCGCCGAGAACAATTCCTTTGCCTATACCACCCCACACCTGCCATCTGAAAACTTGGGCATGAAAAACACCGAAAAATCCCCTTTTAAAATAAATCGGATCGCCCCCAAAAGCGCCAATTTCCGGGCTATTCCGGCTTACTCCGGGCTAATCCGGGATAAAAAATCCTTTTTGCAGGAGGGGCTTCACACGCAAAACCCGCGTAAATACGCGTACGAACGCATGATTACGGCTCCCGAAAACAATTTTTTTGACGTGGTCTCTGAAGGTTTCCAACCCATTTTGGGCTTTGAACTTCGAGGTTTGACGGCCATAGTCGCGGCGGTTCATCGCGATTGAACGAGCGTGACTAAAACCCAGAAATTACTTTGCGAATTGATCGCGCTGCCCAGCGTGAATCCCAATTTGCTGCCCGCGAAACATCCGCGCGCTGGCGAGAAACGCGTGGTGGAATTCCTCGCGGCCACGTTGGCACAGGCGGGTTTGGATATTGAATTGCAAACGGTTCTTCCCGGTCGCTCAAACTTGATCGCGCGCCTTTCGCCCACCGGCAAGGTGAAGCAGCGCATCCTCCTTGCGCCGCACCTGGACACGGTGGATGTCGCGGACATCAGTCAACTCGCGCCGCACAAAAAAAACGGCCGCCTCTATGGCCGCGGCGCGTGCGACACCAAAGGCTCGGTGGCCGCGATGGTGACGGCCCTATGCGAGCTGGCGCGCGGCAAACGCCGCCCCGCCGCAACGGAAATCATTTTCGCCGGCCTTGTGGACGAGGAAACCGGACAAGCCGGCTCCCGCGCCCTGGCGGCCTCTGGCTTGCAGGCGGACCTCGCCATCGTGGGCGAACCGACGCGCCTCGAGGTGGTGACGGCGCATAAAGGCAATTTGTGGCTGAAGTTGGAAACCCACGGCAAAGCGGCGCATGGCGCGCGTCCCGATCTCGGGAAAAACGCCGTGCATGAAATGGCGCGCATCGTGGATTTGCTGGAGACGGATTATGCCGCGCAATTGCGACAGCGGCGGCATCCCCTGCTCGGACGGGCGACGATTAATGTCGGCACCATCGCGGGCGGAGTGCAGGCGAATATTGTCCCGGCGTATTGCGCGATCACCATTGACCGCCGAACCATTCCCGGCGAGACGGACGCGGGCGTCTGGCGCGAGATACAAGCTTTGCTGCGCAAAAACCGTTTGCGCGCCACACTGGCTAATACCAAAGGCTCGCCGTGTTTGCCCATGGAAACCGACGCCCGCCTGCCGTTGGTGCGGCAATTCATGCGCAGCGTGGGCCAGACCCGCGCGGCGGGCGTGGATTATTTTTGCGACGCCTCGGTGCTGGCGCAAGGGGGCATTCCCAGCGTGGTGTTCGGCCCGGGCGATATTGCCCAGGCCCATACGTGCGACGAATGGATTTCCCTCGCCTCGCTTGAACGCGCGCGGGAAATTCTGGTCAACTTTCTGTCTGCCACATGCTAACCATCTCCAGTTCCAAAACCAATTGACTCCATGCCCGCCGAAGCTCTTGAATCGCCCAAAATGACTGCGGAATCCCACAAGTCCACGTTCTTTCGCCAGAGCGGCTGGATGATGATCGCCACCGTGGTGAGCGGGATATTCATGGCGTTCATCAATATTTATTCCTCGAGAATGTTGCCTGCGAATGAATACGCAGGTTTCGCGACGCTGCTGCAAATGGTCAATTGGATGGGCATTCCCGCGATTGGCTTGCAAATGGTTTTTGCGCAGCAAACCTCGGCGGTCATCACGGACGCGCAGCGACGCCAACTCGTGGGGACGACGAAAGCCGTGCTGACCTGGACGTTTTGTCTCTGGCTGCTGATGGCGCTGGTTGGGGTGATTTTTCATAATCAAATAGTTCTCACGCTTCACTTGAGCAATCCCATCAGCTTTTGGCTGACCGTGCTCGTGGGGTTTGTGATGCTTTGGTATCCCATTTTTCAGGGCTTGCTGCAGGGGCGGCAAAACTTCCTGTGGCTGGGATGGACCTCGCTGTTCAACGGCGTGGGCCGCGTGTTCATTGGCATCGTGATTGTTTACGTTTTTCACGGTTGGGCGGCGGGTCTCATGGCGGGCGTATTGATTGGTTTGGTGGCCGCGCTGGGCACGGGATTGTGGCAGAGCCGCGATTTGCTGGGCGAGCCGAGTGATCCTTGTCACGCACTCGGTTGGTTGAAACGAGTGGTCCCGCTGACGCTCGGCCTGGGTGCGGGCATGTTCTTGTTCACCGCGGATGCTTTCGTGGTTCAATCTTACCTGGGTGGAGACGATGGCCACCTGGCCGCGCCGTATATGTTCGGCGGCACGCTGGCGCGGGCGATTGTTCTTTTCACCGGGCCGCTGGCGGTGGTCATGTTTCCCAAGCTGGTGCATAGCGCGGCGCGTTCGCAGAAAAGCGACTTGATGGGCGTCACTCTGGCCGGAACCGCCATTTTGGGTTGCGTGGCAGTCCTGGGATTGACCGTGACCGCGCCATTGCTTGTGAAGTATGGTTCAACCCAGGCGAACGCCGCCATCCTTCCGCTCCTGCCGTTGTTCGCCTGGACGATGGTGCCGTTTGGGACTGCCAATGTTTTGCTCTATAATCTCATGGCGCACTCGCGCTTCAAGATTGTGCCGGCGATGGTGATTCTATCGGTCGGATACTGGCTGGCGCTGCAACATTTTCATGACTCGTTTAAAATGGTGATCGAAACCTTCGGCACCTTCAGCCTGATTTATCTGGGCATCTGCGCGGTATTTACCTGGCTGGTGGATCGGAACAAAACGACCGTCAAATCAAACTAACCGAGCGGAATTAATTTTTCTTTTTTTCCTCGGCCTTCCTTTCTCCACCATCCGGTTTCTTTTTATCTGCGCCGGCCAAGGGGCCGGGGCGCGGTTGCGGGGCGCGGAGTTTGCGGTAAAGCCACCCTTCCAATGGCCCGAGCGGTTTCCGCACCCAGGGATAAAGCGGGGAATAAATCAACCGCAACCGCACGACCGAGAGAAACATCACCAGCGAGGAGCGCATCAAAGTCTGGGTCACTTTTGAACCGGCCTTGTCCGTCCATTCGGTGGGCACCTCGAGGATGGTGAAGCCGGCGCGCTTCAAAACGTAAAGCAGATTCACGTCAAAAGCCAGGTCCGCAGTCAGAAGGTTGCCGTGAATTTTTTCCACCGCGCGCCGGTGCATCACCTTTGCCGGGCATTGCGTATCCGCGATGTTGAGCCAGAGCAGTGTTTGTACTATCGCATGAAAACAGCGGCTGGTGAAGCGCCGCATCCGCGTCTGGCTTTGATGCAACACCGCGCCCGGCAGCCACCGCGAGCCGATCACGCAATCCGCGCGGTCATGCAACCGCACCAACTCGAGCAACGCCTTGGGGCCGGTGGCGCCATCCGCGTCCACGTAACCGATCAAGTCCGCGAGGGGAGCGAGCTTCAAACCCTCGATTAACGCACCGCCCTTGCCGATGGGTTCGGCGTGTTCACGGGCGCTGACGGTGGGATATTTCTCACCCACGCGTTGAACCACCTCGAGCGTGTTGTCCGTGCAGCCGTTGAGGACGACGACAAGTTGGAATTTGCCCGCGTAATATTTTTGAAAGTATTCGGCGAACTCGATCAACACGGGTTCGATGCGCTCAGCCTCGTTGTAGGCTGGAACCAGTAACAGAAGGCTGGGCGCTGGCTGACTCATTCCATGTATGGGTGAAAGTCCGGGTGTCTTGAGGCGCTCCTCAGCCCGGGACTGCCGGCGGTTTCCGGCGTTTGATACCGGCTCCGCAACTCATTGGATATTCAACTCCCGTTTGATGTTGAATTTCTCGACCCGCTTGCGGAGGGTCGCGCGGGTGATGCCCAGCAATTTGGCTGCGTGGACCTGATTGCCCTTGGTTTCCTGGAGGGCCTGGATGATCAATTCCCGCTCCACGGCGGGGAGCACCTTGAGCTTGGGATCTTGCCGCGCCCAGCGAAACATCAAGCGCGCCACCGCCGCCAGTTCCGTCCCGCCGCTCTCGCCCGCCAGCAAGGGGACGCCGGCCAGTTGCGCGGTGGAACTCGCGTGCGCGCCTGGATCCGTGATCTCGGGCGGCAGATCGCCGGGCAGAATCACGTCGCCCTTGGCCACCACGACCGCCCGCTGGATGATGTTCTCCAATTCGCGCACATTGCCGGGCCAATGGTATTTTTCCAGCGCCTTGATGACGCCCGTGGAAATGGACTTGGGCGGGTGGTCCTGGCCGTGCGCCAGCTTCTTCAAAAAGTAATTCACCAGCAGCCGGATGTCCTCGGGCCGCTCGCGCAGCGGCGGCAATTGGACGCGCACCACGTTGAGCCGGTAAAACAAATCCTCGCGGAACTGCCGCGCGGCCACGGCTTGTTCCAGCGGCTTATTGGTCGCGGCAATCACCCGCACATCCACCTGGATCGCGGTGTTGCCGCCGACCCGCTCGAATGTGCCTGACTGCAGGACGCGCAGGATTTTCGTCTGCGTTGCCGGCGTCATGTCGCCGATTTCATCCAGAAAAATCGTGCCTTGATGGCATTGTTCAAAACGACCGATGCGTTGCGCCGTCGCCCCCGTGAACGCGCCCCGTTCATGGCCGAACAATTCGCTCTCGAGCAATTGCTCCGGGATGGCGGCGCAATTGATGGCGAGAAACGCCTTTTCGCTGCGTTCACTGTGGTGATAAATCGCCCGCGCCACCAATTCCTTGCCCGTGCCGCTCTCGCCGGTGATCAGCGCCGTGGCGTCCGACCCGGCAAGCTGGCCGATCAATTTGAAAACCTTTTGCATCGGCTCGCTGCGCCCCACGATGCCCAACTCGTAATCCTCCGATTCCAGCAACGGCTGATACGAAACCACCTGCTTCATGTCGAGCGCGGTCTTAAGCGCGCCGGCGATGATTTCCTTCAGCTTGGGGACATCAAATGGCTTGAGGAGATAATCATACGCGCCCAGCTTCATCGCCTCGATGGCCGTCTGGGTCGTGCCGTAGGCGGTCATGAGGATGACGAGCAGCTTGGAATCAATCTTGCGGATGCGGCGGAGGGTTTCCAGGCCGTTGATGCCGCCCATGCGGACATCCATGATGACCAGGTCCGGTTTCAAGCGCGGAATGATCTTCAAGCCTTCCTCGCCGCTGGCGGCGGTGGTCAGCTCGATTTCCGGCGAATCAAAAATGCGGCGGAATGAATACTGCACATCCGCCTCATCATCTATTAGTAACAAAGTTGCCATGTGTCAGGGGAAATCTTGAATGAGTTGGCCAGAAAGTCGAATGAAATCAGAGGGGTTAAAAGGAGGCTGGCGCATCGCGGTTTTTGGGCGGTAGTCCGGGTGGGCGACTCGGTTCTAAACAAAATGTTCTCTCAAGCGACATTAAGCGGTTCCAAGCGGTACGAATTCGGTTCCCCCCGGTTCAACTGCGCAAAAAACGCCAGTCAAACCGTCAAAGTGGTTTGACTCGGTGCGACACGGTTTGACCGCCAGTGGACGCCTCGGCAAAGACTTGTAGTTCCGTCTCGCGCTTTCGCGTGAATCCACCCCCCCTTCCCCCCCTCAAAAATAAGCGGTACTAGCGGTAATAGGTGGAATTACGGGCCTTTTAAGCGGTTGATTAAGCGGTTTTAATGCCGGATGCAAACGTTATTACACGCGGCTCAAGGCCGACAGCGGAAGCAAAGCCCATTCGCGTCCATCTGGGAATTCAAATGGTTTCACTCGCTTGTCCGCCAGAGCGTTCGTCCGCGACAGCGGAAGATGTCAATGAACGATCTCCTCTTATATTTTCAGTTTAATATAGATAGATCAGTTCGCAACAAATTTCGGTGCTCGGTCAGTCTGAAGCAAAAAATCAGATTGGATTTTCGTTAGGAATAGATAGATGATTTATCAAAACCTATCCGAGAATATCTTTTGGAAGATTGAACCGTCGGATCGAAGCGCTCAGCAGCCCTCTTTCCAAATCTTTCCCTTTTGCGGGTCATGTCCCGTCCATCACCCCAGTTCGTGCGTAAACGTAGCAAATTTTAGGATAAAAGCAATAATAAAAACCATGCCCCCGAACGGACCGGTAAACGCGAGCGAAATTATAATAGATGAAATACGGCGCAACCGCGCGTTCTTGATTTTCCTGTTTCTTTGAAAAGGCATTCATCAGGCGCGCATTACCATAGCATCGAAAGGCTCTGGTGCTCCGACATTCATGAAAGTACCTCCTTGCGAGCATCCGTACACTTTGTGAAGTTGCACTGGATTTCCGCTTGATTCTCTCCAAGCCAGACTTCGCTGCCGTAAATCATACCCATCAATCTGAATTTCCACGGGCCGCTTGCGCAGCCCGTGGACTCCCCGTATCAACCAACCAACCTCAGCCGCTAAATCAATCGGTCACCGTGACCTTGCGCGGTTTGGCGCGTTCGGACTTGGGCAGGCGCACGGTCAATACGCCCTGTTCCAGCTTCGCTTCGATCCGGGCGGTATCAATGGCCGGGTCCAATTCAAAGACGCGTCGGTAATCTTCCGATCCGGATTCTCGGTAAAGCAAATCCGCCTTCAAATCAACCTGGCTCCGGCGTCCTTGAATGATCAAGGTGTTCGCTTCCACGGCGATATCCAGCCCAGTTTTGTTGACGCCGGGCATCTCCGCTTCCAGAACGTAGCCGTCCGGGGTTTCATAGATGTTCACCTCGGGCGACACATAACTCTGGGCGGTCGGGGTTGGTTCTTGCGTGGCTGCGGTTTGGTTCTCGTTTTGTTTTTCAATCGTGTTCATTTCATTTGTAAGTTTGTACCGGCGAAAATGTTCCGCCGGGATTGGATTTAGTTGATGTCCACTTTGATTTGTTTCGGTTTCGCCGCTTCGGCTTTGGGCAGCGTGATCGTCAGAATGCCGTCCTGATAATGCGCGTTTACCTGGTCCGCCTTGACTTCGGCGGGCAGGATGATCGAGCGCTGGAACCGGCCCACAAACCGCTCGGCGCGGTTGGTCTTGGCATCCGTCTGGTTCGAGGCACTCTTGCGCTCGCCGGAAACGGCCAGGACGCCGTCCTCCAGCGAAACTTCAATGTCTTCTTTCTTCAGCCCCGGTAATTCGGCTTTTACGAAGACGTTGTTCGCATCCTCATAAATGTCCACCGCCGGATTCCAAAGCCGCTCTGGCTGGGAGCCGAGGTTTAATTCATTGAACTGGTTCTCGAACAAGCGATCCAGTTCGTCCCGCAACCCGAATAAACGTCCCACACCGGGCCAAACCGATACTTCGGGTCTCTGCCATCTGGTTAGTTCAATCATATCAATGTTCCTTTTATTTGGTTCAAATGGTATATGGTTAATCTGTTCACGAATGCAGTATTAGCTTTACCCGTGCCAGCGATCAATTTGAACGATGTGTATTTATAAATCGCTTATGAATAATTACTTATGATAATTACTATAGGAGATTTAAGAACGAATAATATGTGCCACAATGACGCATATATAAGGAAATAGCTTTGCGCTGTTGTGCCGTGTTGGCTCTAAACTATTCGACAATAACTAAGCCCAAGACCTTTTCAGATCCCAGTCTCAGGTAAATTGTATGGCTCGGGAAGACGCGCTGCTTTATTGGACCTTCACCCGGTAGAATTGTGTTCCGCTGGTGGTGGACACCGTCCAAGGGGACGTGGCCCCACTAACGGTCGAATAAGTGCCGTTAGCGGTGCTGGAGGATTGCAAGGTGCCCGAGGACCATTGCAATTGCAACTGTCCGTTCGCGAGGTTTTGGAAAACAATGGTGACCGCGGGAGAAGGTTTGGCTCCGAGCAATTGGACTTCGGCCACTTGCATGCTGTTGGCGGAGGTGTTGTCCCGCACATTATTTACCAGGAAGCGATAAGTGGTGTACGCGGATTGGTTGGGAAAATTCAACTCGCGGTTGAATTCGGTGATGGGATTCAAGGAGTAACCCTCGGCGTTGCGGTCAGTGGGCATGGATATGGTGCCGCTGGCAATCGTGGTAAACGTCGAACCGCCATTGTTCGAACCCTCCAGAACGAAATCAGCCGGGTCGCGTTCCGGGGAATCATTCCCTGTGTAGAGCCGCAAGCCGGTTACCACCGTGCTGCCCATGGCCGGCGTCACCGTAAAACCCACCGGCCCGACGAACGGCGGGTCCGTGGAGACATAGTTGCCCCCATAATTCAGGTATTTTTGCGTGGTGCCATCAATGGCTTCCTGGACGACTTCCGCAGCCGGGCTGGCGCCGTCATAGATGCTAATAGGATCGCCGGGGACAGTGATTACGGGCGTGGTGGAGATAACATTGAGATAGGCCGTACTGCTGGTCACGGAGCCGGCGATGTTCGTGACGACCAATTGATAATTGGCAGCATCACTGAAGGTGACACTGCTAATGGTCAGGGTCGGGGCCGTGGCGCCGGTGATTCGACCGCCGTTGGTCAGATTTGTAAACACGCCGCCGAGACCCTTTTGCCATTGGTACGTCAATGGGGATGTGCCGGACACGGCGGCCACAATCTGCGCGGTCGTGGCGGCGTTGGTGTTGAATGAAACCGGTTGCGTAACGATCACCGGGGCCAGTGATCCGCCAGTGCCGCTGACGGCGAAGAACGCCACCACGCTTGAGGAATTGGTATTACTAGCGTCGAAGGCAAGAACCACACTCTCGACCTCGCTGGTGGTATTGGTTAGCGGGATATCCTCAGTATAAAGCCGGGGATTGCTGAGGGCGACGGCGTCGAGCAGGCCCGTTACCACATCCACCCGGCCATTGGCGTTAAACGCCACCGGAGTTGCGTTATACCAATCCGGCACGGTGAACGTTCCGGTTTCAGTAGTGGAATCCAAATGATTCACCGTATAGTCAACGATCACCGGGCCGTGTCCGGCGGACACCAGAAACGACAAGGCCGAATGCTTGGTCGGCGTGGCCCAAAGCACGGTTGGCGAGTTGGCGCCATCCACATACATGACGTTGTTGCTCGCATAACTTGGCGCGAAAACATATTGATGGTCCAAGGCGGCGGCGCTTGCAATTCTCGAGCCCGCCGGAGGAAGGCCGGTATTCGTGGAGTTGAGATCGAAGCCCTGCACATACCAACTATAGCCGGTGTTGGCCGTGCCGTTGTCCATTGAGGCTGTGGTGTAAAGGCCATTTGGCGGCAAAGATTGCGCGCCGGCCGGAATGATCATGCTCTCGTTGTAGCCGGTAAAAGTGATTGGGCTGAATCCCGAGCCGGTGGACCCGCTAATGGCAAAGATGACCCCGTGTCCCCCTGAGCCGGTGCGGTTGAAATCAATGCTGACGACCGGGCTACCGGTGTCCGTCAAGGTGATGTCCGTCGAGTAAAGCCGGGGATTACCCGCCTCAATGTTATCAAACGTCCTGGCTTGGACATCCACCCGTCCATTGGCCGTATAGACGACCGGTGAATTATTGAACCAATCCGGGGAGACAAAAGTTCCGCTGTTAATAGTTCCATCCTGATGATGCACTTTGTAAGCAATCGTTTCCGCGCCGTTGCCCGAGGCGACGAGGAAAGACAAGGCGTTGTAAGCCGAGGGAAAGCTGAAAGTGACCGTGGCATTCGTGACCTTGGGATCCAGCAGCACGGCGTCGTTCGTGGTGTAATCCGGCGCGAAAGTGTAAGAGTGATCCGAGGCGGCCGCGCTGGTAATTGTCGTTCCCGGAGCCGGCAGACCGGTGGCCGTGTTGGCGGCGTAGTAACCCATTTGATAAAAACTTTCGCCGGTATTGACCGGGCCGTTGTCCATGGACGCCGTGGTCGCCGGCAATGGCCGCTCCACAATCATGTCTTGATTGTAACTGGACAGGTCCAAGGGAACGGGACTGAACTGGGCGCGCGCGCTGCTGACGATTTGCAAGGCAATGGCCAGGGCGGCGAGGGTGGACTTCAGGTTCGTTTTCAAGTTCATAATAACGCAGAGTTGGTCTGTATCAGGGCTTAAGGGAATGCTCATTCCGAGGAAAAATCCTTTGCGGCGACTTGGGGTACAGTGCCGGGAACTTGCCGGCAACGTCTGCCGGACAATCAAGCATCTGGACGCTCCATAAACAATAAGCATGGCCCCGGGTCAATCAAAATCTTCAATTATTTGCAACATTAGACGGGTTGAAGTTACTTAAACAGCCAGAAAGGTTGCTTCTGGTTTTAAAACGACGGACAAATGTTACACGCATGCTGTTTGCTGGGGATGAATTCCCAAATGGAGGGTGAGAAATACCTTCGCCCATTCTGAAATCAGAGGACAACCGACGGCTCGGTGGGATTGTTCAGCCGTTTTTTAATTTTTCCTGGCGCGGTAGGACTCAATCCGTTTCTCGGCGGCGTCCGCGAGGTCTTGGCGGCCTTGCGCAAGCGTGGCGTCGCGGATATTTTGCGCGGTCGAGATGGCATTGGAAAGCCGGCCTGATTCCAAATAAGCGGATTCAATGCGGAGCAGGATAATAATTTCCTCATTCTCACCAGCCACTGGCGGATGAGCCGGGATGGCTTGGCGAAATTCCTCCCGCGCTTGGTCCATTTGGTCCAACGCCACCAAGGCCACGCCCAAGTTTAAATGGCCTCCCGCTTCGCCGGGTTCAGTTTGGGTGAACGCGCGAAATTCCGCCGCGGCCTCCGGCCATTTTTTTTGTGAGCGGAAGATAAGGCCCAGATTATAATGCGCCTGGGGTTGGGAATTATATTGCGCTTCCACCGGGTTGGGCAGGATGGCGAGCGCCCGCTGATAATGAACCGTGGCCTGATCAGTGTCACCCTCCCGCGCCAGTGCTTCGCCTAGATTGTATTCGGCGAGAATGTTGTTGCGCGTCACCGCCACGGTATGGCTGAACAAAGTCACGCTGCTGCGCCAATATTGCAATTGCGCTTCCGTCCCCGCCAACAAGAACATCAGGACGCCGGCGACCACGGCGCTGAAGACGAAGCCCGGTCGCGGCCATCGCGCCCACGCGCCAGGGATGGCCCACGCCGCCATGATGAAAATTCCAATCAGCGGCACATAACTGTAACGGTCCGCCATGAATTGGAGGCCCACCTGCACCAAGCCGATCACCGGCACGAGCGTGCCCAAAAACCAAAACCAGCCCGCCAGCAAATAAGGCTGTTGGCGCCTGCGGAGAATCGCTCCCGCAGAAATGAGGAGCAACAAAACCCCGGCTCCCGCCGGGGGCCAGAAAGTCCATTCATGCGAATACGGATATGGCAGCGCCAAGTCCACCGGCCAGAGCGTCTTCCAAAGGTAAAGCACGTAACTGACGAGGGCGTTGGTGATACGCTCGGGAACGGGCAAGGCTGCGGCGCTCACCACCGAGTTGCTTTCCTTTTGCGCCCAGAAGGTGGCCAGGCAATCCAGCGCCGCCAGGGCGAAGAAAGGAATTTTCTCCAAAACCAACCGCACCCAGGTTAGCCCCGGCGCGCCGTCTTTCTTCCCCAACTCCGCACTCCGGCGGAGGGGCCAGAAATCCAGCAGGAGCAACACGAACGGCAACGTCACGACCATGGGCTTCGCCAGCAGGCCCAGCGCAAAAAAAAGCAGCGCAAGCAGGTAATAAACTTTGAACTTCAAACCTTTAACTTTAAACCCTTTGGCATAGCGCGCATACGCCCCCATGGTCAGCAGCCAGAAGAACGTGCTCAACACGTCCTTGCGTTCCGACACCCAGGCGACCGATTCCACGTGGAGCGGATGCCACGCGAATAGCGCGGCCACCAGGGCGCTTCGCCATTGCGCGCCGGTCAGTTCAAACAGGACGAGGAAAAGCAAGGCCGCATTCGCCGCGTGAAATAAAAGATTTGTTCGATGATGACCGCCCGGTTTAAGCCCATAAAGCGAGCAATCAATCGCGTGGGAAATCCAGGTGAGCGGATGCCAATTGCTGGCGTAACTGGCCTTGAACGCCCAGACCAGGCTGGCGCGGGTCACGCCGTGCTGGATTTGGGAATTCAAAACCACGTAATCCGGGTCGTCGTAATTGATGAAATCGAAATGCGTGGCCGGCCAATAAACCGCCAGCGTGACCAGGGCCAGCAGCAGGCTGAGGATGAGGGCGCGTGATTTTTCCGGCACGATTCATCCTAGCGATTCAAGAAAATCCGCGCCAGAATAAAGCCGGTCTGGGGAATCGTCGTTCTGTGTCATTGGCCATGTCCAAGCACCTTCAGGGAGCGAATTCGATTCAACCACGGATGGACACAGATAAACACGGATTCAAACATTCACGAAGTTTCTTTCGCTGATGTTCAACAAGCCGCCATTTAGTCATGTTCGAGGAAAAAACCAAAAATTTTGTTTTCCCTCCCATCCGTGTTCATCTGTGTTCATCCGTGGTTGAATTGCGCAGTTCCAAGCTTCGCGCCTCACCTCTTCAAGCGAGGCCCTGGTAAACCGCGTTGAGCAGTTTTTCCGCGGTGCAGGGTTTGGCGATAAAATCCTGAATGCCGAGCGCTTTCAATTGTTCGGAGCGCTCGGTTTGGTCCGCGATATTGGCCAGGCCGCTCGAGGCAATGATTTTGATTTTGGGATCAATCTTCTTGAGCGCGCGAATCAGAGCCATGCCCTCCATGCGCGGCATCATCATGTCGGTGAGCACCAATTGAATCTTGCCGGCCTGTTGGGTGAACATGGTCAGGCCATCCACGCCATCGGCAGCCACCAGCACGTTATAGCCGTGCCGGATCAAGATTTTGCTGATGACGTCACGGATGGGCGCTTCGTCATCCACCAGCAAAATCAGCTCGCCGTGCCCTTGCGGCAGGGCGGTCCGCGCCCCGGGAACGGGCGGAGCGAGCGCGCTCGGCGTGGCCGGAAGGTAAATCTTGAAGGACGTGCCCTGGCCCGGCTCGCTGTAAACGTTCACGGTACCGCCGTGGGATTTTACAATCCCGAGCACCGTGGAGAGGCCCAGCCCGGTGCCTTTGCCAAGCTCTTTGGTGGTGAAGAAAGGCTCGAAAATCTTTTCCAGGAGGTCGGCCGGAATGCCGGCGCCGGTGTCATTGACCTGGAGCAGCACATACGGGCCGGCTTTGGAGCCGGGCAGCAATCTTTTCGCGTCCTCGACGAGGAGGTTTTCCGCGGTGCAGCGCAGTTTGCCGCCGGCGGGCATGGCATCGCGGGCGTTGACGAGCAGGTTGAGCAGGACTTGATGGAGCTGGGTGGCGTTGCCGGTGATGGGCCAAAGGTCTTCCCCCACGCTGTAGGTAATGGCGATGGATTTGGGAAAAGTGTCCTGGGCGATTTTAAGGACTTCCTTGAGCAAATGGCGGGGCTGGAGCAGGGCGCGCTCGCCTTCGATGCCCCGGGCAAAAGTGAGGACCTGCCGGACGACCTCGGCGCCGCGATGGGCGCTCGTCTCGATGCGGTCCACCATCTCCTCGGTTTCCTTGTCCAGCGGCTTCATCCGCATGATTTGCGCGCAAATGGAAATGGGCGCGAGAATGTTGTTCAGGTCGTGGGCAATGCCGCCGGCGAGGGTGCCGATGCTTTCCATGCGCTGGGCGCGAAGGAATTGCGCCTCCAATTGCTTTTTTTCCGTGATGTCCGTGTTGATGATGAGCACGGATTTGGGATTGCCCTGCTCGTCCCGCATCAGTGTGGCGCGGCTGCTGACAATCACTTTCTTGCCTGAGCGCGTCAAATGGTGGAGTTCGCCGCTCCAATCGCCTTTGGCGAGCAGCGCCTGGTTGATCGTTGCATACACCGCCGGATCAGGATAAAGAAAATCCGTGACTTTGCGGCCGAAAACCTCGGCGGCGGTCCAGCCATAGAGTTCCTCGGCGCCGCGATTCCAGGAAATGACGCAGGCATTGGCATCCTTCACCACGATGGCGTCCTGCGCCATATCGAGAAGTTTTGCCTGGTCGCGCAACCGGTCTTCGGCTTTCTTCCGTTCGGTGAGATTAAACCCAATTCCGATGATCCGGCAAATCTGCCCGGCCGCGTCGCGAATCGGGATCAGGGTGGTGTGAAAATAGCGCCGCCCCGCGGGTAAATCGAGTTCCTCCTCGTATTCAATCCGGGTGCCCGCCTCCACGCAACGCCGGTAATTGGCCGTTACCTGCGCGGCGGTTGCCGGCGACAGGAATTCACCTATCAATTTGCCGGCCGCAAAATCGTTGCTGATCCCGATTTCCTTTTCCTCGGCCGCATTAAATCGGACGACCTTGAATTGCCCCTCCGGCAGGACATCGAGCAGGAATATGCAATCGGACGTGTTGTCGAAAACCTCGCGATAGCGCGCCTCGCTCGCGCGCAAATCCTCCTCCGCCTGATGGCGCCGGCGATGATCGGCGGCTTCGCGCAGAGCGCGGCGCACGGCGGGGATGAGTCGTTCGAGGTGGCCCTTGATGACGTAATCGGTGGCGCCGGATTTGAGGCTCTCGACGGCGCGCTCCTCGCCGATGGTCCCGGAAACAAAGAGGAACGGTGTTTCCGGCTGTAGTTCCCGCGCCGCGACCAACGCGGCCTCGCCGTTGTAAGAGGGCAGGGCGAAGTCCGACAGGATGAGGTCGAACCGCGAGGAATCCAGCGCCATTTCATATTCGGCCCGGGTGGCGGCGTAAACGAGATTGAACTTCAGTCCGGTCGCCTGCAGTTTCTGATCCACCAGCTCCCGGTCGCGCAAATTGTCTTCGAGAAACAAAATATTCAACGGCACGTCGGTCGGTTGCCGCGTAAAGCTGATTGTGCTCATAAACTGCCTTTGCTGTTAAGCCTGCATGTTGCGGCTGGATCCGGACACTTCATGTCGCAATTAAACGCCCTTCCCCGATGGCGGCTGGTTGAGCAGCAGCCAGTAAAAACCCAGTTCCTGCACGGCGACGGCGAACCGCTCAAAGTTCACCGGCTTGACGATGTAGCTGTTGACGCCCAAGCGGTAGCTTTCCACAATGTCCCGCTGTTCCCGTGAAGAGGTGAGCATCACCACGGGAATGGTCTTGGTTCGCGCGTCGGCCTTGATTCGTTTCAACACTTCCAGCCCGTCAATTTTGGGCAATTTAAGGTCCAGCAAAATGACGCGCGGGACGTTTTCAATCTTGCGGTCCACATGCGGGCCCTGGCAAAAGATAAAGTCCAGGGCCTGCGCCCCGTCACGGGCGATGTGGATATGGTTCGTCAATTTGGCCTTTTCCAAGGCGTGCAACGCCAGCTCCAGGTCGCGCGGGTTGTCCTCGACCAGCAAGATTTCGACGGGTTGGTCTTCACTCATGATTTGCCGGTCTCCTTGAGGTTGAGGGTGAAATAAAAAGTCGCCCCCTCGTCCACCTTCGCCTCGGCCCAGACGCGCCCGCCATGACGATGGACGACGCGTTGCACGATGGCCAGCCCGACGCCCGTGCCCTCGAACTCGTCACTGCGGTGCATGCGCTGGAACACTCCGAACAGTTTGCCCGCGTATTGCATGTCGAATCCCGCGCCGTTGTCGCGCACAAAAAAAATCGTTTCATCCTGGCCATGTTTGCAGCCGATTTCGATGATCGCGGGATTGCGCCCGCGGGAATATTTCAGGGCGTTTGACACGAGGTTGATCCAGGCCTGTTTAAGCAAACTGGCGTCACCCAGACAACTCGGCAATGCGCCTACACGCACGTCCAGCGCCCGGCCCTCGCATTCCGGCGCCAGCTCGTCGAGGACTCCACCCACCAGGCGGCTGGTGTCCACAACCTTGGGCTCGAGGGCTTCGCGGCCGAGGCGGGACAAGGACAGCAAATCATCAATCAATTCACCCATCCGCACCGCGTCTTCCTTGATGATCCGCAGGTAACGCTGGCACTTCTCGGGCATTTGCGGCGCGAAGTCCTCGAGCGCCATGTCCGAGAAGCCATTGATGGCCCGCAGCGGCGCGCGCAAGTCGTGCGAGACGGAGTAGCTGAACGCCTCCAGTTCCTTGTTGGCGGCTTCGAGTTCGGCCGTGCGCTCGATGACGCGTTGTTCCAATTCAGCGTTCAGCTTCCGGATGGTATCATCCGCCACTTTGCGTTCGGTGATATCCCGGGCCACTTTGGACGCGCCCACAATTTTATCCGACAAATCACGGATCGCCGAGACGGTCACGGAGACATCAATCAGTCTGCCATCTTTGCGCAAGCGAACGGTTTCAAAATGCCGCACGCTTTCGCCCCGCGCAATCCGGGCAAGAATTTGTGCTTCCTCGTGCTGGCGGTCGGGCGGAATGAGCCGGGTGATGGATTGGCCCACCATTTTCTCCGAAGTATAGCCGAAGGTTCTTTCCGCGCCGGCGTTCCAGCTCGTGACGATGCCCTGCAGATTCTTGCCGATGATGGCATCTTCGGAAGACTCCACGATGGCGGCCATTTGCGCCGCCGCTGATTCCGCCCGCTTGCGCTCGGTGATGTCGGTGCGGACGGCGATATATTGGCGCGGTTTCCCCTGGTCATCGAGAAACGGCACAATGGTGGTGGCCATCCAGTAATAGGCGCCGTCCTTGGCCCGGTTTTTAATTTCCCCGTGCCAGACCCGGCCCTGCGCGATGGTGGCCCACAAATGGCGGAAGAATTCCTTGGGATGATGGCCGGAGTTGATCAGGCGATGGTTCTGGCCAAGCAACTCCTCCCGGGAATATTTGGAAATCGCGCAAAACTTGTCGTTCACATACGTGATCTTTCCCTGCGCATCCGTGATGGCCACGATGGCGTGCTCGTCCAGCGCGGTCTTCAATTCATTCGCTTCCTTAAGGGACGCCCGCAGTTGTTCCTCCGTCCGGCTGCGCTCGGCGATTTCAATTTCAAGATTCCGGGTCAATTCCATAAGTGCATTTGCGCGCCGTTCGATCTGCGATCGAGTGTCGCGAACGAATTGATAAACTTTGCCGCCGGGCGCTTTATTTCAGTGCGGACCATCATCTCGTTTCACTTCCAGAAGGAAATCTTTACGGATGAGAAGTTAGTTTAATGTTAGCATGGAATTCCCTGAGTGGCAAGGCGTTTAAAAGCTGATTCATCGGGCTGAAATTAAATCAGGCGGAAGCAGGCCAGCGGGCGATTTGAACGGAGACATAACGGACGGCATGGTCCTTGACTGGCGGGTCGGCTCCGGTCAGGAGCGACGGAAAACCCTTTCATGCGCGGGCTTGGATGGTTGCCGTGCCCAGCAGCGCCCACTGATAGCTCAACTGCGGGGTGATTTTGCTGAAACTCTGGAAATTGACCGGTTTGACGATGTAGGCCTCCGCGCCCAGTTCCAGCGCCTGTGTTATGTGCTCGTCCTTGCGCGAGGAGGTAAGCACCACCACGCGGATGTGCCGCGTCTGCGAGTCGGCCTTGATGCGGCGGAGCACATCCAGACCGGGGACTTTGGGCAGGTTCAAGTCGAGGAGCAAAATATGCGGATTGTTCTCCATGCGGCGATGGGCGTATTGCCGGCGGCAGAAAACAAAATCCAGCGCGGCGGCGCCGTCGCGGACCACGAGGACGCGATTGGTCAGCCGGGCCTGTTTGAAAGCGGCCAGCGTCAACTCGACATCCTGCGGATTATCTTCCACCAAAAGGACGTCCACCAAATTGCCTGCCTGGGCGGCGGCGGCTTGCTCCCCCGGCTGGCGGAGTTCGGCGCGCGAAAAAAGCGCTTCAATGGAAAGACCCAGCGCAGTGGCGAGTTTGCAGATCGTTTCCAGGGACAGATTGCGCGCTCCGCGCTCGATGTCGGTGATATAAGTACGGTGGAGATTTGCCCGCTCGGCCAGGTCTTCCTGGGACAATTTCAAACGCGTCCGTTCGGATCTAACTGCGGCGCCGAAATCTTTTTTTCTTTCCGCTGCTTCCATATCAGATAACCCACTATTGGATGAAAGACTAGGTTACCGACCAAAGGCGCTTCTACAGACTATAGGTGACAGAAAGCAATACAACATACGTTTGTGATGCAGGATTGAAATATGTTCAACACCCCGGGCAGGGATTGCGGGCTGTCCATCCGACAGTTCAGCGCTTGCAAAACTCAATGATTCCACACCTTTATTTAAAGCGTAGATTTGGCATTGTTACAGGGATCTATAAATTATTAAGCGAATTTTAATCTGAAGAACTCCACCAAAGGGGTAAGACGCCCCACCATGCGAAGTGTTCCCGCGAACAATGCCTAAATCCATTTGGCGGATCGCGCGGCTAGTTCTAACGGGGGATTTGGCGCTTATACCACTTCGGAATAACAATCGGTAGATTCCTCCGACGCGAGTCTTCTCCCTCGCCCCTCGGAGAGGAGATGGAGGGGGAGGGGTCCCGGGGTCCTATACCGATTATCATTGGGACATGGTATTAGCGGGATTGGTTCAACGGGCTGATGCCTGTTGCTTGTTCGGCTGGTTCAGCTCGAATTCCCAGCCGCCACCGAGGGATTTGTAAACCGCCACGAGCGCGGTGGCCGTGCGGGTGTTGCTTTGCGCCAGCTGGTCCTGCGCTTCGTAGAGGACGCGCTCGGCATCCAGCTCGGTGAGAAAATCCGTCGCGCCGTTTTCATAGCGCTGGCGGGCCAGCGTGGCGGCGGTTTCACTGGCGCGCTCGGATTCTCGGAGGAATTCCCGGCGGGCGAGTTCGCGGGAATAATCCACCAGGACATTTTCCGTTTCTTCGAGCGCGGTCAACACGGTGCGTTCGTAAGCGGCGAGCGCGGCGTCAGACTGCGCGCCCGCCGCCTGCATGCGCGAGCGCACATGACCGTAATCCAGCGCCGCCCAGGTGATGCTCGGCCCGAAAGCCCACGTATCGGCGCCGCCCTTGCCCAAACCGGCGAAGGTGTTGGCTTGAAGTCCGATATTGCCGTTGAACGTGACGCGCGGAAAAAGATCCGCCGTGGCGATGCCGATGCGCGCCGAGGCGGCGGCCAGCGAGCGTTCCGCGACGCGAATATCGGGACGGCGGCGCAGCAGGGTTTCCGGGTTGCTGATCGCGATCAGCGGCGGCAGGGCAATGGCGGTATTGGCATCCTTGAGTTCCGGCGTCAGCGCCTCGGGCTGTTGTCCGGTGAGCACGCTCAAGCGGTGCATGGCGCGGGAAATGGCGGCTTCGAGCGGCGGAATGTTCGCCAGGGTGTTGTTCATTTGCGCGCGGGCGCGGGACACGTCGAGTTCGGTGCCGCGACCGCCATCGAGGATCGCCTCGGTGATTTTCAGGGTTTCGCGCTGGTTGTCCGCGTTGCGGCGCACCACGGCCAGTTCGCTTTGCGCGCCGACCAGTTCAAAATAATTGCGCGCCACTTCCGAAATCAGCGTGACCATCACATCCCGCCGGTTGGCTTCCGCCGCCTGGGCTTCCGCCGTGTTGGCCTGCACGGAACGCCGCACGCGACCGAAGAAATCCAGTTCCCACGTCGCATCGAAACCGGCGTCATAAAGTTCAATGCCGCGCGACGTGCCACCGAAGGGGTCGTAGGCCCGGCTGTACCGGGTGTCATTGTAACTTGCCGTGCCTTCGGCCACCGGCAGCAAATCGAATTGGCTTTGCCGGCGCAGCGCGCGCGCTTGCCGCAAATTCGCGGAGGCGATGCGCAGATCGTGGTTGCCAGCCAGGGCGCGGTCAACCAGATGGTCGAGCTCGGGGTCGTTGAAGCCGCGCCACCAGGTGACGGCGGTTTCGTTCGTGCTCAGGTTGGTTTCCGCGCCGCCGGCGAACGCGGCAGGCACGGCGACTTTCGGCGCCTTATAATTCGGCCCCGCCGCGCATCCCGCGAGCAGCGCCAGTGAAACGGCCAGGAGCAAACCCAGCGAATGTTTGAAAAGACCCGTTCGGTGTCCAGCCTTCAGGCTGTCTGCGGGCCGGGACACGCTGAAGCGTGGACTCCAAACCATGCCGACGCCAAACGATGCGGTTGAAAATTTTAGATGGGCCATGGGTAAATGCTTCATACAGGTTGCTCGCCGGGATGCGCGCCGCCGGGGACCGGTTTGGCCGCGACTGCCCGGGTTTTGCGGCGATCCGCCATCCAGCGGATGACGACATAAAACACCGGCGTGAGAAAAATTCCGAAGAACGTCACGCCCAACATGCCGCTGAAGACCGCTGTCCCGAGCGCCTGGCGCATTTCCGCGCCCGCGCCTGTCGCCATCACCAGCGGCACCACGCCGAAAATAAACGCGAAAGACGTCATTAGAATCGGCCGCAACCGCAACCGGCTCGCCTCGATGGCGGCCTCGCGCCGCGAAAGCCCGGCGTCCTGGCGCTGCTTGGCAAATTCGACAATCAAGATCGCGTTCTTGCACGCCAGACCGACGAGCACCACGAAGCCGACTTGGGTGAAAATATTATTGTCCATGCCGCGCAGCCAGACACCGGCAAGGGCGCAGAACAAACACATCGGCACGATCAGGATGATGGCCAGCGGCAGTGACCAGCTTTCGTATTGCGCGGCCAGTGTCAGGAAGACGAACAGCACGCACAACGGGAAGATGAACACCGCCGTGTTGCCCGCGAGAATTTCCTGCAGCGTCAGTTCCGTCCACTCGATGCCCATGCCCGGGGGCAGCGTTTCGTGGGCGAGTCTTTCCATCGCGGCAATGGCGTCTCCCGAGCTGACGCCCGGCGCGGGGTTGCCGTTCATTTCCGCCGAGGGATACATATTGTAGCGGACGATCCGGTCCGCTCCGGTGGCCTCGTTGATTTTGACGACCGCGCCGAGCGGCACCATGTCGCCGGCGGCGTTGTGGGTTTTCAAATTCAAGATGTCCGCGGGATGCTGGCGAAACGGCGCGTCGGCCTGCGCGGTGACCTGGTAGGTGCGGCCGAACAAATTGAAATCATTCACGTAAAGCGACCCGAGATAAATCTGCAGCGTGTCGAAAATATTGTTCAGCGGCAGGTTCATGCTTTTTGCCTTGGTGCGGTCCACGTCAAGATGGATTTGCGGGACGCCCGCGCGAAACGTGGTGTAAGTGCCGGGCGCAAACGCCTTGTCATTGTTCGCCGCCCCCGCCAACTGGAACGCCGCCGCCTGCAACGCGCCCAGGCCGAGGCCGCCCCGGTCCTCCACCTGCAATTTGAAGCCGCCCACCACTCCCAAGCCGTTCACGGGCGGCGGCGGAAACACGAGCACCATGCCCTCCTGGATCACCGACAGCCGCTGGCGCATCTCCGCCAGAATGGCGTTGCCGCTGAGGTTTTTTGCCGCGCGTTTCTCAAACGGGTCCAGGATCACGAAAATGATCCCCGCGTTGGCCGCCGACGTGAAGCCGCTCGGAGACAATCCCGCGAGATCAATCGTCGCCATGACGCCCGGGACTTTGCGCACAATATCGCTGGCCCGGTCAATCACCCCTTCCGTGCGCTCGAGCGACGCCGCGTCGGGCAGTTGCACGATCGTCACCAAATAGCCCTTGTCCTGCGGCGGAATAAATCCGGTCGGTATGAATTTAAAGCCAAAGTAAGTGCCGGCGAGAATGCAGCCATATACCACCAACGCCACGGCGGCCAGACGGATTAATTTGCCGACCATGGTTCCGTAAGCCTCCGTCGCGCGACGAAAGACATTGTTGAATCCGCGGAAAAACCAGCCGAAGGCGGCGTTCAAGATGCGACTGAACCAATCCGGTTTGTCGTGGTGCGACTTCAGCAAAATCGCGCACAAAGCCGGGCTGAGCGTGAGGGAATTAAACGTCGAGATCAGTGTGGAAATGGCGATGGTCAGCGCGAACTGGCGGTAGAATTGCCCCGTGATGCCGCTGATCAACGCTGTCGGGATAAACACCGCGCAGAGCACCAGCCCCACGGCCACCACCGCTCCGCTGACTTCATCCATCGCCTTGTAAGTCGCGTCGTGCGGCGAGAGGCCGAGCGCGATATTGCGTTCCACGTTTTCCACCACCACGATGGCGTCATCCACCACGATGCCGATGGCGAGCACGATGCCGAAAAATGAAAGATTGTTCAGCGAAAAGCCCAGCGCGTACATCGCGCCGAACGTGCCAATGAGCGAAACCGGCACGGCCAGCAAGGGAATAATGGACGCGCGCCAGCTTTGCAGAAAGACGACCACCACCAGCACGACCAGTAAAATCGCCTTCCACAGCGTGTCAATCACGGCGCTGATGGATTCGCGTGTGAAATCCGTGGTGTCGAAAACAATTTTATAGTCCAGGCCGGGCGGGAATTGCTTCTTCAACTGCTCCATCAATTTGTGGACCGCGCGGGAGGTTTCGAGTGAATTGGAACCGGGCAGCTGGAAGATGCCGATGGTCGAATTCGGCAGGCCATTCAGTTTGCTGTCCTGGCTGTAATCGCGCGCCGCCAGTTCCACGCGCGCCACATCGCGCACCCGGGTGACCTGCCCGTCCGCGCCGCTCTTGATGACGATGTCGCCGAATTGTTCAGGCGTGTTCAAACGGCCCTGAGCCGTGATGGCCACCTGGAACGGCGTGCCCATGCTCATGGGCTGCTGGCCGAGCACACCCGCGGCCACTTGCACATTCTGCTCGCGAATCGCGTTCACCACATCGTCGGCGGAAAGGTTCCGCGAGGCGATCTTCTCCGGGTCGAGCCACAAGCGCATGGCGTAGTCCCGCGCGCCGAAAACCGTCACAATGCCCACGCCGGGCAACCGCGCCAGCGCGTCCTTGACCTGTAAATATGAATAATTGTCAATGTACAGCTTGTCATAGCGGCCATCCGGCGAAACCAGATTGACCACCATGGTGATGTCCGGCGATTGCTTCTGCGTGGTCACGCCAATGCGGCGGACTTCCTCCGGCAAGCGCGGTTCAGCCACCGACACGCGGTTCTGGACGAGCACCTGCGCCTTGTCAATGTCCGTGCCGAGCTTGAAGGTGACGGTCAATTGCATCGTGCCATCGCTCGAGCATTGCGCCGACATATAGAGCATGTTCTCGACGCCGTTGACTTCCTGTTCGATGGGCGACGCCACGGTGTCCGCCACGACTTTCGGGTCCGCGCCCGGAAACGAAGTGCTGACCACCACCGTGGGCGGCACGATGTCCGGAAATTGCGCGACCGGCAATTCAAAGACCGCAATCGAGCCGACGATCACAATGACGATGGACAGCACCGACGCAAAAATCGGGCGGTCAATGAAGAAATGGGAAAATTTCATAAGTAAGAATGCAGGGCCGGATTATTTCGCAGCCAGACGGCGACCAGGCGGGCGGAGAAAGTAAGAAAGCGCCAGCACTGCGAGCGCAACCACCGGAGCCAAAGCCTTGGGGCCGTCGCCGGATTCCAGGTGTGAAACCACCGCCGCGATAAACGTGAAAGTAAATCCCGCGTAAGCCCATTCTTTAAGCAACGGCAGACCGGGAAACAGGAGCGCGCACACTCCCAAAAGTTTCGCGACGCCGAGCAGGTTCGCAAAATAAGGCGGGTATCCCAGGTGCGCAAAACCTTCCACGGCAGTCGGGGCATGAGATAGATAAATATAAGCGCTGAGTGCCATCATCAGCGAAATCAAGCCGGTGGCGATCCAGTAGGTGATTAATTTAGCTTTCATATTGGTATTGGTGGCGAATGCCGCAGCGGATTAGTAATCATTGCGTGGCGCTGGTTTGAGCGGGCTGTGGTTCGGCAGCGATGACGGTGCGCGTCGGGTTTACTGGCGCGCCCGGACGGGCCGCCATCAAGCCGTTGACAATGACCCAGGCGTTCGTGTCCAGACCTTCGCGCACGATGCGCAAGCCGTTGCTGAGCGGGCCAAGGGTCACCTTCTTGTACTCCACCAGGTTCTTGTCATTGACGGTATAGACAAATTTCTGGCTCTGGTCCGTGCCCACCGCCTCGTCGGGAATCAACACCGCCTGATATTTCGCGCTTCCCGGCACGCGCACGCGGGCAAAAAATCCCGGCTGCAATACATGCTCCGGCCCCGGATTCGCAAACTTCCCGCGAACCCGCAAGGTTCCCGTATTGGGATCAACGCGGTTGTCCACGAAATCAAGCATTCCCTGGTGCGGAAAACCGGTTTCATTGGCCAGCCCAAGTTCGCACGGCACCTGGCCGTCGCGCTGGTTCGCCTCTTTGCCTTCGCGGGTGAGTTGCTGGTATTTGAGCACCGCGCGCTCGTCGGCGTCGAAATAGCAATAAATCGGGTCGAGCGAAACAATCGTGGTCAGCAGCGTGGTCTGGCCCTGGTTGCCGTTGATGAGATTGCCCTCTGTGACGAGTTTGCGACCAATGCGACCATCAATGGGCGCGGTGATGTGCGTGTACTCGAAGTTCAATTTCGCCGTTTCCTCCATGGCCCGCGCGGATTGCAGGCTCGCTTCGGCTTGACGGGTGGATTTGCTCCGCAAGTCCGCTTCCTCCTCGGAAATGGCCTTCGACTTCAACAACCGTTCGGCGCGGGCGAGGTCGTTGGAAGCAAGTTCGAGCCGGGATTCCATTTGTTTGACATCGGCCTCGGCGCGGTCGAGTTCCGCCTGGTATTGCCGCGGATCAATGACGAACAGCAGATCGCCTTTTTTGACCTCGGCGCCATCCTTGAATTTTACGGATTGCAAATACCCGCTGACCCGCGAGCGGATTTCCACCGAGTCAACCGCGTCCAGCCGCCCGGGATATTCATCCCATTCCACAAGCTCGCGCGTGACGGGTTGATTGACCGTGACAGCGGCGGGCGGGCGCGCTGGCATCTCCGCGGCTTTTTGGCAGCCGAGCGCGCCGAGCACGGCCAGCCCAACCATTGAGTTTAACAAAATCCGAGTTTTCATATTTTTTTTGCAAAAAAATCTTTAGTTGTGACGAATTACTGCGGGTAAAAAGACATCGCGCCGGAAATTTGGCGTCCTAGCGCAAGGACGGCAAACTGCCGTGTCCCTGCTTATGGAGGACAAACAACGGACATGATTAGTGAATGTTTACTCACTGGATTGATTGGTTGGCTAAACTTCGCCGAAGGACAGCGCGAGCGCCTTCGGATTGTAATACGTGGCAATGGCTTTATCCGTCAGGCCCATGCCGCGCAACGTGAACCAGACGGCCTGATTCACCAATTCCTCGCGCGAGACTTTGTAATCCAACGGGGGCTTGCCCGGGAGATGCACCACTGCCAGCCAGGCGCCGACATGATGGGCAAAATAGGCTCGGTTATGTTTGCTGGCGGGACTGGGCACGGCGTCACCTGCCGCAGTCGCCGCGGCGAGGCTGGTTTCGATCTGGGAACAAAAGCAACCGAGACGGTTCTCATGAATCAACCGGGCAAATACCCCGTCTTCAAGGTAGCTTTTGAGCATTAAGCGATGCTTCGTGTCCCAGTCAATCGTACCCGCCGGACGCCCCAGCACGATGGCGCGCGTGAGAAAATAAACCAAATGAACCAGCGTTGAAGCCGACGGCTTTAATTCGGACAGTCTTTGCGCAGTGCTGTCGGTGGGCTGGCAACTGTAATTTTGGATTTCGGTATAAAGCGCTTCCTTGCTGGGAAAGTGCTTGTACAAGAGCGGTTCGGAAACACCGGCGGCGCGGGCCAGGTCGCGGGTGGTGGTTTCGGCGAAACCCTGGCGGGCAAATAGCGGCAGCGCGGCCTTTATAATGGCCAGCTTCCGGTCGTTCGCAGTCATGCGCCGTTTAATCATCGAGACACAGGTTAGTGTTCACTAACCAATCTGTCAAACGGAATTTATTTGCGCACGGCAGGCGGAGCCGCTCAAGTCTCCGGACTTGAACCCTTGAACTGTGAGTTGGAGAAGCTTTCCACCAGCCGACCGTCGCGTTGCAGCCGGAAGCGCTGGCCGCGCCAGACGATGTCGTTGCCAAAAAACGACGCCGCCCACAACGGGCACTGCAGCAAATCCTTGACCGGCGGCAACCACCAGAACCACCATAGGCCGGCGATGCGCCCCAGACGGTTTTGCAAGGATAGCGCGGTGACGATCCGGATAAATAAGCAGACAGCGAGCGTCCAAAGGGAGGCTTCCTCGGGCTGTAGCAGCACCCAGAGCAACGGCCAAAATGTGGCGTTGCTCACAATGCTTAACGCGTAAGGCAGCGGCCTGCAAACACGGATGGTCCGCGCCCAGCGCAACTGATGCGTCCAGGCCTCCCGCCAGTTCATCGGCGCCGACCGGCAATCCGCCACCACCGGGCATACCGCGATGCTTTTGTTGGCGAGATTCACCATGCGGTTGCCCAATTGAAAATCATCCGCCAGATGGTCCGCCAGCGCCTCAAATCCGCCTATCTTATCGAGTTCTTTGCGGCGCGTGGCCATCACCGCGCCCAGCGCAAAGTCCAGCGGCGCCAGGCTCTGGCCTTGCAACACCTGGCTCCAAAAATCCGCGTTGGTGGACACCGCTTCCCAACGCATCGCCAGCGTCGTCGGATTCGCCAGGCGATAGAAGCAATTAACCAGCCCGACCGAGCGGTCGCCCAATGGCACCACGACATTCGCCAAGAAATCACGCGGCACGAACACGTCCGCATCGCTGACCACGATCAACTCGTGCTGCGCGCAGCGGAGTAATTGGATGAGCGAGGAGACCTTGGCATTCGTGCCCAGCACTTCGTCGCAGAGCACCAAACGCGCGTCGGCGGTGGGATATTCGGCCATCAACCCGCGAAGCAGCTCGCAGACCGGGTCGTCCGCAGACGCCACCCCGAAAAGCACTTGCACCTGGCCGGAGTAGCTCTGCGTGAGCCAGCTTCGGATACACGCCGCTGTATTCTCATCCCGGCCTTTAAGCGGTTTGAGGAGGGTAACGTCCGGTGCGCCAACGGAAATTGCGTTTCTCCGGTGCAACGGAAAGCACCGAGCCACAACCCATTGCCACATAGTCAGAAACGAACTTAGAAAGGCAAAAAATGCCAGGACGTTGAACACCCCTTCTTCCTAACTTTAATCCACGAGTTCGGCAAGTCCGTAATTACACTGATTTCGGGCTACGCACTTCGACAGACCCTTCATAAGAAGGCTTTTCCACCGAATTTCCGAAGCTCATCCAGCTTCGTTTCCCAAACACTTCAATTAATGTCCATCGTCCATTTAATCAATTTACCACCAATGCTTTGGCCTTATTTCCGCTCAACTTCTCCGTCGCCACGCGCTGGCGCTTATTGAACGAAGCCGACAAGTTGGACTGCCTCAATAACCAGCCTTCGCCTCACTTTCCCTTCGAATCCTCCCGCAGAAAGTTTCACCCTCACCGCCAAAAACCATTGACCAAAGCCATTATTCTTGATTAATAGGCTCTGCAACCCAGTCTCATGGAAGGGTCGTAAACGCTAACCAACGCCGCCCATACCTATTTATTTATGCCCGACAGACTTCGTTGCGCCGTCATCGGAACTGGTGGCATTGGGTTCGACCACCTGACCAGCCTCTCCCAGTGCTCCCGCGCCAACACCGTCGCCATCGCCGAGATCCATCCCGGCCGCGCCAAGGAAGCCACCGAACGCTTCAAAATACCCCGCAGCTACTCCGATTACAACGAACTCCTCGACCAGGCCGATATTGACGCCGTCACCATCGCCCTGCCCAACCATCTCCACGCCCCCGTCGCCATCGCCGCGCTCAAGGCCCGCAAGCACGTCATGCTCGAAAAACCCATGGCCCTCAACGCCAAGGAAGCCGCGCGCATCATTGACACCGCCACGAAAATGAAGCGCACCCTCATGGTCGGCCAGAACCAACGCTTCACCCGCGCCTCCCAAATGGCCAAACTCCTCATCCAACGCGGCGATCTCGGCGACACCTACCACGCCCGCTGCTTCTGGCTGCGCCGCGCCGGCATTCCCCGCATCGGCTCCTGGTTCACCCAGAAGAAACTCGCCGGCGGCGGCTGCGGATTCGACATCGGCGTCCACGCCCTCGACAACACGCTTCACCTCCTGGGCGACTTCGACGCCGCCACCGTCTTTGGCCACACCCACAGCAAGTTCGGCGGGCGCGGCCTGGGCGAATTCAACTGGGGCCGCGGCGAAATTGACCCCGCCAAACCCTTTGAAGTCGAGGACTACGCCCTGGCCCTCATCAAAATGAAGAGCGGCCGCACCGTTCAATTCGAGGTCAGTTGGGCCGCCCATCAACCCGCCGATGGCCGCGAGCAGGGAGTGGACCTCCTCGGCACCCAGGCCGGCCTGTCCCTTTACCCCGCGCGCCTCTTTCGGAACGGGGCCAGCGGCTACGAGACCATCAACCTTTCCGGCCTCAAAATCCCCTGGCCCGAAGACCGCATCCACCACTTCGTCAACTGCGTCCTCGACAACAAAAAGCCCCTCGTCACCCTCGAAGAATCCCTGAAAGTCCAGCAAATCCTCGACGCCATCTACGCCTCCGCCGCCACCGGCCGCGAAGTCCGGCTCCCTTGACCCGGGAGGCCCACGCCCGGTAATCGCCGGGTTAACAGCGACTGCAAACTTCCGCAAAGTGTCCGATTAATTGCAACCAATTAATCATAAACAGCTTATACCAATTCTAAAGGTTCTTCGCTCTTTGCGGCGGAATGGTCTGGTCTTAAAAAGCTCCGCTAGGAGCGCCATGTCTATAGAAAAAGATTCACCAGCAATCCAAGCTCCGTAGGAGCGGCATGTAAATGATTTATCGAGAATAATTTGCACCTGTGTAAATGGCCGACGCACATGCCGCTCCGCTGGAGCTTTTCACGATTCCTTGGCTTTACTATAAACATGGCGCTCCTAACGGAGCTTGGGGACTCCATGCATTCCATCGAAAACAGCTTATACCGTTCATAGCCAAAAATCGCGCTCTCTTGTGCTGCGGCTGCGCCTTTTCCGCCGCACCTCCGGACGAAAAAAGGCCGGAGCGAGCATTCCCCGTGAAATTCATGATTTGAACCCTCCAACCTGCCATCAGCCGCGAACCCCGGCTCGTATAAACAGCGGCGCCAGACCCCGTTCTCCCTGCTGGAAACAGGATAACGCGCCTAAAATACCTGTCATTTTCATTATAAAATGGCCGAATCAACCTCATTTACCGCAAAATATAATTACTATAACGATAATCTTATATTCTAATACCATTTGAAGTTCGTAATTGCACCATTCCGTCTCCCTCGCCCCGACTGGGAGAGGGTTGGGGTGAAGGGGCGGCACCGTAATTGGACCCGCGATGGAATAGTGCAATTTCAATCTGGAAGTGGTATAACTGTATCTGCGAAATGTATCTGCGAAAAAACCGGGTAAGAAGCGGCGGCATCCGCCACCAACCCGGATGAGGAGCCACGAAGGAACACAAAGGGCGCAAAGAATTTCAACCGCGAACCACGCGAAATACGCGAACCGGATTCTGTCTGAATTCCTGTTTCGCGTATTTGGCGTAATTCGCGGTTAGCCTTCTTGCCGTTCACCAGAGCATCCGAATCCGTGTTCATCCGTGGTGGAATCGGAGTTGTTGAAGCCCGGATGAGGAGCCACGAAGGAACACAAAGGGTGCAAAGAATTTCAACCGCGAACCACGCGAAATACGCGAAATGGATTCCAAACCCGTTCGCGTATTTGGCGTATTTCGCGGTTAATCCCTTCGTTTCGCATCCGTGGTTAAAAACCGCCGCAGCCGCCGCAGCAAACGCGCCTCATTTTTCCGTGGCAATTCATGCTCCCAAATCCGCAGCACCCGCCAGCCCGCCCGGCGTAACGCCCGGTTCACCACCCCGTCACGCTTCCGGTTCCGCGAAAGTTTGCGACGCCAGAACACGCGATTATTCTTGGGCTTGGTTCCATGCCTGGGGCAATCATGCCAGAAACAGCCATCCACGAACACGGCCAGCCGCATTTTCCGAAAGACGAAATCCGGTTTGCCCAGAATTTTTAGTTTCCGCCTCCAGCCAGTGATTTTATTCCGTCGAAAGATTATCGCCAACGCCAGTTCCGTATCCTTGTTTCCATGCCCACGAATCCGGGCCATCACTTCCGAACGTTTTTTCTTAGAGAAGGCGTCCGACACGTCGTTTAGATTTAGTGATTGCTAGGATCAGCAGCTCCAGTCCGTTGTTTCTTTGCCTCACGGAGTTTGGCATATCGAGAGAGAAATTCTTTGTGGCTGGCTTCGACAAGGCGAAGCAAATCACTGTATTTTCTTACATAGATGCCGGCTGCTTCTAAATTCGGTCGCTTCTCATCAACCTCCCAAGTATTTACCAAGTCTCCGCACAACAAAAAACCAACAACCTCACGAAATTTGAAACTGGGATCGGTTGTCTTCTTCACGAAGTTCCGCATGAAACTTACGTATCTCTCAACCTGCGTTAGTTCTTTAATGGATGCTCGGGATTGGGGCCTTTTGATTTCAACCACAATGAGACTTGTGCTTTCTCGAACGCATAAAAAATCAATTCGTCTGTCGTCTTCCAAAATATCCGCTTCTTCTGGAAATTCTTCCTTCAGGAGTTTGCTGAATGTTTGTTCGTCCGCTACTAATGTCCATCGCGGATCGAGCACCCAAGGAAATTCCTTCAAGAAATTATGCAATGTTGGGACTTCAAGAGCGTTCGTTTTTATTAGTTCCCCCAACTTTTCGATAGTCTTGATCCGCCCTTCGGTCACTCTCATCATTTCCCTGGCCTCAACAACCTCCCATTCCCTAAAAAGATCTAGCAACTTACCAACGTCCTTGATCTCCGCCTCGCTGACTTCTTTCGCAAGTTCCGTAAATGCGTTGAATTGCATAAAGTCCAGACACATTTGAATGGCCTTTTGCTGCATCTCTTCCGTGCCTAGAGGATTGTCAGCAATGACATCTTGAATAAGTTTATCAGCGACACGCCTTACAAGTTTATCCTCAAATTGGTCTGCTTCTTTCTTGAATTTTATATAAAGAGGATTTTCTCCAAGACGATGCTCATTGTCCTTTCGTCTTTTTTCTGACCATTGACGGGCGACAAAGTTGACTTTGTCCCTCCCCCATCGTTTAAGGGCCGCATTGGGTTCAGAATCCCACACTAACGAATTACGCGCGGTGCTAATAGTATCTTCGACGTCATCAACAAACTCGGCATGAACCTCGCCTATGATATAAGACAGTGCGTATTGCTGGCCCACCACGGCGTCGAATACGAACGGTTCTTGAACCAACTTTCCTCTGGCCATTAGAACAACACCACGCTGAATCCCATCCTCAAGTTGTTTTGTATGCTTAAGTGCTCCCATCCAGCCTGTTACCTTCCAGCCTGTATTCGGTTCAATTTCCTCATTATCAAATTCCCACAAGTACGGCTTTCCTGTTACATCGGTTTCTAGCAGCCGCCTTAAATCACGTTCTTCAGTTGAAATGGGGGAATTATTAACCCAAACCTGAAAACCATGCGCGGCACCGATGATGGAGAAACGTCTGGCGAGTCCACGGCGAAGTTGGTCTATAGAAATGCTTTTTGTTCTGAACTTTGTTATCTTCCGTAAAGTTACACGGGTGCCCTTTGCCAGAGTGCCTGTTGCAGCAAGCGCTGGCATTGTAATTTTTCTGTCGGTGCCCTCGAGTGCGGCATGGTTCATAGCAAAACGTGAGGTCTCGCTGCCGTGGACCGTTTCCACTTCGATTTCAGTCGCGATCCCAAATCCGCAAAATTTGCCAATGCCCTTGCGCCCCATGACCTTCCTTCCGCTCGTCGTGACGTCAGTCTTATCTTCTTTTCGGCGGTCCCTGCCGACGATGAGGTATGCTTGGCGAACAACCTTGTCGCTCATCCCAACGCCATCATCAGTTACAGTGATTTCAGAATCGTCATTGAGGAGGGTGGTTGGAATCACGATGTCGACCCTTTTGGCGTCTGCGTCCCACGCGTTTGAAACAAGTTCGCCAATAACAGGCGGGAGCGTAGAATACATTTGCAGGCCGAGGTGCTTGATCGTGCCGGGGTCAAACTCCATCTGATACGGTAAACTTGGCATAAATTTTGGACCTTTATTCCGATTTGTTTGCAATACGTAGCCGTTTTCGGATTTCTTCCGCATGACGACGGATAAACTCTGGAGGCAACGCGTTTCCGATCATTTGTGCGACCGAACCCTTCCCCTTCGTGGTGGAAAAGAAATAATCGTTTGGAAATGATTGTAATAATGCGGCCTCGCGCATTGAGATCGCCCGGTCTTCAGTAGGGTGTATAAAACGTCCTTTTGAAGGGTTAAAGCAGCCGCCGGTAATCGTGGGAGAAACATCGTCCCAAGCCATTCTGCCGTAAACATCTTTGAAACCGGTGCATTTTCTATGGCACTCCAACTGGTGCTCCGCCCCCAAATCCAACCGGCTGCCCCCGTTCTTTGGAATGGAACGAATACGTTCCATGACCTTCGCAGTGCGGCGTTCCGGCAGATTATGTAACTGGTCGCCGGCGGCGGCTTGAGTAAGCCGCGCAAATGCCTCACGCACAGTGCGTCTCTTCCGGGCAGTTTTTCCAAAAGGGATGTTTTCTCCAAGCCCGGCTACGAGGATAAATCGGCGGCGGCGTTGAGGCACGCCATAGTTTGCCGCGTCAAGCACCCCGTGGTTGCAACGATAGCCCATTCGTTCCAGGGCAGCGATTACTTTTTGAATCCTGGAATCCTTGGCCAAACCGGGAACATTTTCCATCATCACAGCCTTTGGCCGCAGGCCGCGCACAAACCGGAGGAACTGAAAAACAAGATCGTTTCGGGGATCATCCAATCCGTGCTTGCCGTTCAATGTTGTCATGGTGGAAAACCCTTGGCATGGCGGACACCCGGCCAAAAGGTCGAGTTGCCCGCGTTCAATCTTCAATCGTTTTCTGACTTCACAGACCGAGAGTTTGGTGATATCCTTTTGCCAAACGAACACATGCTTGTGGTTCGCTTTGTATGTTTCGACCGCGAGCGGATCAATCTCGACTGCGCCCACGACGCCAAACCCCGCCTGCGCCAGCCCCAGAGTCAGACCTCCGCAGCCCGAAAACAAATCAATGGCTTTGGGTTTTTTCACCGCGTCAAGTTAGCAGCAAGATAGCAAAACACTCAACATGGATTTTCCACCCCCTCACCCCGTCCCTCCCCCGAGGAGAGGGGGAAACATTTGCAGCGGTTTTTGAAATTTTCAGCGTCTGGTTGGGCCGGACGGTCATACGTTGTTCGAGAACTGTGCGCCGTTGTCCCCTCTCCTCGGGGGGAGAACACGCGCAATTGCCCGTCTGGAAAGACCGTGTAGGTTTGCGCGCCCCCGCGCAAACCACTTTCCCCCCGGTTGGTCCCGCAGCTCACGAATCATCCACACACAACTGGATTACGCACGCCTCAGAGTGGCCGGCGAGGGCGCCGACCACAACACGCGAGGGCGCGTGTGCTCCCCGGGACCTGATTCCCGCGCCGCTTTAAGGCGGATCCATGCAATCAAAACCACGGATGGACACGAATTCACACGGATAGGAAAGTGAAAAACAATCTCTCCGAATTTTCCCCAGGCCGCAACCGCCGGTGAGACGTTCCCCCTTTGCCGAAACTCTGCTCTCTTGCAATTCTGAATCCGTGTTTACCCGTGTGCATCCGTGGTTGAATTGAATTCTCCCGGTTAAGAACTCATGGCCGTCGCGCCGCGGTGCCGCGAGCGGCGGTTGTTCAGCCAGGCGATCTGGCGGTTGGTGTCGCTCGCGCATTGGGTGGCAAGCTGGGCCAGGTCCTCCGCGCCGGCTTCGTCGGCGGTATGCCGGACCGAACACCACGCCCCGCGCGCGTGGTGGGCCGGCAGCAGCAGGTACTCCAAATCCCCCAGACCGAAATGATCTTCCGGCATTTCCGATTGCCAGCCGGCGGCGTCTTCGGGCGCGGCTGCGAACGGGACGCCGAATTCCCCGATCAGATTTTCAATCTTGCGCAAATGCGTCCGGGACCAGTTGGACATCACCGCGCAACCCCGGCGAAAATCCTGGCCGTCGCCGGCCTGCTCCGCGACGCTCAAAAAAGCCCGGGACAATTCCTGCTCCGCGCCGCGCACTTCGACGAGCGCCGCTGAAAGATGGTTCATAATTTTTTATCTGGCACGGACATTTTTCCGGGATTTTCCAGCAAGTCGCATACCGGCGCTGGTGTGGTCGGGATCATTCCGAAATCCTTTGCCGGAAAGGCGGCGCGGGATTTCAGCAATGGCGATATGCAAGACTTTCTTGCGTCTTGCGCGGCGCGCTCGCATCTGAAATCGGGGAGCACACGCGCCCTCGCGTGTAGTGGTCGGCGCCCTCGCCGGCCACTCTGAGTCCCACTCCCGCCGGTTGGTTCGGCAGCGCACGAATCGTACGAGCGCCAGTGGATTCCACACGCCTCACTGTGATGTGCGAGGGCGCACATCACTACACGCGAGGGCGCGTGTGCTCCCCGGGAATGGAAGTCAGCGGCCAATCCTAAGAACAGCTACAAACCAGACAAAAGCCCCCCCCTCCCCCTGCTCCTATCGTCGCAAGGGGAGGGTGAAAAATCTCCGTTCGGTAGCAGTGGCAGGATGCACCCAACCTGCCGATAGTTATTGCGAACTGGTATCAACCCCTACGGCGCGGGAATTTCACGGAGGTAGATATTCTTGAACCACAGCGGGCCGCCGTGGTTTTGGAGTTCAATCTGGCCGGTGGCATAGATCGGCTTCGAGCGTTCCCAATAATTCTCCAGCGTGGTGTTGTTCACCACCAGATCGCCATTGAGGAAAACATGCGCCTTGTCCCCGGCCATCACGATGCGGAAACGGTTCCATTCACCCACCGGTTTATCGGCGAAACTCAACGGATGCCGCGAATTTTTTTCATTGTTATACAATCCGCCCGAGCCATCCGGCGGATTGAACTGGCCGGGGCTGTGCGGCTCCCAAATCTGCGCCTGCGGACTGCCGCGCAGATAAATGCCGCTGTCACCCAGCGGCGGAATCTTCCAATCCACCAGCATTTCAAAATTCCCGTAATCCTTCGAGGTGCAGAGATTGTCGCCCTTGCCGTCGAAGACGATTTCGCCATTCTCGACTCGCCAATGTTCGCGCATCCGTTCATCGGCTTTCGTTTGTGCCGCCGCCAGTTTCTCCGGGGACATGGCGGCGCGCGCCGGCGGATCGGCCACCAGCCCTTTCCAACCGTTCAAATCGTGACCATTGAAAAGCGCCACAAATCCTGAGGGCGGCGTGTTCCCGGCTTGCGGCGCGGGCAATTCCTTGATGCGGATATTGCGGAATTCAAAGCGGCTTTCGTGGCCCAGAAAACCGAGGCGTCCGCGGTCGCGCAACATGCCCGGATGCGCCTGGATGACTGACGGGTCATGCACGTCATTCAAATCCGCATCCACGATCACGCGGCCGTTCAGCACGATATGATAGTGGCGGCCGAGGCAGGTGATTTCCTCCGAGTTCCATTCGCCGATGATGCCGGCGCCGTTCGTGGCGGGGACAAGGCCATAGACGGAGCCATTGTATTGCCAGGGTTTGAGGTTCCGGTGCATCGGCGCGGTGTCGTCGAGCAACTGGATTTCCACGCCGACGTAAGTCAGATTTTCATGGGAAAGCGGCGCGCGAATGGTGACGCCATTGTTGCCGTCCGCCTCATATTTATATTCAAAGCGGAAGATGAAGTCGGAAAACTCGCGGTCCGTCACCAGGTTGTTGTGGCCGGTTTTCGGGCAAACGATGGCGCCGTTGGTGACGAAATATTCTTCGCCCGGCGCGCCGAGGTAAGTCCAGCCTTGGAGGGTCTGCCCGTCAAACAGACTGACGAAGCCGTCTTCCGCGCGCGCGCTGGCGCAGGCCGTGAACGCGCACAGAACGACGAGGCAAATGCCAAACGATTTGGAAGCGCGTCGAGGAAGATTGGGGAGGGCCGAATGAAGCCGGTTGGTTGTCATTAGAATTCGCAGTTTGGTAAGGGCAGACTTTGACATTTGACGGGGATTGTCAAGCCGCCGTTCCTAAGCGACGAATTTTAGAAGCAGAAATTTGAACGAGGGTCGAAAGATTTAAGACCGGTTGCGGCTGGGGACGGCGCCCGGCCCACGCAAAGCCAGTCTGCGCCCCGGAGTATCCCCGCCGCATTTACCTAAGCCAACACCGGTATTCCCGCGAACCGGGCCGCCATCACTTCCGTTCGGAAGTCACCTTCACCGTGGTCATCTCTTCGACTTCCGCTTTTTGAATCAACTTGGTGATGAATGCCAGAATGAAAAACACCGCCCCCATCGCCCGGCAAAAACCAACAAATACGTCGTTGCCGAGGCCGCTGAACCCGAGCACGAAACCAAGGATGCAAGCTGTCAGCAGAATTTTGAACAATGATTTCATAATTTTCGCTTCGCGTTGGCCATTGATAACTTGATCAACTTACGTGTCATCCTGCCGGACAGTGTCAAATATCGCTCCCCTTTCCTTGGCAATATCGCGTCAGAATTTGCCGTGGGCAAAAAATCTCAGGAGGGCGGGAATGAACCGGGCGCGCCTTGACACGGTTTTTGATGTTGGCAGCGGAAATCGCGCTGCGATTTCCCCGTCCGAGTCAGTGGAACGAAGGACGTTTTGTGGCGCTTGGTTCCGTCGCCTGACGCTTCGCTCGGCGACGGGGCAGGCGCAGCGCGCCAGCCCTACCGAGAACAGTGCCCAGATATGCCAGGGTGAACCTGCGGGGCTGCGCCGGTCGAGTCCTGAAGGGTAATTGCGCGGAGTAATGCGCCGCGCTCCGGCTCACGCCTTGGGCGCGACGCTTTCGTCCAGCACGAGGACGCCGTGGGGCGGGAGGTCGTAGTTGCCGGTCAGCGCGCCGCCGGTGAGGAAGTCGTGCATGGGCTTGTAAAATTGGATGCGCACGGGCGAGTTCTGATGGTTCAACAGAAAATAAATGCGGCGGTTGTCCTTCTGCCGCAGGGTGACTTCCACGGTGTCGGGAACTTTCAGCAGCGGCTGGATATTGCACAACTGCCGCAGCCAGACGACCAGGTCGTCGTAAAAAAACTGGTGGCTCATGGTGCCGATATAAATGGCCTTGCCCAGACCGAAGGAGTTCATGGTGATCGCGGGACGGCCCGCATAAAAATCCTTCGCGAAGGTCGCGAGAATCTGGCAACCCTTCGGTTCGATGATGTCGCACCACATTTTCGCGGGATGCAAGTGGCCGGTTGGAAAAGTGCCCTTGAAGGTCAGATGATTTTCCTCGCCCGGGGGCAGCGGATCGAACTCCAGCACTTCCAGCCCGAACACATCCGTCAGGTCATGCGGATAACCGCCATCCGGCGCCATGTGATGTTCGTCCACCAGGCCCGTGTTGAACGTGCCCACCAGCGTGCCGCCGTTCTGCACGTAAAGCTTGAGCAGGTCCGCCTCGCCGCCGGCCATCAGATGCAGGGAGGGCGCGATGACGAGTTTGTATTTGGAAAGGTCCTCGGTGGGACGCGCAAAATCTATCGAGACATTGCGATGATGCAGCCCGTTGTAAAAAAGCTGGATGTGCTCGCGCAGGTTGAAATTTTTGTTGGGCTGCATCGGCTGCTGCAACGCCCAGTCATTGTCGTGGCTGTAGAGGATGCAGACGTCGGAAACAATCTTCGTGCCTTGGATGGCCGGGGCGAGGAGCTTGATTTCGTCGCCGAGCTGGCTGATTTCCTTGTAGGTGCGGCTGTCCTTGCGGCCGTTGTGGGGCAGGACCGCGCCGTAAAATTTCTCGGTGCCGATGCGCGGCTGACGCCAGCAAAAATAAAGCACTCCGGAAGCGCCGCGCGAAATCACCTGGTAGGTGAACAGCCGCACCACTTGCGGGCGCACGAGGGAATTGACGTCCTGCCAGTTGACCTGGCCCGCTTTTTGTTCGATCACCCAGAAACCCTCCTGACCGTCGGGAGTGCGGATGTTGCTTTTCTTGAGCGAGCGGAGCATGTCGAGTTCGCACGCGAGTTCGCTGGACTTGGACTTGATCGTCGCATTGCTGTCCACCGCGACGAAATCCAGCGCTTCGGCGACGTCAAAATGATCGAAGCGCCGGTACAGCGCGCGCAGATTGGAAGTGACCGGGCAACGGGGAGTGATCTCGTGCAGCAAGTCCACCTGCATCTTGACGAAGGCGAGAATGGTGTCGCTGGAGAAACGCATCCAATCCAGCACGAGGGCGGGATTGTGCAGCGTGGGCGCGCGCCGGGGCATGGGGACCTGGTCCCAATCAGTGACGATCTGACCCCATTGGCGCGTGCCGGCCAGGTCGTTGAAACGCTCGATGGTTTCGTATTTCGCCTTGAGCCACGAATGCCAGTCGCGGCGGGTCTCCGGGTTGAAGGAAGATTCGGTGAGATGCGCGCCGAGGCCGTTGTCAATCTGCCAGGCGATGAGTTGCGGATGCTGGCCGAGGGCGGTGGCCATGGCGCGGACGATGCGCTTGGAATATTCCCAATAGACATCGCTGTTCAGGCAGGTGGCGCGGCGCGTGCCTTCGTGGAGCGTGGCGCCGTGCTCATTGATCGGCAGGATTTCCGGATGCTTCCGGGCGAGCCAGATGGGCGGCGCGGCGGTGGGGGTGCCGAGGACGACCTTGATGCCGGAATTGCCCATGAGATCCATGGCGCGCTTGAGCCAGTCAAAATTATATTTGCCCTCCTCCGTTTCGCACAAGCCCCAGGTGAATTCCCCCATGCGCACCACATTTACCCCGGCGGCCACCATCAACTCGGCATCACGCTCCCAGCCCGACTCGGGTTTTTCAGGCGTGCCCGCGTAAGGATAAACCCAATGTTCCGGATAATAATCTACTCCAAAATACATAATCTTGGGTGGTTGGGTTCTATCGTTGCCTTGATTCTAAGCCGCGCCGCCGGCATTGCAACGCTAAAATGATGGCCGATAAACTTTTATGCGGATTTTTAAAACGAGCCGAATTTGAACTGCACTTAAGCAATTCCCGGGTATCATACGTCATTTTCTTATGGTTTCATCCTTGGTCGCTGGTTACATTCTGATGCGGCTAGTTTACTTATAAAACGAAATAAGTATGACGCTTATGATCTGCATCATCGAAACTGCACGCCTAATCACCGGCGGATTTTTGGTGTTATTGACTCGCAAATTCTCACCACCGGAAAATGAACCTTCTTTTGCCAGATTATCTTTTGCCGTCATTGCGATAATTATCTGTGACATCCTGCTCAATTTTCCGGTCATTGGGGGATGGTGGATTCCAGTCAACCTTTTGGTTAGCGTCGCTGTTATGAAATTAATTCTGCGTTTTTCGTTAATTCGTTCGATTATAACCGGTGCGATATATTTCATGCTGTTTTTAGGGGCTGTGGCTTTGATCGTCTTTAATTCCCGTTTTATTCCGGGTTTGTGGAACCTCATTCAGAACGCGCATTGATTTCTCGGTCACACCTGAAATTTGAGGCCAACATTTTAGGCCGCTGGGAGGGATGGCAATTCAGACTTTAAACTTTGAACCTCAAACCTCAATCTTCACAGCCCCCGTCCCCCCCCTTCAAAATAAGCGGTACTAGCGGTAATAGGTGGAATTACGGGCCTTTCATCGCGCTCGCGATGCGGAATTAAGCGGTAAGCCGATCGTTCGACAGCGCCTGATGATAGCCTTAATCATATAAAACGACCGCCCGCGATGGCGGCCATCCCGCGCGTGTGGTTTCGCCGTGGCGTTCCACCCAACGGCGGAAGATTTCAAGGAACAAACTCCTTACTTCAACGTTTTGAAAATAGCACAAAGAATTGAGAACGCAAAAAATTCAATCTTGCCTGTGTCTTCTCATTCACCCGGCCCTCAACGGTGGTATCTGATGGTCAGGTTCGCCGTCGAAGCGTTGTAGGCCAGAATCGCGCCGCGGGTGTGAAGCATATTTGGGTTCGGGCTGTTGGTGGAACTGCCCGCCTGCTTCGTATGAGGAGGGTTTACCACAATCTCGTGCGCCAACCACAGGCCGTTTTCGATGGTGTAAGAAACATGGGCCGTCTGTCCGGCCCGCAGGTCGGTCAGAACGGCTTCGGAATTGGTGCCGAGGCGGATTTTGGCGTCATTGGCCAGTGTGAACGAGGCGCTCAACGCCCCCCGATGCGCGCGCAGATAAACCGGGCGCGCCGGTGGCACCGCATTGGACGCGGGTTGAGCCTCGACCGCGCAAGCAATCAAACACAAGCCCGCCGTGAGTCGGAGCAAACAGGTTGTCGGGTTCATATTCAAAGAGTCAGACGCTGTGAATGGAGTCTCGGTTACAGGCGCGTCAAGCGTTTCAATTCATTTGCGAATTCCCTTTCTGAAAATGCCTGAGATATTTCGCAGAAGTGCTTGATTGATAGCAAGTCTCAATTCATTCCGCAGTCTCCAATGTCGTTCAAACCCATTCACTCTTGGCCGTGACTATTCAGCAGGGACGGAGAGTGACGCGAATTCCGCTAATTATCACGAATTCAATCAAAGGAATTAACAACAAAATCGCCGGATTTCCATAGTCGCAGTTCGGTGTAGAATCACTCACCTTACGCTTGAGTTGAGATTGGCTTTGGAATTAGCGAAAATTGGCGGAATTCGCGTCAAGAAATCAATTTCAATGCATTGTTCCAGCTTAACGCCTTTCGCGCAAAATATTTTCCAGGCGCGTAAATCGTAAATCGTAAATTCACCCCTCGGCTGGAAACAAAGTTGAATCCTCCGCCCGCCTGCCTTAGCTTATCGCCATGTTCGATTCCCTGAGCGGAAAGCTCCAGAATGCTTTTAAGAATTTGCGCGGCCTCGGCAAAATCTCCGAGACCAACGTCGCCGATTCCCTGCGCGAAGTCCGCCTCGCGCTCCTGGACGCCGATGTCAATTTCAAGGTCGCGCGGGATTTCATCGAACGCGTCAAGACGAAGGCCCTCGGGCAGGAAGTCATTCAGAGCGTTCATCCCGGCCAGCAGATCATCAAGGTCATCCACGATGAACTCGTGGATTTGCTCGGCTCCGCCAACGCGGGGTTGAACCTCGCCGGCAATCCCGCCTGCGTGATGATGGTCGGCCTTCACGGCTCCGGCAAAACCACCTCCAGCGCCAAGCTCGCGCGGCTGCTCTTGAAACAGGGCCGCACGCCGTTGCTCGTCGCGGCGGATGTTTATCGTCCCGCGGCGATGGACCAGTTGGAAACGCTGGCCAAACAAATCGAAGTCCCGTCCTTCGTCCAAAAAGGCGAAACCGACGTTCTGAAAATCGCCCGGGGCGCGCTGGAATTCGCCAAGGCCAATAATCGCAACACGCTGATTTTCGACACCGCCGGCCGCCTGCAAATTGACGAACCGCTGGTGAAGGAGTTGGTTCGCCTGCGCGACCTGGTCCAGCCGCAGGAAATTTTGCTCGTCCTGGACGCGGCCACGGGCCAGGAAGCCGTCAATGTCGCCACGCATTTCGATCAGGCGCTCAACATCACCGGCTCCATCCTCACCAAACTGGACGGCGACGCCCGCGGCGGCGCGGCGCTCAGCTTGAAATCCGTCACCGGCAAGCCGATCAAGCTGGCGGGCACCGGCGAAAAATTGGACGAGTTCGAGGCGTTCCATCCCGAGCGCATGGCCTCGCGCATCCTCGGCATGGGCGATGTCGTGAGCCTGGTGGAACGCGCCGCCGAGGCCGTGGACATGGACGAAGCCAAGCGCATGGAAGAAAAGATGCGCAAGGGCCAGTTCACGCTGGAGGATTTTCTCGATCAATTGCGCGGTATGAAAAAGCTTGGCTCGCTGGAAAGCATCGTCGGCATGCTGCCCGGCGGCTCGGAGATGTTGAAAGGCGCGGACCTCGGCAAGCAGGAAAAGGAATTCGTCCACATGGAAGCGATGATTTGCTCGATGACCTTGCAGGAACGCCGCCAGCCGCAAATCCTGAACGCCAAGCGCCGCATCCGCATCGCCAAGGGCAGCGGCGTCACCGTCTCGCAGTTGAACACCATGCTCAACAAGTTCGCCCAGATGCAGCAAATGATGAAAAAAATGGGCAAGTTCCAGAAGATGATGATGAAACGCGGCGGCGCGATGCCGGGAATGTTTGGACGGTAAAAATTTTGAAGTGCTTTTGACACCCTGAAAACAATAGTCTATTTTTGTGCCATGAAAGTTTCTCTCACGCCGCATCAGCAGAAATTTATCGCCAAGAAAATGGAGAATGGCGGTTATCTTTCCCGCAGCGAAGTGGTGCGGGAGGCGTTGCGTGTTTACGAGCTGGCAGAACAGGAGGACGGCGGCCCTGAATTGGAAGCCGCGTTGCGGCACTCGCTGCGCAGTGCGCGCAAGAAATATCTTCCCGGCCACTTCTCCGCCTTGGCTTCGCGCAATGGTCGCCGTGCCATTGCCGCGTGAACGAAATTGAAATTTTTGTCCGGCACGATGCCGAGTTGGACGCTCTCGCCTATTTTCAATACACCCGCGAACGCAACCCCGAAGCGGCGATTCGCTTTGTTGAAGCCATTGATCGGACCGTTCAGGAGTTGGCAATACACCCACTCAAAGGCCGGCAGCGTCTTTTTCGGGGTCGCGATTTGAAAAATATTCGTTCCTGGCGCGTCAATGATTTCGAGAATTACCTCATCTTTTATCGTTTCGCCGGCAAGCAGTTGGAAATACTTCATATCAAACACGGTGCCATGAGATTCCCCCGCGCCTTGAGGCGGAATTAACTTGCCAGCGGTCCGCCCACGTTAATCCCGTGCTTCAAACAATACGCGCCGTTAGCCGCGTATTTCTCGGCCCAATGTTTCAAGCCCGCGCGTTCGTCGGCGGTCAATTCCCGCGTCACTTTTGCCGGCGAACCCAGCACCAGCGAGCCGGCTGGAATCTTCATCCCGCCCGTCACCAGCGCCTTGGCGCCGATGAGGCATTGGTCGCCCACCACCGCGCCGTCCAAAATAATTGCGCCCATCCCGATCAACACTTCGTTGCCAATGGCGCAGGCATGCACAATCGCGGAATGCCCGACGGTCACGTAATTTCCGAGGAGGCACGGAAACTCGTCCGCGAGGTGCAAGACCGCGTTGTCCTGGATGTTCGTGTGGTGGCCGATCTCGATATAATTGATATCTCCCCGCGCGACGGCGTTATACCACACGCTCGAATGGTCGCCCAGGCGCACATCACCCACCACCACGGCGCCGGTCGAAATATAAACCTCCGCGCCCAGCTTCGGCTTCGCGCGCAAAAAAGTTTCCAACTGCTTGATCAAGTCACCCATGGTTAATCAATACCACTCCGCCGGAAAAAAGGAAATTAGGAAATCAGGAACTCAGGAACTCAGGAACGGATGATGATTCCGATCTCATTTTTTCGTGAGTTCCTGATTTCCTAATAGAAAAACCTTCAGATTTATTTTTAGCGGTTGCGTGCTTAAAGTTTCCAAATCAAAAATCCAAAATCGCAAATCAAAAATATGAAAACCCGTCCGGCCTCCCAGCCAGACGGGTTGCATTTTTCTCGGTTCCCCAAAAACAATGATCAGCGGCGAGAATAATAATGCCCGCGATAACCACGATAACCGCGATAATCACCCCAATATGGACGGCCCCATCCAAATCCGAACGTCACCACCGGCGCGGCCACATATCCCGGTTGCGCGTAAACGACGGTCGGCGCAGGTTGCGCATAGACCACCGGACCCGGTTGGTAGTAATTCGCGGGCGGATAATAATACGCCGGAGCCGGCGCGTAATAAACCGGGTGCGCCACGGACGCGCCAATCGCCGTTCCCACCGCGAGCCCGCCCACCACGCCCGCCGCGATCGGCCAGCCGCCTGCCTTCGCCGTCTGCACCTGCGTTCCGGCCAGGGCCAGGATCATCACACCTAAAATTATCTTTTTCATAGTTTGCCTTTCTCGTCTATTATAACTACACCAGTTACTGAAATGTAAGACGGGCGGACTCAGGATTTATTCACCCGTTCCCATCAATTGCAGCACCAATGACTTATGCCAAAACTTCCGGTCAGGACCTCGCGCCCTCCGCGCACCCGCCAGCCGCTCCCCAAGTCTTTCAAGGACTTGACGCCGTCCAAAGCCTTCAATCCGCGCACTTTTTTTCGCGAGATGGTGTGGAAGGCTTTTCTCACGCCGCGCACCGGGCAGCATAAGCAGCCGGTGTTTCCCAAGCTTAATCGCGGACAGGTCGCGCTCACGTGGATCGGGCACGCTTCCTTTCTCGTTCAGTTCAACGATCTCAACGTGCTCATTGATCCGAATTTTGCCAACTGGCTTTTTCTCCTCAAGCGCATCAAGCGCTCCGGCCTGCGCATCGAGGATCTCCCGCCCATTGACCTCGTGCTGCTCACCCACGCGCATTTCGATCATTTCCACAAACCGAGCCTGCGCAAGTTGCCCCACCCCAAAATCGGCATCATGCCCTGGGGCATGGGCGACCTTGCGCGCAACCTCGGCTTCGAGCGCATCGTCGAGCTGGATTGGTGGGAAAGCTTTTCGCGCGGCGATTGGAAGGTCACGCTCACGCCCTGCAAACACTGGGGCGCGCGCGTCCTGCGCGACAACCACCGCGGCTACGGCGGCTTCGTCCTCGAACATCAGGGCCGCAAAATTTATCACGCCGGCGACAGCGCTTACTTCGACGGTTTCAAACAAATCGGCAATTACTTCTCGCCGGAGATTGCCCTGTTGCCCATCGGCGCCTACCGGCCTGAATCCTTCCGCAATGTCCACATGGGGCCGGACGAAGCCGTAAAAGTTTTTCAGGAACTCCACTCGCAGTGGTTGGTTCCCATGCACTACGGCACTTTCCGGCTTTCGTTCGAGGACATGGACGAGCCTCCCCGCTGGCTCCGCCAACTCGCCAACGCCAACGGCATCAGCCACCGTGTTCGCATGCTGGAAGAAGGCGTGCCGGAAGTATTTTAGCGGAACACTCTTCCCGAAATATTCGTTTCGGAACTTCGCAAGTGTGCCACTGATGTGCGCCAAGCGCCGGGCGAAGTGTGCCACAATGTCTCATTTGGCACTAATTCCGATCCGATTCGCCGGAGGTGGAATGATGTAATATTCTTTAAAACAGGGGTTTATATAAAGTGTCCCATTTCTGGCACCCACACTGCTATATGGACACTGCTTAACTAACAATAAACAACGAATTTATGGCAAAAGTATTAGGTATTGATTTGGGGACAACGAATTCCTGCATGGCCGTCATGGAAGGCGGCGAGCCATCGGTCTTGGAAAATTCCGAGGGCAAACGCACGACGCCATCCGTCGTGGCCTTCACCAAGAGCGGCGAACGCGTCGTCGGCGATGCCGCCAAGCGGCAGGCCGTGACCAATTCCCGCAACACGGTTTATTCCATCAAACGGTTCATGGGCCGCAAGTTTGATGAAGTGCAGGAGGAAATCAAACGCGTGCCCTATAAAGTGGTTCGCGCCGCCAATGGCGACGCCGCCGTGGAAGTGGAAGTGGACGGCAAACCGAAACAATTCAGCCCGCCGGAAATTTCCGCGATGATCTTGAGCAAACTCAAGGTGGACGCCGAAACCCGGCTGGGCGAAAAAATCACCCAGGCGGTCATCACCGTGCCGGCGTATTTCAACGATTCGCAACGGCAGGCCACCAAGGACGCCGGGCGCATCGCCGGCCTCGAAGTGCTGCGCATCATCAACGAACCGACGGCGGCATCGCTGGCTTACGGTCTCGACAAGAAGAAGGATGAGAAGATCGCCGTGTATGATCTGGGCGGCGGCACGTTCGATATTTCCGTGCTGGAAATCGGCGACGGCGTTTTTGAAGTGAAAGCCACGAACGGCGACACGCACCTCGGCGGCGATGACTGGGACAACAAGATCATTGACTGGATCCTGGACGAATTCAAAAAAGAGCAGGGCATGGATCTGCGCAAGCAGCCCGACGCCCTCCAGCGCATCAAGGAAGAGGCGGAGAAGGCGAAAATCGCCCTGTCCAGCGCGCAAGTTTATGACATCAACCTGCCGTTCATCACGGCGGACGCCACCGGGCCGAAACACATCGCGTTGAAGCTCACCCGCGCCAAGATGGAACAGCTTTGCGAAGACCTTTTCGAGCGCACCATCAAGCCGGTGAAGGATTGCCTGAAGGACGCGGACATTGCCGCGGCCAAGATTGACGAGCTGGTGCTCGTCGGCGGCATGACCCGCATGCCCCGCGTGGTGGAAACCGCGCACACGCTCGTCAACAAGCCGCCGCATCAGGGCGTGAACCCGGATGAAGTCGTGGCCATCGGCGCGGGCATCCAGGGCGGCGTGCTCAAGGGCGAAGTGAAAGACGTGCTGTTGCTCGACGTGACCCCGCTCTCGCTGGGCATCGAGACCCTCGGCGGCGTGTTCACCAAATTGATCGAGCGCAACACCACCATCCCGACGCGCAAATCGGAAATTTTTTCCACCGCGTCGGACAATCAACCCGGCGTGGAGATTCATGTGTTGCAGGGCGAGCGGCAGTTCACCCGCGACAACAAAACCATCGGCAAGTTTCAACTGACGGATATTCCGCCCGCTCCGCGCGGCGTGCCGCAAGTCGAGGTCACGTTTGACATTGACGCCAACGGCATCCTGCATGTCAACGCCAAGGATTTGGGCACCGGCAAGGAACAGAAAATCACCATCACCGCCAGCAGCGGCCTCTCGAAGGACGAAATCGAGAAGATGCGCAAGGACGGCGAACTCCACGCCGAGGAAGACCGCGTGCGCAAGGAAGAAATAGAATTGCGCAACGAGGCGGACAGCAATGTGTATCGCTCGGAAAAAATGTTGAAGGATAACAAGGACAAGATTTCCGAGAGCGACAAAGCGAAGATCGAAGCCGCGGTCAACGAATCGAAGGAAGCGTTGAAAGGCACGGACGCCGCCGCCATCAAGGCCGCGAGCGAGAAGCTGAACGAAGTCTGGCAGGCCGTGAGCGCCGAGCTTTACAAAGCCGCCTCCGCCAAGGCCCAGCCCGGCGCCGGTCCCGCTGGCGGCCAACCCGGTCCGCAGCCCGGAGCCGGTGGCCCCTCATCCGGCGGCAAGCCGGCGGACGAGGGCGTCATTGACGCCGAAGTCGTGGATGAGAAGAAGGGTTGAGCATGATGGCCCGCCCTTATTCCAGCCTTCAAACCCCAAAGGGGTTTTGGCACTCAGCCCAGGGTTGGCCCGATTCCCAGAGGGCCTACCCTGGGAATCCAGCGCCATTTCCATCCCACTTTCGAGCGAAGCGAGGCGAGCCATGCGAGCATCTTCGGTTCCGGCCTATGCCGCCCTTTCAGGGTGGTGTGTCTTTTGGACATTTACCCAGGGTAGTCGGCTCTGACGCGTCCAACCCTGGGCTGGATCATCCAATCCTTTCAGGATTGAGCGTGAGGGCGGCAGTTCCTCTACCCGATCTGCTTTAACAGATCAATTTTACAATATTACGGAATGACAAAATCAGTTACTCATCATCGAAAAATCCTGGCCCGGGTTTGCGCCAGGAATAATCGAAAAGAAGCCTTGGTGGAAACCAACGAACCCCGGTGGCCGTACTTTATCGTGCGGCCTCAAAATCCCAATTCGGACGTGCCGGATTGCTTCAGCGCGAGTTTCAAGAGTCTCGATGAAACGGTGGTCTCGATGCCTGGGCAGCAGACCGTGGGAATTTCAATATTGAACTGGTCGCATAACAAAGGGCAGGCGTTCAATTATTTGCGGTGAGAGCCGCCTGATATTTTTCCCGTCCGCGTGTGCGGCGGTTGACGATGCAAACGAACGAAGAATTGAATCAGATTGCGAAGCGGCTCATCTGGTGGCAGGCGCCGGAAGTCTCTCTTGCGCGGGTGCCGCGTTTTCTGATGCAGGTGATGACTCTTGGTTCGTTGCGCGAAATCGAGACGGTACGGGAGACATTCGGCGCCGCCGCGTTGCGCGAGGCGCTCGAAAATGCCGAGCCGGGCGTGTTCGACCCGAAGTCGTGGAGTTACTGGCACGCCGTTTTCGGACTCCCGGAACGGCCTTTGCCTGGCGGTTCTTTGAAATGAGCTTTGCGCCCAGATTGGACGTGCTGCCAGCGGCGCAGCGGGCGTTGTGGCCGGAACTGAAACAAGTTCCGCGACATTTTGTTTTGTATGGCGGCACCGCGCTGGCATTGCGGTTGGGCCATCGGCAATCGGTGGATTTTGATTTTTTCTGTTCCGAGCCTGTAAACACAGAACGTCTGTTGGATACATTGCCACTGCTGCGTGGCGGTCGGGTGCGGCAAGCGGGCGAGAATACGCTGACGGTGCTTTTGAACCGGGACGGCGGCGAAGTGTTCGTGACATTCATCGGCGGTCTGCCCTGGCAGCGCGTGAACGACCCGGAGCGGACGGATGACGATGTCCTGGGCGCGGCTTCGTTGCTCGATCTGGCGGCGACCAAGATGCGGGTGATTTGGGCGCGGAATCAGGCCAAAGATTTTTTGGATATTCACGCCTTACTGAAAAGCGGCTTGGGCCTGGAAGATGCGCTCGGCGCCGCGGCAACGGTGTATGGCGAACAATTTGAACCGATGGTCAGTTTAAAATCATTGACACATTTTGCCGGCGGCGACCTGGCGTCGTTGCCGGAGGAAGTGAAACAGGCATTACGGAACGCGGTGGCGAAGTTTCGCGGCAAAACAACTTTTTTCGCGCCAAAGGCCGGTGGCCTGGCTGCGGAAACATAAAAATTTTCCCGTCCGCGTGTGCGGCGGGATTTGATTCAACAAAAACAAATCAAAACAACCAGAAACCAAAGATAAAAGTATGGCACTAAACGTAAAACCCCTCGGCGACCGCATCCTCGTGGAAGCCGTCGAAGAGAAGGAAGTCAAAAAGGGCGGCATCATCATTCCTGATTCCGCCAAGGAAAAACCCATGGAAAGCCTCGTCATCGCCCTCGGCACCGGCAAGACCGATGACAATGGCAAGAAAGTCCCCTTTGAAGTCAAAAAGGGTGATCGCGTGCTTGTCAGCAAGTATGGCGGCACGGAAATCAAATTGGACGGCAAGGAATACAAGATCCTGAACGCGGATGACATTCTCGCCGTCATCGAATAAACATCAACTCAACAGCAATCAACAATTAACTTACCAATAAATTATGGCAGCAAAACAATTAGTATTTGAGGAAGCCGCGCGCCAAGCCCTCCTCAAGGGTGTGGAGAAGCTCAGCCGCGCCGTTAAAGCCACCCTCGGCCCCAAAGGCCGCAACGTGGTCCTCGACAAAAAATTCGGCTCCCCCACGGTGACCAAGGACGGCGTCACGGTGGCCAAGGAAATCGAACTCGAAGACGCCTATGAAAACATGGGCGCCCAGATGGTCCGCGAAGTCGCCAGCAAGACGAGCGACACCGCCGGCGACGGCACGACGACCGCCACAGTGCTCGCCGAGGCGATCTACAAGGAAGGCTTGAAGAACGTCACGGCCGGCGCCAGCCCCATCAGCCTGCAACGCGGCATTCAAAAAGCCGTGGACGCGGCCGTCGAACACCTCGGCAAGATCGCCAAGAAGGTCAAGGACAAGGAAGAGATCAAGCAGGTCGCGACCGTTTCCGCCAACTGGGACACCACCATCGGCGAGATCATCGCCGACGCGATGGACAAGGTCGGCAAGGACGGCACCATCACCGTGGAAGAAGCCAAGTCCATCGAGACTTCGCTCGAAGTGGTCGAGGGCATGCAGTTCGACAAGGGTTATCTCTCGCCTTATTTCGTCACCAACGCGGAAGCGATGGAAGCGAAATTGGAAGACGCCTACATCCTGAATTACGAAAAGAAAATCAGCAGCCTCAAGGACCTGCTCCCGGTGTTGGAGAAGGTGGCCAAGGTTGGCCGTCCGCTGTTGATCATCTCGGAAGATGTCGAAGGGGAAGCGCTCGCGACCCTGGTCGTGAACAAGCTCCGCGGCACCATCAATGTTTGCGCGGTCAAGGCCCCCGGCTTTGGCGATCGCCGCAAATCCATGATGGAAGACATCGCCGTCCTGACCGGCGGAAAGTGCATCACCGAGGATTTGGGCATCAAGCTTGAATCCATCGGCCTCGAAGACTTGGGCCGCGCGAAATCCATCGTCGTGGACAAGGAAAACACGACCATCGTGGAAGGCGGCGGCAAGCCCTCGGAAATCCAGGGCCGCGTCAACCAGATCCGCCGGCAGATCGAGGAAACCACCTCGGATTACGACCGTGAAAAATTGCAGGAACGCCTGGCGAAACTCGCCGGTGGCGTGGCCGTCATCAATGTCGGCGCCGCGACCGAGTCCGAGATGAAGGAAAAGAAAGCCCGCGTGGAAGACGCGTTGCACGCGACCCGCGCGGCGGTCGAAGAAGGCATCGTGCCTGGCGGCGGCGTGGCGTTGATTCGCTGCCTCTCGGCCATCGAGGCGCTGAAGCTCGTCGGCGATGAACAGATCGGCGCGGACATTGTGAAGCGCGCGGTTGAAGCGCCGCTCCGCTGCCTCGCGGCGAACGCCGGAGTCGAAGGCTCCATCGTGGTGCAGGAAGTCAAGCGGCGCAAAGGCAACGATGGTTACAACGTGGCGACCAACGAGTATGAAGATCTCGTCAAGGCCGGCGTGGTTGATCCCAAGAAGGTCACCCGCTCCGCGCTGCAGAACGCGGCCTCCATCGCCGGACTGTTGCTGACCACCGAATGCCTCATCACCGAGCTGCCGGAGAAGGACAAAGCCGCGCCCGCAGGTGGCGGACACGGCGGTCCTGGCGGCATGGGCGGCATGGATTACTAAGAGACCAGAGGAACGGAACCGTGAGCGAGGCTGGAGCACGCCAGCCTCGCTCTTTTTTTGGGGAGGGCAGGAATCGAATGGTTGTTATTTAGCCGACTTGAGCGCACCCGCTGAAGATTCCAGAGGCAAGAGAAGCCGCCGAGATTCAAGATTCCATCCGGCAGATTTTATTCCACAACAGGGACCCGATGGGCGTGGTGCAAGACTTGGTGCTTCGTTGTTTGCGGTGGAATGGGCTGTTCTTGGAAAAAGCTCCGCTAGGAGCGCCATGTCTATAGAATAAGAATCACCAGCAACCCAAGCTCCGCAGGAGCGGCATGTAAATAATTTACGTTTGTTCAGATGGCGACCGCTCATGCCGCTCCTAAAGGAGCTTGGGGAGTCCACACATTCCATCAAAAACGGCGAAGAACACAAAACTCTGACCTCGCCGCGTTGGATGCAGACGGATCTGCCACCAAGCGGCGGGGAGGGGTCTAGGCCGCGGCCGTCGCCGTCGCCGCATCAGCGGCGTCTTTTTTGCGCTGATTGAGCGTGCGGAAAAATTCGTAGCCTTCGCGCAGACGGCGGACGCACACATCCTTGTCCTCGAGCATCGTCTTGATGATGCGAAGAATCGGTTTGGGCCGCAGATAATAGGTGCGGTAAAAGCGGTCCACGGATTCGAAAATTTCCTCTTTGCTCAGGCCGGGATATTCCAGTGTGGATTGCTGCAAGCCGTCGTCATGGATGATGTCGGTCTTGTCCTTCTTGGCGAACCAGCCGTTCTGGCGGGCCATTTCGTATAGTTCGGTGCCCGGATAAGGCGCGGCGAGCGAGACCTGGATGCTGAACACGTCCAGCTCCATCGCGTAACGAATCGTCTCCTCGATGGTTTCCTTGGTCTCCACCGGCAGGCCCAAAATGAACGTGCCATGGATGATGACGCCGAGTTCCTTGCAATTCTTGGTGAACAATTTGGCTTCCTCGAGCTGGATGCCTTTCTTGATGCGGTTCAGGATTTCCTGATTGCCGGATTCGTAGCCGACGAGATACAGGCGCAGCCCGCAGTCCTTCATGTGCTTGATGGTTTCGTAATTCACGTTCGCGCGGCTGTTGCATGACCACGTCAGGCCCAGCGGCTTGAGTTGCGTGGCGATTTCCCGGGCGCGCGGAAGATTCGCGGTGAAGGTGTCGTCATCGAAGAAAAATTCCTGGACCTGCGGGAAAAGTTTTTTGGCGTGGGCCATTTCCGCCGCGACATTTTCCGCGGAACGAACGCGATACTTGTGTCCGCCGATGGTTTGCGGCCACAGGCAGAAGGTGCATTGCGCCGGGCAGCCGCGCCCGGTGTAGAGGGACACATACGGGTCCTTGAGATAGCCGATGGAATATTTTTCGATCTGCAAATCGCGCTTATAGACATCCGTGACCCACGGCAGCGAGTCCATGTCATGGATCAATTCGCGCTCGGGATTATGGACAATCTTGCCGTCCCTGCGATAGGACAGCCCGGTGACTTCCGCGAGCGGCCGGCCTTCCGCGACTTCCTTGCAGGTGAAATCAAATTCCTTGCGCCCCACCCAATCAATGGACGGCGACGCCTTCAAGGTTTCCGAAGGCAGCACCGCCGCGTGCGCGCCCACAAAACCAATCACCGTGGCGGGTTTCTGGGTCTTGATGGCTTCCGCCACTTTCGCGTCATTGCGCAAAGATGGCGTGGACGTGTGAATGATGACGTGGTCGTAATTCTTCGCCTCGGCCAGGCAGGTTTTGACATCAATATCGTGCGGCGGGCAATCCATCAACTTGCTGTTGGGGACGAGCGCGGCGGGTTGGGCGAGCCAGGTGGGGTACCAGAACGAGCGGATTTCGCGCTTGGCCTGGTAGCGCGCGCCGGCGCCGCCATCAAAACCGTCAAAAGACGGAGGACTGAGAAATAGAGTCTTCATCAATAATTAATTCGGACTATGTTATAAAACACTATGAATTTGAGCACGACCTGCTCAGGCGAATACCAACCGGCCCTTGGGCTCAGGGATGGAGCGTCCCATTTCCCGGGCGGTTTCGATCCATTCTTGAATTACCACTTCCACATTGGCCAGGGCTTCCTGATAAGTCGCTCCGTCAGCAGCGCATCCGGCCAATTCCGGCGCCTCAGCGATGAACGCATCGTCCTCTTTGCTCCAATAAATGATCAATTCGTATTTGGTCATGCTAATCGCCGGTTAACTTATATTTTAAAATCAAATCGCGAACCTGTTTTACCTGATAAGACTTCGCATTAGAGCCTTTAGGTTGCAAATTCAATATTTCCGCAACCCCGTTCCGACCAAAAATGTGATGACTACCTTTGACACGGCATCGAAAACCCAATCTTACCAACATTTGGCAAAGCCCCTCAAAAGGGATGTTGGCATCTGACGCGCCAAGTAGGACTTTTTCCAGCAACTTCTCATGCTTGCTCATTCAGGAGCACTCGCCCTCTTACCCCGCTTTCTTCGGCGCAATCTTGGCCAGCAACTCGTCGCGTTGGGTGGTGTCGCCGGTGCCGCAATTGCCGCCGCCGTTGGTGTGGTCGTGCGGTTCTTCGCGGCGGGAGAAAGCTGCTTGCGCGCCGTTCATGGCTGCGCGAGGCGAATTAATGGCGGCTTTGGCTTCGGCCAGATGGCCTTTGCCGATGGACACACCGTTGAAGGCGTTCACGGTCTTGCCGGCCAGGTACGGCTTGGGTTTCGCGCCGAAATTATATTTGATGTTCTTCCAGGTGTCGCCGAATTTCGCGTTGGTGCCAAGGGCGCCGCTGGGGTCGTAACCGCAATGCACCATGCAATTCTCGCAGCGCGGGTCGCGGGCGACGCCGTCCACCACGCCGTATTTGTCCCAATCCACCTTATCCAGCATCTCGTGATAACCGGAGTAGTGACCATCGGTCATCAGGTAGCAGGGGGCCTTCCAACCTTTGACATTGCGCGTCGGGATCGCCCAGGCGGTGCAGGTCAATTCGCGTTTGCCGGCGAGAAATTCCTGGTAAACCGGCGTGCCAAAAATGGTGAAGCGCTCGCCCCATTCCTGGATCTTGGCGAATTTCTGCCGCGTCATTTTGCGCGTGAGGAAGAAATCTTCCGGTTGCTTGTGCAGCCGTTTGACCATGTCCTTCTTCGCGGCGTCATATTCGTAGCCCGGCGAAATCGTGTGTCCGTCCACTTCCAGCGAGGAAAAGAATTCAAACATTTGCTCGAGTTCCTTGACTTCGGTTTCCTTGTAAACCGTTGTGTTGGTGGCGACTTGGTAGCCGAGGAGCTTGGCCATCTTGATGGCCTCGACGCATTCCTTGAACACGCCTTCGCGCTCGACGATGAGGTCGTGCGTGTATTCGAGGCCGTCAATGTGGACGTTCCAGTATTGCCACTGGCTGGGCGCGATGGTGGGACGCTGGTCCTTTTTGCCCTTGCGAATTTCGTCCGCTTCCTTGGTGGTGATGAGTTTTTCCTCGAGCAATTTGGCCAGCTTGGGCTCCTGCGCCTTACTGTAAATGCCCGCCAGGTAATCGCGCATTTTCTTCCGCATGAACATGCCGTTCGTGCAGATATAAACGATGCGACCCTGTTCGAGGATGCCCGCAACCAATTCCTCGATCTTGGGATAAATCAACGGTTCGCCGCCGCAAATGGACACCATCGGCGCGTCGCATTCCACGGCGGAAGCCAGGCAATCCTCGAGGGACATCATGTCCTTGAGGCTGGTGGAATACTCGCGGATGCGCCCGCAGCCGGTGCAGGTCAGGTTGCAGGTGTGGAGCGGCTCGAGCTGCAACACCAAGGCAAACTTGGGCGTGCGCCGCACCTTGTGTTTAATAATATGACTGGCGATTTTAGCCGTCAGGGCCAAGGGGAATCGCATAAATTAGATTTTATTGGATTTGCGCCAATTGCTGGACCGGCGCTAATTGAGGAACGGTGTTGGTCGGTGCTGGCTTGGGATCGGCCTGCATGAAGGGCAGGAAGTTCAGAGGCGAAACACTGCGGGACGCGCTCACGCCCCCGCACCCGGAGCAAAGGAGCAACAAGGTTCCCGCGCCCAAGATTGTTTTATGTTTCCAATTTAACTTCACGCTAGGCTATACTATATAAGCCTAATGCCTATATTAGCAACATCTAATTCACGGAAAGCCAGACCCATGAAACCCGCCTGGTTTTGCCGCAAGTTCAGGCTGCTTGCCGTTTTGCACATTTGCTGCGCGACCGCTTGCCTGGGAATCTTTACGGTTTCCGCGCAAACTCAGACCATGCCTATCGAGTCGTTGGACGGCAACCCGGATTTTGCCGGCCAATATAAAAAAGCGTACCAGGAGGCCAAGGCCCGTTTCGAAGCCCAAACCAATAATGCCGAGGCCGCCTGGCAATTCGGCCGGGCATGCTTTGACTGGGCGGATTGCGCCGGCTCGAACGCCGCCCGCGAAGAGATTGCCGTGCAGGGCATCACCGCCTGCCGGGCGCTGATCGGACAGGACACCAACTCGGCTCCCGGCCACTATTATCTGGGAATGGATTTGGGGCAGTTGGCCAGCACCAAAACCATCGGCGCGCTGAAAATCGTGCAGGAAATGGAAATCGAATTCAAGATCGCCATCAGCCTTGATCCCAGGTTTGACTACGCCGGTCCCGACCGGAATCTCGGATTGCTCTACCATCAGGCACCCGGCTGGCCGATGAGCATCGGCGGCAAATCCAAGGCGCGGCAGCACCTGCAAAAAGCGTTGAAGTTGGCCCCCAATTATCCGGAAAACGTGATCAACCTGATCGAGGCCGATCTGGATTGGGGCGATAAGAATGGCGCATTGCGCGAGTTGAAAGTGCTGGATGAACTTTGGCCGGCCGCCCAGGCGGAATTCACCGGCGAAAAATGGGCGCCGAGCTGGGCCGACTGGAAACCGCGCCGTGAACGCGCCAAAAAGAAAGCCGCCGAGGGATCGCACGCCGTCGAAGCCCCTCACAAAATCACGGATAATTAAGCGGGAAATGGCCGCGAAAAGTCACAAAGGGCACAAAAGAAAGAATCAGTAAACAAGGCTTTTCGGCAAAAATATTCCGGCCTGCGAAGGAGTAAATTTCTTGGTGAGACTCAGTAGTTCTGATTAATTTTGCGCCTTTTGTGCCTTTTGGTGGCCATGATTTCCGCCCATTATGAATTTGCGGGAACCACCGCCGTCCAGCAGTTGGAGCCGAATTTTTGTTTGAATTTCTCCACGAAATTTTCCGCCAAGGCGCGATCTTGCAACACGGCAAACGTGGTGGAACCACTGCCGGACATGAGCGTGGCTGCCGCGCCGTTCGCGCGCAGGAATTCCTGAAACAATGCGAGTATCGGATATTTCTCCAGCGCTGGAGCCTCGAGCGAATTATAAAATTCACTGCTGGCCGCGGCGAGATCGCCGGTTTGCAACACGCTGATTAATTTCTCCGCCCGGCCGGGCCGCCCGTTCAGCGCGACGGGAAAGCGCGCCAGATTTTGATAGGCCCACGCCGTGGAAATGCCAAAACCCGGATGGATCAGCAAAAAAAACGCGCCCTTCAACGCCGGGAACGGTTCGCAGGCGATGATCTTCTCCCCGCGCCCGATGGCCAGCGCCGGTTTCGTTTGCAGGAAAAATGGAATGTCCGAACCCAGTGCCGCTGCCAGTGACGTTAGTTGGTGTAATTGGAGCGGTTCGCCGAAAAGCTCGTTCAGGCCCAGCAGGGTTGTGGCTGCGTTGCCGCTGCCTCCGCCCAGACCGGCCGCCAGGGGAATTTTTTTCTCGAGCTGGATTTGCACTCCCTCGTTCAACCCGGCGGCTTGCAAAAAGGAAGCCGCCGCGCGATGCACCAGATTCCGCGCGTCGGTGGGCAGGGAGTGATTGCTGCAAGTCAGTTGAATGCCCCGGCCCCCGCGCGAAAAAACCAGGTGGTCGCAAAATTGGACCGGGTGCATCACCGTTTCCAACTCATGGAAGCCATCCGGCCGTTTGCCCAGGATGTTGAGGAGCAGGTTGACCTTGCAGGGCGAATCTTTTTCCAGACTCACTGAAAAAGCGCCAGCGCGAGGGGCCGGCGCGAAATGATCAATCAGACTTTAGTCATCAAACACGCGGAACCGGCTGCCTGGAAACCACGGTGCGACATCGCCGCCGCTGAATCCCATTTGGCGGTCGGTGTCAAACGTCGCATCCGACCACTTGCGCGGATGAAACGAGTCCGGATACAGCGGCTTCGGACTTAAATAATCCGTGCAGACGGGCCCGTAGGGCGGAATCGGAAACGTCACTATTTCGTAGAGGCCCACTCCGGTCCGGGCCACTGTGCGGTCAACCCCGCGAATGAAGCCGGTGGAGACACCCACATCGGTGCCGTCAAAAATTCCCGCTTGTTCCACGGAGCGTTCAAATTCACCGCCGCGCACGATTTCCCCGAAATTGGAAATGCCGCGCCCCATTTTTTCTTCCGGACCGGCGCAGCCAGCGGCCATGACCGCAACCAGGGTGAGGGAACCCAGGACATTAAGAGAGTTACGCATAAACATTGTGAACCGTTTTGAATAATCTAGGCGGAATTTGGCGCTTGTAAAGCGCTTTTCTGGGCGTGAAATAAATTTTTCGCCCAACTTAACGCTCCTCACGCTCGGCGGCTTCCGCCGCCGCTTCGCGCTTCTTCTCCTGCCGCTCCCAATACCACGCGATCCAGACGCTCAGTTCGAAAAGCAATTGCAAGGGCACCGCCATCAGCACCTGGGTGAAAACCTCCGGCGTGGTCAGCACCGCGCCGAGGACCAGGTTGATCACGATCATGTAAGGCCGCGCTTTCGATAGGATGGCGTAATTCAGCAGGCCAATCTTGACCAGCACCAAAATCACCACCGGCAATTCAAAACCCAGGCCCATCCCCAGCAAGAATTTGCAAACGAAGCCGATATACTCCCCCGCATCCCACATCGTGGAAGCAAACCCGAACCAATTGGCGTAAACCTGCGAAGCCGCCAATGCCGCGGGCAGCAGCACGAAGTAACAAAACAACACGCCGCACATAAACAGCGGCACCGCAAACAACAATCCTCGATAGAGATATTTCTTTTCGTGAATCTTCAGCGCGGGCAGCGCAAACTGCCCGATAAAATAGAAAATGAAAGGCGAAGCCATCGCGATCCCCGCATAAAGCGCCACCTTGAACCCGACCATGAACGCCTGCGCCGGACTCAGGACAATCAGGTTCAGCATCATGTGCTGGCTTTCTTCCGCCGCCGCCGGGTTGGTGTTTACCTGCAAACCCAAGACCCGGATCTGATTGGTGCCCGATACAATATTGATCGGAGCAACCTCCATCGCGATGAAACGATTCGTCCCCAGATTCAATGAGTCTTGCGCGGCGGCATCCAATGGAAAAACCCCCAGCCGGTTGGTCCCGAATGAAAGCGTGACGATTTGATTGGTGCCGGGGTATTTGACGACCGCCTTGGACAGAGGCCGGGCAAGAATTTTGACGACGTAATTTCCAGCGAGGAGACAAACGATCACGCCGATGAGGACAGCCGCGCCGCTTTTGATGAGCGCCCAACGAAAATCCTCGAGATGCTCGAGAAATGATTTTACCGGCCCGCCTTCGTCCTCTGACCATTGAGGACGGTCCTCTTCGGGCTCAATCGCCATGATCGGATGCTAAAATCAGGCCTTCTGGCCGGGAGAAGTTTGCGAGACAGTCCGTTCTTCCGTGGCGACGACTGAAGTGGGGGGAAGCTTTTTCTGCGGCGGAGGCGCCGGGGTTTCGTCCATGGCATTATGCATTTCGTCGGTCACATCCCGGGTGGCCTTCTTGAATTCCTTGATGCCCTGGCCCAAACCCTTGGCCAGTTCCGGCAACTTCTTGGCGCCGAACATCAACAGCACAACGCACAAAATCAAAATGATTTCGCCTCCACCCAGATTAAAAATACCTAACATCGCATTCATAGACTTTCCTAAGTTATAACCAACCTACGCCACGCCGGGGCAATAGTAAAGCACCAAAAACACCGCGTTTTCACGTCTGACAAGCTGAAGCTTGAACTCCGAACTCCGCCAACGCCGTTCGAGGTAGGGATGGCGCGCTGCGCCATCAGCGCCGCGTTCAGCAGCGGCGCAATTCCCCGCGTTAAACCTGCGTCCCGCTGCAATCCTTCCGCCCGCTATGACGCGGGCGGGGGAAATCGCAGCGCGATTTCCCTACCATTCAGGCCCTTACATCTTGGGCGGGAGGAGCACCACAAACTCATCCCGGCGGTTCTTTTTCCAGGCTTGCTCATTGTGGCCGGGATCGGCGGGATTATCTTCGCCCTTGGTGAGGGTGTCCACGCGTGAAGCTTCAATGCCCAGCGAAACCAAGTACTCCCGAGCGGACAGGGCGCGGCGTTCTCCGAGCGCGCGGTTGTATTCTTCCGTGCCGCGTTCATCGCAATTGCCTTCCACCCGCACGGCAGCCTGGGGATTTCCCTTCAAATAATTGGCCACGTCTTCCAGTTTCGCTTGCTCGCTCCCTTTGATGGCAGATTTGTCGTAATCAAAATAGACGGTGGCACGCGCCAACGAAGCAGGGTCTTCAACCCAGCCGGGATGCATTGGGCCATTTGGAACTATGCTTCTATTTGCAATGTTTCGACTATCCACATCGCTAATTGGATTTAGAGGCGGTTGCGGATTAATTGGCGGCTGGTCGGGAATATGGCTTGCTTGTCCCGGCAGCGGCGTGGCGTTCTGCGGCTTGTGATTCTTGCAGCCAACGGCGGTGATTGTCAGGGCTGACCCTAACACCAATAAATTCATTATCTTCGTGAGTTTCATTGCATTCTTCGTTTCTGGGAAGAGCTATCTTGCCCAACTGGGTTGTGAGTTGCTGACACCGCTTCCCGAAGCTCGGGAAGCATCCTTGACTTGTTTCGTAGGCACGTCAAGCAAAGACAACATGCGGTTGCCCCCGCTGCCGCGCCGCACAAAAATCAATGTCCGCGAGTTTGGCGCCCAGCTCGGGTCTTCCCCGTTCACCAGGGGCTCCGCCGAACCGCCGCCCGCCGGAACCACGCAAATGCTGAAATCCCCCATCTGCGCCGTAAAGGCGATCCATTTCCCGTCCGGCGACCAATCCGGCTCGGAGGGGTTGGAAACACCGCTCGTGGAAATCCGCACCATCTCGCCGCCATTGGACGGCACTTTGTAGAGCGACCGCCGACCGGCCACTTTCGTGGCAAAACATACCCATTGTCCGTCCGGCGACCAGCACGGCGAGGACGCCTCGCGGGTGGTGGTCAATTGCTTTAAATTTTTTCCGTCCGCATCGCAGACAAAGATGTCCGGGTCGCCGCTTTTGCTCAGCACCATCGCCACCCGGCGGCCATCCGACGAAACCGCCGCGCTGCTGTTCATCCCGGCGTAATGGGCATAATTCTGCCGCTCGCCCGTGGCCAGGTTCTGGTAAAAAATATCGGGATAACCGAGCTTGTAGGAGGTGTAATACAACGCGAGATGTCCCGGCACCCAGCAGGGCGCGGCCACGGTGCTGTTGTCCCGCGTCACTGCCTGGCGATTGTAACCGTCAAAATCCGCGATGTAAATTTCCCCCAACCCGCCGGTGTTGCCCTTGAAGGCGATCTTGGTCTCGGCGATGCCGTTGGCGCCGGTGAGTTTCAGCACGACTTCATCCGCGAGCCGGTGCGCCTGCGCGCGCGCGGTCCCGCCGCTATAGACTTTCGAGAGCAGCACGTTTTTGCCGAAGCTCAACTGGCCGGTCACGCTGCCATTATTATTGCCCGAGAGCGCGTACTTGGCCGAGTCCGGCGACACCTCGATAAATCCCATCACCGTCAAATCGAAGCTCAAAACATGCGCCACCTCGCCCGTGAATCCGGTGACGGAAATGGGCGTGGGAGGAGTGAGGCCGGTAAATTGCGAGGGCTTTTCCACACGGGGGACAGAAATGTCTTGTGCGTTTGACGTGGCCATCAAAACACCGAAGGCGAGCGCCGCAATGGCACAGAGCGTCATTATTCCATACCGCCTCACTAGGAACCGCACCCTCACCTCACCCCAACCCAATGGCTTCCCAAGCCCGCCACCAGTGAGGCGCCCAGCATACAACCAGCGCTTCGCGCTCCGTGGTCCCCTCCCTCGGAGGGAGCGGAGAGGGAGAAGATCTCGCGGTTTCAATGCTACAATGCGCGAAATCATTTGGTGAGTTCTCTCGCCCAGCCTACGGCCATCTTCCAACCTCGAAGAGGTTGCGGAACAAAGCCCAAGGTTGGCCCGCTCCTGGCCTTGCGGGCCTACCTTGGGAAAACCGTTCGGGTGGATTTCAACCTCGAAGAGGTTGCGGCATGATTTCACGGGTAATGCGCGCGCTTTGGAAGGCAGCCAAGCGGATTGGTCGCAACCTCTTCGAGGTTGGTGAGCGCTTGCGAACGCCTTGACCCAGGGTAGGCTCGCCGACGAGCCAACCGCTGGGCTTTGGGGCAAAACCTCTTCGAGGTTTGGGAAACGGGCCAAGCCCAGCCCCTTATGACCGTCCCTTGGCATCCCAACCAGCGCAGAAGCGTTTGTTGCCTGGCGTGACATTATTCTACTCCACAAATTCTTTCTCATCCTGTTTGTTGTTTGGTTCGGAGGTTGAAGCTAAAGTTCACCGTGATTTGCTGTTGTTTAAAACTCTCCGGAAATGGCTCAATAAAAGTGACCGCTTCGAGGGCGTTCTTGACCGATCGGTCCAACGACGGGATTCCCGAGGACTCAGTTATGTGGGCGCTGATCACGCTGCCATCCCGCGCAATCGTGACACTCACTCGGATTTCCGGAGCCGAAGCGTCCACATCTGTCGGCGGGTTCCAGGCGTTGAAATATTTGCTGGAAATGATGCCGCCATAATTAACCGTGACCGGCCCGGGACCGCCAACACCGCGCGGCATCTCGACTGGCGTGCTCGATGACATATGTTGGCCGATGGTCTTATAGGCCATTGCGAATTGATTGGCGGCGCGTTTTCTATCATCCTTGGCCCGGGCGTCTGCCGCTGCCTGTGCCTGTTCAGCTTTATCGCTTTTGCCGCGAGTGACCTGCTTCAAAGCGGAAGGGTCAATTTCGACCTTGTGCTCGGCTTTCGGTTTCTCCGTTAAATTATCCTTAGGCGGTTTCACTTTATCCGGTTTCGGAATTTCAACCCGCGCCTTGGGCGGATCGTGATGAACAATTTTCTTGGGCGGTTCTGGAATCGGCTTGGCAGGTTCGGCCGGTTTTTGTTTCGGTTCCGGCGGCGGCGTGGCCTCCGGCTTGGGAGTGACTGGCGCGGCGGGTGTGACCGGCGCGGCAGGCGCGGCTGGGGGCAAGGGCGCCGGGGCCGGCGGAATTGCCGCGTCCGGGCTGCCGCCGCCGCTCGCAAGTTCCATCTCCACATCCTTGGAGCTATACACCGTGATGGGCTGCATCGCCGGCTCATGCGGCGACGGCATCAGCGCCGAGCCGAACAGCAACAGCCCCACCAGCAGCGAGTGAAACGCCGTGCTGGCGACAATGCATTTTTTTTGCAGCCGGTCCATCATGGGTGCGCGCGCGCATCCGCCCGCAGCGAAATCCGCGTTATGCCAATTAGTTCGCAACGATCCAAAATATCCGCCACCAGTTTATATTTTCCATCCCCGTCTGCGCGGATGTAAACGAGCAGGTTCGGGTTCGCCCGGAATTCCCGCTGCAATGCGCGCATGATGTCATCGAGCGAAAGCCGTTTGTGGTCCAGCACATAATAACCTTGCGGGCTGACTTCCACCTCGTGAATATCCTTTTTGACGATGGATTGTTTGTCATCCTTGCCGACGTTCGTGGGCAATTGCAAATCCAGCCCTTTCTCCAGCAACGGCGTGGTGATGACAAAGATAATCAGCAGCACGAACGCCAGGTCCAGCAGCGGCGTGATGTTGATGTCGCTCAGCGTCACCAGTGCATTGCGTTGGGAGAAGCGGCGCATCAGTCGTCCTCCAGGTATTCGGTTTCCATTCGGGAAATCAGTTCCTGCGCGAAGTTGTCAAGTTGCACCGTCATCACGCGCAGGTTATGCACGAGCCAGTTGTAGCCGAACATCGAGGGGATGGCCACGAGCAGGCCCGCGACGGTGGTGATCAACGCCGCCGCCACGCCGGGCGCCATGACCGCGAGGCTCGCGTTGCCCTGCTGAGCGATGTGGCCGAAGGTGCTCATCACCCCCCACACCGTGCCCAGCAGACCGAGAAACGGCGCGCCGCTCACCGCAATCGCCAGCAGAATCAAACCCGATTCCAGCTTGAGCGATTCCTGCGCGACGGTGTTTTCCAGTGAACGTTTCACGTGTTCCATGCCTTTGAGCGAGACGAATTTTTTCCGGCTGCCATCCAGATTATTTTTCAGGCGCGCGTCCAGTTCCAGGCTGCCCGCCTGATAAACCATGAACAACGGGCAACCCTCCACCTGCAATTTGCGGTCGAACATGCCGAGCACATTTTTCTGGCTCTTGAATTCCGTGCCGAAATAAAGATCCAGCTTCGTGGCGCGGTGCATCTGAATCGCTTTGGTGAACATCACGAACCACGCGATGATCGAGAAAATGAACAGGCAGAAAATGATGACCTTCGCCTCGGGCGTGGCTTGCTGCCACACATAAAGCAACTCGGGCGTGTTTGATCTCTCACTGCCAGCGGCAGCCAGGAAAATAGGTACATTCATTCCATCACGATTAAAACCACGTTTTACTTGGTCGTGAGGAATTTATTTTGCGCCCAAGCGGTAATTGGTCAACGTCAGGGGAATTTTTATCCAACCACCGCAAAATTGCAAAATAATTTTGCAAAAAAATTGCGAGCGCGTGGCGATGCGTCATAACTGCCAGGCAGAGGGGTGATGGGCTTGTGGCAGATTATGCTTAAAACATTTAATGTGAATGCTTTACAATGTGAAAGAGCATCATTGCCAGCACTTGCAAATAGCTTACCGCATATTTACATCGTCCGCCGGTTCATCCTCGCTCAGGTCAGTAATTCCCGGCTCTTGGACGACGGTCCATTGACTGTCCGGGTTATATTCCTTCATCGCGGCGGCGATGCGCGGGGTTTTTTCGCCGAGGCACCGCTGATAAACCACCCCATCCTGGTTGACGATGAAGGTCATAATTCCCGAATCACCCCAGCGCACCGGATAAGCGACCAGCGCAAAGCCGCCGGTCATTTTGCCCTGGCGAACATAATTCATTTTGCCCCCTGGCGCGTCGGGTCCCTGCCGCGTCAAGATCCTGAAAAAATATCCGTGAAAGGGACGCGGTCCTTTGCCGCTCTTCCAGCTATAACCTTCCAGGCCCGCCTCAACCACCAAGGCCGACAACGGGCTGGGCGCGTTGTTGGTCTCCGCCCAATACAAACCGTCCGTCTTTCCCGCAGCGCTACGGAAGTGCTGCGCATATGTTGGATCTCCGTTGCTCCCGGCAAATCGGCTGGCGTAGTCGCGCTGGGCTTTGGCATAAATCCGGCAAACTCCAATCGCGTGATATTCGTCATGGCCAATGTGCCGGTTGATGATTTCCTCCTCGCCCGCGATGGTGTCAAAGAACCAGGCGCCATTGGTTTGGATCAGCGGAATGGGAAACGGCCACTTCTGCGCGCCGATCTCGAGAGTCACCTTGTTATTGCCCTCGGGCACGGAGTCGCACCGTTCCGAAACATCGGCGGCGAATTTTTCAAAATGCTTTTCGTCGAGCGCCTGGTCGCCAGTCAAAATATTCGTGAGTTCCGGGCCAAAGATTTCACGAAGCGCCTGCCGGTCATGCGCCCGAGCCGCTTTGACCAAATCATTCGTAGCCGCCGCCGGCGAAGCGAAAGTGCGTTGAGCGGCAGCCGGTTCGTCTGCACCGCGAACTTTCGGCGCGACCGTCGCGCAATAAAATAATAACAGACCAAAGGTCAGGCTGGTGGTGGCGCGAAAACTGAGAATCCTCGATATCATAATAATTCTGTGACCTGAATTTTATCTGCCATGACCCCCTCCGCCGCCCCCTCCATGACCCCCGCCCCCTCCGCCATGACCTCCGCCCCCTCCACCGCCGCCGTGAGATCCGCCGCCATGGGACACCCCCGCAGCTCCGCGGCTGCCGGCTCCGCGCTGGCCAAAGGAATGGTCGTCATGTCCATGGTCCTCATGTCCGTGATCCCGGTCCCCGTGCCAGTATCCTCCACCCCAAAAACCGCCGACATAATAATCAGGACCGCCATAATAGTCCGGCCCGCCGTCATAATAGCCGGGGCCCACGCAACCGGCCAGCAGCCCGATTATGCCGAGGCAAAGCCAAATCCGCCAACCTTGAGCCGATTTTTTTGAGCCGTTCATCTGCGTGAACATTCCCGTGAACCACGATGCGGTCAAATTTTATAATCATGCGGAGTCACGGGTGCGGGGCAAAATTCTTCGGTCTGTGAATTTCTTTGGCCGTTTGGGTCTAAAATATATGTGACTCGAAAGGGATCATTTTCCCGGCCTGAAAGGCCGCGGGAAATTAGCCAGCTACGCAGTGGCTGGTAAACGCATGAAAAATCAGCCGCGTCCCGCAAGGGACGCTGGATTCCACTCCCTCTGCGCCTTTCCTGCGTCCCTTCAGGACAGGAAGGTTTCCCTCTGGCCTCCAGGCACCTTGTGCCTGGCTAATATCCGTGGTCGCTCCGCGACGAGAAAACCCGCATTGCTTCCAGCCCCAGAATTTCGTCCTGCACCCCGAGCCACCATTGATTCAACCGGCTATCGCCATTCCTGTTCCTTTGTGCCACACTTGCAAAATGCGGAAACGCTACGCCATTCTCTTTGCCACGATCATTCTGGCCTTCGTGGCCGGATTGGCCTGGCGGTTATCCCTGCCGCGCGAGCCGACTTATCAAGGCAGGCCATTGAGTTATTGGTTGGAGGGTTACTCGACCGCCGACATTTCAGAAACTTCACAGCAAAGTGCTGACACAGCCATGCGCGAAATTGGAACCAATGCGATTCCAACGCCCTTGAGGATGCTCCAAGAAGACGATTCCCATTTGAAACTCAAATTCTTTTCAGTCGTTGAGAAGCAACACTTCATAAAAATCCACCATCTGCCCGCATCGGAAATAAATTACCGCGGCATGAAGGGTTTTCAAATTTTAGGCGCAAACGCAAAGGGGGCTGTGCCTGCGCTAATTAAGATTTATGAAGCCGAGGATTCGCGAGCATCCGGAGGTTTCGCTGCGGTCAGCTTAGGAGCGATTGGCCCGAGTGCAAAGGAAGCCATTCCGGTCTTGCTAAAACGAATGTCGAGAACAAACATCTTGGATCGGGTGTTGACTATGCAAGTTCTCGGAATGATCCATTCTGAACCTGAAATCACGGTTCCGGTTTTAATCAAACACCTAAACGACAACGTGTATATGGGAGGACACCGTTATACTCCTACGGCGATAGAGGCGCTCGGGCACTTCGGCACTAACGCCCTTGAAGCCGTCCCCGCGCTTATCCAAATGCTCGATGATGCTGACCCTACACTGCGCAATCGCATCATCTCAGCCCTCCAAGAAATTGATCCCCAAGCAGCCGCGAATCTTAGAACAAATTCCCCTTAAATCCGCCCCCAGGGCAGACGCATCTAAATCACCGATTTTTCTCATTAACACCGCGGCTTTAGCTCGGTGGGTCGCAGGCGTGAGTGAAGCGTAGCCGTTTTTAACGGCTTTCCTCAGATGGGTAAGCCGTTAAAACGGCTGAAAACAAGTTCTGGTCGCAATTCACCGGGCTAAAGCCACGGTGTTAATGAAACGGGTCTCAAAACATTGAGATTTTGATGCGTCTGCCCTGAATCCGCCCCGAACTTCCCTTTACACCCGGGTCCGTCCGTGCTATTCTGACAGTCATCCGGTTCGCGTCAATTAATCAGGCCTGTGACTCCGCAATTCCACAAAAGAATTCCGAGCAAAACCCCGATTGAATTTACGTCTCCACAACCAATTGATCTCCGTGGCATCACTCCCATAATCCGCACTCCGCACTCCGCATTCCGCAATCGCCCCGCCTTTACCCTGATCGAGTTGCTGGTGGTCATCGCGATCATTGCAATACTGGCGGGTTTGCTGCTCCCGGCGCTGGCGCGTTCCCAGGGCCGCGCTCAATCCATTACCTGCATGAACAACAGCCGGCACCTGGCCCTGGCCTGGACGCTTTATACGGACGATAACAACGACCGGCTCGTCTATAATCTCGGCGGTGTGGTGAACGCGAACAACCCCAGCAACTACGACCCGTACGCCACGGCCGGACAGCCCAACTGGGTGGACAACGTCATGGATTGGACGCTCTCGCCGGAAAATACCAACACGGCGTTCGTGAACACCTCCCTCCTGGCCCCTTACTCCGGCTATTCGATACCCATTTACAAATGCCCGGCGGACCGCGCCCTCAGCAGCGCGCAAATCCAGGCTGGTTGGACCGGCCGCGTCCGCAGCGTCGCCATGAACGCCATGGTCGGCGATCCCGGCAACCTGCTCGTCGGCGGCGCGAACATCAACAACCCCGGCTACAGCCAGTTTCTGAAAGATTCCGATATTCCCTCGCCTTCCGGCATCTTCGTATTCCTGGACGAGCATCCCGACAGCATTAACGACGGTTATTATCTTGATCTCTGGCCCGTGAAATCCAGCGGCTACAACAGCAGTTCCGCGCAATGGGAATGGATTGATCTGCCCGCCTCCTACCACAATGGCGGCGCCAGCTATTCGTTTGCGGATGGCCACACGGAAATTCATCATTGGGCTTGCGCCAGCACCGTCCGCCCGGCTGTTCCCGGCGGCGCGGGGCTGCCGTTCTGGGTCGCGGCCAATGACGACGCCGATCTTTACTGGGTGCTCAAACGGATGAGCACCGTCGCTGGAAACTGATGAAACACGGAACCGCCCGGCATGGGGGCGTCTTCTGCCCGCGCAATTTTCTTGCAATCCCCTCTGGAAATTCTTAATCAACGGCATGGCCCTCGGAGTTTACGACATTCTCTTGGTGGATGATGAAGCCAACCTGCTTTCCATCGTCGGCGATCTGTTGCAGATCCATGGATTCACCGTGCTCACGGCGCGGAACGGAGCCACGGCGTTGAAGCACTTGGAAAACAAGGTGGGCCTGATCATTCTGGACCTGAATTTGGCGGGCGAGGACGGACTCGGCTTGATGGACTATTTCAAATCCATGCACCCCGGCGTCCCGATTATTCTTTACACGGGATTGATTCATGATCATCGCCAGGTGGCCGGCATGCTGCAGCGCGGCGCGGCGTCCTACGTGGACAAATCCCAACCCATCGAGGCGCTGCTCTCCGCGATTTACGAAGTCCGGTCCAAGCGCGCAGCGAAGGCGTAGGTGGGAAAGCTCCAAGCGTCCAAGCTCCAACCTCCAGAGAATAGCCAACCTCGCAAGCTCCAATTTTGGATGTTGGAATTTGAGGTTTCTCTGGAGGTTGGAGCTTGGACGCTTGGAGCTTAGTCATAGTGTTCAGTGGCTTCGCGCCTAAGCAACCGTTTCACCTACAACCATCGCGCAGCCGAAAAACTCACTTGCCGCCGTCCATCCGGGCCTGGAGCAGGAGCGTGCTGACCTTGACGGTGAGTTCGATGGGCAGAATGGGTTTGGGAATAAAATCGTTGCCGCCGCTTAAAATGGAGCGGGCGCGGGTCTTGGAGTCGCCGTGGCCGGTGATGAAAATCACGGGAGTATGCCGGTGGTGATCCAGGCGGCGAAGCTGCTCGCACAGCACCATGCCGTTCATGCGCGGCAATTCCACGTCCAGCAGCACGAGGCCGAAGGCGGTTTGCCTCAGTTTTTCCAGGGCTTCCAGCGGGTCCGCCAGGCTCGTGACGCGCATCTTCGCCAGCACGAGCGCCTGCACCACGCCACGGCTGGACACCTGGTCGTCATCCACGAGCAGCACCTCGCTGACCGGCACGTTTTCCGGGTGCGAGGCTTCAAACTTCTCCAGGTGCAGCGTTAGAAATGAAACTGCGGCCGCAATGGTGTAGCGGCACGAATCCGACATGGCCGCTTTTTTTTCCTGCAAATGAAAGAGCATTAATTCCAACGCGCTGGACAACTGCGCCAGTTCATTAAACCGCGCCATGCTGGCCATCTGCGTCAGAAAACCCACCCGCTGGCTCAATTCCTCGACGCGTTTCAATTCCGCCGCCGGAGTGCCCGCCTCCAGAAAGTTTCGGGAGAGTTCGCGTATGTCCGACACCACCCGCGGCAGATGTTCCTGAAATTCCTGCTGCACGCGCGTGCGGAATTCCGTCCCTTTCGCCTTTTCGGCGGGGGACTTGGGCGCGGCAGTGGTTGAAGCCCCAGTTTCAGCCGCGGCGCAGGATTGACGGGAGGGGGATGCAGTCGGCGGGCTTGTGTTGAGGGCTTTATAGATCAACTTAATCAGTTGTCCAGGAGTGCCGGTTGATTTGGGAAGTTCCACCACGTCCGCGGACTCGGCGTAATCTCCGAGCGCGGCCAGGAGCGAGTTGGAGAAAACAATCACCGGAATGGATTTGAGTTCCTCGTGCTGGCGGATGAATTTAATCACGTCCGCGCCGTTCATTTTTGGCATGAGCAAATCCAGCACCGCCACGTCCGGCTTGAACTCCACCAGACGCTTCATTGCCTCCACGCCGTCCACCGCCACCGCCACTTCAAAGCCCTCGTCAATGAGCTTGTCGCGGTATATGCGAGCCACGAGCGGGTCGTCATCTGCGAACAAGATCCTTTTCACTGCGTTGGTTTTATAACAAATCCCCGGGACTGTCACTGGTATTCTGGATGGGTTTGGCGCAAGGGGTGACCGGGAATGCGACTTTCCTTTTCGTCAGCGCCTGCGATTATAGTCCGCTTGGGAATACGTTTTCGCCGCCAACGCGGCGGCCCGTTGCCGCAACTCCTCGTCCAACTCGAATTCCACCCAATTAATTCCCTGCTTCTCAACAGCCACCACACTCATGGCGCGCTCCCAATCGGCGCGGACAATGCGAATCGGCGGCGGTTGCACCGAGCCTTGGATCAGCAGGCCGTGCCGCGTCCGGCGTTGCGCCGCGCCCGCCACCTTTCGTCCCTGCCACAGCACGTCGAATTTTTCGTGGCCTTCAAAGCATTGGCCGGGCAGCGGTTTCCGGCAATCCGCGGCCAGTTCCGTGGTCACCCCCAATTGGTGAAATGCCGACTGGATCCATTCGTGCATCCGCTCATAACTCTCCACCGCCTTGAGGTCATACCACGCCGCGCCCGGGGGAAAAATGGCGCTGTAAGTCCAATCCGCGTCATGCGGCACGAGTCCGCCGCCAGTTGGCCGACGGACCAATGGGCGCAACAAGGTCATGCGCTCCACATCGGCGATTTTTTGGAAATAACCGAACGTGGCTGCCGGTTCGGTCCAACTGTAAAAGCGCAACACCGGCCGGTTGAGCATGGGCGCGGTTTCGAGAAGGGTCTCATCCACGGCCATGTTCCACGCCGCGTCGCCAGCGGCGGAATGAAGGCGATACCATGAATTTGAAATCGGTGTTGTCACAACGACGACTGACCAGGATTTTTCAACCGTCCCTTTCGGGACTTGTTAATGACTTTTCCACACCCGGCGTTCAAACGCCGGGCTATTTTCAAATGTCCCTCCGGGACAACCAAGCCTTTCACAACTTACTCCGGCCCCCAAATATTTTTCACATGCGCGATGCCTTTCAAGGCTTCCTCCGCCGGCATCATGGGGCTGAATTCAAACACTTTCAAATGACCCGGTTTCACGCTGCGCTTAAGCCCCGCGAAATCAACCGTGCCCGTTCCCGGCGCGCAATGGTCGCGACCCGGAAACTGCACGTCGTGAATATGAAACCCATACAACCGGTCGCGCTGCGATTCCAAATGAAACGCGTGATCTATGAACCCCAGGTTCTCCTTGATTTGCGCGTGGCCCAGATCATGCCAATAGACCGCCGCCGGGCTTGCCAGCACTTTGAAAAGTAGCGAAAAGTCCGACTCCAGCGGCAGTTCCTCCAGCCCCTCGCGGTTCTCGATGCCGAGCTTCACGCCCAATTCCTCGGCCAGCGGCAGCACCCGTTTCAACAGTTCATTCGCGCGGTCAATGTAAGGCTCCTTGATCGCCTCGCGCTTTTTTTGCACCTCCGCGCAGAGCTTCTGGTATTTGGGTGATTCCTTTTCGCCGCGAACCAGCAGCTCCATGAGTTTGTCCGTGTAATCCTTCATTTCCATGCTGCCGTAATGGATCACGACGAGGGGCGCCTTGAGTCGCCCGGCCATCTCGATGGTCTTGCGGGTGTAACGATAGGCGCTGTCGCGTTCGGCCGGTTTTTCCGCCGACAACCGGTAAAGATTCGGCGCGGAGTTGTTCACGCCGAGGGGCAGCGGGCAAAAATTATGCAGGCTGGAAATTTTTATCTCGCCCGCTTCCACCGCCTCGATGATGCCCGGCAACAGGCTGATGCGCGTGCCGTGGCTCAACTCGGCGTGGTCGAAGCCCAGCTCGCGGATTTCGCGCAACATGAGGCGGCCATCCGTGTGCCGATGGGAATTCCAACAGGTCGAAAATGAATACATAAAGCTAAGGCCGGAGGAGCGAATGGCCACCAAGAAGCACAAAAGACACAAAAGGTTCAAAGCGGATCCGGCCTCCCCAAAAAGGGGCCTTTCCATCCGGGCAGCAAGGGCTTCCGCCGGCGCTTATATTCATCTCTGTTTTGCGCCTCTTGTGCATTTTCGTGGCTATTTCCATCGCTGTTTGACACATAAAGCAAAAAGCCGAATGCGGTTAGGACTTCGACCACATTCGGCGTTGAGAATTCAAAGGTTTATAGATCCGCGTAGCGCGCGGTCAGCATGGCGGAGAATCGGGCCGCTTTCATTTTACGGCGCTTCCGTTCACTCGGCTTTTCAAAGTGCCGGTGGTTGCGCACGACCTTCAACGTCCCTTCACGATCGATTTTTTTCTTCAATCGCCGCAGGGCTTTTTCGACTGGCTCGCCTTTTTTCAGTTTAATTTCGGTCAATTCAATTCACTTCCTCTCCAGAGACCTTGGCATCAATCCCGCCCCCGCGGGCCACCGACACTCTTCAGTCAAGCCTCATAGCCTATTTTTATGCGGGCAACGTGTCAATCGGCAAAAAAAGGCAAAAAATAGCCAAAACGAAGCTACTTGAGACGGTTCTTGATTTTGGTAGCGGGAATCGCGCTGCGATTTCCCAGCCCGAGTCAGCAAGGGCGGAAAGGAGGGCATGCGGAGGCCGTTTTGTCGCCCTTGGTTTCGTCGCCTGACGCTTCGCTCGGCGACGGGGCAGGCGCAGCGCACCAGTTGGACGGTTTGACGGTCGTTTCTTGACCAGCGTTGCCCTCCTTTAGTGGTAACAACGGTCTCGTTTTCGGTAATCCACCTGGATACGATGTCCGCATGAGTAGTCAGATTCCATCCGGCGCAGCTCCACGAACATTTCCGCCGACGCGATGGTCGGTGGTTTTGGCCGCGCGGCAGCAGGCGTCGCCGGAATCGGCGGCGGCGTTGGAGGCCATCTGCCGCGCTTACTGGTATCCGTTATACGCATATGTCCGCCGTTGCGGCCAATCCCCGCACGATGCGCAGGACCTGACCCAGGAATTTTTCTGCCGGCTGCTGGCCCAACGCTGGCTTGATGCCGTTGACCGCGAAAAAGGCAAACTGCGGACGTTCCTCATCGTGGCGCTAAAAAACTTCATGTCCAAGGAATGGCGGCGCGCTTCCGCCCAGCGACGCGGCGGCGGCCAGGCCCACGCTCCGTTCGACACGGTGTTTGCCGAAAGCCGTTACGCGACGGACAGTTATTCACTCGCGCCCGACGAAACCTTCGATCAACAATGGGCTTTGACCCTACTGGATTTGACCGTGAACCGGTTGCGCGCGGAAATCCACGCGACCGGAAATGATGACTTTGAGGCGCTGAAGGATTGTCTGCTGGCGGCACGCGGCGCGATTGACTATGCGGCCGTCGCCAAAAAACTGGCCGTTAACGAAGGCGCGGCGCGGGTGGCGGTGCATCGGTTGCGGAAGCGTTTTCGCGAAATATATCGCGAGGAAATTTCTCAGACACTGCCCGACGGCTCCGATCTCGATGCGGAATTACATCACCTCGCCGAGGCACTTGCCCGGAGGACGTCTTAATCGGACTGAATCGCCACGAGAAGGCACAAGAGTGACAAAATGAAAGGAATTCTATGCGCGAGCAAATTCAGAAAAGCAAATTGGGCATTCCAAGTGGATTGTGCTCCCTTGTTATTGTGTCTTCTGTGCTTCTTCGTGGCTGCCACATTCATCGGGTTTAGGACAAATGAACACGGCATGTAACAATGTTCCTCCAATCGGTAAGTAACGGGCATGAGCAATGAATCACCGCCAAAATGTCCGCAATGCGGCGGGCAGGTGCCGGAGCATGCGCCCGCCGGGCTGTGCCCTAATTGCCTCATGGCGTTGAACTTGCAGACGGAAACCCTCTTCGGCGAGGACGCGCCCACGACGCAACCACCGTTGCCGCCGGGACAGATTGCCCCGTATTTTCCGCAGCTCGAAATTCTTGAATTTTTGGGCCGCGGCGGCATGGGTGTCGTTTATAAGGCGCGGCAGAAAAGCTTGAACCGTTTCGTGGCGCTGAAACTCCTGGCGCCGGAACGTGTGGGCGACGAAAAGTTTGCCGAACGTTTCACCCGCGAGGCCCAGGCGCTGGCGGCGTTGAACCATCCGAATATTGTCACCATTTACGACTTCGGCCAGGCCGGCGGATTTTACTTCCTGCTCATGGAATTCGTGGATGGCCTGAATTTGCGCCGCCTTTTGCGCGCGCGGAAGTTCACGCCGGAGGAGGCGCTGGCGATTATTCCGCCATTGTGCGACGCCCTGCAATTCGCCCACGACCGCGGCATCGTCCACCGTGACATCAAGCCCGAGAATCTTTTGTTGGACAAAACCGGTCGGGTGAAGGTCGCTGATTTTGGCATCGCCAAGATGCTGGGTGGGGACCCGCCCCTTCCCCCTCCCGAGGGGGGGAGGGTGGCAGCATCGCCGACGAAAGCGGAAGAACTCACGCAAAACACCGCGCTCGGCACGCCGGGTTACAGCGCTCCCGAACAAAAGAGCGATCCGCAACGCGTGGACAGCCGCGCCGATATTTATTCGCTCGGCGTGGTTTTCTACGAAATGCTCACCGGCGAACTGCCCGGCAAGAAACTCGAACCGCCCTCAAAGAAAGTGCAGATAGACGTGCGCCTGGATGAAGTGGTGTTGCGCGCGTTGGAACAAAAACCTGAACTGCGGTATCAGCAAGCGAGCATTCTCAAGACGCAGATTGAAACCATAGCCTCAAGTTCTGGCGATGCGCGACCCGAAGCCGCGCGCGTTCCAAGAGGCGTCCCCGTTCTCCGTTGGCGTGACCGTTGGATTTGGGACACGAGCAATGTGATTTTGATGGCCTTTGTTCCATGGTTGATTATTCCGTTCGTTGTATTTGTTGGAGGCGTAAGTTTGTGGGTGTGCTTGCCCGTCGGTTTGGGACTCCTATTCGCTGCGATCAATGGATTGGTGGGTTGGCGCGTGCGCAGACTCAAGGCCAGATTGCCCAAGTCGGATGCGGAAGTCGCCGAGGCGATGGTTTTTGAGCGGCCAAAACGGACACCGGGAATCGCGGTCTTGCACAACGACCGGTTGGAACTCATCGGCATTGCCGTGATTGACCGGCTGGTCGTTCGGCTGGACGAAATTGCCTCCATCAGCGAGGTGCGTTGGTTCAATGGAAAACGGCTTTGGTGGAAACACGGATTTGTGCTCGACCTCAAAAACGGCCGGCGCATTGGCGTGGCTGTGCCCGAACCGTTCGGACGGCGGTGGCGCGCAAAATTGAGCGGCGGCACATTACCGGGACTTCTAGACGTTGAAAATGAAAAAGCGGGAAGGCTGGCGCATTTCTCACGCACGGCCATTGCGGGTGCTTGTTTAGTCGTATTAGCTCTTATGTTGTTGGGAATCGCACGGTTCATTGATGGCCCTTCAAGAGCTGGTTTAACCGAGGTGTTTTCCGGCATGACCAGTTACGAACTGGCATCCAGGGCGCTGGTGTTGGCGGGGATTTTGTGCCTGCTGATTTCCCTCGTACTTGGCTGGATAGCCGTCGCACAAATCCGGCGCTCGGCAGGAAAACTTCATGGAATGTGGCTGGCGCTCTTCGACGGGCTGGCTTTTCCATTACTTTTCCTGCCTTTATTGGTATTTTCACCAATTTTGTCCAATCAATTTCTGTCGCGCAATAGCCAGTGGCATCCCCAAGCGATAAGCTCAAGCCGGCCGGCAGTAGAAAATCCGCTGGCCTCCATTCGCGTCCTCGGCGTCGAGCGCGAGAAGAACATTGTCATTTTCAAGATCCTATCCGAAACAGGCTTTCCACCGCATCTAATCACCGCTGAGTTCAAAGGCCCTGCCATCACCAATATGCCTATGAGCCAAAGCGCTTATCGTTACACAGGGCCGGATTTGAATTGTCTGCTGGGGCCAAGCGAATATGTCTATGGCTACGGAGACGGGATGAGCTTCATCGGCGATAATCTTACCGGATGGATGGAACTTGTTGCCTGGACGCCAACCAAAATTTTTCACATGAGCAACAAACAGCACGGTCCGGGTGAATTCCTCTACGGCTTTTATCTGCAGGACGAGGAGATAGCAGAAATGGTTGTGAGGCAGGGCCGGCAGGTTCAACTCGGCAAGACAAACCTCCTTGGAGAACAGGCGGATGGCCTGGTGCTCTTCGACTTGAAACACTATGTGGGAAAAAACACCGTCCAAAAGGAAGGGTGGCAACACTTGACCGGTTCCTTGAATGTTGCTCCCGACCTCGAGGTGGGATTTGGCCCCGCAGTTGAGCAGGTGCTCACTTTGGATGACAAAGGGCAAAGCGCTTGTCTCAATCTCGTGTCCGGCCAGTTGGTTTCTCTGCCGCCTTATGCGCGTGGCGGCTGGCTGCCGGCAGGAGCAAAAGTCCCGCCCTCCGATAGCCTGCCGTCCGGATTGAGTTTCGACAGACGGCTTCTGCATGATGATAACCCCACCGCCTATGTAACCGGCGGCACGCAATTGCGATTCCTCACCAATGAAAAATGGGACAAAATGTCTGCGGTCGAGGCCCTGATGATTGCGAACACAATCAAAAAAAATCATGAGACGATGGGTTCTGTGTTCCAAAGATTTCCGACGACGTACCTGTTCAAGACGCCGTCAGGCAGCTCCGGCCTTTTGCAAATCGTCGGCACCAACGAAAACCCGCGCGGAGTGAAGATTCGTTACAAATTGGTGAAAAACGGAGCAACTAATCCAGACAATGTTCCGGTCGTGACCTGGAACGCCGCGCGTTTGAATAATCAGGGGCAATTGGATGTCAGTTCTGCCACAAACGAACAATGGTTTTTGTTACCAAAAGAAGCTGCAGGCTCGTCTAATTTACTCGCTGAACCACCCAAGCTGCAATTTCTCGCTTGGCAGGATGATTGGCAAACCAATAAGCCCGGTGCGGCGCGGCATTCCGACGGTTCGGCAGTGACCAATGCAAAGGAACTGAACTGGTTGAAAGAGGTCTTAATTGCCGGATGCGTCAAATCCAAACCAGACCAATGCTTCCTAAGCCTCTGGGTCGCGCATCCTGCCTTCACTATGGCTGATTTTACCGAACTGCTCGATGAAAACGATCAGCCGTTCCCGATTGGCCATCTGTTTTATGGATGCTATGCCGCCGATGGCAAAGGGACGGGGAAACAATATTTGAATCTGCCCTTCAGGTGCTGGAAATGCTGGTGCATTTTACCGGGCGAAACCAATAAGCTGTCGTCGCGGATCACCTTGCGGTTGCGCTACACCATCGGGCCACTGGAAAATACCCGGGAACTTGTCGAGCGGGAATTTAGATTCCCGATGGTGATTCTGGAAGGCGGTGGCCACATCAACGCCGTTGGTCAGAACGCGGATGGCAAGGCATTCGTCTCCCTTGCGGTGAACGGAGACAAACTCAAATCGCGACGGTTTGGCGTGGTGGCAGTGACGAAAGACGGAAGAGAGTTAATCTCAACCGGTGGCACAGTTGAAAATTTCGTTTTTGAAGCCCCGCTGGCGGACGTGGCAAAGTTCATCATCGGCACGCGTCCCATCCGCACAGTGGATTGGACAAATGTGGTTTTGCCAACAAATTAAAATCACAGGTTGAAGCGGCCCACCTTTAGACCACTGACCGCAGAAAACAAGATAGAATCGCACGATCTGCCATCATGGTTCCGTATCACTCCGGGCTTGAAGCGGCTTGCATTCCGGCGTTTCCCGGCGCATGATTGACGAAGCATGCGTACGCCCAGTCAGCCGGTCCAACTCAGCGTGGAAGAGATTCAAGAGCTTGATCACAAGCTCTCCACCCTCCGCCACGACATCAATAACAACCTCTCGTTGATCATGGCCGCAACGGAGTTGATCCGCCACAAACCGCAAATGGCCGAGCGCATGATGGCCACGCTCATCGAGCAACCGGCCAAAATTTCCGCGGCCATGGCCAAGTTTTCCAGCGAGTTTGAAACCGTTTTCGGCATCACCCGCAGTTGATGGCGTTTTATCGTGTTGCGTGTTCCGTTTTTTTTCCCAACACGCAATACGCAATACGGGCAAACCAAATCCGTAACCACCCAAGCTGAACGCCCGCCCCCGGCTTTTACCTTCATTTATCCCGACCGTTGGCATATGCTCAGGAGGACATGGAATCAACTGATGCGGAACTCATAGCCGCGGTGTTAAAAGGCGACACTGCGAGCTTTGAACCCCTCATCGTCAAATATTCGCCCCGGGTTTTCGCCACCGCCCGCCGCTATGCCCGCCGGGAAAGCGAGGTCGAGGACATCGTCCAGGAAGTCTGGCTCAAATCCTTCCAGAAACTCGCCAGCTTCCGCGGCGACGCCCCCTTCGAGCATTGGCTCATGCGCCTGACGGTGCATACCTGTTATGATTTCTTGCGCGGCCACCAGCGCAATCGTGAAACCACCTTCTCCGAATTGACGGATGTGGAGGACGATTGGCTGGATCGTTTTGTCGCCCAGCCCGGGGAAGCCTCAGAGAATGCCGCCGCCGCCCGCCAACTGGTCCAACGGGTGTTGGAACAACTTTCGCCCGCCGCGCGTCTGGTCATAACCCTCTTGGAAATCGAGGATCGTAGCGTCAAGGAAATCGCCGAACTGACTGGCTGGTCGGTGGCGCTGGTCAAAGTCCGCGCGTTTCGCGCCCGCGCGGAAATGAAAAAGTGTCTGGCGCGACTGGCCAAAGAGAAGTATTTGTAACCGTGGCGCCGCCGGGGGCGTCTGAATAGTTGACGGACTATGAACCTGAACGAATTACATGGTAAATTGATCGCCGCCGCGCGGGCCACCCCGCCGGATGAGCGCGTGCCGTACACCTTTGAAAAGCGCATCATGGCGCGTCTGGCCGGCAAGACGCCGTTGGATGCGTGGGACTTGTGGGGGCAGGCGTTTTCCCGCGCCGCCGTGTTTTGCGTGGGGTTCATGCTCCTGCTCTCCGCCGGCTCGTTTTTCCTGCCTGGCGCCAATTCGTCATCGCTGTCTCTGTCGCAGGATGTGGAGCAGACCCTGATGGCCGCCGTTGACAACAACAACGCCGATCAGCAGGACGCTTGGTGAATGCCTGGAAGGTCATTGTATCCACCTTGGTTATTTTCATCGCCGGTGTCGTGACCGGCGGCTTGCTGGTCACTTACGCGCTTCAATACCGGCAGAATCGTCCCAAGCCTGCCAACATCGCCAATGCTCCGGGGGCCAATCCCTGGGCGCTCAGAAACAAGGAACTCCTTCGTCGCATGGACCGGGAGCTGGATCTCACGTCCGAGCAGCACGCGCGCATTGACGCCATCATGTCCACCAGCGAGGAACGCACCAAATCCCTGTGGAAACCGATCATGCCGCTGATGAACAAGGAAACCCAGCTCGTCCGTGCCGAGATTCGCGATCAACTCAACGCCGAACAAAAAAAGAAATTCGACGACTTCGGGAAACAGCGCCCCGGCCAGGGCAAGAACCGTCCCGCCACCAATTCCGGTCCCGTCAATCTGACCAACTCAAGTTCCGCCAATGTGACTAACTCCGTCCTCACCAATTTCGTCACCACCAACGCGCCCGCGACAAATCCATAGACAGGGATTTTGACAGAATTAACAGAATTAACAGAATGGACAGAATTTTTTGGATGAAACTATAAGTCTCCCAATTAGAATCCCTATTCAGCCCATTCTGTTAATTCTGTCAAAAAATCAGTCCCTCTTCCCGGATTTCCAGCGCAACAGCCGCAGCGCGTTTCCGATTACGATGAGGTCGGACACACCCATGGAGAGCGCGCATAAAATGGGACTCATAAAACCCAGCGCCGCCAGCGGGATGCCGGCGGCATTATAAAAAAACGCCCAGAACAAATTCTGCTTGATCGTCCGCAAGGTCGCGCGCGCCAAGCCCAGCGCCTCCGGCACCGCCTGAATTTCCGAACGCAACAAAATGATGTCCGCGGCCGACCGCGCCACATCGCTCGCGCGGCTGACCGCAATCCCCAAATCCGCCGCCGCCAATGCCGGCGCATCATTGATGCCGTCCCCCACAAAAGCGACCCGCGCGCCTTTGCTCTGCAAATTCTGGATGAAGCGCGCCTTTTCTTCCGGCCGCACTTCCGCGAAAACATTTTCCGCCGTAATGCCCGCTTGTTGCGCCACCACCCGCGCCGTCAGTGTATTGTCCCCCGTAACCAGAAAAACTTTCAGCCCTTCGTCCCGTAATAATTTCATCACCTCGGTCGCTCCCGGTTTGAGCGTGTCCTTTACCGCCAAAATGGCGATCAATATTCCATCCGCCGCCAAACCCAGCAGCGTTCCGCCCTGCTGCGCCCATTTTTCTTCAAACGCTTTCCCCGGCATTAAATCCACCCCCGCTTCCCGCAGCCATCGCAAAGACCCCAACCGCAACAAAACTTCCTGCGCTCCCATCGGAAACTCCGCACCCCGCACTCCGGACTCCGCACTTAACTTCGCCTGCACTCCCGCTCCGCGCACTTCCTGCCAATCCGCGAATGGAAATTCGTCTGCGTGCAGTTTCGCCACCGCCTGGCTGAGCGGATGATTTGAACGCCGCGCCAGCGCCGACGCCAGCTTCATGGCATCCAGCGTTGACTGGCCGCGCCAGGCGAAAGTTTCTTGGTTTGTCACCACCGGTTTGCCTTCTGTCAGTGTGCCGGTCTTGTCGAAAACGATGGCCGTGATTTGGCCCGCTTTTTCCAACGCCACACCGTCCCTCACCAGAATCCCCCGCCGCGCCGCCGCGTTGGTTCCCGCCATGATGGCCACCGGTGTGGCCAGCCCCATCGCGCACGGACACGCGATAATCAACACCGCCGCCGCCTGAATGAATGCCGCCGCCAGCGCGCTCATCGGAAAGACCGCCGGCCACAAATACTGCGCCAGCCACTCGCTGGTCTGCCGCGCGTGCTCCCCGCCAAGCCCCCACCATAATCCCGTCCCCAAAGCAATCACCACCACCACTGGCACAAAAACACTGCTGACGCGGTCGCCCAATCGTTGAATCTCCGCGCGGCTGTCCTGCGCCCGCGCCACCGACGCGATGATATGCGCCAGCGCTGTCGCTTCGCCAGTTTCGGTGACTTGCAACAGCGCGCTCCCATTCACATTCATCGTGCCCGCGAACAACTTGTCTCCGCGCGATTTTTCCACCGGCAGGGATTCGCCCGTCAGCATGGATTCATCCAACGTCGCCTCGCCTTCGCGCACCTGGCCATCCACTGGCACTTGATCGCCGGGTTTCAGCACCACCACATCGCCGGGATGCAAGTCACGCACCGGCACTTCCGACTCCGCGCCATCGGCATTTCGCCGCCGCGCCATAGTCGGGGCCAATTGCATCAGCGCCTGCAAGGCGCTTTCCGCCTTCACACTGGTCCGCGCTTCAAACCAATGTCCCAGGCTGATCAACGTGATGATGGACGCCGCCTCCATGAAATAAAGATGCCCCGGCGCTCCCGCAAACAACGCCCATACGCTGTAGCCAAATGCCGTCGTCGAACCCAGCGCCACCAGCGTGTCCATGTTTGACTCACCCGCTTTTAATTGCCGCCATGCTCCGTCATAAAAACGCGCCCCGCAAAAAATCTGCACTGGCAGCGCCAATATAAACGCCGCCCAATTAAACCACCGTTCCATCCCCAGATGAAAAACCCATTCGCCAATCATCAACGGCACCGAACAAGCCAGCCCCACCACCACATTGAATTTCCAGCCGGCTAATGGCGACCAACCGCTGCCGCCGGCATGGTGGTGCTCATGTCCCTCCACTGGCCGCGCTTCGTAACCCGCTGCCGACACTGCCTGCAGCACCGACGGCAAGTCCGCCGCGGACCGCCAGCGCACCGACGCCTGGCCCTCATCCAGCCGCACGGACGCTCCCGCAACCGCCGGCACGCCCTCAATGGCCTCCCGCACATGCCGCGCGCAATTGTTGCAAGTCATCCCGCTGATCGCCAGTTCCGCCACTCCCGCCGCTGGGCCGGATTCTTCAACCGCGTGCTTTTTGTCATCAATAACCATTGCCATCGCTGAGACTCTAACCGAGATTCAATCCCACGTCGAACCTGTCCCGGTTCGGTGTCCAGCCTTTAGGCTGTCTTCGGCAGGGGACACGCCAAAGGTGCTTGCGCACGGCCAAGGACTCCGAGCAACGCAGTCCGCGATTGGAGAGGAAAATCGGTTCAAAACATCTTTTGCGGCTTTGCGCCTTCGCGCCTTTGCGTTTAAATGCCGGCGCTAACGCTCGATGCGATGAACAGTTATTTCAACACCGCCGATTGGCTGGTCATTTTCATTTATCTCGGCGGCATCATCCTGCTGGGAGTGTGGTTCGGCAAGGACCAGAAGAACACACGCGATTATTTTCTCGGCAGCAGAAATATTCCCTGGTGGGGCATCGGCCTGTCCATCGTCGCCGCCGAAACCAGCGCGCTCACCATCATCGGCGTTCCGGCATTGGCGTACGGGACCGACCTCGCCTTCCTGCAAATCATCATCGGCTACGTCATCGCGCGCATCATCCTCGCGGTGATCATGGTGCCGCATTATTTCAAGGGCGAAATCTATTCGCCATACCAGCTTTTTTCCAACGCCTTCGGCCCGGCGGCGCGCCAGATGGCCGGCGGTTTTTTTTTGCTGAGTGAAACGCTTGCCGCCGGGGTGCGCGTCTATGTGGCGTGCATCCCCATCAAGCTCATGCTCGGTGACAAAATCCTTGGCCTTATTACCCATGATCCGATTCTTGGCGCGATTCTGTTGTTCGTCATTTTATCGCTGCTCTACACCTACGTCGGCGGCGTCAAGGCGGTGATCTGGACCGACGCCGTGCAATTCGGTTTGTTCCTGGCCGGCGGATTATTCACGCTGTTTTACATACCCACTTTTTTCCCGGGCGGCGTGGGCGAGGTATTTCGTGAAGCGGCGAAAGGCGGCAAACTTCATTGGTTCAACCCCGCGTTCACGCTCAGTACGCCGATCAATATCTGGATGGGCATCATTGGCGGCACCGTCCAGGTCATGTCCTCTCATGGTGCGGAGCAATTGATTGTCCAGCGGGTGCTTGCCTGCAAAAGCGTGGCCGATGGCCGCAAAGCCCTTGCGTTGAGCGCGGTGGTCATTTTACCGCTTTTTCTGATTTTCCTGCTTTGCGGGGCGATGCTGTGGGTCTTTTATCAATCGCATCCCTTTCAAATCCCGCTGCCGGAAGCGCGCCCCGGCATCCCATCCAACGATTTCATTTTCCCCGTTTTCATGATGACGGAAGTGCCGCACGTAATGAAGGGTTTCCTGATTGTCGCGATTCTTTCCGCCGCGATGTCCTCGGTCAGTTCCGCGCTCACCGCGCTCGCGTCGGTTTCCACGATGGATTTTTTCAAGACTCTGGCCGCAAAGCCCCGCACGGAGGAATTCTATTTGCGCTTCAGCAAACTTTCCACCGTCGGCTGGGCGGTGGTGCTGATCGTCGTGGCCTACCTCAGCCGCCAGGTTGAATTCGTCCTGAACGCCGCGTTTGCCCTGCGCGGCCTCACCAGCGGCGCGCTACTCGGCGGTCTTTTGCTCGCCGTCTTTTGGAAGCGTGGCCGCGCTACGCCAATTATTGCGGGCATGGCGGTTTCTTTGATGGTCATGGCCGCAATTCAAGTGTTGCCAAAATTTCCCGCGTTGCGCGTGCCCGAAATTTTCTGGCCTTGGTACACACTGATTGGAACCGCGGTGATGCTGGGCGTGGCTTTCCTGGTGCGCGCGTTGTTGGCGCGGTCGGGCGCCAAAACGTCAGTTTGACAGACGCTATTTCTGGACGTATATCTGTACGGAATGAGTACGATCAGTTACACAGATGCGCGGGACCAATTGGCCCGGACCATGGACCAGGTTTGCGATGATCACGAGCCGATTATCATCACCCGGCAAAAGCAGCGGTCAGTGGTCATGCTCTCGCTGGAAGATTACGAATCCCTCACCGAGACGGCCTATCTGCTCAAAAGCCGCGCCAACGCGCGGCGTTTGCTGCGCGCCACCCAGCAATTAGAGGCCGGTCGGGGCAAGCGCCGCAAGGTGAACGTCGAAACATGAACCTGATCTTCTCCGATCAGGCATGGGAGGATTATCAATACTGGCTGGCGACCGACAAAAAAATCGCCCGTCGCATTCACGAGTTGTTGAAGGAAATCCGCCGTGATCCTCATTCCGGCATCGGGAAACCCGAACCGCTCCGTCATTCACTCGCCGGTTATTGGTCCCGGCGCATAGATCAGGAGCATCGGCTGGTTTATCGCGTCACGGAACAGGGAATTTTGCTGGCCCAGATGCGTTATCATTATTAGATTCGCACAAAATGCAAACGGGGGAATGTTCCGGCGAGACTTTCCCCGCCGGTCAGTTCTTCTTCACAAACAAACCCAGCGCGGCGGTGTGGCCGTGGAGGAAGTTGCGCTTGCCCACCGGCCCGATTTCTCCGTTGCAGAAAAATCCCGCCAGGCCCATCGGCCCCAGTTGCTCCTGCACCATCCGCGCGTCATGCCCCGGAACGCCGAACAAGCCCCGCCCGCGTCCGTTGCAACAACAAAGCACTCCGCCGCAAATCGTCGCGCCGGCGAGTTGCTTTTTTGCGCGGGTCAGGCAGGCCAGCATGTCCTCCGTGGCGGCGTTGGCGTCGCGGCGATGGAATTGCACGGTCTGGCCGGTCCTCGGCAACGCGCCCACCGCGATGGCGCCCGACCGCGGGTCGGCCGCCATCAGCCCGCGCACCAGGAAATCTCCGCGATGAAATTCCTCCAGGTATTCATTGATCACCAGGCCGATGAACAAATTGCCCCGCGATTTTTTCTGGTCCTCCTCCGAGAGCGCGTTGAAAGTCTCGGCCAGCACTTCATAAGCCTGCCGGTTGCCGATTTCCTGAATCAGGTTGCGGTCCACCCTGGTCAGCGTCCACGTTTCTCCGATGGGTGTGCAGCCTTGGGAAATCACTCCGGCCAGCGAAATGCCGCCGCCGACCGCAATCGCCACGCCGCCCTCCTCAAAAACCTCGCCATTCAAATACACCTGTGTCAGTGGCGAGGCCGGGTCGCCGCTGGCAAAGCCGCCGAGCGCGGGCAGCGGCGCGTAGGCGTCGTTCCAGGATTTTAGCCAGGCTTCGAGTTCGAGATTGAACGGATCGGCAAAGACCAGCCAGCCGTTCGTTTGCGCGGCCGTGACGCCGGTTTTCGCCGGCCAATAGGACGCCGTGCCCGCCGCTTCCACATCCTGTTGCGTGAAATGAAACGCCTTTAGTTCCGCGCCCGGCAACGCGTAAAGCGCCAAAACCAATCCCGGATTTTCCTCCACTTCCTCCGTCCCGGTGATGACGCCGCCGCTCGAACAACCGGCCAGCAATGGGATTTGCGCATGCACCCGCAAAATCTCCAGCACCTGCGCGGCATGCGGAAAAAATCGCGGCGACATGAACACCAGTCCCAGCGCGACGCGCGACGCGCGCAACTGGCCGCGCAAACTCTCCGCCCAGTGCTGCAAGGCCGCCTCGTCAAAATCTCCGGGCCAATGAGCCGACACGGAATATTCATTCTGCATGGGTGAAACTTAGCGGCGGGACGGCGGATTGCCAACCCCAACCTTGGCGCGTGTTAGCACCACATTGTGAGAGCATCGGGCATCTCCGCGAACGGAACCACTCAGACAGAAGGCTTTCTACTCACGCCTGATGCCGGTCCTTGAAAGTCAACTCCGCAATTCCCGATTTGTCCAGTTCACCCAATCCAACTTGAACCATTCGGTCGTACTGTTTTTTTGTCGCGTTGGCGAGCGGCAGATTTAATCCCTGCGCCTTCGCCAGTTTGAGCGCGATGCCCGAATCCTTGGCCGCGTGCGCGCCCGAGAAAAAGCAGGTATGCTCGCGGTTCTGCATGTCCTCGCCATCCGTCGCCAGCACGCCGGAGCGCGCGCCGGTCTGTGAAAACACCTCACGCAACATCGTCAGGTCCAGCCCCAGCGCCGCGCCCAAGCCCAACCCTTCCGCCAGTCCCGCCGTGTTGATGTTCATCACCATGTTCACCAGCGCCTTCACCTGCGCGGCTTTTCCCGCCGTGCCGATATAGCGGAGCGACGCGCTGAGTTTTTCCAGAATTGGTTTGGCCCGCTCGAACGCCTCCGGCTTGCCGCCGCACATCAGATAAAGCGTCCCCTGCCGCGCTTGCGGGATGCTCGACGCCATGCACGCTTCCAACGATTGCGCCCCGGCGCGTTCCGCCTTTGCCTCGAGTTGCACATGAACCTCCGGCGTGATGGTGGCGCAATTGATGAATAACTTTCCCTTCGCCCGGCTGAACAAGCCGCCGCGATAAATCTGTTTCATCGCCGCGTCATCCGTCACCACGGTGATGATGACGTCCGACAACCGCGTGACCTCCTTGAGTTCCGCGCAAGCCACGCCGCCCAATTCCTGGGCGAGCGCTTGCGCTGCGGCCGGATTCACGTCATAGACCGCGCCAACGTCGAAATTCTGCTCCTTCAACCGCCGCGCCATGTTGGCGCCCATGCGCCCAACGCCGACAAATCCAATTTTTTCTGGCATAAAATTATCCGGGCTGCTGCCACTGGAGCGGTTCACTTCGTGCGATGCCGCCAATAGCCTGGCTCTCGACTGCAGTGCATGACCGCAATGATGAGGATATAATCCCTTTCAATCGTGCAAAGAATCGCGTGCGGAAAAACATGGGTCAGGCTGCGGCGAACATCTTCCTCAAAAACTCGCCATTGTTCGGGCGATTCGAGAATCTGGTGAACCGCATGTTCAACAGCCTCAATGAACCTCAATTCCAACCCCGGCTGGCATCCGGCAAAGTAGCGTGCGGCTTCGTCATACTCGGCCAAGGCTTCGGGATGAAACTCATACTTCATCGAGCGACTGCCCGGCGGACTCGAGCCAGCGCCTCGTCCCCAGGGATGGTTTGCACCAGCCCATTCCTGACTTCATCCCGGCGGCGGCGCGCTTCAACCGCCCATAATTGGCGAATGTGCGCGTTCTCGGCCGGGTCAAGGCTTTCAACCAACCGGTCAGCCAGCCGCGCCCGCGCGTCAGTCGGAAGGGATAATGCCGCCTCGGCGATTTGCTCAGCACTCAAACTCATGGCTGTAAGCTACACGCGGTAATCACGATACTCAAGTTTTCTTGCCTTTCGAGCGCGATAAAGGTGTTCTTATTTGGCAGTTCGCCTCACATTCCGGTTTTGTAGCAGTGGCGCTCCGGGTCAATCAAACCATGCGCCTTGGCCGGTTTCATAAATTTGCCCGCCAGACCCGGGGACTCGGCCTATTCATGTTTGCTGTTAAACTTCAACGGCTCGCCTTCACGCGAACTTCAGACGGGATCAACGAAAATAAACACGAAGTGGCGGCCGCTCAGTTGACGACCAAGGTGGCGGACAAACATCAAACCCAAATGATCCGGGCGGCAGACGCCAAGGAGGTGGGGATGGGGAATCCCGCTGAAGAAACGTACTGCCGCCCGAACCGGTTGCAATCATAAGCAGCCGCCCGAACTTTCGCAAGCAAGATTTAATGCCGTTTTAATGCTCGGTGCCGGGGCCTGTGCGCTGCCCGGGCTGGCATGCGGATTAGCCATCACATCCCATTGAGGGCTGCACGCCGGACACCTCACATTCTGTGCCTATTGCGGCCGATACGGTCGCCCACTGTGTGGGTTGGGTCGCCGGCGCCTTCCCAACCCGCCGCATCGGGGCTATTCTTGGTTCCATGAACATTCAATGGGTTTTGATAACCGGGGCGTCGCAGGGGATTGGTTATGAGTTCGCCAAATTATTCGCCGCCGCCGGCTGGCAAATGGTCATCGTGGCGCGGGATGGGGCGCGCTTGCGGGAAGTCGCGGACGAATTGGGCGCGCGCTATGGTGTCACGGTCAAGCCGCTGATCAAGGACCTTTCGCGCGCCACCGCCGCGCAGGAAATTTTCGCCGCGCTCCAAGGCGAACAAATTGAAATCTCCATTCTGGTCAATAACGCCGGTTTCGGTGTCCGGGGACCCTTCGCCGAGGTGGAGATTGCGCGACATCTGGACCTGCTCCAAACCAACGTCGCGTCGCTGGTGCAACTGACGCACTTGTTCGTCAAGCCGATGCTCGCGCGAGGCTCGGGCCGCATCCTGAACGTGGCCTCGACCGCAGCGTTCCTCCCCGGGCCGTTCATGGCGATGTATTACGCGAGCAAAGCGTTCGTCCATTCCTTCTCTTGCGCGCTGGCGCAGGAACTGGCCGGCACCGGCGTGACCGTCACCAGCGTCTGTCCCGGCGTGACCACCTCGCAATTCCACGCCCGGGCCGGCATGCAGCGCGACTCCGTGTTGATCCGCATGACGGCCGAAGATGTCGCGAAAATCGGCTATCGCGCCTTGATGGCTGGCAAACCCATCAGCGTCACTGGCTGGTTCAATAAAATGGGCGTCATGATTTGCAAAATCCTGCCGACGCGTCTCTTAATGCGCGTCGCTGCCAATGTGAATCGGTGAATACTGTGATTTTTCCCGATTGTTTCTACCCAACGCGAATGAGTCGAGACTGGCTTTGTCCAGATTTTAGACAGCAGATGCGCGCCGACAGCAAAAATGCCACCCGGCATTTCGCGATTCATCGCTAAACCAGTTGCCCGTGCCCGCTTCCTGCGGCATGATTGACGGGTATGTCTGTGAGCAGGCTGAATGAAAATCAGTTGCGCCCCGCGGAGCATTTGCTTCTTTGGGCCTTCGCGCTTTCCATCGCCGCGCATCTCATCATCTACGGCGGGTTCGAAGCCGGCCAGCGTTTCGGGTGGTGGCGAAAAGACCTGATGCCGAACTGGCTCAAGCGGGCGGAAATTTCCCTCGCCGACCTCCAAAAGGCCCGGCTGCAACAACCGCAGCAGCCCGCCGTGCCCAGGGAAGCTCCGTTGCTTTTCGTGGAAGTGGACCCTTCGCAATCGGTGCCCGAACCGCCCAAGGACGCGAAATATTATTCCTCAAAAAACTCCCTCGCCGCGAATCCCGATCTCACCGTTGACACACAAACTCCCAAGATTGACGGCAGCCAGACGCAAGTCCCCAAAACGCAGACCGCGCCGCGCTCCAAACCAACGCCGGCGCCATTGCAGCCGTCGCCGCCCAAAAATCAGGAGCCCCAGCAGGCGAACGAAGAGTCCAAACCCAAACCCAAGGGCGGCCAGCAGGTGGGTGATCTGGCGATGGCCAAACCCTCGCCACAACCCGGACCCGGCGACGGCCAGTCGGAAAATGACACGGGCCAATCTGTGACCCCCGTTCATACACGGCCCCGCACTCTGCGGGATGCCGAGGCCCAGAACTTCATTCCCGGCGAAAAAATGAAACAGGATGGCGGTGTCAAGCGCGTCAGGGTGGACTCGTCGCTGAATGCGATTGCCACGCCTTTTGGCGAATATGACCGCGAGTTGATTGCCGCCATTCAAAGCCGTTGGTACGATTTGCTCGAACAAAAGGGTTATGCGTTTAACAACACCGGCCGGGTGGTGATTGTTTTTCGTCTAAACTATGACGGGCGCGTGTCGGATGTGAGCGTCGTCGAAAGCACGGTTGGCGACCTGCTCGCGGATGTGTGTCAGCTCGCCATAACCGACCCCGCGCCGTACGCCAAGTGGAGCACCGAAATGCGGCAGTTTTTTGGGGCCAATTACCGGGAAGTCCGCTTCACTTTTTATTATTATTAATTGTCTCCTCAATGAATAAACCGCCGGCCCGCCAGTCCATAAAATAAAAAACCAAGATGGAACTCTTCTTCATTATCGTCATGTCCCTCACCTCGGTCATCGGCCTCGCGTTCATCGTCGAACGCGGCATTGCCCTGCGCTGGAATCGCGTCGTGCCCGCCGCCATTGAGCGCGCCGCGCAAGCCTGCCGGGCAGCCGATGACCGCGCCGCCCTCCGTCGCCTGTGCGAGCAATCCACGGCGCCTCTTGCGCGACTGCTGCTTGTCGCGGAGGAACATCTCGACCTCACGCCTGAGGAAAACGAGAGCGCCCTCCAAACCCGCGCCCGCCACGAAATCGTCGGCCTCGAACGCGGTCTCGTCGTTTTGGAAATTGTCGTCGGCATCGCTCCGCTCCTCGGTCTCGTCGGGACCATCTATGGCATGATGACCCTTTTTGGCAGCATGAGCGATGCCGGTCTTGCGGACAACACCCATCTCGCCCAGGGCATTTCGCTGATCCTGCGCTTTACCATGGCGGGTCTGTTGATCGCCATTCCTTCGCTCATCGCGTGGAATTATTACACCAAGAAAGTCGAAATGCTCGCCGTGGAAATGGAAACCATCTGTGCGGACTTCCTCCGACGCCAATATCAGGCCCGGCTCAAAAAATAACCCATGCGATTCTTCGTTCGAAAAAAGCAACAGCCGCCCGCGGTGATCATTGTCGCGCTGATTGACGTGCTGATCGTCGTGCTCATTTTCCTGATGGTCACCACGACGTTCAAGAAGCCGCAACCCGCCCTTAAGCTCGCGCTGCCCGAGTCCTCCCACGCCACCAAAGCCGGCGCCACTGACTCGCCGCCGCTGATCGTTTCCATTGATGAGAGCGGCAACCTGCGCTACGGGGCCGATGGGAATCCCGTCACCCTTGACCGCCTCAAAAGCGAACTCCTCGCTGAGGTTGCCAAAAATCCGCAGGCCAAACTCGCCCTCCGCGCCGATAAGAAAGCGCCGTTTGGACAAATCGTGCGAGTAATGGACATTGCCAAGGAAGCGAAAATCACCTCCGGCATCAGCGCCTTCACCAAGCCCTCCGCCCAGCAATAATTCGCAGTCCTCGACCATCCGCGCGTCAACTCCAGGTTCGGAGTCCAAGCTTCAGCTTGTCCCCCTCACGCACGTTAGGCTGGAAGCGAATTGCGCGAATCATCGCGAATTCCATTTCGTCTTCCTTTTTTTAATTCGCGGCGATTCGCGTAATTCGCGTCAAAATGTTCCGGTTTTGCGGAGTAAAAAGAATATAACACCGCGCCTTTAATCCGGTGGTAAACCGAGGTCCTCTTCCCTCCCGACTGTTTCCACGGTTTCCCAGCGCAGATTTTTGCCAGTCTTAATCGTGGCGAAAAAAACTTTTTGCATACCTCAAAAAAACGTTTCTTTTCAAAATAGCAAAATCCCCCTGCAAACATTGCTCCAAGTCCCGCCTCTATCTCAAATACCCGCAAAAATAAAAAGCGCGTCAAACGTACCGTAGGTTTCAATTTCCCGCCTTCCTTTTGCGAACCTGTTCCCATGAAAAATATAAATCTAATCTACGGTCAATCCTCCAAAATCACCCGCAATCCAAAACCCGCGACCGCGCTCGCCGCGATCGTGCTCGCCCTTGCCGTGGCCGGCGGTTGCACCCTGCGCGAGTCCTATCCGCAGACCCAAATCCGCGGTTACATCAACGGCCAGCCTTTCTCCGTCCAGGCGCCGAAAGATTCCAACCTCACCGGTTTCGACGCCACCGCCTCCACGAATGGTTCCATCCACGTTCACATAGACAGCCTGCAAGCCTCGCTGAATCCGACCAACCTTGCCAACGTCGCCAACGGCCAGGCCGCGATCATTACCGCCACCGGCCAAGCCATCAACCAGGCCTTCTCCACCGCTGCCGCCGCCGCCGTCAAAGCCGCCGTCCCGTAGAAATTCAGAAACACGTCAAATCCCACCGATAATTCGCTACCGACTTCCGCGCATCACCAAAGCCGAGAAACCACCAGTCTTCTCCCTCTCCGCTCCCTCCGAGGGAGGGGAGAGGGCTGGGGTGAGGGGGGGGGCAAGGCTATAAAACACCTTCGCGACCAACTCACCCACGCATCCCGCAACACGCATCCCGCAACACGCAACACGCAACACGCAACACGCAACACGCAACACGCAACCCGCAACACGCAACACGCAACACGCAACACGCAACACGCAACACGCAACACGCAACACGCAACACGCAACACGCAACACGCAACACGCAACACGCACCCCTCCCACATGCCCCCCCAATTTCCCATTGATTACAACATCGGCCACATCGGATTCACCTACGTGCGCGGATTCACCTCGGCTGGCGTGGCATATTTCGAGCGCTGGCATCGCCTTGGTCCAGTGCAAGTGACGCACACCCTCGTCGTCAGCGGCGACAACGAGTGCATCGAAGCCCACCTTGACGAAGGCGTGGCCCGCGTTTCCCTCGACAAATATTTCGACGATCCCGGCTGCCGCATTTTCTTCCGCCGACCGCGCGGTTGGACACCCGATCTTGGCGCGCGCATCGCCGCCGCGGCCGCCGCGCAACTCGGTTCCCGTTACAACACCAGCCTCATCCTCGCCGAGGCCGCGGGCGACACCTGGCTCGGCCATTGGTGCAATCGCCTCCTGCGCGCCTGGCCGAACCGCCTCCTCAGCCGCGTCCTCGACCGCCCCGGCCGCTGGATTTGCAGCCAACTCGTCGCTCACGCCCTCCGCCAGCAACCCGAACTCCAGAATCTCGGCGTCCTCCGCCTGCCGCCCGACACCATAGACCCGCAGCAACTTTTCGACGACCCGCAAATCTTTGAGCCGGCGGCAATTCGAAATTAAAAATGCAAAATGCAAAATGCAAAATTAAAAACTGGCATGAACACCGTCTCTACAAATCCACGCGCAGCGTTGCTTTATCATTTTCGGGGAGCACACGCGCCAGTGCCCGTCTGGAAAGACCGTGTTCTTCGCGGCACCCCCGCCGCGAAGAAAAAGAACGTGCCCAAACAGGAAATGCGACTGTTTGGCATTTCGTCGCCTTTTTTGCGGGACGCGGGGCGCGTCCCGCTGCACGCGAGGGCGCGCGCGCTCCCCGGGAACATTGAATTGCCAACCGCAACCCTTCCCCATCTTAAATTTATAATTTTTAACTTTTAATTAATCCTATGTTAGAACCCACCTCTTATCAGGCCATCGGCTGGCTCGTTGTCGGGCTGGCTTCGCTGTGCGTCGCCGTCAACCAGATAGACGACTTCTTCGAGCGGCGCAAACCGCGCGTCGGCTTTCCGCCCGTCGAGCAGCTTGAGAATTCCCAGCACGCCCTCACCGAGCGCGTCGAAAATCTCGAGGACGACCTTTCCGACCTCCGCCATGAAATGAAAGAAGACCGCGAGGCCCAGCTCAAGTCAGCCTCGATTCGCGCCGCCGGCCTGTACAAAAAAATTGACGAAGTCCGCGCCGAACTCAGCGCCAACCTCGAGACCGTCCGCCAGGAACTCGCCGCCAACCAGCGCAGCCTGCCGAACGAAATCGTGACCCTCCTGAAAAACACGAATGCGATTTAAAGGTAGGGATGGCGCGCTGCGCCATCCGCGCCGCGTTCAGCAGCGGCGCAATTCTTTGGGTTGCGCGCGGGCGCAGGGTAAACGTTCCGTCGCCTGACGCTGCGCTCGGCGACGGGGAAATCGCAGCGCGATTTCCCTACCATTCGGAAGCAACGCGCCTTTCGTTCTGCGTTGGACAAAAGTCATTACCATGATTGGCGGACGGCCCATGTCCGCGCTTTTACCGGTAGGGATGGCGCGCTGCGCCATCTGCGCCGCGTTCAGCAGCGGCGCAATTCTTTGTGTTGGGCGCGGGCGCAGGGTAAACGTTCCGTCGCCTGACGCTGCGCTCGGCGACGGGGAAATCGCAGCGCGATTTCCCTGCCATTCGGAAGCAACGCGCCTTTCGTTCTGCGTTGGACAAAAGTCATTACCATGATTGGCGGACGGCCCATGTCCGCGCTTTTACCGGTAGGGATGGCGCGCTGCGCCATCCGCGCCGCGTTCAGCAGCGGCGCAATTCTTTGGGTTGGGCGCGGGCGCAGGGTAAACGTTCCGTCGCCTGACGCTGCGCTCGGCGACGGGGAAATCGCAGCGCGATTTCCCTGCCATTCGGAAGCAAAGCGCCTCTATTTCCCTGCAGGAAAAAAGTTTTCTTTGCCTTGAAATGTTTGCGTTGTTCTTGAAGATCCCTGAAACCCTTTTAAACATTGGTCGCCGCCACGCTTTTTTCTTACGAATTCACCAAAAATAAAAAGCGTGTCAAACGCACCATAGGTTACAAAAACAGCCTCCGGTTTTGCCACAGTGTCCCCATGGAAAATAAATATCCATGGCGCGGATGGGGAAGAGGAAAGCTCCAAGGACCAAGCTCCAACATCCAGAGAAGCTCCAATTTCCCAAGCTCCAATCCGGGGCGCGCGACGCGCTCGTTCGCAGGATTGGAGCTTGGAGCTTGGAATTTCTCTGGTGCTTGGATGTTGGCGCTTGGTGCTTTTCCCCTCCCCAACCTTAAACCTTAAACCTCAAACTCAAAACTCCCCATGACCACCGCCCAACGCGAACAAATCCGTCTCAGCATTTTGCGCTACTGCGATTCCGCCGATCAATACGGCCTCGCGGCCGCGCTGCTGCTGCAATTCATCCGCAATGAAGGTCTGCGCGCGCTCACGCCCGAGCAATTGCGCGCCGAACTGCTTTATCTCGCGGATAAATCGTTCCTCGTCTCCGTCTCCAAACCCATCAGCCCGGAAAATCCCGCGTGGCGCATCACCGCCGCCGGCCGCGATTTTCTGGCCCTGCAAAATCCTGAAGACTAAAATGAAAAAAATAAAACCCTATTCCACCTGTGTCCTCGCCGGCCTGCCGCAGGCGCAGCGCGAGCTCATCAAGCGCTGGCTCTACGAGGAAAATCGCTCTTACAAATGGGTCATCGCCCGGGCAAAAAAGGATTTCCAGGTCAGCCTGAGCGACAAATCACTCACGCGTTTTTATCGCAAGACCGCCCAGGACCATACCACGCAGGAAATCGCCCAGAGCGCGCAGCGCGCCAATGAGGTCGTGCGCCTATTCACGGAAAATCCCAGCGACACTTACCAGGCGCTGCTCAAAGTGGGCGGCCAGATGGCCTTCGACCGCGCGCTCGGTTCGGAAGATCCCAAGGACCTGGACGTGGTCCGCGATTTCATCCGCGTGCTGACCTCGGCGCGGCATGAGGATATCAACGCGAAGAAATTCCTGCTCGACCGCGAGAAATGGGAGTTCGACGTCGCCCGTTCCTGCGCCCAGCACATCGTAGACCTCCAGGCCATCATGGCGGACAACTCGAAAGACGAGGACGCGCGGCTGCTGGCCATCCAACGACGGCTCTTCGGCACGAGATTGCCCGAATGATGACTAATCCGGAACAATGCCATCATAAACCACGGATGGACACGAATGAACACGGATTGGAAAGGGAAAAACCATCCATCAGAATTTTCCTTGAACAGCACTGGATAGTGATTCGTTCTCCATCAAACAACACGCTCCTGTTCCAAATCTGAATCCGTGTTCATCCGTGTTCATCCGTGGTTGAACTGATTCCTTCCGGCTGAACTCTTGAAACAACCCATCCGTGAAAAAAACGAACCGAGTCCCCAAATTGCGCGACCCCGCCACCGCGGTAAAACGCTCCCTCGCGATCCTCAATCTGTCGAAACCGAAGAACAAATCCCGACGCGTCCCTGAACCGCAAAGTCTCGAGACCAGCGGGGCCATCCAGTTCCGGGAGTATCAATACCCGGTCTTTCTCGATCACCGCACGGGCATTGTGGTGCTGCATTGGTCGCGGCAAATCGGGAAATCATTCACGCTCGCCGCGTGGGCGGTGCAGCGGTTGCTGATTCGGCCCGGAAGGCTCGTGACGGTGCTTTCCAATTCGCGCGACAACGGCGCGGAATTTCTCAACAAGTGCGTGGAGATTTGCAATCTGAACGCCACCCGCTTCGAGCGCGACGATGACGCCGCCACGCTGAACTTCGACGCGATGCGCATGGAGTTGCGAATCGTCAATCGCGGCAAGACGGGCCGCATCAAGGTCCTCGCCGCCAATCCCCGCACTGCGCGCGGTTTCTCCGGCGATCTCATCCTCGATGAATTCGCCTTTCACGAAAACAGCCAGGCGATCTGGGAAGCCGCCGAGCCGATTCTCTCGAGCAACGCGGATTTCCTTTGCCGCATCGCCTCGACGGGTAACGGCAAGCACAATCTCTTCTATCGTCTCGCTTCGCCGGCGGCTGAGAATGCCGCGTCTGAATTGCCGCGCGGCGGCCCTTTTCTCGCATTCAGCCAGCATGGATTTGTCCTGAGCCGCGTCACGCGGACCCAGGCCCATTGGTGCGGCGTGAAAATTTACGATCCGAAAACCCGCGCGGACATCGCGCCCGAGGCCGCCCGCGCGCAGGCGCTCGACAAACGCGCATATGATCAAAATTACGAATGCGCCTTCGCGGACGAAAATCTGACGCTGCTCTCGCACGAACTCATCAACGCCGCCGAACGCGATGGCGTGGGTATCATCTGCGAGCAGGATTGGTCGAACGTCACTTCCAGGTTCGGAGTTCAAGCTTTAGCTTGTCCGACATCTGCGCTCGACTTTCTCCGCGCCTGCATCGGCCCGCTTTACGCCGGGTTCGATGTCGCGCGCAAAGCCGACCTGTCCGTCATCACCGTCATCGAGAAACTCGGCGAGATGTTTTTCGTGCGCGCGATCCTGCGGATTTCGGACATGCGTTTGCCGGAGCAGCAGTTGCGGCTCGGGGAAATCTGCCGGTTGCCGAAATTTCATCGCGCGGCCATTGACATGACCGGGCTGGGCCTGGGGCTGTTTGAATACGCGCAGAAGGAATTCGGCGCGGCGCGCATTCACGGGATTAATTTCGCCACCACCGTTCCCGCGACGCGCGCGATCCGGCAGGAAGGACGCAAGCGCGAAACGGTGCGCGTGACCGAGGCGCTCGCGCTGGAGTTGTTGCAGGCGTATGAAGACCGGCGCATTCAGCATCCCGCGGATCAGCGGTTGCGCGACGACTTGCGGAAACCCGAGCGCGTCACGACGCCCGGCGGCCGGGTGAGCATCGCCGCCACGCGCGACGAAGCCGGCCACGCGGACCATTTTTGGAGCTTCGCGCTCGCCGTGGAGGCTGCCGCGGCGTCCGGCGGAAAATTCGCGTACGAGACGATCAAGTTGCATGCGCCGCTGTTCGGCAACCGGGCGGGATTGATGTGAATTTCGGTAACGGTTTTTGAAAAATTTCATTTTGTTGGGGAAATTCGGTGATGAGCTGCTTTGGCAAGTTGAGAGAAAAAAATCGCCGCGGCATCGGGACGGAGCGCAGAGCATCGCTCTGCGCGATTAGGCCATGCTGTGATCAGGCCGCGCGGAGCAATGCTCCGCGCTCCGTTACGCGTTCGGATGAACCTTTACCCTGTGCCCGCCATTCAAAGTACCCCACTACCGGAAATTCATTTTTATCGCCAAACGCTTCAATGTGTGCCATAGTGCGTTTTCACTCAGTGATTACGACGTGTCCGCAGATCCTTAGGAACGGCCTTGATCGAGGTTTTCTTCAATCATTGTTGTGGGTGCTGGCCTTGTTGATCAATCTGGAGTCGAGTCCGCAAGTAGTTGCAGCGCAATATAGTGCGTCAGCCGGCGCAACCCTTCACAAATTCCAAACCAGCGATCCGGCCATCGCGGTTCAAATCGAATCCCAAGGCGGACACCTTATCGCCGATTACGGCAGCTATCGCCTGTATGAAACGCCCGCGTTGACGCCCGAAATGCTCGCCAGTCCCCGGTCCGAACTTCGCGACCATTACAACTTGATTTTGCTCCACGCCGGCCATCTCGACACCCGGACGTCACCAGTTCAAGCGCTCCGCAAAAACGTTGGCGAGTTCACCGGTAAAAAGCTTCATCTCGTCCAGTTCGCCGGGCCGGTGCAAACCAAGTGGCGCGATGAATTGCTTGCCGCCGGCGTTCAGATCATCACCCATCTTCCCGAGAATACTTACCTCGTTTATGGCGACGCCCAAAGCCTCGCGCGAGTTCAAGCGCTCGCCGCCGCGCCGCACGTCCAGTGGGACGGCGCTTATCTGGACAATTACAAAATTAATCCTTCGGCGTGCAACGTGGACGCCCAAGGTCAGCCGCGCGAAATCGGCACCGATCTTTTCGACATTCAACTGGTCGCCGATGCCGGCGCGAATTCCGCCACGCTGCAACTGCTCGACCGGCTCAAACTCGAACCCTTCAAACGCGAAAGCCGCGTCATGCAGTATCTCAATCTCGTCGTGCGTTTGAATCCAAACGATCTGAACCAACTCGCCGCGCAGCCGGAGGTGGTGGCCATCCTGCCATTTTATACGCGCAAGAAATTTTGCGAGCGCCAGGATGAGATCGCGACCGGGAATTTGACGGGCAATGTTCCCACCGGTCCCGGTTATCTGGCGTGGCTCGGCAGCCTGGGTTTCACGACGGCGCAGTTTACCAATTTTATCGTAGATTTGACCGACAGCGGCGTGGATGACGGCACCACTTCGCCGAACCACTTTGGTTTGTATGCCGGCGGAAACGCGACCAATGCGAGCCGCGTGGCTTACAACCGGCTGGTGGGCACGCCCAACACCGGGAGCACCCTGCAAGGTTGCGATGGCCACGGCACGCTCAATGCCCACATCGTGGGTGGTTACGATGATTTCGCCGGATTTCCGTTTGCGGACACGAATGGTTTCCACTACGGGTTGGGTGTATGTCCATTTGTCAGCATTGGTTCGTCGGTCATTTTTGATCCGCTAGACTATACTTTCCCCGACTTCACCAACCTCCAATCCCAGGCGTATCAAAGCGGCGCGCGCGTCAGCAACAACAGTTGGGGCGGCTCGAAGTCCGGCGGTGTTTATGATTCCGAAGCCCAGGTTTACGACATGCTTGTGCGGGACGCCCAGCCCACCGGCGCCGCTAACGCCGCTCCCGGCAATCAGGGCATGGTCATCGTTTTCTCCGCCGGCAATGACGGCCCGAGCGCTGAAAGTGTTGACACCCCCGGTACTGCAAAAAATGTCATCTCCGTGGGCGCGGGCGAAAACGTCCAGGCGTTTGGCGGCGCGGACGGCAGCGGCGTTGGCGATTCCGATGCGGATAGCGCCAACGACATTGTTTTCTTTTCCAGTGAAGGCCCCTGCGCCGATGGCCGCAGCAAGCCCGATCTGGTTGCTCCCGGCACGCACGTCAGCGGCGGAGTTTTTCAGGCGACGAATGATTTTGCGGATTATCCCGATGGCCTGGCAGACGCGTGTTTTACCGGCAGCGGCGTGGCCGGCGGACCGAGCGGCTCCTACTGGCCGCTGGGCCAGGAGTTTTACACGGCGTCGGACGGCACGAGTCATTCCGCGCCATGCGTCTCGGGTGCCTGCGCGCTGGTGTTGCAATATTTCTTTAACACCTGGAGCAACCTCCCCAGTCCGGCCATGACCAAGGCGTATCTCCTCAACTCCGCCCGTTACCTGAACGGCGCTTACGCCAACGACACGCTTCCTTCGCCCGCGCAGGGGATGGGCGAGTTGAATCTCGGCATGGCTTTCGACGGCGTGCCGCGCATTTTGCGCGATCAAATCGCCACGGACGCGTTCGCCAGCAGCGGCCAGGTTCGGAACTTCAACGCAAATATTTACAACACCAACCAGCCCCTCCGCGTGACTCTCGCCTGGACGGACGCCCCCGGCAGCCTCAGCGGCAACGCTTATAACAACAATCTCGACCTCGTCGTCACCATCGGCACCAATGTCTATAAAGGCAATGTTTTCAGCGGCGCTGATTCCGTCACCGGCGGCGCGGCCGATGTGAAGAACAATGTCGAGAGCGTTTTCTTGCCGGCCGGAGTTTCGGGAAAGTTTTCCGTGGTCGTCGCCGGCACGAGCATTAATTCCATCGGCGTGCCGAACAGCAACAACGCCCTCGGCCAGGACTTCGCCCTCGTTGTTTACAACGCCGCGCTCGTGCCCACGCCGAACCTTGTCCCCGCCGGGACGGTCCTCGTCGCGGAATCCTGCGCGCCGACCAACGGCGCCATTGACCCGGGCGAAACCGTCACCCTCAACTTCGCCCTGCAAAACATCGGCACTGGCATCGCCAGCAATGTGGTCGCCGCGTTGCTTCCCGGCAGTGATGTTTTTTCCCCGAGCGCGCCGCAGGCTTACGGCGCCATGACGAACGGCGCCGCCGCCGTCAGCCGGCCATTCACCTTCATGGCCGGCGGTGTGTGCGGCGGCACGATCAACGCCACGCTTCAAGTTCAGGATGGCTCGGGCAACACCCACGATTTGGACTTCACGTTGCAACTCGGCAAACTCGCTTCGATTCCGATTTTCGCGGAGAATTTTGATGGTGTCACCGCGCCCGCGCTGCCTTCCGGTTGGACCAACACTCATTACGGCGGCGCGGCCGCCTGGGTCACCACCAACAAAGCACACGACACCGCGCCGAATGCCGCGTTCGCCAGTGATCCGCCCACCGTCGGCCTTTCTGAACTCATCAGCCCCGCCATCACCATCGTTTCCACCAACACCCAACTTACTTTTCGCAACGATTATAACCTGGAAGCCGACGGTTCCAATGGCGCCCTCGGCTATGACGGCGGGGTTCTGGAAATTCAAATTGGCAACGGCGCATTTAGTGACATTCTTTCCGCTGGCGGAAGCTTTGTCACCGGCGCTTACAATCGCACCCTCAACATGGGTCTCGGCAACCCGCTCTCGGGACGGCAGGCGTGGAGCGGGAGTTCCGGCGGCTTCATTACCACCACCGTCAATCTCCCCGCCGCCGCCGCCGGCCAGAATGTCCGCTTTAAATGGCGTTGCGGGACGGATTCCACTGTCGGCAGCGCCGGCTGGTATGTTGATACTGTCTCCGTCAATTACAGCACCTACACCTGTTGCGGCGATACCGCCGAACTCGTCGTCACCCAGGCGGTCGCGCCCGTTCCCGCCCTCGCCGGGACCAATTTGAATTTCAACATCCTTGTCACCAATCTGGGGCCTATGACCGCTTCCAACGTCACCGTCACCGACACGCTGCCGCTCGGGGCGGCGTTCGCTTCCGCCACACCCGGCTACGTGACGAACGCCGGAACCCTCACCTGGAACCTCGGCGACCTGGCCAACGGCGCCGGAACCCTCCTCACCCTTGTCGTCATCCCCGCCGCCGACGGCCCGCTCACCAATGCCGTCACCGCCTATTCCTCCACCTATGATTCCGACACCAACGACAGTACTTCCATCACCAATCTCAATGTGTACTATCCAAGCGTCATCACTGCTGGGCCGGGCGATCAAGCGGTCGTCGCGGGAGCAGATGTGGCCTTCGACGTTTCCGCCGCGGGCAGTTTGCCCTTGAATTACCAATGGTATTTCAACTCCGCCATTCTGCCCGGCAGCACGTCCAGTGAACTCGATTTGTTCGGCGTCACGACAAATCAATCCGGCGCTTACACCGTCGTCGTCAGCAACCCCGCCAACACCGTCACCAGCGCCGTGGCGAATTTGATCGTCGAAACGCCGCCGGTGTTCATCACCGTGCCGTCCAATCAAACTTTGTGCCTCGGCACCAACGTGACTCTCTCCGTTATCGCGGCCGGCCAGTTGCTCGGCTATCAATGGTTCCTGAATGGAACCAACCTGCCCGGCGCCACCGCAAATCTTCTGACCCTTACCAACTTCCAGCCCGATCAGGCTGGCGATTACACTATCGTCGTCAGCAATCTGGCCGGTTCGATTTCCAGCGACGCCCAGCTTGCCATTTGTCTTCCCGCCGTGACTCTCAACTACAGCGGCGGCAATTTCTCCGTATCTGTGCCCAGCCAGATCGGCTGGAACTACACGCTGCAATACAACGACGACCTCACCACTTCCAACTGGATCTCCCTTGTTCCCAGCACTCCCGGCACCGGCGGCGTCCTCATCCTGACCGACCCCGCGCCGTCACCCACCGCCCGTTTCTACCGCGTCATTTGCAATTAGGATGCCGACCGGGTCGTGGTCAGGTCGGAAGATAAATTTGGAAATCAGGAAATCACGAATCGGAATGGGGCGAATATTCATCCCATTTACAGTTTGCGATGGCATTATTTCGCTCCTACAAAGCTTGGACAATTTACGAATCCGGCGCTACAAATATGCCGCTCCGCTGGAGCTATACACGACGACACAAATATCGCAGCGTCACGAGAACCGTATTTCCAACCCTTTGGGGCCATTTTGAAGCAATCATGCGGCATTATTTATGACGCTGTGTATAAGACCGCGTCATCCAAGCTCCAGCGGAGCGGCATATTTGTAGTAATCAAACCCAAAAGTCCCCAAGCTCCGCAGGAGCGACATAAGGGATGTCGGCAATTGGAGTTGGAAATAGTCTCATCGCGGACTCGAAATGGAATCACTGGTTTCTTTCTCCGTTCCTGATTTCTTGATTTCCTAATAATATTTTTTCACAAACGAATGTGAATAACCCGCGCAATAGGCTGTCAGTAGCCGGTGGATAATAATTGCGTAAGTTTTGCTCGTTTCCATCCACGACCCCATGCACAATTTCTAAATTCAAATAACGAAAGGTAAATAGACGCATGGCCACGGAAGAAAGAGTGCTTTGTTTTGAACGAAAATTGCTGGAAGAACTGGGCGTGTTCCAGGGACTCAGCCTGGAAACTGAGAAATATCTCCCGGTGGTCACTTCCGCTTCCCGGATTCTGTACCTGAACCGAAGCGACGCCGAAAAGGACAGGCGTTACAAACAACTCATCCCCTACGTGCTGGTGATATGCCAAGACCGGATTTTGCGTTATCGCCGCGGGAAGGGCGGCCAGGAAACGCGGTTGCACGGATTATTTTCCATCGGCATCGGCGGCCATATTTCCGAGGAGGACAACGGGTTGTTTTCCTCCGGCATCGGCTATCATGACAGCATGCGGCGCGAATTGAAGGAGGAAGTTGACGTGGAGGAAGAGAAGGACGCCGTCGTCGCCGTGATCAACGATGACAGCACCGAAGTTGGGTATGTCCATTTTGGCGTCGTGCATATCATGTATGTGGCCGATGAAAGCATCGCCGGACGGCGCAGCGGTATCGTGGCGCCTGAGTTCATTCCCATCGCCGAAGCGGTGAAGGACGCTGCCGGTTACGAATCCTGGTCGCGCTTCTGCCTGGAAAATATTGACTTGCTGCTGAAGAAAGCGGCTGTTTCCGGTCTCGCGGTTCCTGAGCGGGTGATAAGCTGATATACTTGATGTGGCTTGAGTTTCGCGCGATTGCTTTGTGGATCAGAGCCTGTGAACTTCCTTCACCTTGGATTTGATCGCCTGTTGGCGTTCCCATGTCACTGAACCAAGACAGGAATGGAGGTTTGTCTTGTTCAGGACGAAAATGAAATCGCATTGGCATACTGTCGGTCCGTCGAAGCCATCTGCCCCGTTCAGCCGGACGTCCGACCTTTTGGGTTCACCTTGAAGCTTGTAACAAGCCAGCCCGTTGACCTGCAATCGTTGCGGATTATCGAGTCGTTCCTGGCCGGAAAGTATAACAAACCAATGATCGCGCGCGAAGCCCGTTGGCCGGCATTTCCATATCTCCCATTGATGGAAATTCATCGCTCAGGATTTTGCCGGACCTTGCTCATGGCCGATTCGAGCGCCACCCGCTCCTTATCCGGACCATAGTCATCGGCGAAATAACCGGCTGGCCGGGGCGATTGAAACCGGTTGGCGACCGTTGGCAGTCCTGCTCGCAAGGCCTGGCGGATTACCACCGCTGGCTTCTCTTTGGTCAAGGAAACCACATCCGACAATTCGGTCTCCAAATCCGCATCCAAATCCACAGTTCGACGCATATGCACCACAATGCACCTTTTCGGTGAAAAGTCAAGCGTGAGAACGAATCCCGGAAAGGCCCTCCGGTTTAATGGCAACTTACTTTTGATTGGGGGCATCGCAAATCGGACTATTTTCACTCCTCAAAAGCAGAAAAACACCGCTTCTCCTTTGTAGGACAAAAAGTTTTTTCACGCCGCGAAATTCCACGTCTTTTTTGAAATGCGCAAAACCCTTGCAGACATTGGTTGAAACGCCGCTTCTTTCACCCGGATTCATCAAAAATAAAAACCGCGTCAAACCTGCCATAGGTTACAAAAACCGGCTCCCTTTATGAGAAAAAGGGAACATGACAAAACGTCATAACGTGAGTGTCGGGAGTCGGAAGCCGCAGGCCGGCCCCTTCAACGCATCCAGCCGGCTCCCCTCGCGTTGGCCCCTCGCGCCGGGCGGTTTAAGTCCCACCTGGGTTCCCTCCGTGTCCTCCCACCCGACCAACCCAAAGCCACATAACCGCCCGGCGCTTTCCTTGCCCCAACTTTAAACCCCAAACCTTAAACCTTGAACTCCCCGCTCCCCCATTCCGATCTCGTCACGCCCGAACGCATCCAGCTCAGCATCCGCGCGCGTTTCAATCCCATCCCGTCACTGACGCCGCAATTGCTCGGCATGTATCTGGAATCCTTTCGCCTGGGTTTTTTCCGCAACATCGCCCTGACCTGGGACGCCATGGAGCGCCGCGATTACAAAATCCAGGCCGTTGCTTCCAAACGCAAAAAATCCGTCGCCCGCCACGGCTGGGAAATTCTCACGCTCGAAGATTCCCCCGCCGCGCGCCGGCAAAAACTGGTTCTCGAATTCTTCTATAACCATCTCACCGCAACCAACGCGCTCGAAGAAAACGAAACCGGCGGCCTCGCCCTGCTCATCCGCCAGATGATGGACGCCGTCGGCAAACGCTACGCCGTCCACGAAATCATCTGGCAACCGCTGGGGAAGTTGATGGTTGATAGGGGTGGAGTTGATGGCAACAAAACTGATTCGACTTCTGTTCCATCAACCATCAGCTCCCCCGCCATCAACCCCTCCCTGACCGCGACCTTCCGCTTCTGCCCGCTCTGGTGGTTCGAGGGCACGCAGGGCCATTTGCGCTTCCTGCCCACGGAATTCGCCATTTACGGAGTGGACCTGGCCCGCGCCGGTTGGCTCGTCACCGTGGGCGACGGCATCATGGAAGCCTGCTCCGTCGCGTATATGTATAAGCAACTGCCCTTGCGCGACTGGCTCAGTTGCTCGGAAAAGTTCGGCATGCCGGCGATTGTCGGGCGCACGGACGCAGCGCTGGATTCGGCGGAATGGAATGAGTTTGTCGAGGCCATCAGGAATTTTTCGCAGGATTGGTCCGCGGTTTTCAATCGCGATAACTCCGTCGAACTCGTCGAGCCAAAAAACCAGGGCGAAGGTCCGTTCGCGCCGCTCGTCGAAAAAATGGACCGCGCCATCACCACGCTTTGGCGCGGCGCGGACCTCGGCACGATGAGCGCGCACAACGCCGCCGGCGCGAGCCTTCAGGCCGAGGAAAGCGACATCCTGGAAATTGACGACGCGCAAATGATCAGCGAAACGCTGACCGCCCAGGTGAGCCGCTACGTGCTGCAATATCATTTCGGCGACGCGCCCCAACTCGCGTACCTTAAAATTCGCGCCTCCGACAAACGGGACCTCGACCAGGATTTGAAAGTGGACCAGTTCCTTCTCCAGTCCGGCGCGCCCCTCGCCATCCACGACGCCCTCGAACGCTACGACCGCCCCGCGCCCAAGCCCGGCGAGGAATTATTGAAACCCGTTACCGTTGCCCCTCCGCAGGCAAAGGAAAATTAAAAGCCTGAAAACGTTACCATCCATGAACAACACCCTTGGAACATCGTTTTTTAATGCGCGCGCGAAATCGGACACCTTGTCGTCGCTTGCGGCACCTATCGCCCCACAGGGTGAGAAAATGAAGAGCGGCGGAGAAGTTGATTTTTGCAATTCGACAGCGAGCCTGGTGAGCTTCACCAATCAACTCGAAATGGACGACCACGGCTGGGCGCAACTCGCCCCTTTCGGCGATTACCCCGGTCAGGCTCTGCTCCGCCAGCCGGATGGCACGACGCTCAAATTCGCCGCCATCCAACGCCTCGACCGCGCCGCCGCCGATGCAATGGTCGCAAAATTCAAATCGCCCTGGCATCGCGTCAAACGCTACTTCACCGGCTGTCCGATTTACGTCGGCCATCCCGACGCGCCCGCCCTCGCGAACGATTATCCCGACAAGACTCCGAAGGGGATGATCGTTGATTTGCAAGTCCGCGCCAACGGCCTTTACTGTAAACCGGTTTTCACCAATGAAGGCAGCGACCTCGTCGAAACCCGCCAACTCCGCGCCTTCAGCGCCTATTGGTCCGCCAGCGAAATCGCTCCGCAAGCCGGCCAGTCGTTAAAAATCTATCGCCCGGATCAACTCAAATCCGCCGGTCTGACCAACCACCCCAACCTCCCCGTCCAACTTCTGAACGAGCGAGAGACCACCCCAAACGCTGCCATGCTTTCTCCCTCTCCTGGGGGAGAGGGCCGGGGTGAGGGCGGACTTCAACACAATTTCAATTTACACACTAAAGAACCGCAACCCGACATCATGAACAAACAACTCATCCTCGATTTCCTCGCCACGCAGGGAATCACCCTCGCCAACGAAGCAGCCGATGCCCAGATCGCCGAAGCCCTTCAGCAGCTCGGCCACCGCGTCACCCTTGCCGAAACCACCCTGGCCGCGCGCAGTCTCGAACTCGAAACCCTCAATGCCGAACTCGCCAACGAACGCGAGTTTCACATTGACGCGGTGCTCGACAACGCGGTCATTGCCGGTTCCATCACCGCCGCGCAACGCCCCGAGTGGGCTGCGCGCCTGGCCGCCGATTTTACAAACGAATCCGCCGCCCTCGAACGACTCGCGCCCGTCTTGAAGACGCGCGCCCTCACCCTCCATCTCGGCGCGCGCAAAGCCGAGATCGCCAACGCCACCGAGCGACGCGACGCCCTCGACACTTTGGTCAAAGCAGAAATGGCCGGCAACGGTGGCGATTACGACCGCGCCTTTGCCACCGTGCAAAAGTCCAACCCCGCCCTTTTTTCCGCCATGAAACAACCCGGCTACCCCGCCTAAACAAACAACACGCAACCCGCACCAAACCATGAAACGTAAATCAATCAACCTCCCCCTGGCCATCCGTCATGCCGCCAGGTTCCTTAATTCCGCGCTCCGCACTCCGCATTCCGCATTCAATCGGGTGTGCTTCGCCAACATCGGCGAAGGCCAGCACCCCACCGGCAACAAATCCTATTTGCCCGACACCGCCATTGCGAACCGCAACAACCTCGTCATCATCGGCAGTTCGCAATACAACATCACCCCCAGCGCCGCGAATACCGACCTGCCGCTCGGCGTTTGCACCGATTCTCCCGACGCGACCATTCTCGATGTGCCCGTCAACGTCGCGTTGCTCGGTTGCGCCAACGGCACCTTGAAAGTCGTCCTCGGCGGCACCGTCAATGCCGGCGACCTGCTGCAATCCAATGGCGACGGCACCGCCATCAAGCTCCTCACGACCACCGGCACGTTCTACAGCATTGGTCGCGCCCTCATGGCCGGCGTCGCCGGGGACACCATCGAATTCGCCCACTCGTTCCCGCTGAAAATCGTCAACCCATAATTTGAAATCACCCCATTTTTTCCCTCGCCCCGCACCAGAGGCGAAGGGAGAGGGGCAACCACGCCAACCAATAGACTGACCCCGCGCATCGCCAAATCAAAAATCGCAAATCAAAAATCAAAAATAAAACATCCATGAACTCCCAACTCCAAACCACGACTCCCAACCTGATCCTTCCCGATCGCGGCTCCGGCTACGAACCCGGCCAGGTTCTGTTCGCCAACAACTCGCGCTTCCTTGAAACCTACTTCTCCGAGCCGCTCACCAATTATGCCGTCGGCTGGCGCGACCCCAGCGACATCCAGGCTTCGCTCCAATTCATCGCGCCGGTGGTTCCCGTCGGCCGGCGCTTCGAGTGGAAGCAGGCCGCCAACGCCGAGGAATTCCTCTCCGAAGTCAGCGATGACGAGCGCGCCATCGGCTCCGATTTCAAGCGCGTGGAATACACCGCCGCCGATGTCACCGACAAAACCCTAAACAAGGGCCTCACCTACATCGCTGATCTTGACAATGTCAGCGGCCCCAACTGGCAGAATGACAAAGTCGCGAAACTTCTGCGCCGTCTCTATCGCAGTGAATTCCGCCGCGGCATCACCGCCCTCAGCGCCGCCGCCACCAATCACGCCGTCACCTGGTCCACCGGCAGCAATGCCAATCCGGATAATGACGTGTTGACCGACCTGATCGCCGCCACGACCGCCTCCGGCATCCGCCCCAACCGCGTTCTCTATGGCGACACCGCCTGGCACAACCGGCACCTCGCCTATGAAAATGTGACAAGCACCGCGACGGCATTTGCGAACATCGCCGCGCTCACACCGGAGCAACTTGCCGCCCGCCTCATGGTGGACAAGGTCCGCATCAGCACCGAGCGCTACCAGAGCAGCGCTTCCGCCAAGTCTGAAATCGTCTCCAATCTCGTTTTCGCTTTCTTCGCCGAAGACGGGGTGGACACCGAAGATCCCTCCAACATCAAGCGCTTCGTGTCCAGTTTCAGCGCCGAGCAGGGCGGCGGTCTGGTCCGCGTTTACATGCAGCAAATCAGCGCCAAGCTCGTCGCGCTCACCGTGGAGCACTACTCCAAAATCATCGTCACCTACGCCGGCGGCATCCGCCAATGGACGATTAGCTAACTGTAGCAACCTTGTTCGGACGGTCCTCCTCCGCGCCGTCCGAACCCCGCCTGGCGGGCGTCCCCCGCCCACGACCCGCCAGGCCTTTTCCAACAAATTAAAAATGAAAATTTAAAATTCAAAATGAGATCGCGCCCGACTCCCATTCTTGGTTTGGAGTTCAAGCTTCAGCTTGTTCTCGCGCAATTCAAAATTTCGAATTTTAAATTTTAAATTTCCAACTCCGCACTTCCTATGCCTGCCTGGATCACCATCCAACTTTCCGACCTCGACAACTACCTCGTCGGCGCCCAGGTCACCGCGCTCAACTCCACCGCCCTCGCCACCGGCCAGTCGGATCGCTTCACCACTATCATGACCGACATGGTCAACCGCATCCGCACCAAGATCGAGGGTTGTCCGCGCAATCATATCAGCGCCACGCCGCTCACCATCCCGCCCGAACTCAAGTGGGCCGCGTGCTATCTCATCATCGAGGCCATGCAAGCCGCCGTCCCCGGCCTCAAACTCACCGACGATCAGCGCAACCAAATCGCCAAAGCCGGCGAGCAACTCACCCGCATCGCCGATTGCAAGGAAGTCGTCAGCCTGCCGCCCGACCCATTGACGCCCGTTGATGTCCAGCGCGGCGGCCAGACCCAATTAGTCAGCCGCACCAGACGCGCCGCTTCCCGCCGCCAAACCCGTGATTTGTAATCAATTTTTAATTTTGCCTTTTGAATTTTTAATTTTATCCGCCATGAGCCTCCTCGCCACCCTCCAGCAACAGTGCGCCGACCGCCTCCAGTCCGATCCGCTGTTCGCCCACGTCCCGGTTCTCACCGAGCGGATCGCCGACATCGAAAGCGAGATCGCCCGCGCCCTCGGTCCGCTCAACGAGCAGGGTGGCAAGACCGGCCTCGTCGCCATCCTGCTCACGCCGACGGCGAACGTGAACTTCGAAAATGTCTTCGGCCCTTTCTTCGATGACATCAAAATCGTGGTTCGCCTCATCGAAAATGTGCCCGTCAACCAGGACCCAAACACGGGCACGAATGTCGCCGCCGCCGATGCCGCGGAAAAAGTCTGTTCTCTGCTGCATCATTTCCAACCCGACAGCGCCAATGGCCCCATTACCGCGCAGAAACCGAGCATCGCGCTTGGCAACGATCCCAAACACCTCAGCTACGATTGCCATTTCAAGGCCTCCGGCGGCTTGACCACCATTCCGCC
>Ga0182013_10000015_pt1 | contig 191567 bp, 185 predicted proteins | sample 612S2MmetaG_FD_120487 | JGI IMG/M metagenome (GOLD analysis project Ga0182013, IMG submission 120487) | Permafrost microbial communities from Stordalen Mire, Sweden - 612S2M metaG | ecosystem: Environmental > Terrestrial > Soil > Wetlands > Permafrost | place: Sweden: Stordalen | collected...
AATGAGACAATCGCTTGGTGCGTGGCAATCGTCTGATCCGTCAGACGCTCTCGCGGCGCGTGTAGGTCTTCGCTGGACATGGTCACCTGCTTCTAACTCTGAAGGCAAATTGCTTCCGTCGGCATCATACGGCTCCGCCGAGCGACAGGCAAGAATTATCCATGCCGCGTACATACTCATGAATTGCTGCGGCTCGACAACCCTCGTCGTATTGGCGATTTCATGCGCGAGTGGCTACTACGCATCTCGTTCGCTCGCAGTGGTGAAGGCCGAAATCTCCATCTATTCAACCAAGTCCCGGGAACCATCGAAGCCATAGCCATCAAGCGCAGCGCTGGCGCCTACCATTCTTGGTAGCGCCCACCACTTAGGCCGAACTCCCTCGAGGTTCGGGCAACTTGCTTTTCGGGAGGTACGCCGACCCGAACCGCTGGCTTCTTGTTTGCCCTTCCATCTGAATGAGATCCAGGGTGTTCGAAGGTAACCGTAATCGACTCAAAGATTGACGCTTCTTTCACCGCAGGTTTGGAAGGTTTATTCGACTTCGTGACGTTGCTTACGGAACTGCGGGATTGCGAATTTAGGGTCGAAACGGTGAGTCCGCATCAACGTGGGCACCGAGGGGCGACTTCCAAGACGTTCAGGTTTACTTCATCGTTGGCCCCAGATTCGCGGCGCGCCTCCGGATGGTCAACCGGTTGATCGGTACTGAGTTCCATCTTGGAGGAAACCCGCTCTTCGGCGATGCGGTGGTTATAATCCAGCAATGTCTTGGACTTCATCTTCTCGAAGCGTAATCAACTTACTGTTCGCTGCTTTCTTCTTGGGGACAAAGTTTCGTGAACCAATACCTCACTAGTCGGGAGGATCCCGTGCACGGAGCCGCTGGAATTCCATCGGTACTCTCCCCTGATCGCTCGTAGGTGATGGCGAAGAAGCCCAAGTCAACGCCGAGCGTCGGAAAATCTCACGTTCAATCCGATCCCTCGTCCTCGCACCGATCGGAATTCGACCTCACCCCCGAGCACGAGGGACCGATGTGGCGCCAGTATCTGCGGGCCATGGGGCCGGGATTGGTGACGGGAGCGTCTGACGACGACCCCTCGGGTATCGCGACTTACTCGCAAGCCGGAGCACAGTTTGGTCTGGCCTTCCTTTGGGCCGCCCTCGTCACCTTTCCTCTTATGGCGGCGGTCCAGGAGATATGCGATCGAACGGCCCTCGCGACCGGCACGGGTCTGGGCGAATTGGCCGTCAAGCGTTTCCACCGGACAGGTCGAGCGGTCCTAGGCGCGCTCCTCATCGTGCTCATCGTCGCGAATGCACTCAACATCGCCGCCGACTTGGTCGCCATTGGCTCGGGTATGAACCTCCTCCACGCTGGTCCCACCTGGCTCTGGGCGCTTCTGGCGGGCGTGGTCATCACCAGCCTCTTGGTCATTGGATCGTTTGCTCGAATCGCGCTCGTTTTCAAAGTGCTGTGCGCGCCGCTGTTGGCGTATATCGTGGTCGCGATCCTGGTCACCCATCAGTGGGGCCACGTCCTTTCGAACACAGTCGTTCCCCATATTCAGTTCAACAAGACCTACCTGGCGCTTTTGGTCGCGGTGCTCGGCACAACGATCTCTCCCTATCTCTTCTTCTGGCAAAGTGCTCACCGGATCGAGGAGATGCGCGACGCACCCGAAGGCGGTGCCGAGCCGGTACCACTCAAGCGGCTGAGTCGTCGCCGGGCCAGGAGCAAAGAGCGAACGAGTCGTCTCGATGTGTTTACCGGAATGGCCTTCTCCAATATCGTCATGTTTGCCATCATCGTGGCCACCGCTCAGACGCTCCATATCCATCACGTCACCAACATCCAGAGCGCCGCCCAGGCCGCAAAAGCTCTCCGTCCCTTCGCGGGACGCTTCGCGAGCGCGATTTTTGCCCTTGGATTTATTGGCAGCGGCCTGTTGGCGGTCCCCGTGCTCGCGGCCTCAGGGTCGGTCGGACTTGCGGGCCTGCTCGGCAAGGAATGGGGCTTTAGTCGTTCCATCCGCCAAGCGCCTGTCTTCTACGGCCTTCTCGCCCTAGGTACAGTTGGCGGCACGGCACTTAGCCTCTTGAATGTCAATCCAATCAAACTGCTGGTTTTGGTGGCGGTGATTAACGGTGTGGCCGCTGCACCATTCCTCTTCGTCGTTATGCGAGTGTCGAGTAGCCAGCGCCTCATGGGCAAAGACGTGAATGGTCTCACCGCCAATATTCTGGGGTGGCTCACGGTCGCAATCATGGCAGCAGCGGCAATCGCACTATTCGCCACGGGGGGTGTCACTCTATGAGTGGAATACAACTCGGCTCGTTTCAAGTTAGGACCAAATCCTCGGAGCAACCTGGAGGCGGTGACTCGAAGTGAGTTCCGCGAGAGGTGAACGGATGACTAGCGTGGATTGTCAGCGTCGGGGTGGACCGGGTCCAAGGCAACGAGCTCTCACGACGTCGGATTGGTCGGGCTTCGATGAGCAAGTGACGGGATGATTTATACGATTAGGTGGTTTCAAGAACATGCGGATTTGAATCAGTGGACCAACGTCCACAATCTGACTAGAGAATCAACTCTTGGTGAGCCTCAGAGTGCCTCCCAACTCTAGGACTGGATCTCGTCTAATGAAAACGCAACGGTCGAAGTGGGCGAGCAAAATATGTAATCAAAAGAAGCCCTACGTCGTCCCTATTTGCAACAACCAGGATTGTGGCCAGTTCCCCCTTACATGGGCCAACAAAGGTCAAGATTCGAAGACTCGATTCCTGGGATTCTTACTGATTCGACTCCATCCGTGCCGTGAAGCAATCGATTAACGATCGTCCTCTGCTGCGATAAAGATTGGTGTCAATGCGTTGCACGAGACACGAATCCCGTCGACCTGCACTGCATTCAGATCAATCCGACGTGAGTCTCCAAAGTCTGATCGATCCCATTCGGGGACTCCCTGGACGACATCCGCCGAACCCCACCAACGATCAGCAGTAAATCTGTTCGCGCTAACTACTTCAGGAGGAAATCGTCTCCTCAGCAATCTTCGCCGGAGCGCCGAATCGCAGTTGGTAACCGCCAAAGGCGATAGAGCAAAGCGCGAACCACGCCCACCCCAGCGCCAACCCGCCAAGCACGTCGGTTAGCCAGTGCACACCGAGCATCACCCGACAACAGGCAATGCCGGTGGCGAGACCGACGGCGAGACCAGCAAGAAGCGCCCGCATCTTTAGGGGACGCCTTCGACCGATCACCAGAGCAAATGCCGCCAAGCATGCGGCGGAAGCTACGGCATGGCCGGACGGAAAAGACGAACCGGAGAATCCGGTCAGTTGATCAAAGTTGGGCCGGGCCCGACCCACAAGCGATTTGATGACGTTGGCGATAAGGAACTGCCCACCCACGACGAGGGTGAGGAACGTGATTACCGCGACCGATCGCTGGCGTATCGTTTCGACGATTGCCACGATGACAGCAAGGGGGACGATGACCAGAGCGCCTCCGAGTTGGGTATAGAACCGTAAGAACCGAGTCGAAAGAGCCGTCGCGTGGTGCGCTCCGAACAAGCTGGCACTGCGATCAAGTCGCGCGAATCCAGTGTTGGTGTGAATCATGACGAGCACGATGGCTACCGAGGCGGCTCCAGCGACGAACAGAATGATGACTGCGCTCAAGAGAAGGCCGGTGGCGGAGCCCGGATCAAGCCGTGATCGGGAGAACGCGACGAGTCGCGGGTGTCGGCGAGCCTCGACCTTGACCTGTTCAACACTTAAGTGAGGGGCCGTCGTAGCGGCTTGGGGCCATCGGTACGCAATGAGTCCGGCGGCGAGCCCGGGGATAATGACCGTGAGCAGAGTGATCGAAAGAATCAGCATCGCGTCACCTACGAGACGCCGCGCAGTGGAGCGACGAGTTGTTCTTTGACGCGTTGGAGCAGCGAACGCCGCTTCCAGCGACGCGGATCGATTCGGACACTTCGCTCGAGATCACTTTCGAAGTGGCAATCGAGGGTACGCACGACCGATGGATCAAAGATCACCATGTTGATCTCTTCATCGAAGCTGAGGGATCGATTGTTGAAATTCGCCGATCCCACGCTTGCGACGTGGCCGTCGACCGTCATGGTCTTGGCGTGCATCATCGAGGGCTGAAAGTTCCACAGTTCAACACCGGACTCAATCAGGTCCTCGTAGTCCACTTCGGCCGCTAGTTGCACGAAACGTTTGTCAGCGAATGGCCCGGGGAGGAGGATCTGAACGTGCACTCCTCGCGCTGCCGCGTCGCAGAGACGCTTGGTGAGATCATCGTCGGGCACGAAGTAGGCGGTCGTGATGCGCAATTGTCGATGGGCTAACTGCAGCAGCGTCCGAAAAACACTGGCCATATCACTTCCGCCCGTGGCCGACGCGCCGCGCACGCACTGGATCACACTCTGGCCGGGCGCGTACTGAAGTGGAAAACGATCGAAGTCATCGTCAAAGATAATGCGGTCGGTCTCGGACCAATTGTCGAGAAACGCTGCGCGCAGTCCGTCGACGGCCGGTCCTTCGACTTGGAAGTGGGTGTCGCGCCATTCGTACTCATTTCGAGCATCGCCTCCCCAGAGGTCTGAAATGCCCACACCACCGGTAAAGGCGACCGACTCGTCGACCACGAGCACCTTACGGTGCGTGCGGTGGTTGACTTTTCCGAGGCGCATAAGACTCAGAGGACGGAACCATCGCAACTGAACTCCGGCCGCAATCATGTCGTCGACGAGATACCTCTCGATTGGTCGCGATCCCCATGCATCCAAGAGCACCCGAACACGTATGCCGGCATTGGCCCGATGACACAGAGCCTCGGCTATCTCGGTGCCGATCTGGCCCTTCCAGTAGACAAAGGTGAGTAAGTCGATCGTGTGCTCGGCGCCACGAATGGCGCCGAGCATTGCCGGGAAGATCTCGCACCCATTGTGCAACACCGTCACGCGATTGCCCTCGGTCGCCGGGATCCCCACGACTCCCTCGAGCGTGCGCCTCGATCGGCTGACCTGTTCGTCCCCAGCCAACGCGGAGCGAAGAGTGTCGTCACTGGTCATGCGTTACTACCCTTTCTCCAGACGGATCACTAGCGGGATCTGACTCAGTGACCTTCTGCGCGTCCTGCGGCGCCGGTTCGCCGGTTCTGAGCGCTTCGAGTTGTGCCGCCACGGCGGCGCCGTAAAACAAAGAAATGCTCGACAACAAACTCCAGACCAGCAACGCGATGACTCCCGCCAGGGGGCCGTACGTCTCGCCAAAAGAAGAACTTGACCCATAGAACAGACCTAAGCCGATCGTGGATAAGCCCCACAAGAACACGGAGATCCCAGAGCCGAACGCGAGCCACGACAATCTGGGCTGGCGGCGTCGCGGCGACCAACGGAACAACACCGTGACCGCAATCGCTGTCAAACTGACGCCGAAGGGCCAGCGCACCACTGACCACACCGACGTGAACGCGTGATTGTGAATGGAGAAAAATAGATCCCTGCCGAAGGCCAAGGTCACGAAGGACGCCGCGACGAGAGTGCCAACACTCAGCGCGAATAACAACCCAAGTCCGTACTTCTTCAGTGTGGGGCGATCCTGCTCGACCCCGTAGATGCGATTGAGCCCGCGTTCGAGTTGGCCCATCGCCGTGGTTCCTACCACGAGCGCGCCAATCACACCAAAGAGAAGTGCGCCGTAGTGATGTCCTGCGGCGACGCGGTGGGCCTGAGTCACGGCGGTCGTCAGTACGTCGCCGGCCGGTCCGGGAACGGTTCGGCGCACTGTGGCGTCGATGGCCGCGCTGACGCCGCCCTTGTGCAACACGCTCGCGAGCCCGACAATGCCAATCAATCCTTCAATGGCGACGAGCGAGATCATAAATGCCAAGGAACGAGCGTGACTGAATCCATCTGCTACGCGCATCCGCTTAAAGGCGTCCTTCGCGAGGCGAACCCAACCGGTGCGCTTCAGCACCGACCACGCGTCGTCCCCGGTCAGACCACGAGTCTCAGGAACGAGTGTGGCGCTACTCATTCATTCTCTTTTTTTGGCACGCACACCGTGATTGCACCGGGTTCCACGCTCGCTCGAAACTTCTTCTTTGCCTTTCGGGCGCCCCCGTCTAGTTCGTACGTCGTGGGCCGATCGAGTTTGATGTCCACCTTGCGCCCTCGGCCCATTTGAGTGAGTGGCGAGTGTTTGGCGTCCTCGATGACTAGTCGACTGAGCACGCGCGCCCACTGCAGTGCGTTATCCGCTGTGACCACGCCGACCTCGAGCAGTCCGTCATCGGGTTGAGCATCGGGAAAGGCGACGATGCCGGCCGCCAGCGTACCCATCTGGCCGAGCAAGACGCAACTCGCCTTACCTTTGAACCACTGTTCTCCGTCGATCTCGATGCGGACCTTGCGACTCGTCATGTGCGTGGCGCGCACGCCGGTCCACACGTAGGCCAAGCGGCCGAAGTGGCCCTTCAGGTCACCGTCGGCGTCGCGCATCATGATCGCGTCAAAACCAACGCCCGCCATCACCGCGAAGCGCTCGCCGTTCAAGACCCCGACGTCCAAGCGGCGCCGGCCGCCGTAGAGGCCGACATCGACGGCCGCATTCAGATCGATGGGAACTCCCAAATTGTTCGCCAACAAGTTCGCGGTGCCCGCTGGCAAGATCGCTAGGCTCACGGTTTTCCCGGCTACGGCGTCGACGCAACGCTGGATGGTGCCGTCACCACCCCAAACGAAGAGTAGGTCCACTCCGTCGGCCACCGCTTGACGCGCTCGTGCGGGCGCATCACGACTCTTGGCCACCTCGTACCAGAGAGGATCGGGAAAGCCTCGGTCGGCCAGGACCTGTCGCAGCTCCACTAAACCACCGCCGAGCGTCTTGTTCTTATGGGCAACGACGGCGACCGACGTCACTGCGACGCCTGGTCGAGTCGGGCTGCGCCCTCGGCTGAGATCTGTTTCTCCGCAGCATCAGATGTGGCGGAACGATTGACGCCGGCCACTCGAATGATGAAGACACCAGCCACGAGAGACCCAATACCCAACAGCAAACCGGCCATGACGTCCGTCGGGTAGTGCTCACCGCGATAGACCCGAGACAAGCCAACGGCCACCGTCAAGACAATCGCGAGAATCCACATCACAACGCGAGGCCACCACCGAGTGGTCGCCACCATAACTATCACCGCGATGCCGCCGTAAAGAACAATGGTGGCTGCCGTGTGACCCGAAGGAAAGCTGTACGTCGAGGGTGTTCCCCCCAAATGACTCACGGCCGGACGAGGCCTTGCGACGATTTTGTTCGCCGTGATGAAGACAGAGAGCTCGATGGCCAGACCGGCGACGAGCAGGAACGCAGTGCGTCCCCATCGTCGAACGAGAAGCACAACAGTAACGATCGCGGCAACACCGGCTACTTCGAACGTGTCGGCCATGTCGGTCAGGTCGCCGGTGATCCGATTCCACTGAGTGCTGCGATGCCTGTCGAACCACTGACTGACGTGGTGGTCCCACACGCCGATAGAGCCACGCTCGAGAACGTGGGTAATTAAGAGACCCAATGCGGTAATGAATATTCCCAATACGGCGAACGAGGCAATCACCGCAATGGCGATGGCAATACTTTCATGCCCTCGAGCAACACGTCTTGCCAGGCGATTCGCCGGTCCGTCGACCGACGGATTGAGAAAAGCACTTCGCCTACTGCTATCACCGTTGTCCCTCGGCACAATTGAACCGGCACCCTTCACACTCATGTCGGTCATCGACACCCTCCCGTCCGAAGTAGGAACAATGTCTGGTCGAACGACGTTGCCCGTGAGCACGAGCGACTCTTCGGGTGAGCCTCACCTGACGCGCCCACGTACATCGTGCGTCGCGCACCATCGGACTGATGCTTAACGCCCATCCTGGTGGCCTTTTCCTCAACGGTGTCGGGTTTGACGCTACGACCTAAGGTGACGAGCGCGCCATCCACGAGGCCTCTCGCGGCGATTGTGCTGACGCCAAGGTCCGTTCTAATCTTGCCCACTCCCGATACCTCTCTCCTGTCGACTTGGCCATCGGCCAAGACAGAAGGAAACGATGTCTAGGTACCTTCGTAATCACTATAGATCTCGGCTCACCGTTCGATCAGAGAACGATAGAACCACGTAGTTTTGGCCTTCAGGTGAAGTCGCGTGACGAATTCGAGTCCCGTCCCATTCGACGTGTCTTTTTACCCAGCCGTGTCTCGCGCCTCACCGGTACAAAGACTGTGGACCGAGTCCAAAAGGTGTCCACATCGCTGCCAGTTGCAGAACGCCGATGTGTGAAGACGAACCGAAGCCCATGGTCGGCCTTCGACCTCGGGGCAACGATCAAGCGCGAGGGGTCGGCCTCAACTAGGTGGCCGGTTCGAGCGTCACGCGGACGCGAATCATCAGAAACGACGCCGTAGCCGCAATTTGAGCGGGCGACCGTCGGGATCGAAAATCAACCGGTAGACAAGGCCGGCCCAACGCTGACTACCGATTGAAACCGGATCGATTGCGTGCGATCGAATCCGACTCGGTGGACGGTGCCCTTGGCCGAGGCTCGACCGCCATCCTTCGAGTTCGTTGGCGGTCTCTTGCCAAAGAACATCACTGTGGGCCAAATTCAAGAGCTCCGGGTCATCGGGCGATCGTCCGAGGTGCTCAGCCCAGAGTGACAGCCGCAACGCGCGCGCGAACTTGCGGCTTCCGTCACCGAGTCCGCCCGGATCAAGAGGTATCCGGTCGTCGAGTTCACTGTCAATCACGGCACAGGAGAGTTCCGAGTCATGGGTCCACGAGCGGCGATTAAGGTTGTCCGATCCGACAGTCGCCCATACGTCATCGATGACACAAACCTTGGCGTGGACGTAGATGGGAGTGCCGATTTCGTTCTCTATGTCGTAGATTCCGACTCGCGTACCGCCGGCATTTTTAACGATGGCGAGGGCCCGCGCTTGAGCGAGCCTGCTCGGAGGACCCGACAACTTGCCATCCTTGTCCGGGTATCGCGGAACGACGGCGATAACTTGCAGTCCCGGTTGTCGACGCAACGTCTTGGCGAGTAGCCGCGCAATTTCAACGGACCAGAAGTATTGGTCTTCGATGTAGATCAGGCTGCGCGCCCTCTTAATCGCCTTCGCGAACGCTCGTGCGACGCTTCGCTCGCCATCGGGCGCGAACGGATATTTGGGGCGTCTTGAAGGATAGGTCCGAAGCACTTGAACGGCGTGTCCGCCCAGCGTCGACGGGTCGCCCAGGCGCTCGGGAAGTGGACGAGCGACGCGATCCCGCGACATCACTCGCGAGAGTATTGCTCTTAGTCGGCCAGCGTGATTAAGCGGGGTGGGATCCTCCCATCGTTCCCGGAAGGTGAGATCGAGTTCGGTAACGGCTGGTCCACGGATTTCCAACTGGACATCGTGCCAGGGAGGGCGACGGCCGAAACGCGGGTCTAACTTGACAACCTGATGATCTCCTCGGTGGTCGGTGTCATCTCGGCGACCATGGCTGAGGTCGATACCCCCGATGAACGCAACATCTCGATCAAGAAAAGAGGGATGGCGGATAAGGACCATCTTTTGGTGGTGTGATCCGCCGCGGCGCACTCGTTCATCAAGCAGAACTTCACCGCCCGCCTCGGTCACCTCGACGGCGAGGCGTCGATTCTCTTTCGAACTAAACGCGAAACGGTCGCTGTGCGAACGCCAGAGCAACCCGCGAACGTCGACTCCTCGTTGACATGCGTTTGCCAAGAGGGCCACAATGGATATACCTTCACCGGACACGCGTTCGTCCGCGTCTCCTCGCCAATCGGTAAAGCGAACTTCGTCGTGAGGCTCGAGTCTCGAGATGACTTCTGCCAGACTGGTGAAATACGAAACCCCATCGATATGGAACGCAACGTGGTTGCCCTCGGTCCACGCAACGTCCCCCGACTGATGCGAGTCAATCTCGGTCATTGGGTTGCCCCGCTCTTCCGAGGTCAGAAACCAGTCGTCAAGGCGCATCACAAGCAACGTACTACGTGCATTGCGATCGCTTAGGACCGCAACGCATCAACTGTGATGTCTGCGCGAGCGGTCGCTTTTGTTAACTTCAACGAGAAACTTTAGAGCACTCGACAGGGATCGAATGTGCGCTCGGTCCTTGTTAACGTCCAGAGCACGGCCTTACCACCGATATTGCCTCTTCTAGAGAAGAATGCAATTGAAAGTGTTGGCCGAAGACAGTCGCACGCAGTGTCAACGTCAAGGCGCTAAATAGCCTTGGTCCTGATTCAACGCGGAAATCAATCGGCCAGTTCAATTCTGACGAAAAATGAAGTGTGCGATGTTTCGGCGCCTATTGTCCGTTGCCCACGAGACTCGCGGGCGCTCGCGGAAGATCGAGTTCTTCGATAGAAACGGATCCTTCGACGACTGAAATGGCCACCAAGGTCAGTCCGAGGTTGTGGTTGCGTGCGTGGGCGCGGAGTCGGGAAAACGCCTGATCCATATCACAGGTGGTCGCTTGACTGATCTTTCCCTTGGCCTGCTCGATGATGACTCGACTATTGAGCGCGTTGCTCAACTGGTTGTTCAGCAGTATGGAGTCCAGCGAGGAACGGTGCTGGAGAATGGCGATGGTAGCGACGTCCGCGAGTCCCTGCGCAACAACAACGTCTTCGACGTCAAGGCTCCCTTCGGTCGAGCGGAAGAGGTTCAAGGCACCAATGGTGCGGCCGCGCAATCGCATGGGAAGGCAATGCACCGACCGAAAGCCGTGCTGCAGGGCGCAGGGAGAGAACGTGGGCCAGCGTGCAACGGAATTAGTGAGGTCGTGGTTGACAATGGCGTCGCCGGTATTGAAGCAGTCCACGCACGGACCCTCGTCCGCCTGGATTTGGAAGAGCTCCAGGACGCGCATGGACTCGTTGGATGACGCGACGAACTGCAGTTCGCCGGCGGGCGAAGCCAGCATGACACCAGCGGCGTCGACGTCGATTGTCTGGACACAGCGAAGGCTGAGGACGGTGAGGACGTCGATGACGTCGAAATCATCGACGAGATTGTCGGCGAGTTCGACCAGGGTGGCAATCAACAAGGACTCTCTATCCATCACTACACCTGTCTTTCGATCTTGACAAAGATTGCCATCGACAAAAGGTCCGATTCGAAGATGTCCAGAATGTTACTTGTTTCACGTGTATGTTCCTCCGGTCGCTTCTCGCCATGCCCCCGACGCCGGCTCGAAGATGACCTCACGCGCAACGACGCGCTTGGCGAGCGCCAGCAACGCCGTGCTGGTGGCAAAAGCGTGCGTTCGAAGGGTGACGAGCGCGTTGCCCACGGACATCGCGCCCTGGACGGAGACCATGCCCGCCGCCTGATGAATGGTGAAATCAAAGGCGACTTCACGTTCCAGTTCCGCCGCGAGCGCTTCCGCGGGCGCGCCCGCCTGCATCGCGAGGACCGCACGGCCCACCACCGACGCCATCAGGTATCCATCCGAAGCCTGCGAGTCGGTGAGTCTGCCTTTCTTGTCGCGGTAGAGACTTAGGGCACCCAGACGGACCGCACCAATACACACCGGGAAGGCGAACACCGCTCGGGCGCCGGCGGACGTCGCCAGAGGCGCGTAGACGAGCCAGCGCGAATTCGTGGACGAAGCCAGGTCCTTCTCTTCCACGGTGACGGAGCCGGCACTCGCGTCGGTACAGGGACCTTCTTGAAGGGTCATCTCCAGGTCAAGCAGTGCCCCGGCGACGTCATTGCTCGTACAGAGACGGGTCAGTACTGAACTTTCGGACGTGAGTGCGATTCCCGCGCCGCTCAGATCGGTTACATCGGCCGCCACCTTGCAAAGCGATTCGCCGTATGAATTCGATTCCTTGCACTTGGCCAAGAGGGCGAAGATCGTAATGAGGCGATCATTCGCCACGTGATGTCACCTGAGCGATTGCCACAATAGTTCCGTCGTCGTTGACCGATTCCGCCATGATGGGTCTCCTAGTAAATACTCGACGCTCAACAGGGTCCGGATCCAGCGTGCCAACTCCCAAACTCGGGATGCGCACCAATCATAGTTCGCGACGAACACAGATCGTCACGCCGGGCGTTGCGAGGTTTTAGGTGGGAAGTGCCAACTACCGCGGTATCCGAGCCATGACGTTTAGGTCAGAGAATCGGCCGTAGTGGTTGAAGAGTCTTCGTTGATGAGTCGACGAACTAATCGCGGTTGGAGGGTGGCCCAAGGTTGCTCCTTCAGGAGCGCCCAAACGGACGCGCAGTCAAGATGCCCGTGCACCGGACATTGACCGACACCGCGAAGAGCGTTTACGCTTTCGCTCGTCGCTCACAGTCCGCCAGTATTGCCGTTTGCCTGCCTGCCGGCCGCTGATGACGACGAGACCCTTCGGCGAACTCCAAATGGCCGCTCTGCACGACCAGATCCAGAAGCTCATGGCTGAGTTGGAGCACTACTCACCGACCACGGGGCTCGCCCCAATTCGGTGGGCCAAACGATCCTTCAACCGCCCTTTCCCTCTGGCGGAATTGGGTGAGGGAATGAATCAGGCTTTGCGAAGGATTTGACATGAGGCATCAGGGGAAGTCCAAATCGACGTCGGTATAGAAGGTCGGCTTATGTGCGAAGAGTTATTGGACTGAAGTAATTTTCTGGGCCGGGCGACCTCTTAGCGGAGAAATCGAGGCCGATTCACTCCCCCGCTCGACGGTTGAAACGAGTAGGTATGCACACGACATCGACCATTCCACCGCCGGGAAAATCAGCCGTGCGCGTCCCAGTCTCTAACCACCGAGCGTGACGTCTTGCTCTTGGTACCACGCCAATGCTTCGTGGAACTGGTCAAGTGAAAAGTCCGGCCACAGTTCGTTGACCACGTAAAAGTCGGCGTAGACCGATTGGATGGGCAAGAAGCCACTGAGTCGCCGACCGCCGCCCCAGCGCACGATGAGATCGATCCTCGAGATATCGGCGGACGCGATGCCGTCGGCGACGTTGTCCCGTTTACTGGCGTCGCCGTTCTTGAGCGAGTGGTTAAGATCCCAGCTCCAGCCGTAGTTCACGAGGAAGTTAACTTTGATGCGACCCTCGCCGATTCGGGTCCGTTGCGTGTAGCGCATGAGTTCCTTAGGAAAGAGCGCTGACTGGGTGTTGCCCACCACAAGGAGATCCGCGTCCCTTTTCTCCAACTCGGCGACGGCTTTCACGCACGCGTTGCGAAAGGCTTCAATCTGAGCAGCAGGACGTTTCGTATTGTCGACGGTGAAGCCGTAGAAGGTGATTTCTGGGATACCTAACGCCAGGCACTCGCTGTACAACTCCAGACCCGGTTGCAGTCCGAAGTGATAGCCGTCCTGTTTTTCGAAGCCTTGGTCTTGAGCCCAACGCCGATTGCCGTCGGGAATGATGCCCACGTGCTGAGGGAGTCGCTTAACGTTGCCATCGCGGGCTTTCTCAGCCACATCATTTCTCATAATGAAGCAATTGTACGACATGGCATGGCCTAAGCCTCGATCCATCGTGAGAGTGCTGATCTGAAGGGCTAACCATGCGCGAACAAGGTGCCGTCATCAGGTGTGAATTTGATTCACTACTCAACAAATTCATCTAATCAGAAAGGCACCTCTTCGAGGCAACCTATGCACACTCCCTCGCGACTAACGGTGATGTTCGACGATGAGCGCGCAGTGGTCAAGGCGGGCTAGAACACACGCTGTGAAAAGCCGCGAGTGATGACCGCGCATTTTGGATTGGCGCCGTTGAGTTCCCTAGACAGCGGTCGTCGGGCCGACGACTTCGTTGAGTTCCCCTAGTGAGACCTCTCGTGTGGTGTTGCGCACGATCGGCACGAAGGTGCGATGGTCAGGACCCGTCATGGGGCCCAACGCATTCAACTGCTCAGGGCTCAATGAAGTTGCCGCGATCATCGCGATCTCGCCATCGCCCGCAGCCTCAAGCGGAGATGATCCTTGCGGGGGACGCGACTTTCGCCTACTTCGAATTCGCATCGGACTCCCGCTTGCTGAGGAGCATTGGCCCGCTCTTCTGCTCACCTTCTCGGCGTGGGACCCTTGGCTCAGTGAAGCGAACACGTCGTTGAACCGCATCGCGCCATTGGCTGCCGTTTCGTCGTCTCAGACCTCTAATCACCTTCGTCTCCTACTCTTTGGCTTCTTCACTGAACAGCCGTTCGTACCACAATCTGTATTCAGTGAGTAGTAGTTCGTGCTCACTCGTGGGTACCTCGCCGGTGATTTGCCGCCCCCAGGCCGGCGACACGGCCGGGCATTTCGTAACGGCCGCGAACAGCGCCAAACGCAGCGACACATCGCGTGAACTGCTGGTGGACGGAACCCGATCCATCCATGAAGTCCGTGACCGGCCGGTTCAAAGTGTCATGCGTGCCCTCGGAACTGCGAGACTCGGAGAAGTTAATCGCCGCGACATTGAAGGCCCCTCCTCTGATCAGCATTTGGATCAGCCCCATGGCAGAGCGATGGAATCCGTGGCCATAAAAAGTGACGGCCCAGTACATGATTGCTCCGACCGAAACCGAAATCGCGCTAGGAACCAGTTCTGCTAGACCCATTTGACGCCTTCTCCTGAACGCCCTGACCAAATGTCAGGCGAGAAGGAAGCGAATGTCTAGACGTCCTAAAACCGACCCTACTAGATGGTATGAACCTTCGAGCGCTGGCCGAGTTGACTCATCTAAAACCTCCGCGTAGACCAATGGGTTGCCAAATAGAAAATCTCCGGATGCCACCGGTTCCTGACGAGTTCTGAGTCGTCTAGGCATGGACGATGGAGCTAACGACGAGTCAACGTCACGCCGTCACCAAAAGTTGGCCGACGCCTACAATCGCGTCACCAAGTCTTACAAGACCGCGATCATCGACTCGCTGGTCGAACTGACTGGTTAGTGCCTCGACCATGCCCGCCACTCGCTCACCGAGGCCGGCACGATCAGGCTCGTGAGACCGCGACGTCCCCGTCCCCATCCCCGTCCCCGCGAACTACGGACCCAACCCTGACGACGGCCCTGGCGCTCGTATGCCGCCGATAGTTCCTAGGCCGACGAGAAGAACGTAGAACTTCGGAGCTTCGCGAAACGGTCGTGTGCACCTCCACTCTTTGGCGAGCAGACCCGACAGACCTATGGAGCTTGATGCGGCTAGCACTGGGACCATCAGTAGTCCACTTCTGATGAAACCGAAGGCGAAGATCACGCTGGCTATGTCCCGCAAAGAGTTTGAGGGACCTGGCGGCTTGCGCGGCGTTTTAAATGTTGGTGACGTCGTGCACGTGAGGCGTTTCGGCCGTTGTGGCAATGATCGCGAAGATCACGATGTTCGAGTAAGCCATGCCCGAGAAGACGTCGAGACGACTCGTGAGTTGCTTCACCTTTACTGGAGTTCGGCTCGTCACGCGCAGTGGTACCGGCGAAGGGCACCCTCAGATTCGTCGCGCATCTGTTCGATCCGGTTAGCGCGTTGCCAGAAGAAGAGATACGGAGAAATCGTGGTTCCCAATACCGCCAGCAATAGCAAGATGTACGCCTTATGGAGTTCTATGTGCGGTATTACGGCATAGTTGAGAACTCGCAGCCAATCGTTGGTAACAATGAACTTCACGACGATGTAGACCACCAGTGTTGCGGCCAGAGTTTTAAAGACGAGCGCGATGCGAGCAAAAGTTCCCATCACCATGAGGACCGAAATCGCCACTCCGGCAAGGAGTGACCAAGGCCACGTTGGTCCCGCCTTCAGGATGTTCATACCTGAACCGATCGCGACCAGATCAGCCGCAATGTTCAACGAATTGGCCAAGATGAGCACGACCAGGAGCAGTCCATGATCCACTTTCCGTTCACCGAAACTGATGGAGCGCCAGTTCCCCAAGATCCGCCGCGGTCAGTAGCACCGTTCGATCACATATTTCTTGCACCACGGCCATCAACGGAAATGTCAAAAGCGCCACCCACAGGAACGACAAGCCGTACTTGGATCCGGCCTGTGCGTAGGTAGCCATGTCAGATGGGTTGTCGTCGGGAGCTCCCGTAATCAGTCCCGTCCCTATTGCTCGCAGATAAGGACGCCGTTTTGCCGTGGACTCTGAAGATTTCACTTCGTCGTCGCTCGCGACTTGTCTCTTCTTAGGTGGATTTCTCACCAGTGACTGTCTAAATTCTCGTCAATCGTGTCGAAGACTCGATTCCAACAGGTCCGACGGCATCGTGTTCTTCCACAGGATTCGCCAGTCTCCTCAACCAGCGTTTGACTTCCAAGGGATAAGGGATGACCGGTTGTTCTCCCATGCATCGAGCAGGTGTGCCGAGAATCTTTGCTCGAGCATCAAGACGGCCGCAGCCCCAAACAGCACGTCCGGACCCAGTTCCGGCTCGGCACGGATCAAACCGGCGACCATCCGGTCTCGGGCGATTACCGCGTGGCGCTCGTCTGCTTTGACGTGCACGTCGTAGAAGCGCCGACCTTCTGGACCAATACCGAAGCGGTCTAACGCACTGCTGTAGCGCGCCATGGGCTCGACCGAGGTCATTTCGAAAACTGCGAGATGCCCAACGAGGGCCGCGCGCCAACGTCGGTGGAGCGCAAACATCGAAACCAGGTTGACGGTGGCGAGTGTCACGCCCGGCAAGACTTCTACGTACGAACCGTAGGAGTCGTCGAGATTCAACGCCCGCATGGTGTTGCCAAAGAGCACGGAGTGCATCTCGGCGGCATTACCAGATCCATATTCCTCAAACTGTATTTCCACCATGGCAGCCTTGGCTTCGCCCGTCAGTCTCGGAATGCCAAAGGTATGGGGATCGGCTTCCTTCAGCTGATACGCGGATCGATGGACACAGAATTCGCAGAGTTGATCCAAAGTTCCCGACTCAAGGAGATACGTCGAGAGTGACGCACCAGACGGTGCTCGAATCAATTCTTCGAGTAGCGAGACGACTTCTAAGGGGAGATGAGCCTTAATGTCGGCGACTTCGTCGCGAAGGCGGTCCTCGAAGACGCACTCCAGTTCGGCACGAAACTTGAGTAGGTCCGGATCCCACTCCCAGCCCGCGTCAGTCACTGCCTGGTAGTGGACTTCGTAACAGAGATAGAGAGCTAACGAAAAATCATCATCGCTCAGCGCGTCGATTCCTGACACGGGGGGCGTGGCACCAAGAGTTCCCGGCTGGCGTTGGAATGCTGAAATCACCGTGGCGCTGAGGGGTCCCCGCGACCAAGGGAGCAGTGGCCAAGTTGGCGCAACTGGACTTTCTACCTTGGCGACGCCCTCGTCATTTGTTGGAGTGTCGTCGTCGACAAGGACCAAGGGGGGGTCCTTGGTCCTTGTCAACGAGATATCCTCAGCGCTCGCTAGGCGCCTATTGGATCTACTGCTTGAAAGCATCCTTGACTTTCTCACCAGCCTGCTTGATGTTGCCCTTCATCTGGTCGTGCTTTCCGTCGGCTTCGAGTTCGTCGTCACCAGCGGTCTTGCCGGCGGCCTCTTCGACCTTGCCCTTAGCAACCTGGGCCGCATTCTTGGCCTTATCTTTGTTGGTCATTGTCACTCCATTTCTCCTACGTCGAAGGGCGGTAATTCCCTGTCAGTTAGTTCGCGCGTTTTCGTCGATCCGTCTTGCACGGGCGAGATTCCGCTGGACAAGCCATCGAATCGACAGGCGGTGGGCCTAGTTTCCGACTGACGATGCATGAGTATCGTCAACGCATCGATTAAACCGGGCGACACCAGCGTTGTTGAACAAGTCTTTGATATGCCCGCCATCGGGCCTTCACCGTCTCACTAAAAAGACGATGAGAACGATGACGAGAATCAAGACGACAGTGCCCGCTCCTATGTACATTGCTCACATTCCTTTCTCCGCTGGTTCGCGTATTCTTGACGAGTGGCTCGTCGTGTGGGCGGTATTTCCTCTAGACGCTCGGTTCCGAACGACGGCGTATTCATTAGCTGCGCGTCACTACTTGGAGTCTTCGTGAAGGGAACTTGAGTTTCCACTGGAGTCGACCACTTGACGGTCAATCGAGTGTCTGGTGGAACGCCCCGGACTTCTCGACACCGCGAAGACAATCGCTGAAACCACGAAACCGAATGCCCCGGCAATCATGAGGATGAGCCCCACGGTCGAGAGGCGAAAACCCGTACCTTGATAGGTGATAGCCCAATACATTATTGCGCCGGCCACGGCTGCGATAGCGCTGAGCACCATTCCTGGAAGACCCATCTCACTCCTTCTTCTCCATCCCTGACTGAATGTCAGGTGAGAAGGAAGCGGGGTCTCGGCGTCCTGCTCGCAAGGTAACACATTATGGAGGTCACCGCAACGGAGCTCCAATCAAAGACGGTTTAGACGCTTGGTCCAAGAAGGAAGAGTCGTTGGGCTGAGGTCGCTTTCGACGAGGCGTGGACAGTTATACGCCAAAGTGGCTAAACGTTCCCAAGGGCGGAGTCCGGGCGTGCATTCGACACCAACCAACTCGTTGGCCTATGCCAAACAGTTCGCACTAATTCGGCGCTCATCCCGAAACGAATCATTTTTCCCAAGCGCGGCTGCATCCACAACGGTACAGATCCGTGGACGTCAAATGTGGCTACTCGAGCCCATCCAATAGTTCGAGCATGTCTTCAGCGTGTTTCCCTCAATGGAGAGTTCCGAGGCAACCGCACGAACGCTTTGACCGGTGTCGATCACGCGGTGCGCAGCCTCAGTTCTGAACTCCAGGGTGAACTTCGTTCTGCTGATTGCCATGGTGACATCCTCTCAGCCGAACTCTTCACTCGGCTAGTTGGATGTCCACACTTCCTGGGGAGTTTCAGTCTGCCAGTCCCGGTCGCGAAGTTCAGACTCGCCGAACGAACCAAACAATGACAACGATGACCAAGATAAGCACAACTGTTCCCATTCCGATGTACATGTGGACCCACCTCTCTAGCTAATTCGAGACGCTATGGATCAATGAGTTTGTAATCAAGGGCCAAAGGACCTTAAATCGTGCCACTTGGGTCGGAACTCGAAGGCCCGACGTGCCTGCAACCTCGCACCGGCGGCTTGACCGCTCCATCGACACCCAATTCAACAGCGCAACAATGGCGGCAAAAAAGTCCGAGGTAACGGCTGCCTGTGGTCTAGGTGACTGTCTCGCCGAATATCTCCGCCACCTGAAATATCTGAAATCTATGTGAAAGAATTCGGCCATATTAAGAATAGGAATTGCAGTATCGACATATACCCACGCACCGCACCCGCGCACACTTGAGCGGCTGGAACACAAGGACAAACCGGTGAAGCCTGCCGACCTGAACAAGAACGCGGCCGTAAGGTTTAACTCTCGGCTGGATCGGCCAGTAACACGAGTTCGCCGAGGCATTCCCTCGGATTCGAATCCCCATGACGTTGGCCGATACTGTGCGGCCCAAGATAGTAAGTGGAGTGGAAACCGTGACGAAGCGAAGAATGCTCTTCTGCGCACGACGGGAACGTTACGTCACTTCTCACCAATTTCGGAACTATTTCTCAGCCATCCAAAAGTACTTTCACATCACTCTCACAAATGCGATCTCTACTATGAGCATTGTTCCTTTGAAGGAGAACTTATGAAAAACGTAACTACCCGATCCATTGCGGCACTCGCGCTAGTCGCCGCCATGGGTATCAGCATTCCATCCGTTGCCTACGCCAGTTCGTCGACCACGACTACAACCGCTGTTCCGAGTGCCAGTTTCGTTGCGGCGCAAAAGGCGCTCGAGGTCCAGCTGGCAAACCGGGCAACGCAACTTCAGCACCTCGTCGCAGACGTGACCGCGGCGAAGTCGCTGACCGCGAGTGATACGTCGATACTCCAAGCACGTCTTTCAACCGAGGAATCGAGTATTGGAGCCCTGGTTACAAAGGTTCCGACGGACACCACCAAAGCAGAACTCAACGCAGACCGCGCGGCGATGCTCAAGGACAACCGCGTTTACGCGGTGATGTCACCACAAGTGTTCGAGATGATCGAAGCCTCCGTTGTCGCAAGTCAGGTTACGACCATGCAGGGTAACGAGTCGACGCTCCAATCAGAAGCTGCGTCGCTCGTCGGTCTACCGGGTTACAAGAATGCCCTTAACCACTACAACAACTATGTCACGCGCCTTTCAAACTGGTCAACAAAGATTGTGACCGTTGAAGGTGTGGTGCTTGCCCAGACACCGCAAGGTTACCCAGGGAACACGAAGACCTTCGTCGCCGAGAATCACCAAATTCTCGATGCGAACATTGCTCTTGCGTACGCCGCGTATGACGCGAGCATCATCGGTCTCGCAACCGGCGGATACACCGGCTCATAGGGGATCACGTCGCAACCTATTCAATAGCTGGCGAGTATGGCGGTTGGTGGCCCGGCCATCGGCCGCCATATTTATGTGTGTTAACGGAACTGCTTCCTCTTTGTGGACGCTGCCCGACCGGCGAAACGGGAAGGAACCCTCCCCCGCCACACCGCGCCACTCCACGGCGATGGCCAGCGATGTGCGAAACGCCTATCTCGGCGGAGGAATGTTCACCAACGCGCCGCTGCCCCGGCTCGTTGGGCCGTCCTCTGTCCGTACGTCAGAGGCCCGACGTAACAAAATGCAACCGGCGGCTCCGACCGCTGAGGCCCCGAGTAGGGCACAAGAACAGACACCTTCTAGGAATCCTCAGGTGAATGCGGCGCACCCGTTGTGCACCATTGCTCGATTTGATGTCTCGAAAACCCTGCACTCCTCAAGGGCAGCTCTTCGGTGGTGTGACGAGTCGAACGCTGGTTCCCTCCGCGGCGGACGAACCAGGGCTCGGGGTCTGAGCCTCGACGTCGCCCGACTGCACCCCGCTGCCCGTGCACGCAAAGACGACCACGTAAGCGAAGTGATCCGCTGCCAACTGCGCTTCAGCGGCGTTCAAGGACATGCCAACAACGTTTGGAACAGTTATGGATAGCGTCGTCGTCGTCGCCGCGTTGACCGAAGTACTCGGTGCACCGTTGTTTATCCTCGTCGTCAGGAACGTGCCGAACACCAGGAACACGATGAAGATAATCACGACCGCGGCAACGACCTTGCGCCGAGTACTTGACGCTCGTAGAGGCGATGACATCGTCTGATCCGCCAACGCCTCCGCGGCGATATCGGCTGGTTGTCCGACTCGGTCAAGGATGTCGCGAACCGCGACTTCACTGTCGGCGGACAAAGTGGCACGCGCTTCACTGATGTGATCGGTAATCGACTCGATCAACTGCACTCGTCGCTGGGCAGGTAGATCGGCCAACGCCGCCTCGAGGCGATGCAAGTACTCATCGACGATCTGATCAAGGTCACTATTGGTCGTCACTCGTCACTTCCTTTCATGATGGTGTCCACGGTGTCTCGGAACTGGCGCCACTGGATGCGAAAGGTCTCGAGGGCCAGGCGGCCGTCGTTGGTCAGTCGGTAGTAGCGACGAGGCGGACCCTGCGGCGACGGCTCCCAGAAGGTCTCGACCAGTCCGTCTTGTCTGATCCTCGTGAGTAGCGGGTAGACCGTGCCTTCGCTCGCGACCAGACCGCCCGCGGTGGAGAGGGCACGGGTCAACTCGAATCCGTACATGTCGCGGTCACGAAGCAGCGCGAGGACGCAGTACTCAATGGCCCCGCGACGCATCTGACTCATCAGATTTGATGACTCTCTCGCTATCATGCACCACATGGTAGTTCATCGCACGCCCCAAGGCCACGTGGGTTACCAGCGGAAACACCCCTCGGCTCAGGTCGGCGATTCTCGAGACCAGCAAGGTCAGTTCGGTGACACTTCTGCCCGAGCGAGGGTTGAATGTCGTGAAGACAAGTCGGAGGCCCGACGTGACTGCAACCTTGCACTGGCTGTGAGCTAATTGGTGTCGGAGAGGCGGTCTGAAGTGCACCGTGAATGCCATCGCAACTCGCGAGCTCCTCACGGTCAGTATCCTGAGCCCAGTGGCACATGTTCTCCAGATAGAAGATCTCTGTCGCCGATTTGGAGCACTTACTGCCCTCGACCATCTCACCTTCGAGGTTCCCGCCGGCCAGGTGGTGGGCTTTCTCGGACCCAATGGTGCGGGCAAGACCACCACGATGAGGGCGATCTTCGACCTCACGGATCTGGAAGCCGGCACGATCACGTGGAACGGCTCCGTCGTGGGTCAAGCAGAGAGACGGCGCTTCGGCTACATGCCCGAGGAGCGCGGTCTCTATCCGAGCATGCTCGTCGGCGAGCAACTTCAGTATCTTGGCAGACTGCACGGGATGACCGCGGCTGACGCCTTGGCTGCGTCCACCTCCTGGTTGGAGCGCCTAGGCATCGCCGACCGGGCCGGTAGCAAGGTGGAGGCCCTCTCCCACGGGAACCAACAGCGCGTGCAACTGGTAGCCGCGTTGCTCCACGGACCCGAGTTGCTGGTCTTGGACGAACCGCTCGCGGGACTGGATCCCTCGGGAATCGACGTCATTGGTGAGGTGCTCGCCGAGCAGGCCCGCTCCGGTTGCTGCGTGCTCTTCTCCAGTCATCAGCTCGACCAGGTCGAGGACCTCTGCGAGTCGGTCGTGATCATCGACAACGGTCATTTGGTGGTGACGGGCCGGGTGGACGAGTTGGCCTCTAGTGGACCGCGACGACTGGTCGTGCGGGTCGAAGGGGACCGCTCCGCCTCGTGGGCCGAAGGAATCGCCGGGGTCACGGTCTCCGAGGTTACGGGGGGCGAAGTGCGACTCGTGCTTGACGCCGGCGTCGACAGCGACGCCATCTTGGAGTTGGCCCGCGGTGCCGGCCGCGTGACCGAATTCGTCTTCGAACGCCGCCGCCTCTCCGAGCTCTTCCGAGAAGCGGTGAAATGAAGTTCACCCTCATTGCGCTCGCCGTGGTCGTGGTGGCGACACTACGGATCAGCAGACGTCGACGGCGTCGACGCACCGGAGCGCGTGCGGCCCGCTCGGTATCGAGCCGACTCAGCAGTGACGTCGGTTTGATCATGGCTCGAGAAGTGCGAGAGAGATTCCGTGGACGAGTCTTCAAGGTCACGACGCTGTTCATCTTGATCGTGGTAGCTGCCGCAATCGTCATCCCCGTACTTCACAATGGCAAGGCGAAGCCCCAGGAGGTCGGTATCGTCGGGACGCTCTCGTCCCCCCTTCGCGCAACGGTGACCAGCTCCGCCAAGAGCGCGGACGTCACCGTGCACTTCGTGCCCGAATCCAGCGTCAAGAAGGCCAAGTCCGACCTCCATTCGGGTCGAATCAACGTCGCGATCGTGGACGGTGGTGAGTTGCTCGTGACGAGCCCTCTTTCATCGGCCGACAACTCGTCGGGCGCCCAACTGGTTCGTTCGGTGGCCGAGAACCTTGGCGTCGCCAAGGCGTTCCAGGCGGCCCAACTTTCACCGGCACAGTCCGAGACACTAAAGGGAGCCAAGGCGCTACCGATAGCGAGCGTTGAAGTGGGAAAGAAAAATCCCGGCGGAGGAAACACCAACGAGGCCACCTCGCTAATCGGGATAATCCTCATCTTCGTCATGCTCAACCAGTACAACACCTGGATCCTGATGGGGGTCATGGAGGAGAAGTCCAGCCGGGTCATCGAGGTGCTGCTGTCCGCAGTGCGACCAATCCAACTGTTGACCGGCAAGGTCCTGGGCATTGGGCTGGTGGCGCTGGCCCAGGCCTCGCTCATCGTGGCGTTCGCCCTCGTCTTGTCTAAAGCGGTGGGCTCAACTCTCTTGCACGGCTCCGCGCCACTCGTCGTCGTGAGCACGTTGGTCTGGCTGGTACTCGGCTACGCCTTCTACTGCTGGGTCTACGCCGCCGCCGGCTCGATGGTCGAGCGACAGGATCAGGTGCAGAGCCTGGTGCTCCCGTTGAGCCTCCCGATGATCTTCGGCTACATCATGGCCCTCACGGGAGCCAGTTCGGGGAGCCCCGGCGCCCTGCTGAAGGTGCTCGCGTATCTACCTCCGACGGCTCCTTTCGCCATGCCAGTGTTGGTCGGTTTCAGGGCCGTGACGTGGTGGGAGTTCCTCGGTTCGGCGACCATCAGCGTCGTGTGCACGATCGGTATCGCTCGAGTAGCGACGACTGTCTATCGACGAGCAATTCTTCGCACCGGCGGACGGGTTCAACTTCGAGCAGTCTTCATGCGAACTGCCCGCTGAATCACATTCTTCAGGTCAACGGTGGTGCCGCTGACGCCAAAGACGGAACTGTTGCGCACGCGCTGCGTACGGCCGTGGCAATCGAGGGCAAAAACCGTCCTCTCGTCTTGTGAAGCAGATCGGAGACTATTGGTGCTAAACGCCAGAGGTAACAGCCACCTCACTGATGGCTGACGGTCGAGACCAAGTTGGTGTCGGGGGCCCGACGTCAACAGTCTCCGACTGGCGGATCGAACGCTGGGAAAGACCATACTCACGCGACGGTCAGGGCACTTAGTGTGCCGAAGTCCGGTCCGTGGCGAACTCATACAACGTGCCTGGCCGACCAGCCACTCGCGTCGGTCCAACGGATACGAATCCTGCTTTCACAAGCACTCTGCGGGATGCGACATTCTCGTCTCTAGCCGCAGCCTTGAGCGTCCCAATCCCATACTGCTTAGCCGCGAGTTGGCACAGCTCTCGCAGAGTCGAGGTCGCCAAGCCGCGGCCGGCCGCGCGCTCGGCAACTCGGTAGCCGACCTCGGCAGTTCCGCCATCGAGGTCATACAAGTTGAACCTTCCCAGCACCTCGTCGTCCTGGTCGACAAGCACATGAAAGATACACGCTCCGGCGGCCTGCTCGGCCAAGAGCTCGCCGAATCGTTCGGGGAACTCTACGAAGAACTCGTCACCGCGGTCAGTTACCGACGCGGCGAAGTAGTTACGGTTCACCGTTTCAAAGGCGAGGACCGCCGCGGCGTGATCGCTCCGAAGGCGCTGCAGCGAGGGCATCAACTGAGCGTACGCAGTTTTTCCTGGATGTTCTACAGCACGCGTAAACGGTCGGCGAGCGCGCCTACCAAGATTCTCGGATTGTCATATCGCCGGCCCGACGCAACAGGAGCGCAACCTTCCATTGGCGGCTTGAGCACGTGGCTAATCGCTCAACCTCTCCCGCAATCGGCATTCACTAGTCCGCTACGTCTCAAAGGTGAGGGTGAAGTTGCCGAGTAATACGCACCCTCGCGCCCCCTGTATCAGAGCACCTGGTAGCGCCGACGTGAGAGGCTACGAGTATGGGCGCAATTCTTGCCGGCCTCTTGACCGGACTGTCGCTCATCATCGCCATCGGGGCACAAAATGCATACGTGCTGCGCATGGGTCTTTCACGACAACACGTCGGTCTGATCGTAGCCATCTGCGCCGCCTCCGACATAGTGCTCATCATCCTTGGCATCGCCGGTATCGGCAGCGTCATCCGATCCGCGCCATCGGCACTTCAGGTACTCCGATGGGTCGGGGTGGTGTACCTCTCGCTCTTCGCCCTTCGGTCGTTTTGGCGGGCCCTTCGTCCAGAAGTGCTTCTCCCCTCGGAGGCGCAAAGGCCGACGACGAAAGCCGTCGTTTCGACCACCTTGGCGTTCACCTTCCTCAACCCGCACGTCTATCTCGATACGGTGCTCCTTCTGGGATCTATTGGCAATCAATACGGACACGGGCGTTGGCTCTTCGCCCTCGGGGCATCGATGAGTTCCCTCGTGTGGTTTTCCGGCCTCGGCTATGGAGCAAGATTTGCGTCTCGTCTGATGTCGCGCCCCATGACGTGGCGGGCACTCGATTGCTCCATCGGCGTGGTAATGCTTCTGATTGCCCTGAAACTGACATTGACTCCGCTTCCGTCTTGATTTGCGACCTCAGGGATAGCGGCCGAAGTGCAAGACCACAATCTCCGACTGGAGACTGGCGGTATGGTCGGTTTGAGTAAGTTGGATTGATGGGAATAAGGACAGCCGTCGTGCTTTACGTGCTCGCGCTGGTGGCCGTCGTGGTCGGCGTGGACGTCCTGTTTTTCAGGCACCACTTCTTGGCGCGGCTAATAGTAAACGTCGGAATTGTCCTGGTGTTCACGGCGTTCTATTTGACGTTCCTGAAACGTCGATGAGTGCAGTCGCCGGAATGCGGCGCACCCAGCTCCACGGCGAACCTAAATAAACGTTCGTCAGGCGTAACAGCTGTTTTCTCCCAGGAAACGTAAAACACCCATAAACGCGTAGCGCCATCCACGCCACAACGGCAATGGCGGGCCGACGTCAACAATCTCCGAATGGCGGCTGTGTCCGTGGGAGAGTTGAACAGGTGGCCGAACCCCGATTCACGCCGCGCAACGACGGCGGAATGGGCTGCTATTGGTCTTTGATCAACGCAGGACATATCCATGGGAATGCCGAAAGCTAAAGAGTCGGTCGTGACCATTCACAAACCGTTTCCTAGTTAAGTGAGACGCCCTGCAATCGCTGCTATTGCGCCGACGCCAACGAGGACGCCATAGGTCTGTAGCCAAGTCGACCAAATGCGATGTGAAGGCTCCGATCAATAACTCAATAACTAGGCGGCTTCAAGACTGACAAATGCAGTCTCGCGGGTGTGTTCTCTGATGCTCCTAATGTTTGTAAATTGGTCTCCATTGGCGTCGTCGGCCCGACGTAACAGTTCTGCAACCTTGCATTGGAGGATTAACCCTTCCGGGCGCTGACTGGTGTCGGAGACTCAACGCAACGAGGCCGTAACCCGCCAGTGGCGGCTTCCGACTCGACAGAGCTCGGGTTCGAACCCCGAGCTCCTCACGATTCGCGGTGGGAATACGTGATACGGATATCCCAAACGTCCGCAAACCACCTTTGGACACCGCGCTGACGCAGCACACCACAATACAGATTGTGCTCAAATGAGGGAAACGCCAGTTTTTCGTGGGCGGGATGATGAGCCCGAGGGGGTCTAGCAAAATGTCCCGAATGTGTCACGAACTAAGAAACGTTGGTCCAGGTCGGGCGAACCCAACTAGATCGAGGCGTCATCGAGACCTCGCGCGAGCCGGCGGCAGGAACACGATTGTCACGCTCTTGGTAGGCGTAGCGCTCACTGCCACAACGATGCTTATCAGTCCCTTAGCTGGTGCCGCCGGATCCTCTGGCGTACTGGCAGTGGCAGACTACGCCTTCTCGACAGCGAATCATTCTCGACCCCCTCAGATCGTGACCGCAGCGGATGTTGCCAACGCCGTAGCCACGGTGTCGGTGAACAAAGCGAGCCTCACGCTTGACATCAACATCGGGGAAATCTTGGGTTACCCGCGACTCGTCCTGTTCATGAACGGTTCCACGTATAAACAGACCTGCGTCGACTTCCCAGTAAAGATTGGCCAGTCTCCGACAGTCATCCCGTGTCCAGCTGAAGCCATCGCGGCTTGGACAGAATTGCCATTCGTGCTAAACGCGAGTCGCAGCGCAGTGGCCGACGCTGCGTTAAGTGGAAGGGCCGTCTCGGGTGCGGACATCACGCCGTTCTTCAACGGCAGTAACTACAAGTTCTTGAAGACCCCAACCTTTCGAGCGGGCCAGGGTGGGGTGGTCACAATCATCTGGAAGATGAAGTTCAACGGTGCGTTGACAATTTCACACATCTGCGTTCAGTTTGCCAAGACGGAAGCGGGAATCCCGATACAGGTTGCCTGCAAGCAATAGCTGCTGGAAGTCAATTCGACCGCCAAATTGTCTGGTCGACTTGTGTCGTGTAGTTCCTGGCGATGTCGAGGGAGAGCTGGATCATGCCGCAACATGAGATAGTTGGCTTCGACGGCCCGACGTGAACCCGCACGCTGAACGATTACCTGGTGAATCGTGCCGGGACCGCCGAGCACAACCCCAGAAGCTCGCACGGGACAGAAGCATCAGGCTGGTCAATCGACAGCCCAGCGTCTGGGAAGCCGAAACCTCAGACTGGCCTCATTGTCGGCCTCCTAGTTCCGCAGAACGACGAGACCAGACCGACGAGCGACAACTCGCTTCCGTGAAAACAAAGCACTTGCGCGGCCAAAGCGACACTCCCCAACCATCTGAATCTCTCTTAATCAACAGGTTCCGGGTTCAAGTCCCGACCGGCGCACCAGAAACATCCCGAGCAATCCGCTCGGGATGATTTGTCGTTCACGATGTCGCACGTCAACTACGTTCGTCAGCATGCTCATTCGCTTCGCCACTCCACGTGACGTACCCGCAATCGTTGGCTTGATTAGTGACCTCGCTGACTACGAACAACTTGCCCACGAAACTGTGGCTCGCGATCAAGACATCCACGATGCGCTCTTCACCGAGAACCCGCACGTCTTCTGCCACGTCGCCGAGAGCGACGGTAAAGTCGTTGGATTGGCACTATGGTTCTTGAACTTCTCGACCTTCCACGGGTCGTCCGGCCTGTATCTCGAGGACCTGTACGTCCGTGAGGACTTGCGCGGCCAAGGCATAGGTACCGCCCTCATGAGCGAGTTGGCGCAACTCTGCGTGGCGCGCGGCTACACCCGCTTCCAGTGGTGGGTGCTCGACTGGAACAACCCTTCCATCGAGTTCTACAAGTCCATCGGCGCGGTAGCCATGGACGAGTGGACTGTCTTTCGCCTCAGCGGCGACCCGCTTCGTGCCTTTGGTGAAGGGCCAAGACACATCTAACGTCGCTTTGGTCGAGCAGGGTCGAACGAAATTGGCTCTAGTTAACTCAGAGACAGGCCACTAACTCAACTACTGAGACCCAAGGCCTCGAGTTCGCCATCGCTAAAGACTCGTGACGTGATGACGAAGTGCTGATCGCGACCGGCCGCCAACGAGAAGCCTTCGGGTTCACCGTCACCGACGCCAAGAATTATTTGCGTATGCTTCCACACCTCGTACTGGCGGTGGTCGATATAGAACGGACAACCCGCCACCGTTCCCAAGAGGACATCGTGGCTGCCGATGACAAACTCCCCCTGCTCAAAACAGAGTGGAAGGCTTCCGTCGCAACAGCCACCTGACTGGAAGAACATGACGGGCCCGCGCTCGGCGACCAATTCCTCGATCGCCTCAGCGGCCGCGGACGATGCCACGACGCGCTCGGGAGCACGGAACCCGTTCATATTCCTTCGTTCTTGCTTTAGAAGAATCCGAGTGGTTTGGTGCTGTAACTCACCAGGAGATTCTTCGTCTGCGAATAGTGCTCCAACATCATCTGGTGATTCTCTCGTCCCACCCCGGAGATCTTGTAGCCACCGAAGGCGGCTCCCGCCGGATAGAGGTGGTAGCAGTTGGTCCACACCCGACCCGCCTGGATGGCGCGGCCCATGCGATACGCGAGATTCCCGTCGCGCGTCCACACGCCCGCACCGAGACCGTAGAGCGTGTCGTTGGCAATCTCCAACGCTTCCGCCTCGTCCTTGAAGGTCGTCACGGCCAGCACGGGTCCGAAGATCTCCTCTTGGAAGACCCGCATCTTGTTGTGGCCCTTCAACACCGTGGGCGCGAAGTAGTACCCGTCGGCGAACTCTCCGTCGAGCTGTACGCGCTTGCCTCCGATGAGACACTCAGCGCCCTCCTGGAGACCTATGTCCACGTACGAGGTGATCTTCTCCAACTGTTGGGTTGAGACTTGGGGGCCGATCATGGTTGACGGATCAAGAGGATTGCCCTGCGTGATCTTCTTGATTCGCTCGAGACAACGCTCCATGAACTTGTCGTAGATCGATTCGGCGACGAGCGCTCGCGAAGGACACGTGCAGACCTCGCCCTTGTTGAATGCGTAGAGCACCAAGCCTTCTATGGCCTTGTCCAAGAACTCATCGTCCGCGTTCATGACGTCGGCGAAGAAGATGTTGGGCGACTTGCCTCCGAGCTCGACGGTCGACGGAATGAGATTCTCCGCCGCGTACTGCATGATGAGCCGACCAGTGGTCGTCTCACCGGTGAAACCGATCTTGGCGATTCGCGGACTCGTCGCCAGCGCCTTGCCAATCTCTGCCCCGGGTCCCGTGATCACGTTCAGCACGCCCGCAGGAACGACGTCCTCGAGCAACTCCGCCAACTTGAGGATCGACCACGGTGTGGGCGACGCCGGCTTGACGACGGTGCAGTTGCCCGCGGCGAGTGCCGGGGCGATCTTCCACGCCGCCATGAGTAGCGGGAAGTTGAACGGAATGATCTGGCCAACGACGCCTAGGGGCTCGTGGAAGTGGTACGCCACGGTGTCCTTGTCGATCTCGGTGGAACGTCCCTCCAGCGATCGAGTCGCGCCCGCGAAGTAGCGGAAGTGATCGACCGCCAGCGGTATGTCGGCCGCCAAGGTCTCGCGCACCGGCTTGCCGTTCTCCCAACTCTCCGCGACCGCCAGCATCTGCAAGTTCGCCTCGATGACGTCGGCGATCTTGTTGAGCACCGCCGCCCGATCGGTGAGCGACGTCTCAGCCCAGGCCTGGCGGGCGCGATGCGCGGCGTCCAACGCCAACTCAACGTCTTCCTTGGTGGACCTCGCTACTTCACAAAAGGCCTTGCCGGTCACCGGTGAAATATCCTTCATGTACTCGCCCTTGACTGGCGCCACCCACGTGCCGCCGATGAAATTCTCGTAGCGAGGCTTGAGCGAGACCAAACTGCCCGGCTGTCCCGGGGCCACAAACGCGCCCGTCGCCGAGCCATCTTCTCTGCCGGATTCTTCTGTCGGCTTTGTCAGTGTGTCTGTCATGATTGCCTCCAAATTCTTGGGGTAACAACGCCACCCATTCGTGAGTATGCCGTCACTTTTTCCAAACGATGAGTGACTTAAGTCACAATGTTTCCCGGCCTGTTGAGCACTTCGGCTCTACCGGTGTCGACCCCGCTCGACCAGAGTGGAGGCAGCGAAATCGCCGCGAACGTGGAGCGAACAACTAGGGAGTTCTGAATGCCTTCTTCAACGATGTCAGCGTGGGCGGTGAGCACCCCGGGACCTATCGACTCGGGTCCGCTGGTGCGTGTCGAGCGCCCGATTCCAGATCCCAGTCCGGGACAGATTCGACTTCGCGTCACGGCGTGCGGGGTCTGTCGGACCGATCTGCACCTCGCCGAGGGCGATCTACCCGCGCGACGTCCTTTCGTAATCCCTGGTCACGAAGTCGTCGGCGTCGTCGACGAACTCGGCGACGGCTCGCAACGCTTCGCCAAGGGCGACCGCGTGGGGGCGGCGTGGCTCGCGAGAACCTGTGGCGAGTGCCGTTACTGCCTCGCCGGTAGCGAGAACCTCTGCACGTCGCCCACCTTCACCGGTTGGGACATTGACGGTGGTTACGCCCAGTACGTCGTGGTCGACCAAGACTACGCCTACGCGATTCCCCCTTCCTTCGACGACCTGCACGCCGCTCCCCTCTTGTGCGCGGGCATCATTGGCTACCGTGCGTTGATGCGCTCGCAGTTGCCCCCGGGGGGGCGGCTGGGAATATACGGCTTCGGAGGGTCCGCGCACCTCACCGCTCAGATCGCCTTGGCCCAAGGCGCGCGCGTGCACGTCATGACCCGCTCCGAGGAGGCTCGCGAGTTGGCCCTCTCCCTGGGCGCCAGCAGCGTCGGGGACGCGGACGACCCTCCACCCGAACCACTCGATTCCGCCATCCTCTTCGCTCCCGTCGGCACGCTCGTCCCGCCGGCACTCGCCGCACTCGACCGCGGGGGTACGCTCGCCGTCGCCGGCATCTACCTGAGCGACATTCCAGCATTGAACTACGAGCACCATCTCTTCCAAGAGCGCAACCTCTGCAGCGTGACAGCCAATACGCGTGATGACGGCCGCGACTTCCTGGCGCTGGCAGCGCAGATCGGTCTAAAGGTATCGGTGGACCCGTACCCCTGGGATCAAGCGGATCAAGCCCTACGCGATCTCTGTCACGACCACGTCAACGGCGCTGCGGTGTTAGTCAGTCCCTGAGAGGCGAAACCACACACACCCGGGCTCGGTGCAAGCCTGGCCGGAGGCCTCAAGAGGGAGAGCCCCGGAAGGAAGCGGCGGCCCGCTAACACGAGAAACTGTTGCGGGTCGCCAGCACCTGCCCAGCGTCACTCTCCAATTCTGTGCGCGTCAGGGTACCCCCCTCGACGGCGTTCACCAGCGCGTTGGCGACACTTCGCGCGAGAGCCAACGACGAGGCCGGTGAACTCGGCGAGCCGAAGAGGACCATATTGGCCCCCGCTTGCAGCGCCTTCACCACCGCCGCGGGAACCGCCAGGTGCAGGGCGCTGATGGCGCCGGCGGAGAGCGAGTCCGTGACAATCAGTCCGGTGAAGTCGAGATGGAGCCGCAACTCTTCGACAACAACTGGGGAGAGACTCGCCGGCAGCGAAGTAAGGCCGGGCACCGACGCGTTGGACAACATCACCGCTGGGGCCCCGCGGGCGATGGCGTCCTCGAAGGGCACGAGGCCGGTCCTTTGCAGCACCGACCACGGTTTGGTGGCGGCGGGACCGTAGTCAGTGTTCCTCGATGACCCGCCGAGGCCAGGAAAATGCTTGAGTACGGAGGTCACGTTGGCTTTGGTCAGACCGCTCATGAAGGCGGTCCCGTCAGCCGCCGCCACGCTCGCAGAACCGCTGAACGACCGCAACCCGTCGGGATCACTGGCGCCCGGCTCGATGTTGCGCCCGTCCACATCAAGCACTGGAGCGAGGTCAACGTTCACGCCGGCTGAAAGCAGCGAGGTACCGATGCGGAATCCCTCGCCTTCGATCTGAGACGCGTTGAGATTCCTGCCCATTGTCTGGGCCCAAGGAATAGAGCCGATCACGTTGGTGAGACGCTGGACGCCGCCGCCCTCTTCGTCGGTCATGATCAACATCGGGTATTTGTCCAGTGTCCGCGCCTGCACCTTGGCGATGGTGGCGGCCATGCTCAATGGAGCATCTGGTCCGAAGAGCAAGAGACCGCCGTAACCGGCCTGCGCCGCCGGAACCATGGCCCCCAGATTGGCGGCATTCACCGGTACGACGATCGTCTGGTTGGCGAGCTCGGCGAGTGGCCAGCCCGACACGTATTGAATGGCGCACGTCAGGTTGCTCGGAGTCACCGCACCCGCGGCGGTGGTCGACGTCGTGGACGGTGTCGGGAGCGATGTCGTGGTGGTTGCACTGCCCGCCAGCGAACCCGGAGTGATCACGGTGACGAGAACCGCGGCGAGCGCCATCGTGACAACGGCGCCCGCCTTCTTGAAGAGTGGGCTCCGCCGGCTTCTCATAGCTCGAGACAACCGGACCATCACCGTCGTACCGTGAAGAGTCTCGACGCGGCAGCCCCACCCCTCCGACGAAATAGGAGAGCCCCGCATTGCCGATCGATGGCACCCGTCGTCACAGGCACTCTGCGAGGGCGAAGAGGAACTGCTGCAACGTACGGATGTACTCCAAGAGCTCGGACGGGCAGGCGTCCAGCTTCTCGTTGCTCATGAGTCCGTTCGCGACGACCGTCGAACGCAGAGCGATCTGAAAGGTGCTGAGCCACGCCCACGCCTCGGCGTCGTTGAGAAACTGATCCTGCAGCGTCATCACCGCGAGCTCGGCGTTAGTTGAAATTTCGTGTTGACGATTAAGGGTGGACACGGGATCGTCGTCGTCGCTGCTGGGGTCAATCGGGGCATTCAGCCCGGCGTGCCACTCGTGGTTGGGGTCTCGTTCCGCGGCAACCACGTGGCCAAAGGCCTCGCGGGCAACGGCTCGGCCGGCGTCGCTCAGGCGAACCTCGATGCGACCGTCACGTCGTCGTATGAAGAGCTTGTTGCCCACCATCACTCGTCGCGTTCAATGGTCGATTGAAGCCCGGCGACCTGCAGTTTGACGCAGTACGACTCGGCGCGTTCGCGCTGACCGGACCACACAATGGCCCGTCCTTCGTTGTGAACGGTCAACATCAACTGGGTGCATTTGTTATTGGAGTACCCGAATATTCTCTTGAAGATAACGACCACCACCGACATCGGAGTCACCGGGTCGTCCCACACGACAACGTTCCAGGGCCGCTCGGTGGCGACAATCTTCTCGGTCGTCACGTCGGTCTCGGTCGTCAATCGACGCATTGGCTTCACGGCTCCCACCTCACCAGTGTCGCAGACGACCGAGCACTGCGAAAGAAACCGAACGTAGTCTTGGAGTGGAACCTGGAGGAGGCGGTGTTGAGCGTTACCAACTGGAAGGATGCGCCGGCACGAATTCGCTCTCGGGTCAACTTCAGTATCCGAAGGGCCGTCGGCCTGACGAAGGACCCACCACCGCGCTGCGACGACCCCGCTGTTGCCTACTTTCCCATCGACGGCGTGGCTCGCCTCGTGCACGGGGATCTTTCGTCGATGATGGTGGGCGGACTGGGCTCGCTCTTCTTTCAGATGCTGCATCCCCACGCCATGGCCGGCGTGGCTCAACATTCGCGCTACCAGCATGATCCCCTGGGGCGCCTGCGGCAGACCGCCAACTTCATTGGTGCCACCACCTACGGCGCAGCTCCCACTGCCCACGCCTCCATAGAACGGGTTCTCAGCGTGCACCAGAGTGTGCGCGGGGTGGCTGACGACGGCCTCGACTACTACGCCAACGATCCCCACCTGCTCGCGTGGGTCCACGCCGCCGAGACGTCGATGTTCCTGAGCGGCTATCAACGCTTCGGCAAGCACCCGCTCTCTCAACGCGATGCCGACACGTACGTCGCGGAAATGGCGACGCTGGCTCGGGACCTCGGTGCCGAGGAACCGCCCACGACCCTCGCTGAGCTCAACACCACCCTCGATACATTTCGCCCCGAGCTTCGCCTCTGTCCCGACGGGGTGATCGCGCGCGACTTTGTCGTCAATGGCTTCGTGGAGGGGCTGATCCAGCGATTCGTCTACCGGTTACTGATCCTGAGTGCGCTCGACTTGCTGCCGCCCTGGAGCCTCGAGATGCTCGACACTGCTCGAAGGCCAACGTTTCAGCGTGTCCTGGTTCGCGCCTCGACGCACGTCCTGTGCCCCGTCGTGCGGCTCTTCGTGCCGCCCACGAAACCCGTCACGTTGCGATAGATAGTCCGCCGTCGACGACCACCACCTGACCGGTGACGTAGGGCGTCGAGGCCAGCGAGAAAATGACGTCCGCGATGTCCTGCGGCGTCCCACTTCGTTTGAGCGGCGCCACGGCACTGACGAAGTCACGAATCGCGTCCCAGTCGGCGGTCCAGGGCGTGTCGACAAGTCCCGGCGCCACCGCGTTCACCCGAACCTCGGGTCCCACGACCTTCGCGAGCAGGGGCGTCATGTGATTGAGCGCCGCCTTCGACGCGGCATAGGGAATGGACGAACCCGTCGGACGGACTCCGGCAATCGACGAGACATTGACGATCGTCCCGTGCGTTTCGCGTAGCGCGTCCATTGCCGCCACGCAGAGACTCCAGGTGCCAAAGACGTTCACCTCGAAGATCTCACGCCACACGTCCACGGTCGCCGCACCGAGGTCGGCGTGGGGAATCACCTTGGTGGTTCCGGCGTTGTTCACGAGCACGTCAAGGCGGCCGCAGGCCTGCAGTACTTCGCGAACCAGACGAAGACAGTCGTCGCCCCTCGAAATGTCGGCCTGTACGTAGTGCGCTCCCGGCGTCGCCTTGGCCAGCCGCTCGCCCGCTTCCACGCTACGAGCGGAGTTGAAAACCACCGTGTCACCGGCTTGGGCGAAGCGCAGCGCCGTTGCTTCACCAATTCCACTCGTCGAACCGGTCACCAGCACCACACGATTACTCATCACAACCTCCGACGAAGACGCCACGATCCAGCCCAGTGCTGTCCCGGCTCGAGTACTACCACGTCCTTGCCACTACGCAAGGCGTCCGGTGGGCACGTCATTGGTTCCACCGCCACTGACGTTCGACGGCGGCCGCGTTCGAGCTTGTCGCCGGTATAGATCTGGATATAGGGAAAATTGCGGTCAACACTGAGTTCAATTTCACCCCCGGCGCTGTCGCCCAAGACGACCGTCGCCAGACCACTGTCGTCTCGTACCAGTTCGGTGTACGTAACGTCGAGTTCGTGTCCGCTCAACGATTTACGGCGCGAAAAATCTAGCTGATGGCCGGCGACGGGAAGGATCTCACCCATGGGCAGTTGCCGGTCATCGACCGCGATGAACGCCTTCGCGGGCACTTCGAGCTGCGCGCCCTCGATGGTCGGGGTCGTTACCGCGAGATACGGGTGGAACCCCACGCCGAACGGAATTGGGATGTCGTCGCGGTTGGTCACGGTCGTCGTGACCGTCAGTCCCAGTGAGCCCAGATGGTACGCCACGCTGATTTCGCTCAGGAACGGGTAGTCGGGTGTCGGGTGCAAGAGAAGCGAAAGCACGCAGCGGTTCTGGTTGACGGCGTCGATTCGAAATGGGCGCCAACGGACGAGGCCGTGGATTGCCGTGGAGTGCGGTACATCGTCGACCGTGGGGTGAGCAGTACGATCGGAAAAGGACCATTTACTGTCGCCTATTCGATTGGGCCAGGGGTATAGGACCTGACCACGGGCGCCGGTAGGTACTTCCTCCCCGGCAAAACCTTCAATCACGCTGAGACCGCTCTTGACGTAGGTGCGCAGCGTCGCACCGACCTCGGTGATTACCGCGCGCTGGTCGCCGTGGGCGATTGCGATCTGTTCGCCGGAGGGAAGCATCAGTTGGTTTTCCTTCTATTCACTGCCATGTAACTTACGACAGTTAACGTGGCAAATATGCGTATTCTCATAACAAACGATGACGGCGTCTCAGCTCCCGGAATTGCGGTGCTCGCGCGAAGCGTGGCCCGATGGATCGAACGGTGCCCCGAGGGCGAGACTCGTGAGGCCATCGTGGTGGCCCCGCATGAGAACTACTCGGGAATGTCGTCGGCCGTTGGCGACGTCTTTGGACACCCCAGCGTGCACTTCAAGCGCTACGTGATCGAAGGCGCCGAGTCGCTTCCCACGTACTCGGTGGAGGCACCGCCGGCCCTCTGTGCGATCTTGGGCACGATTGGATATTTCAACTTTCGACCCAACATGATTCTCTCGGGTATTAACGCCGGCGCGAACGTGGGGCGAAGTGTCTTGCACTCAGGAACCATCGGAGCCATCCTTACTGGCGCCCAGCTCGGCCTCTCCGGACTCGCCGTTTCAGTGCAGTGGGGGGAGAACGTTCATTTCGACACCGCGGGCGACGTTGCGGTGGAGGTCTTGCAGGAGCTCTTTAACGCTCCGTCACGGACGCTGCTGAACCTCAACGTCCCGAATCTTCCCGTGAGTGAACTGAAGGGAGTGCGACGCGGGCGAATCTCAACGGCCGGCCTCATCAAGGCGTCAGGATCTCGGGAGGGAACCGAACCCCTCGGCGACGAGGGTGAGTTGGAACTTCGATTGGGTGCCGCTACTCCGCAACTGGGCGACGTGAGCGACGAGGACGCGGACGAGGATGGCGCACTGCTCGCCGCGGGTTACGCGTCACTTACGCCACTGAGGGGTCCCCACGAAGACACCGATACCGGATTGGACGAAATCCTCTACTCGGCGCTCGGAGCGATCGAACGGCACCTCGAGTCGGCGAGCTAGTCCTCGCTCGGGCGACGGCGCTGCTCTTTCACCCGACTTCGCGCCTTCTTCTCATCCACCCGGCGAACCTTTGACGCACGAGTTGGCTTACTCGCACGACGAGGGGGCTGGCGCACGAGTGCGGCACCAATCTTCTCGGCCAAGTGCTCCAGTGCCGCCGAGCGATTCTGTCCCTGCGATCGGAAACGGCTCGAGCTCGACCTCACGACGGTACCAACTTTGTCGAGCAGGAGTTCTCGATCAGGCTCGCTCAACGTCTCGGACGTCGTGACGTGGAACGACGCGACAATTCGCGTCAGCGCACGATTCGCGTGCTGTCCCCCGGGGCCACCCGACGTCGTAACGCGAAGAACAATCTCATCAGTCGGGATGATCAGTCGGGCGCGAATGTAGAGCGACCCGTCGCCTTGGACGTGGGGGCCGCGCGTTGCCATGGACTAATGGATGGTGGGCAGTCGAACCATGGCGAGCTGCGTGGACGAGGCCACGAGTTCACCGCGATCATCAAACAGTTCGCAGCGCTCGTCGACGATACCGTCAGCGACGACGACGCACCACTGACGAACCCGCAGCCACTCACTCGTAGGAATGCGACGAATGTACGAGGTGAGTTGCAACGTGGGTACCCAGCCCGATGAGCCGAGCGGGAAGGTCGCTGGCGGCAAGGCGTCGCTCGCGAAGAGCATGCTCCAGGCGTCCCACGAGGCGTCACCGTCGTTCAGCTTCAACCAGCCTCGAACCTCGCCGCGCTCGGAACGTTCGCCGTTCCACCAGGCGGTGCTCGAAGGGTCAAGGCGAAGGTCCGTCACCTTCCTCATGTTGATTTCCTCGTCATCCGTTGACTGATGACATTCCTCGATCGACGCCATTTCAGGGGGCGTCGCGTCCATGTAGCGCACGGTGGAGTCCTCGTGCAGCGTGCCGAGGGTCACGAGCGATTCAGTCATGACCTGTCCGCCTTGCTCCAGCGTGACGTGGACAAAAGAGACGCTCCGTCCTACACGGCGAACCTCGGTGTGCAGTTCGGCCGCGCCGACCTCGGGGGCGCCACTGTAGTTAGTGGTGATAGCGGTGGTGTGTAGGTGAGTCGCACCCACTTCTGACGCGGCGGCCAGGGCCCCATTGGCCATCACGCACTGCAGGTACCCGCCGTTCGGGTGTCCGGCCGCGGTGTAGTACTGAGAAAGATTGACGCCGTAGCGCCACGGGCTCAAGGGTTCAACGGCCGCAGCGTCGCGAAGGGCACGGCCTTCTTCAGAGGTAGTCACGAAGCAACCATAACGGGCTCGGACCAGGCAACGGTAGATTTGCGAGGGCGAAGGAGAGTGATTATGCAGTCCGTACCCTATTTCCTCAATGGCCAGCGCGTCCACGGAACTGGAGACCTTCCGATCTACAATCCCGCCACCGGCGACGTCACCGCCCAGGTTCCCAATCCGGACGCGAGCTTTGTCAATGACGTCATCGAAGGCTCGAAAGCGGCTTCACGGTCGTGGCGCACATCGTCGCGGTCCCGGCGCACGAACATACTCTTCACTTTTCTCCAGCTCCTCTTCGGCCACGCGCACTTCGACGGTGCCGAGGGTTTCACCCTCTATACCCGCGCCAAGGTGATCATCACCCGCTGGCCACTCCCCTCCGGGTCCCGGATTGACCTCGGATTTCCGGCGACTCGATAAGCGCTGATGCAGGCGACCCGTCACGTCCTCGACTGGCTGGGTGCCGGCTTCAGGGAGAGTCTGGCCATGCTCTGGATGACGTGGTGGCCAATAATTTTCGGGTTCACGCTGTCCGGCGCCGTCCAGAGTTTCCTGCCCCGCGACGCTCTGCGCTCAAAACTGGGATCAACGTCAGTGGGCTCGGCCTCGCGTGCGGCGTTGCTCGGGGTGATTTCATCGTCGTGCAGCTACGCCGCGAGTGCCATGGCTCGAGCGCTCTTCGCCCGCGGGGCGTCGTGGACCAGTTCGATCGTCTTCATGGTCGCCTCCACCAATCTGGTCATCGAGCTCGGGATCGTGCTCTACCTGTTGTTGGGATGGCAGTTCGTCATCGCCCAGTTCGTTGGCGGCGCGATCATGGTGATCGCGCTGGTGTGCTTGGCGCGACTCTTCTTTTCGAGCACGACGCAAGAGGAGCTGCGAAAGCGCGTACTGCTCGACGAGCCACCGGCCTCGACGGGTTCTTCGACCCCCTGGGGTCAGCGCCTTCGCTCGTCCCGCTTCTACCGCCAGAGCGCCCGCTACACCATGGGCGACTTCTGCATGCTTCGAAAGGAACTGCTCGCCGGCTTCGTCGTGGCGGGCTTCTTAAGTGTCCACGTGCCCTCGGCGTGGTGGGCGCACCTCTTTCTCACGGGACACGGTTCGCTCACCAATATTGAAAACGCGATCGTCGCGCCGTTGCTCGCGGTCGTCTCCTTCGTGTGCTCGGTCGGAAATATCCCGCTCGCCGCCGCCCTCTGGAGTCACGGCGTGGCCTTTGGTGGCGTCATCAGTTTCATCTTCGCGGACCTCGTCACGCTGCCGCTGCTCTTGATCTATCGACGCTTCTACGGCACCCGGGCCATGCTTCGTCTCTTCGCGCTGCTGTGGCTGGTCATGAGCGGGGGCGGACTGATCGTCAACCTGATCTTCAGCTCCGCCCACCAGATACCCGCGACTCGTTCTGCGCCCGCGTTGACGGGCCACTTCCCCCTCGGCGCCACACTGGTACTCAACGTACTGGCGGCCCTCGTGCTGGTCGGCGTCTGGGTACTTTCTCGCCAGTCGCAGGGCGAGGCCATTACCCGCGATCCGGTCTGTGGAATGAGCGTTGACCCCAGCGCCCCCGTCGCGACCCGGGTACGCGAGGGCCAGACCTACTACTTCTGCTCGTTACGCTGTGCGGAGCGTTTTGATCGCCGCGAAGACGCCGCCGAGATGCACGAAGACCCCGAGGGCGAGAGCGTTGATCCGATTTGTTCCATGCGGGTGGACCCGAGAACGGCGCCACAGTGCGTTGGTACGGACAATGTGACCTACTATTTCTGCAGCGAAGGATGTCGAACGACATTCCTCGAAGCCTCCAACGGCCCCTCCGGCTCGCAACGAATTGAACTAGGACGTAAGCCATCTCATGAGTAAGCAACACACCAGTGTCCGTTCCTACGGCGTTCTCATCCACGAGGGCCGCGTGGCCCTCGTGCGCTCGAGCAACCCCCATCACGTGCCGCCCCTGTGGTGGCTGCCGGGCGGGGGCATCGATTTTGGCGAGGCGCCCGAGGATACGCTCATCCGCGAGTTCAAGGAAGAGACCGGCCTCGAGATCCACGAACCTCAGCTACTCGGCGTCACCAGCGATGTTCGCCGACGCGACAACGGCGACAGGATTCACACCGTTCGCGTCCTCTACACCGCGGCGCTCGAGGGCGGCGAACTTCGCCACGAGGTGCACGGCACCACCGACCACGCCGCGTGGTTCGACGTGACCGACCTCGATAACCTCAATATCGCGGACTACGCCCGAGCGGCGATCAACGCCGCTCAGCCGAAGTAGCGCCCCGGCATCTCACGCTTGAGGAACTTGGCCGCTGCGTTGCGCGGGAGCGGCTCGTCGGTGAAGGCCATGCGCGTCGGGATCTTGAAGCTGGCGAGGCGCGAGTGCAGGTGCGCGTGCAGTTCACCCTCGGTGAGTTTCGTTCCGGGCTTCAGCATCACCACCACCGCGACTTCTTCGCCGAGCCGCTCGTGGGGCAGGCCGAAGACCGCGGCCTCGTAGACCGACGGGTGTTCGTAGATCGCTGACTCCACTTCGGCGGAGTACACGTTTTCGCCCGCCCGAAGGATCATGTCCTTCAATCGGTCTTCAATGTAGAGAAAGCCCTCCTCATCGATGTACCCGAGGTCCCCGGTACGCAGCCAGCCCTTCACCATGGTCGACGCCGTCTCCTCGGGCTTGTTCCAGTAACCGCGGATAAGGGTCGGCGACTTCATCCAGATCTCCCCGCTCTCGCACGTGGGCACCGCACGGGCGTTCTCGTCCCTGATCTCCACGTCCATGACGATCGTGGGGGTTCGTCCCGTCGACGAGGGATGGGTGATGTAGTCGTCGCCGTAGTTACCGGGTCCGTACGCATTCGTCTCGGTCATCCCGTAGCCGAGGGTGGGACGGCCCTGCTTGAACGAACTGTCGACGCGCGCGACCAGCTTGGCCGGGGCCGGGGCTCCGCCGCCACCCACTGCGGTGAGTGACGAAGTGTCGTACTTCGAAAAATTGGGATTCTCGAGCATGTCCCAGGACTGCGTGGGCACTCCCACGAAACTGGTGACCTGGTGGCGTTCGATCAACTGCAGGGCCCGCTCGGGCTCCCACCGGTACATCATGACGAGCTTGAAGTGCCAGGAGAAGCACGACATCATCACTGGGATGCAACCGGTCACGTGAAAGAGGGGAACGACCAGGATGAAGCAGGGCGCCTGGCCGCTGCCTTCTTCACCCTCGCCTCGTCGGGCCGCTTGAATCGCCGCACCCGAGGAAAACGCCATGATGGTCTGACAGATCGCACCGTGCGTCGAGACGGCCCCCTTGGGGAAGCCAGTGGTTCCCGACGTGTAAAGAATCGTAGCGTCCATGTCCGGTGTCACCTCGACGAGGGGCATCGCGGCTCCGCGAACAACCACCTCATGCCAGTACTCAACCCCCGGGGCCAGAGGCAGAAGCTCATCAAGGCGAACACCCAGGATTCTCACACCCGCGCGCTGACAGACTTCGTCCGCTCGAGCTACGCGCTCGGGGTCGGCGATCAGGACACTCAGCCCGGAGTCGTTCACCGCGTAGTCCAGTTCCTCCTCGGTCCACCACGCGTTGAGCGACACCGAAACCGCGCCAATGGAGGTGATGGCGGCGAACGAGATAATCCACTCGGGCAGGTTGCGCATGGCAATTCCCACGCGATCGCCCTTTTTAATGTCGTAGTGATGCACCAACGCGTAACTCAGCGCGTCCACTTCTCGCATGACTTCGCTGAATGTCCACTCTTCGTCCTCGTAGACCAGAAAGGTCTCCTCGAGACCGCGCGAGCTGTCGAAGAACTGGCGCAGGTTCGTGGGTGAGTTCTTAAAGACCCTGTTGCTCACACCATCGCTCTCACACTCTATGACCTCAAATGGCTGACCCGGTGCGGCAACCGCCGCGACTGCCTCTTCAATACTTAATGGCACAAGCCCCCTCTAACGTTTCCAAATCCTATGCAAAAACTTCCCGCTGCCCAGTAGTCGTTGGTAGAACAGTTGCGTGAGTATTATCAACGACGTTGCGCTCTAAGGACAATACGTGCTTCGCTTCTCGGTGCACGTGCACCCCGGTGCACGCGCGAGCAGTGTGGGAGGCGACTACGACGGGTCTTTGAACGTACGCGTTCGCGCCCGCGCGGTCGACGGAGCCGCTACCGGTGAAGTGCTCGACGTGCTCGCGGAGGCTTTCGGCGTGCGGGCGGGCGCCGTGACGCTGATCCGAGGTGCCCATTCTCGAACCAAGACCGTCGAGATAGCGGGTGACGACGCTCAACTCAGCGCTCGGCTGAGCCAGCTACTCGCTCTGTAGGTCCCGCGTTCTTCACAAGGCCTTCGAGGACTACATCTACTTAGTCGCCACTACCGAGGAATAACCCTTGGCGAAGGTGAGTCTCGCTCGCCGTCAATGGGCGAGGATCTGTCGTTCCTTAGGCGAGCGCGTGCGTAGTCCCGGCGGCCTTTTGGGCCATCCGCTCCACGTTCGCGGCGAGCTTCGAAACGAACACGTCCAGTTCAGTTCGAGCTTTTTCGGCCTCTGCGGAAAGACCCGCGAGGTGGTCGACGTCCCAGAATCCGAGCACCGGCTCCAGCACGTCTTTCAAGAACTGACCGAGGCCGTAGATTCCCTCTCGGGCAATCCGCACCGCGTGACGCGTAAACGAAGGAATCCCGGTGCCGGGCATCGAGAAGTTGCTCACCTGCTTCGCCGCGGCGATCATCATCGTCGAAGGATCGATGGCAAACGCCGCGAGCACGAGGTCGCGGTAGAACAGGTAGTGCTTGGTTTCGTCACCGGCCACCAGCGCCAGGACGTTACGGCCCGTTTTGTCGTCCTTCGGCAGATGTGCCCCGGTGTTGCGGTGGGCGATCTGGGTCGCTCGCTCTTGGAACGACACGTAGGTGATGAGATCGGCAATGGTCTCGGGCTCGGGCACTTCGCCCTTGCCCATCTGGACCCGTCGGCCCTCTTCGAGGAGCGTCGGGTCAATGCAGCGGCTGATGTGCACCCAGTCACGCATCACCATGGCGTGACGGTTCTCTTCCATCGTCCACTGATGGTTCCAGTCAAGAATTGGGTGACCCTTTGGCGCGTGCGACAACAGCGAGTGGGTGTAGTACGGCAGGTTGTCCTCGGTCAGCAGGTTGACGTAGATCGAACTACGAACGCCGGCGGCGAGCGGGTAGTCGGACTCCGACCACGGGCGCTCGCTGAACTTCTCTCCCTGGCCCCAGTCAATCTGTTCGTGGGGGAACCACAAGCGAGGAGCTTCGAGGTGACGGTTGTAGAGGCGCTCGACGTCGGGAGCGATCTCGGTCAGAAGATCGGTGCGGCTACTCGGTAATCGCTTGGTGGCCAAATTGACCCTTTCGGTGACGATGCTGCAACACAGCACCATCAAGCGTAATGCCGTCACCGCGTTCGGCATCGACCAACTTGTGATTCGTTGCACAAGCAACGCCATGTAACCTGATGATCTCGTGAAACTGATTGAGGCGCTGGTTCTGGCGCAGTTCCGTAGGGCAATAGATGCGCCGCTGCGACGTTTCTACACTTGCACCTTTGTGGCGTGCGTGGGCATGGGTCTCACCCTCTCTCTCTACGTCGTCTATCTGCACAACGTGCGAGGCTTCTCCACGAACTTCTCGACGCTGCTGCTGGGTACGTCGGCGCTGGCGGGACTCGCGTCCAGTCCGCTCTGGGGGTCAATGACCGACAAGATCGGTCCCATGCGCGTCGCGCTGACGGCCTACGTCTGCGACGCCGCCGCGTTGGTGGAGTGGGCGTACGCCCACACCAAGACCGAAGCCATTCTCGCGGCGGTCTTCGGCGGAGCGAGTTGGGGGCCGAGCAGCACGATGTTGAGCCGGCTCGTTCTCGAAGAACGGCGTCAACGCGCCTTCGGATTCAACTTCATGTTGGTCAACCTGGGCATTGGCTTCGGCGGCCTGATCTCGGCGTCGATTGTCGATCTGCACCGCCCCGAGTCGTTCACGGTCCTCTACTTGATCAACGCCGGCGTCACGCTCGTGGCGGCTGGACTCTTTTGGACGCTCCGCGCGCACGGTGGTCCGATCAGCGAACACCACGAAGATCCGATCAAGAGCGCCGAGGGCTGGCGCGAAGTTCTTCGCGACCGTCGGCTCGTGCAGTTCGTGCTCGCCTCGCTCGTTCTCATGATCGGTGGCTACGGATCCCAAGAGGCGGGGTTCAGCCTCTTCGTCGTGAACAATCTGAAGTTGCCGGTGCACGTGATAGGCATCTTCTTCTTCTTCAACACGACCACCATCGTGCTGGCCCAGTTGTGGGTGCTCAACCACATCGAAGGGCGGAGTCGAACCCGAGTCATGGCCATCGCCGCCGGTCTCTGGTGCGTGTTCTGGATAATCCTCGACGTCGCACTGGCCCTGCCCGGCGTGCTCGCGGTGGTATCGCTCTGCATCGCGATGGTGATCTTCGCGCTGGGCGAAACAATGCTGTCGCCCGTCGGACCAGCAATCGTCAATGAGATCGCCCCCGAGCACCTACGCGGCCGTTACAACGCCGCCCAGGGTCTCACCTGGGGCCTCTCGGGCAGCGTCGCCCCGGCGATCACGGCCTTGTACTTCGATAACAACCTTGGCAACTGGTGGCCGCTCAGCACCGGGCTCACCGCCCTGTGCGGGGGGCTGCTGATGCTGAACCTCCGTCGACGCCTCAGCGACTCCGAAGACGGCCGGCGCTCGAAGTCCCCTGCGTAGCGGCCCTCCACGGCGTTCGCGTTGGGTCTCCTGCGACCACGCGCAGGCGGGTGCGGATCGTCAAGCCAGAAACGCCACGATCGAGGCTCCTCGGGAACTCGAGGTCATCGAGGAGCGGGCGACACCGCCCATTGCTCGCCTCGGTCCCGGTTCGCGCTCGCAAGGTCTCGAAAGTTAGTCGGTCACTCTTGAATGATTTCGAAGGCCCGAAGTCCGCGGATCCTCTCCTGACGGCGGCTCCTCAGTCGTCGCTCGGAGAGCTCGGAGAGCTCCGCGTAGGCCTTCAAGATCGCCCGGTGGATCTGTTCGACGGTCACGAACGGATTGGGGTCCTCGCCAATGACTTCGTCGATAAGACCGAGGCTCAACTGGTCCTGAGCCGTCGAGCGCATGGTCGCGAGCGTCATGCGAATCTGGTCGTGGGTCGGGGTGGGCGTCTTATAGAGAATCGACGCGGCCGACCGGGGCTCGGCGACGTACGCCATGGCTTTTTCCAGCATCATGACGTGGTCGGCCATTGGTGTGGTCGCGAGTCCACCACCGCTACCGAGCGCACCGGCGACCAGGGTGATCACGGGCTCGGAGTAGTCGATGCCCTTCAGGATCGAGCGGGCGATCGCCCGCGACTGACCGCGTCGTTCGCTCTCGAGGGTGGGCTTCGCCCCCAGGGTGTCAGTGACGAACAGCGCTGGCAGATGCAGTCGCTCGCCCATCTCCAACATCCTCTCCATGAAGGCGAAGTCCTCCGGAGCCGGATTGGACGGACGTTTGACGATGGTGTCACCAAGGCGCTGGTATGAGGGTTGCGTTCCCACAATCACGAACGGCTGGGCTCCGATCTTGGCGAAGGCGCCTACGATTGCGGGATACCTCTTGAAGTCGCCCTCCTGCACGTAGTTGTAGACGGCGGTCGCCTCGGTGAAGGCGAAGCGCGTGATGAACTCCAGGTCGACGCGGTTCGCGTCGGTCATCAGGTCCTGGTACTGCTCGACCAGGGCGTCGGAGTTCTCCAGCGCCACTGCAACGCGCGCGGGAGCGGGCGAAAGGATTGTCGGATTCATCTCCGTATCGAACTCGGGACCGTGAATACCGATCACACCGAAGTTGAAGACGCGACGCTGTCCCGTGATGCTCACGTTTCGAATGAGCGGCTGCGTCTCGCGCGTGATCTCGTGATGCTTGTCGGGCAGCGTGGTGGAGGTGAGTATCTCACCGACGTACGTCACCAGTTCTCGAACGTCGGACAGGACCACGTCAATGTTTCGGTCGAGAAGATTCGCCTCGGCGCTCTGTGAATCGAGCGGGACGGTGATCCCCTCGAAGGCCTCGATGACCTTGGGACCGGCGAAGCCGAAGTTCGTTCCGGACGTCGCGAGAATCAAATCGGCGTTGGGCACCGCGCTCGCCGACACCCCACCCCAGACGTTGCCGAGCAGCACGGCGATCTGCGGCTGGGCAACTTTGACCTTGAAGTTACGAAGGGCCTCGACCATTCGCGTCATCTGCGTGAGTCCGGCGAAGTTTTCGTGTTGACGTACTCCGCTGGAAACGTAGACGCTGATGAAGGGAAGCTTCTTGCTGATGGCGAGGTCGGCCGCCGCCTGGAACGTCTCTCCCGACACGACACCGAGCGATCCGGCGAAGAAGTCCCAGTTCATTGAGTACATGACCACCTGGTGTCCGCCGAAAGTTGCCAAACCGTAGTTCGACGACTCCGACTTTCCCTTGCGGGTCTCGCGACGCAGCTTGTCCGAGTAGGACTCGTCGCGCTCGTCGCCGTGTCCGCGCCGCACGAGTCCGACGAGATCCTTCGCAATGCGCCAGCGGCCGTGGCTCGCCTTGAAGTGGACGAGCTCTTGCAGGATCACCAGCTGCGAGGGGCTGTTGATCTTTCGCCGGTTGCGCAGGTGCGGTTCGACCTCCAGTTCGAAGATCGGTAAGCCGGCCGGAAAGCCCTCGCCGTAAAGTCTTGAATCGACATCGTCGTCGGGAGTGGATCCGCTTGGTTCGATGCGGTTTGCCATGGGTGACCATTATGGCACCTGTCGTTCAGTGTCGACGAGACCTAATCCGCTACCAATCAGTAAGCCAACGCTTTAGCGCTTCACGTTGTTCGAAGGAAGAGCGCAGCACTCGACTGTTGCCTTAGCCATCGCGACGAAGGGGCTCACGAGTGCCATTGACTTCGAAGATGAAACCGCGACACGTCTTCGACGCGTCAATGCTTCTCTTCATCGACTTCTCGTGCCACCTCCGGAGTGGCGGATCGCAGCAACGAGGTCACTTCGTCGTCGGTCGTCTGATTGAATTCGTCGTACCAATCCCCCACCGCTCGAAATTGGTCCGGTGTGAGCAGGCTCACCACGTCGTTGGCGACCGTCGCCAGGTCCGCGACCGCCTCGGGGGGCGCCACCGGAACGGCGACGACGATTCTACGCGCACCCCGGGCCCGGGCGACGTCGACGGCGACACGCGCCGTGGCGCCCGTGGCCAGACCATCGTCGACGATCACGACCGTGCGCCCGTCGAGCGCGAGCGGCGACCTGCCAGCCCGGTAGAGCTGAACCCGTCGCAGGAGTTCGGCGCGTTCACGCACTTCCACGTCGGCGATCTGTGCGCTGCTCATCGCGAGTCGCTTTACCAGATCGTTGTTGAGTACCCGTGCGCCGTCCTCGCCAATTGCCCCGAAGGCGAACTCGCGATGGAACGGAACGCCTAGTTTGCGCACGAGCAGAATATCGAGCGGAGCACCGAGCGCGTCAGCCACTTCGACCGCGACCGGCACACCACCCCTCGGTAACGCCAGTACTATCGGCTGCTCGGACCGCAGGGGCGCCAACCGCTCGCCCAACAGCCGGCCCGCTTCGCTCCTGTTGCGGAACCTGCTCGGCAGATTCGAGGCGCTCACGCCGCTACAGACCGGTCGGGAATGTTTCGGCCGGTTCACCCTCATCCCACAACGGCGTCAACTCCAGTGGCTCAAGGGCCCGCGTGTGATCCAGATGAATCACCGCATCGAACTGCTGGGTCAGATCCGCCTCGAAGTAGTGGCTTTGCAGTTCGGTCTCGGGACGATAGATGACGCCGATAGCGCGCTCGAGATGCGGCCCCGCGAACACGTCGTCGTCGGCCAGCTCGCTCGTGGGCACCCAGTACTGGGGTATCGACGCGGTGTGCAGCATTGACTCGTAACTGTCGTGGCGCCCGGGGCGAACCCGCTTGCGTTCGGCCGGTCCTCCCCAGTCAGTGGCCGCGGTGACGCGTCCGGCGTAGGTGCTCATTCCGATGAGGAAGGCTTCGCTGCCGTAGCGCTCGCGAGCCAGTTGGCCGATGTTGAGTTCGCCCCGTTCGCCCATCGAAGTCGCCCGGGCATCACCCACGTGCGAGTTGTGCGCCCACACGACGACTTTGGTCGGGGATGATTGAACGTCGAAATGCGAGACCAGCGAATCAAGGGTGCTCGCCATGTGACGATCGCGCAGGTTCCAGGAGGAGACGTTGGCCCGGTACATCTGGCGGTAGTACTCCTCGGCGTCGTGAACAAGCTGGGCATTCTGCTCGGCGTAGAACTGCTCGTCGCCCGCGCTCAGCCCGTCACGGAGCAAGTAGGTCGCAGACTGCTCGCGCAGTTCGAGCAGTTGGATGATGACCGCGTCCTCGCACGGGTCGGCGACGCCGGTCGCTAACGCGTACCCGTACGCCTGACCATCGGCGCTGACGTGATCGAAGCACGAGTAGCGCTGGCGAGCTCGACGGGCTTGGTCGGGATCGACGAGTTCGAGGTAGTCGATCACCGCCTCAATGGATGCGCGCAAACTGTAGAGATCGAGACCGTAAAAGCGGGCCTTCGTCGCCGGTGTCGCCTGTGCGTCGTTGCGAGCTCGCAGCCACTGCACAAACGACAACACGTCGCGGTTTCGCCACATCCAAGTCGGGAAACGCCGGAAGCCGCCAAGGGCCGAATCAGCGTCGGCGTCGACGGACATCCCCAGTGCGTACTGATTGACCCGGTGCGCATCGGGCCAGTCCCCTTCCACCGCCACCACGTTGAACCCACGCTCGTCAATGAGCCGGCGAGTTATTCGAGCGCGTTCCCGGTAGAACTCGTGCGTACCGTGCGATGCCTCGCCGATGAGCACGAAACGACGCTCGCCAATCAGTTCCAGGAGAGTGTCGTAGTCCTCCGCCACGCCCGTCACCGGCCTAGCGAGCATGTCGAGTGCCTTGATTGACTGGCTGTTCATCGGGTGAGATGACATGTCTCCAACATCACTCTGATCCGCTCTGGCAACCAGAGTCGAAGGTCACTTCGCCGACACTTCATCTGGTCCGCCAGAACCCGATCCCGCTACCTGGAGCTTCGAGGCAGACGGGTCGCCAGGCCCTCGGACTCGTTGGCGAACGCCAGACCCACCAGTACTAGGTTCCACCCCGTTGAATCGATGCTTCGAGGGGTGCATTACGATTCAGACTGGGAGTAACGCCATACCCAAGGATCACGGGTTGAGCCTCATCCAATGTGCATAGTCCTGGTCCTCTTCACACGCTGGTACTACGATCAAATCGAAGGGGTCGAGTGTTGGCTTCTCACCACCTGACAGATAATCAGGGGAACGAAGGAGGTACACAATGGGCCTTCCCGGAATGGTGCTTAGCGCCATCGCAGCTGTCGCGGGAGCGATCATGTATTGGGCCGTGACCTATCAGGGGACCGGATTCAAGCTCTCAACCGTGGGGCTCATCCTCATGATTGCCGGGGCGTTCGGATTCGTTGTTTCAGCGATTGTCTTCAGTGTGTCTCGACGCGAAGTAGGCACGGGAACACACTCGATGAGTCGCGAGACGACCGATTCAGAAGGAGGTTCGACGTCGGTGCACGAAGAGCGGAAGTAATGGGCTCCGGTGTCCGGTACGTCGCGTCGCGCACGGGTTGGGCTTACGATTTCCCGTGGGCCAGTTTGCGCGCGGCGAGGGTCTGAGGTTTTTGTCACAATCAAGAAGGGTGGTATGTCATGGTTGGAGAGATTGACAAGGCGAAAGGCAACGCCAAGGAGGCCGTCGGGGGTCTCACGGGCAATAAGGATTTGGAGTCCGAAGGCAAGGCTGATCGTCGGGCCGGCGAAGCGAAGGAGAAGATCGGCCGCGTGAAGGCCAAAGTTGAAGAGTCGATTGAAAAGACGGAGCGCAAGGCTCTCAAAGCGGTCGACAAGGCCAAGGGCACGGCACGTCGGAAGTAGTTTCTCATTGCTGTACTGACGCTCGCGTGATTCAGTGCGGCGCGGTTAAGCAGTTCGCAAGAGGCAAAGTAGTTACTCACATCGGAGGCTTCATGATTGTTCTCGGTTTAATTCTCCTGCTGATCGGCTTCATCACGGGCATCGCCATTGTCTGGTCGGTGGGGATGATCATCCTCATAGTTGGACTCGTCCTGTGGCTGCTCGGCGCAATGGGCCACGCCGTCGGAGGCAGGCGGCATTACTATTGAGTTTCAACGCGAACGGTTCGGGTCCGGGTCTGCGAACCCGGGCGATACGTTAGCGAGCGCGTCTTAGAGTTCGCTCGTAAGCTCGATGACCCTGGCCATCCACTCACGGTCTTCGGTGCTCTCACCACCCGCGTGGATGGCGTCGCGCTCGGCGCGGAGTTGGCGGGCCACGCGGGCGAGATTCTTGGGCAACGCCTTGGCGATGGCGTTGCGGACCCACTGCGCCAGCGCCGGCGACGAGCCACCGGTGGACACCGAGACGATCACATCGCCGTCGCGGTGCACGGCGGTGAAGTAAAAGTTGGAGCGAGCGACGTCGTCGACCACGTTGAGCAGAATGTTCCGTTGGTTGGCTTCTTCGACAATCGCATCGTTGACTTGTCCGTCTCCGGTCGCCGCCACCACGAGGAGCGCACCGGCCAAATCACCCGGTTCGAAGCGACGAACCAGTAGGTTCTCCACGCCATCGGGCACCGGTGCGAGGACTTCTTCGCCGATCATGGTGACGCGCGCTCCGCACTCGAGCAACTGGAGGGCTTTGTGAACCCCCACACGTCCCGCCCCAATCACGACGACGCGACGGTTCGTCAGGTCGACGACGAGTGGAAACACTATGAACTCAAGGCAAACGACGAGACGAACTTGGTCACGCGACCGAGCTCCAGCGCCGCGACGGCGCCGACCACGATGACGGCCGGTGACCTCACGTCGAGTCGCGGCAGTTCCTCCAACGTGCTTCGAATGGTCCGTTGCTGATTGGTTGACGCCCATTCAACGACCGCTACCGCCGTCTCGGGACTCAGACCGCCCTCCAGTAGTTCGTTCGCAATGACGGCGCGACGCTGCACACCCATAAGTATCACGAGGGTGAGATCGGGGTTCGCGAGCGCGCAGAAGTCAACCGTGGAGCCTTGGACCGTACTGCCGGTCACGATCGTCACGCCGTGGGAGAGTCCTCGGTGCGTGACCGGTATGCCCGCGAGGAGAGGACCGGCGAACGCAGACGTGATGCCGGGGACTATCTCCACGTCGAGTCCAGCGGCACTCAGTACTTCGGCCTCTTCCCCGCCGCGACCGAACACAAACGGGTCGCCGCCCTTCAATCGAACGACGCGTCCATGGTCGCGCCCCAGTGACACCAGCAGTTCATTGATCTGAGCCTGCGAGTGCGAGAGACCGGGGACTTTTCCCACGTCGACGCGCCGCGCCGAGCAGTTGATGAGGTCCAAGACCTCTTGGGAGACGAGTCGGTCGTGCACGACAACGTCGGCGGTCGCGAGCAACTGCGCTGCTCTGATGGTCAAGAGATCGGCGTCGCCGGGGCCCGCGCCGACGAGATAGACCGTCACGGGGCCACCACGCGGACGTAGAAGTCCCCGAAGGACTCCTCTTCGAGTCCTTCGTTCTTCCATCGCTCGAGCAGGGGTCGCAACACCTCGGGCAGATCGTCCAGTTTCACCTTCTCCTGGTACAGCGAAGCCAGGCGATCACCGCGCAACCCGCCACCGAGAAAGACGTCGTAAGTGTTCTTCGTTCGACCAACGATGCCGACCTCGGCAACCGCCGGACGAGCACAACCGTTCGGACACCCCGTCATCCGTAGCTGGAGACGTCGCTTGCCCAGTCCGTTCGCGTCGAGTTCGTCTTGCACGAGCGAGACCACGTTGGGCAGACGCCGCTCGGCCTCGGCCAGCGCCTGGCTGCACGTGGGCAACGCCGGGCACGCGAGCGCCGATCGCTCGACGTTGCCCAACTGCTCGACGCCGCGAACATCGTGCACGGCGAGAATGCGTTCAACGACGTCGCGCTCGTCGGGGCTGATTGAGGAGATCAAAATGTCCTGCTGCGCGGTAATGAGAAAGTTGACGTGCAGCGTCTGGGCGATCTCACGAAGCGCACTGCGCAGTCCCCGGCCCTCCGGTCCGTCACAGACCCGGCCCGCGCCCACCCGAATACCCAGCTGCAACGATCCGTCGCTGAGATCTCGCCAACCCAAATGGTCGTCGGCGTCGGCGAGTTCGAGGGCGAAGGGCTCTCGCAGCTTCTGTCCGTAGCGTTCTTCGATTTCGTGACGGAACCCTTCGAATCCGGCGTCCGCGGCGATGTACTTCATCCGGGCGCGCCGACGATTCGTCCGGTCGCCGAGATCCCGATAGGTCGCGAGCACCGCGCGAATCAAATCGTCGACTTCCGCGTAGGTGACGAACGTCAACGGGTCCGCGAGCCGGGCAAACGTGTCGGGTTGGGCGTAGGAGCGGCCGAGCCCACCGGCGACGACGACGTTGAAGCCCTCGCCGAACTCCTCGTGCGTGGCGGGGATGAGTCCCATGTCTTGGGCGAGGACGTCGACGCAGTTCTCTCGCGGGTTGGCGATGGCGATCTTGAATTTGCGCGGCAGATACGTCTCGCCATAAAAGGAGTGTTCACTGTCGGGCTCTGACGAGGCGCCCTTCTCTCCGTTGACGAAGATCTCCCAGTGGGCTCGGGTCGCCGGCTTGAAGGTTCGCGCAATGTGGTCGGCCATCACGACGAGACGGTCGCTGGCCCCGGGGGTCAGGAGATCGGGGCACATCACCGTGTTTCGCACGACGTCGCCGCAGGCTCCGAATGAGGTCATGAGGTGGGCATCGAGTTCGGAAGCCATCGGGCGAAGGCCACCCTTCAGAACTCCGTGGAACTGCACCGCCTGGCGGGTCGTCAGCCGAATTGTTCCGTCAGCGAGATCCTCGGCGATCTTGTCGAGCGCCAGCCACTGATCGGTCGCCAGCTTTCCGCCCGGGATGGCCACGCGCACCATGAAGATGTACTCGAGGGATTCGCCCGCGAGGGAGCGTTCGCGTCGCACGTCACGGTTATCCTGGGCGTAGATACCGTGGAACTTCAGCAGGTGTTCCGACGCACCCGCGATACTGGGCTCATCGTTGGCGATATCCGACGACAGATCGCCGCGAAGGAAGTCACTCGATCGTTTGAACTCTTCTTCGACTGTGTACGACGCATCAATACCCGTCATCGCGAATCCCCATTTCCCAAGTCACGTTGAATTGCCTTAAACCCTATCGGAATAGTCATAATTGAAACCACTCCTAATTCCCTTCTTCTAAAGGGGTTTTCAGGATTCAAGGAACCAGCCCGGCGACCGCGATTTACAGGGCCGGACCAAGGTCGCGGCGCCACAACACCGCCGCGCCGTGAACTCGTGCACCCAACTCGAGGTTGACCCGGATCATGGGCTCGTTGATGTTCGAGTTGAAGGTGGTGACTCGGCGCACCTCGAGACCGGTCGAGCCGAGTTGGTCAAGGTTCGCGAGTTTCATGAGCCCGCCAAGCCGATGCCCCCGGTGCTCTGGAATCACCAACGTGTCCCACTGATACGCGGTATCGGGGGCTACCTCGGAGACCGTGAGTTCGCTGAACGCCACCAGACGACCAGTGACGCGATCACGGGCGACGCTCACGAGCAGCAGTCGTCCCATGCCCGCCGTTGTTGTTTCGTGAGCTCGCATGCGCGTCGCGTCCCAACGCTCCGCCTCGGGCTCGTAGTTCGCCCAGGGGCTGAGCACGGACATCGCGGCGGCGAGCTCAGAGCGTTGATCAAGCAACGCATCGGGAGTGCTGCCTCGCCACGAGATGAGTTCGTAACCACTGGCGAAGGGGCTCCAGCGGTCGACCAACGCGTCTCGCTGATCACGCGAAAGGGGCCACGCGATGTCGAAGCGGCGTGAATCGTCGGCGAGCTCGTACCCCAGCGCCTTCGCGAAGGCCCGGCCGGGGCCTTGGCCAACTTCACGAGCACCTTCGATGCTGAAGCACGTAAGTTCGCGACGACCTCGCTCGTAGGCGAAGCCTTCCACCGCACCCAGGAGACTTCGCCCGTAACCACGGCGGCGGTGCTCGGGATGAGTGTAGAGGTCGCATCGCAGCGTGTGCAGGTTGTCCTGTGTCGTCATGTGCAAGCCCGCCACCGCCACGAAGACGTCCCCGACCGTCCACGCGAGCAGTTGAATCGGGGTAATTTCGTCGAGCGCCCGCGCTCGCCACTCATCGGGTTGCCAACCCGTTGCCGCCTCGTTGTCACGAAGCAGCTCGGCGGCCTGGAGAACGTTGAACCAGTTGGCGAACGCCTCGTCATCGGTGGGCTCGACCGTTCGCAACGTCACCTCCTGAGGCTAGGCCCCACGGGTGTTCGAACGACACTTTTCGTGGCGCGGCGTCGAGAAGATTTCACGTGGATCGTCTCTTCAACTCCGTACTCGTCGAGTCGTTCGAGCCCGGGCGGTAGGACTGACGCGTTGCAATGGCGGAACCTCACCCTCCTATTTCCTATAATCTATAAATACGATAGATTTAGTTACCATTTAATGAGGAGTGACGTGCCGACAACTACACACCCATGGAAGGTCCGACCCTTAACGGGTAACTTCGGCGCCGAAGTCACTGACGTTGACTTGCGAACCTACGACGACGGTAGGGCTCTACTCGAACTGCTCGAACGGCACTTGGTCCTGGTCTTTCGAGACCAGAACCTCACCCACGCCGAGCAGTCCCGTATCGCTCGGCTCATGGGTGAAGTGACGCCCGCCCATCCGGTCGTGCCCGGTCATCCGGACTTTCCCGAGATTCTCGAATTGAATGCCCTGCAGGGCGGCAAGAACGCGCGCTGGCACACCGACGTCACCTTCGTGGAGAACCCGCCGGCGGCGTCAATACTGGTCGCCGACGTGATTCCCGAATTCGGTGGCGATACCTTGTGGGCCGACGCCCGAGCCGCCTTCGCCGCCCTCGCACCGGCACTCCGTGAAGCGGTCTCGCAACTCGAAGCGGTGCACCGCATCTCCCCCCTCGCCTACTGGGGCGAACCTTTCGACTCCGCACTCAGTCGAGAGGACGCGCAAACGCTCTTTGACGACGCAGCGAAGATTCCTCCGGTCATTCATCCGGTCGTTCGAATTCATCCGGCCACGGCGAAACCCGCGTTGTTCGTCAATCCTGGCTTCACCTCCCACGTCGTCGGCCTCTCACGGATTGAGAGCGACCATCTCCTGCGCTTGTTGTTCGAGCACGTGGTCCAACCCGAGTTCACACTTCGCCACCACTGGGCGGCCGGCGATGCGGTGATGTGGGACAACCGCGCGACGCTGCACTACGCCGCCGACGATTACGGGCAGGCTGAGCGTCGTATGCGCCGCATCACCCTTCGCGGAACCCGCCCCCTCGGACCTTCATTCCAGGAGAGTCGTCTGACCAACGACCCGCTCGTGAGCATCCGCTAGCCCGCACGAGGAGAGCCGGTTCCACGCTCGGGCACTGCTCCCAACCTGCGTTGCACCCCCAAAGCCCGTAACCTAGACGGGTGGAACCTACCAATGCCTTTGCCCGCACCTCGATCTGGGGCCTCGCACACGTCGCCGCCCCCGAGGTGGTGACCTCCGCCTGGATTGACGAGCAGCTGGCTGCAACCTTCGAGCGCTGCGGCATCCGGCCGGGACTTCTCGATGCGGTGGCGGGCATCAACGAACGCCGGTGGTGGCCCGAGGAGGTCACGTTCAACGAGGCCGCCGCCATGGCCGCTCGGGTGGCCATGACCAACGCCGGCGTCGTCGCATCGGATATCGACCTGCTCATCTCCACCTCGGTCTGCAAGCACCACTTGGAGCCGAGCGTCGCGTGTGCGGTGCACCATGAACTGGGCCTGTCGCCATCGTGCACCAACTTCGACCTCGGCAACGCCTGTCTCGGATTCATTAACGCCATGAACCTCGCGGCCATGGCCATTGAATCGGGCCAAGCGCGCACCGTGCTCATCGTGGACGGTGAAGGTAGCCGGCGCACCCAGCTCGCCACGTTGGACCGACTGAAACTTCCTTCGGCGACCGCAGAAGATGTGTTCGACCAGTTCGCCTCGCTGACGCTGGGCTCGGGCGCCGCCGCAATGGTCTTGGGTGGACCGAGGTCTGAGGGGCACGCTTTTCTCGGCGGGATTACTCGAGCGGCCACGCGCCATCACGAGCTCTGCGTTGGCGATCTCGAACAGATGCGCACCGACACTGGAAAACTCCTCGTGAGCGGGCTCGAACTGGCGAAGGTGACCTTCGACGCGGCCCTGGCCGCTGGGTGGAAGTGGCAGGACTGCGATAGGTACGTCATCCACCAGGTCTCAGCCGTCCACACGTCAAAACTTTGCGAGCTGTTGGATATCGATACCGAACTCGTGCCACTCACCTATCCCAAGTTTGGCAACATGGGACCCGCCGCGGTGCCGTACACGCTCTCGACCATCACCGACCAACTCGTCACGGGCGACCGGGTGCTCTTGATGGGCATCGGGTCTGGGCTCAACTGCGCCTGCGCCGAGTTGGTCTGGTAGCCCTTCGTGGCCCGACCCAGCAACGGGCCGCGGTCCGATGAGTTTGGCGCATCTCCTTCCCCGGATCAGCTTCGCCGCTGGGGCCTCGAGCCTTCGTGGTCTCGACGGGTCACCTTCGAAGACGCCCACGGCTCGCGGTTGTCCTGGCACGTCCTCGACACCGGATCCGGACCCCTCGGAACGATCGTCTGCGTGCACGGCAATCCCTCGTGGGGTTACCTCTGGCGCGACGTGCTGCGTAACCTGTCGCCCGGATGGCGCGTCATCGCGGTCGACCAGACCGGTATGGGCTACTCCGATCGTCCGGGACCACGCCGACTGGACGAGCGGGTCGACGAGCTCGTGCGATTCTGTCGCCAGGAGGTCAACGACCCCCTCGTGCTGGTCGCGCACGACTGGGGCGGCCCCATCGCGGTTGGCGCCGCGGGCGCACTCGAGACCCGCGCACTGATTCTCACCAACACCGCGGTCGCGAAGCCCGATGACGTGCCCGTGCCACCGCTCATCGCTCTCGCGCGCAAACTGACCGCGTTCTCGTGCGAACGCACACCACTCTTCGTCGACGGAGCGGCCGCCATGACCGCGCAGGTGCATCGTGAGGCATTGCGTGCTCCGTACCGCCGGGCCTCGCGCCGCCGGGCGATCGCCGACTTCGTCGCCGACATCCCGGTTCGCGCCTCGGACCCTTCGTGGGCCGCGCTCGAGAAGAGCGCGTCAACCTTCGCCGCGCTCGAATGTCCCATCCTGCTCCTCTGGGGCGGGCGAGACCCGGTCTTTCACGACCGATTCCTGCGTGACCTTCGCCGCCGTGCGCCTCAAGCCCACGTCGAGCGCTTCGCCAAGGCCGGCCACTACGTCTGTCTCGACGTGCCCATTGGTACGGTCATAGGGAACTGGCTCGAAGAGGCGCTGTCGGAACGGTCGACGCCCGCGCCTTCGCGACGCCTGCTCCTTGGCGACGCCGGTGGGTCCTCGAACGCGACGCCGTTGCGATCGGTGCTCGCGAGCGTGCAGGAGCGCTCCGGCGACTCGTCGCTCGTCTACGAGGGGCCCGATGGAACGATCACCTGGCGCGACCTCGCGACCCGGTCCTCGCTCGCCGCCGCAGTACTTCGACGCCACGGTGTTGCAGCGGGCGACCGCGTGAGCCTGCTCATCGGGCCCAGTGTCGACCTGCTGGTGGCGACGTTTGCCATATGGAAAGTCGGGGGGGTCATCGTGGTGGCCGACGCCTCAGCGGGGGCCGTTCGCCTTCGTCGCCTGGTAAGGGGTGCGGCCCCTTCGCACATAATTGGGACCCCGGCGACCTTGGCCGCGGCCCGCCTCGGCCGGTTCTCCCCCGGCGCACGCCTTGCGGCGTTCGCCTCCCTGCCGGGCGTGACGGATCTGCGCGGACCCGTCGAAGCGGCATTCGTTGCGCCGGTGCTTCGCAACGCAGCCCTTGCCGCCGTCGTTCACACGTCGGGCGCCACCGGGCCCGCCAAGCCGGTGCGCTACACCCATGGGGCTCTGGCGGCCCAACGCGACGTCCTCGCCCACCTGTGGAACATCGACACCAACGAGGCATTCACCACGTCCTTCGGACCGTTCATGCCCCTCGCCCCGGTGATCGGCATGGGCTTCGTGCGACCGGACTTTGACGTGAATCGGCCGAGCGAGCTCGACTTTGACACGCTCTCCTCGGCCGTTGCGAAAGGCCCGGTCACCACAGCGTGGCTCTCGCCCGCCAGCGCACGGGTCGTCGCGACGACGTCCCACGGGCGGCGTCTGCTCCTGCGCCTGGTGATGTTGGCCGGCGCCCCGGTGCCCAGGTCGCTGGTGCAACAGATCCAAGACGTCACCCAGGGCGAGGTACGGACCCCTTACGGCATGACCGAGTGCCTCCCCGTCACCGACGGGACCAATCCGCTCGCGAACTTCGCGCTCGGCGGCACCGCGACCGGACGACCACTGCCGGGCGCGCTCGTCGCGGTGGTCGCCCTCGATGATCCTCGAGGCCCCGTGCTCGACGACGGGGCGTGGGGCGAGATTCTCATCAGCGCACCGTGGATGTTCGACGGGTACGACGCGAAGTGGTCGGCCGATTCCACGACAACCATCTACCGTGAGGGCGTACGTTTCCACCGCACCGGTGACGTTGGTTACCTGTGTGACGGGAACCTGTTCCAGCTGGGTCGCGCGCAGCACGTCCTTCGAACGGCCTGCGGCCCACTCGCCAGTGTCGCGGTCGAAGAGCCCGTGGCGGACGCCCTTCGTCGACCGGTGGCGGCGGTCGCCGTGGGACCGCCGGGATCAAGCGTGGTGGCTCTCGTGATCAGCGACCAGGGCAAGCTCCGGCTCGCCCCGGCGTCGTTCGCGAAGGCGGCCCGCGCCGCCACCCCCCACCAGATCGCGGCGGTGCTGGTCGGTCGACTGCCGACCGACCGGCGTCACCAGTCAAAGGTGGACCGGACCGGTCTCGCCGAGTCCGTGAGCAGATTCCTGGCCGGTCGATGACGCCGCGACGTTCGCCGTGAAGGTAGTCGTCACCGGCGCCTCGAGCTTGTTGGGACGAACAGTGGCGCTCGCCTTAGCCGAGCGCGGCGACTCCGTGACGTGCTTTCAGCGCTCTGCGTCCGGTACGGAACTCGCCGAGGTGCGCGGCGACATTCGAGACGGCGCGGCACTGCTGGCGGCGGCGGCTGGTCACGACGCGCTCATTCATCTCGCGGCCCTTGTTGCTCCTCGAGCCGCGTGGTCCGACGCCTACGGCGTCAACGTCACGGGCACCGTCAACGCGCAGCGCGCCGGTGAACTGTGCGGACGATTCGTCCACATCTCTTCGCCGTCGGTGGCCTTCAAGAACGTACCGGCCGTCGGCGTTGGCGCCGAGCCTGCCTGCTACGCCGGACGCGACGTCTACACCCGATCCAAGGCAATCGCCGAACAGTTGGTGCTGATTGACAACGACGTGCCGACGATCGTCGTGCGCCCCCACCTGGTGTGGGGCCCCGGGGACACCCAACTCGTCGGGCGCATCGTCGCGCGCGCCAAGCAGCATCGCCTCGCAGTACCCGGTCACGGCCGGGCACTGATTGACACCACGTACGTGGACGACGCGGCCCGCGCGATTATCGCGGCGCTCGACCACGCGGTACCGGGTGACGAGGCGTGCGGCAAGGCCTGGGTCGTCACCGGCGCCGATCCACGCCCGGTCGCCGATCTCATGAATGGCATCCTGCTCGCCGCTGGTCTGCGCGCGTCGGTTCGTTCCGTCCCCGCGCCGGTCGCGGCATTCGCTGGGCGCCTCGCCCAGAGCTTCTGGCCCGGGAGCGAGCCCCCCATCACTCACTTCGCCGCTCGCCAGCTCTCCGTAGCCCACTGGTTCGATCAGCGCGAGACCCAACGGGTGCTCGACTGGACACCGCGTGTTTCAGTGGACGAGGGCCTGGCGCGCTTGGCCGCGTGGTTCAGAGCACCTCGCTGAGCCTCGCTCACGTGGCCCAGGGATGGGCGACTCGTTGCATCCGAAAGCTCCGATGCCCCCTCTGCACGGCGAGCACCTCGTGATCAAGTTCGTGCGTCACAGACCGCGGCGGGACCGGGCGTCGCCAGGGTATTGACCGCGTCAAGATTGTGCAGGGTGCTGGCGCGCAGCCACCCAAGGGAGTGGCTCGAAAGCCGGTCGCAGACCCAGTCCCAGTGCAGTGAGACGATGTCGCCTGGCGCGAGATCATCGACGAAACCGACGCCGTCGAGACTGCGCCGCGCCTGTTCGATGCACTCGTCGCCCAAGACCAGTTGGGAACCCACGAAGGTGAGCGGGCGGCTCGATACCGTCACGAGGTCCCCCTGCACGGATTGCACGCGGCCCCAGCGGATGCGACAGCGGTCAAGAATTTCGAGCGGCGCGCCCTCGTTCCCGGCGCGCAGCAGCCCGAGCCAGGGGTAGACCGCGAAGACGTGAAAACTGTGCTGCGCCACGCCCCCGGCGACCGCCGCCGAGACCAGGGGTTCGAAGTGACGTCCGGCCCGGCGCGCGAAGCGGTCGTCGAGCGACGCCGCCAACGCCGTCGCCGGGACGCGGCGGGTGAGGTCGTTGCCAACCCAGTAGGCCTCGACGACTCGACGATCGAGCGGATCGGCGATGGCGTTGCAGCCGGCGATCAACTCCAGGTAGGGCCACGCTCCCTCGAACTGGCGGGCCAGGTGCGAGAGGTGTTCGACGTGCCCGCCCTCGACGGCGGCTTCGAGAAGCGCGGCCGGATCGTTCGGACCGCAGTAGCCCAACTCGTTGGGCGCGTAGGCGTAGCGCGCGAAGAGCGCCGGTCCCGAGGTCACCTCGCCGGCGCGCGGGCGGTGGCCCGTGGAGCTCATGGACCGAGCGGCGACGGCCGCGGCGACGTTGGTCGCATCGACCCGACCGTGCCCGCCCACACCACCAAGCCGGCGCCCAGGGCGATGAGCACGAGCCCGAGCGAGGACGTCACCGGCGTCGCACTTCCGACGCCGAGCTGCAACAGCCACGTGATCAGCGCGCTCACCACCAGCACCGAGGTCACGTCGAGAGCTCGAGCCCGCGATAACGCGGTCATCCACGTTGCCACGTAGGCGCCGAGCAGCAGTCCGGTCCACGCCGCCCACATCATCTGGTGCGCGCTCAACGAAACGAGAAGAGGGAGAGCCCCCGTCAAGCCCAGGTACGCGAGCAGCGCAATCGCTCCCACCCCCATTCGCACCAGCGACAGCGTCGCTGGCGCCAGGCCCCGCAGCAGGCGCCTCGCGATCACCACCTCGACCGCCCACAGCATGCTCGAGGCCACGACGAACAACTCACCGCGATTCGCGGCAAGCTGTCCCACGCCGCCGGTCACGATGATCTCGCCGGCCAGCAGCAGCCCCACCGCCGCGATGTTCCACCACCGGATTCGCTCGCGCAGAAACGGCACCGCGAGCACGGCCACCCAGATGACCAGCGTGTCGCGCCAGAACGCGGCCGACGCCGGTTCACTTCGCGCGAGCCCGTCAAAGAACAAGACGAAGGCCAGCCCCCCGCCGACGATCCCCACGTACGCGAGGCCCAGCCACTGCAGCACGCCGAATCGAGCGACGTCCGAGCCCGGCGTCGCGGTGACGAAGTTCGCCGGCGCCGAGGAACGGTGGCGGCGACGCAGCAACCATCCGGTCCACGCCGCGATGGCCAGCACCACGGTCGCCACGAGGTTCTTGGCCGTGGTGTAGACCGCCGGCGAGGAGACTGCACGGACACCGTAACTGTTCACAAAGACCGACACCCCGCTAATCAGCGCCGTGACGCCGGCGACGAAGACGCCCGGCACCGCCCGCTTCGTACGCGTGCTCGAAGTAGTGTCGACACTCACGATCTCACCTCACTGTCTTCACTGGCGAGCGACGTGCCCGCACCCCGTCGAATCTCCTGCGCGACGACTTCGGCCTCGAGGGAATCCACGCGGTTGATGACGTAGCCGCTGTGCACCACGACCCAGTCGCCCGGCGCGGGGGGCGCTCCATCGAGCGCGAGCAGCGAGGCACGCGAGAGCGTCCCCTCGACGTCCTCGACGTCGACGGCGCTGGCCCCGACGTTCCCTCTAACCCGGTACAGCCGACTCATGCACATGGGCGGACCTCCTCGATAAGTTGAACCACCCGTAGGACCGCTTCGGGTACGGCCGCCTCGACCGCCACGCTGAGTCCGTCGCCGAGACCGAACGTCTCGCCCTCGATACCCACCACCACCAGTCGTGCCGGTGCTTGGCCCAGGGCCCTCGCGAGGCGCAGCACGCCCGCGAGGCCAATGCCATGGGTGCTGGTCACGCCCTGCTCGAGTCCGCTCCCCTCGTCGTCGCCCACAGCGCCGTCAGCGTCGATCTCGAGCACGCGAACGATGCCCGGCTGCGAGCCCGAACGCACGGCGTCGATGACGATCACGAGGTCCGCCCCGTTCCAATGGCCGAGCAGATCCAGCGGGTCACTGAAGGGCCCCACGTCACGCGCGCCCCGCGTCTGGGCGGCGGCGCGCGCGGCCACGAGCGGACCGACCCCGTCATCCCCGCGGTACTCGCTGCCAAATCCCGCGATGACAACCTTCGCTGGCGACGATGACGCGCTCACGAGCGCACCACCGTGAGGTCGAGGAAGTGGGCGGCACACGAAATGCAGGGGTCGTGGTTGCGCACGGCCTGCTCGCAGCGCCACTGGAGATCGTGATCGCTGAGGTTCAGTCCACCCTCGACCACCCGACGAAGGTCGTCTTCAATGGTGAGCTGGTTCTGAGAGGTCGGCGGCATGATGCGCGCGTGCAGGATCGTTCCTTCGGCGTCTATCTCGTATTGGTGCAGCAGCAGCCCGCGAGGAGCCTCGGTCACGCCGGTGCCTACACCCGCCCGCGCGATCACTTCGACCGCGGGCTCGTCGGGCGGTTCGTACTGTTCGACGAGCCGTAACGCCTCGTCGCAAGCGAAAACTAGTTCGACCGCACGCACGACGATGCTTCGAAATGGGTTCGAGCACACCGCGCCGAGGCCGGCGTCGCGTGCGGCTTGGGCGGCGAGGGGGGGCAGCGACGCGGCGTTGAGCGCGTAACGCGCGAGTGGTCCGGTCAGGTAGTGGTCGCGGCCGCCCAACGTTGCCTGCAGCGCGGTCGAACGGGCCACGTGCTCTTCAACCGCCAGATCGGCGAACTGCGAAGGAGCGAGATCGAACCCTTCGTACGACCCCGGTCGACCCTGGTCGAGTGCGTAACACCCGGGTTGGCGCAACGCCACGAAGCGGTACTGCCCGTTGACGTCGGGAAAGTCAAAACCCGCCACCCAGGACACCGTCGCCAGCGCCGCGTCGCGGGCGCGCCGTAGCGGCTCGGCGAGCGCCGCGATGGCCGCGCGATCGGGTGACCGGTAGAACCCTCCCACACGAACGTTGACCGGATGAACCGCTCGCCCTCCGACCGTTTCCATGATCAGGTTGCCGGTTCGCTTGATATCGAGCCCCCGCTCGACGGTGCGCGGGTCGCGTTCGGCCAACTCGACCGCATCCGAGCAACCGAGGAAGTCCGGAGCGTGCAGCAGGTACACGTGCAGTGCATGGCTCTGGATCCACTCCCCGCAGTAGAGCAGGCGCCGCAACGCGGTGATCCGATCACCAACGGAGACGCCGCACGCGTCCTCCATCGCGGCACAGGCCGACATCTGGTAGGCAACCGGGCAGATGCCGCAGATCCTCGCCGTGATGTCCGGGGCCTCGCGGAACTGGCGACCAACGAGCATCGCCTCGAAGTAGCGGGGTGGTTCGAATATGTCGAGTGCAACCTCGGTCACCTCTCCGTCACGCACGTGCACGCGCAACGAACCTTCGCCCTCGACGCGCGAGATGCCCTCGGCGCTGATCGTGCGGACGGACTTCGCGCCGTGCGTCATTGCTCTACTCCGCTCTTCGATTGGCCACCAGATCGCGCGAGCCTCACGGGTGTCGAGTGAATGGCCTCGTCACGAAAGGCGGGCGCGGCGGCATTGAAGGTCTGCAACAGCCGCACCAGGTCATCGTCGGACGTGCCGAGGCTGCGCAACCGCGCAGCCAGTGACGGCGTGTTGGCACTGTCACTGGGACCGAAGCAGCCGAAGCAGCCGCGACCTATCGAGGGACAGAGCGCGCCGCAGCCGGCCCGGGTGACGGGACCCAGGCAGGCGGTCGCGTTGGCGACCAGTAGGCAGACGGTCGCGCGCGCCTTGCACTCCTGGCACACCGAATGCCCCGCGATGACCGGCCGTCGCCCGGCCAGGAAGGCGAGCAGCACCTCGAGCAACTGACCTCGATCAATCGGGCATCCGTGCAGCTCGTAGTCGACGGGCACGTGGGCGGAGATCGGCGTGGAGGTTTCGAGGGTTTGCAGGTACTCGGGGTGGGCGTAGACGATTCTCGCGTAGCTTCCCGGCTCAGCGAAGTTGCGCAACGCCTGAACTCCCCCGGTCGCCGCGCAGGCGCCGATCGTGACGAGGTAACGCGAACTCGAACGCACCTCTTTAATGCGCTCGGCGTCGTCGGGCGTGGTGATCGATCCCTCGACGAGGGAGATGTCGTACGGACCATCGACCGTTGCCCGCGACATCTCGGTGAAGTGCGCAATCCGCACGGCCCCGGCGAGGGCGAGCAGCTCGGACTCGCAGTCGAGCAGGCTCAACTGACAGCCGTCGCAGGAGGCGAACTTCCACACGGCGAGCGTGGGCCTGACGTCGGCGCTCGACGACGAACTCATCGCTCACGCTCGGTCAGTAGCTGACTCACGATGCCGGCGTACGGTACGACGGGTCCGTCGCGGCAGAGAAGAAATGGCCCGAGTTGACAGTGCCCGCACCACCCGAGGCCGCACTGCATGTTGCGCTCGAGCGACACGAGAATGGCCTCGGGCGCGACGCCCATGTCAACGAGCGCGCGCGCCGTGAACCGCATCATGATCTCGGGTCCGCACAGCAGCGCTCGGCAGTTCGCCGGATCGAAGCCGGCGTCGCTGAGCAGTGCGGTCACGAGCCCCACGCGTCCGTGCCACTGCGGCGAGGCCCGATCCACGCTGACCAACACGCGAGCGCCATCACGGGCCCACGCCTCCATGTCGTCGTTGAAGACAAGCTGGGACGGTTCTCGAGCACCGACGAGAAGAAAGACGCGACCCCCGCCGCCGTGGCTCGCGGCCACCAATTCGTGCACGGCCCCGCGCAACGGCGCGAGCCCTATCCCTCCGGCGATGACGACCGTGTCACGTACATCCTTCACTGCGGTGCCGACGGTGCGTTGCGGCACTTGCCAATCGCTTCCGAACGGTCCGCGCACACCGATCAGGTCGCCGACATCGCGCTGGCAGAGCGCGCGCGTCACCGCCCCGACGTCGCGCACCGTATGGCGCAACGGGCCCCTGTCGCCTGGAGCACTGCTGAGCGATATCGCGGCCTCACCCACGCCGAAGGCGCTCAGCATGTTGAACTGGCCGGGCCGGAAGTCCATGCGCGCGCCCGTCACCGGTTCGAGGCAGAGGGTTGTCACGTCGTCGGTCTCTTGAATCCGACCAACGACCCGGTGCACGACGGGCGTCATGGCGCCGAGTGGCCGTTGCGTTGTCGCGTCGTCGCACCGAGACAGTTCGCCGATCGGGCTATCGCTCACTGTGGTCCCCGTAGAGGTCCAAGAGACGCATGCGGGTCGCCTGCAGACGCGCCAGCAACTCGGTCGAGACCCTCGAGAGCAGTGCGAACCCGAGAGCCGGATCGGCCCCGGCTTTGTTGCGCAGACACGCACCGTCAATTGCGATGGCGCCCACCGGATCGCGGGCTCGGGCGTCAAAGGTCCAGCGGTAGGGGGGCACGAGCCAACTCCACCCGACGACGTCGCCGGGTCCCACCGTCTCGATGACGATCGAACCGCGTCCGGGTGCGTGCACATCGATCGAAACCCGACCCCGACGGATTAAGTAGAACGTGTCGGCGCTGGCGCCCTCGACACAGAGCAGATCACCCGGTTGGAAGACCGTGTTGCGCGCGCAGCCCACCACGAGCGCGAGATCGTCGGCGCTGAGTCCGGCCATGAAGGGGTGCGACGCCACCAATTCACCGATGGTCGTGCTCACGGGGCGCTCGCCTTCGACACGGCGTTCGCGGGCGTGGCGCCGTCCGACGCGGCGATGAACGCCGCCTCCTCGGTGATGTCGATGCCGACGGGGCACCAGGCGATGCACCGTCCGCATCCGACACAGCCCGAGGTGTCGAACTGATCCCACCAGGTCGAAAGCTTGTGCGTCATCCACTGGCGATAGCGCGACGACGCGGACGTCCTCACCGCACCGCCGTGCAAGTACGAGTGTTCGAGGTCGAAGCAGGACGACCAGACCCTACGTCGCTCCAGCGTTCCGTCAAGATCCGAGGTGTCACGCACGTCACTGCAGAAACACGTGGGACAGACCAGCGTGCAGTTCGCGCACGAGAGGCAGCGCTCGGCCACGTCCGCCCAGCGCGGATGCTCCACGTTGCGAGCCAGCAGGCTCGCGAGACCCTCGGTCTGCAGTTGGCGCCCCATGCGAGCCGCCGCCTGATCCAGCACTCGCCCTCGGGCCTCGAGGTCCTCGTCGAGCGCCTCCTCGTGCGCCAACACTGACAGGACTTCAACTCCCGCGTCAGAGCCCGCGCGCACCACAAAGCGGTGGCCTCGGGCGTCGTCGATCTCCGTGAGCGCCAGATCGAATCCTCCCTCGATACCGGGGCCGGTGCCCATCGACGAGCAGAAGCACGTCGATGCAGGAGTCGCGCATTCGACCACGGCGACGAACGCTCCCTCGCGCCGATCGGCGTAGACGGGGTCGCGATGTGCGCCGTCTTTCAGCACCCTGTCGAGCACGTCCAGAGCGGCCGTCTCGCAGGGCCTCGCGCCGACGATGGCGAGCGGCGCCAGCGGCGCCGACTCGGTGAACTGCATCGAGTCACCGACTTTGACCGCGCGCCACACCTCTTGACTCGGGGGGAAGAACTCGGCCTTCCACGAACCCGGGCCCACGGCCCAGTCGAAGAGTCGACCGTCATCGCCCCGGGTCAACCGGTAACTCCCGGGTGCCTGTTCGTCGTGAACGCCGACGGGAAGATCGGCGACGCCCGTGATCGGACCCGGCACGACCGCCCCGTCGCGCACGACCGGCCCCTTGGTCTCGAATCCGAGTGCGGTCAGTCTCGCCACGAGCGAGTCCAGCCCGTCGAGACGCAGGACCACAACCTCGCCCAGTTGCACCTTTGAGCTCACTGAAGGGTTATTCGACTTGGCCATGGTCCGGGCGTTCTGAGCCGATCGATTCGAGGAGCCTGCGCCGCTCGACACGCGCGACACCGGTCGGGCGATTTAAATCAAACCAACGAATGAGTTCCACGACTCCGTCTCCGTCCAATATTTCCGAACACGAAAGAATTTTGCCCCGTAACTGCGCTTCGCTACTAGAGCAGAATGTCACCTCGTCCGATGGGTCGGTGCCACGTCGTGCGCTCTCGTCGAACTCGAGTACCGCCACCACCACAAAAGGACTTGCTCCCCTAGTCGTGAAGAAATCAAGTCCTCACGGCGAGGTCATACTTGGGGCAATTACCTCGTGGGGCGTTCTGGCGGTACTAGCGGCGCTGCCCGACGAGGGCCTCGAGTGGAGGTGGTCGATGATGCGCACCGTGTTCGTGAACCCTGAACGGTGTATTGGTTGCCTTCAGTGCGAGGTTGCCTGCGCCGTAGAGCATTCGGCCAGCCAGGATCTGGCGTTGGCCTTTCGTGAAGCGCCGCTTCCGCGCAAGAGAGTGCACGTCCAAGCCGGTCCGGTGCCCGACACGGCCTATCCGAACAAGTGCCGCCACTGCGATCCCGCGCCGTGCCAACGCGTATGTCCGACGGGGGCGATCAGCCGTGACGCCAGCGGTGACTTGGTATTGATCGACGCGAAGCGGTGCATTGGCTGCGCCATGTGCGCGGTGGTGTGTCCCTTTGACGTGCTGACCTTCCACCCGCTCGCGGGCGCACTGACCCCCGAGGTCGCGGTCGCAGTGAAGTGCGACGGCTGCGAGCAGCGCGTTGGTCGAGGCGAAGTGCCGGCCTGCGTCGAGAGCTGCAAGGTCGATGCTCTCGTCTACGGCGAGATCAACGAGCTCATGGCGGCCGGACGGCTACGCGAAAGCGGGGCGGTGTTGGCGGCGATGGGGTCAACTCCGACCGTGACTACCAACGGCGATCCACTGGCGGGCTGGCGCTCATTTGGCGCCGCCCGGGTGAGCGTCAATGACACGGCCCAGGGCGCGTGGCTTCGTCGCCGACGCGAGGCCGGCGCGCGCGCGGATCAGAACGGGAACGGCGAAGTCTCCCAGGCAATCGACGGCACGACAAGAGAGGAAGGAACGTCATGAGCACGACCTACGATGGCGGGCGGCAACTCGGCCGACTCACGATTCACGACGACGCACAGCAGATGATCGATCGAGCCCGCGAGGAGGGGATCGAGACCGTCTGGGACCGGTTGCGCGCCCAAGAACCGCAGTGCGGGTACTGCCAGTTGGGCTTAAGTTGCCGCAACTGCGCAATGGGCCCGTGTCGCATCGATCCCTTCGGCGAGGGACCCCAAAAGGGAGTCTGCGGCGCTGATGCCGACGTGATCGTGGCCCGCAACCTGGGTCGCGCCATTGCCGCGGGGTCGTCGTCGCACTCGGACCACGGGCGCGACATCCTCGAAGTCTTCAGTGCAATGGCCCATGGTGAGACCAGCGGCTACCAGGTGACCGACGAGGCTAAGTTGCGCCGGATCGCCGAGGAGATCGGCATCGCGACCGAGGGTCGCAGCGTCAACGAGGTCGCGATTGATCTCGCGGACGAGTTGATGGCGAACTACGGCACCGCCAAGGGATCGCTCTCCTTCGTCGAACGCGTTCCCGCGTTGCGACGTGAGAAGTGGGCGGGTCTCGACATCACGCCGCGCGGTATCGACCGCGAGAACGTCGAGATGATGCACCGCACCCACATGGGCGTCGACAACGACTACGTGAATCTGCTGCTGCACGGTCTGCGCACCGCCTTGGCTGACGGATGGGGCGGGTCGATGATCGCGACCGAGCTGTCCGACATCATGTTCGGCACTCCGACGCCCGTGATCTCAGAGGTGAACCTGGGCGTGCTCGAGGTCGATCAGGTGAATATCGCCATGCACGGGCACAACCCGCTGCTCTCCGACGTCGTCGTCACGGCGGCCCAGGACCCGGAGCTCGTCGAGCTCGCCCGCTCCTACGGAGCTACCGGCATCAATATCGTGGGCCTCTGCTGCACGGGTAATGAGATGCTCATGCGCAAGGGCGTCCACATCGCCGGCAACCACCTCATGCAAGAGCTGGTGCTAGTCACTGGCGCGCTCGAGGCGATGGTCGTCGACTACCAGTGCATAATGCCCTCGGTCGTCGACGTCGCCAAGTGCTACCACACCAAGGTCATTTCGACGTCGGACAAAGCGAAGTTTCCCGGTGCCACGCACGTCTCCTTCGATCCCCGCCGAGGCGCCGAGATTGCCCGAGACATTGTTCGCATGGCCGTCGAGGCCTACCCCAACCGCAATCGCGACCGCGTCCGGATTCCCGTCGCGCCGGTCCAGATGATGGGGGGCTTTTCGGTCGAGGCGATCCTCGGCGCGCTCGGCGGCACACCACAGCCGCTCGTCGACGCTATCGTCGCGGGGACAATTCGCGGTGCCGTCGCGGTCGTGGGTTGCAACAACCCGAAGTTGGCCCTGGACTTCGAGCACATCGAGTTGACCCGCAAGTTGATCGAGAACGACATCCTCGTCCTCGTTACCGGCTGTGCCGCCGTGGCCAACGGCAAGGCCGGCCAGATGATGCCCGCCGCCGCCGATTTGGCCGGACCGGGACTGGGTGCGGTGTGCAAGTCGCTCGGCATTCCCCCCGTTCTGCACATGGGTTCGTGCGTGGACAACAGCCGGGTGTTGCAACTGGCCGCGGCCCTCGCCAACGCCATAGGCGTCGATATCGACAGCCTGCCGCTCGCGGGAGCGGCGCCGGAGTGGTACTCGGAGAAGGCGGTCGCCATTGGCGCCTACGTCGTCGGTTCGGGCATCACCACGGTGCTCGGCGTGCAGCCGCCCATCTTCGGCAGTGCCAACGTCGTCAGCCTCTTGGCCGGTGGCCTCGATGACGTGGTCGGCGCCAAGTTCGCCGTCGAGGCTGACCCGTACAAGGCGGCACTGCTCATTCGCCGCCACATCGAGGCGAAGCGCCAGGGACTGGGCCTTACGTTCATCGCGTCGGAGGATATTCGTGACGACGAGTTTGCGGCCGCTGGCGCGACGGTGGGGAGTTGAGAACGTGTGCGGGACATGCGGCTCCCACGAGTCAGCGTCTGAAGTCAACCTCGACCGCGGAGTTCGAGTCGTGGTGGTCGGCAAGGGTGGCGTCGGCAAATCAACGTTGACCGCGATGCTCGCGCGGTCCATGGCTCGCCTCGGCGCCGAGGTCATCGCTATCGACGCCGACGAGCAACGCAACCTCGGAGCGACGCTCGGGATCGACGTGGCCGCGATGGCCCGGGTGGTGCCCCTGGCGTCGAGCGCGGACTACATCGAAGAAAAGACGGGCGCTCGGCCCGGCGAGGGCTCGGGTGCGATGCTACGGCTCAATCCCGACACGTCCGACGTGGTTGACCGCCTCGCAGTCAGCGCGCCCGACGGGGTCCGTCTCCTGGTCATGGGCGGCGTGCAACGCGCCGGTGGAGGTTGCCTCTGTCCCGAGAACGCCTTGCTCGCGGCGGCCATTGCCAATATGCGCCTGCGCCAGGGCGAAGTCGTCATCATGGACACCCACGCCGGCGTTGAGCACTTCGGGCGCGCCCTGGCTCGGGGGTTCGACCGGGCCCTCGTGGTGGTGGAGCCGACGTTCAACTCGGTCCAGGTCGGCTTGGAGACTGCCCGTCTCGCGAAAGAACTGGGCATCGAAACGATCGACCTGGTCGTCAACCAGTGCCGAAACGATGGTGACGTCGCGCGCGCCCTGTCGTGCGTTGAGCGCCTCGGCGGCTTCGAGTTCTCATCGATCACCGAGCTCCCTTTTGACGAGTGCGTGCTCGTGAGCGAACCGTCAATTGGCGACCTGCTGGATGACTCGCCCCTCGCCACGGCTTTGCAAAGTCTTTCGAGCGTGCTGTTGAACAAAGATCCGAGCGTGTTCGCTTCCGTCGAGCGCAAGGTGGTGAGCCACTGATGCGCGCCGTGATCATCGGAACCGGACCGGCGGGCATCACCGCCGCCGAGACGCTGCGCAGCCACGATCCCACCGGTTCGGTCGTCGCGCTGTCGACCGAACCGTACCCGCCGTACTCCCCCGCCGCCATGGCCGATCATTTCCTCACGGGGCGCGACGAGACCCTCTACTGGAAGGGCACCGACGTGGCCGAGCGCCGAGGGATCGACGAGCGTCGAGAGGCCGCGGTGATCGCGATCGACGTGGACAACCACGAGGTCGTGCTGCGCGACGACACCCGGATTCCCTACGAGGGCTTGATCATTGCGTCGGGCAGCAAGCTCAACGCGCCGTTGGAGGGTGCGGAACTGCCCGGGATTCTCGATTTCAAGTCCATGCGTATGGCCGACGAACTGATCGGTCGGGTGAAGCGGGGCGAAGCTCGCTCGGCGCTCATCGTCGGTAACGGTTTCATCGGCGTCGAACTGTCGCTGTTGCTCGCCGATCTCGGCGTTGACGTGACCATTATTGGCCGGCGTCCCTGGATCATGCCGCGAGCCCTCGATACCGTCACCGCCGCCGTTGCGCAACGAGGTTTAGTCGAGCGTGGCGTCAAACTTCGCCTCGGCGTGGAGGCGAAGGCCTTCGTCGGGTCGCCCAACGTGAACAGCGTGCGCCTGGACGACGGCCAACTCCTTCAGGCCGATCTGATCGTCGCCGCCACCGGGGTCAAGCCGCACGTGGAGTTCCTCAAGGATTCGCCGATCGTCACCGACTGGGGCATTTACGTTGACGACACGTTGCAAACCTCGGTGCCGGGGATATTCGCGGCGGGTGACGTCGCCGAAGCCCGCGACTGGCTGACGGGCGAGCGATTCGTGCACGCCATCTTCCCGAACGCAGTCAACCAAGGCGAGATCGCGGCGAGCAACCTACTCGGCGCCAATCTAACGTACGACGGGGCCGAAGCCATGAACAGCCTCAAACACCTGGGGATTCCTATCGTCGCCATGGGTACCATTGACGAGCCCGACGAGGTGCTTCGCTGGGAGTCAGGCTCCTCGCTGCGTTCGGTCTATTTACGCGGCGGCACGATCATCGGAGCGCAACTCGCCGGCGACATTCGCGCCGCCGGTGTCTACCGCTCGCTCATGCTTCGCCGCGCCGACGTGCGTTGCTTCGGTCGAGGTCTCGTAGAGCCGGGCTTCGACATTGGCAACGTGATCTGGGACGCGCTCGTCGCGAGCTGAAACCCAATCAGTCAACGTCGATCAGTACCGAGCGTCGAGACCGAGGCGCTACTCGCTCTGACGCGGCTCGCAAACGACCAGGGGGATGTCACGCTTGGCACGCCGCCGGTAGCCGTCGTAGGGCCGGTAGGCCGTCACGACCCGTGGCCACAACTCAGCCCGTTCCTCGGACGTCGCGATGCGCGCGCGCATGGGTTTGCGTTCTCCGGCCATGGTCAACTCGATGTCCGGATGGGCAACCAGGTTCCGATACCACTCGGGGTCTCTGTCATCTCCCCCCTTGGACGCCACGAGTACGATCTGATCGCCATCGACGACCGGCGCCGTGAGCATCGTCGATCGGCAAAGACCGGACTTGCGCCCGATAGTGTGCAACTCGACGGCCTGCATGCCGAAGGCTGAACCCCCCACCCGTCCCCCGCTCGCGTGGACAATCGTCCGGTGGATCCTGTTCAACGCCTTGAACCCGATGTCGGTAAGCGACTGCGAGGATCTCATGTTTAGAACTTATCGGTCCGGTTGGTCAAAACCGGTCGAGGGCGCTTTGCGGTCACCTCGCGACACCACCGTGCATCTCAAGGTGATCAGAACCTCGCCCAGGAAACTCTCAGCCATAAGGTTGCGCGGCGCGACAATAACAAGGTAAGAACAACTGTGAGGAGTTCATGATGCGTAGTTACAAGACGGTGAGCCGAGTGCTCGCCGCCCTGGTACTCAGTGGCGCGGTACTCGGCGCCAGTGCGTCGGTCGCCTCTGGCGCGACCAAGCCGATGAGCGACTTGGTGCCGACCGGAGCCAAGGTTCTCTATTGGAGCTACCCGCTGCCCGTGGCCGCGAAAGTCCGCGACGGTACCTTGACGGTGACCAAGGCGTCGGTGATCGCCGGGGTTCGAGCGCTGATCAACTCCCTGCCCGTCTCCAGCACCGCCAAACGGGTCTGCCCCGATGACATGATGCTGCCCATTACGGTCAGTTTCGCCGCCAACAAAACTTCCACTCCGTTCACCAAAGTGGTCTTCCAACTCGGCGGATGTCCCTACGCCCGGGTTTACCAGCACGGTGTCGCGGTCGCGCCCACCCTCGGCGGTACGCACCTCGCCCAGGTGTACGCGAGGATCCAGCATCTGATCAGCCCGAAGGGTGTGCCGCTCGCGTAGTTGCTCGTCGGCTCTGCTTGCGCGAAGCCTCTAGCCGCCACCGGCATCGGGAGTGCGCCACGAGCCTGCGCCACTTCGAAAAGGTCGCATCGATCTTCCAACGAAGGCGAGTCGCGAAGCAAACATCGACGCGGTGACGGACCGCCTTCGTGGCCCCATGACCACCGATTCTCCCGGCGTGCTCAACACATCTCGCACCTCGCGGCGAAACCAACGCCAGCGCTACGAAAGAGGTTCGCTGAACGTGATGGTGAACGGCGAAAGATGAAGATCCCTCACCGCTTGGATGGGCGCGGTCTTCGAACCGCTCGTCACGAAGATGCTCAAGTCCGCGTCGTCAAAGTGCCGAGCCAGACCGCTCGTCCTGTACTCACCCGTCGTAACCGGCTTCACACAGAAACTCTGCAGGCCTGCCATATAGGACGTCGCGAGACTGAGGCCGTAGCACGTAGTCCGGCTACTCAAGTTCTTGACCCGCACGACCTCGGTGAGCGTGCCGGCCGCCTTCGGCGCGTTGGGGATGCGGTAGCGACAGATGTCGATTGCGGTGCGCACGCCCGCCTTCGAGCACTCCGCTGTGCGCCCCAGCGTCCCCGTCGCCCGCCACGACCAGCGCGCTGGCGTTGCGCCCGTTGCCGAGGATGCGCCGCCCGCCGAGAGGACCGCGCCCACCAGGCAGAGCGCGAGGATGCGCCGGTACGAGCTTCCCATCATCAACTTTCAAGTTATCTCCCTGATGAAGTCTTTCGCCACGCGCGTCCGTTGCTCGTCGCCAAGAGGCGGCGCCGATCGCTGGCGTCGGAGAATCCCGGTTCACCAGAGCACGGCGACTCAGACCGCCCACTGCAACACTCAGGCCGGCGGCGGGTTCCAGTGCAGCGCGCCGACCCGGTCTGGGTTGACGTAGCCGTGCTCGACGAACCACCTCGCAGATTCGTAGAGGGCCAGGGCGGCCGGTCGAGAGTGGTATCCGAGTTCGCTTCTCGCCCTCGAGTCGTCGAAGGTCATCGTGGTCGTCGCCATTTGAGCCGCCTCCAGAGGAACCCTCGGCTCTCTGCGCAGCAGGTTGCCCTCGATGAACTGCGACGCGTGCCCGGCGAGCATGGCAAACGCCGAAGGGAAGCGTCGTTCCGCCGGGGGAAGGCCGGTCGCGTTCGACAGCATCCGCAGCAACTGGGCCATCGAGATATTGTCGCCACCGCAGATGTAACTGCGGCCCTGGGCTCCCTGTTCGAGGGCGAGCAGGTGGCCCTGGGCGAGGTCGTCGACGTGCGCCACGTTCATCGCGGTCTCCACGTATCCCGGTATCTGACCGTTCAGATAGTCGAGGACTACCTTCCCCGATGGCGTCGGACGATGGTCGAAGGGTCCGTGCGGCATCGTGGGCAGCACCAGTACCACGGGCGCCCCCTGGGCGGCGAGGCGTAGGACTTCGTGCTCGGCGACGTACTTGGTCTGCTTGTAGTTCCCGTACAGGTGTGACAGATCGGCGACGTCATCTTCGTTCGAGGGCTGCCCGGCCTTGGTCCGCCACAGGCCCAGGGTGGCGACCGTCGACGTGTAGACAATGCGCTCCAGACCGGCCTCGGTCGCGGCGCTGATGACATTTCGACTGCCGTTGACGTTGATGGCGTAGAAGCTCGACGGGTCCTTGGGCCAGAAACCGAACTTGGCCGCCAGGTGAAAGCAGAAACGCGCACCGTCAAAGACCCCGTTCAGGTGCCGCTCGATGGTGACGTCGACCTCGCGGCGCTCGACCTGAAGGCCGTCCAGATTCGAGGTGGCCGCACCGGGCTCTACCAACGCCACGACGTCGACGCCCCGACTCAGGAGTGCCCGGGTGACGGCCGAGCCAATGAACCCCGCCGCCCCAGTGACAACGACGCGGTCCCCGCGCTCGAGGCGATAGCTCACGGCGAGACCCTCGCGACGCTCGAGGGCGATCGGGTTCGCTTCAGTGCGCCCCTCGCCATTGTCACGCCGAACTGCCTGAGCCAGGCGCTGTTTCGCTCGGCGTCGCCCAAAAGCTCGTCGAGGGCATTGACAAAGAGATCGATCTCGCTCTCACCGGCGATGAGGGGCGGCAACAGCTTGATCACGTTGACGTTGTCCGCCGCAACCTGGGTCAGTATTCCGTATCGGTGAAAGAGCGGCACGACGAGCGTCTGTGAAAACATCGCCGAGCGAGTCGCCTCGATTGCCCGCCAACGGAGCTTCGCTCCGCGCGAGGTGGGTGGACCGAAGACGACGCCGATCATCTGTCCCCGCCCGCGCACCTCGTGCAGGAACTCGTGGCGGCCGGCGAGTTCCTCGAGCCTGGCGAGCCACACGTCGCCCATGGCCGCCGCGTGTTCGACGATTCGCTCGTCGTCGAAGACCGACAACGTCGCGAGCCCCGCCACCATCGCCAATTGGTTCCCCTTGAACGTGGTCGAGTGCACCATGGCCCGGTCCATCGAGCTGTAGACGCTCCGAAGTATCTTGTCGCTGGTGAGCATCGCGCCCACCGGCACGTAGCCTCCGGAGAGGGCCTTCGAGACGGTGATGATGTCGGGGGTTAAGCCGTAGTGCTCGAAAGCGAAGAACCTACCCGTACGCCCGAGCCCCGTTTGAACCTCGTCGCAGACGAAGAGGGCACCCGCGTCGTGCACCGCGGCCTCAATCTCTCGCCAACGTTCGCCGTCGAGCTCGTAGACGCCCTTGCCCTGGATGGGTTCGACGACGAAGGCGGCGACGTCGCCACGGCGAAGCTCGGTACGCAACGCGTCGAGATCGCCAAAAGCGATCTCCGTCGTATCAGGCAGCAGGGGTCCGAATCCGTCCTTGAACTCCGAGGACCCGTTAAGCGCCAGCGCTCCGGTGGTGAGACCATGAAAGGCGTGCGCGTGGAACAGTATCCGGCCTCGACCGGTGCTGGCCCTGGCGAACTTGATGGCACTCTCCACGGCTTCAGAGCCCGAATTGCAGAAAAACGCTCGTTCGATCCCGTCGTGGCTGCGGGTGACCAGCTGTTCGGCCAAAAGTCCCGGTAGGAGCGCGCAGTCCATTTGGATCATGTTGGGCAGGTCCGCCTCGATCGCCTGGCGAAGGGCGTCCTTGATCACGGGATGGCTGCGGCCGAGGGCGAAGACCCCGAATCCACTCAAGAGATCCAGGTAGCGCTTTCCTTCGTCGTCGTACAGGTAGCAGCCCTCGCCGCGAGTGTAGAAGCGGTCGAATCCGAGGGTCTTCACCACTTTGGCCAACTGGGGATTGAGGTACTTGGCGTGGAGTTGGAAGTTCTCACCGTGACGCTGGTCGAGCAGTTCCGCCAGGTTAAAGGACATGGTCCTCCTTAGACTGTTGGCCTCAATCTAGACCGGGGCGACGAGCAAGCGAACGCCGAGGGCAGTGCTGGTTCGCGAGACGGCGGTGAAGATCACGATCACTTCCGACCTCAACACCGCACTCCATTTACGTCGAGGCCGATGGTCGGCGCCAATTCCAGGGCCGATCCGAACTCTGTCGTCCAACGAACGCGGTGCCCGACGGCCGCGCGCACCGTAGGCTCGGGCGGTGGTCATCTGCATGGCACTCGTGGCAGCGTTCGCGAACGCCGTCTCGAGCATCTGCCAACGTTTAGGGGTCGAAGACGCGCCGCCGGGCAATGGTCCCTCTCTCGGGCTCGTTCGCCATATGATCCAGCGCCCGATCTGGATCCTGGGATTCGCGATCATGGCGCTCGGCTACGCCGCCCAATCGGTTGCGCTGCACCTGGGTGCCCTTAATGAGGTGCAGCCGCTCATGGTGAGTGAGTTGGTCATCTTGGTGTTCATACTCTGGCTCTGGTTCTCCACGCCGCTGCGGGCGCGCGACCTCGCCGCGGCACTCGCAACGGCGCTCGGCCTGGGCCTGTTCCTGTCGATCTCCGCGCCCAGCGTTGGCACCAGGGTTCCGAGCAACGCGCTCTGGCTCGCAGTTGGCTTGACGGTGAGCGTCGTCGTCGGGGCCCTGGTGCTACTCGGTACGAGAGGACCCGCCTGGTGGCGGGCACTGCTGCTCGGAGCCGGGGCGTCGGTAGGTTTCGCGCTCTTGGCGGCGATTACGAAGTCGATGACCAACCTGCTCGTCGCGGGGTGGTCCCCGCTCCTCACCTCGTGGCAGCTGTATGCGCTCTGCGCAATTGGACTGGGCTCGTTCATCGTGATGCAGAGCGCCTTTCAGGTGGGGCCCTTCGCCGCGTCGCAGTCGACGCTGATCCTGATGAACCCGCTGGTCTCCATTGCCATTGGCCACGTTCTCTATGGTGAGAACCTTCGCGGAGGCCCACTGCACACGTCGCTCGAAGGACTCGCAATGGCGGTGATGGTCATCGGAGCCCTCGGACTGTCCACGTCGTCACTCGTCGCGAAGGTGCACGAGGATGCGACGGCCACGCATCTGTTGAAGGGCCGCGGCCGCTACGCTCGGCGGCGCCAGCGCGAACCGTGACCCCTGACCAGCGGGCGACAGTTACGATGCGGCATGCATGAAAATGCCACTTCGCGTTTCACGCCGATAGACCGTCCGATTCGTGCGGCGTTCGTTGGCCTCGGTCGAATATACGACCTCAACGTACGTGGCTACGTCGACAACAATGACGTCGAAGTCGTGGCTCTGGTGGATCCGAGCGAGGAACGTCGCGCGCAACGTCAAGCCGACTGGCCCGAGGCTCGCACCTTCGCCTCCATTGACGAGTTGGCCTCGAGCGATCTCGACATCGACGCCGTGGAGGTCCTGCTGCCGATTGCCCTGCACGAAGAAGGGGTGACGCAGTGCCTGGATCATCACTGGCACGTCAACCTGCAAAAGCCCGTCGCCAACGACTTGGCGAGTGCCGAGCGGATGCGGGCGGCCGCCCGCGCGAGTGGCCGCCAGTTGCGCGTGATGGAGAACTACCTCTTCTATGAACCCTTGCGAAAGCTCAAAGAAACGATCGATTCCGGCGAACTCGGTTCGATCAGCGGGTACCACCTGAAGATGGTCGCCAGCGGTCGTGGAGGCTGGGACGTGCCGGGCGATACCTATCAGCGCCAGTTCGAGCAGGCCCAGCGCGGACGCGGGATCCTCCTGTTCGATGATGGCTGGCACAAGCTCTCCACGGCGATCTGGCTCTTCGGCCCCGTCAAAGAGGTCCGCGCCTGGGTCGGCACCACGGAGATCGTTCCGGGGATCGAAATCGACGCACCGACCACGGTTCTGTGGGAGCACGTCAACGGAATCCGCGGCGTGTGGGACATCACCCTCGCGGTCGACATGTACCTTCGCTCCGACTATTACACCAACGATGAGCGCTGGGAGGTCACCGGGCGACGAGGGTTCGCGCGGGTGAATCGATGCACCGGTCGGGGAATCCAACAGCCCAGTTTCGAGGTGTACCTCGATGGTGAGACACGGGCGTATCACGCACTGGATGACGACTGGGCGAGCAGTTTTCGCGACTCCGGCCGACACTGGCTGCGCTGGCTGCGCGAAGGCGAGGGACCGCTTTGGTGGGGGGTCGAGGACGCGATCGAGGTCCTGCGTTTCGCGCTCAGCGCCTACGAGAGCAGTGCCAACGGCGGTGTCGGGGTTGATCCACGCAGCGTCGACTAACTCACCAGGCAAGGCCGCGACCCTCGTCGCTGCGAGGTTGGGTGACGCGGTGTTCGGGCTCGGTGACGTGCGGTGCGAGGCCACCGCCGCGGAGTTGCTGGGTCTTCGCAGTGGGCTGAAGTGGGAAGGCCCTTGCGTCGTCCACTGACTGCGCGACCGGAGCGGATCCGAGCAAGAGTGGAGCCGCGAATCGTAGCACTTTCAAAGTTGTTCCGTATAGTGAGGCGTGAGAGTTCTCTCGCTCGTGAGGTGGAAGGTGGAAGGTACCGTGACTCCAAACGCGGACGTGCCGACAAGTTCACGCATCGCGCGTCACATTGCGATGATCGCTGTCTGCATGGTCATGTTCCTGACGTTCATGGACATGACCATTGTGAGCGTGGCCATAGGAAGCGTGCAGTCGCACCTTCACGCGGGTGTCTCGCAGTTGCAGTGGGTCGTGAACGGGTACGGGCTGACCTTCGCCAGTTTCATGCTGCTGGGAGGAACCTTGGGCGATCGCCTGGGCCGCAAGAAGATCATGCTCGGCGGTCTCTTGCTCTTCGCCGCGGGTTCGTTGCTGGGCGCGCTTGCGCCGAACCCCGATGTCCTGATAGGCGGCCGGGTCATCATGGGCATCGGAGCCGCCGCCTCGGAGCCAGGGAGCCTTTCCATCATTCGCCACATGTTTCCCGATCGCCGTGTACGAGCGCGCGCCATCGGCACGTGGGCCGCCGTCTCGGGTCTCGCACTCGCCTTCGGACCAGTCATCGGCGGCGTGCTCGTGGCGCTCGCGAGCTGGCGGGGCGTGTTCTGGTTCAACGTCGCGGCGGCCCTGCTGATCGTGGTCCTGGCCGTAAGGACCGTGCCGGAGTCGTCGAGTCCCCAGACGGCGCGCCTCGACATTCCCGGGTTCATCGCCGGCACCATGGGGCTCGGAGCGTTGACGTTCGCGGTGATCCTCGGCGAGACCGACGGATTTCATAGTCCGCTGGTCATCGGACTCTTCCTCATTGGCGTGGTCGCGTTGATCGGCTTCGTCCATATCGAGCGCGCGAGCACGTCACCGCTGCTCGATCTCGCCTACTTCAAATCGTCGCGCTTCACCGGCGCCATGATCGTGGCCTTCATCTTGTACTTCAGCATCTTCTCCATCTTCTTCTTCACCGCGCTGTATCTCACCGCGGTGATTGGCTACGCACCCGCGCGCATCGCCCTCGAGTTCTTGCCAATGACCGCGGCCATGGTGGTCGCCGCGGTGTTCGCCGGTCGACGCGTGGCGCGCCTCGGGCCCCGCGTCCCGATGGCCGAGGGGTGCGTGATGGCCGGCGCCGGCGTCCTGCTCTCCGCCCTCTTGCTGCTGGCCAGTCCTCCCTCGCTCTGGCTCATGGCCACGCTGGCCCTCGCCGGCTACGGCTTCGGCGCCACCGTCGTGCCGATGACGTCGGTCGCGTTGAGCGAGGTTCCTGCGGAACGATCCGGTATGGCGGCGTCCGCGACCAATACCAGTCGTGAACTAGGCGCGGTCTTCGGTGTGGCCGTGCTCGGGGCGCTCGTCAACGCGCATCTCACCGGTGATTTGACCCACCGACTGAAGGTGTTGAAGATCCCCACCAATTTCATCTCGATCATCATCAACGCGGTCGAGACGGGCACGGTGCCGAGCGGGGTCAATAACGGCGGCTCGATCGAGGATCACGTCATCCGGGCCGCGGACGGCGCATTTCGAAGCGGCCTCGAGCAATCGTTGGTCGTGTCCGGCCTTGGCATGCTCATCGCCGCCGGCATTGCGGTTCGAACACTGAGTCCGTCCAATGAGTCCAGCGAAACAACCGCCTTCGATCTTTGAGCCGAAGGCGAACCATGTGCACGGGGCGGATCGATTCGAGGACCGTGGGAAGTGCTCGGACTATCCCTTAGAAACCCCTGTGAGTTACGTCGACCATTGATGAAATTGCTACGCGTGTGGTAAGCCGGTGTCAGCACTTTCCGGTGCGTCACTTCAATCAGTTGAATAAGGACGGGAACACAATGAAGAACGAGACAAACGATCGCGTGAAGAGAGGTCACCGGACGGTTCGTTCGACGCTGACCTCACTGGTGGCGCTCGGGGCCACATCGGTGCTGTTGGTGGGCGGCTTGACGCTGATCTCAGCTTCCGGTGCCTCCGCTGCGACATCGAGTGCCACGAGTAGCGCGCAGTGCAACGCCACAGTGACTGCGGGCACCGGTGAACTCGTGGGTGCACTGATCGCAGGGGTCACCGCCGGCACCACCAAGGTCACCTTCGACTGCAACAACGCGGCGACCCCGGCCATCGCGGCCGAGGTGCCACTGCTCGCCACCATCGGGACGTTATCCGTCGTCCCGACGAGCGAAGCCGACACCGGCGCGCTGGGCACCTTCTCGCCCAGCAGCACCGACACGGGTTGCCCCGCCGCCACCGCCGGTCAGTGCGCGCTGGCCGTCTTCACGGTGCCCGCCGCGTTCAGCGCCACCGACACGAACGCCGCGTGCCCGCCCACCCAGGCCCAGATCAACGCCGGGCTCTTCGGGTGCGCGCTGGCCGTAGCGACCGTCGCGGACGCACCAATCGCTGAGTACCTGTTGACCTACGCGAGCCAAACCATCGTCCCGAACGCTCCAACCATCTCGGCGACACAGACAACGGGCGCACCCGGCAGCAAGATCGACGTGAGCGATGCCACGGGGAACACCGGCTACTGGTGGGCTAACGCCATCCAAACGAATCAGGCAACCGCCCTTGGCACCACGCCAATGGCCGCACCATCGACCTGCGGATCCGGCGGCGGCTACGCCAGCGTGACCTCTCCGTTCCTCTTTACGAACTGGTTCGCCGCCGGCAGCACCACGCCGATCACCGGCAGCGCTGCGGGAGTAACAATCTCCAACGACTGTTACGACGGCAAGACGCTGCACGCACCAGTGCTGAGTGGGACCATCACGGCCCCGACCACGCTGGTCAACGGCACGGCGTACACGGCGTACCTGTGCGAGCTCAACGTCACCCCGTACCCGAGCAATGACGCCAGCTCCGCCAGTCACTGCGGCCCGGCGCCAACCGGGAGCCTCGGTTTGATCGACGCGTCCTTCACGTTCACCGCCGCCGCGGGCACGATCAGTCAGAACAATCCCACCTCGGCCTCGGTGTCCGCCACCGGTTCGGCGACGTTCGCGGGACAGCTCGTCACGAGTGGCAACAGCGGAGCGGTGACCTACACCGAGAGCACGGGCAGCGCGGACCTCACGGTCTCCGCCAGTGGCGCGGTCTCGACCACCGGCGCCCTGAAGGCCGGCTCCTACACGGCAACCGGCACGACGGCCGACCCGAGCAGTGACAAGGGGACGTTCACCTACACGCTCAACGTCACCGGCGCCACCGTGGTCACGCCCTCAGGCCCCAAGGCGACCAGAGTCAACGGCTACGCGGTGGTTGGCAAGGCCAGGACGCTCACCATCACGGGCTCGGGCTTCTCGGGCCGACCGAGGATCACCGGCCACGCCGGTACGACGGCCGTGGTGACGCGTGCCACCAGCAAGCTGCTCACCGTAAAGGTCACGGTTAAGGCGCACACGCGCAGTGGCGCCTACACCTTCACCATCACCGAGGCCAATGGCAAGAAGACCTCAGTCAGGTACAGTGTGAGGGCCTAACCGGTTCGCACAACGTCGTAGACCAAAAGTCCCCTTGGCAATACCTGCCAAGGGGACTTTTGTATCTGTATTGCACGACATCTTCACACTCGATCGCGACATCCGTCTGCGGCGATCTGGGCACCCGCTTGCTACGGATCTTGATACCTGCGGTGTCGCCCACTCGTCGAGTCGGCGCATGCTCGGCCACGGCGAAATGAGAGTGGTGGGACTCGAGTAGACCGGAGACGGAAGGCAATCGAAATGGAACACCATGATGAACAGAAATTCCTGGAAATATTGGACGGCAATCGCCTCGGTTCTCTTGACGCTGACGATGGTCATGGCGATGCCGGCAAGCGCCACGACCAAGGTTTCACGTCCCGCCGCTCCGCGGTCGGTCCACGCGACCGCCGGCCACGCCGCCGCGACCGTGAATTGGTTGAAGCCTTCAAGCAACGGGGGCGCCGCGATCAGCAGTTACGTCGTGACCTCACGCCCGGCTGGAAAAAGGTGTGTGACCAAAGCCACGAGGTGCACCGTGTCGGGTCTCAAGAACGGAACGGCCTACTCGTTCACCGTTGTCGCCAAGAACCGGATCGGGGCTGGCCCGGCGTCGAAGGCGTCAAACAAGGTCACACCCAAGGCCGCCAAGGCCTCTCCGACGTTGGTAGTCACGCCCAACGCGAACCTGACCAATAGTGAAACGGTGACGGTCTCCGGCACAGGCTTCACTCCAAATGACGAGGTGTATCTGGTGGAGTGTCTCGCGAACTCCGGCGGCCAGAGCGGATGCGACATCGCTACCGCCACCCCAGTGACGATCAGCGCCGAGGGGGTGCTCCCGTCGACCAAGTTCAGCGTTCTCACCGGCACGATCGGCAGCGGCAGCGGTAGCGGCACCTGCGGCACTACCGCATCGAATCTGAAGTCGTGCGCCGTCAGTGCCGGTAACGCCAGCGGTGGTGACTCGGCGGTCGCTCCCATCACATTCAAGGCGCCCTAGACGCAACCAGCTGCGTATCCGAACTCGATAGCGCGGGACCCGCGAGAGCCTCGGGACGACGTGCACCGCGCTCTCGACCTGCGAGCCGAGCTATCGATCTTTGTCGTGGTCGAGGACGACCTCAGTTGGGGAGATCGCGAAGGTCGCCGGCCCCACTCGCCCCCAACCGCGCCGCCAAGCGGCGAGCAGTCTTCTCGAGTACGTACGCCAGACCGTCTTGGCCGAAGGGGTCCGCCCGCTCCAGGTCGACTCGAACTGATGGGATCTCAAAGGATCCCACCTACACTTCGCTAGCCGTATCACCATTCTGATCAGGATATTTGTCTTCACGCGGCGGTACGAGACACACCATTTCGAAGCGGTCGCCCAGAGGAATAGTTTGTCCAGTATGTAATACCTGATCAAAAGCATTATAAGTGGCATCTTCGGGGGTAAGTGGTGTCCGCGAGAAAAGCGGCCTCAAGTAGGCTGTCCCCAGGCAGCATCGACTGCTTCGTTGTCATCCCACAGAGTTGTGGACCACGTGACCAACCAAACTGCGCCCCTTGGTGGGGTCTCCATTTTCTCGCCAAGGCTCGTGCCGTACGCCGGTGCCCTAGTGGCCTCTCTGCGTTTCGGACTGCGTGCGCAGATCAAGGAGAGTACCATGCGACGAATCCTGTCGGCTTTGCTGGTAGCAGTTATCACCGTAGTAGTCCCGCTGGCACCGCCCGCGGGGGCGGCGAGCGTTCGCAGTTCCGCGAAGCCCGTCGTGGGCGTCGCAAGAAGCCCCCTCCACCCGCCACGCCAAGGCGTCCGCGCGAACCTGGCGACCCGTAGCGTCGCCGCCACCCGCCACGTGCTGGTCGTTGACGCCGCCTCGGTGCGCGTCACCATCAGTAGGCTTCGCGCCGAGTGGCAACTCGTCGCCGTGTGCGAGGTCGGCGGCAACTGGTCCATGACCGGCGCCAAGTACTCGGGCATTGGCTTCTCGAACGCCACGTGGACCGCGTACGGAGGCGCGCACTACGCGCCGCTCGCCGGCCTGGCGAGCAGAGACGAGCAGATCCTCATTGGCATGAAGGTGACCAACGGTCGGGTTCCCGATCAAGACGGATGCTCCACCACTGGTTGGTAGTGGCACTCACTCGCGAAGCCCCCAACCCCGACCGGGCGAGAGACTATCGCGCAAAGGCGAGGGTGCTCGCTCTCGTGGCTCGCTTGCTTCATCTATCCTGAAATCGAACCGCCGTTCAGACTCAACTCTCGAGACGTCGTCGAGATGAAGTCCAACCCGCTCGTCAAGAATTGCACGAGCACATCCTTCACTACCGAGCGTGCGCCAAACCTTCTGCACGTAGTGCCGACGTTGCGAGCGTGCGACTCCGTACGTTCGCGAAGAATGTGTTGACGGCACCCAACACCGTCGTCTCCAACACCCTCCAAATAATCGAAGACGCGCAGTGCGGCGCCTCGAAGGCGTCATCACTCGAACAGCGACCACATCGGACCCTAGCGTCGGGAGCTCTCCAGATGGCTCGTGAGCCAGTCGCGCGCCACCTCAGTCGCGGCCTCCAACGTGCCGGGCTCCTCGAATAGATGGGTGGCGCCCGGGACCACCACGAGACGGCTCTCGCAGCGAAGCTGGGCCTGGGCCTGGCGGTTGAGGTCGAGTACCACGTGATCGCGTTCGCCCACGATAAGCAGCGTCGGAGCGGCGACCTCGGCGAGGCGAGGACCAGCGAGGTCCGGGCGGCCGCCCCGGGAAACCACCGCCGCGATGTCGGCGTCCGGTTCAGCGGCGGCCCACAGGGCCGCACCGGCGCCGGTGCTGGCACCGAAGTAGGCAACTGGCAGATGGGCCATATCGGGATCACTGCGCAACCAACTGGTGACGTTCACCAGGCGCCGTGCCAGCAACGAGATATCAAAGACGTTGGCCCGGTCGAGTTCCTCTTCGACGGTGAGCAAGTCAAACAGCAGCGTGGCGATCCCCACTTCGTTCAGCACGGCGGCGACGTAACCATTGCGGGGACTATGGCGGCTACTACCGCTGCCGTGCGCGAACACCACGATCCCCACGGCGCTCTCGGGCAGGGTGAGGTGCCCACCGAGACGGACCGGACCGGCTGTCACCTCCACCTCCTCGTCGCGCGGAGCAGGATCGTCGTCGCTCTTACTCGTCGGGGCCGGCGCCGGGTCTCGAGGAGCGGCACGCTCGAGGCAAGCAATGACCTCCTCGTCGGAGGTCTGATCGAACTCGCCGTAGAACTGCCCGATCGAAAAGAACGGCTCGGGCGTGTCCAGGCAAACGAACTCGTCGGCATCGGCGCCAAGCCGGACTTCCCAGCCGGGCGGTGCGACGGGCACCGCCACCACCACACGCGCCGCACCGCGCGCGCGGGCAACCTGACACGCAGCGCGCACAGTCGATCCCGTGGCGATGCCGTCGTCGACCACCACCACGGTGCGGCCGGTCATCGCTGTTCGCGCCCGGCCGGCGCGGAACCGCCGAGCCCGGCGCTCGAGCTCGGTGCGTTCGCGAGCCTCCACCTCGGTTAATTGAAGGACCGACACACCGGCGAGGCGAACGACCTCCTCGTTGATGACGCGCACGCCATCCTCGCCAATGGCACCCATGCCGAGCTCCGGCTCGTAGGGCACGCCGAGTTTACGAACCACGATGACGTCGAGTGGCGCCTCGAGTGCGCGTGCGACCTCGTAGGCGACCGGTACGCCGCCGCGGGGCAAGCCGACCACCACAACCTCGTCGCCACGCAAGTGCTGCAGCCTTACGGCGAGACGACGTCCCGCGTCGGCACGATCGCTAAAGGCCATGATGACCCCCTCCACGTCCTCACCTTCTCGCGCCGACGACCTCCACGCCAGAGTCAATGGTCCCAACCTCGATCACGAGCCGCACGCCCGGCGTTCTCGGCCCAACACCGTGAGGCACTGCGCTCTTCGACTTCATCCGAACTCCTCGCTTGACAAGTTTGCGACAAGCGGTGTCTAATTCGAGTGGAGAGAGGAATCGCGGGGTCGAGAGTCGACCCGACCTCGCCGAGGCCCGAATCCAGAAACGGCGCAGCGCCCGGTCTTTGCGCCACGGATGCTTCACGACCGACGAGTAAGCGAGTGAGCAGATGCCCAGATCGAACGACGCAGCCGCGCAGATGCTCCAGGAGTTCGCCGACCTGCTGGCCATCGCCGGTGGCGAGCCCTTCAAGGTGCGAGCCTACGAGAAGGCGGCGCGGGCGGTCGCCGGCTCTCCGACAGATATCGCGGACCTGGACGAGAAGGGTCTCGACGCGATTCCGAGCGTCGGTGCGCACCTGGCCCGCAAGATCCTCGAGTTCCTGCGCACGGGCTCGGTGGAGGAACTCGAGGAGCTCCGCGCCCAGGTCCCGGCCGGAGTGCGCAGCCTGCTCGATGTCCCGGGCCTCGGACCGGTGCGGGCCCACCAGGTCTACGCCGAGCTTGGCATCACGTCGGTGACAGAGTTACTCGACGCCCTCCATGAACACCGTCTCCAGCACCTGCCCGGCTGGGGCGAGCGCAGTGAGGCGAACCTCGTCCAAGCCGTCCACGAAGCCCACACCGGAGGGGCCCGCATCCAGCTCGGCGTCGCCCTGGGTCTCGCCGAGGAGATCCTCGCCGGTCTCTGCGCACTCCCGCGTGTACGCCAAGCCACCTACGCGGGGTCACTGCGGCGGATGTGCGCAACGGTGGGCGACATCGATCTTCTAGTCGCCTCCGAGGAGGCGGAGCCGGTCATGGAGGCGTTCTGCACGATGGCGCTCGTCGCTCGCGTCCTGGTCCGGGGCGACACCAAGTCTTCTATCCTCACCACCAAAGGTGTCCAGGTCGACCTTCGGGTCGTCGAGCCGCACTCGTGGGGGTCGGCGCTGCTGTATTTCACCGGTTCCAAAGCACACAACATCCGTCTGCGTGAGATGGCCGTGCGCGCGGGCCAGAAGCTCTCTGAGTACGGCCTCTTCGACGCCGACACCGACCGGCTGATCGCCGCCGAGACCGAAGAGGCGGTCTACGCACGTCTCAGGCTGCCCTGGATTCCCCCGACCATCCGCGAGGACAGCGGCGAAGTGGAAGCCGCACTGTTGGGCGAGCTCCCTGACCTCGTCGAGCTGCGCGACGTGCGCGGCGACCTCCACACCCACACCGACCTCACCGACGGTATCGCCACCCTGGAGGTCATGGTCGCCGCGGCCAAGGCCCGGGGCTATCGCTACTACGCGGTCACCGACCACGCGCCACTGCTCTACATGCAGCGCATGACCACCGAGAAGGCCCTCGAACAGCGTCTGCAGATCCGCCAACTCGAAGACGCTGCCGGCATCACCTTGCTCCACGGCACCGAGCTCAACATCCAACCCGATGGCTCACTCGACTGGGACGAGGACTTCCTCGCCGGCTTCGACATCGTGGTCGCCTCCGTGCACTCCGCCTTCCGCCAGTCCCGCGACGTCATGACCGCCAGGATCCTGCGCGCCGTCGAGCATCCCTGCGTCAACGTCATCGCTCACCCCACCGGGCGCAGCATCGCGCGACGCGCCCCCATCGACGCCGACTGGGACGAGATCTTTCGCGCCGCGGCCCGTACCGGCACCGCCCTCGAGGTCAACTCGTCCCCCGACCGACTCGACCTCGACGGCGACCTGGTCCGCCGGGCCCGCCACGCTGGTGCCTTCTTGGCCATCTCCACCGACGCCCACGCCGTACCCCATCTCGACAACATGCGCTTCGGTGTCGCTACCGCCCAGCGGGGCTGGGCGGGGTCCGCGGACATCATCAACACGTGGCCGCTGGGCAAGCTCCGACGGTTCCTCGCCAAACACTCGCCCGCGCCCGACGCTGACCAGCGTCGTTGACGCACTCGAGGTAACGGGATCGAGGGTTGCTCCCTTCGCCGTCGGGTCGCGATCAGCGCGTATAGAGATCGAGTCGCCAGTTCCCGGTCATCTCGAAGTCGCACAATGACGCGGTCATCGTGCACATCACGTCGAGCACCTGTGCCGCCGAAGTGCCAGCGGGAACTGCGAGGAGTAGACCACGCTGAGGGTGATCCTGTTGGAGCGTGAACGGTGCGCCTGCGAGCAGCGAAGTGATCCGCTCGTTGCCGAGCCGCCCCCGCGAGTGCAAGACGCCGAGGGAACCGGGCTGCGGTTCGTCGTGGCGCGAAGGCGACGAGATAAAGGACGCCATGGCGGCGCCCTGGTTCGCCCACAGTCCAAAGAAATTGACCTTGAGGTCGGGCACGTCGTCAACGACCTCGGGAACGACATTGCACCACCCTCTGCCCGAGGCGATTGACTCAATCGCCCTGACTGCTTCGGTGCGGTCACTGGAGAACCGAAGTTGGCTACGCACACTCACAATTTTTCCTCGTCCAATGCGAACCGTTCACAGTTGAGCGGCCGATTGCCGCTCGCCCCATTGGCTGTCCGCATGAATAGTAGACCGAGGGCGGCTCCCCGATCGTGGCATCGTCGGTTGAGTCCGCTCGCCACCGGCGTGCCCAGTCGTACCGATTAAGTAGGCGATTCGCGTTCACGGCGACGATCCGGGCGTCTCTTCGCGTGAGCGGACGTGCTTGAGTGATTGGCGTATGGTGCAGGTTCGCGCACTGTCGTTAACCAACGTCCAAAGTCCGGTGCCGTCAGCGTGTCACGCCCAGCCCAACTCCTCAAGCCGGGGATCGCTGATGCCGAAGTGATGCCCGACCTCGTGAATGACGGTCTTTCGTATCTGGGCCCTCACTTCCTCCTCGCTGGTGCAGTCACGACAGATCGTCGTCTGGTACAGAGTGATCCGGTCCGGCATGACAGCGCTGTAGCTAATGGGTCCGCGTTTCGTGAGGGGGATACCTTCGTAGAGCCCAAAGAGCGGGCGCCCCTTCGCCTGGTCATCAACGATGACGGCCAAGTTTTCGATGTGAGCTGCGAGCTCGGGGGGAAGCGAGTCCAGTGCTTCGCTTGTCAACTCCTCGAAGCGTTCGTTGGAGATCTCGAACATCATCGAAGCGTATAGGTCTTTTCGCCGGGGGCTACGTGAACGGTCAACGACGTCAGGAACTCCTGCGACCGGATGGTCAGGTCGCCGCCACTCGCGTGCGGTCCGAGAACGCGTGATGCTCATCCATTCCCTCACCAGCTCATCAACTGACGCCGGTGTCCCCCTCGCGAAGCCCCACGCGCACTTCTTGTTCGCCAGCGGATTCCCCCTCCGGCACGCTCGCCTGGTCCACCGTAAGAGGCTGCGCGACGAAGGGATCAAGCTCGTCCACTGGCGTCGCCTCTCGCAGCACGCCGAAGAGCCCGGCATCGGCGGTCGTGGCCGGGGCCTGGTAGAAGTACTGCTTGCCCATCGAGGCGGCAGCCACGGCAGCGAGTACGCACGCCACCATGGCAAAGGTCAGAGCCTCGTGCAGGCCGTGGGCGAAGGGTCCGGCGATGAGGCTCGGAAAGAACGATCGGCCGGTCAAGAACAGAGCCTGCGCCTTGGGTAGGTGCGCGAGAACCCCGGAAGGACCGAGCAAGCTCTTCACGGGGTTGTAGCCCAGGAAGGCGGCGAAGACCGACGAGGTAGGCGGTAGGTTCGCCACCCGGTGAGCCGCGCCCGCTGGAACACCGTGCGCCGTGAGCCCCTTGAAGAGGGCGCTCGGCAGGTAGCCGGAGAGACCCACGATGATGAGGGTGAAGAAGATGCCCATGGAGAGCACCATCGCCGAGTTCATGGTGGTCGCGCCCATGCCCGATCCCTGCCCCCGTTGGTCGGGGGGCAGGGAATTCATCACCGCGGCACGGTTGGGCGATGCGAACAGACCCATTGCGAGACCATTCGCCAAGAGCAACAGGGCGAACCAGATGTAGGAGAAGTTGATCGGAAGTAGTTCCATGAGCCCGAAGCTGGCGGCGGCCATGAGCATCCCACCGGTGGCGAACGGCCGAGCACCGAAACGATCCGACAGATAGCCCGAGACCGGTCCCGCCACCAGGAACCCCGCCGTCAGGGGCAGCATGAAGATGCCCGCCCACAGCGGGGTTCGCGCGAAGCTGTAACCGTGCTCTGGTAGCCATATGCCCTGGAGCCAGATGACGAGTATGAACATGAGCCCCCCGCGTCCGAGCGAAGCCAACAAGCTGGCGAGCGTCCCAGTGGAGAAGGAGCGAATGCGGAACAGTTGGATATGGAACATGGGCGCCTCGACCTTGGTCTCGATCCACACGAAGAGCCCGAGAATCAGCACGCCGCCGACGAGGGCGCACAGCACGAGCGGGCTGGTCCAACCCATCGGGTGGCCGCCGTAGGGCTCGATGCCGTAGACGATCCCGGTGAGCAACGCCACCAGTCCAACCGCGAAACAGACGTTGCCGAGCCAATCAATTTTCGCCGGGGTGCGTACACCCTTCTCCTTCAGATTGATGACACCCCAGATAGTGCCGATGACGCCCACCGGGACCGAGATCAAAAAGACCAAGCGCCAATTGATGGGGCCGAGGAGACCACCGAGCACGAGCCCAATGAACGAACCCGCGATGGCCGACACCATATTGGTGCCGAGCGCGAGCCCTCGCTGCTCCGGAGGGAAGGCGTCGACGAGAATGGCGGCGGAGTTGGCCATGAGGAACGCGCCGCCCACTCCCTGGAATGCCCGCATGATGATCATGAACAACGCCGCGGAACTCCCGTGCATCCACGTCACCGACAACATGATCGAGAAGAAGGTGAAGATGGCGAATCCCATGTTGTACATGCGAACCCGGCCGAACATGTCACCCAGGCGACCAAAACTCACCACGAGCACTGCCGTCACCAGCATGTAGCCCATCATGAGCCACAAGAAGTAACCGGTGTTGCCCGGCGCCAGCGGATCGAGCTTGATGCCGCGAAAGATGTCGGGCAGCGAGATGAGAACGATCGAGGCGTCAATGGAGGCCATGAGCATTCCGAGTGTCGTGTTCGACAGCGTTGACCACTTGCCTTTGTAGGGATCGACCTCCCCCTTTAACGCGTCAGACGGCAACACCGTCGCAGCGCCAGTGCCACTCGTCATGCTTGTGCCTTTCTATCTGGATCAAACTCCGCAACAGGATTTTCCTCGCAACCATAAATCCTGAAGGGTCTTGGCGGGTTCATCAACCACCGTGAATCATTCGGGCGACCCGTCATCAATCAGCGATGTGCGTCCGAACCTCGTCATCCTAAAGCCAGCGCAGTTTGAGACTGCGAAGCGACCATCTCATAATTGCATCATCGCTGCCTTGCGAACGCAAGTTCCACGGCGTCGCCGGTAGAAGATGACACGGGCCTGATCGAGTTCTCGCCACACAAACAGATTTCAATCACGGAGAACGCTCCGAGAATCTCGGGCCGGGCAGGCAGATGACGGCTGAATGGTGAGTGCACCTTCACGACCGCGGCGAGGCATTTGTGCCTCGCAGCGGTCGTTTCCCATTCAATCGCTCTGCACCCCATGGCAATTCTGACCAACTGAACTTCGATGCAATCCCACCGAAGTTGGAGTGCACTTCGCCATCAACTGTCAAGTGACATCGAGTTTCAGTAATTCCATCAGGAGGCTTCATTCAGCCGAGGATTCCCTCGACATTTGTATCCATCGATCCGGGTCAACGCCAATGGCAATCGTTAGTTCTCTTCTTTGTTCCCAAGATAGGCGGCGTCGTTGTCGTCTATCTCGTCTCCTGGAGTTGGTTGAAAATGAGGGGTGAAGTTGCTGCGGGTCACTTGATGCTTGACCTCGTCGAGAGCACGCCTTCCAGGGTGTTGCGCACGAGTTCCTGGGCGAATTCATCGCTCAAAGGCTCGTAGCGCGTAATGAGTCGAAAATAGATCGGACCATAAAGTTCGTCCATCAAAATGGGAATAGTGAGGCCAGGGCGCAGTTCACCGCGATCAATTGCGCGCTGGATCACCAAGGCTGTGACTTCGCGCCGAGGCTGCATCCACCCCGTGCGAATCGTGTCGGCAAGCTCGGGATCAGATTGCGCTTGTCCAATCAATTCGGCCATGATCTCGCCCGCACGGCCGCGAAACGCGCCGATGAGAATCAGCATCTGCGCTAAAAGGTCTTCAGCCACATTACCGGTGTCCGGAAATGTCAGCGTCTGGCGAAATCGGTGGAAGTAGGCGTCGATAGCAACCGAGCCTCGGCTAGGCCACCACTTGTAGATGGTCACTTTGCTCACGCCCGCCCGGGCCGCAATGGACTCGATCGTAATCGCGCTGAATCCCCCTTCAACGAGAAGGTCGGCAGCCGCCTCAAGAATGGCAAGCCGAGTCTTCTCGCTGCGAGGGCGACCAACCCGGGAAGTTTCCACAGTTTTGCCACCAGTCATAATACAAAGGCTACTTCATGAACGATGCGTACACAAACGCGTTATAGTGTACGTAACGTTCAGTTAGTGGAGGAGTTGGCATGTACGAGATGGTTACCACGATGACCGAGAAACCTCGTTTGAGCCGAGGTCTCGTCGCGCTCTTTGCCATGGCGTGCGGGCTCTCGGCGGCAAACCTCTACTACGCCCAGCCGGTGCTTGGCAGCATCGCCAAGTCGTTCGGCGCCAGTTCTGCGACGGTGGGGCTCATCGTCACTTTTGCTCAAATTGGTTACGCGCTCGGCCTCGCTTTCCTTGTTCCGCTCGGCGACATTGTGGCTCGACGTTGGCTCGTGCCCTCGGTGCTCATCGTGACCGCCGCGGGCTTGGTGGTGTCGGCGGCTGCACCCAATGTTGGCGTGTTGATCGCCACTGCCTTCGTCATCGGCGTCGGTTCCGTTGCGGCCCAACTTCTCGTCCCGATGGCCGCTTCGCTGTCGAACGACGACGACCGAGGTCGCGTCGTCGGGACCGTGATGAGTGGACTCTTGCTCGGCATCTTGCTCGCCCGAACCGTGTCGGGCGTCATCGCCGAATTTTCGAGTTGGCGAGTGGTGTACTTCGCGGCTGCGATCATGATGCTGCTGCTCTCTCTCGTGCTGCAACGTCGGTTACCCGAAGAAGTAAAGCGACCCCGCATTGGCTACCGGACACTCCTTCGCAGTGCCGTGACGTACTTCATGACCGAGCCGCTGCTTCGACGCCGGTCACTCTTTGGCGCCCTCGGGTTTGGCGCGTTCAGCGTGTTCTGGACGACGATGGCGTTCTTGCTGTCGGGCGCTCCATACCACTACAACGACCTCACGATTGGCATGTTCGGATTGGTGGGTGCAGCGGGAGCGCTCTGCGCCAACTTCGCCGGCCGCTGGGCGGACCGCCGATGGACTAAGTCAACTTCCCTGGTGTTTTCCAGCCTCATGGCGCTCTCCTTCGCGCCGCTGTGGTGGGGACGCCACAGTTTGACCATGTTGATCGTGGGCATTCTCCTGCTCGACGTCGGAGTACAGGGTCTCCAGGTGACCAACCAGTCGTTGATCTACCGCCTGGCTCCTCACGCGCGAAGCCGAATTAACTGCGCGTACATGGTCTGTTACTTCATCGGTGGTGCGGTCGGTTCCATTGTCGGAAGTCTCGTGTACGAGGAGTACCAGTGGCCCGGTGTGTGCGTGATCGGTGCGGCGATCGGTCTCGTGGCAACAATCATCGCTGTCGTCGACTCTTTGAACAAGACGCCCCACCCGTCACCCCTCACGGCGACTTGACGTCGACCAACTAGATGGTGGCGTCGTTGCTCCTGTGAGGCAGCACACCGAGCGAGAGCATCGTCCTCAATGTGCTCATCCCCACTATCCAAGTCCAATCGCACCTATCTCAAACCGGTACTGAATGGATCGCGAGCGGCTACATCGTGAGCTTTGCCGGTTTCCTTCTCGCTGGTGGACTTCTTCGGACGACGTTTGGTCGGGGCAGATGCTGATATGAATGAGGCTTGGTCTCTAGTAGGCCCGTCGCGATTCAGATTGGTGTCGGAGGCCCGAGGCAACAAATCTGCCAACGTGCACTGACCTTGAACGCTAGAAACTAGACCCTCTCTTGCCAATTTTCACGATGTCACTTGTTGTCGAGGCCCGGTGGTGTCGTGATGAGTAGCGAGCGTAACTCTGGCAACTTCGCTCGAATCATCCATGAAGAGATGCGCGGACTGACAGTAACCGCTTGGCATTTCAGCGGGATCTTCCGCTTGGGTGACGAACTCGGTAATGGTGAGTCCGCTCTTTGGAGAGAATCCCGCGGCAGTTGAGTACCACTTTGCACAACCTGGGTAGTGGGCCGCCACTACTCCTGGTCGAGAGTAGGTCCAGGGAACCGACCACATCTCGAGGGCATCTTGAACGCTCGCCGGTCGGTACTTATCGCACACGTCCGCGGCAGCGGCGTATCCATCTGAATGAGGAGGTGCCAACTTCTTTCGAGGGCCGGTCATTGCAGTACAAGACTCAACTTCGTTGGAGTAGGTCACGCCGATCCACGACGGCAGGTTTTTCACTACGGGCACGCCCTTGACCCTGATGGTTATCGCGGCGAGACCGAACCCAACGAATCGTCGTTGGGTGCTAGCTACTCCTGAAGTTGCCCAGATCACTGTTGCGGCTTCGGATTCGGTCCTCGCGGGTTTCATCGATTTTGGTGCGGGCCGAACTTTCATAGCCCCATTATCAAGAGTGAAGCTTTGAGTGAATCTTCCATGGCTTCGGGCAGTGGTGAGCGCAAGCTGCGCCCCAGCGGGGAGCGCAGGCAAAATCAGGCCACCGAGGATCAACGCGAGCGCAACGATTCGAAAGCGTCGAGTTAAGTCACTAGGTCTTCGAATTGAATTCATAATTACTCTCGTTGCCCACCGGGTAGTGCCTATAACTACTTACTGTCGCCACTGGCATCGAAATTTCAAGCCAATCCAGGCTCTTCCCTTTCGGGCAGCTCGACTATCCACCACTGCCGTGATTCTCCATTAGATCGTTGATGTCGGAGGCCCGACGCAACAGAACTACAACCTTGCACTGGAGGCTTGACGTGAATGAATCCTGATTGGTAACGGGCCGACGTGTCTCCGACTGGCGAATTCACGACTGGATCAATAGAAAGCCAGACGCCATAACAGCACCAAGAGCTGCGCATGATGTGACAATTCGAGGTTTGAGGCCAGCATTCACAGCAATGAAGTCGAACGGAGGGATGGTTCCCCACTCAGGGCGGGCCCAACGCAACAGCGCCTCGAATCCGACGAGCGTAAGATCCTCAGCTACGTAGACAGGTTGATAGACGAGTCGGGAGCCTTGCCGCTCCGGCGCGCGGTGGAGCCCACTGGCCGTGGCGAAGCGGACCGGTTAGGTGAACTGCCCTCCACGGTGACAATCTTGTTACGTCCCGTCTTCTTGACCGAGTACATGGCCGCGTCGGCCTGAGCGAGGACCTCATCTGTATGGCATCCGGGTCCCTCAACGACGGCGATCCCGATACTGATAGTCATGCGGAGATCCTCTCCGTTCACCCTCACTGGCTCTGTGACGATGGAGTGCAGGCGCTCGGCCATCTTCTGGGCAGCATCTAACGGATCGGACAGATCTCCGAAAATAGCGACGAATTCGTCACCCCCGAAACGGGCGACGACATCCTCGGGACGCATCTGGGCGGCCAGACGTGATGCCAGCTCGACGAGCACTTCGTCCCCGCATGCGTGTCCGTACGCATCGTTCACGTCCTTGAAGTTGTCCAAGTCCATGAAGGCAACGACCAGCCCTCCCGGATGCCGAGCCAATCGAGCAATCGCTCGGTCGAGCCAATCGACCAGCGTGGCCCGATTGACCAGGCCCGTGAGCGAGTCGTGGAGCGCAAGATTCGACAGCCGCTCGTAGAGGGATTCGAACTCCGCGTCGAACTGCTTTGCCATGCGCACCAAACTCGAGTGACAGCTCTTCACCACCATGTCGCAGGCTTCGTCGAGCGTGGCCGTGCTGATCTTCAACCGGGCGGCCTCCTCAGCCAGCACTGTACGAGTCGCTTCGCTCCACCAGAGGTTGAGCCTGGTGATGAGAGCGACCGACAGCTGGAAGCCCGCGCCCCTATGCGGGTTGGGTCGGGAACCGGACTCAACATCGGGTTGCTCGCTGACGCGGGCCGACAACACAGGTTTCTCTCGCTGCTTTACTGCCGCACTGCCCAGCGAAGCAATCTGTTCGCGGTCAAGGCGATCGGCCGAAGCACCGCTCTTGAGCCAGTTGGCGATCGAATGCACCGCCAGGGATGTGGTCTCCCACGCGGACCTCGGCGCAGCCACTTCTTCGAAGGTGGCTCCCGAGTGCTTCACGAACTCCAACTGACACCAGCGCACGATGTCGTCAGTTCGCTCTTCGAGTGCATTTCCGAGTGCGAGACGCTCGGCGGTTCGCTCCGTTGGCTCGAAGCGTCTCGCTGCACTCCCTTGCGGCTGCGATTCGCCTGTCGAAACTGGCGGATCTACGCCACCCGTCATAATGAGAACAATCGTCGTCGTAGGAATAAACTTGAGAGATAACCCATCAGGCTGCAGGCTATATCACATCCGGACCGCCAGCACCGACCAACGTCGAGCCTGCGGGTTTATAAGCACCGTTACCGAGATTTGGACTGACTTGTTGAAACCAGGTGAGCCGCGTGTACCACAGCATCTGCAAAGTGTATTGGTTGGGTTCCATAAGGCTCGCGAGATAACTACGCAGGCACAAGATTTTGTAGGTAGCGCTCGTCACCGCTAACCAGCACTTATGTGCAAAACTCCACGTGGGGGTCGCCGCGGTCGACCACATTATGTGGTCGTTGCGCAGTTATCTCGCGAGCCCTTTGGTTCCAATTCACGCTTGAAGCCGCCACCGCGATCGTCCGAGAATTGAGCACTCAGATTCCGTTGGTGTCGGAGGCCCGACGCAACAGGTGTGCAACCTTGCACTGGCTGTGAGACTTGTTTAGACCGTGTGGGTTCACGACCGTGGCCCGACATGTCAGGTCTGCAACCCTTCACTGGCGACTCTGACAAATTCCAGATTGGTCGTCCCTGAAACAACAACTGCCTTAAGGTCATAGCGAGAAGGTCAAACGTCTTCAATGGAGGGGGCTTCATGTCTTCGATTTCAGGTGCAATCCTCGGAAGCGATGCGGTGGTATTCATCGCAATCATGTTCCTGCTGCTCATTTCGGGCGTCGGATCGATCATGACGTACGTCATCATCGTGATCGCCAACCGAGCAGACCCGGACCCGTCGGGTAAGCGGCCGATGGCCGCGTACCTGTTCGGCGGTTCTTTCCTCTCGCTGTGGATCGCCTACATGGGTTCGATCATCATCGTCGAGGCGCTGGTAAGCCTGATGCGCTCCAACGCCCCTAGTTCCAACAGCGTTGCGCGAATGGTGGTCGTCGGATTCCTCATGGTTCTGGTCAGCGGCGTCGCCCACATGCTGCACCGACAGCGGGGTTTGGCCCTTTCCGATTCCGAGACGGATCCATCCAGTCCGACCAAGCGAGTCATGCGGAGTTACGTAGCCGCCGTCAGCTTCATCTCAGTGCTCATCGTCCTCATCTCGACCATGGTCCTCGGGTACCTAATTTTCCAGCTCGCGGCGCCGGGCGTTTTCGGAGCGACCGGATCACGTGTCGACACGCTGTCGTCGATTATCGATTTGGTGTACATCGTCGGTGCGACGGCGTTCGTATTCTTCGCCCATCAGGTGCTGGCGCCGACGGCCCTGCGACTTCTTCCGCGCGGTTCGTCGACGCCGAGCGCCACAGGAAACGTCGAATAGTAACGATGCGGGTGACGCGGGCGCTGTGTCGTTGCCTTCTTGCTTCGCAGTGACTGTAGAAAAGGCGCTACCTTCATTGAATTCGCCTCCGCCCAGATGGCCGGTGCAATTGTCTAGATCCTTCGCCTTCAAAAGAGTGAGACCTACGGAAGGCTGCAAACCCGTGATGTCAGAGGCCCAACGCAACAGGTTTGCAACCTTGCACTGGAGACTTGATGGCAGTGAGGTCTGATTGGTGTCGGAGGCCCGACGTGAACCCGCACCTGATTACCGCGACACACGATAACCCGCGTATGTCGAAGGTACGGCTGCTTCTTCACGCACAGACTGCGCCGCCGGGAACCCATGTGGTCACCGGCGGCGCAGTCCTCGTATTGAAACCTCATGTCACCTACTGCAATCCCGATGTCATTTCACTGAAATATTGGAGTCAATCCCACTGAAGTCTCGGAGTCACTTGACATCAACTGCAGCCGCTCGTCGCTCCGCAGCTCGAACAGACGTAACACGAGCCCGCACGCTGCATTGTGTTGCCGCACTGATAGCACATGGGTGCGTCACGCTGCTCGGAACGGTGCAGCAGGTTGGGCTGCTGGGGCTGGTTCGACCTTCCGGTCATGTCGACCAACGTTGGCTGCACGCTCAAGCCGACGTTCGGCGTCGCCTGTTCGGCAACTTCGGGCAGCGTCGGTTGGATGCGCTCGCTCGTTGAGAGTACGCCCAACTCCTCGCGCTCACTCGGGCTTAAGTAGTCCAGCGCCAAACGACGGAAGATGTAGTCCACCAGCGACGTCGCGATGCGAAGGTCGGCGTCGTCCGTCATGCCCGACGGCTCGAACTTCATGTTGATGTACTTGCGAACGTAAGTGGCGAGAGGCACACCGTGCTGGAGGCCCAAGCTGATCGAGATCGAGAAGGCGTCCATGATGCCCGCCAGCGTTGAGCCCTGCTTCGAGACCTTGATGAATGCTTCACCGGGACGGCCATCCTCGTACTCGCCCACCGTGACGTAGCCTTCGCAGTCCGCCACGCGGAAGGCGAAGGTCGTCGACACTCGACGACGGGGCAGGCGCTCGCGCACGGCGCCGACCACCACGTGTGATCCTTCGCTCTTGGCGAGTTCGAGCGCCGCTTCGAGCTTGGTGATCTTGGTGTACAACTCCGCCGCGACCGAGTCGGTGGCCGTGACCGATGACGTCGATTCCTCGCCGCCCTTCTTCGCGGTCGAGAGTGGCTGGCCCACCTTGCAGTTGTCGCGGTAGATGGCGACGGCCTTCACTCCGAGGCGCCAGGCGTCCATGTGCAGGTTCTCGACGTCTTCGATGGTGGCGTCTTCGGGCATGTTCACGGTCTTGGAGATCGCTCCCGAGATGAACGGCTGTACCGCACCCATCATCTTCACGTGGCCGAGGTAGTGAATCGTGTTGTCGCCCATGGAGCAGGCGAACACCGGTAGGTGCTCGAGTTTGAGTCCCGGAGCGCCGAGGATCGACTTGTTCTCGTCGATGTATGCCTCGATGGCGGACACTTCATCCTCGCTGTAGCCGAGGACGCGAAGCGCGCGCGGCACGGTCTGGTTCACGATCGACATGTTGCCGCCGCCCACGAGCTTCTTGAACTTCACGAGGCCGAGGTCGGGCTCGATGCCGGTCGTGTCGCAGTCCATCAACAGACCAATGGTGCCCGTAGGCGCGAGCACCGAAGCCTGCGCATTACGCACTCCGTGACGGGTGCCGAGATCAACGGCTTCCTCCCACGAACCCTGCGCCGCTTGGAGTATCTCCTCGGGCGCCTTCGAACCATCGATTTGGTACGAAGCGTCGCGGTGCATGCGAAGCACGTTGATCATGGGCTCGGCGTTTTCGGCGAAGCCCTCGTGCGGGCCCATGCGTCCCGCGGTGCGGGCGCTCGTCACGTAGGCGTGACCCGTCATCAACGCGGTGATGGCGCCCGCCCAGGCGCGGCCCTCGTCCGAGTCGTAGGCGAGGCCTGAGGCCATCAACAAAGCACCCAGGTTCGCGTAGCCGAGTCCGAGCTGGCGGAACTTGCGCGAGTTCTCGCCAATCTTCTCGGTGGGATAGTCCGCGGCGCCCACAATGATCTCCTGCGCGGTGAAGAGCACCTCGACGGCCGACTTGAAGGCGTCGACGTCGAAGCGACCGTCCGAGCGCAGGAACTTCATGAGGTTGATGCTCGCGAGGTTGCACGCCGAGTTGTCGATGTGCATGTACTCCGAGCACGGGTTCGAGCCGTTGATGCGGTCGGTGTTGGACGAGGTGTGCCACTTATTGATCGTGGTGTCGAACTGCAGACCGGGGTCCGCGCACTCCCACGCCGCGCGCGCGATCTGGCGCCAGAGCTCGCGCGCCTTCACGGTCTGCACGGTGCGCCCGCCGTGGCGAGCGGTGAGGTTCCAGTCCGTGCCATCGATCACGGCTTGCATGAAGTCGTCGGACACGCGAACCGAGTTGTTGGCGTTCTGGTACTGGATGGAATGAATGTCCTTGCCGTCAAGGTCCATGTCGAAACCAGCGTCGCGAAGGACGCGGGCCTTCTTCTCTTCGTTGGCCTTGCACCACACGAACTCGGCGATGTCGGGGTGATCCGCGTCCAAGATGACCATCTTCGCGGCGCGTCGTGTCTTACCCCCGGACTTGATGGTTCCCGCCGACGCGTCGGCGCCGCGCATGAATGACACGGGCCCGCTCGCGGTGCCGCCGCCTTCGAGCATCTCGGCGCTCGAGCGGATCTTCGACAAGTTCACGCCCGCACCCGAGCCTCCCTTGAAGATGATGCCTTCTTCGGTGTACCAGTTAAGGATCGAACGCATCGAGTCCTCGACGGCGAGGATGAAGCAGGCGCTGCCCTGCTGGGGCACGCCCTTCACGCCGATGTTGAACCACACCGGTGAGTTGAACGCGGCCTTTTGCGTGATGAGCAGATGCTTCAGTTCGCCGGTGAAGGTCTCGGCCTCTTCCTCGTCGACGAAGTAGTCGCCCTCGATGCCCCAGGCGGTGATCGTGTCGACGATGCGGTCAACGACCTGCTTCAAGCTGGTCTCACGCTCTTTCGTGTTGAGCGTGCCTCGAAAGTACTTCTGGGCGAGGATGTTGGTCGCGTTAAACGACCACGACGCTGGGACCTCGACGTCCAGCTGCTCGAAGGCAACCGAGCCGTCGCGAAAGTTCGAGATTCGTGCGTCACGACGATCCCACACCACCTCGTCGTAGGGGTGACGATCTTCCGTGGTAAAAAAACGACGAAGTCCAATTCCTAGGCGCTGAGGTGCGATGGCCATTTCAATTTCTCTTTTCTTCCCGATTCCGACACTCGAACATGCTTCAAGCGCCGTTAGGGCCGGGGGTACGAGAATACTGGTTCTCGGCCCCTTAGCCACTATATGTAGTGGTTGAGCCACTACGCGTCGCAAGATGCTGTGTTATTACAGCACTGTAATTACAAGAAGTCAACTCTTTTTTGAACCTTTTGCCAACAATTCTCTTACCGGAAACCTTAAGCCCAGTAACCGCCCCGAAACGCTCACTAGCCTCGGGCTGGTGGATCTCATTCTCGCCCTCGACGCTGGGACCACCGGAGTGCGTACGGTCGCCTTCGACGACGCCGCGAGAGTGGTCGACAGCTCCTATCGAGAGCTGACCCAGTACTTCCCGCGACCCGGCTGGGTCGAGCACGACGCCAGCGAGATCGCCGACCTGGCGGTCGCGACCCTGCGTGAGGTCGCCACCCGGGCCCGAGAAGCGGGACACCACGTCGTGACCGTCGGCATTACCAACCAGCGCGAGACAACGGTCGCCTTCGATCGAGAGTCCGGACATCTTTCACACCGCGCGCTGGTCTGGCAGGATCGGCGCACCGCCTCGATCTGCGAGGAGTTCGAAGCGCAGGGCCACGGTGAACTGGTCAGGTCCACCACCGGTCTCGTGCTCGACCCGTATTTTTCTGCGTCGAAGATGAAGTGGCTCCTCGACTCGGGGGCACTGGACACCGCCATAGCGCCCAGCCTCGCCACGATCGACACCTGGCTGTTGTGGTGGCTAAGTGGAGGAAGTGACGGTGGCGTCTATTTGACCGAGCCGTCCAACGCCTCGAGGACGATGCTCATGGACCTCGACACCCTCGACTGGTCGAGCGCCATGACCGCGCTCTTTGGCGTGCCCCTCGACATGCTCGCGGACATTCGACCCTCCACCACCCTCTTCGCCACCATCAGCGCCGACGTGGTGCCCGAGTTGGGCGGGGTCCCGGTGACGGGCGTGCTCGGTGACCAGCAAGCGGCCCTCTTCGGTCAAGCCTGTTTCAGCTCCGGGGTCGTAAAGGCCACCTACGGTACCGGTGCGTTCATCCTGGCCAACGCGGGCGACAGTTCGCCGGGGGTCTTTCCCGGTCTCGTGACGACCGTCGCGTGGGACCTCGGCGCCTTCGGACCCGCCACCTACGCCGTCGAGGGATCGGCGTTCGTCGCCGGTGCCGCCGTGCAGTGGCTGCGCGACGAGTTGGACTTCATCGTGACCTCCAGTGAGCTCGAAGCGCTCGCGTCGAGTGTCCCCGACAGCGCGGGCGTGCAGTTCGTCCCCGCCTTCAACGGACTCGGCTCGCCCTTCTGGCGAAGCGACGCGCACGGCTCGATCACCGGGCTCTCGAGGGGCGCCGGCAAGGCGCAGATCGCGCGGGCCCTCGTCGAAGCGCTGGCCTACCAGGTACGCGCGATGACCGAGGCCTTTCGAGACGGCGGCATCGAGTTGCGCGAACTGCGCGCCGACGGAGGGGCGGCGTCGATGGATATGTTGATGCAGCTCCAGGCCACGAACTCACGACTCGAGGTGCTGCGCAGCCGCTCCCTGGAGGCCACCGCGCGAGGGGCGGCGACCGTGGCGGGACTCGAGATCGGCGTGTGGCATTCGCTCGAACAGTTGAGCGAGTTGTGGGAGCCGGACCGACGGTTCAGCCCCACCGACCCCGTCGCTGTGGACGCGGGCTACCAGGCGTGGCTTCGAGCGTGCGCTCACGCCTAACCGCTATGTTTTGCAGGGGGACTAGGGGGAACAATGGATAACTACGTATCCACGGTGATTCGAGAGGGACTTTCGTTCGGCGAGGGGCCACGATGGCACGAGGGGCGGCTCTGGTTCGCCGACTTCTATCGTCACGGCGTCTACTCCATGGCGAGCGACGGTTCCGACGAGCGCCTCGAGCACACGGTGCTCAACCAGCCATCGGGTCTCGGGTGGCTCCCGGGCGGCGATCTGCTCTGCGTGTCGGCCATCGACCAGCGGGTGCTCCGCTTCAGCGACGATGGCGAATCAACCTTCGCCGACATCAGCGGGTACTGCGGCTTTTGGGCCAACGACATGATCGTCTCCGCCACGGGCTACTCGTACGTCGGCAACTTCGGCTTCGACCTCGACACGATGCTGATGGAACTGGGTGTCGAGGGTTTCCTCGCCTCCTCGCCGCCCAACACGAATCTGGTGGTCTTGGACCCCGAGGGCAACGTCATCCAGACCATTCCCGAGATGGCCTTTCCCAACGGATCGGTGATCACGCCCGACGGAAAGACCCTCATTGTCGGCGAGACCATGGCCTATCGCCTCAGCGCCTTTGACGTCAGCACGGACGGGACATTGAGCAATCGCCGGGTCTGGGCCCAGCTCGAATTCGTCGCCACCGACGGCATGTGCCTCGACGCCGACGGCCAGATCTGGCTCGCGAACGCCCTGACCAGTCAGTGCCTGCGCGTGAAGGAGGGCGGCGAGATCACGGGCGAGGTTGCGACGACACAGAACGCGTACGCGTGCATGCTGGGCGGCGAGAGCCGCACGACCTTGTTCATCATGACCGCGCCGTCGAGTGACCGATTCAAGATCGCCAACGCCAACGAGGGCAAGATCGAGTCCGTCCAAGTCGCGACGCCCGGCGCCGGACTGCCGTAGCAGCAGTCTCGCTGGCGGCTGGTGACGGTGGACTGATGGAGAGAACGCTCAATCCCGACGAGTTGGAACGCATCGCGACCGAGGGCTACCTCTACTTCTATCCAATGGTCTTGATGGAGATGACGCGACGCGTGAGCACCAACACGGCCCACGGCGAGAAGATCGCCCGGGGCCCGATGGGCGCGTTCGTGCACGCCCGCGCTTTTCCCCCGGGGAATTTCCAGACCGTCGTGCGTCCGAACTTCGACACCCTCTACTCAACGGCCTGGCTTGATCTCGCCGCCGAGCCCTACGTCATCTCGGTGCCCGCCATGGAAGGCCGCTTCTTCATGCTGCCCCTGTACGACATGTGGAGCGAGGTCTTCGCGTCACCGGGCACGCGCACCCACGGCGAAGGTCCCCTGACCTTCGCCCTGTGCCATCCGCAGTGGCGAGGCGAGTTGCCGGCGGGAATCGAGCGCATCAACGCACCCACACCGACGGTGTGGGTGATCGGGCGCACCGAGACGCACGGCGTCGGTGACTACGCAGCCGTGCACGAGCTGCAGGATGCGATGCGCCTCGCACCGCTCTCCACGTGGCCCGACTTCGCGCCGATGCCCTTCGTCAAGGACGAGGGCATCGACATGAAGACGCCCCCGATGATCCAGGTCGAGTCCTTGAGCGCGCGCGACTACTTCATGTTGGCCAGTGACCTCGTCGCGAAGAATCCGCCGCACCCGACTGACTGGGGGATGCTGGCGCGGCTCGCGCGTACCGGATTCGTCGCGGGCGCCCCGTTCGATCTGGACCTGGTCGAGTCGACCGTGCGCGAGGCGTACGAGAAGTCCCGCACGCGAGCGGCCGAGCAGATGCGCCGAAGGTTCGCCACCATCGTTCCCTTCGTGAACGGGTGGGCCTCCGTTGCCGACATGGCCGTCTGGGGCAACGCCTATCTGAAGCGGGCCATGATCGCGCTCGCGGGCCTCGGGGCGAATCCTGGCGAGGAGTCGCTCTACCCCAACCTGCAGCGAGACGGGAACGGCGAGACCCTGCGGGGAACCTCCCACTACGTACTGCACTTTGACGCCGGACAGTTGCCGCCCGTCGACGCCTTCTGGTCGCTCACGGTCTACGACCCGCGCGGCTACCAGGTCGAGAATGAACTCAGTCGCTTCGCCCTGGGCGACCGGGACGAACTCGTCTACCGAGACGACGGCTCGCTCGACATATTTCTCGCGAGCGACCATCCGGGTGACGCGCAGGTCGCCAACTGGCTGCCGGTTCCCGAGGGGAACTTCGTCGTCACGATGCGCCTCTACCTGCCCAGGGACGAGGCCCTCGACGGACGCTGGAATCCCCCGCCGGCCCGGCGCCTCGACTAGTTCAGTTTCGTCAGGGCCCGGCGCAAGTTCCTGATCGCCTGATTGGTGCGTAGTTCATTCTCGATCAGCGCGAAGCGGACGTGTCCGTCGCCACCCTCGCCGAATCCCACGCCGGGACTCGTCGCGACGTCCGCCTCTTCGATCAGGTACTTGGAGAACTCCAGGGAACCCATCTCCCGATAGGGCTCGGGAATCGGTGCCCAGACGAACATCGACCCCTTCGGCGCGGCGACCTCCCAGCCGATTCGATTGAGTCCGTCGACCAGCAGGTCGCGTCGAGTTTGGTAGATCGCGCGAAGTTCATTCGGATAGTCAACGGCTTCGTTCATCGCGACGATGGCCGCGATCTGCACGGGCTGGAAGGTGCCGTAGTCGAGGTAACTCTTCAGCTTGGTGAGTGCCGCCACGATCTCGGCGTTCCCGACCAGGAAACCGACGCGCCAGCCCGCCATCGAAAACGACTTCGTGAGCGTGTAGAGCTCGACGCAACACTCCTTGGCGCGCGGCACCTGGAGGATCGACGGAGGTTTGTAACCGTCAAAGCCCAGGTCGGCGTAGGCGAAGTCGTGACAGACGACCACGTCGTGCTCGAGGGCGAAATTCACGAGACGCTCCATGAACGACAGGTCCACGCACGCGCTCGTGGGATTGTGCGGGAAGGAGCAGATGATGACCCTCGGCTTCACTTCGGCCCGGTCCCACGCCGCCACGAGCCCGTCGAAGAAGTCGTCGCCCGGATCGGTGACGCTCGTGCCGGGGTCGTGGATGGGCACGGTGATGACCGTCGCACCGGCGAATCCCGGCCCGGCCAAGTGGATCGGGTAGCTGGGACTCGGCACGATCGCGGTATCGCCCGGTCCAAGCAGCACCCACATCAAGTGCGTCAAACCCTCCTTCGCGCCGATGGTCGTCACCACTTCGGTATCGGGATCGAGGTCGACGTCGAACAGGTTCTTGTAGCGCGTCGCCATCGCGAGACGCAGATTGGGGATCCCCCGACTGGCGCTGTAGCGGTGGTTCTTCGGGTTGTTGGCGGCCTCGGCGAGCTTGGCGACCGCGACACGCGGACTTGGCAAGTCGGGATTACCGAAACCGAAGTCCACCACGTCGCGCCCGGCCGCGCGTGCCTCGGCCTTGAGGCCGTTGATCGTCGCGAAGACGTAGGGGGGCAGGCCATTGATTCGACGGAATTCCATCAAGAAAACCTACTTAGTTCGTTGGCGTCACGCCACTCTTTCAATCGATCCATTGCCACTGGGGGGCTCAGTACCGCCCACGTGGCACCCGCGTCGCGTAGCGCATCCAAGGTCGGCGAGAACTCTTCGGGCACCGGACCAGCCCAATTGGTGGGTCCGGACCGTCCCACTTCAACGAGACGCTCGGGTGAAGCGTCCCACAGATTTATCGCAACCCCGAGCGATCGCGCGAGCTGATTCGTCGCGTCGCTGCCGCCGCCGAACCATATCGGCATCGAGCTGGCGAGCGCGGCGGCGGTGTCGCGCAGCAGCCCTCGTCGCTCGGCGGCGCTGAGCGCGGGGACGCCGTAGGCCGTGTTCTCGTCCATCGAGAGCCGGTCACCCGTGCCGAGCGCCGCGATCACCCGACCGGGGGCGAGCGCCTCCAGGGTGAGGAACTGTTCGACCAGATGATGGGTGCCCACGAGCCCGACTCGAGCCACGAGCGGCGCCACCACGAGCTTCTCGTGGCGCCGAGCGACCGCGGCGAGCAGCGCGAAGGGCGCGAGTGACGGCCGGGTGGGTGATCCCATGGGCCACAGATGGTCGTACGCGAAGACGCCGTCGAGGCCGGCGTCGGCGGCCTCGCGGGCCAACGCCATCGCGTCGTCGGCGCCCTCACGAAAAGTCGGCAGCATGAGTCCGATCTTCACGAGTTGCGCTCGAAGGCCACGAGCGCCGCACCCATGGCACCGGAGCGCGGACCGAACATCGAGGTGGTGACCGTGATGGCGGGTCGAGCGTCGTAGCCCTCGACGAGATCAATCAGGTGCTCGCGAGCGAACGGCAACACGAGATCCGAGGCGCTCGAGAGGCCCCCTCCGATGACGAAGTGCCCACAGTCCAGGATCGCAACGAGATTGGCGAGGCCGAGGGCTAGCCACCAGCCGACTTCTTTCAACAGGTCGAGGGCCTCTTCGAGACCATCAGCCGCCGCCGCCGTCACGTCTTCGGCGTGCACGGCCTCGACGCTCCCCAACCTCTGGACGAGCGTGGCGAGTCGTCCCGACTCTGCCGCCTCGCGGGTCAATCGACCGAGTCCTCCCCCCGAGGCGTAACGCTCCCAACAGCCGTGTCCTCCGCAGAGGCAGGCGGCGCCACGAGCCTCCACGACCATGTGGCCAATCTCTCCGGCGAAGCCACTTCGTCCCCGTACGAGCTGGCCGTCGGCGATGACGCCGCCGCCGATGCCGGTGCCGAGGGTCACCATGACGAAGTCCTCGATCCCTCGTCCCGCTCCCCACTCGTGCTCGGCGAGCGCCGCGCAGTTGGCGTCGTTCTCGCAAAAGACCCGGGAACTGGCGAGCGAGACGCCGAGTAACGCGCCCAGGTCCGAACCGTTCGCGGACTGAAGATTCGGAGCAAACGCCAAGTGACCGTCGCGGCGCATGAGTCCGGGCAGGCCAATGCCCACGGGTACCTCGCTGGCGTCAAGACCGTGCATCGAGAGCAGTTCGAGTATCTGCTCGGTCAGCACCGAGGCCGTCGCCTCACCCGCGGCCTGATCCGTGTCGTGGGGAGTCTTGGACTTCACCTCGCCCAACACGCGTCCATCACGGGCCACGATAAGCGCGAGCGCCTTTGTCCCCCCGACGTCAACGCCGATTGCGACGTCACTCATGCCAACAGCTCAGCCTGGGCCTTCAGGTCATCGAGGGCTTGGGTTTGAATGCGGTGAGCGGCTCGTGACTTGATGAACGCCGGTATCGGAACCAAGAGCTCCACTTCCAGGTCGTAGGTAATCCTGGTTCCCGTGCCCGTCGCTTCAAACCGGTACTGGCCCTTCATGGTTTCGGTGATGTCACCATCGGTTTGAAACCAACTCAAGAGCTCGGGCGCGCGGCTGTAGTCGTAGCGCAGCGTGTAGGTGGTGGACCGGCCGAAGGCCGCCGCGCGGAACTCGATCTCCAGGGGACGTCCTTCGCTGTCGCGCTCGAGAATCTCTATCTTCTTGAGGTCGCTCACCCAGTTGATGTAGCTCGCAAAGTCGGTGACGACGCGGTAGCAAACTTCGGGGGCTGCGTCAACCTCTATTGAAACTGTCGCTCGTTGCGCCACGGCACCTCCCTCGTTGTACACCCTAGAACAGTTAGTTCTCTTCTTTGAAGTGGTCGAACGGCTGAAGTCCCTCGCCGAGTCGTTGGGCGAGCCGGTCCCATTCGAAGCACGTCACGGCGAGTTCACGGGAGTTCGCGCCGAATTGACGTCGCAGCTCTGGATCCGCCAGAACCTCGCTCATGGCGCTACTGAGCGCTCGTGCGCTCCTCGAGTGAGCCACCACCGTGCCCGTCACGCCGTCGAGGACCGCCTCGTGACTCCCGCCTGAACGTCCCGCAATCTGCGCCACCCCGGTCGCGGCGGCTTCGACGAAGACAATTCCGAAGCCCTCCTGCTCGAGCCCTAACCAACGGCTTCGACAGTCCATCACCATGAGATCACTCGCGCCCAGCCAGTCGCTCAACTGATCGTCCGGGACTCGGCCCAAGAACGTCACCGGAGCATCGAGCTTGCGGGCCAGCCTTTCGAGTCGAGCGCGGTCGCGACCAGCGCCTCCTATCGCGACATGTAAGGACGGAAACTCGCCGACCAAACGCGCGCTTGCTCGCACGAGGGTGTCCATACCCTTTCGCGGCACCAGGCGAGAGTAGGAGCTCACGAGGAGCGAGTCCTCGGGCAGACCCAAAGAACGTCGCACCTCGACGCGTCGGGCGGGGTCCAACGGTTGGAAGCGGGTGGTATCCACGCCCGGTGGAACCTGCACCACCGGCGGCATGAACTCAGCGGCGTTACGGCGCGATTCATTCTCCGGATACGATCCCGCGCACACCGCCACGCTCGCGTGGCGAAGGACGTAACGAAGCGACGACGCGACGAGTGGAATCCGACCGGGGATGCTCACTTCGGACCCGTGCACGATCACCCCGTAGGGTCGAGAGAGTCGCGGGCCCAGCAGCCCGAGTGGCCACGCGGGATCAAGCAGCACGAGGTCGGGCTGGTGTCGCTCTATCGCCGCCTCGATGGCCGCCAGGGCCTTCGGCGTGGGAAGATACAGCGTCGACGTTGGCACGCGCTCAACAACCACGTCACTTTCCTCGTCAAAACTCACGGTGTCTTCGTGCGATGACGCCGTGAGCACGGTGGCCCGACCCGCGTCGAGACGCCGCCAGAGTTCGTGGAGATAGACCTGAATACCACCCGTCTTTGGCGGGTAGTCGTTGGTCACCAGAAGATGGCGCGCCATAGAACCACGTTAGCCAACGGGTGCCCCCGTCACTACACGTTGGGAGTTGAGCGATGGTGAAACTTGAGCCGCGGCAGCATCCCCTCGGCCGTGAAGAGTTGCACCACGTCCGCTTCCGCGGACGTCATCACGAGTTCATCGGGGGTCTCGCCCACGATGAAACTTACGAGACAGTCCGCACAGTCTGGTGTTCCCCTGCGGATGCAGTCGTTGCAACTGATTGATAGTTCGATTCCACTCGTCATCTCACGCCTTTCACTTGTCCCCACATTGACCGGGACCTGTGACATCTCAGCGTGCGAGGTACGAAGCGATCTCCTCGGCGACCTGGGCGGGGCCGAACACGACCCCCTCGGTGACGACGCACGCGCGCAGCGGGTCGATCAGCACGTAAAACGGTGGCGAACGTATGTCGAGAACCTCCAATACGTCAGGCGCCACGATGACCGACTGACGGGCATTTTCCCATTCGCCGTGTTCGTCACCCGTGGCGCTCACGATCACGACCGAAAGAGTGCCCAGCTCGTGAAGATCCGAGTTGACGAAATCACGACATCCATCGCACATGCCCTTTACGGCGACCAGCAGCGTCAGGTCGTCAAAGTTATGCGTTATCGCGTCGCCCTGAAGGGTGAGACCAGTGAACGATCCAGGAGCGGGGCGCTCGCGAGGAGCATCGAACGACCGCACGAGCCAACTATTCGGACTCGGTGATGACCTCAACCGCTCGGCCGTGTCCGCACCATCGACAGGTGACGGAATCGATGGTTTTGGCGATTACTTCAGGCTCTTCGATGGTCAGGTCTCCCCCGACGGTGAAGTGGTGAAAGGAGCGGATCGATGTTGTCTCCACCACGTCAAAGCGCGTCAGATTTCCACAAGCCGTGCAGCGATATCGAGTAGTCACGGTAGTTACGGTAGTGGATGGAGCAGCTGGCTCAAGCACGTCATTGCGAATCACGCCGATGACGGGAGTCAACCTCGAAGTCGTTCGCCCGCGGAGTGTCGAAATCGAACACCGTGTCATAGGCCAGGTCGCTCTCTCGACAGGCTTCTCGCTCCAGATCGATGAGGCGACACAGCGCACTGGGATGATGGACCACTCCCAAACCCATGGTCCCCGCCCGGGTCTCCAACGCGATCGTGCCACGCCGGGTCAGTCGTTCGCGAAATCGCTGACTAATGCGTGTCGCCAAGACGTCGCGTAGATCAACCTCGCTGCGCTGATGGTGCAGCACCCCGCCCTCGACGATGATGCGCTGATTCGTGACGTGCACCTTGTGAGATCGCCAGCGCCACGTTCTCGTGGCCACGACGAAAAGGCACGGAACGACAAAAATCAGCAGCAAGATCAAATGAATCGAGCGAAGGAACTGGACGTGACCCGCCCCGTACTCGATCAGTGCTGCCGCAATGATGGTCGCTAAAACCGGGAGCAGGAGCCCGCGAGCGACCGGGGTCACTGAAATGACCCGCTGCTCCCCGTTACGCCACGCGAACTTCTTTCCCATGTCCTCATGCTAAGTACTGCGCGAGTCATCAGCCCGCACTTTCACACATTCTTCACGAGCGCCTTCAAACTGTTGCTCAATGACGGCTTTGATGGCCACGCGATGGCCGCTACACGTTTCTGAGTTGGTGGGCGGCCATATCGAAGTAGGAGCTCATCTCTGCGAACTGCTCATCGCTGAGCTCACCGCGAACGCTCGCGAGCGCCGCATTCATCGCCGCCAACCATGCGTCGCGGGCCTTCTTCGTGATTCGATAAGCCGCGTGGCGCATGCGAAGCCGGGGGTGGCCACGCTCCTGCACGTACAAAGTCGGTCCACCCCAGTACTGCACGAGGAAAATCACGAGGTGACGTCGGGCCGCTTCGAGATCGTCGGGGTACATCGGACGGAGAAGTTCGTCGCTCTCAACCACCACGTAGAAAGCTTCGACGAGTCGCTCAAAGAAAGGCTGTCCGCCGACTTGGTCGTAGAGAGTCGTATCCACGATTCCACGCTAGAGGTTGTTGCTCTAGACTGACTCGAGTCTCTTTTGGGGACGCGCGGGTGTAGCTCAATGGTAGAGCTCCAGCCTTCCAAGCTGGATATGCGGGTTCGATCCCCGTCACCCGCTCCAATGGGGTGCTGGCCAAATGAAGGCATCATTGCTGGCGAATTAGAAATGGCTGGACAGCCACACGAAGGCGGTGTGTTCGAGTCTTATCGTTCCCTATCGGGGCTTATTGGAATTAGGCCCACCACTTCGCGAAAATGAATCGAGAGCCCTCAACCGACTTCTCGTGAATTATCGGGGTTAATCCTCAGCGCCGAGAACCTCCGGATCGATTTTATCGGCGGCGCCCATGACATCGGCATCGATAATATCGGTGTCGCCCATGACATCGGCATCGATAATATCGGTGTCGCCCATGACATCGGCATCGATAATATCGGTGTCGCCCATGACATCGGCATCGATGATATCGGCACCGCCCATGACGTCGGCATCGATCACATCGGCACCGCCCATGACGTCGGCATCACTCTCATCCGGCTTGCCCATCACGCTGGGCGAATTATCTGGCCGTGCGTTCTCTGTACCATTCTCAATATTGTCCATGCTCCTCCTCTGTGCGAACTAACTGAATACTCGCATACACATGCCAAGAATTCAAACGCCTTTGCGCACCTAACCCTCTTGGGCGAAAAACAACGTTTATCGCTCCGCCGACAAGTTCGTCGAGTGTTCGAAGGAGATCGTGCGCGTCGTCAAGCCCGCCGTAATGTGTTACGACAAAACTCCGACGAGTTCATCATGAGAGCACAAGGTCGCGCAGTACTACGGTGTGGCGACGAGAGAGCCTGCGACGCGCGTACCATCAGAAATCACTGCTTTCACGCCTATGTTCCGCTTCCCCAAGGGCAACTGCCCGAAGATCCTGATGCGGGTCAACAATTCATTGATCTCTACCATCCACTTTGACCAGTTCTCTAGCCTTTGATGAATCGATGACTGAAACTTGCGGCAACACTGAAAGGTCGTACCCTTCTTCCTCGATCCTGGTCCAAACACTTTCGCGTGGCGACGATCGACGACCTCAATCTCTCTCGATCGAAAATACGGTGCTGACCGACTCCCCTCGTCGTTCCAGGACCTTTACCCCTGACTCGGCGGTGCCGGGACGATAGGGAGTTGCCCGAGGTCGCGGATGCTCTCTTTCGCCAGGTCCACCACTTGGTCTGCGTGACCGTGCCACACGAGCTTGGCACTCGCTTTAGTGAAGCCCTTGATCTGTTCCCAGCTCGGATACTGGGGCATTCCTGCCGCGAGGCCGAGGGTCTTCATCGAGATCAGGGCCGGACCTGGATGCGCGAAGACTTTCGTGATGGCGTCAGGGACGTCATCGTGCTGATCGACCTCAAGGGCGAACATCCCGTAGGCCTCGGCCAGCTTCGCGAAGTTGGGGTTCTTCAGGTCTGTTTCGAACGGTTCGTAGCCCTCGGCGAGCATCTCCCAGTGCACCATGTCGAGTACGCCGTTGTCGAAGACAACCAATTTGACGGGCAGGTCGTAGGTCACCACGGTGCTCAAGTCGCCCAGCAGCATCGTGAGTCCCCCGTCGCCGCACAGCGCGACGACCTGGCGATCCGGGTGCGCTAATTGCGCGCCGATCGCTTGGGGTAGCGCATTCGCCATCGAACCATGGTTGAAGGAGCCGATCAGTCGTCGTCCGGCAGTCATCCGAAGATACCGGCACGCCCACACGGTGGACATCCCGGTATCGACAGTGAAGATTGCATCCTCGGAGGCGAGTCGGTCCAACATGGCCGCGACGAACTCGGGGTGCACCGGGGACTGAGTGCCGCTGTGTCGCACGTAGACGTCGAGCTTGCGACGGGCTTCGTCGCGCACCTTCAACGCCGCTCGAAGGTGGGCGTCGCTGGTCTTCTCGCCCACGCGATCTGTGAGTCCTCGCAGCGCGAGCGCCGCGTCGCCCGCGAGGCCGTAATCCAGCCGTGATCGCCGGCCGAGTTGCTCGGGCCTCGAGTCGATCTGGACGATCGTCTTGTCCTCGGGCAAGTAGTTACGGTAGGGGAAGTCGGTGCCGACGAGCAGCACCAGATCGGCGTCTTCGAGCGCTTTTGTGCACCCGCCGAAGCCTATGAGCCCGGTGAGACCGACTTCATAGGGGTTGTCGTGCTCGATGAATTCCTTCGCGCGAAGCGTGTGGCCAACGGGTGCCTTCACGCGCGCGGCGAATTCGACGACTTCATCGTGGGCGTCGCGCACTCCTGCGCCGCAGAAGATGGTAATCCTCTCGTTCGCATCGATCAGTTCAGCGACATCGTCGAGTCCGTTCTCGGACGGCGCGTACCTGGGCGTCTCGAGGGTGAAGCTGTGTGGCGCAAGGCTCTTTTGCCCGGTGTCGAGTTTCGCTGTATCACCCGAGAGGGCAACGACCGCGACGCCCTGAAGCGCGAGAGCGTGTTGAAAAGCCATCTCAAAGACTCGCGGTGCCTGCTTGGGGGTCGCGCAGTGCGCGTAGTACACGTTGCAACCTTGGAACACGCTTTCGGGGTCGGTCTCTTGGAAGTAAGCGCCGCCAACCTCCTCGCTCTCGATGATCGACGCAAGCGCGAAGACCGGTACGCGACTACGATTCGCGTCGTACAGCCCGTTCAAGAGATGGAGATGACCGGGTCCGGCCGAGCCGACGCACATCGTGGGCAGTCCCGTCAGTTGGGCCTCCGCACCGGCTGCGAACGCGGCAACTTCCTCGTGGCGCACGTGTATCCAACGCAGCTTGCCGTTTCTTCTTATAGCGTCCCCTATGGGGTTGAGACTGTCGCCGATCACTCCGTAAACGTTCTTCACGCCCGCGCGCAGTGCGGTCTCGACGAGAACGTCCGCCACTAGTAGTCCCATCTTGAACCCCTCACACCAGAAGCATCGGGCGAGGTTTCACAGTCTTGCCGCACACCCACCGAGTTCTCACTTAGTCGGGAGTGTAGGTGGCGAGGTCATCAACGTCAAGAGTTGAGAAGGACGATGAGGTCATGGGCGATACTGAGTCTTAGCGGCGGAAACTGTCGCCACTCGCTGAGTCTGGGTCGGCACTCACCTCAGTCGGCCTGTACGTCCATGTCGCTCATTGCGGGCGACGGCGCTATTTAGCCTTGCCAAAGAAGATTCTGGCAAAGGCATAGTCGAGTCCGTTGTGTTCGCTAGGGGCGCCACCATCTTCACATGCGCCAGAAAGACCACAGGGGCGCAATCGTCAACCTGCAAGGCGAGTCACGTCGGGGCGTCCGAGGGGCGTCCGTCGATGGCCGCGACGCTCGCAATGCTCGTGCCCACGCGCCGGGTAGCCAATGGAGCCGCGCCGTTGTGCCGCCTCGCGCTATGGTGCGCTGTAATGGTTGACGCGCCGAGCGGGGAAAGTAGGCAGAGTTCCTCAGCGGACTCAATCGTGAACTGGTACATCGTCGTCGTCGAGTACGCCATCGTGGCCAGCCTGTTGTTGGTGGCCAGCATCGTCTTGGTGCATACCCTGATCGACTTCCTGAGCAATTGGGGTGAGTTCTCCCAGGAGATCGTGGCTGCGATCGACGGCATCTTGGTGGTCATCATCCTTCTCGACATTGCCCATACCGTCTTCGGATATATGCGGTCCTCTGCCTTTCCGGTACGGCCGTTCCTCGTGATCGGCATCCTGGCTGGAGTTCGAGACATCCTGAGCGCCTCTGCGCACTTGACCCTGAGCAGCTCTCTCGCACGGGCCAGTTTCAACGACACTCTGATCTCCCTCGGCGTCGGCGTCGGCGTGGTGGTTTTCCTTCTCCTGGGCCTGCTCATCCTCCGCCTCAGCCAGCACAGTGAGGAGAAGAGTGGCAGGTGAAGTCGCTCCGTTTTGACGGAACTACATCTGGCGCCACTGCCTTAAGACAATCCTCATCGGCCACAAACTTCCGTGCCCCTGACCACGGTATAACTCCCTTCGCCAAATGCTTAGTCATGTTGGCGTGGACCTGGTGCCTTGTTCCTTTCTCACCTTGGCCCTCAGACTCTCGATGCTCGTTGCTAGCTTCTGAGAATCAGCGTCGCTGGTATCGGCCCCGTAGATCATCCGAATTCGTTCGCGTAGTTCCGGTCGGCTTCCGCCGCCACGAATCACTGCGATTCCATCGCGTTGTTCGATCAGATCGGAGTCATTTTCATTTACCGCTTCTTGAAGTTTGCGCCAGGTCTCATCAGCTCGTTCGGCGCAATCTTGAAGTTGATTCGTGAGATCGCGTAAGTCGTAGAGGTCCTCGATCGGCCAATCATTCATCGCCGCATGCGAGTCAAAGAGCTTCTGGGCCCCTCTAGCCTCGTACTTCACCGCTGAAATCCGCTTGCTGTAATTCCAAAGGGTCCAGCCGACATTGCCGGCGTAGTTGATGCCTCTACTCATAGAACCTCCATCGCATGGCCTTCGCACCTTGCCGAAGTAGGTTGCGGCGACGTCGTAGGGCCATGTCCCTCGGTCGCTCTTGATGTTGATTCCGACTCTAGTTGCCTAAGGGTCATATCCCCTCGTATGTCGTCCGACCTGGACAGACTCAAGAACTGCCTGCCGCGCCTGACTGATGCTGCGAACACTCAACGCAAGGAATCGCCGCGGCGCTGTCGGCATCGATGCCTCAACTGTGACGCCGTTTCAGGATGGCTTTTCGGTCATCTCTGACCTCGACACCAGTCAGGGTCGGGCTCGGTCAGGTCAGTGCATGGTTAGATCTAATAGGTATGGACAACTTCGCTTTTGGAGAGATGCTGTCGCCGAGCCGCCGACTGAAAGGGCGGTAGTTTGCAGTAGGGAGAATAATGTTCGAACGATTCACAGACCGGTCCCGGCGAGTACTCGTACTCGCCCAAGAGGAAGCTCGCGATCTCAACCACGCCTTCATCGGTACCGAGCACATTCTGCTCGGTCTGATCCGCGAAGGTGATGGGGTCGCCGCAAAGACGTTGGACGTCCTGGGGGCTACTTACGACGTAGTTCGTGAGAAGGTCAAGGCGGTGACTGGGCTCAACCCCAACCCCTCACCCGCTTCGCCACCCTTCACGCTGCGGGCGAAGAAGGTACTGGAGTTGTCGCTGCGCGAAGCCTTGCAGCTAGGCCACTCCTACATCGGCACCGAGCACCTACTGCTCGGGCTCGTGCGACAGGGCGATGGAGTGGCGGGCCAGATCCTCAACGACCTCGGTGTCGAACTGTCACGTGTCCGTGCACAGGTACTCGAGATGATGTCGGGTCAGAGCAACCAGGAGTTCGGCGAGCCTCCACGACAAGTGCAATTCGATGGTGCAGCCCTTCGCGGTATCGTGCGCACGGTTGGTCAACAACTACGTCCCGACCTCGACACCACCGCTCTCGACGACCTCGCGACCAAGATCGCCGACGATCTCTTTCACCAACTCCGCCGGGGCTGGGGCGAACCGGGCGCTTGAATCGTTATTGGATTGTGGAGGTCGGCCCGCCTGACCACGCAGCGTTCTACAGCCAGGTGGTTGCAAGCCATATTGCGACGCCGGCGAGGGCGAGTAAGACGACGTTGAAGCCGATCATCTTCGCTTCGCCCCGGCTGAGGTGCAACCAAATCGCACCAACCTGGATCAGTACGAGCCCGATGGCGGCCTCGAGGGCGAGACCTGGCGTGACGCCGGTCATCGGTGGCAGGACTAATCCCAACGCGCCGAGCACCTCCAGCACACCGATGGTCCGTACGAGCCTCAGCGGCACAGTGTCGATCCAGCCCATCATTGGGCGCAACTGATCTTTGGACCGCACAACCTTGATGCCACCCGAGTACAGGTAGAGCAACGCCAACAATGCGGCGACGATCCAGTAGGCCACCTTCATACAGCACACCCCTGTTCCTGCTCAATTTGATTCAACCCTATTGCGAAAGGGTGCCAACCCCCGGAGAACGACACGCCGGTCGGACTGTTGACTTCGGCCCAGCGACTCGGTCGTTCTGCTACCACCCACTGAATTCTCGTCTCGTAAGTACCGAGACCTGACCACCGATAGAAGGCAGGTTGAGACTTCTGTGATACACACAGGACGCATATGCCCCGCCCCCTCGCCGAAGGTTGTGAGGTCATGAGTTTCGCCGCCTGCATAGCACGCCTTGGTAGGGCCCACGGTGACGAAACTTCTTGCTGATTTCCAACTTAACGAGGTTCTCGTTCTCTATAGTTGGCCACACGAGTATCGCGAGGGGAGGAAGCGCATGAGTGTTGTCGTCAAAGTCAAAGTTTGCGCGGACTGCTTTCACGCCACGACGAGTGAGCGCGATAGTTCTCAACTAGTGTCGCAGATCACCCAAGAAATCTCCGACGGCTTCCGTCTCTGGGAAGATTACCAATTCGCTCCGACTGAGTGTTCCTACGTAGATTTCTTGAACGATACCTTGTGCGGAATTTGCCGGCGGTCACTCACAAAAGACCGTCGTCAAGTCCTCGACGAAAATATTGCACTAGAGCGACGGGAGTTGCCAGACGCCGACAGACGTACGCCGTTTGGTCGAGGTAGTCGCGTCTTGCTTGCTTCGTTGCGAGCAGCGTAAAAACCCTGTAGGGGGGTTGGGACGACGGTCCAAATGATCGGGTGTTACGCCGTCTGCGAAAATAACGCCACCCACGTGAGGCACCTATCGGCCGGGGGCGAGGAACGCCCCATCCGCGTAGTTGGTATCGAGCCACGCCGAGTGATCGAGAAGCGCACTATCAATCTGAGTTAGGTCAGCCACATATGTCAGCGTCACGATGTACACCGTCTCATCGTAAGTGCCTATCGATCGGTTCAAGGTTAGGGGCGGTGGTGCGACCTTCGTGAATCGTGACGCCGCGGCACGCTCAAATCAATGCGTCATCAATGATTCCGGGACCTGATTCGAAGGTGAACCCCGTCTCGAACACGGCAAGACACGCCTGGACGACGTCGGCGTCGAAGAGCGTTCCCGCACCCCTTGCCACTTCGGCGAGGGCCTTGTCGATACCCAGTGCCGACCGATAGGGTCGATGCTGGGCCATGGCCTCAACCACGTCGGCTACCGCGATGATCCTCGCGGGCTGACTGATTTCGCCGGCGCACAGACCATTGGGATAGCCCGAACCGTCCATTCGCTCGTGATGCTGCAGGGCGACCTCCGCGATTGGCCAGGGCAGCGAGGCCTTGGCCAAGATGTCGGCACCAACGTTGGTGTGAGTCTTGACCATCTCGAACTCGAGGACGTCCAGCCGTCCCGGGCGAGTGAGGATCTCGGCGGGTACGGCGATCTTGCCGACGTCGTGCACCTCCCCACTTTGACGAATGAGTTCGATCATTGTCGCGTCAAGGCCCAGATGGGCAGCGATAGCCGCGCCGAGGGAGCCGACGTTGAGCTGGTGGCCCTCGGTGTAGGGGTCACGAGATTCGGTCATCTGGCTTAAGGCCGCGAGCGTCCCGTCAAGGGCCTTCGCCAGATCCATCACCGAGCGGAGATGCGAGACGCCGAACTCGATCTCTCTCGCAACTGCTTCGAGGCCTTGCACCGCCAAATCGTCGAACGCGTGGGAGTGGGTGCTGGTGAGAGTCAGTACCGCTGCCCGCTGTCCATAGGCGAATGGTATGGCCGCGAGCGACTTGAATCCGAATTGCTCGGCTCGCTCTCGCCACGGCTCGTAATGGCGATGGGTGGCCAGCAGGTTCGCCACCTGCGTGACCCTGGTTCGCATCGCCGTCCCGGTAGGTCCCAGCCCGTCCCTCTCCCGAGCTGACCACGAAGCCATCCCGTCGCCGAGGAAGTCAGTGGCCCCCGCCGCGTAGGGAGTCTCGATGGCACCCATGTGATGCGTGTCACTGAAGCTGATCGATGCCAAGCCACAACGGCCCAGTTCGACGAAGCTCGTGCACAGACATTCGAGGAATTCCGACGCGTCGGTCGCGGAATCCACGAGTCGGTTGACCTGAAGGAGAAACTGGAAATTCCTTTCCCCCCATACCTGGGGGGTGATATCGGTGAACCTGACGAGCGCGCCCTGGTCTGATCCTTCAAGCGCGAACGGGGTGGTGTCGATCCTCAGCCACCGTCGCGCCAACGGAAGGTCCACGCCGATCTTCACACCGTGGCAGGCCTCACCGGTTTGCAGCGTCACCATAACTGGATGCTCGCCAAGGGAAACCGGCGAGCCGTCCTCGAACGAGATTCCCAGCTGAGGCTCGAATATGTTGGCGCCTACTAGGTCATCGGTCTCGACGAGGAGTATTTCACCGGCGGTTTTGTTGCAGTCGACAACGAGCCCCTCATGGTCAACAAGGATCATTCCCTCGACCAGGGTGTCGAGGAACCCGGCCCCGAAGATGAGTGAGTCCAGCCCCCTGCCAACGTCAATCTCCAACCCGAGTGCATTCATCAGGGCCCCTTTCCCAGAGGCATTCAACGTCCACCGATCAGACTCCCTGAAGGGCGACGCGCTCCTTTCACGAAACCTAAGGGGCTTAACTCTTTCAATCCACAATTCTGAAACAACGATTCCACAATTCCCGGGACCGAATCGCCCCGGTGCAACCGGCACCATGCGAGACCCAAAGAAGTTGAAGATGTCCATCCACCCGCAAGCACCCCGTACCCGTCATCTGTCACCGGCAATGTGACTCTTCGAAAATTAGCGGCGTATGGGCCGCTCGCGGTGGCAGCCTGTCATCCACCACAGTCGCGTCAAGAGCGCGAAGTGTCCCCAGTAGTAAGGCATCGATATGACGTGATTAGAACGCTGCCGCCACAGTTCCCTCAACGAGGACTTGAATGGGTTGCTTCCGGTATGCGCCGAAGCAACGTCGACGCGGTTGCGTGGGAACGCAACCGCTCATAGGGCCCGTCCCTCGTCAACCTACTTACTCTGGAAGAAGTTAGGTTGTGAATTGCACCTTGTCTTGGCCAGGTGAGTATTGATCAACGCTCCTCAAATTGGGTCGCACCGCCAGGCCTCGCGCCCTTCTCGCGCAGCGAAGTAGACAACCACCAGACTGGACACGGGGTCCGCCCACCACCAACCCACCCACGCGGTGAGCGTGACGCCCACGAGGGTGCTCAGGCTCAAAAGACCGCATAAGGCGGTTTCCGATGCGTCCGCCTTCAAGAGACGCGCACTCACCGGGAAGCCTCCCTCCGCCAGTCTCTCCGACGTCCTGCGCTTGGCCATCGCCAGGCACGGCATCAGGATGAGCGAGGCGAAACACACCCAAAGTCCGAGACCGTTCTCGGATGGGTGATCCCTCAAGATCAGTGCCAGCGAGGCTGTGAGGACAACGTACGCCGCCAACGCGAAGAACAGTACCGCGATAATGCGATGGGAACGATGCACTCGCTCGGCGCTGAGTTCTTCACTGAGCACCTTCGAGCGAAGCTGACTCAACACCACCACGGCGCTCATCATCTCGATGACGGAGTCGGCCCCAAACGCAACCAGCGCGACTGAAGCAGCGACGATGCCGCTGAGCAGCGCCGCGACCGCCTCGCCCGCCGACAGGGCGACGGTCACGTACTCGAGTGTCACGGCTCGTCGGGCGCTCTTTGGAATGACATTCATATTGCTACTCACTCATTACTAGGTGGTCATTCTGAGGCTCCCGTCACCTACCACCGTAGGGCCAAACGAATCACCCAAGAGCCAATTCGCCGATTCGCAGTGGGTGAACGTGTAAATGAAGTGAGGCCCGCCAACCCAGCGCCGCGCGCTTCGGACGTGGTGCCGCGCCCGGCGAACGGACGAGACGTCGCTGTCTTCATACTCGTTTGGTTCGACGAGCGCCGCGTGAACTTGCCCATCCGCACCTTCTCGAGGACCATTCCAAACGTAGGCTCGGACCGTGACGGACTGGCCCGAATCGACGCAACGAACGGCGGTCGTGACCGGCGCGACCGGATTCCTCGGATTGAACCTCGTGCGCTACCTTCTGGTGACCGGGTGGCGCGTGCGAACAGTGAGCCGACGACCACTCCTTGATACCGAGGGGCGAACCGTCGATCACTCCATCGTCGACGTACGTCGTCACGAGCAACTTCTTCCCGTCTTCGCGGGGGCCGACGTCGTCTTTCACCTCGCGGCCAAGATCACGCTGGCGACCATCGACGCCGAGGCGTGGGATGTCAACGTACGCGGCACGGCTTCGGTGGCCCGAGCGGCCCGGGAAGCGGGGGTGGGGCGTCTCGTGCACTGTTCGTCGGTGAACGCATTTGACCTCGCGCGCGCCCGTCCCCTGCTGAACGAACGAAGTCCACGTTCGACGAATGCCGATCGTCCCCTCTACGACCGATCGAAGGCGGCGGGAGAGGTCGAAGTACGAAAGATGATCGACGGCGGTCTCGACGCGACCATCGCCAATCCCACCGGCGTCATCGGCCCGGGTGACCCGGGACCGTCGCGAATCAACGCCATCATCGAGAAGGCCGCCCGGGGGCGTCTTCCGATCGTCGTCGACGGCGGCTTCGACTGGGTCGACGTCCGCGACGTTGTGCGTAGCCTGGTCGCCCTCTTCGAGCGAGGACGAACCGGTGAGAACTACCTTCTGACGGGCCACCGGGCCTCGGCCCTGCAGTTGACCAGAATGGCGGCGGACGTCAATGGACGCCGTGGACCCCTGGTTGCGCTGCCCATCGGCCTCGCACGAAGGGTGGCTCCCCGCGTCGAGCGGATCGGCAACATCTTCAATTCTGGACTGGTCACCCCGGCATCGATTGGCGCGCTGGTCGACGATCCCCTCGTTGACGGATCGAAGGCGGCCGCCGAATTGGATCATCATCCGCGACCTTTGGCGGAGTCGGTGCGCGACACTGTCATGTGGTTCGAGGACAAAGCCCGGCGATAGTTCGCCGCTCACCCGCTGGGCCGATACCGCGAATGCACGATCGTCACTCGTCTTCGAGGTCAACTCGTGATGCGTGCGGACAGGTCCGCTTTCATGCCGGGCGTCACCAAATACTGGCGGTGCCCGGTGCTACAGACGAACCTTCATCGCTCGAACAAGTCGCTTAATCCGTTCCTCAACGTCGGGCAATCGACACTCAGTTTCCGAATCCGTTGCCATTGCCGTTTCCGTTTCCGTTGCCGATACCGGTCAGTGGGGCGGTAGTGGTGGTGGTGGAAGTGGAAGTTGTCGACGTGGTGGTCGGGGGCGTACTGGCCGACGCCAGGTTGAGAGCGCTCGCGAGCACCGCGAGATCACTCTGAATCACCGCTCCCTGAGACTGGTTAATCGCGCCGCTCGCAACTCCGTTGGCAATGGTCATCGCGGCCTGCTGGAGATCGTGGGCCGCCTGCCCGGTATTGCCGGCGAGGTAATTGGTCCGGGCCAATCGAGCCTGCTGGGAGATCACCTGCGCGTCAGCAGGGTCGATGCTGCCCGCGGTCTGACCGGCGCCGACGTCGCTTTCCAACATGGCCAACGCCGACGCGCCGGGCAACGTCGTCGTCGTTGTTGGCGCGGTGGTCGTGACGGGCGGCCTGGTCGTCGAAGCAGGATGTTTCTTCGACGGAGTCGAGTCGAAGACGAAGAAAAGGACGATACCCAGCACCAGCAGAGCGGCGGCGCCCGATATCGCGAGGGTCCGTGGGGGGATGCTTCTCGTGGCGTTGGCGACCGTTCGCGCGGGCCGTATAAGACGGGTCTCGTCGCCACCAACGCTGGCCGCGGCGGCGCCGGGCATCAACACCGTACGATCGCTCCGGTCCATCGTGTCGAGGCGCGTGGTCGCGTCGCTGTCCGACGGTGACCACGGGGGGTCGAACGCCGCGGCCGCCAAGAGCGAGGCCACCTCGGCGCCGTCGAGACGCTGGTCGGGTTGATGGTCGAGCATGCCCGTGAGCACCAGTTTCCAAGGAGCCGGCAGGTCGTCGGGCAGCGGCACCGGTCCGGCCATTCGCCGCGCCACCACCTCGCTCGGCGTGCCGCCGTAGGCGCGCTGTCCCGTCAGGCACTCGAGCAGGACGATGCCGAGCGACCAGATGTCGGCGGCGGGCCCCACCTGATGGTCTTCGAGCTGTTCGGGCGCCATGTACGAGACGGTCCCCATCGTCGTACCGGTCACCGTCATCGTCGACGTGTCGTGAAGGCGCGCGATGCCGAAGTCGCCGAGCCACGCGTCGCCGTTCGACGCCAACAAGATGTTGGACGGTTTCACGTCGCGGTGCACGATGCCGCGTTGGTGCACGTACGCAAGCGCGTCGGCGAGTCTCGCGCCGAGGTCGGCGGTGTCTCGCGAACTCAAAGGTCCATCTCGCAGGTACGCCGAGAGGGTCGGTCCATCGATGAGCTCCATGACGAGGAAGGCTTGATCGCCCGCCAGGCCAGTATCCAGCAGTCGAATGAGACCGGGGTGTTCGAAACTCTCGAGGGCCGCGGCTTCTTGGGCCAGCCTGCGCCCGTACTCGGGGTCGCCCGAGCGGACGATTTTCAGCGCGACCGTGGTCCCGCTTCTCTCGTCAACGGCTTCGTAGACGTCGGACATACCGCCTCGGCCGAGCAATCGAACGAGGCGGTAGCGGGCACCGAGGACATCATTAACCGAGGTCATACGTATTTTTCAAGGTAATCAATCGTACCGTAATGTCGAAATTTACTGACGAACCCGATACGGAGCCGACAAAGGGTGACCAATTGCCCCATTCTCGCCTTGTCTCGTGCCACTCGAAAGCGCACTGAAGTGCCGAGTGCCGCGACCGTTCACTGGCTGCTCCCAGAGGACGAAGTCAGTCTCCTCGAAGTCGCGCGGTGAGGTTGGCGCCTTCGAGCGTCAATCGACCCTGCAGTTTGGCGTCGCCCCGGGCAAGCGGTAGCGATATCGTGCGACCATTCGATACGCCCAGGGCGCCAAGAACGAAATCGGCGGTGTCAGCAGGAGAGTCCCCCACCACCTCCAAACTCCCCCAGTGCCGAGAAGCGCACGAGCAATCGCCGTCGCACCTCGATCATTGCCCGTCGGGCCAATCCACCAGAGATACCGATCAACGTCACGTCGCGTGAGCGACAGTTCGCCCAGCCCTTCGTTAGTCACGTCGGAACTGCTCACGAAGCAAAGAGTGGAGCGGTCGCTCTGACGGGCGATGAGCCAGCGAACGCACGTGCTGCAGAAGCCGCACTCTCCGTCGTAGAGCAAGGTTCCGCTGGCGGTCTCCATGAAGGCACCTTAGGTGCACCCCGGCGAAAGGTCATCGCGCAGCCGTCGTGGCGGCCACCACCGAGCGTCGTCGACCTCCCTCGACGACTGCGCGAAGGTACCCGCGCGCTACGCCGGCTGAGGCTTCGCCGTCCTTCCAAGTCATTGAACTCGACTACGAGTTCATTGACTTGGAAACCGTTGTCACAATTCGCTCGATGGAGGGAATCGCCAAGTCCTCGAGTGCGTCAGCCGCCGGGAGCGGGATGTGCGGGGTGGTGATCCGGACAATCGGACCGTCGAGATCGTAGAAGATCTCTTCACTCACGATTGAGGCGAGCTCGCCGCCCCATCCGCACAGCCGCGGGTTCTCTTCGACCGTGAAGAGGCGGCCGGTCGCGGCGATCTCGCGCAGGAGCGTCTTGGTATCGAGGGGCACCAGCGAGCGAACGTCGACGACAGTGCAGTCGACGCCCATCTCGGCGAGCTCATCGGCCGCGGCCATGGCCTTGGGCACCATGGCCCCGAGCGCCACCAGCGTCGCGTCGGAGCCTTGGCGCAGGACCTTGGCGGTGCCGAGCGAGTCGACGATCTCGCCGTCGGGGACATCGCCCTTTGACGCGTAGAGGACCTTCGCCTCGAGGAAGATGACGGGATCGGGGTCGCGGATCGCCGCCGCCATCAGTCCGATGACGTCGGCCGGCGTCGACGGGACGACCACCTTGAGTCCGGGCACCATCATCGCCCAGTTCTCGACGCTTTGCGAGTGCTGGGCGCCGAAGCGCAGACCACCGCCGTTGCCGGAGCGGATGACGAGTGGGAACGTCAACTGACCGTTGGTCATGTAGCGACTCTTCGCGATCTCGTTCACGACGATGTCCCAGCACACGGCGAAGAAGTCCGCGAACATTATCTCGGCGATGGGCTTGAGGCCAGTCATCGCCGCTCCCATCGCCGCTCCCAGAATGGCCTGCTCGCTGATAGGGGTGTCGCGCACTCGCACGCCGCCGAACTCCTCGAGCAGACCGACGGTGCCCTTGAACACACCCCCGGCGGCTCCGATGTCCTCACCGAGGAACACCACCGACTCGTCGCGGCGCATCTCCTGGGCGATGCCCCGAGCGATTGCTTCACGAAACGTTAATTGCGCCATGACGAGCCTCCATCTGCCCAAACATCCTTCATCAATAGATCCTCTCCGGGTACGCCGCCGGCCTTCGCCTCTTGCGTGGCGAGCTCGACGTCCGCCTCGACCAGCTCTTCGATCTCGCGCAACTGCTCGTCGGACGCGCCCAGTTCAACCAGGCGAGCTCGGTAGAAGGGAATCGGATCCTTCGCGAGCCACTCCGCCACCTCGCCCGCGGGGCGGTACTTGCCCGGGTCGGCCCTCGAATGGCCGCCGTGTCGATAGGTCTTTGCCTCGATCATGCTCGGCCCGCCCCCTTCGCGGGCCCGAGTGATCGCCGCCAACGCCACCTCGTAGACCGCGTCCGCGTCGTTGCCGTCGACGATGATGCTCTCCAGCCCGTAGGCGCTCGCGCGATCGGCCGCCGGATTCGCCACCGCGGTCACCTCGGACGTACGCGTGTATTCCATCCAGAGGTTGTTCTCGCAGACGAAGATCACCGGCAGCTTCCACACGGCGGCGAAGTTGAGCGCTTCGTGAAAGGCGCCGATGTTCGTCGAACCGTCGCCGAAGAAGCACACCGCCACCTGCTCGGTGCCGCGGTACTGCGCGCTCCAGGCCGCACCGCACGCAATGGGCAGGTGGGCGCCGATGATGGCATAGGAACCCATGACCCCGTGCTCGACGCTGGTGAGGTGCATGGAGCCACCCTTTCCGGCCATGAGTCCGTTGCTGCGGCCCAGCAGTTCCGCGAGCACCGGCGTCATGGGAACACCCCGCGCCAACGTGTGCGCGTGGCCGCGATAGGTCGCGAACGTCCAGTCGGTGGGGCGCATCGCCGCGGCGAAACCCGACGCGATGGCCTCCTGGCCGAGCGAGAGGTGACTCGTGCCCTTGACCAGATTCTCGAGGAACAGGTCGTAGGCGCGCTGCTCGAAAAGACGCAGCGCTAACTGGCTACGGTACAGGCTCAACTTCGCGTTGAGGTCCGTCGGACTCGCGGTGGTGGTGGTCGTTGACATTTTGCTACTCCTAGTACTTGTTGGCGATCATGAGTTCCTGCGCGGGGAACTTGGTGAGTATTGCGGGACCGTCATCGGTGACCACAATCTCCTCCTCGATGCGAGCCGCCGACACGCCGTCAGACGCCGGACAGTAGGTCTCGAGGGCAAAGACCATGCCGGTCTTCAATTCGATGGGATCGGTGAGCGAGTTGAGACGACTGATGACCGGTCGTTCGTGCAGTCCGAGGCCGAGGCCGTGCCCGAACTGCAGACCGAAGGCGGCCATCTCGTTGGCGAAGCCGAACTCCGTCGCGGCCGGCCACGCACGGGCGATCTGGTCGGTACCGATGCCGGGGCGAACGAGGTCGATGGCCTTGTCCATCCACTCGCGCGCCTGGGTGTACGCGTCTCGTTGAGGCGCCGTCGAGCTTCCCACCGCCAGCGTGCGGTAGTAACACGTTCGATAGCCGTTGAACGAGTGGATGATGTCAAAGAACGCCTGATCACCTGGTCTAATAATGCGGTCGGTGAAGTTGTGCGGGTGCGGATTGCAACGCTCGCCCGAGATCGCGTTGATGGCTTCGACCTGATCCGAGCCCATCTCGTAGAGGCGCTTGTTCGCCAGCGCCACGATCTCGTTCTCTCGAACCCCGGGCTTGAGCGCTTCGAAGATGTCCTGGTAGACGCCGTCGACCATGGCGGCCGCCTGGGAGAGCAGCATCAGCTCGTCCTGGGACTTGATCTGTCGCGCGTCGAGCATGGTCTGCTGGGCGTCACGGATCTCGACGCCGGCCTTTTGCATCTCGAAGAGGAAGGGTAGCTCGACGATGTCGATGCCAATGGGCTGACCGAGCAGGCCCTGGTCGCCCAGGATTCCCACGAGCTCCTTCACGGCTGACTCGAAGAGGCCCGCTCGGGGCGCGATCGCTCCTCGCAGGCCCAGCATGCCCGGGCGACAGTTGTCCGGCTCGAGCCACGGGGAAAACAGTTGGTGGTGGCGAACGGCTGATCCGAAGTCCCACACCATTGGCTCACCACCCCGGGTCAACAGGCAGTATCTCGTCATCTTGTCGCCGAGCGCTCCCCCGACCCAGGTACCCGACACGTAGCGAATGTTGTAGAAGTCAAAGAGCAGCAGCGCGCCAAACTCACTGGCCTCGAGCGCTTCGCGCGCACGGGCCAGGCGGTAGTTTCGCAGACGATCGAAATCGACGCGCATCTCGAAGTCCACGCCCATGTGCCCGGGAGTCATCATCGTTGGTCCGAATCCGTCACGCATCACTTCACCCCACTTAGTCCGTCATCGACGTCGATGTTCTCTGGCTCCATCGTGAGCCCGGCGCCGCGCGCCTCTTCGAGCAGCAGCACCGCGAAGTCCTCGTCGACGTAACCGGCGCCGATGGCACTCACCACAATCTCGGTGCAGAGCGCGGACACGGGCATGGGCACGCTCATCTTCTTCGCCGCGGCCATGCCGAGGTCGAAGTCCTTGCGCAACAGCACGGGCGTGAAGGTCGGCTTGAAGTCGAGGTTTACGAAGGCCGGCGTCTTGTAGCGGGTAAACGTCGAGCCCATCACGGAGTTGTTGATGAACTCCAGGAAGGCGCTTCGCTTGATGCCCCCGCTTTCGGCGAGCACGGTTATCTCGGCCATCGCCTGGGTCACGATGCCGAGGAACATGTTGTGGCAGATCTTTACGAGTCGAGCGACCTCGCCATCGCCCACGTACGTGACACCCTGGCCCAGTTGGTCAAAGTACGGACGCACCTCATCGAAGGCCTCCCGGGTGCCCGATACCGCCAAGGTCAACTGACCCGCACCGACCACCTTCGGGTTCCCACTGACCGGCGCCGCGAGAAATGCCGCGCCGCGCGACGAACAGGCCTCACGCACGCTCGCCGAGGTCTCGCTCGAAACGGTCGAGCAGTCAACCACGATCCGCGGCGCGTGCTCCTCGTGCGAGAGCACGCCCTGGGCGCCCAGGGTCACGTCGATGAGGTCAGCGTTCGCCGCCACCATGATGAACACGACGTCACAGGTCGCGAGGTCGCGCGGACTGTCGACCACCTGCGCACCGAGCGCTCCCAGGACCTCAGCTTTCGCTCGGGTGCGGTTCGTCACCACGACGTCGTTGCCCGCAACAACCAGTCTCGTGGCCATGGCGGTGCCCATACGTCCACACCCAATCCAACCAATGCGAATGCTCTCACTCATGTTCAATTCCTTTGACTTTCCCGTACAGCCACGGACTACGCGACGTGCTTGGTCTCTTCGATCGACCCGCCCAGATACAGCGCGCCAATCTCTGGATTATTCAAGACTTCCGACCCGGTGCCCGAGAGGCGCACTTGACCGTTCTCCAGCACCACGCCGAAGTGGCTCATTCGAAGGGCCTGACGGGCGTTCTGTTCGACGAGCAGCACCGTGCGACCCACGCTGTTCATCATCTTGATGGTGTTGAACATCGAGCGAAGAGTCTTCGGGTCGAGGCCCATCGAAGGCTCGTCGAGCACCACCAGTTCGGGTTCGAGCATCAGGCACCGGGCAAATTCGACCAGGCGCTGCTGGCCGCCCGAGAGGCTGCCCGCCTTATCCTTGGCCCGCTCGGCGACGATGGGGAACATCTCTCGGATCGTGTCCATGCGCTCGGCGATGACCTTGCGGTCCTTCACGAGAAACGCACCCAGTTCCACGTTTTCGTGCACGGTCATCTCGCGAAAGAGGCTGTGGTTCTGAGGCACCTGGACAACCCCGAGCCGCAAGATCTCCTTCGGACTCAGGCCCACCAACTGCGTGCCCTTGAACCAGATCTCTCCCAGGCGAGGACGAACAAGCCCGCTCACGGTCTTGAGCAAGGTTGACTTGCCCGAACCGTTGGGGCCCACGATGCACGTCACGCCACCCTTGGGAACGTCGAAGGACACGCCCTTCAGTACGTCGCCGCCGCCGTAGCCGGCGACGACTCCCGTAAAGCGCACGAAGGCGTCAGAATCAGCCATTGGCGACCTCCTCGATCGAGTCCTGTTCTTCTCCGCCGCCCAGGTAGGCGTCGAGGACGAGAGGATTACTGCGTACTTCAGCGGGCGTTCCGGTCACGAGATTCGCCCCTTGATGCATGACGGTGACCGAGTCGCAGATATTCATCACGAACTCCATGTTGTGCTCAACGATCAAGAACGTCTTGCCTTCCTTATTCAGCGCACGAATCTTTTGACTAATCTCGTTGATGAGGGTGAGATTCACACCACCGGCGGGTTCGTCCAGCAAGATCACGTCGGGGTCGGCAACCAGCACGTAGGCCAGCTCCAAGAGCTTTCGCTGACCGTAGGAAAGTGAACCGGCGGGCAGTTTCGCCAGACGGGCGATTCCCACGAAGTCCAGCCACTCCATCGCCGCATCCAGTTCGGACTTGGAGGACATCGATCGGGTGAGCCCGCGCAGCCAGCTCTCTTCTCGTTGCGTCGCGACCAGCATGTTTTCCAGCACGCTGATTCGGCCAAAAATCCGAGTGAGCTGAAAGGTCCTCCCGATACCCATGGCGAACACCTTGTTAGGTCGAGCGCCCGTAATGTCGCTGCCCTCGAAGGTGACCGTTCCCGCATCAGGTTTCACGTAACCGGTCACGACGTTGAACAGTGTCGTCTTCCCCGATCCGTTCGGTCCAATGAGACCGGTAACACTGCCCTTCTCAACGTCCAGCGAACAGAGATTCAGCGCCTGCACGCCCCCAAAGGCCTTGGTGATGCTCTGGGCGCTCAAGAGAGTGGTCATGAGTTGATTCCTGGCGCCAGGGCCGCTTCGCTCGCCGCCGCCATGCGGTCTTGGCGCTTCGTCCACCATTCTTTGACGTAGACGACAATGCCCTGGGGCATGAACAGCACCACGAGCAGGAACAGGACGCCGAAGAGAATGAGGTACAGCGAACCGTTCGAGTACGAGACCGTCAGATACTGCTGCGAAGACTCGAGTATGAGTCCTCCAAGTATTGGACCGAGCAGCGTGCCGAAGCCTCCGAAGAACGCCATCAAGGCAATGGAGATGTCAAAGATCGGGTCGAAGACGAACTGCGGGTAAATCTGACCCTGCATCATCGCGTAAAGGGCACCACACATTCCAATGGTGAACGCCGACATGGCAAATCCCGTCAGCTTCACCGGGAACACCTTTACCCCGAGACCCAGCGCGCGATCCTCATCGTCGCGAATGGCGAGCAGCTGCAGTCCGAAACGCGAACGGCGAACCGCTGCCGAGAGCGCGATCGCAAAGACCAGGATTGCCAGGGCCACGTAGTAAAAGGGAATGTGATAGTCCTGAATCAACCAGGGAACGTAGGGCAGCGTGAGGCCGCCCGTCCCGCCGGTGAAACCGAAGTTGATGGCGGCGAGTTGGAAGACAAAGAAGATCGCGATGGTGATCACCACGAAGGTGTGTCGTCGAACGCGTAGGGCGATGAGCCCGACGGGGATAGCCACCAGCATTGCGGCGAGTCCGCCCACCGGCACCAACCAGAACATGTCACCGCTCGCGGGCACGTGCCAATGGACTGCCAACAGGCCCATGGTGTAGGCCCCGGTCCCGTAAAAGGCCGCCGAACCAAGCGCAACGTAGCCGGAGTAGCCGGAGAACATGTTCCATGACGTGGCGCACGCCGTGAAGATGAGCGTGATGACCGCGATCTGGCGATACGCGGGATTCGTGATGATGCTCGGCACGAAGAGCGCGATGGCGAGTGCCGCGAGCCACAAGAGATTCTTTTTCTGTAGCACTAGGCGATCCTCGCAGACTGCTTACCAAAGAGTCCCTGGGGACGCAACGAAAGCACAATGACCAGCACGATGTAAAAGGCGATGATCGACCACACCGGCGACCAGACCACACCGACGATGTCCTCCAACGTCACCATGAGAATGCCCGCGAGCAGTGCCCCGCCCAAACTTCCCATCCCGCCCAACACGATGATGACGAGTAGTCGAGAGATCAGGTCGTAGCTCGTGCTCGCGTTGAACGCGTTGGTGGCGCCGAAGACCATGCCGCCGGCGGCGGTGACGGCGATGCCAATACCGAAGCAGATAGTAGAAACTCGTTTGACGTCGATGCCGACCAGCGCAGCGGCGGTTTGGTCGGCTAAGGACGCTCGAATACTGGCTCCGAAACGCGTCCGGTACAGCATCAGGTACAACGCGGTCAGCAAGACCGCCGCCAGGATGAACCCATAGACGTAGATGTAGGCGAAGTAGACCCCGAAGATTCGAAAGGTCTTGGTCACGTACGACGCCGAGATCTGTACGTCGTTGACCGAAAAGATCATGTTCAGCGAACCTTCAATGACGAGAGAGATTGCGTAGGTGACCAGAATCGACATGGCGGTCTTTTCCGGACCCTTCAGCCTCCCAATGAACGCCCGCTCCACCACGATCCCCACCAGAAACAGCGTGGGGATCGTGATGACCAAGCCAACAAAGGGATCGATGCCCCAGTGAACGGAGAGGGCGTAACTCAAGTAAGCGCCGAGGATGACAAAGATCCCCTGAGCCACGTTGATGATGTCCATTACTCCGAAGATGAGGGTCAACCCCGTGGCCATGAGGGCGTAGACCGATCCGGTCAGGACGCCATCGATGACGGCATGGATAAGAGCAGAGCTATTCAAGGGTTAATTCCCCCACGCCGGCTTCGGGAAGAGGATCTTCGAGGAGCCGGGGTCGCCCACCGGGTTGACCTCGACGAACTTCGAACCCTGCCACTGGAAGGTGTAGGCCGTCTGGGCCGTGTTCTCACCCAGTGAGTTGAACTTCACCGAACCCTGAACACTGCTCATTGTCACACCAGAGTGGAGGTACTTGATGATCTTCGCGTTGTCAAAGCCCTTCGTCGCGGTCACGGCCTGAGCCATGACCTGACCAACCGAATAGGCCTCTGCGATGTCGGCGTTGACCCCGGCGGCGGTGCCACCGTACTTCTTCACGTACTCGGCAACCATCTTCACGCTGGCCGGGTTCTTCGAACCGCCGTACCACGAGTTTGGCACCATCATGCCGTCGGCGTTACCAGCGCCCACTGCGTTGATGAACGCGGCGCCCTGGTCTGGTCCGGCCGTGGCGACGAATGCCTCGGGCGTGTAGTGCGCCTGCTCAAACGCCTGCATGAAGGCCGACACCGTCGGCACGTCAACAGAACCAAGAACCACAACTTGCGCCTTCGCCGCGGCAACCGCGTCGGCGATGGAGGTGTAGTCAGTCGCTTCAGCGGGGAAGACGTTGTTGTACACGGTCTTGAGCTTCTTGCCGATCAGCTTCTGCGCTTCCTGGACGACGGGCTGGGTGAACGGGTCGTTCGAGGTCACGTACGAAATGGTCTTCGGACGCGTACTCGCTGGAAGTGACGTCAGCCACTTTGCAAACGGCTGCAGGTCGTAGGCCACGGGCAGCGTCACGTCGAAGACGTTCTTCAGTCCCGCCTGGAAGACCGATGGTCCACCGCCGGCACCCTCGAGCATGGCGTAGCCGTAACGGTTCACCGTCTGGGCGGCGGGAAGCGTCAGCAACGTTGAGAACGGACCGAAGGTCAGATTTGCGTGGTCGACCGAGACCAACTTCTGATAGTTCGTTACCACCTGAGTTGGACTGGAGGCGTCAGACACGATGTCCAAGACAACCTTGTGTCCGAGCAGCCCGCCCGAGGCGTTCACGTCGGCGGCCCACAGTTTGTAGCCCTGTTGGTACGCCAGGCCGTCCGCGGAGAAGTCACCGGACAACGAAAGTGATATTCCGATGGTTACCGGCGCGCCTTTCGCAATGGAGCTACTCGACGAAGCACCACTCGTCGTTGCCATCACCAGTACCGTTGCGGCGGCGACCGAAGTCACACCGAACGCGCGAAAGAGTTTTCCTCTTCTTTTCATACATTCCCCCCTACATATGTGCGTCTCTAGAAAAACCCCCCAAAGGCCTTCGCTCTAGAAATGACCACTCGGTGAGTGATTGGGCAACCATAACGACGATGCAAGTGGTCGTCAATTCAAAACACCATGAAATCTTTACACCCCCGGTGAAAAAGATTCAAAGGTCCTGCCCTATCCACGAGGCACTCAAGTCCGTTACCATCGGCATCAATTCAGATGTCCTAGGGGGGCCATGGTCGACGTTCTTTTGGAGACGGCTGTCACAAATTGGGAGCCGCGATTCACCGCGAACGGTGTCGACGCGAGCGACTACGCCCGCATCACGAAGAGCCTGGAGCGTTGGGACGACTGGTGTTCGGCCTGGTGCGCGGGGGCCGAGGAGCATCTCACCCTCGGTGAGATCGCGCTGAGCGAGGGGCGAACGCGCTCCGCGGGCGAGTTCTTCGCGCGCGCCGCCACGTATTTCCATTTTGGAAAGTTCCTCTTCGTTCACGACCTGGATCAGGCAAAAGCCGCGCACGCTCGAGCAGTGGACGCGCTCAACCGAGCACTTCCCCTTTTCGACCCACCCGCCACACGTGAGGAGATCGCCTTCGAGGGGTCCAAGCTGGTCGGGATTTTCCGATTCCCGTCTACCGACGGCCCCCACCCCACGGTCATTTTGATACCCGGACTCGATTCCACGAAGGAGGAGTTCCGTGACGTCGAACGCGCCTTTCTCGACCGCGGCATGGCCACCTTCGCGCTCGACGGCCCGGGCCAGGGCGAAGCCGAATGGACCCTGCCCGTGCGTCCCGAGTGGGACAAGGTTGGCGAGGCGGTCATCAACCATCTGCACCAGATGGGCCAGGTGGACAATGACCGCATCGGCGTCTGGGGCGTGAGTCTCGGCGGCTTCTACGCCGCCCGCTTGGCGAGCTCGGACCTGCCGATTCGAGGAACCATCGCGCTGGCGGGTCCGTACAACCTCGGCGCCGCGTGGAACGACCTGAATCCACTCACCCGCCACGCGTTCGAAGTCCGGTCATTTTCGTCCTCGCCGGAAGAGGCCGAAAAGCGCGCCTGGGAAATGACCCTCGAGGGCCACGCCTCGAAGATCACGACACCGCTCCTGGTCATCATGGGCAAGCGGGATCGGCTCTTCCCGTGGCAGGACGGCGAGCGACTCGCCCACGAAGCGGGGGGCGAGTCGAAGCTCATCCTGCTCGAAGAGGGCAACCACGGCTGCGCCAACGTGATCTACCGGCACCGCCCGCTCGCAGCTGACTGGATGGCCTCGCGGCTCGGAGGGACCAACTGATGCAACGTTGCCAATTCCACCTCATGAAGGTTGAGCGCGATGGCTGAGGTCACGATGCCCCAACTGGGCGAAACCGTCGCCGACGGAACGGTGACGAAATGGTTCAAGGCCGTTGGCGATGTCGTTGTTCGCGGCGAGCCCCTCTTTGAGGTGTCGACCGACAAAGTCGACACCGAGATACCGGCCCAGACTGACGGCGTCTTAAGCGCGATCTTGGTCGCCGAGGGCGTCACCGTCGACGTGGGCACCGTCCTCGCGGTTATCGGCGGCGATCCAGGCGCTCCCGCGACCGCTTCAACAAAGCCGACGAAAGACCGCGTGGCCCCAGAGCCAGCACCGGTCCGAGCGACTGCGAACAAACCGGTTCGTGACGGCGCACAACTCTCCCCCGTGGTGCGCCGACTCCTCGAAGAGCACAATCTGAGCGCGGATGACGTGACCGGTAGCGGACCGGGCGGACGGATCACCCGCCAGGACGTCATCGACGCGGCGAAGGCCACCTCCGAGACGGCGCCCCGTCGTGGCGTGCCGTCGCTGTCGCCCGTCGTGCGGCGTCTGTTGAGCGACCACAGAATCAGTGAGAGTTCCGTGACGGGCACTGGTCCCGAGGGGCGCATCACCCGGCGTGACGTTGAACTCATCATTTCGACCACGCCCTCAAGGTCGCGCCAGGATCTACCCGACGAGATCATTCCCTTCACCAAGATTCGTCGACTCACCGCTGAGCACATGGTGCGTTCGAAGGCAACGTCGGCGCACACCTTGATGGTGAAGGAGGTCGACTACGAACGTGTCGACGTCGTGCGGCGACTGGTCGGCGCCTCCTTTAAGGAGCAGGAGGGCTTTAGCCTCACCTACCTGCCCTTCATCGCGGTCGCCGCGGTTGAGGCGCTGCAGTCTTTTCCGCATCTCAACGCATCGGTAGGCGACAACGAACTCATTATCCATCACAACATCAATCTTGGTATCGCCGTGGACCTCGACAACGACGGTCTCGTCGTGCCGGTGGTTGACCACGCGAACAACGACACGCTCCGCTCGATCGCGCGCAGGATCCGCGGCCTCGCCACTCGCGCGCGCGAAAAGAAGCTCGGCGTGGACGACATGGCGGGCGGAACCTTCACCATCACGAATCCTGGGCCGTTTGGAACACTGCTCACCGGGGCAGTCATCAATCAACCCCAGGTGGCGATCTTGTCGACGGATGGGGTGGCGAGGAAGCCCGTCGTCGTGGCGATGCCCGACGGCAGTGAGGCGATCACCATTCACTCGGTGGGGCTCTTGGCGCTCACGTTTGACCATCGAGCGGTCGACGGCGCCTACGCGGCGAGGTTTCTTCGCCACGTCGCCGAGATTCTCGATACCCGTGACTGGAGCAGGGAGTTCTAAGCATTGAGTGACACCGGGCCCGAGAGGTATCCTCCAGAGATGACGCGTGACAAGATCCTGGAGTCGGCGGCGTTCGAGATCGAGCGGAACGGTTTGACGCAGTTCCGCGTAAAACGAGTGGCGTCCGTGGCGGAAATCTCTGTGGCCCTCCTCTACAGCTACTTCAGTGACCGCGAGGACCTCATCGCGGCGACCATCGTGCACCGCTTCCGTCAGGTGCTCTTGGGTCAAGCGGAGATCTTCACGACGCCCCTACGCCACGTTGAAACGGCTCAAGAGCTGCGTGCAGCCTTGCAGGTAATGATCACCGACGCGCAGACCCCCGAGCGTGACGAGGGGCGAATTCTTCGCATTGAAAGCATCTCCTTCGCACATCACAACATGACCGCCTCTGCCGGCATCGCCGCCGCGAAGCAAGAGACCAGCCTGCAGATCATGGAAATAGTGCAGCCGCTCTATGAGAAGAAGTTTCTCGCCGACGGGATGAGCGGAGTTGCCTTTGCGCGAATCTGGTACGCGCTGTTCTTCGGTCAGATTGCGCTCGAGGGTGAGCACGCCCTTTCAATCAACCCGGAGTCCTGGCTCATGGCGCTCAACGTGCTCGCGAACGCCGTCGTTCGCTCGGAGATCTGAGATCCTCGCGGGCAATCGACCCATGTCGTCGTGGTCGAACCGAGAAGTCCCAGCCTTGACGCCGAGGATCGCTTCGTTGCACCCTGCGGGTGAACGTGGCGGCGTCCTGTCCATTGACAACAATTACTCCTCATCGTCAACTGGTCGGTGAGCACACTCGCAGGGAACTTGGCGTTACGCAGGGTGGCCGTGATGAAACGACGCCTGACAATGTTGAAACTCAACCGCTGCTTCAAAGTTCGCAGTTACGTCGTCGACCCCGGCGTCCTCGCAGTGGTCATCCTTGCGCCGCGTCGAAGCAGCACCACCGAGTAGTCAGGAATTAATGGATTGGCAGCTGCGGGGCCAGAGCGAGCGGCAGGCCCACCAGGCGAGCGCCCTTCTTCGCGCTGGCTGGGTAGATCAGTTCCGGGCGAAACGATCGACCCTTCGCTTCACCGATTCGTCCGCCTCGAACTTCGATCCACTCTTCACTCGTCGCCTCATTGAGCACATGCGCCACGAACACCCAACTTTGACGTCGTTCTTTCGTGCCATCCACAACGACCGCGTCTCCTGCGGTCACGCCCGCCCAGTTCGTCGTGCGAACGAGATTGCCCCGACGAGTGACGACGGGGCGCTTTTTCACAGTTCCTTTTTACCACCGCTCCAGCAGTCGAGTGCCTAAGGTTCGTGAGCATGTCAGAGGCGTGTCGTACGGTTGGCCCATGACATTTGAACAGCCACTCCCCAAGTCCCTCTCGCCTTCTCGACTTTCGGACTTTCAGGCGTGCCCCCGTCGTTATCAGCACGCGTCGGTTGAGCGCATCGCCCAACCGGCCTCGTACGCCAGCGCCAAGGGTCGCTTCGTTCACTTCGTCTTCGAGAAGCTCTATCTACTGCCCGCCCCAGATCGCACCATCGAAAGAGCCCGCGACTACGTGGCGCCCGCCATCGACGAGATCCTCACCGACGATGTACGCAAGGACCTGGCCATGGACGACGCCATGTTGCAGCGGATGCTCGGCGAGACCGAGGAGATCATTACCAGGTACTTCCAGATGGAAGATCCGCGCACCGTCAACAGCGAGGGCGTTGAACTGCGGCTCGGGGTCACCGTTGGTGCTACGCCGCTCTTTGGCATTCTCGACCGGCTCGATCGTGACGCCGACGGGAATCTGGTGATCGTGGACTACAAGACGGGCGGACTGCCGAACCGAAACTACGACTCCCAGACGTTCGCGAACGCCGAACTCTACGCCGTCTTGTGTCAAGAGAAGCTGGGCGAAACGCCCACCAAGATTCGACTCCTCTACGTTGCTCAAGGCGAAGCACTAGAACGCGACGTCACCGACGTCGTCATAAGGGCCCGCGCCTCGGCAGCCTCTGGCGCGTGGGAGCGCATCAAGCGCTACTACGACGATGGCGATTTTCCAGCCACACCCTCGAGCAACGCGTGCCGCTTCTGTTCCTACAAGGATCTCTGTCGAGCTGACGGCGTACCGGTTCCCATGCGCTAATCCGTAGGCTGGGGCCATGACATCCTTCGACCTCTCCTTCGACTACCGCTGTCCGTTCGCCAAGAACATCCACCTTCACGTCCTGCGTGCACTTGACGCCGGCGCGGAGTTCTCGGTCAACTTCGTACCCTGGACCATGAGCCAGGGTTACAAGGACGAGGGCGCCCCCGACGTATGGAACGACCCCGCGCACGACGCCGATCTACTGTCGCTCGCGGCAAGTATTTCCGTGCGCGATCAACAGCCGGCGCTTTTCCTGTGGGTCCACGAGGCCCTCTTCCGCGCCCGCCATGAACGCGCGATTCGCCTGGTCACCCTGGAAGAGCTGGAGGGCGTGCTCGCGCCGCTGGGCGTTGACGTGGCCCTGGTGAAAGATGACCTCGCGTCTCGTCGCCCGCACGCCGTCATTGGCGAAAGTTTTCTGAAGTTCGCCAAGTTTGAGGCGTTCGGCGTGCCCACCTTCGTCGTCGGCGACGACGCGACGTTCGTTCGCTACATGAAGCCGCCGACCGGTGACGCCGAGGACTCCATCAAACTGATCGAGTCCATCGTGACCCTTATCGCGGCCCAGCCCGAACTCAATGAGTTCAAGCACACCCGACTGCCGCTGTAGGCCCTAAGCCGCGAGGCGGAACACCAGTTCCAGCAGCGCCAAGAGGCCCAGCACCAACGCCGGCGTAAAGATCTTGGCGTTGTCGCCCTTGCGCAGATGGAAATAGACCGCCAGGAGCATCGTGACGACCAGTCCAAGGGCCGCGACCTCATTAAGAACGCCCCAGAACGATGAAGCCTTCGCGGAAAGCCCGACGAGCAGACCAATGCCGCCCGCGATCTCTAGCACGCCGATGCGCTGATACGCCGTCTTCGAAAAGCCGAGGTGACCAGCCGACTGCGAGGCCATCGGGTTGAAACGAACCTTCTGCAGACCCGACGAGGCGAAGACCAGGAATAAGAGAATCGAGAGAATGCTTGCTACTGCTGACATAAGTGCTCCTTGTAACCAGCAACTTTAGTCTCGGCGCCAAAACAAACGTGCACCAACTCCTCTACGGGTGCGATGCGCCGTACTCGACAAGGACATCGAGTGCCGCCTCACGCTCCGCCGCGGTGCCCGTGGGCGCGCCGGAGAATTCGGTGACGCCGGCGTTCGCTAACTCGTCAAGTTGTTCGAGGACCTGTTCCCTCGATCCCAGCAACGCCACGTCGGCGGGCTCGCGCGCGCCCTCTTGTGCCATCATCTTGGCGTAACTGGGGAGCGTCGCGTACGTCGCCAATTGCGTGTTAATGCGCTCGCGCGCACCGGGGATGTCGTTGGTGACGTTCATGGGCAGGGCGCACACGATGCGCGGTTCTGGCCGACCGGCTTGCGCGGCGGCGGCTCTGATTGTCGGAGCGACGTGCGACGCGATGGTCTTGGGACCGGTCAACCACAAAAGAGTGCCGTCGGTCGACGAACCGGCGAGTTGCAGCATCTTGGGCCCTAGCGCGGCGATGAGCAGGCCCGGCGTGCGGGTCTCCCTCGGTCCGAGCGGACTCGTCGATATCGCCGTGACGCGCTCGCCCTTCGCCGACACGTTCTCGCCGCGCAACAGGGGGGCCAGCGCGTCGATGTATTCGCGCATGTACGAAGCCGGACGATCGAATGAGAGGCCCCACAGCCCCTCGACAATCACCTGGTGCGAGAGTCCAACACCGAGCGACAAGCGACCGCCGATCGCCTCTTGCACCGTGCGCGCCTGGGCCGCGAGCATCGAGGGGTGTCGGGGCTGGATTGGAATAACCGCGGTTCCAAGGTCAATGTCGCGCAACTCTCGGCCAACTATTGCCAAGACCGTGAGGGTGTCGGGCCCGAAGATCTGCGACGACCACATCGACGTGAATCCCCGATCGCGCAGCCCGGTGGCCCTCTCGAGCGTTCGCTCCAGTGGCCCGTTCGTGTCCAGTCCCGTGGCGATGCGCATCGTTGGAGCCCCCCTCACGCGACCTGTAGCGTTTGGTCGTGTCGATTAGTCCCCAACTTAGCCGCCGAATCGGAGTGATCGGGGCGGGCCAGTTGGCCCGGATGATGGGCGAAGTAGCGCCTTCGCTCGGACTCAGCGTCACGGTACTCGCCACCTCGCTCGATGACGCCGCCGTCGCCACGTGCGACGAGGTCATCGTGGGCGACGCTCAGGATCCGTCGGCTCTCGACGCCCTGGGCGAGAGTGTTGACGTGGTCACCTTCGATCACGAACTCGTCGACCTCCACCAGATCGAGGCTCTCGAATCACGCGGCGTCGTGGTTCGACCGAGTGCGCGCGCCCTCGAGTTCGCCGTTGACAAGGCCCACCAGCGGCGCACGTTCTTCGACGCCGGTCTGCCGGTGCCTCGTTTCCTGGTCGTGAACTCGTCGGACGATCCGCGACTCTCTTCCCTGCTTGACGAGTTAGGGGATCCTCCGGTCGTGAAGGCCTCCAGGGGCGGCTACGACGGGCGGGGCGTGCTCTTTCCTCGTGATCGCCACGAGACCCTTCGAATGATTGATGACCTCGCCGAGTCGAGCGACGTGGTCGTCGAGGAGCGTCTTCAGCTACAGAGCGAGGTCGCCCAGTTGATCGCGCGCGGCACCGACGGCTCGACCGCGCTCTATCCGCTCGTCACGACCGTCCAATCAGAGGGCATGTGCGTCGAGGTCGTCTTTCCCGCTCAGGTGACGAACGAGTTGGCCCAGCGCGCGTCAGAGCTCGCCGAGCAGATCGCCTCGCTCATCGACGTCGTCGGCATCCTGGCCATTGAATTCTTCGTCACGTCAGATGGCCTGTTCATCAACGAGGTGGCCCTTCGGCCCCACAACTCCGGCCACTGGACGATCGAGGGCGTGCGGACCAGTCAGTTCGCCAATCATCTGCTCGCGGTGAGCGGTGAGGCGCTCGGTGACGTCACTGCGCTGTGCGACAACGCCGTCATGGTGAACGTGGTCGGCTCCGACCAACCAAGTTCGCTCGAGCTGGCGATGACCGTCGAGGGGGCATTCGTGCACGACTACGGCAAGTCCTGGCGACCCGGACGCAAACTGGGCCACGTCACGGTGCTCGGTGACAGTGCAGCGCAGGTGCACGTGAGAGCATGGGAGAGTGCCCGCGCGTACGGCACGAGGACCCGGGAGGCGTAGTGCAACCAGTTGTCGGCATCGTCATGGGCAGTTCGTCGGACCATGAGGTCATGGCGGAAGCCTCCGCCATGCTCGAGCGCTTCGGGGTTGACTACGAACTTCACGTCGTCTCGGCCCACCGCACGCCCGAGGCCATGATCGAGTACGGCCACAGCGCCCGGGGCCGGGGCCTCAAGGTACTCATCGCCGGGGCCGGGGGCGCCGCCCACCTGCCGGGCATGTTGGCGGCGGTGACGACGCTGCCGGTGATTGGCGTGCCGGTCGCGCTCGCCCGACTCGACGGATTGGACTCGCTGCTCTCGATCGTGCAAATGCCCCGAGGGGTGCCGGTCGCGACGGTGGCGATCAACGGAGCGGCCAACGCCGGGCTGCTCGCCCTACGCATACTGGCCTTGGAAATCGGCTCTCTCGGTGACGCGCTCGAGGCGTACCGACTGGACCTCGCCGAGCAGGCCAGCGCCCAGGACCGAAACCTTCCTCGGAAGTAGGCTTTTTAGGCGCGCTCGGTCACTTTCTTATTCACCGTGGCGCCCCAGTACCCGTAGTCTGGACTAGAAGCGAAGGAGGCCCCCATGGGTTTAGCGAAGAGAATCAGTTCCATTTTTCAGGCCAAGTCCAATGCGGCGCTCAACAAGATTGAAGATCCCCGTCAAACGCTGGATCTTTCGTACGAACAGCAGCTGGAGAACCTCACCAAGGTCAGGCGAGCCGTCGCCGACGTCGCCACTGCGCGCAAGCGCGTGGAGATCCAAGCCGAGCAGTTGAAGAACCAGGGTGACAAGTTGGCCGATCAGGCGAAGGCCGCCCTCGCCCAGGGCAACGAATCGTTGGCTCGAGAGGCCCTCACCCGCCGCGAGGCGATCGCCTCACAGTTAAAGGACCTCGACGCCCAGCACGCGACGATTCTCGAGCAGGAGGACAAACTCACCCAGACGTCCCAGCGGCTCCAGACCGAGGTGGAGGCCTTTCGTACCAGGAAAGAGACCATCAAGGCCACGTACACCGCCGCCGAGGCGTCCGCTCATATCAACGAAGCCGTCAGCGGCATCTCGACCTCGATGAGCGACGCGGGCGCCGCCATGCAGCGCGCCCAGGACAAGGTCGCGGAGATGCAGGCCCGCAGCGGGGCCCTCGACGAGCTTCTCGCCTCGGGCACCCTCACCGACCTCTCGGCGAGCCCCACCGATGACATCCAGGCCCAACTCGACAAGGCCGGCAACTCCTCCACCGTCGACGCCCAGTTGGCGGCGCTCAAGGCTCAAATCAGTTCCGGCACCGGTGACGCCGGCGAGTTGCCATCGGGGCACGGAGCGTAACGATGGCGAAGTCCAAGATCGAGAGCGACCACGGGCTGAACGTTCGAATGTTCATCACGGGCCTCTTGCTCGTGGTGCTGTACGTGATCATCGTGACGGTGCTGCTGAGAGTGGGCGTCGCCATGGGCCTCGTGATCGTCATCGCTCTGGCGCTGATCTTCTCCCAGTACTACTTCTCGGACAAGATCGCCATGTTCTCCATGCACGCGCACGAAGTCACGCCGGAGCAGGAGCCCAAGCTGCACGAGATCGTTGATCGGCTTTGCCTGCTCGCCAATATGGAAAAACCCCGCGTCGGGGTGTCCGAGATGGATATTCCCAACGCCTTCGCGACTGGTCGCAGTCCCAAGCACGCCGTGATCTGCGCCACTCGCGGGCTGATGCGCCGGTTGAACGACGAGGAGCTCGAGGCCGTCCTCGCGCACGAGCTCAGCCACGTGGCCCATCGCGACGTCGCCATCATGACCATTGCCTCGGGCGTGGGCATGCTGGCCGGTCTCGTGAGTCGAATCGCCATGTGGAGCGCCATGCTCTCGGGCGGCGGAAGAGGCCGCAACGGCCAGAACATCGTGCTCGTCGAAATGGTCACGTGGATTGTCTCGTTAGTGATCTACGTCATTGCGTACCTGCTCACCATGGCCCTCTCGCGCTACCGCGAACTCGCCGCCGACCGGTCCGGGGCAATCCTCATCGGAAAGCCCAGCGTGCTCGCGAGCGCCCTCGTGCACATCACCGGCGACATCGGCAAAATCCCCCGCACGGACCTACGAAAGGCCGAGGGAATGAACGCCTTCTTCTTCGCGCCCGCTCTCGCCGGCGGAACCGCCGCGTCGCTGTTTTCCACCCACCCTTCCTTGGAAATACGCCTCGATCGACTCAACAAGCTCGAGCGCGAGCTCAACGGCTAGTGGGCTTACGTGATGCGCTCTTCGGGCGCACCAAACAAGTGCAGCCCAAACTTGACACCCTCTTCGCCCTGCCCACCGCGGCGCTCACCCTCGAGACCGAGCTCGACCTCGTCCCGTCGGGCCAAGCCGGACTGTGCTTCAAATCCGGTAGTGGCGACTCGTCGATTACCACCGATGCCGACCTGCAAGAGCTGCTGAACTTCGACGAAACGAATGGCAAGGTCTCGCTCACGACCGACGACCTCGGCTTCAAGTGGCTGGTCATCAACGACCCCGACATCGAGGGGCTCGTCACGAGGATCCACGGGGCCAATACCTCGATGGTGGAAAACGGTCTCGGCCCGCGGTTGCTCTGCGCGGTCTTTGGCTTCGTGCCCAAGACGCCCCCGGGTGACGGCGCCGTGCGCATGGTGTACCTCTTGAAACAGGGCACGTTCTACCCCTTCGCTCCCACCAGTGCCAACCAACGCGACAACGAACTCGAACTTCGAGTTCGATCGTTTCTCGAAAACGACCTGCCCATCGAGAAGGACCTGTCGAGGTGGATGGCCCTGTGGAACTTGCCGGTTAACTAGATCACGATCGAGTTGGAGAATTGGGCGGCGACAATTTCGTCGAAGCCCGCCGCGTAGTCCAGGTCCAGCTGGGTCAAACCGCTTCGATCGTGGGTCCAGAGATCCAGACGAAGCTCGCGGTAGCCGAGGGTTGCGATCGGGTGATGGTCCAATCGCTCAGCCAACTCGACCTGCGAACTGAGAATCGCCACTGACGTCGGGTAGTCCTTCGTCTTCAGTTCACGAACCAGGTGGCCGTCCGAGCGACGCCACGTGCCGTGTCGCTCGAGCCATTCGTCGATAACGTCGTCGTCGAGACGGTCGGGCCGCTTCACGGATGGGTCATGTCTTCGGGCACCACCGCCGCGTCAAACTCCTCGGCGCTGAGAAAGCCCAGACTGAGCACCGCTTCGCGCAGCGTCGTCCTCTCCTTGTGGGCCTTCTTCGCAACCTTGGCGGCCTTGTCGTAACCAATGATGGGATTGAGCGCCGTCACCAGCATCAAGGAGTTGTTGAGGTGGTGGCTGATCTGTTCGTAGTCGGGCTCGAGTCCTTCGACGCAGAACTCGCGGAACCGGTCGCAGGCGTCGGTCAGCAGGTCAATCGAGTTGCAGAAGTTGTGAATCATGACCGGCTTGCAGACGTTGAGTTCGAGGTTCCCGCGAGATCCCGCCATGGCCACGGCGGCGTCGTTGCCGAATACTTGAATGGCGACCATGATCATCGCTTCGGACTGCGTGGGGTTGACCTTGCCCGGCATGATTGAACTTCCCGGCTCGTTCTCGGGCAGCTGCAGCTCGCCGAGGCCCGACCTCGGTCCCGAGCCCAGCCAGCGCAGGTCGTCGGCGATCTTTATGAGGCTCGTGGCCGTGGTCTTGATCGCACCGTGCGCAAAGACCAGGGCGTCGTGCGCGGCGAGGGCGGCGAACTTGTTCGGAGCGGTCACGAAGGGCTTTCCCGTCAGCTCGGCGATGGCCGCCGCCACGCGCTCGCCGAACTCGGGGTGCGTGTTGAGGCCCGTGCCCACCGCGGTCCCGCCGGCGGCGAGTTCGTAGAGCCCGCCGAGGACCAGGCGCAAGCGCTCCAGATCGGCGTCGAGCTGGGCCACGTAGCCAGAGAACTCCTGGCCGAGGGTGAGCGGCACTGCGTCCATGAGGTGCGTACGGCCGATTTTGGTGATCGAGGCGTAGGCCTTGGCCTTGGCGTCCAGCGCGTCACGCAGGCGCTCGAGGGCCGGCACGAGGCGATCGGTGATCTCGACGACCGCCGCGATGTGCATGGCCGTTGGAAAGGTGTCGTTGGACGACTGGGACATGTTCACGTGGTCATTGGGATGGACGGGGTCTTTGCTGCCGCGTTCACCTCCGGCCATCTCGATCGCGCGGTTCGAGATGACCTCGTTCACGTTCATGTTGGTCTGGGTCCCCGAGCCGGTCTGCCAGATACGAAGTGGGAACTCGCCCATCAACTCACCCGCGATCACCTCGCGGGCGGCTCGCTCGATCAGGGTGGCGCGCTCCTTGTCGAGTTTGCCGAGGGCGTTGTTCACCTGCGCCGACGCTAACTTCAAGACACCGAAGGCGCGGATGAGGGCCGGGGGCATGGTCTCGTCGCTGATGGCGAAGTGGTGAAGGCTCCGCTCGGTCTGGGCGCCCCAGTAATGATCGGCCGGCACCTCGATGGTGCCCATCGTGTCAGATTCAATTCGAACATTGGTCATAATGATCCCTCTCTACTTCCTGGTTGACTTCTTCACCGCGGTCTTTTTCGCCGGCGCCGCCGGCTTCGAATAGAGCTTGATGCCCGCGCTCACCACTTTGCGCGCCTGGGCGACGTCGCTCGCGCGCGGACCGTCGCCGTCACCTGGCACCTCGAGCAGCAGGGGCAGGTCACGGATCTTGGGATGACCCACGAGCGGCGCGAGACCCTTCGAGCCAATGGTCCCCTCGTCGATGTTGGCGTGACGATCGCGGTTGGCGCCCAGTTCGATCTTGGAGTCGTTCAGGTGCAGGCAACGCAGTCGGCTGATGCCCACCCGGTCGCCGATCTCCTTGACGAGTCTCTTGGTCCCCGTGATGCTCGAATAGTCGACGCCGCTCGCCCAGAGGTGCTGGGTATCGATGCACAGGCCCAGGCGCTCGTCATCGCCGCAGGCTCCGATGAGCGCCTCGATCTCTTCGAGGCTTCGCCCCACGGTGCCGCCGGCGCCCGCGGCGTTCTCAATCAGGATCGGGCAGTCCGCGAAGCCCTCGGGGGCGGGCTCGGCGTCGTCGAGGGCGCGCTCGAAGGCCCGGGCGATCTGGGCAACCACTTCCTCGAAGCCCGCGCCCTTGTGGCTGCCAACGTGCAGCACGAGCCCCGACGAGGCCATGCCGCGAGCGACCGACAGATTGTTGATCAGGCACTCCACGGACTTCTCGTACAGCTCATTGTCGGCGCTCGCCAGGTTGATCAGGTACGTGGCGTGACAGAACGTGTCGGTGATCGTCGGGTGTTGCGCCTGCGCTTCGCGGTACGCCGCGAGCACGCTCGGCGCGTACTGGGAGGGCTTCCACATGCGCGGGCTCTGGGTGAAGATCTGCACCGAAGTGGCGCCGATCTCGACGCCGGCCTCCAGCGAGGGTACGAGCTTTCCTCCGCCGCGCACGTGCGCACCAATGTTCATTACAGTAAAACTAGTTCCCAACAACCCCATCCCCGTAAGGAGCCACCATGGCCGACAGTTTCACTCCCGCCGCGCGGGCAATATTCGACAAGAACGTCCTCGCCCACGTCGCGAGCATCGGCTCGGACGGTGGACCCTACGTCACACCCGTCTGGGTGGAGCTCGACGGCGACGACATTGTGATCAATACGGCACTCGGACGAGCCAAGGCCCGCAATCTCGCCTCGGACTCGAGGGTGGCCGTTTCGCTGACCGATCCCGACAATCCCTACGTCTGCGTCGCCGTGCGCGGCACGGTCGTGGGCTTCACCACCGAGGGTGCGGACGACGTCATTGATCGGCTCGCCAAGAAGTACCTGAACGTCGACTCCTACCCGATGCGCCGCGAAGGAGAGGTCCGCGTCACGGTGCACATCCGACCCGACCGGATCGCCATTCAGCCCGAATAGTCGGAGGCGAATCTCGTCAACTCGCCCACCGGCGTCGACGTTGAATCGACCTGGATCAACGCCTCGCTCTCGTGGCGCAAGGTGGTGCCGTCAAAACTCCACACCGCGAGCGGGCGCGGCGGCGCGGGCCGGTTGTACGCCCCCACGATCGTGGCGACGTCATTGGAGAAGTTGACCTCATCGTTGGTCAAGAGCGCCCGCACCACGTCGGCGTGCGACTCGGCTGACTGCTCGGCGCTCACGACCACGTGGTCGAGCTCGATCAGCCAACTGAGTGTGGCGACGTCGCGAGCCGCAAGCTGCGCCGGGTACTCACGAGCGACCTCGAGCCATACCCCGATTGGTCCCGGCCACCGGTCCTTCAGCGACCCCGCAACAATGACGGTGTCGGCGTCGGCGCAGTCGAGCACCACACCAGGTCGTGTCGCGATGAAACCCGCGAGTTGTTCGACCCGGGCGAGCGGAGCGCGGAGGCGAAGCAACTCCATCGCTAGGGCTGGAGGTCTTCCTTGGGCAGACGCTCAATATTGACATCGCGAAAGGTCAGAACCCGCACGGAGGGCACGAAGCGAGCGGCGCGGTACATGTCCCACACCCAGGCGTCGTTCAATGTGACTTCCAACAGCGTCGGGGTGCCCGAGGATCGAACCTCGACGGCCACGGAGTTGGCCAGGTAGAAGCGGCGATCCGTCTCCACGGCGAAGTCGAACATCCCGACGACAGCCTTGTACTCCTGGACGAGCGCGAGTTCGAGAGTTGACTCGTAGTCGTCGAGCTCTTCTTCGCCCAAGGGGAACTACGGACGCTCGGTGACGCGGAGCTCCTTGATCTTGGCGGCTTTTCCACGCAGATCACGGAGATAGTACAACTTGGCGCGGCGAACATCGCCGTAAGAGTCCACTTCAATCTTGGCGATGGTAGGCGCATGAACCGGGAACGTGCGCTCCACCCCTACACCGAAACTGATCTTGCGCACGGTGAAGGTCTCGTGCACGCCCGAGCCTTGGCGGCGAATAACGACGCCCTGGAAGACCTGGACGCGCTCGCGGGTACCCTCCACAACTCGGACGTGAACCTTCAAGGTGTCGCCGGTGCGAAATGGTGGAATGTCGTCGCGAAGCGAGTCGCGGTCGATGAGGTCAGTCGGATTCATGAGAGCGGTCCCTTTCGGATCACTGAGGCTTTAAGAGTTTAGCGGTTTTCGCGAGGTTCTTCCACCGAGGGGAATTCAGCCACTATTGACCGCTCTTGGTCGCTCAGGCCCCCCCGGCGCTCGATGAGGTCCGGGCGGCGGGCCATGGTCCGACTGAGCGCCTGGGCCTGGCGCCAACGCGCGATGCGTTCGTGGTCGCCCGACCGCAGGATCTCGGGTACTTGCATGCCGCGCACGACCGCGGGCTTGGTGTACTGGGGGTACTCGAGCAGCCCGTCGCCGAAGGACTCCTCGACGCTCGACTCGTCGTTGCCCAGGCCGCCGGGACGCAGGCGAACGACCGACTCAATCACGCACAGCGCAGCGAGTTCACCGCCGGCGAGAACGAAGTCGCCGAGGGAGATCTCGTCGTCCACCTCCAGGTCCAGCGCGCGCTGATCAAAGCCCTCGTACCTACCACAGAGCAGGGTAAAACCATCGAGCTGGCTGAGCTCGCGGGCCACGTCGTGGTTGAAGGTCCGCCCCGACGGCGTGAGGGCGATGACGGGCCGGGCGATGCCGGGCGTGGTTTCAATGGTTCGAAGTATGGGCTCGGCGCGAAGCACCATGCCCGCTCCCCCGCCAAATGGGGTGTCGTCGACGGTGCGGTGCGGATCATCGGTCGCGTCGCGAAAATCGTGGACGTGCAACTCCCACACGCCCCGCTCACTCGCTCGTCCGAGCACCGACGTCGTCGCGTACTGGGAAACCGCTTCTGGAAAGAGGGTGAGGACGTCGACGCGAAGGGTCATTCGAAGAGCCCTTCGGGCACGTCGACGTCGATGCGCACGTTCGCCTCGACGCTCGTCACGAACGTGAGCGGCACGAGCGCACCGCTGTCCAAGACCAGAATGTCGCTCGCCGGATTCGACTCGACGTCGACGACCACACCGCGAAGAATGCTCGACGTGTCAAAGACCTGCGCGCCAAAGAGTTGATCGATCCAGATCACGTCGTCGTCCTCGATGCGCGGTGCGCTCAGCACGACACCCCGCCAGATCTCCGCATCCTCACGCGTGACGATGCGATCAAAACTGACGATGAACCGGTCTTGATGAGCCGCGGCGGCGTTGACGACGAGCGGGCCGCGATGGGTGGAGAGTTCGACGCCGACGTCCAGGCGTTCGTGACGATCGGTCCAGAGGTCGACCAAGACCTGACCCCGCAGGCCGTGCGCTTTAATGATCCGCCCGACTTCGAGCGTGGGGCGCTCGTCGGCGCTCGGCATTAGTCGACGATGTCGACAGAGGTAGTCACGCCGTCACGCACGCCAGCCGCGCCCACGAGGGCCCGGATTGCCTGCGCGGTGCGACCACGGCGGCCAATAATGCGGCCCATGTCGTTCGGACCAACGCTCAGTGAAAGAACCACCTTGCCCTGACGCTCGCTCACTTCAACCGAGACGGCGCTCGGGTCCTCGGCGAGGGACTTGGCGATGAACTCCAGTGCCGCGGTCGCCGTGAGCGCACTGTCGGCGCCGTTGAACTCTTGCACGACCTCATCGTCGTCAATGTCGTTGTCGTTGTCGTCGATATCGTCGTCGACGTCAATGTCGTTCGTGCCGTTGTCGTTGATGTCGTTGTCGTCGATGTCGCCATCGTCGATGGTGTTGATATCACCGGCGACGTAGTCGTCGTGTACGTCGCTCATTTGGCGGCCTTTGAGGCTTCGAAGGCTTCGAGGGCCCCGCTCGCCTTCAGCAACTTCGCCACACGCTCGGTGGGCTGGGCGCCGTGTTGGAGCCAGTGAACGACCTTGTCGTTGTCAATTGAGAAAACGGTCTCCGGCTGAGCAGCCGAAATGCCGCGGGGCTGGTAGGTGCCGACGATCTCCAGAAAAGCACCCGAACGGGCGCGACGGCTCTCAGCCGCTACGACGCGATAGGTCGGTTGCTTCTTCTTGCCCATACGCACCAAACGAAGTTTCACAGCCACAACGAAATTCCCTTCAAACCTTTTGTTCTGGTCCACCAGAACTGGGCGATATACCCGAGCGACAAAGTTTAGCGTTGTTTAGGGGGTGTGACCCTCCCACCCTTCTTCTTCTTGTTTTTCCCGCCGCCGGCCCGGCTCGCGGGGGTGCCGGCGCTCATGCCGGCGCCCAGCGCCTCAAAGCCCGGTGGCAGCTGTTCCTTGCGCTGTGCGCTGGCCTTCGCGGCGAGCCCGGCCATTCGACCCATTCCGCCCGGCAGGTTCGGCATTCCCCCGCCGCTCATCTGCTTCATGACTTTTCTCATCTCGGTGAACTGCTTCAGGAGCTGGTTCACGCCGTTCACGGTCGTGCCCGAACCCTTGGCGATACGGGTTCGGCGCGATCCGTCGATCACCGCGGGCTCGCGGCGTTCGCGCGGGGTCATTGACCGGATGATCGCCTCGATCTTGTCGAGCTCGCCATCGTCGACGTTCGAAGCAGCGCTGCGCATCTCCTTGGTGACCCCGGGCATCAATTTCATCAGCCCACCGAGCGAGCCCATCTTTCGAACCTGGTTCAGCTGAGCCATGAAGTCGTCGAGCGTGAAGGTGCCGGCCATCATGCGTCCCGCCGATTCGGCGACGACACTTTCATCCATCGTGCGCTCGGCCTGTTCGATGAGCGACATCACGTCGCCCATTCCGAGGATGCGCGACGCCATGCGATCAGGGTGGAAGAGATCGAAGTCCGCCAGCTTCTCGCCGGTCGAGGCGAAGACGACGGGGCGCCCGACGACTCCTCGAGCCGACAACACCGCACCACCGCGTGCGTCGTAGTCCAACTTCGTCACGATGATTCCCGACAGCTCCAGGGTCTCGTGAAAGGCGCGGGCGGTGAAGACCGCGTCTTGGCCGGTCACGGCGTCGATCACGAGGAACGTGTAGTGCGGCGACGTGACGTCACTGATGGTGCGAACCTCGCGCATGAGGGCCTCGTCGATGGACAGTCGACCCGCGGTGTCGATGATCACGACGTCACGGCCGAGCCTGGTCGCTTCGGCGAGTCCCTTGCGTGCCACTTCCACCGGGTCCGAAGGTTCGCTGAAGACGTCGACACCGATTTGACCCGCGAGCACGCGCAACTGCTCGACCGCCGCCGGACGCTGGAGGTCGGCGGCGATCAGGTAGGGCTGGCGGCCCTGCTGCTTGAACCACAAGGCCAGCTTCGCCGCGGCGGTGGTCTTACCGGCGCCCTGCAGGCCCGCCAGGAGAACAACCGTGGGAGGGCGCGACGCGTACGTGACCTTGAGAGCCGAGCCGCCGAGCACCTCGATCAGCTGATCGTGCACGGCCTTGATGACCTGCTGGCCCGGTGTCAGGCTCTGACTGAGTACTTCGCCGCCGAGCCGTTCGCGCACGGCGTCGAGAAATGCCCGCACGACCCCGAGCTCAACGTCGGCGTCCAAGAGGGCGGCTCGAACTTCGAGCAGCGCCTCGTCGAGATCGGCGTCGCTCAGGCGCCCGCGGGACCGCAGCGAACTGCCCAGTCGTTCAAATCGTTCACTCAGTGCGTCAAACATGGTTCCTGAAGGCTACCTTTACGCGTCGAGCAGCGAATCAACGAATGCCTTTGGCTCAAAGACAATGAGATCGGCGACTCCTTCGCCCACCCCGACGAACTTCACGGGAATCGCGAGCTCGCGCTCGATGGCGACGACGATCCCCCCTCGGGCCGTTCCGTCGAGTTTCGTCAGCACGATGCCCGTGACCGACGCCGCGGCCAGAAACTCACGCGCCTGGCTCAGGGCATTTTGACCAGTGGTGGCGTCGAGGACCATGAACGTCTCGACGACTTGACCGGGATCACGATCGGCGACCCGGCGGATCTTGCTCAGTTCGTCGAGCAGGTTGGTGCTGTTGGCCCGCCGGCCCGCGGTGTCGGCGAGGACGATATCGGCCCCGCGCGCGGCGGCCCGACCGAGCGCATCGTGCACCACCGATCCCGGATCCGCGCCTTCGGCGGCGCGCACGACGTCGGCGCCCGTACGCTGCGCCCACTCCTGGAGCTGCTCGGACGCCGCGGCACGGAAGGTGTCGCCGGCGGCGAGTACCACCGAGCGACCCTCGTCCACGTGGCGTTGGGCGAGTTTGCCAATGGTGGTTGTCTTGCCCACACCGTTCACGCCGACGAACAGCCAGACCGGGACTCGTCCGGGAGCCGCGGTCGTCACGACGGATCGGTCCGCCGTCAACGACGCGAGCAGCGCCTCGCGCACCGCCGCCGCGACCCCGTCGGGCGCGCCGTTCTCTCGAAGCTCATCCAGAATCGCGGTGGTCGTCGTGGCCCCGACGTCACTTCGCAAGAGGACCTCCTCGACGGTGTCCAGCTGGTCCTGGCTCAATGATCCGACGCTCGAAATTGCGCGGACCCGGTCAAAGATGGAACGGCTCGCGCCGAGGCGCTCTTCCAGGAACAGCGTCTCGTTCGCCAGCACGGGTCGCTCCGCGACCTCGCTGACGAGTACGTCGGGCATGGCCTCGCGTACGACCGGCGCCAACATCGCCGGCGAACGGCGGCGGCGGCGGCGGCGAACGACGACCGCGGCGCCCACCAGCACCACGACGGCGAGGATTATCAGGGCGACGATCACGCCGTCTCAACTTCCTTGGTGCGCTTCACGCGCTGGCTGACGACCTTGGAGGACGCGCCGGGCACCATGGTGACGCCGTAGAGCGCGTCGGCGGCTTCCATCGTGCGCTTCTGGTGCGTGACGATGAGCAGCTGGGCTTCGTGGCGGAACTCGTCGACCAGGCTCAAGAAACGCTGCAGGTTCACGTCGTCGAGTGCCGCTTCGACTTCGTCCATCATGTAAAAAGGCGAGGGTCGCGAGCGGAACACCGCGAAGAGAAACGCCAGCGCGGCCATCGAGCGTTCGCCGCCCGACAGCAGGGAGATGCGTCGGACGTTTCGACCCATGGGACGAACTTCGATCTCCACGCCCGTGTTGAGCGGATCGTCCGGCTCGGTGAGAATGAGGCGGCCCTGGCCACCGGGAAAGAGCATCGCGATCAACGTCGAGAAGTGTTCGTTGACGTCGGCAACGGCGCTGGAGAACGACTGCATGATCTCCTCGTCGAGGGCGCGAAGCACTTCTTGAAGCTCGCGCCGGGCGTTGCGCACGTCACTCACCTGGGCGTCCAGGTCCTTGTAGCGGTCCTCGAGCGCGGCGAGCTCTTCCAGGGCGAGCGGATTGATGGGCCCGAGCGAAGTGATTCGAGCCTCGAGCTCGCCCACGCGCTGCTCGATTGAAACACCTTCGGGCAACTCTATTTCGCCGACGGGGGCCATGTCGTCGGGCTCAATATCCAGGTCGCGGCGGATCATCTCGTGCAGGTTCGTTATCTTGACCGCGAGTTCGGCGCGCTCGATCTCACCCCGGTGCATGGCTTCGCCAACTTGGCCGAGTCGCCCTTCGGCGGCGCTGCGCGCCCGGCGAACCTCTTCCAAGCGCTCGGCGCTCGCTCGCGATGTCTCGAGCTGTTCGCGGTACGTGGAGTCCATGGCCTCTTGGGAGGTGCGGATATCGTCCGACGAGTGGGTCACGAGCGCGGTGAGGCGCTCGAGAACGCGCAGGTCGAATTCGAGGGACTCACGTCGGCTCGCCGCCTCGAGGCGCTCGGACGTTCGGCCCTCCAGGCGTTGCTCGATCTCGCCCCGGCGCTGCTCGATCAGACGACGCCGCTCGCCAAACTCGGCCTCGCGGCGCGACAACACCGTCGACAGCTGGACCACGTGGCCACGAGCCGCTTCCAGGGCGGCGCGGTCCTCGTCCATGTGACGCTTGCGTTGATCGGCGTCACTGACGGCGCGCTCGAGCCTGGGAAGTTCCTGGTGCAGCGTCGCCAACTCCTCGTCGAGCGTGACGATCTGCGCGGCGAGCCCGGCCACTTCGCTGGTCAACGATGCAACACCGAGATCGAGCTCTTCGATCAACTCGCCGAGGCGCGCGATCTCGCGCTCCAGACGATTCAGTTCAGCTTCGGCCTGGGCGTGCAGCGTGCTCGAACGGTTGAGGCGCTGGCGAGCGGCGACGGCCGCCTCGTCAGCTTGGCTGCGACGTTCACGAATGGGACCGACCGCGCCCTGGGCCTCGCTCGCCGCGCCCTGGGCCTCCTCGACCGTTGAGCGCGTGACGACGGCGCGCCCGGACGCCACGCGCCAACCCGACGACGCGAAGCGGTCACCCTCGCGCGTGACAATCACGAGGTCGGGGTTCGCGACCGCGACCTCGATGCCCGACTCCCAGTCATCAGCCACGAAGGCCCGACTGAAGAGCGCGTCGAGCACCCGCGTCACGTGCTGAGGTGACCCGGCTCGCGAGCGCACCAGTGAACGTAGCGCCGTGCAGCCGCTCGGTGCCGGCGGGACCGCCACGTCCCCCTCGGCGACGGGCAGGATCAGTCCCGCGCCGCCTTCGCGCCGAAGTGCCTCGAGCGCGGCGCGCGCGGACTTGCTTCCGTCGACCACCATGGCCCCGACCGAGGCGCCGGCGGCCGACTCGACCGCTCGCTCCCAGCCGCTGTCCACTTCGATCAAGTCGAGGAATGAACCGAGCACGCCGTCGAGGTTGCCGATGATCGCGCGCCCTCCGGCGCCGGAGAGTTCGTCGAGGGCGCGCGCCAGCGCTTCGGCGCGCGCCTGGGTTCGAGCGGCGACGTCGGTCGCCTCTCGAAGTGCTTCGTCGGCGTCGCTGCGCTGGGCTTCAGCCCTTTGTGCCTCGCTCTGGGCGTCGAGACGCTCTTGATCGGCCGCCTCGACCACGCCGTGGGCGCTGGTTCGCGCCACCAGGTCGTCGTCGAGCTGGGCCGAAGCCTTCGCGCGTCGTTCGGACGCGTCGCGCACTCGAGTCGAGCTTCGACGTTCACTCTCGCGAAGCGAACCGAGCGAACGCTCGAGCAGTTGGACCCGCTCACGCGCCGCGCGCAACGCCGCCTCGTCACCTTCGCTGGAGGCCGAGCCCCAGGTGGCGTCGAACTGTTCGTCCGCGGCGTCGAGGGCGCGCTGCGCCGCGTCGAGCTCGTCGCGCTGCGCACCTAACTGCGACTCTTCGACGTCGAGACCCTGCAAATCGGTCGCCAGCTTCGCGGCATCCGCCTCGAGCGTCGCGATGACGTTCTCGTCCGCCGAGGCGATGAGAGCCATGCGCAGCGAGCGCTCGCGCTCTTGGATGATGGAGACGGTTCCACGCGCACGTTCGCTCAGTCCCTGGAGAGTTCCGAGCGTGGAGGCGAGCATCTCCTCACGGCGACTCGCCATCTCCGCGGCGGCGGTCGTTGCCTGCGCGTCGAGCGTGACGAGCTCACTGCGCAGTTCACGCTCCCTCGAAGAAGATCCCTGGAGGACTTCTTCGAGTTCGTGGCGACGAGCCTCGAAGGCCGTCAGGCGCGACGAAAAAAGCGAGTGGCGGGCATGGCGAAGATCCTGCTCGACGTCGGAGTAACTGCGTGCGGAGGCGGCTTGGCGTTCGAGCGGGCGCATCTGGCGCCGCACCTCTCGAACGAGGTCCCCCAACCGCTCGAGGTTTTCTTGGGTTGACGTGAGGCGTCGCTCAGCTCGTTCTTTTCGCCGACGATGCTTGAGCACCCCGGCCGCCTCTTCAATGACCGCGCGGCGGTTCTCGGAACTCGAATTCAAAATGGAGTCGAGCTGGCCCTGACCAATAATCATGTGCTGCTGGCGACCAACACCGGAGTCGCCCAGGAGCTCTTGCACGTCGAGCAAACGACAGGTCGTTCCGTTGATGGCGTATTCGGAGTCGCCATTTCGAAAGAGGGTTCGCGAAATGGTGACCTCGGCGCCGTCGATGGCCAGGCGCCCGGAGGAGTTATCGAGCGTCAGGGCCACTTCGGCGCGTCCGAGGGCGGGCCGATTCGCGGTGCCAGCAAAGATGACGTCGTCCATTTTCGCGCTGCGAAGCGCCCGCGTGCTCTGGGCGCCCAGCACCCAGGTCACCGCGTCCACGACGTTGGATTTTCCCGAACCGTTGGGACCGACCACGGCGGTCACACCGGTCTCGAACTCCAGCACGGTGTTGTCGGCGAAGGACTTGAAGCCCTTCATGGTCAATCGCTTAAGAAACACGCGTAGACGCTAGCAATCTTCTGGGGTCGAGTTCGGCGCTAACTTTGGCACTTCTCACAGAAGAAGGTGGATCGCCCGCGCAGCGTCACCCGTTTGATGGGCAGCCGGCACTGGTGGCACGGGAGTCCTTCGCGGTTATAGACCTGAAGGTACTGCTGATACGAGCCGGGCTTGCCGTCAGGATTCACGAACTGTTCGTCGTCCAGCGTGGTTCCGCCGTGCTTGATCGCGTCGGTCAATATCTCAGAAATCGCTCGGTGCAGCCGGCGGATCTCGATGGTCGACAGCGACTCCGCGGATCGGTCGTAGCGTAGGGCGGCGGCGAAGAGCGACTCGTCGGCGTAGATATTGCCGAGCCCCGCGATGATGTCCTGATCCGTCAGGACGACCTTCAACGACGTGGTGCGGCTGCGCAAAATCGCGGCGAAACGATCCCAGCCGATCTGATCCTCGAAGGGATCGATCCCCAGGTGGGCGAGCTCGGGAATCTGGCGACGCAGCGTGAGTCCGTCGCCGCCAATGGAGAGTCGGGCGAACTTCGAGATCTCGACCTCCACCCCTTCGCCGGGAGGAATCGACACGTAGAGCTCTCCGAACGTCCTCGGATCGACGTAACGGAGCTCTTCACCCTGGGCGAAGGTGAAGACCACGTGGGTGTGCTTGGGCTTGGGGTCCTTCGCGCCCTTCGCGCGCAACAGCTGGCCGCTCATCCCGAGGTGAATCACCAGATGGTTGCCGTTGTCCAGACCAAAGATGAGGTTCTTGCCGAGCCGTTGCGCGCTCTTGATGGAGTGACCTTCGAGCAGGACCCGGAAATCCTTGGCCGTCTTGTGGCGACGGACCACGCGGCCGTTCGTCACGGCCACGCTCTTGATCTTCTTTCCGATCAAGTCGCGCGCCAATGAGGCGCGCACGGTTTCTACTTCGGGCAGTTCAGGCATCGATACGCCCCTTCCACGCAGCCTCAGCTGCTTGCGTCTCCGCGCGTTTCTTTGATCGGCCTCGTCCCGACGCGCGAAGCGCCGCGCCGATCGAGACCGTTGCTTCGAACATCATGTCGTGCGACGGGCCGCTCGACGCCACGTCGTAGACGGGAACACCGAGTCCGGCGGCCTCGGCCCATTGACGAAGGCGCGTCTTCGGATCCAACGTGTCCGACGCCGACGAGGCGTTCGCGACGTCGTCAGCGAGAATCGTCTGGACGAACGACCTCGCGGGCTCGTAGCCCCGTTCGAGGTAGAGCGCGGCGACCACGGCTTCGAAGGCGTCGGCCAGCATCGAGGGCCGCTCGAGGCCCTTCTCCTTCACCACGCCGCGGCCAATACGCAGGAAGCTCGCGAGCCCGAGGCGAGTCGCCGCCTGCGCGAGCGAGTCCTCATTGACCACGCGCGAGCGAAGGATCGAACTGGCGCCCTCGTTGAGCTCGGGGTACTCACGAACGATGAAGTCCGCGATCGCCAGGTCCACCACGGCGTCACCGAGAAACTCCAGACGCTCATTCGATTCGCAGTTATGTTCCGCGGCGTAACTCGAATGGGTCACGGCCAACGCGAGCAGCTCGCTCTCGGGACTCAGTCCCAAGCGACCAGCCAACGCGTCCAGTGGTGAAAGCAAAAGGCTCACGAACTCCGTTACGCCACTTGCAGTTTTGCAACCACGTAATCAACGGCGTCGCGCACCGAGAGAAGACCCTCGAGGTCTTCGTCATCAATGTGGAAGCCAGCGACGTAGCTGGATAGGTATTCCTCGAGCGCCTCAACGAGTTCAATGAGCGCGAGCGAGTCGGCACCTAGATCGGTAAACGGAATATCTTCGACGATCTCATCGGGGCTCTTTTCGAGGATTTCGGCGAGTTGTTCGCGAACGACTGCCAAGACTGCGGCCCTATCGAGTGATGAAGCGTTCCCAGCGTCTGCGGTCATGACCACTCCTTTGTGTTGCTGCTCTAGATTACCGAGAAGCGAACCAGGCGTGGCTTGTTGCTAGTCCTGATCAGGGCGAATGGCCAAGCGCAGTCTCTCGACGACTCCCGCGCGATCCATTTCGGACGCCACGCGAAGCGCATTCATGATCGCCGTGGCGTTGGAAGAACCGTGGCTGATCACGCAGATACCGTTGAGCCCGAGCAGCATCGCTCCGCCTTGATTTTCCGGGTCCAACTGTCCCGCAATCGGCAGCAGGTACTTGAACAGCACGTCACCGGCGGCCCTCGTCTCCTCGTTGGTGCCAATAACCCCGAGCACCGTCGAGAAAATGAACTTAAGGGCGCCCTCGAGCGTCTTCAAGGCGACGTTGCCGGTGAAGCCATCGGTCACCACCACGTCGACCGGCGAGGGAATGAGGTCGCGCCCCTCGACGTTGCCTGCGAAGTGCAGGCCCTCGAGTTGCGCCAGCCGCGCGTGCGTCTCTTTCACGAGCGGCGTGCCCTTGGAGGACTCTTCACCAATGGAAAGCAGTCCAACCCTCGGAGACTCAACGCCGTAGCGAGCCTGCACGAAGGCCGAGCCCATCTGCGCGAACTGCACCAACATCTCGGCGGTGCATTCGGCATTGGCCCCCGCGTCCACCAGGACCGACGGCGTGCGCCCGGGGTTGGGTATTGGCGTGGCGATGCACGGGCGCACCACGCCGGGTAGCCGTCCCATGCGAAGCAGCGCCGAGGCCATGGTCGCGCCGGTATTGCCCGCCGACACCATCGCCGAGGCCTTGCCGTCGCGAACAAGTTCGGCGGCGCGAACGAGCGAGGAGTCCTTCTTTTTGCGGACGCTGCCCGCGGGATCGTCGTCCATCGCGATCACTTCGCTGCACGCGAAGACGTCGAGACCCTGGGGGTCTCCCATTAGTTCGGGAACGCCGACGAGGATGACCGAGAGACCCAATTCATCGACGGCGCGCCGGGCGCCCGCAATGATTTCACTGGGTGCGAAGTCACCTCCCATCGCGTCAAGGGCGATGGGCAGGGTCAATTTAGTTAACCTCGACGGCTACGCGATTCTTGTACCAGCCGCAGTTCGGGCACACGATGTGCGGCAACTTCGAGGTGGCGCACTGCGGGCAGACGCTGCGTGCGGGACGGGCCAGACGCCAGTTGGCCGCACGGCGGCTACGCGTCTTGGCTTTGCTGGTCTTGCGCTTTGGAACTGCCATCGATCTTCTCTTTCGCCAGAACGGGCGAACCCGTCACACTTCTTTGGATTCGTCGGACTCAAAGTCCGCGAATCGGAGTACATCAAGTGTAGCCCAGCGCGCGTCCACCGGAACCTGGCAGTCACAACTGGCCTCATTCCAGTCGATTCCGCAAAAGGGACAGAGGCCCTTGCAGTCCTCGCGACAGAGCGGGGCGAGAGGCAGATCCAAGAAAATCGCGTCGTGGGCGAGGGGGGCCAGATCCGCAAAGTCGTTCTCGACGAGGTAGGCGTCATCGTCGCCGGGGCCCCGGGCGTCGACGTAACGCTCGTCGACGGCGACCACGCTCACCCCGAGAACCGGGTTCGAGCACCTGCGACACATCCCGTGCCAAGGTGCCTCGACGAGACCCTTCGCGCGCAGTCCCCCGCTGAAGCTCTGCAGCGTGATGCGGACCTTTACCGTGGCCTCGGGAAAAACATCGGTCTCGGCGGGTCCGCGGGCTGGGAACTCGTGGGGCTCGTCAAACGGCGCCTCGAAGGATGCCTCGTAGGTCGAAGGTACGTCGCGAAGTAGCTGGGCGACTGGAACGAGGTAGGGCGAAGCCACCGTAGTTAGAAGGCGTCCTGATCAAAGAACGATGATTCGTCAGGCACCTGTGGTTCGAGGTAGTCCGCGTCGCCACGGTCACGCTCGAGCGGGGTCGCGGGCTCGATCATGGACGTCGGAAGGCCCTGGGCGCTCAGTCGCTCGCGACCCGAGTGCGCGGTCTTCAAGAGTCGTTCCAACACGATTTCGAAGTTGCCGAGCTTGCCGTCAATGAAGTCCTCGGACTGATTGATCATCTGGCGGGCCTGGGCCTGGGCTTCGGCGATGATCTGCTCGGCTCTGAGACGCGACTGGCGCACTATTTCGGTCTTATCCACCATGCGGGCGGCCTCGGCCCTCACCTGGTCCATCAGTTGCTGCGCCTTTTGCGTCTCCGCGGCCATCAACTCCTCACGGTCGCGAAGCGCCCATCGGGCTTCTCGAATCTCTTCGGGCAGGCTGCGCAGGGCCTGCTCGAGCAGGCCCAGCACGTCTTCGCGAGGCACCAGCGCCGAGTTCGACAGCGGCATCTGCTTGGCGTTCGAGACGAGTTCGATGAGCTCGCGCAGATCTGATTCAATGTCGCGGCGCGCGTGTCGCCCGCTCGGCTCGATGAACTCTTCTGGATTGTCGTAGCCGTCAAAAGACGTCATGGTCACCTCCGGGGAATATTGCCTTTAGTCGGACCGCGACGGGACCGGGCACGAACTGTGAGACGTCGCCGCCGTAGCGGGCGACTTCACGAAGCAGGCGTGAAGCGATGAACGAATGCCCGGAACTGGTGGGGATGAAGAGGGTCTCAACACCCGAGAGCGACCGGTTCATCTGCGCCATCTGGAGCTCGCTTTCAAAGTCCGACACGGCGCGCAGCCCCTTCACGATGGCGGTGGCGTCGACGTCGCGAGCCACGTTCACCAGGAGCGTGGAGATCGAGACGATGCGCACGTTCTTGATATGCGCGCAGGACTCGGCGATCATCTCGCGGCGCTCTTCGAGGTCAAAGAGGGCTTCGGACTTCTGGGGGTTGCGGATTGCGGCGACCACAATCTCGTCAAAGATGTGCGACGCGCGCTCGACGACCTCGAGGTGGCCGTTGTGGAAGGGGTCGAAAGAGCCCGGAATAAGACCAACCGTCACTCGTCATCCCCTTCGTGCGGTTCCAACATCGTTACGAGCGTAGTGCCGTAGCGCTTGGTTTTCGTCACGGTCCACCCCGACGGGGCGTCCATATGGCGATCATTTTCGACAATCACGCGCGATGCCCCAACGTCTCGCAGCAAACTCGCCAGCTCCAGTGGCCCGTACGGGGGGTCCGCTAGGACGAGATCGAGGTCGTTCGGAGGCTGCCAGACGGGCAGCGTGGAGCGGATGAACACCGCTTCGCCGTTCAGGTGCAAGGGTTCGAGGTTGGCCTTCGCGGCGACCAGGCACGCGGGGTCACTGTCGACGAAGTAGACCTTGGCGGCGCCGCGCGACATCGCCTCGATGCCGAGCGCGCCCGAACCGCAGTAGAGATCGACGACCACGAGACCAACCAGACCTCCGCGGCTCTCGAGCATGGAGAAGATCGCCTCGCGGGCGTAGTCGGTCGTTGGTCGCACCGTAGGTGGAAGTTTCGCCTTGAGCGGACGTCCCCGCGCCGCACCACCAATCACTCGCACCCCTTAAGGGTAGGCGCTGGGAACGGCTAGGACTTGAACAGGTAGTCCGCCTCCTCGTCGTCGACGAAGAGCCGGAGTTCGTCGACCATGTCTGGTTCGCCGGTCAGCCCGTCGCGTCGCACCATGGAATCAGCGACTCTTTGCGCGGCGAGCAGCAGATCCTCGTCGTCACGAAGCGACGCCAGGCGCAGGTCGCTCCGGCCGCGTTGGCGCGCGCCGAGCAGCGTGCCTTCGCCACGCAAGTCCAGATCGATTTCGGCGAGGGCGAAGCCATCGGTTGAATCGACGAGCGCCTGGAGGCGAACGGCCCCCTCGTCGTTGGGCGGAGTACCGAGCAGATAGCAGTAGCTCTGGACGCTGGCGCGTCCGACGCGGCCGCGCAACTGATGCAACTGGGCGAGGCCGAAGCGCCACGCGTCTTCGATCACGATCACGCTCGCCTCGGGCACGTCGACGCCGACCTCGATGACGACCGTCGCCACGAGAACGTTGAGTTCTCCCGCTCGGAACTGCGCCATCACTGCTTCCTTCTCCGGCCCCTTCATCTGCCCGTGCAGCAGCCCGACGCTGAGCCCACGTAGTTCTTCGAGCGCCAGTCGCGTTCGTTCCTCGACGGCGCTGGTTGCCTCGATGCGCTCCGAACCCTCCACCAGGGGACAGATAACGAAAGCCCGGCGACCGGCACTCACTTCTTCACGGACTCGTTGCCAGCAACGTTCAACGTCGCCGGCGTCTTTGGCCCACTCGGTACGGATGGGGATTCGTCCCCGGGGCATCTCATCGAGCACCGATCGGTCGAGGTCGCCAAAGACGACCATCGCGGCGGTGCGCGGAATCGGGGTCGCAGTCATGACCAGCAGATCGGGGTCGGCCTGTTCATCCGAGTGGTTTCGTCCCTTGTCACGGAGTGCGGCCCGTTGTTCGACACCGAAACGGTGCTGCTCGTCGATGACGATGGCGCCGAGCGCCTTGAAGCGCACGTCGTCGGTCAAGAGAGCGTGCGTGCCCACGACCACGTCGACCGAGCCGTTGCGCAGTCCATCGAGCACCGATTGGCGGTCCTTCGCCTTCACTCGCCCCGTGAGCAGTTGAATCGAAAGTCCCCGCTCCCCGCCGAGGACCGAGGGGTCGCTCTTCGTGAGTCCGGCCAGGTCCGCACGAAGCGAGGCGAGGTGCTGCTCGGCGAGAACTTCGGTCGGTGCCATCAGGGCGCCCTGGCGACCACCGTCGATCGCCGCCAGCAGCGTCGTCAGCGCGACCACCGTCTTTCCCGAACCGACGTCACCTTGCAACAAGCGATGCATTGGCAGGGGCGAGGCCATGTCGCGGGCGATCTCTACGAGCACGCGGTGCTGCGCGGACGTCAAAGCGAAATGGTGACCGGCGAGGAACCGGCGCACGAGCGATGACGACGGCGAGCTGAGAGCACCGGGCTCGACGTCCAGATCGTCAAGCGCGAGGGGATGGCGAATACCCGCGGAACTCTCCTCCAGGCGCCGTCGTCGAAGAGCGAGCAGCAGCTGCAGTCGCAGGAACTCGTCGAACACCAGTCGGCGTCGGGCCGGGGCGACGTCGTCCAGGTCGCTCGGCAGGTGGATCCCCCAGTAGGACTGGGTGCGGTCGACCAGCTGGAGCTCGTCGCGCACCGAGGGCGGCACCGGGTCGAGCAGCGGTCCGGCGCGTCGCAGCGATTCGTCGATGAATCCCCCGATCTCCCAACTCGTGAGACCGGCCTTTCCCGACGCCGGATAGATCGGCACGACCCGACCGATTCGAGTGACATCGCGCTCCTCTCCCGAGGCGCCAACGATGACGTCAACTACCGGGTTGGTCATTTGACGCTGGCCCTTGTACTCGGTGACCTTGGCGAAGAAGAGCGCCTGCACGCCCACGGGCAGTTGACGCTCGCGCCAGGCCTGATTGAAGAAGACCACCTTGATCGACCCGCCGTCGTCACGCACCGACACCTCAACCATCACCTTGCCCTGCTTCGTGCGACGAGACGAGACCTTTCCCACCTCGCCAAAGACGGCGGCTTCTTCACCCACCGTAAGGTCGGAGAGGTCGACGCGTTTGGTGCGGTCAATGTAGCGACGCGGATAGATCGTCAACAGATCAAAGACGTTTTCAATGCCGAGCGACGCCAGGGCCGCGGTGCGCTTTTCACCCACGTTGCGCAACTGGCTGACGGGAACGTCGCCTAACTGACGCAGTCGGCGAGGCGCCGATTCACTCACTCGATGCCGAAGAGGTAGGGGTAGAGGGGTTGACCGCCGTGGTGGACTTCCACACTGACGTCGGGGAACTCGTCGGCGACGAACTCCGTGATTCGACGGGTATTGGCGGGCGTCGACCCGTCGCCTTCAATGATCGTCAGAAGTTCGTGCCCGGGTCTCACCAGCTGGCTCAGCAACTGGTTGCTCGCCACGGCAATCGAGTCGGCAATCGAGCGGACGCCCTTGGATCCGAGGCCAATCCAGTCCCCGACGTGCACCTGACCCACATCAGTCGAGGTGTCGCGAACCGCCTGGGTCACTTCACCGGCGACCACGCTGCCCGCCGAGGCACCCATGGTCTTCATGTTCTGCGCGGCGGTGGCGTCGGGGTCGTAGGTCAGCAGCGCCGCGAAACCTTCCACGATGGAGTTGGTCGGCACGACCGTGACCGTCTGGTCAACGAGCGCGTCGACCTGTTCGGCGACCGGTCGAATATTCTTGTTATTCGGCAGTATCACGACTTGACTCGAACCCGTCGCCTTCACCGCCTCGACCAGATCGGCGGTTGAAGGGTTCATGGACTGGCCGCCCTTCACGAGCACTCGAACGCCGAGCGTGTGAAATATCCGCCCGACCCCTTCGCCAACCACCACCGCCACCACCGCCGTCGCGGGTGGGGGCTCGGACTCGAGATCGGTCTCGGGCAAGGCGTTCGCTTCTCTCACCCACCGCTCTTCAATCACCTGTTCGGTGAGGTCGGTGATGCGAATCTCTCGCGGACGTCCCGCGTCAAGGGCGGCTTCAATGGAAGCCCCTATCTCGTCGGTGTGAATGTGGCAGTTGTAGAGCCCCTCGCCACCCACGATGACAATCGAGTCGCCGAGGCCCGACCACACCTCTCGAAACGCGTGCATCTTGGAGTCGTCGGCGTCGAGGAGGTACATCACTTCGTAGCGCAGGTCGGCGAGGTCGCCCGTCCCGTGCGTGGGAGGTTGCTCTTGCACGTGCACCTCGATCGACTCGAGCGGCGGGGGCTCGGGCAGGGGGTCATCGGCAACGACGTGGCACAACGCGTCGAACCACAGCAGCAGGCCCGCGCCGCCCGAGTCGACGACCCCGGCCTGCTTCAGCACCGCCAACTGCTCGGGCGTGTACGCGAGCGCCGTCTTGGCTCGCTCGCGCGCCGCTCGCGCGAGCGAGATCAGCGAACTGGTGTCGCTGCGCGCGCCCTCGGCGCCCGCGCGAGCAATCGAGAGGATCGTCCCCTCGACGGGACGCAGCACGGCCTGGCGGGCGAGATTGTCCGCGTGCTCGAACGACTCGGCCAGGAGTTCGGGGTCGACCTCGCCCTCCCTCGGGAACTTCTCGACGAGCCCGCGCAGTAGCTGGGACAAGATGACGCCGGAGTTCCCTCGCGCGCCCATCAGGGATCCGTGCGAAATGGCCCGACTCACCGACTCCATGGTGGCGTCACTGTCGAGTCCCTCGAGCTCGGTGATCACCGATTGAATGGTGAGGGCCATATTCGTGCCGGTGTCCCCATCGGGCACGGGATAGACATTGAGACGGTTAATTACCTCTTTGTGCGAGCGCAGGAGCTCGCCAAACGTGCATATTGCGACCCGCAGTTGGCCGGCGGAGAGCGTCTTCGTAGAGGTCATTGATAGCGATGCTACAATGGTCGTTCGGTTTATACCGGCGCCCGCATCGAGCAGGGGTTGGGAAAAAGGAGAAAGTTCACCATGGCATCAGTCTGCGAAATCTGCGGCAAGAAGCCGTCATTCGGCATGAACGTCTCGCACTCCCACCGTCGCACCAAGCGCCGCTGGAACCCGAACATACAGCGCGTGCGCGCAATCGTGAGCGGCTCGCCCACCCGAGTGAACGTCTGCACCGGTTGCCTGCGCTCGGGCAAGGTCACCAAGCCTTCGCCTCGCAAAACCATCATCTAGGTTCCCCCGCTCCTTAGAACTGGTGCTGGAAACCCCGGCGTTCAAAGACTTCACCCCGGCACGTTCGCACCGTCGGGTCGGCGACGACACGTCCAATGGTCAGTGGCGCGCGAAGGCCACGATCGAGAAAGATCATTCGTAACCGGCTGGGGTCATTCGTGACAATGAGCAGTTCGTAGTCCTCCCCGCCGCTCAGCGCCTCTTCGGGTGTCGCTCCTTGAGCGACCGGTATCTCATCGAGTTCGAATCCCACCTTCGAGGCGTCGGCCAGTCGATGAAGATCGAGTCCGATGCCATCGCTCAGGTCCATCATGGCGCTCGCTCCCGCGCTTCGAGCGGCGATTCCTTCGCTGAGACGCGGCCAGGGGCGACGATGGGCGACGACCAGCTCGTCGTCGAGCGGCGCGCCGTTGCGTCGACGGCGCAGTCCCGCGGCCGAACGGCCGAGCGCACCGGTCACCAGAATCTCGTCACCGGGCCTGGCGCCACTTCGCAGCACCGCCCCACGGCCCGGACACTCGCCCAAGACCGTGACCGCCACCGAAACGTCGCGCGAGGTCGTGAGGTCACCCCCGACAATCGGACAGCCCGTCATCGCGGCGGCGTCGGCGATGCCGCGGTGCAGCTCCTCGAGGTCCGTTCCCGCCGGCGAACTGACGGCGACGACCGCGCCCCTCGGGCGCCCCCCCATCGCGGCGAGGTCGGACACCGCCGAGGCGACGGCCTTGAATCCCAAGTCCTCCAGTGGGAAAAGCTTCCCATCAAGGTGAACGCCCAGGACCGTGACATCGGTGCTGATCAGCGCCTCGCCCACGAAGGGGGCCAGCACCGCAGCGTCGTCGCCGATATGGCTTTCCCCCTTGGGAATGGGGTGGCGACCAACGATTGCAACGATACGCTCCAGTACCTCGTCCTCGCGCCGGGCGCGCGCGTCGGTGAAGGTCGATGGATCAATGGGTGCCGACATGACTCTATAGTTCTAAATCACCGTCGCAACGATGCGACGAGTGGACAATGGAGGGATCTGACGTGACGTACCCAACCCTAAACAAAGAACTGATTGACTGGGTTGAAGAGGTAGCGCAACTCACTACACCCGATCGTATCCAATGGTGCGATGGCTCTGGCGAAGAGTACGACGAACTCTGCCAGCTGCTGGTCGACCAGGGAACCTTCACCAAACTCTCTGACGCGAAACGTCCCAATAGTTACTACGCGAGTTCGGACCCGGGCGACGTCGCGCGCGTCGAGGACCGAACCTTCATCTGCTCCGAACGCGAGATCGACGCCGGACCCACCAACAACTGGTACGAGCCCTCCGAGATGCGCGAGAAGCTGAAGGGTCTCTTCAAGGGATCGATGAAGGGTCGCACCATGTACGTGGTCCCCTTCTCCATGGGACCGCTCGGTTCGAAGATCTCGCACATCGGCGTCGAGATCACTGACTCGCCCTACGTGGCGGTATCCATGCGCATCATGACGCGCATGGGCAAGGGTGCGCTCGATGTTCTCGGCGACCACGGAACGTTCGTACCGTGCCTGCACTCGGTCGGCATGCCCCTCGCAGCGGGACAGGTGGACGTCAAGTGGCCCTGCGACGCGGAGAACAAATACATTGTCCACTTCCCCGAGACCCGCGAGATCATTTCCTACGGATCGGGCTATGGCGGCAACGCGCTGCTCGGCAAGAAGTGTTTCGCCCTGCGCATTGCCTCGGTGCTCGCCCGAGATGCGGGCTGGCTCGCCGAGCACATGCTCATCTTGAAGCTCACGAACCCCGCCGGTGAAGCGCGTTTCGTCGCCGCGGCGTTCCCGAGTGCCTGTGGCAAGACCAACCTCGCGATGCTCGTTCCCACCCTTCCGGGCTGGAAGGTCGAAACCATCGGCGACGACATCTGCTGGATGAAGCCGGGGGCCGATGGGCGCCTGTACGCGATCAACCCCGAGGCGGGCTTCTTTGGCGTGGCTCCGGGCACCAACATGCTCACCAACCCCAACGCGATGTACTCCGTCGAGGCGAACACGATCTTCACCAATACCGCCCTCACCGCCGACGGTGACGTGTGGTGGGAGGGAATGGGCGAACCCCCAGCCGGCCTCACCGACTGGAAGGGTCAGCCCTGGTCCAAGGAGCTGGGTACGCCCGCCGCGCATCCGAACTCGCGTTTCACGGCCCCGGCGGGCCAGGACCCCTGCATCGCCCCCGAGTGGGAAGACCCTGCGGGCGTCCCCATCGACGCCATCCTCTTTGGCGGAAGGCGCGAGAGTGTGATTCCCCTCGTGTTCCAGTCGCGCAACTGGGAGCACGGCGTCTTCTTGGGCTCGATCATGGCTTCGGAGACAACCGCGGCGGCAACGGGCGCGGTCGGCCAACTGCGCCGCGACCCCTTCGCCATGCTCCCCTTCTGCGGGTACAACATGGCGGACTACTTCGCCCACTGGCTCAAGTTCTCGGAGCGGTTCGACGAGGACAAGCTGCCCAAGATCTTCTACGTCAACTGGTTCCGTAAGGGCGACGACGGTCGCTGGCTGTGGCCCGGATACGGCGAGAACAGCCGAGTCCTCGAATGGATATTCGACCGGGTCGCTGGTCGCGCCGAGGCGGTGGAGACGCCGATTGGCTTCGTGCCGACGGCCTCATCGATCAATGTCGAGGGGCTCAATGTCTCCCCGGCGGACATGGCCGAGTTGCTGACGGTGCACGACGACGAATGGCGCCTCGAGGTGCCGAGGATTCGAGAGCACTTCGCGCAGTTCAAGGACCATCTGCCCGCTCAGCTGACCACTGAAGTCAACGACCTCGAAGCTCGGCTCTCCTAAGCGGTAATGCCGCCGGGCCCGGGCCCGGCGGCATTATTCAGCGGTCTCGGCGTCGGCGACGATGAGACGTGGCCCCGACGGCCAGTCAAAGTAACGCCACGTCCAGTTGATCATCACGCGCAAGCGGTTTCGAAATCCGATCAAGTACCAAAGGTGCAAGCCGAGCCACGCTAACCAGCCCGGCGTTCCCTTCACCACGGTGCCGCCCGGAAGTTTGGCCACCGCGGCGTGACGGCCAATGGTTGCCATGATGCCCTTGTTGCGGTACTTGAAGGGCTTCGTGGGCTCGCCCTTTAGAACGTGCAGGATCTGCTCGGCGCAGTGGCGACCCGACTGCATGGCGACGGGTGCCAGCTGGGGGCAGAAGGTCGTGTCGTCCAACGGCACGGCCGCAGCGTCACCGACGGCCCACACGTTCTCGCTTTCGACCAATCGAAGATCGGTCATCACCCGCGCCCGTCCGCCCGGACCCGAGCTCGCCTGCAGATCGTGGGCGAGGGTGCCGCTCGCGGTGACGCCAGCGGCCCAGATGACGGCCGCGACCTTCAGCCGCTCGCCGTCGGCGAAACGGATGGCGCGCTCCTCGACCTCGACAACGGATCGACCGAATTCGATGTCGACGCCCATCTTCTCGAGTTCCTTGAATGCGTACTGACTGGCCTTCTCCGGAAACGGCGTCAGGAGCCGCGGCGCCATGTCAACGAGCATGACGCGAACTCGAGAGGGATCAATTCGAAGGCCGTCACGCTTGATGACCGTGCGAATAAGTTCCGACAGGGCACCCGAGGTTTCGACGCCGGTCGGTCCCCCGCCCACGATGACGAAGTTGAGTGAGACCGGCGCGGTATCGGCACCGGCGTCGGCCTCTTCCAATGAGGTCAAGAGGCGATTTCGCAGTTTGCGCGCATCGGCCAGCGAGTACAGCGGCATCGCGAACTGCGAGGCGCCGGGAATACCGAAAAATGCCGCGGTTGCGCCAGTGGCGACGACGAGATGGTCAAAGGCCACCTCGGTGCTGTCCTCGAGCACCACCACACTGCGAGCGTGGTTCACCTCGCGGACTTTGGCGTGGCGAAACCCGACATTCTTGGCTTTGCCGAAGATGGTGCGGATGGGATAGGCGACTTCGGCGGGCTCGAGCATGGCCGTTGCCACTTGGTAGAGCAGGGGCAGAAAGGTGTGGAAGTTGTGCTTGTCGATGATGGTGACGCGCACGCTCTTGTTCGCCAGCCCCCGGGCGGTCGCGATGCCGGCAAATCCCCCGCCAATGATGACCACGTGCGGTAGATGCGAAAAGTCCGGGAACGCTCGAGCGTCATGGGGAGTCATCGCCATATCTAATCAAAGCATAGTTCGCAATGATTCAATTCGATTCATTGATGGGCGAAACGCCGCCCCATTCCGTACACGAGACCCGACGTCAGCATGAGAATGGCGAGCAGCCCGTCGCCGGTGGAAAATCCCAGAGCAATGCCCACCGGGATCACTGCCCCAATGACCCACAGGAGTTGCTGGCGAACGGCGAAGCGGGCGAACGTCCGACCCTGCGCGCCGGGTGGAACAAGGCGCTGGGTAATGGCGTCGAAACTCGGCTGGGTCACCGCGGCGCAGGCGCCCAGCCACCCGGCGAGGATGACCTGGTCCACCAGGGACGGGTAGAAGGACGCGACTCCCGCGCCGAGTCCGGTCCCGAGCAGTGACAACGTCAGCAGCGTCGACTCGGGGACGGCGTTTCGAACCCTGGTCACAATCCCGAGCCCGATCAGTGCCCCGACAGCGCTGACGGCGAGCGCGAAGGCGAACCACGTGAGTCCGGCGTGCTCACGACGGAGCCCGAAGGCGAGCAGAAACGTCGCGAAGCCCACCGTGAAGCGCATCAGCGCCGACGCGGTGAGTCCCCACGAGACCTCGATGTCGCCAGTTGGATTGAGCGCGTGCATGTCGCGCTCGGTCTGCGAGAGCGACGTCACCTCCTCGCGCACGACCTTCGCCGGGCGCTGAAGACGAACACTCGCCACCGTCGCAGCGACGAAGACAATCGACGCCGCGATCAGCACGCTCGGCGCACCGATCCCCTTCAGCAGTCCCGCCCCGATCGATCCGGCGATCAGGCCAACCAGGGTGCCGAGCAGCGTGAGCTGTGCGTTGAAGCCCGCGAAACCCTTCTTCTCCTCGGCTTCGTGGGCCGGCCAACCCGCCTCGCCAACCTTGGCCGCGTGCTCTCGAAACTGGTCGGTCCGGGCCATCTCTGGAACCAGCGCGCCGCGCGTGACGACGTAGAGCTTGGAGGAGATGAGAACCAGAAACGCCAAGGGGAAAAGCCAGAGAGAGTTGAGATGCTGGCTCATGGACCAGCAGAGAACGACGCGAAATCCCGCCGACAACGCCACCAGGATCCTTCGCCCGTTGGCGGACTTGTCAATGAGTGGTCCGAGCAGCGGCGAGACCACCGCGAACGGGGCAATCGTGAGCAACAGGTACGCCAGCACCTTGCCTTTAGCTTCGGTCGGCGACACCGAGAAGAACAGCGATCCCGCGAGCGAGACCGTGACCAACGTGTCGCCAGCCATCATGAGCACGTGCACGAGAGCCAGCCGGCCAAAGGCGGTGGTCTGGTCAAAGAGGTCCTGCGCCGAGGCCCAAGCCAACGAGGCAAATCCACGACGACGCACGCTACAGAGCGTACGTGATGCACACGGATCCTGTCGGTCAGGCCTTCACGAGCGACGGGCATGACGTCACGCTGGACACGACGTCATGCCCTGCGCGAACACACCCGAAGCTGTCGTAGCCCTCAGTTCGAGAAGCAGCCCTGCTCGTAGATGTAGTGGGGCATGATCTTGGCTGAACAGACCTTGGCGCGCAGCGCCGATCGCCATTGCTGCAGGGCCCGGTCGTAGTGCAAAACTTCAGTCACGCCAACTGCCGTCGGGCCGCTCCCTATCGTCGCCCAGAGGTACGCCCAGCCGTCCTCGCAGGCGTAGCTCGCGACGGCGGTCACGCGCTCGGCTCCCGTGAACGCCGCACTGAGCGCCGTCGCCGTGCACGGAGTCTCCACGGGCGCGGTGGTGTAATTTGGGCGCGGCCGCGCAACGGCGACGACCAGGGCCGCGACGACCAGCAACGAAAGAGACCAGCGAAAGACCTTCATGAACGCAGTTCAGCACACCGCGCGCTCGACGCCAATATTATTGCTGAATCAGCAGACCCGCTAGGAATACCGCCATCAGTGGCTGCCACTCCGCGGGTTCAATCTGGGTCGGTGAGACGTCGTCGAGCACCCGGCCCACGAGGAGGGCCTGAAGGGCGATCGCGATCGCGCGCGTTGAAACGTCACGGCGCACCCAGCCCCGGTCCTGGCCATTTTGCACGATCTGCATCAACTGCTGAGTCAACGTTTCCTCCGTCGTGCCAATGAGCTCTTTCAGTTCAGGTCGGGTCAAGGCGGCGGCCACAATTCGCACTCGGATGGAACGTCGTCGTACGCGGTCGGCTCCAAAGGAGAATGTGCCGAGCATGCCCGACAGGTTGGCCACGTACTCGTCGAAGCTCTTCGAAACTTCGCTGACCTGCTGGAGCAGCCTTATGTCTTCCAGGGCAAGCTTCGAGAACAGCATGTTGAAGGCCGCATCGATGACCCCTTCACGCGAGCCGAAGTGGTGGTAGACCGAGCCGTAGTTGACGCCGGTTGCTTCACATATATCTGGTATACGAATGAGTGTCTCGTCACCAGTCAAAAGCCGGACGCCAACCTCTTCCAGTACGGCCAGCATCACTGGCGCGGATCGATTTTGTTTGGCCATTTAGATATTTTAACGACTTTTGAGAAAAACTGTCACCGAACGGGTCGCCTGGAAGCCAATTCCCACCCAAATACAAGCACGCTGACCAAGAATTCCCGCTGGCCATTAGGGTCACTGTGAGTTTTAGCCCCACAACGTCCGAAGGAGTCTGCCGTGTCCGAGCAGCAACGCCTCGAACCAGCCCTCATCAAGGTGGGCGTTGTCGTGGTCTTGGGCACGATCATGTCGATCCTGGACACCACCATCGTGGCGGTTGCCCTGCACACCTTAAGCGGCGACTTTAGAGTCAATTTCTCGACGATCCAGTGGGTAACGACGGGCTACCTGCTCTCGCTCGCCGTGGTGATCCCGGTGTCGGGCTGGGCCATTCACCGCATCGGGGCAAAACCCGTCTACATGGTGTCGCTCGCCCTCTTCGTCCTTGGATCGATCCTTTGCGGCTTCGCGTGGTCCGCGACGAGTCTGATCTTCTTCCGGGTCCTGCAGGGCTTGGGGGGAGGCATGATTATGCCGGTCGGCCAGTCGATCATGGCTCGAGCCGCCGGGCCCCATCGCATGGGACGGGTGATGGGGATCATTGGCGTTCCCCAACTGCTCGGGCCGATCCTCGGTCCGGTCATCGGCGGGCTCATCGTGTCCAACACGTCGTGGCGCTGGATCTTCTTTGTCAACGTGCCCATCGGGATACTCGCGCTCTGGCTCGCCAAAGACTTTCTTCCCAAGTCCGAGCGGGACAACCAACACCGGTTCGACCTGCTCGGGTTCCTGCTGCTTTCCCCCGGTCTTGTGCTCGTGGTCTTCGGGCTCTCCCAGGTCGCGAACGAGGGCGGATTTCGTGGAGCGTCGGTGTGGGACACCCTAATCGGCGGACTGGTGCTGGTCGCGCTCTTCGTGCTGCGTTCCACCAAAGCTCTCGAACCGCTCATCGACATGCGCCTCTTCAAGGATCGGACGTTCTCCGTGGCGTCCATTGGCATCTTTCTCACTGGCGCCACGCTCTACGGCACCATGTTCCTGCTGCCGCTCTACTACCAGGTGGACCGTGGCGACGCGGCGTGGAAGGCCGGGCTCATGATGGCGCCCCAGGGCATTGGCGCCGCGATCGTGATGCGTTACGCCGGATCCCTGTCCGACCGGAAGGGACCGCGCTACGTGGCGGCGTTCGGAATGGCCCTGCTGGCGCTCGGAACGTTCTTCTACACGGGCGTCAGCGCCACGTCCAGCTACTACTTCCTCGGCCTCGCGCTCTTCGTTCGAGGCATCGGGCTCGGCTTCGGCATGATGCCAGTCTTCGCGGCGTCCTATCGAAATCTGACCCACCAGAATGTTCCGAAGGCCACCTCGGCCACGAACATAATTCGCCAAATTGGTGGATCACTCGGCGTCGCGGTATTCGCCGTGGTACTGCAGACCCAGATTGCCCAGCGGTTCCCCATGACGGGCGCGCAGTTGCAAGCCGGCCTCATTACGCCCACCGCGAATGACCTGCAGAAGATCGCGACCGCCTTTGGTCATTCGTTCTGGTGGTCCTTCGGAACGTGCGCCCTCGGCATCGTGCCCGCGCTGTTCCTACCCAGGACCGGCATCGCGAAACGTGAAGGCGAGTCCGTCGCCGTGCAGGCCGCCGACTAAACTTCTCGGGTCCCGAAAGGTTTCTCTTGTCCAAACCAGTACTTCAAATCATCATCGGCAGCACACGTCCCGGTCGCGTGGGACCCTCCATCGCCCAATGGTTTTACGACATCGCCCGCCTGAACGAAGACCTTCAAGTAGAACTCGTCGACCTCGCCACCTTCGACCTGCCGATATTCAACGAGCCGAAGCACCCGATAATGGGCCAGTACGAGTTCGAGCACACGAAGCAGTGGGCGACGAGCGTGTCGCGGGCGGACGCCATTGTCTTTGTAATCCCCGAGTACAACCACAGCTTCAACGCCGCGACGAAAAACGCCATTGAGTACCTGCACAACGAATGGCGCTACAAGCCAGTGGGCTTCGTGAGTTACGGAGGCGCGGCCATGGGCACGCGCGCCGTGCAGGCGCTCAAACCAATCTTCGCCGCGCTCAAAATGATCTACGCCGGTGAGGTCACCATTCCCCTCACCTTCGTTCCCGTCGTTGACGGAAAGTTCTCGGGCAACGAGGTGCTGACCTTGGCTGGCGAGACCCTGCTGAAGGAGTTGGCCAAACTCACCCCGGTCTACCAAGCGCTTCGCCAGCCGAGCTGAAGGACACTTCGAAAACTGGATCTCTCGCGCGGGACCTTCTTTTGCGAGTGAGATCTGCAGCCCTCGGCTGTCCCTAAGATGAAAAACGTGACGCAGCCATCGCAGATTCCCGACGCTCCGGTCATCATCACAGACAACCTCACCAAGGTGTACAGCGGTGCGGACTTTCGTGCCGTTGACGAACTGAACCTCTCGGTCCTGCCCGGTGAGATTTTTGGACTGCTGGGCCCCAACGGCGCGGGAAAGACAACGGTGGCCGGGATGCTCACGACCCGAGTGATCCCGACGTCCGGGTCGGCAGTGGTCGCCGGCGTTGACGTCGTCAAGCATCCCGCCGTCGCCAAGCAGTTCCTTGGTGTCGTGTCGCAGTCCAATACCCTCGACCGACAACTCACCGTCTGGGAGAACCTCTATTTCCACGGCCGCCTCTTTGGCATCAGCGCTGCGGAGTCACGCGAGACGTCCGACCGCCTGCTCGAGCAGTTCCAGCTGGCCAAGTGGGCCAAGGCCTCGGTGTACGCGCTGAGTGGTGGCATGGCCCAGCGCCTGATGGTGGCGCGTTCGATCTTCCATCGTCCCGCCGTGCTCTTTATGGACGAGCCAACCGCGGGACTCGACCCCCAGAGCCGACTCGCCCTTTGGGACATTCTCGAGCAGCTGAACACCGACGGCCAGACGATTCTGCTCACGACGCACTACATGGAAGAGGCTGATCAACTCTGCGATCGTGTCGCCATCATGGACCACGGCAAGATCCTCGCCCTCGACACGCCGGAGAAGCTGAAGCAGTCGGTGGGCATCGACACGATCGTCACCGTCAAGGCCTCGGGCGACCAGGACCAACTCGCGCGCGCGCTCGAGCAGGGCGTCGGCGGCGTGACCAAGACCCGCCAGACCGAGAACGGCCTAGAGCTGCACGTCGCGAGTGGCGACCGCCTGCTCGCGCGCGTCATCGCCACCGCCGAAGCCGGCGGCTTCGAGATCGCGGATATCTCGGTCGCCGAGCCCAGCCTCGAGACCGTCTTCATCAACCTCACCGGCAAGGAGTTGCGAGACTAATGGCCACCACCCCGATCACCCAGCACCGCGAGCACATCGTCGTGGGACCGCGTCGCTCGGCGTTCACGGCGAGCCGCGCAGCGCTCGGGGCGCTCCTACTGCGCGACGTCACCGTGCTGCGCAAGGGCGTAGTGATCTTCGTCCTGCGCACGATCGTCCAGCCCTTCCTGCTCTGCTTCGTCTTTCTCTTCGTCTTCCCCAAGATCGGCCAGTCGATCGGCGGTGGCACGCGAGGCTCCGCCTCGTTCGCCACCGTGCTGGTGGCGGGGGTCGTCGGTATCTCAATCATGTTCCAGGGCGTGCAGTCGGTGGCCCTGCAGATGTCCACGGAGTTCGGCTACACGCGCGAGATCGAGGACCGCGTGCAGGCGCCCTGTCCAATCTGGCTCGTCGCGTTCGAGAAGGTCCTCTCGGGGGCCATCCAGGGACTCATCTCCGCCGCGATCGTGCTGCCCATCGCGTCGGTCGTGCACGCGAGCGGCGTGGAGGCCGACATCAACCTGCACTGGCTCATCCTGCTCACCCTGGTGCCGCTCGCGTGCATCGCAATGGGCGCACTTGGCCTGGTGCTGGGCACCAGCTTCGAGCCCCAGAACATAGGGATGATGTTCGGTTTCGTGATCCTGCCCATCACCTTCCTCGGCGGCACCTACTACGAGTGGACGCGCCTCGCGCCGGTGAAGATCGGCGCGTGGCACTGGCTGCAGACGATCGTGCTCATCAATCCGCTGATCTACGTCAACGAGGGCATGCGCGCGGCCTTCACCAACTCGCCCCACATGCACCTCTACATCGTCTACCCGGTGCTGATCGGCTTCTGCGTCGGCTTCCTCTGGCTCGGGTTGCACAACTTCCGTCGTCGCGTGCTCTCCTAGTTTCGAAGCACTCTCCGACCGGATTGGCGATGCGTCACCTGTAGTCAGGGAGACGGTGTCTAACATCTCTTCACGTGGACCCGTATCCTTCGCTTGATCGACGAGGGTTCCTGCGCACGACCGTTCACATCGGCGCGCTGGCGGGAGCGGTCGCGGGCTCGATGCTCTTGGGAGGTTGCAACAGTCGCCCGTCACCTGCGACGTCCACGACCACCACGACGCTCGGACCACCAGACGCCGCGGATTGGAAGGCGCTGGGCGCATCGCTGACCGGAACCCTGGTGTTGCCCACCGACCCGTCCTACCAACTCGATCGGCTCCTCTACAACTCCAAGTTCACGCAACTCCACCCGCGCGCGATCGCCTACTGCTCGACGCCGGACGACGTCGCTCGCTGCATTGACTTTGCCACCTCGCGCGCGGTGGCCCTCGCCCCGCGATCCGGTGGTCATAGTTACGGGGGCTATTCGAGCAGTCCCGGACTCGTGATCGACGTAAGCCAGCTTTCAGCGGTGTCGGTCGACACCGGGGCCAACACGGCGGTCGTCGGCGCGGGGGCGAGATTGATCGACGTCTACGACGCGGTTGGCCGCCACGACCGTTTACTTCCCGGAGGCTCGTGCCCGACCGTGGGCATCGCGGGACTGGCCCTCGGTGGCGGCCTTGGCGTCTTTGGCCGCAAGTACGGCCTCACGTCGGACAACATACGCTCGGTGCGTCTCGTCACGTCCGACGCCCGCTTCGTCACCGCCGATGCCGCCACGAACCCGGACCTCTTGTGGGCGTGCCAGGGCGGGGGCGGGGGCAATTTCGGCGTGGCGACTTCGTTCGAGTTCAACGTCCACGCAATGCCCCAGGTGACCCTCTTTACGCTCCAGTACCCGTGGGCCGCGGCGCCCACGATGCTCGAGGCGTGGCAGCACTGGCTCGGCACCGCGCCCGACGAGATCTGGTCGAACTGCCTTCTGCTCTCGCAGGGGACGTCGGGCTACCTCGCCCAGGTAGGTGGCGTATTCTGCGGCTCGCCCGCCGAATTCGCCAGTCAGCTCGCGGCGCTGACGTCGGCGATCGCGACCGCCCCGCTCAACAGTTTCGTTGGTTCCAACGACTACATCTCGGCCATGGAAATCGAGGCCGGGTGCTCCGGGCTCTCGATCGCCTCGTGTCACCTCGCACCCGAGGGACAACTGAGCCGTTCCGCGTACTCGGCCAAGTCGAGCTACGTCAACGCGCCAATGACGCCGTCGCAGATCGCCCTCATCGTTGAGGCGGTCGTAGACCTGCAGGACGAGGCGCCCACCGTCGGCGGAGGACTCGCCTTCGACTCGTACGGCGGGATAATCAACCGGGTGGCGAGTGACGCCACGGCGTTCGTCCACCGCGACAAGTTGGCGTGCATTCAAGCCACGTACTCGTGGTCCGCGTACACCCCCAGCTCCGAAATCGCGGCGGGTGAGAGGTGGCTCACGTGGCTGGGAACTAATGTCTTCGATCCCCAAACCGGCGCGTACCAGAACTACATCGACCCCACGCTGGACAACTGGCAGTCCGCCTACTACGGCGCCAATTTCAAGAAACTCGTGAAGGTGAAACGCCGCTACGACGCCGACGACATCTTCTCCTTCGCCCAATCAATTCCTACAATCGCGTGACGAACCCGCGCAGACGAGGGAACTGCAGTTACTTTCAAGTAGAGGCGGTGAGTCCGCCGGGGGCTTGAGCGAAGGCGGACCAGTCGTGGGATTTGAAGGCACCACCGAGGAAGAACGACACGCCCAAGCCCATCTTCAAGGTCAGAGGCGAATCATTCGCAAGATGCTGAAACGGCGCCTCGGCGCGATTACGGCGCTCGTCGTGGTCGGTGGCTCGTTCTTCACCATGCTGGGAACGGCTGGCGCGTTCGAGACCAGCACGAACTCCGCGGGCCGTTCCCTATCGGCCGTACCGTTCATTGTTTCGAGCCTGGTGTTTGGTGCGGTCCTTTGCGTCGTGGCACTACTGCATTACCAGTGGCGTATGACGCGTCTCCAGGCCAACGGCACCATGAAGAGCTCCCACCGGTTGCCGCGACTACGAAAAGCTGGCGACGTGGTTGAAGGGGACGTCCGGAGCTTCTTTGCCGAAGGTCAGCTACAAGCTCGCAGTTCGCGGCCGCGTGCCGGAGAGCGGGCCAATGACGACACCGTTCGCACTGACGACGGCCCGATGTCCGACGTCGACGTCCTGGGACAGAAGGGTGAGGCGAGTCCCGACGGGGTGAATCGCACCATGGATCCGCGCCGCGGACCGATCGAGTGAGTTCGAGCGGCACGACGTCGCCACCTTCGCAAACTCGTTAACGTTTTCGCTCACCCGCTCCAGCGGCCATTTCAGTTGGTCCGGCTCGAGTTTCGCCAGCGCCCGAGCCCCGCGAACAAGAGCCTCCATCCGAGCATGAACGCTCCGAGAAAGACCAGCGCGACCACGACGAAGGCCACCGCAATCCCCTGGCCGGCTACCACACGCAGTGCCATCCCCACCGAGACGGTGGCGAGGCACACCGTCACGCCCGCCGCGAACGACGTCGCGGATCGACCCCTCACCACAAGTATCAACCAACCAATCGCCATGCCCACCGCGAACGGCCACGTCGTTGAGATCATGCCGGACAGCTTGACCCCGTGGTCGTGAACCGACCGTCCAATGGCCACGAAGATCAAGATCATGATCAAATCAGCCACCGCACTCGCCGTTCGCCGTCGGGTGGATCGTAACGACCGGGGATCGCTCACGTCTGGCGCATCGAAGCGTCGAGTACCACAGCCTCACCCGGGTCGAGCACGTTCGAGTCAACCCTCGAGGAGCTACGAAGCAACGTGTCGCCACCCCACGAGGAGACGTCGCACTCGGCGTTCGAGAAATTGACCATCACCCGGATTCGCTCACCTTGCAGAACTCGGTCAAAGATCAGAACGTCCCCGTCGAGCTGGAGCCCCTCCAGGGCTCCAGCTCGAAGCGCCCGGTGCCTTCGGCGAAGTTCCAGCACTCGACGAGTGAAGCTCAGCATCGATCCACTCATCCCCCGCTGCGCCTCGACCGAGGACTCGGTTGCGCCAGTGGCGAAGGGCAGCCAGGGCTCACTCGACCAGCCGTGACCTGGCTCTCTCGTCCACGGGATGGGCGACCGGCAGCCATCGCGGCCGCCCGGGTCCACAACTCGATCGGGCGTCATCGCGGCGTCCTCGAGCCCCAGTTCTTCACCCGCGTAAAGGAACGGGGTACCGCGCAAGCTCAACAGCAGAACCATCGCCGCACGCACCCGACGCTGGTCGCCGCCGTGGCGCGTGGCGACGCGGGCGTTGTCATGATTACTCATCACCCAGGTGGGCCAGGCGTTCACAGCGGACAGGACCCCCTCGGACCTCTCAATGAGGTCAAGCCACGCGTCTGCGAGCCACGGCGTGATGAGTGCCGCGAAGTTGAACGAGAGATGAAGCTCGTCATCGTGGCCGTAGTACGTTGCCACCCTTTCTGGGTCGAAGAGACAGACCTCGCCGACCGACACTCGATCCCCCTCGTACCGGTCGAGGACGCCTCGGATCTCTCGCAGGTAGTCGTGGGTCGCCGCGGCGTCGTTGAGCGGGGTGTGGCTGAGGGCTCGCAACTCTTCGGGATCGTTCGCGCTGACGTCCTTTCCGAGCAGATTCACCACGTCGATTCGAAAGCCGTCCACGCCACGATCGAGCCAGAAACGCAACGTCTGGTACATGGCCTCTCGGACATCGACGTTGGCCCAGTTGAGGTCGGGCTGGCCCGGCAAGAAACAGTGCAGGTAGTACTGCCGGGTGGTCTCGTCCCACGTCCACGTCGGCTCGTCGCTCCACGCGCCGACCCAGTTATTGGGCGGTGAACCGCCGGGTCCGGCGTCACGCCATATATACCAATCCCGCTTCGCGCTGTCGAGGGACGACCTCGACGCCACGAACCAGGGGTGGTCACTCGACGTGTGATTGGGAACCCAGTCGAGCACGACGCGAATGCCGAGTTCGTGAGCCTCCCTCACGAGGGCGTCGAAGTCCTCAAGAGTCCCGAAGATCGGATCGACACTGACGTAGTCGGCAACGTCGTAGCCGAAGTCACGCATGGGCGAGAGGAAGATCGGCGAGAGCCACAGTGCGTCGACGCCGAGCCACGCGAGGTACGCGAGTTGCCGGCGTACGCCGCCCAGATCGCCAACACCGTCGTCGTTCGAGTCGCAAAATGACCGGGGGTAGATTTGATAGACAACTGCATCGCGCCACCACGTCATCATCGAAGACTAACCGTGACAACTGGCGGATTGCGCAAGACGTCACGAAGGAGCCCGGCGTCCGGTGCAGTCTGCGTTCGCTGAATTTGGTGCAGAATCTTCGAACCTGGACGTACCCGTGATCTCGGGGCGGTTCGCGGAACAAGACCTCGTGGGACTTGTCCTGCTGGCGACGCCCGCCGTTCAATCAACGTGCAACGAAGATCAAGAAACGCGAACCAGTCCACCGGTTCACACGCCCCAACGTCATCACAGCCTCCGTGTCGGTAAGCCGGTGCAACGAAAGTCGCACGCTCGGAACTCGATCGAGTTTGAATTTGATCACCCCGGGAGCGCGTTCGAAACCCGCACCATCCCTTCGGCGGCGACGGTCCTGTCTACGACGATGACCTCGGGCGCCGGTTGCGCGATGATGCAACATCGGATCTTCGATTCACCAACGTGCGAGGTGCCGCTGGCAGTGACTGGTTGGCCCCGACATCTTCTGGGTCACGAGTTCGTTCGAATCTATGTTTTTTGTCCAACCCCCTTCAACCGTCACCGCGTAACATGTAGTACGTGTTTCTGCGTCCCCTCGGCACTTCATTCGAAGCCTGGCGTTGACAAAATCATGGATTCGACTCGATTCGAGAGGGAGGGTTGCCTATGGACAAGATTCACTCGACTAGCGACCACGTGAGCGAACTGCAACGACTCCTCACCTCGGAAAAAGTTCTTGACTCGATGGCAGCTGGCATTGTGTTGCAAGGAGTCGATGGAACAATCCTTGACTGCAATCATGCCGCGACGCAGTTACTCGGAATCAGCCGCGAAGAACTTATGGGGGTTACATCGACTGACACGCGATGGGAGGCAGTTCGTGAAGACGGAACACCCGTCCCCTTGGACGAACGTCCAAGCCTCAGGGCGATGAAATCGGGCAAACCCAGTACCGGCGTGGTTGAAGGCATCGACATTCCCGGTCGAGCGAGACGATGGGTGTCGGTCAACTCCTGTCCGGTGACGCTCGACAAGGGCATCGAGGCCGTGGTCTCGTCGTTCATTGATATCTCCAGTCGAGTGCAACGAGAAAGGCTCTTGAAACTTCTCACTGAGGTGAACCGGGACGTGTTGCTCGCGACGACCGAAGCGCAATCTCTCCAGGAGTTGTGCGACGCTCTCGTTGAAAAGGGCGGCTACGCACTCGCGTGGATCGCCGTGCTCTCCAGCCCCGACGACGGGGGCATCGAGATCGCGTACGCCGCCGGTGAAACCGGTTATCTGCGCGAGGGAATGATTTCGTGGTGGGGAACAAACGAGAGCGGACGAGGTCCCACCGGCACCGCACTGCGAACCGGGGCCACCCAGGTGGTCGAAGATCTGACCGATAACGACCAGTTCGCACCATGGCGCGAGCGAGCAGCCCAATTCGCACTCGGTTCGTCGATCGCGATCGCCTTCACCCCAGGCGGGCGACGAGCGGCCCTCAACATCTACGACCGACACATTTCTCAGTTTGACGGCATTACAACTCGCGGACTCGAGGTTATCGCCAGAGAGGTCGAATTGAGCATTGCGCACGTGCGTTCCGTCGAAAAAACTGAAGCGGCGCTGCGAGAGACGAAGGCCGCGTTCGCCACCCTGGCCGAGCGCGAGAAGGCGCTCTCGGACTCCGACCAGCGATTTCGTATCGCGTTCGAAAACAACATGTCACCGATGGTCTTATCCGATCTCGACGACCGCATGACCGCCGCGAACGACGCGTTTTGCCAGATGGTTGGTTTTCCCCGAGAAGAGCTCCTTGGTTTCGACTCGAAATTATTCACGTATCCCGACGACGTTGGCATCACCGAAGAGACCCTGCAGCGGATGAGTACCGGTGGAGCTGACCAGCTTCGCTACTCCAAGCACTACCTGCGCAAGGACGGTCGAGTCATCATTAGCGAGATCTCGCGGTCGCCCGCTCGTGACGTCGACGGGAATATCCTCTACTACGTGTTTTCGGAACGTGACGTCACCGAAGAGCGCGCCCTCACCTCCCAGCTCTCCCACCAGGCGTTGCACGACCCACTGACGGGTCTCGCCAATCGGGCGCTGTTCAACGACCGGCTCTCCCAGTCCTATCTTCGCGTTGCTCGAAACGGGGGGCTCGGCGCCGTGCTGATCCTCGACCTCGACGATTTCAAGGGCGTCAACGATACCCACGGCCACGTCGTAGGCGACCAACTGCTCGTAGCCATTGCGCATCGGTTCGAACACGTCGCGCGTTCATCGGACACCCTCTGCCGCTTCGGCGGCGACGAGTTCCTCTACCTCGCCGAAGGGCTCTCGTCGCCGGCCGAGGCTGAGATGGTCGCCGCCCGACTGCTCGAAGCGCTCGTCGAGCCGTTCAAGATCAACGGCTCATTGTTGGAGCAGCACGCGAGCATCGGCATTGTGGTGTGGAGCGGCGCGGATACCGAAAGCGATGAGTTCGTCCAGAACGCCGACGTGGCCCTCTACCAGGCCAAGCGACAGGGCAAGGGAAAGTACATCGTGTTCACCCCCTCCATGCGCGAACAAGTGGCCGGCCGCTTCGAGCTCGTCCAGGAACTCCGTCACGCGCTCACGGCCGGCACACTGTCGATGCACTATCAGCCGATTGTCAATCTCGCCACGACCGAAGTCGTTGGCTTCGAGGCTCTCATGCGTTGGAAGCACGCCGAACGCGGATGGGTACCTCCCGACGTCTTCATTCCGCTGGCGGAACAGAGCGACCTCATTTTAGAACTCGGAGCCTTCGCGTTGAACGAGGCCGTCACGGCGGCGAGTTCCTGGATCCAGACTGGCGCTCAGAACATCCGGCCCTATGTTTCAGTCAACCTCTCAGCGCACCAGTTCCAGGACCCGGGACTCGCGTCGAAGATTGAAGGAGCGCTCACGATGAGCGGTCTGCCACCACGTTGCCTCGTCATCGAGATCACCGAGAGTGTGACGCTGCTCGACGTCGCCGAGACCTCGAGCGTGGTGGAACGACTCAACCGCCTCGGTGTGGACTTTGCCCTGGACGACTTCGGCACCGGTTACTCCTCGCTCTCCTACCTCGCCGCACTCAGTCCAAGGATCATCAAGGTCGATCAATCGTTCGTGAACCCCTCTCTCGAGAGCGAGCGAAACGACACCCTTCTCGAGGCGATCATCTCACTGGGCAACAAGCTCGACGGAACGATGCTCGCCGAAGGCATCGAGACGGTGGAACAACTCGGACGACTTCGACAACTCGACTGCGAACTCGGACAAGGTTTTCTCTTCTCACCCGCTGTTCCGGTCGGCGAAGTGCCCGAGATCCTGAGGAACGGGCCGAGTCAGTGGGGCTTCATGCGGAGGGGGCACGTCGACTGACCCGCGGGGACTCGGGGCCATCAGGTCGTGGCAGGGCTGGAAAATCCCCGAGGACCAGTCTCATTGGACCCGTCCCTTGGTCGTCGAACGATAGGTCGATTGACTAACCCTGAACGACTGCCAGATAGGCGACCACACGATCCGCCGAAGGGGCCAGCAGGAGCCCGTCGCCAACGCTCGGCGTTGGAAAATGGTTGGCCTGCTCGCCGACCGAAGCCTGTTGACGCACCTCTCCGGTGTCGGGATCGAGTCCGTACAACTCTCCGTTCTGCCCGATTGTCCACACCAAGCCGGCCGCGACAATCGGGGGTCCGCCGCCCACCTTCGCGCTCCACAGCAAACGGAGCGATGGAGTGGACGATCCCACGCGAACAGCAACGGTGCCGCTCAGACAGGGAAGGTACACCGTGTCACCCACCACCGCACTCCCGCCATCGATGTCGTCGCTGCACGCGGATCCGAGACTCGACTCCTGGTGGCCAACGCCGCCCAAATTGTTGCCGTTAAGCAGATACACGATGCGCGATTTACCAGCCAGCACCACCTGCCCGTTGGAAAGCAGGACCGGCGCCGTTGACATGTCGAGGTCGCTCGCATTGTTTTGGGCCCACGTGGCCGGAGCGAAGAACTGGCTCAACCTCAGCGCGGGCGAGAGCTCGAGCACCGAGTCGCTGTCATCGAACGGACTACCGGCTGAATGGACCGAGCCGTTTCCGACGCTGACCCAGATATTGCCACTGCGGTCGACGACGGGAGCGGCTCCGCCCATCCAGATAGCGCCCTGGCTGTCACCGGAGCGGGCATCAACGGTGAAGAACGACGGAGCCGATCCGGTTTCCCTCACCGCGATCACCCGACCCCGGTACGCCGCGCAGTCGCCGTAGTTGCCCCCCATTGCAAACACCACCCGACCCGCGTCCAACGTGAGGCCCGTGCGTTGCAAGAGTGCGGCCGGATTCGCTCCGGGCGGGTCGACGTTTCTCCTCAGTTCAATCGCTCCCGAGGACGTACTGAGGCCCACCAATACGTGTTGCGGACCTCCCTTCACCCATTCGTCAGCGACGACAAAGATTTCATGCCTCAAAGGATCTATGACGGGAGTGCCGGTGATTCCTACGTTCGGTGCGATGTCACCGCAGGGAAGCCGTGACGACGGTACGGGACTGGCCAGGCGCCTGGACCAGATCACCGCGCCGTTGGTGGAAGAGAGCGCGTAGACCGTGTCGTTCTCACTCGCCACGTAGATCTCATTCGAAAAAACCAGCGGTTCACCGTAAAGCTGCCCCGCGAGAACTGGTGACGTCCAGGCCCTCTTCGAGGTCGTAACGGCCCTCAACCCTCCGATAAGTCCAGACCCGGTGGCGTCGCCGTGGTACACGGTCCAAGAACTCGTCTCACTGAGTCTGGCCGAGTTGCCGACCGCACCAGCAGATCTGAAGCCTCCGATGAGAGTGAGCGCTGATGCGAGGGTAATGGCGGCGATCACGAATGTCAGTGAAAGCCGTGCCCGCACACAATGAGCCTTCATGCCGTATCGAAGCCATGACGTAAAGCACCCATATTTCCCTGAGGTTAGTCCCGATCCTCCGGTGGTTCGGTGGAGCACTCAACCCGGCGGCGCGACGACTGAGTTCAACGTCGCCGTCGTCGGATTGAGCGGACGGATGAATGACGAGGCTCTTGACCACTCACGTTCGTGGCAGGCCTTTCGTTACTGCTCAACCGCCCAGCCGCACCCTCAGGACTTGGAAGTAACTGTTGAGTTGAGCCAATGTTGCAGGTACCTCATTGTTGACCACATTCGCTGGCGAGGGAACCGAGTCAGGATTTTCCACAGCGAGCATCTCACGCCCCAAATCTCGCAGCGCCGACTCGTAGCGCCGCGCCTGACTCAGAGCGTCTGTTGGCACAAACAGGTTGCCATCCAACAACGAAGATTGCTCACTCAGCACCAGGTACGCCCGCGCTGCAGCGTGCGAGATGCAGCCATGAGATGCTGACGTCGGACAGGAATTCGCCGTCACTTCAAACTGACGTATCGCAGTGATCGCGGTGCCGTGAGAAGCCACGAACAACGAGCGAGAAACGGCCTCCTTGAACTTCGAGAGAGTGGAGTTATCAATGGAGAACGTCAAAACGTACATGCCAACACTGATCACCAAAATCAGTATCAACACCACCTTGGCCGCTTTCGCCACGATCCATCGTGTCGGCAACGCTGCGGTGGTGACCGGCACCACCGAGGAGGAGCCCCGGAGATCCACGAAGCTGTCCGGTTGAGGGGCCTGCGGGGCAAACGTTGGGGGTCCCAACGAGGAGTTCGTCGCCACTATCGATGTCGACACTCCCTCGTCACCAAAGAATCCTCGAAAAGGCTGGGTTGGCGTGAGCAGACACGAGTACGCCTGAAGGCGTATCTGATAGCGCAGGACGAGCGCGACGGCCTGGTGCAGTGCCTTCGGTTCTCGGCCCGCAATACTTCCCCAGATCCACATCACGACTAACAATGGATACAACCCGAAGGCGAGAAGACTGCCGACAATCGTCGCGGGATAGCCCAGGACAAAGCGAAAGAAGACCGACCAGCGTCGCAAGGCAACGTGATCGATTTCTAGGTTCAGTTGTTCACCTGGCTTCGCATCGAACGCGAAACCCGGCCAACGACGGGTGAGAAGGAATACGTAGGCCTGCACGTTGCCGTAGAGCCGCAGTGCGTTGGTCAGGAAGCGCTGGAGACTGTCGGGGACGCTTCCATTGACCAATGCGCAAAACCATGCGGCGATGACGACGAAGAACGTGGCAAACCCGATACCGACGACAACCACGAAGAGTGGTAGCGACAAGACCAGACGAAAGAGAATCGACCAGCGCGACTGATGCGGCGGATCCAGCGAGATGCCAACCAGTACTCGAGCTTCGTCGTGGGGACCGATCGACGGCATCGGTGGCATTCGTGAAGCGTCGAACTGGTCAGGTCTTCGAGCGCCACACACTGCGCAGAATTGCTGGTTCTCCTTTTCCAGGGTCCCGCAGTTTGTGCAGTACGGCACGTCTGCTCCTTAAGTGGCTTAACTGCGCATACTGACACATGAGGGAGGCATTTCGCGCCGCCGCGCTGCTCGCGTTAGAAACGCCCGTCGAGCGCAAGTCGCAACCAGTGAGGTCTGGGGAACTTCATGAATCTCATACCACGACCCAAGGTCTGGGCCGCCTGCCGTTATTGGGCAGGGACGGTGGTTAGAACATCGACCAAGGGAGTATGCGACGGCGCCAAAGTGACTGCGTGCCAGCCGCCGGTGGCGAATGGGCTTTTCAAATACGAGCAGGGGCCGAGTTCGCAGGAATAGGGCACTTGGGCTCTAGTTATTACCAACTCCGAGGGTAAAATTAATGGCGTGAAGGCGGCTTTTTTACTCCTTCCTAAGACCACGAAGGGTGGTGCGCCATGGCTGGAAAACCCACGAAGGTGAAGGGCCAAGTCGAAGAGGTAGTCGGGATCATTACCGGTAACAAGAAGCTCGAATCCAAGGGTAAGGTCGACCGCCGAGTTGGCGAGGTCAAGGAGAAGGTCAGCCGGGTAAAGGACAAGGTCGATAAGACCACTGACAAGATCGAACGTAAGGCCGGCAAAGTGATTGACAAGAGCAAGGGACTCGGGCATAAGAAGTAGTCGCCGGCGCTTGACCGCGATCTCGACGCCCCGCCGCGTTGGTGCAGGCGGTCCGGCTGTGTGCGCCGTTCTTTCTCGCGCCTCGCGTTGACTGCTCGTGGCTCGACGTCAAAATGACGGTCTCCATGTCGTCGTCTTCATCAAGTGAAAAATGCAGTCCGCGCGGATCAGTCCTTTAGCGCCGATTATCGCAGAAGTACTGAAATCCAATGGTATTAGGCTCTTGAGGTGACTTCTGCAGACCAATCACGAATTCGATCGACGACTATCGCGGGGCTGGTAATGTCGCCCGACGATGCAGCCCAGTTCATAACGCCGGGTGACAACGTCGGGATGAGTGGTTTTACCGGAGCGGGCTATCCGAAAGAGGTTCCCGGCGCTCTGGTTCGACGTGTGGAGGAAGCGGCCGCTCGAGGAGACCGCTTCGCAGTCAGCGTATGGACCGGAGCATCGACGGCGCCCGAGCTTGACGGTGCGCTCGCGGCGGTCGATGCGATTGACCTGCGTATGCCCTACCAGTCCGACCCAGTGAGCCGCGCCAAAATTAACGCCGGGTTACTCGACTACTTGGACATGCACCTCTCGCACGTCGCGCAGATGGTCTGGGAGGGCGCCTTTGGGCACCTCGACGTCGCGCTCATCGAGGTCGCCGGCGTCACCGCGGACGGCGAACTGATTCCATCGTCATCGGTTGGCAATAACAAGACGTGGATTGACATGGCGGACCGGGTGATTCTCGAGGTGAACTCGTGGCAACCCACCGAGTTCGAGGGCATGCACGACATCTACTACGGCACCGCTCTCCCACCAAACCGCACGCCAATCCAGATTCTCGAGACGTCCGATCGCATCGGAGTGCCCTACCTGCACTGCCCCCCGGAAAAGATCGTGGCCGTCGTCGAGACGAACTCCCCCGATCGCAACACAGCCTTCAAGCCGGTTGATGACACGTCGCAACTCATCGCCGAGCATCTCTTGGAGTTCCTGGCCCACGAAGTGCGGCGAGGACGCCTGCCCGCCTCACTGTTGCCACTGCAGTCGGGCGTTGGCAACATCGCCAACGCCGTGCTTCGCGGGCTCGACGATGGACCGTTCCGTCCGCTGACCGCCTACACGGAAGTTATTCAAGACGGCATGCTGGGGCTTTTGCGCTCAGGCACGATGAGTACGGTCTCGGCAACGGCCTTTTCGCTCAGCGAAGCCGGGGCC